>Ga0307515_10000017_pt1 | contig 550465 bp, 540 predicted proteins | sample 17_EM_MG_FD_194513 | JGI IMG/M metagenome (GOLD analysis project Ga0307515, IMG submission 194513) | Populus trichocarpa ectomycorrhiza microbial communities from riparian zone in the Pacific Northwest, United States - 17_EM | ecosystem: Host-associated > Plants > Roots > Unclassified...
CCAGTTCACGATCAAGCCAAACCCGGCTCGCATTCAGTCCCATGTCTTTTTCCCCTTAACCCCAAGCCATGCCCGTTTATCCGCGATGAGTGTATTGCCGCATTTTCCATGGAATGCTAGCTGATTTTTACACTGGGCAACGGGGAAGAAACAAAATGAAATACTTGGACAAAATTGCGCGTAAGTACCTCAAGGCACGCGGACACTATATCCCCTTTGCCCAGAACACTGCCGGAGTTTCGGATTTTTTTCTCTATGATTACAAAAATTCTGGCGGCAAATTCGATTACGAGCACTACCGAAAAATCCAGGAAGACGGCAACAAGCGCAAGATCAACAATGTCTGGGCCGATCAGCCGACGATCAATTTCATCGCCGACCATCTGAAAAGCGCCGGTCGGCCTTTGCAGCGCGGCCTATGCCACGGCGTTCGGCGCGGCAACGAACAGAAGTGGTTCAGCGAGCGCCTGGGAATCGACGTCATCGGCACGGACATTTCGGAAACCGCGAAGGACTTTCCCAACACCGTCCAATGGGATTTCCACGAACACAATCCGGACTGGGTCGGCGCTTTCGACTTCGTCTATACGAATTCGCACGATCATGCCTACGACCCGAGAAAAGCGATCGGCGAATGGGTCGGCCAGATCAGCGCGCATGGTTCGGTTTTTCTCGAACATACCATGGCGCATTCGGAAACCGGCGCAAACGAGCTTGACCCGTTCGGCGTCGATCCGCGGTTCCTGCCGTTTCTGATTGCCCGCTGGTCGGAGGGGAAATATGCGGTGACCCAGGTTCTGGAGCCGCCGCACGCCAAGCCGAACGGCTTGAAGATCTGGGTCTTCGAGATCCGGAAATCCTTCGGCTGAGCGCCGCCGCAACAGACGCATTCTGCCGGCGTATATCCTGCCGGCAGAGGAATGCCTGTGTATTGCGCGCGGCGCACTTGAAAAAGCCTCCTCGGAATCCCTAAACTAGGGCAAAGCTTTTACACACTCGAATTCGCCCGATTGCCACGGAAAGTGCCTCCCGGGTTGAGGATCACCACCATGACCACCCGCCACACCAAGGTTCTCATCATCGGCTCCGGCCCGGCCGGTTATACGGCTGCGATCTATGCGGCGCGGGCCATGCTCAATCCGGTTTTGATTGCCGGCATGGAACAGGGCGGGCAGTTGATGATCACCACCGATGTCGAGAACTATCCGGGTTATGCCGATCCGGTTCAGGGTCCGTGGATGATGGAGCAGATGCTCAAGCAGGCGCAGCATGTCGGCGCCGAGATCGTCAACGACCTGGTGACCGAGGTCGACACATCCGTGCGGCCGTTCCGGCTGAAGACCGACAGTGGCACGGACTGGACGGCGGACGTGCTGATCATTGCGACGGGTGCCAAGGCCAAGTGGCTCGGTATCGAGACCGAACCGACCTTCATGGGGTTCGGTGTCTCGGCCTGCGCCACCTGCGACGGCTTCTTCTATCGTAACAAGGACGTGATCGTCGTCGGCGGCGGCAATTCGGCGGTGGAGGAAGCGCTCTATCTGTCGAACCTTGCCAAGACCGTCACCGTCATTCACCGCCGCGACAGTTTCCGCGCCGAAAAGATCCTGCAGGAGCGGCTGTTTGCCAAGCCGAACGTCAAGATCATCTGGGATCATGAGGTGACGGCCTATACCGGCACGCCGCCGAAGCCGCCGATGCCGGCCTCCGTCAGCGGTGTGACGCTGCGCAATACGAAGACGGGTGCGGAAAGCGCCATGCCGATCGATGGCGTTTTCGTGGCGATCGGCCATGCGCCGGCGGTCGAGCTTTTCAAGGACAAGCTGCGGCTGAAGCCGAACGGCTACCTCTGGACAGCACCGGATTCAACTGCCACTGATGTGGCCGGGATTTATGCGGCTGGCGATGTGACCGATGATATCTATCGTCAGGCCATCACCGCAGCCGGCATGGGCTGCATGGCGGCGCTCGAAGCGGAAAAATATCTGGCGGGTCACATGCCCGTCGCAATTGCGGCCGAATAGAAGCCGCGAATAATCGGAGCGGGATTACCCGTTCCGGAGTGGGAACAGCGCAATCGGCTGGCGGGCGGGAAAAGCGAGGGCATTTTCCGTCACGATCGCATATGGGGGACAGCATGCCGCTAGACTGGGACAAATTGCGCATTTTTCATGCGGCGGCGGAAGCGGGATCCTTTACCCATGCGGCCGACAAGCTGCACCTGTCGCAATCGGCGATCAGCCGTCAGGTTTCTTCGCTGGAACAGGACGTCGGCATCAAGCTGTTTCACCGGCATGCGCGCGGCCTGATCCTCACCGAGCAGGGCGAAATCCTCTATCGCACGGCCCATGAAGTGCTGATGAAGCTGGAAAGCGTCAAGGTCCAGTTGACCGAGACCACCGACAAGCCCTCCGGCAAGCTGCGTATCACCACCACGGTCGGACTCGGCCAGGGCTGGCTCACCGACAAGGTCCAGGAATTCCTGTCGCTCTATCCGGAAATGCAGGTTCAGCTGATCCTCGACAACGAGGAACTCGACGTCAACATGCGCCATGCCGACTGCGCCATCCGGCTGCGCCAGCCGCAGCAATCGGATCTCATCCAGCGCAAGCTGTTCACCGTGCACATGCACGTCTACGCCGCCCCCTCCTACATCAACAAATACGGCGAGCCGCAGAGCGTCGAGGATCTCGACAACCACCGCATCATCACCTTCGGCGAGCCGGCGCCCAACTACCTGCTCGACGTCAACTGGCTGGAAATCGCCGGGCGCGACAGCGACAATCCGCGCGTCTCTCACCTGCAGATCAACAGCCAGACCTCGGTCAAGCGCGCCTGCCTGCTCGGCATCGGCGTCGCCATGCTGCCGGACTATATCGTCGGCCGCGATCCGGGCTTGATCCAGCTGCCGATCGGCGCCGACATTCCCTCCTTCGACACCTATTTCTGCTATCCGGACGAGATGAAGAACGCCGCAAAGTTGAAAGTCTTCCGCGATTTCATCGTCGCAAAGGCGCGCAACTGGAGTTTCTGACCCGTTAAAGATCTGCACAAATAAAAGGCTTGCCTCACTCTTGTTGGCAAGCCTTTGTTTTATCATACTTTTGCTGCGCTGCACAAAACCCAACAGACTGCACCGCACAAACTTCGCCTGAAATATGCGCAGCGGTGCGTCTGACACATGGCTGACATGCGTAATAATTAATTGCTAAGCGCACAAAAAACCATCATACCGACTGCAGCTGATGCAGTTTGGTGGCTTTTTTCCTCCCAGTGCCACCGCAGCAGCTGTTCCCCTCTGGAGGTTAATTACCTTCATAACTATAAAGGGCCCAAGTTTTTCTTGTGGCCCTCTTTTTTTGTCTTTTTTTAGGGATCACCGAATGGTTGTATTTATTTGCAGCCCTGGCCATTGAAACCTGGACAGCGGCTTTCCATATCTCAATCAGCTGATGCAGTTTTGGTGGCCCATCTTCCTCCCAGTGCCACCGCAGCAGCTGTTCCCCTCTGGAGGTTTTGGAAACCTTCAACCTAACAGGACCCAAGTTTACTTGTGGTCCTTTTTTTTGCCCGACCGCCAGCCTTTGACGGGCCAGCATCGGCAAGTTCATCCTCACGGCTTCGTGACTTGAATATCGTAATTTTCCGATCCATATATCGGTCAATCGCGATTTAGCGATATCAAAGCGATCGATGGACGGCAAAAGACCATGGACAAGGATGAAATCCTGAAAGCGCTGGCCCACCCGAAGCGCATTGAAATGCTCGCCTGGCTGAAGGAGCCGCAGGCGCATTTTGCAAGCCAGGAGCATCCGCTCGACATGGGCGTCTGTGCCCGGCAGTTCGAGCGCTGCGGCCTTTCGCAATCCACGGTCTCTGCACACTTGGCGACGCTGCAGCGCGCCGAACTGGTCAGCACCCGCAAGGTCGGCCAGTGGATTTTCTATCGGCGCAACGAAGAGACGATCGAAGCGTTTCTGAAGGACATCAGCAACACGCTCTGACCTCTTCTCCCTCCCAATCAAAGACTTCCCAAGACCACCCACCACGAAAAGGACACCCCATGTCTACATTGTTTGACCCCATCAAGATCGGCGACATCGAACTTGCCAACCGCATCGTCATGGCACCGCTGACCCGCAACCGCTCGCCCAAGGCCGTGCCCGGCCCGCTGGTCGCTGCCTATTACGAACAGCGCGCCACGGCCGGCCTCCTGATCACCGAAGCGACCGCCATCTCGCATCAGGGACAGGGTTATGCCGATGTTCCGGGCCTCTATACGCAGGACGCGCTGGAAGGCTGGAAAAAGGTCACCGACGGCGTGCACAAGGCTGGCGGCAAGATCGTCGTGCAGATGTGGCATGTCGGCCGGATCTCGCATACGTCGCTGCAGCCCGATGGCGGCAAGCCGGTTTCGTCCTCGGCGATCCAGGCGAAGTCGAAGACCTACCTGATCAATGACGACGGCACCGGCACCTTTGCCGAAACCTCCGAGCCGCGCGCACTGGAACTCTCCGAAATTCCCGGCATCGTCGAGGACTACCGCAAGGCCGCCCGCGCCGCGATCGATGCTGGCTTCGACGGCGTCGAGATCCATGCCGCCAACGGCTATCTGATCGACCAGTTTCTGCGCTCGGGCTCCAACGTCCGCACCGACGCCTATGGCGGCTCGATCGAGAACCGCGCACGCTTCCTGTTCGAAGTCACCGATGCCATTGTCAACGAAATCGGCGAAGGCAAGACCGGCATCCGCATCTCGCCGGTGACACCGGCCAACGACGCTTCCGATCCGGATGCGCAGCCGCTGTTCACCCATGTCGTCGAAGGCCTGGCGAAGTACAAGCTCTCTTATATCCACATCATCGAAGGCGCCACCGGCGGCCCGCGCGACTTCCAGCAGGGCGACAAGCCGTTCGACTACAAGGCGCTCTGCGCGGTTTACGAAAAGGCCGGCGGCGAAGCGGCATGGATGGTCAACAATGGCTACGACCGTGATCTCGCCATTGAAGCCGTCGAACAGGGCCGCGCCGACCTCGTTGCCTTCGGCAAGCCGTTCATCGCCAATCCGGACCTCGTGCAGCGGCTGAGGGACAATGCACCGCTCAACACGCCGGACCAGCAGACTTTCTACGGCGGCGGTGCCAAGGGCTATACCGACTACCCGACGCTGGAAAAGGCTGCATAAGCTATCTCCCAGCCACTGATATTGGAAATCCCGCCCTCGTGGCGGGATTTTTCGTTGTCGCCGGTTGTTGGCTTCGCCCGACTGTGGCACCACCCGAAAACACGGATTTCACAGGGGACGGCAGATGCAGGTACGGGACGCAGGCGAAAATGATCTGGCGGCGATCTGTGCGATCTACAATGACGCCGTCGCCAACACCACCGCGATCTGGAACGAGCGTATCGTGGACGTCGAAAACCGGGCCGCATGGCTTACTGAGCGCACCCGCATGGGGTATCCGGTCCTCGTCGCGGTCACGGATGACGGCACGATCGCCGGCTACGCGTCCTTTGGCGACTGGCGGGCCTTTGACGGCTATCGGCACACGGTGGAGCATTCGGTCTATGTCGAAAAGAACCAGCGCGGCGGCGGCATTGGCCGCCTGTTGATGCTGGCACTGATCGAGCGGGCAAAGGACTGCGGCAAGCATGTCATGGTCGCCGGCATCGAGACAGGGAATATCGGCTCGATCCGCCTTCATGAAAAACTCGGTTTCGAGATCACCGGCCAGATGCGCGAAGTCGGCACCAAATTCGGCCGCTGGCTGGACCTCACCTTCATGCAGCTGGTCCTGAACGATCACGCTCCGGACCAGCGGTAGTCACATGCCTGCGTCAGGTTAGCGTGCGCCTTGCCAGAAGCACGCTGGCCGCCGTCAGAAGTACGGCGTTGGCGGGATGAAGCGCCTGCAGCACGCCGCTGGAAAGCGCCTCCCCTGCCTTCAGCCAGACGACCTGGAAGACGTAGAGCAGGAACACGATCCCGGTCGCCATGCGGTAGGGCCGCAGAGACGGCTGCCACAGGGCAAGACACCACAACAGCAGGATCGGCAGGCCGGTGACGCCACCCATGGTTTTGTGCCACTCCCAGGCTATGCCATCGGAGAAGATGGCAAACCCTGCCAGAAACAGCTGGCCTGCGATCAAGAGCGGCACGGAAAGAGCGAGCCCTTTGAAATAGAGAGGGGCTGACCGGTCGATCAACGGGAGAGATATTCCGCTCATCGTGCCGCCCCCGCCTGTACCGGAGCGGCAAGCAGTTTATGCGGCACATTCCGGGCATCCGCAGGCAGGCAGCCAAGCGCTGCGAGCGTTGTACGCACCGCCGTGTCGATCGGTGTCCAGGGCTCCGCGCCGATCGTCTCGACGAGGCGGGCATTGGGCATGCGCAGCGGCTCCTTCCAGAGATAGCGCATTTCGCGCAGCTCGCGCATGAAGGTTACGAAGGGTGCGGCCAGCGGCAGAAGCCACCAGGGGAAGGATTTGACGCGCAGGTCCGGGCGACCGGTGACGCGGCGAACGGCGGCCACCATCTTCGTGCCGTCGTCATCCCAGAAGCCGGTCATGTGGAAGGTGGCAAAGGGCGGTAAGCGGTCGCGGCGCTCGACCAGACGCAGCATGATTTCGGCGACATCCGGCAGGTAAGCCCACTGGTGCCCGGTGCCAGCTTTCCCCGGATAGGTGATCGATGTCAGCGGCTTGCCAGGTGTCACCATGCCTTGCGAGAACCAGCTATTGACCGCAGTCGGCCCAAAGAAGTCCCCTGCCCGCAGGATGATCACCCGCACGCCGTCCTCTGACGCCACCGCGAGACGGCGTTCCATCTCGACGCGAATGCCGCCCTTGACCGTCGTCGGGTTCTGCGGGGCGTTTTCGCTCAAAAACGGAAAGGCGTCCGGGCCATAATTGTAGATCGTGCCTGGCAGAAGCACCGTTGCGCCATTGGCGCGCGCCGCGGCGATCGTGTTGTCGATCATCGGCAGTGCGAGACTGCCCCAATTGGCATAACCCGGCGGGTTGACGGCGTGGACGATCAGATCGGCCCCATTTGCGGCGGACAGGACATCCTCGGCCACCATTGCATCGCCATCAATCCATTCGAATTCGGGATGCAGCGCCGCAGCCTTGAAGGCATTGCGGTTCAGAGCGCGGACCGCCCATCCTCTGGCCAGAAGCTTGCGGCCGACCTCGCCGCCGATCCCGCCGGTTGCGCCCAGTACAAGCGCCGTCTTGTGTTCATTCGTCTGTGTCATGTCAGTCTCCCTGGTTTCGATAGGGAGAGTATGTTCAATTCACCATCTAAACGGAATTGCGGAAAATTCTATAGTTGCTAAACTAAAATGCATGAGCGACATCGAACCAAGCTGGGACGTCTACCGAACGTTCCTCGTCGTCATCCGGGAAGGGTCTCTCTCTGCGGCCGCGCGGTCGCTTGGCCTCACCCAGCCGACTGTCGGGCGGCACATCGATGCGCTGGAGCAATCGCTCGGTCTTCAACTCTTCACGCGCTCGCCGCAGGGCCTCATGGCGACGGAAGCTGCCGGGGAACTGAAACCCTATGCCGAGCAACTGGCATCGGCCGCTGCCGCGCTCCTGCGGGTCGCGACCGGCCAGAGCGGGACCGTGCGCGGCACGGTCCGCATCAGTGCCAGCGAAGCCGTCGGCGTCGAGGTGCTGCCGCCAATTCTTGCAAGCCTGCATGCTGCCTATCCGGAGCTTACCATCGAGCTTTCCCTGTCGGATGCGGTGGAGAACCTGCTGCAACAGGAGGCCGACATCGCCGTCCGCATGGTGCAACCCCTACAGGAAGCGCTTGTCGTCCGGCGGATCGGCATCATTCCACTCGGCTTCCATGCCCATCGTCGTTATCTCGAGGCGCGCGGAACGCCACGGCATATGCAGGACCTGGCGGTCCACAGCATCATCGGTTTTGATCGTGAAACGGCTTTCATCCGGGCGATACGCAAACGCATGCCGGAACTGGACGCGATCCGCTTCGCGCTGAAGACAGACAACAATATTGCCCAACTCGCGGCGATCCGCGCCGGTCTGGGTATCGGTATCTGCCAGGTGGGCATAGCACTGCGGGCGCCGGAACTTGTCCGGGTGCTTGAGGATGCGTTCGAACTGCCACTGGAAACCTGGCTCGCCATGCACGAGAACCTGCGCACCACGCCGCGCTGCCGGGTCACGTTCGATGCACTTGCCAAAGGCCTGGCGGACTATGTCGGTTCCGTTCATGCGACGGCAAGGAACCCAGACAGGCCGTGAGGCCAGCCGACCGCCGGCTTCGACCGGCGGTCCTTCTTGTGAGAATTAGCGGCGGACGGCGCCGGGGTAATATTCACCGCGATTGCTGCGAATGCCGCGATACTTGCTCGGATTGTTGAAGAAATAGTCGTAGCTGCTCTCGCCATTGTAGCTGTCGGCGCGCGGTGCATGATACTGGCTGTCTTCAGTGACCGGATAACGCTTGTTGGCATGCTTGTAGGTCTGCGCATCCGCGGTGCCGACAGTGGAGACCAGCGTGATGACGGCGATAGCCCCGAAGGCGATGCTGTTTTTCCATATATTCATTGATTGTACTCCTGACGAATATGCGATCGGAGACTAGAGAACAACGATTCCCCTGACCACCTGTTTTTGAACGGGTGAGATCGCAATTGTGTGATCACGGAAAATACGAAGGGCTCCGCCGTTTCCGGCGGAGCCCTTCGATAAAATAAAAGTGAAGCCGTTACTTGCAGGCAGCGGCAAAGCGCTGGATGCGCTTGCAAGCTTCTTCCAGCAGCTCTTCCGACGTCGCATAGGAAATGCGGAAGTTCGGGCCAAGGCCGAAGGCTGTGCCGTGCACGACGGCGACGCCTTCGGATTCCAGCAGTTCGGAGACGAAGTCCTCGTCCGTCTCGATGACCTTTCCGGTCGGCGCCGTCTTGCCAATCAGGCCCTTGCAGGACGGATAGACATAGAATGCACCCTCCGGCGACGGGCATTCGATGCCGGTCGCCTGATTGAGCATCGAAACGACCAGATCGCGGCGGCCTTCGAAGATCTTCTTGTTTTCCGGAATGAACGCCTGCGTGCCGTTCAGCGCCTCGACGGCCGCCCACTGGGCGATCGAGCAGGCGCCGGAGGTCTGCTGACCCTGGATCATGTCCATCGCCTTGATGAGCGCGAGCGGGCCGGCCGCGTAGCCGATGCGCCAGCCGGTCATGGCATAGGCCTTGGAGACGCCGTTCATGGTCAGCGTACGGTCATAGAGCTTCGGTTCGACCTCGACCGGGGTGGCGAACTTGAAGTCGCCATAGGTCAGGTGCTCGTACATGTCGTCGGTGAGGATCCAGACATGCGGATGCTTCAGGAGCACGTCGGTCAGCGCCTTCAGTTCGTCGTGGCTGTAGGCAGCGCCCGACGGGTTCGACGGCGAGTTGAAGATGAACCACTTGGTCTTGTCCGTGATCGCCTTGTCGAGGTCTTCGGCGCGGAGCTTGAAGTTGTTCTCCTGGGTGGTGGCGACGAACACCGGCGTGCCACCGCAGATCGACACCATCTCCGGATAGGAAACCCAGTAAGGTGTTGGAATAACGACTTCATCGCCAGCATTCATGGTCGCCATGAAGGCGTTGAAAAGAATCTGCTTTCCACCGGTGCCGACAATTGTCTGCGCTGCCGTGTAGTCGAGATTGTTCTCGCGCTTGAACTTCGCAGCAATCGCCTCGCGCAGTTCCGGGATGCCCGAAACCGGCGTGTACTTCGTCTCGCCACGGTTGATCGCGTCGATGGCCGCCTTCTTGATATTATCAGGCGTATCGAAATCCGGCTCGCCGGCGCCCAGCCCGATCACATCGCGGCCCTTGGCTTTCAGCTCGCGGGCTTTCTGGGACACGGCGATGGTGGCGGAGGGCTTCACACGGGAGAGAGCGTCGGCAAGAAAGGCCATGGGTCGGTTTCCTGAACAGGTTGAAACAGCATGTCGCCTCTGGAGCAACAAGCGGCTCCAGTGCGGTTAGGTGTATGTCGAAAGACGACAGTCGTTTCAAGCGCAAAGGCCAACGAATCCGGCATGCCGGTGCGAAAATGCGTCACCATGACAAAGTTTCATCCGTGGCATTCGTGAAACAGATGAATCGATCTGTCTGCATTTGCCGCCAGCGAACTGAAAAGACTCCGCTTTATGCAGCTACCGGAGACCTCGAAGACCCAACTGGAATGACCAGGGAAAGTAAAGAAAATTTGTAATTTGTTAAGACATATCAGCATGTTTCGCCCATTTTCTCGTTGCCTTTATTTTGCCGCAACAAATGACGCGGCCTGCCGCAATTCGGTCCTTGTGCAGCCGGCTTCCTGGAGCTTTTGTGAGCTTCGGCGATTTGCATGACATTGAAGGACGGAACGATGGGTCTCGACGACGAAATCGGCGCGGCACGCATGACGACGCAGGATATGCGTTGGGGAACCTGTTTGGCGCTGGCTGCCCTGGCCGTCGGCATGCTGATGATCATGGGCATGTGGACAAAGGCGAATGCCGGACCGCAACCGGTCACGACGTTTCGTGGAGAGTTGACGACAACGGCGGCGGGCGACGCTCTTGCGGGCGCGCACTCGGTATCGTGGATAGCGACCGATCCGCTGGCGGACCGGACCATCCATACGGGCGGTATTCCCGTTGTCGAAGGGGTCTCCCTCATCGAGTTGTCGCGCGCAGCAAGTGCCGAGCGTCATATCCAGATCGGCATCCTTCTGATCATTGTCTCGCTGATGGCGGCAACGACCTTCAGCCTGTGGCGCTGGCAGTTGCGCGGCCTCATTTCGGAAGCCGCGAACCGTGACGCATGATATGTCCACACCATCGCGCAACGGCTTTCTCGCCCGCCTCAATCCGATCGAAACCCTCGTTCTGGCGATGATCGCGCTTCTGGCTCTCGCCGGCCTTATGCTGATCGGCAAGGGTCTCCTGCTGAAGACCCAGATGGAAACGGACACAATGCCGGCCAGCCGGCAGCTTGTTGCTCCGCTATAAACCGGGCTGCGGACACCGAAAATTTCCACGGGCCAACATTGGCAAAGTAGCTTCCACCGGAACGATCCAGCGGGCCTCCCCGCAACAGCAGGAAAATCGTGCAAATCCTGCCGATCTCCAGTATCGATTCTTGCTGTTACTTCCGGCTGAGCTTCAAAACTGGACATATGCTTTAAAATGGCGACAGCAATTTTGAAGCTGATGCGCGGAAAGCCGATATTGCAGGAGTGCAACCGCAAATATCCGACGGTCGGTCAAAAGGTTTCAGAAGCCAGTTTTATCAAACGGTTAAGAAATCCCCGCGCTCCGATCCCGATCATCTGGCCTACTTTGTAAGCGACATGGTATGGCGCAAACAGCCCAAAACTTGCGCAAGCAATGGCAAAACATCGTGAATTCAATAGCTTGCGATACAAAACCGCAAAAATCGAAAAAAGCGGCAGATGAGCGGTTTTTGAACAATGACAAGTGGCGTCGGCCTTTCAGAAAACTTTTGCTTGCCAATTTAAACTAAACCCATCAATCTTACTGTGTTCGGGCATTTTGCGAACACGGGAAGACCTAGAATAATGCGCGCCGGAGACGCAATATGCTCCGGGCAGTCGGATGGGAAAACTGCCGCAAGGCCGTCTTTTTTGATGATTGGCTGTAATGACAGGACCCTTTCCTCTTAGTCGAGAACTGCCTGCCCCCGCCCCCAAGGGCATATGATCTGATGCTGCCCGCCGCTCATCCGGGCAGAGGAAAAAGGACCTGACGCATGGCCGAGACTGGCATTGTAAAATTCTTCAACACCGACAAGGGCTTTGGATTTATCAAACCGGACAACGGTGGCGCCGATATATTCGTACATATTTCTGCCGTGCAGGCGTCAGGCCTGAACGGACTTTCGGAAAACCAGAAGGTCAGCTTCGACACGGAACCGGATCGCCGCGGCAAAGGGCCAAAGGCAGTCAACCTGCAGGTCGCCGGCTAAGGGTGCATCCTGCAAAACCGTTCACGTTGAAGCCCGGCAGTTCTGCCGGGTTTTTTCGTTCAGCCTGCATTCAGTTTCGCCACACTAATCTGTTTTCATCATGAAGGACGGAATGTGATCCGGACCATGCACAGGATTAAACCAATGAATACGTTCATCAAAGCAGCAGTTCTTGCAATCGTTGCAACGGCGACCGTTCTGCCGACCATGTCGGTCGCCCATGCGGAAGACTGGCGCCGTCATCGTCGTCACCACGACCGCAGCGACAGCGTGGCGCTCGGCGCACTCGGCCTTGCGACCGGCGTGATCATCGGCGGCGCCATTGCCAATTCGCAGCCGCGCTACCAGGAACGTGTCTATGTCGATCCGGAGCCCGAATATTACGAGCCCCGGCCGGTCTACCGCCGCCAGCGCCCGGTCGTCGTACAGCAGACCTACGGCTCGCTCGAGCCCTGGTCGCCAGCCTGGTACCGTTACTGCTCGCAGCGCTACCGGTCGTTCAACCCGGACTCCGGCACGTTCCGCGGCTATGACGGTCGCGATTATTTCTGCAACGCCGGCTGATCGGCGCAGCAATCGAAGCAATCCATGGGCATGCGCTTTGCGGCGCATGCCTTTTTTGCGTCCTGGGGCGTGTCAAAGCCCACGCAGATAAGGGTTGGTTCGGCGCTCCTCGCCAATCTGTCCGCCAGGACCATGGCCGCAGAGAAAACCGACCGCGTCGCCCAGCGGCAGGATCTTGTCGCGGATTGAATCCAGAAGCTGCTGGTGGTCGCCGCCGGGAAGATCGGTTCGACCGATCGATCCCCGAAACAGCACGTCCCCGACATGCGCAAAGCCCTGCTCACGGTTGAAATAGACAACATGCCCCGGCGCATGACCCGGGCAGTGCAGCACTTCAAAAACGTGATTGCCGAAGGACACCGTATCGCCATCCTCCAGCCACCGGTCCGGGATGACGTTCTGGACTTTCATCGCAAGACCAAAGCGCTCAGCCTGGGTTTCGAGCTTTTCGAGCAAGGGGAGATCGTCCTTGTGCGGACCCATGATGTCGAGGCCAAGCGCTTCCTTTAGCTCCTTGGCGCCGCCTGCATGATCGATATGACCATGGGTAAGCCAGATCGCCTTCAGCGTAATGCCGTTGCCCTTGATCGTTTCAAGGATGACATCGACGTCGCCACCCGGATCGACGATCACGCCCTCCTTGGTGTCCGTGTCGAACAGCACCGTGCAATTCTGCTGGAAATGGGTAACCGGGATAATGCCCGCCTGTAGCATGCTGGCCGCGCCTCTCGTGTCCAAAGTTAAGGCCAGATATAGCGAAGCTGCGGGGTGAGTACAGCGGACTTCTACTGGATGGAGGCGATTTCCACCGGCGCATGTGTTGGCGCCGGAAGGTTGAGCGTCGTCATCAGCAAGGCAAAGACCATGACCTTGAGCGTGACGACGGTGATGACCACAGGACGAAGCTGTGCTGCTGCGGATTGATGGTCGTGCGCGAATTGTGGCTGCATGGTGGCGATCTCCGGTTTTGTCGCCAAACACATTGGTCCAGCAAAAAGTTCCGATGAAAACGGAACGATTCCAGTATTTTACATTTTCATATTTCGTGAAGTCACCGCGGGAACACCTTTCCCGTGCAGGCGTTTCTGCTGTCATCGCTAGAATTGGAGAACGACACCATGAAAACGACCCTGAATTTTCGCCGGATGATCACCATGTCCGGCCTTGTGCTTGCTTCGACCACATCACTGGCTTTTGCGCAGATGAGCGTGACGACCGTGACGGACCTGAACGTCCAGGCTGGCCCCGGCACCGAATATCCCACCGTCGGTCTCGCGACCCGCGGGAGTGCCGGCGTGCTGGACGGCTGCATCGAGGGCAGCAACTGGTGTCGCATCGACGTCAACGGCCTGCGTGGCTGGGTCTTTGCCGAGAACCTTTCGGTCGACCAGGGCGGAGAAGCGATGATCGTCGAGCAGCACCGCGTCGACCTCGGCGTACCGGTCGTGACCTATGAAACGACGAGCAGCGTTGCCGGATCAGCCGATCCGCAACCGGGCGACCAGTTGCTCGGACGCGTCGGCGAGGTCAATCCGCCGGAACTGGTGCGCACCTATATCGACACGAACCCCGTCGAAACCGTGACGATCGACGGTGACATCATCGTCGGGAGCACCGTTCCGGACACCGTCACCATGGTCGAAGTCCCGGACTATGAATATCGTTATGCGCGGGTCAACGACCGTCAGGTTCTGGTTGATCCGAACACCCGCCAGATTGTCTACGTCTACCAGTAAACGCACAGTACATACGAAAACGGCGGCCTTGGCGGGCCGCCGTTTTCAAACATGCGATCGAGTTTATTCGGCGGCCATTGCCGGCGGGTAGACTTCGTGCATGTAGTCGTTCATCAGCGTTTCGCTGACCGTCGCCGGCGTGAAACGATAAGGTCCGATCTCGGATACCGGCGTCACTTCGGCAGCAGACCCGGTCAGGAAACACTCGGAAAAGCCGGACAGTTCTTCCGGCTGGATGGCTCGCACGACCACCTCGTATCCACGCCGCTGCGCCAGTTCGATAACCGTCTGGCGGGTGATGCCGTTGAGGAAACAGTCCGGCGTCGGCGTATGGATGACACCATCCTTCACGAAGAAGATGTTTGCGCCTGTCGCCTCGGCGACCTGACCGCGATAGTCGAGCATCATCGCATCGGCATAGCCCTTGGCTTCCGCCGCATGTTTCGAAATCGTGCAGATCATGTACAGCCCGGCCGCCTTGGACGCGCAGGGCGCGGTACGCGGATCGGGACGGCGATATTCCGCTATGTCGAGACGGATGCCCTTGAGCTTCTCGGTGGGATTGAAATAGCTGCCCCATTGCCAGATGGCGATTGCCACATTGATCCGGTTGCTCTGGGCGGATATGCCCATCATCTCGGACCCGCGCCAGGCGATCGGACGGGCATAGGCTTCGGAAAAGCCCTGGCGCTTTAAAAGCTCAGTGGTGGCTGCATCCAGTTCCTCGACGCTGTAGGGGATGGTGAAACCGAGGATCTCAGCGGATTTGTGCAGGCGCCTGTTGTGCTCCGTCAGCTTGAAGATGCGGCCACCATAGGCACGCTCGCCTTCAAAGACGGCACTTGCATAATGCAGGCCGTGGGTCAGGACATGGACCTTGGCATCCTTCCAGTCGACAAACTCGCCGTTGAACCAGATCTGCCCATCGAGCTGATCGAAAGGAACTGAAGCCATTGCGGTATCCTCCGGCGCGAAACGCGCGTCTTTTCGTTGTTTGCCATGCCGATTCGTCACCTAAGCCGTGAACAAAAGCCGTTTCCATGATTTTCATCATTGTGGATTGGCGATCAGCACGTCACCGCCTATCTTGCGAAGCACAGAAGCGGCAGGTGTATGGCGTTCGGGATGATTGACGCTAGCAATGCGGAAAAAATATGTCAATAAAGCTGACGTATTTTGCGAATGTTTCGGCAAGTGCATGCTGATTGAAAGGAAATGACCGCGTGGCAGGACAGCCCAAAGACATCCGTCCGGAAGAGACGGCTATCGCTCCGGGAAGCAATGACGGCGGCATCGATTACGAGATTATCGAACTGCTGTTCTTTGCCTATCGCGACTTCATCTCCGATCCCGATGCGATCCTCGAAAAGCGCGGTTTCGGGCGGGCCCATCATCGCGTCGTGCACTTCGTCGATCGTGAACCCGGCATGACGGTGGCCGATCTTCTCGAGACTCTGAAGATCACCAAGCAAAGCCTTGCCCGCGTCCTGAAGCAGTTGATCGACAGCGGCTATATCCATCAGGTCGCAGGACCGGAGGACCGCCGGCAGCGCAAGCTTTACACCACACTGGAAGGAAAAGCCTTTGCCCATGCCCTTGCCGAGCCACAGTCGCGTCGCATAGCAGCGGCATTGGCGAAAACCGGCCCCGGCGCGCGTGACACGATAAAGCGCTTTCTCGGCGGGATGAAGACCGGCAGCGATACCAACGGCACCGACCGTTAAAGACAGGGCTTGCGCGACATGACGAAGACGACGAGGATTTCAGACGATGCCGCCCACCTGCTGGTGGTGGACGACGACCGTCGCATCCGCGACCTGCTCAATCGCTACCTGGTCGAGCAGGGATTTCGCGTCACCGTCGCCGGCGACGCCGACGAGGCCCGCCGCAAGCTGAACGGCATCGACTATGATCTTCTGGTGGTGGACGTGATGATGCCCGGCGAAACCGGCATCTCGCTGACCCAGAGCCTGCGCAAGATCAAGACCGTGCCGATCATCATGCTGACGGCGCTTGCCGAAGCCAATGCCCGCATAGAAGGGCTGGAGGCCGGTGCCGACGACTATCTGCCGAAACCCTTCGATCCGCGGGAACTGGTTCTGCGCATCAACAATATCCTGCGCCGCAACGCACCCGCCCAGGCGCCAAAGGTCGAGCAGGTCATTTTCGGACCCTTCACCTTCTCCGTGGTCCGCAAGGAACTACGGCGCGGCGCCGACCATATCCGGCTTACCGACCGCGAACAGGACATCATGATGCTGTTTTCCCAGCGCGCCGGAGAAACCATCCCGCGCCACGAACTGGTCAGCGACGACGCCGAGGTGGGTGAACGCACGATCGACGTGCAGATCAACCGTCTCAGGCGCAAGATCGAGGATGACCCGTCGAACCCCGTATTCCTGCAGACGGTGCGCGGCATCGGCTACCGGCTGAGCATCGATTAGGAAAGACATTGACCCTACAGGCTGTCCATGGCGAGCTTTGATTTCCTGCGACGCGACCGAATGCGGGCCGGGCCCAAGGCCGGGGACGGACGCTGGAAACGTGCGACGCGCTGGATGCGGCGGCGCCTGCCGATGGGCCTCTATGCCCGCTCGCTGCTGATCGTCATCATTCCGATGGTGCTGCTGCAATCCGTGGTCGCCTTCGTCTTCATGGAGCGGCATTGGCAACTGGTGACACAGCGGCTGTCCGCAGCCGTGACCAGCGACATTGCCGCGGTCATCGACCTGATCGCGGCGGCGCCCGAGGGCGAATATGCAGACATCGTCCGCATTGCCCGCGACCGGCTGAACCTCAACATTTCCGTCGAGCCCAACGGCGAACTGCCGGCACCGCGACCCAAACCCTTCTTCGAAATTCTCGACCAGATCCTCAGCGAGGAAATCTCTCAGCAGATCCGGCTGCCCTTCTGGATCGACACCGTCGGAAACTCGAACCTCGTCGAGATCCGCATCAAGATCGACGGCAGTCGTATCCTGCGGGTCTATGCCCGTCGCAATCAGGCCTATGCCTCGAACACTCACATCTTCATCGTCTGGATGGTCGGCGCCTCGCTCGTGCTGCTGGCCATCGCGATCCTTTTCCTGCGGGGGCAGATCCGGCCGATCCTGACACTGGCAAAGGCAGCCGAAAGTTTCGGCAAGGGTCAGAAGATCGACGACTTCTCGCCGCGTGGCGCCGAAGAGGTCCGGCGCGCCGGTCTCGCCTTCATCCAGATGCGCGAGCGCATCGAACGGCAGATCGAACAGCGCACGGCGATGCTCACCGGTGTCAGCCACGACCTGCGCACCATCCTCACGCGTTTCAAGCTGCAACTGGCACTGGCCGGCACAAGCCCCGATCTCGACAATCTCAATCAGGACGTCGACGACATGCAGAGCATGCTGGAGGGCTATCTCGCCTTTGCCCGCGGAGAGGCGGAGGAAGATGTCGGGCAATTGCGGCTGAACGACCTGATGATCCGCCTCCAGGCCGAAGCAGAACTCCACGGCAAGGCCCTGACGACTTCTGTCGAAGGCGACGACAATATCCGGGTGCGGCCAAACGCCTTCACAAGGCTGGTGGCCAATCTGGCGTCGAATGCCTATCGCTACGCCAACACGGTGCATATCGATGCGCGCCACGGTGGCAAATGGCTGACGATCACCGTCGATGACGACGGTCCGGGCATTCCGGAACGATCGCGCGACGACGTGTTCAAGCCGTTCTTCCGTTTGGACGAAGCCAGGAACCTCGACAGTTCCGGCACCGGGCTCGGCCTTGCCATCGCCCGCGACATCGCCCGCAGCCACGGCGGCAACGTCACGCTGTCCGACAGCCCGCTCGGCGGTTTGAGAGCGGTGATCAGGGTGCCGGCGTGATCAGCAGGGCGTTCGCTTGCGATTTTTTCCAAATCCCCTCCGACGGGCAAGCCGTTGTCTCGCCGGGCTTGAGACGGACGGAGATTTCTGCGCTTTTAGCCCTGTCGGCCCAGGAAGGCATTGCCGTTTCGTAACCAGAGGCCGTGACACACCAAGACCAAGAATATTCCTTCCAGCCGTGTATAACCGTCGCCTCGGTTTGCCATTCGCGAACCTCCGGAAAAAGTACACGGCCATCCTTGTTCGTTTGCTGGCTGACGCTGCCTTCCCGGACATTGTGAGGATTGGAATGGGACGTGTAGGTCACGATAGCCCCCTCCACCGGCATGCCCTTATCATCAAGGACCAGAAACGCTTGTTTCTGTTGAATGGTTTTATACACCGGATAGATAAAGCACCCTTGAACGCATGGGCCAATCGCCAGACAAACGATGACGTTCAACATGCCTCGGAAGCGTGGTCTAAACACTGATAGTGTATTTTCGAGGTTCAACAGGCTCACCACAGTGCGTGTCATACAGGATCAGGCCTCTCGCTACAGCAGCTTCTGCCCGTTCGGGACCGTCTGGCCAACCGCAGCCAGCACGATGGCACCCGCCTCGTCCTCGAAACCGAGCGTCAGAACCTCGGATCGAAAAGGCCCGATCTGGCGCGGCGGGAAATTGACGACACCCAGCACCTGCCGCCCGACCAGCGTTTCCAGCGTGTAGTGCACGGTGATCTGGGCGGAGGATTTTTTGATGCCGATCTCGGGGCCGAAATCAATCACCAGCTTGAAGGCTGGCTTACGCGCCTCCGGAAAGGCGGTTGCTTCGATGATGGTGCCGACGCGGATATCGACACGCTCGAAATCGGCGTAGGGAATCGGTTCAGACATGGAAACTCCGAATTAACCGGCGAGTTCTTCAGCGCGCTTGCGGGCCGCAGCAATGGCCCTATCGAACAAAGGCTGCATGCCGTCTTCGGCCATCAGCACGTTCAGGGCCGCCGCGGTCGTGCCGCCGGGCGACGTCACGTTCTGGCGCAGCCTGGAGGCGTCATCGGGGGACTGGTGTAGGAGTTCACCAGCCCCCGCGACGGTTTCCCGAGCAAGACGCATGGCGAGGTCCGCCTGGAGACCGGCCTTGCGACCGGCTTCCGCCATGCACTCGACGAGATAGAAGACATAGGCCGGCCCGCTACCCGAAACGGCGGTCACCGCATCGATGTCGGCCTCGGTCTCGACCCATTCGACGGGGCCTGAGACCTTGAGCAGATCATGGACGAGCGCGCGTTTCTCCGCAGAGACGGCATCGTTGGCAAACGCGCCCGTGACGCCACGACCGATCATGGCCGGCGTGTTCGGCATGGCGCGGACCATGGCCGCATCACCGAGATGCAATTGCATGAAGGAAAGCGTCGTGCCGGCGGCAACAGAAACGACGACGGTCTCCGGCCCCACAAGGCTCCTGAGCGGCGGCAGCACCGCGCCCATCATCTGCGGCTTGACGGCAAGGAAAAGCACACCGGCCTTTAGGCCTTCCGGCGCGGCGGTCTCGTGCCGGGCGCCATTTTCGGAAATCAGCGCTGCCATGGCGGGCGAAGGGCCCGGATCAATCACGAGAACCTGTGAGCCGGCGATGCCGCTTTTCAGCCAACCGCTGAGCATCGCGCCGCCCATGTTCCCCGCACCGATCAGAACGATCGGACCCGCTGTGCCCAGTACCATCGCGCTTACGCTTCCCCAACCGTTTCGAACATCACGGCTTCGACAGCGCTCTGCGCATCGACCCCGGACCAGACCACGAACTGGAAGGCCTGAAAATAGGATTCGCAGGCATCAAGCGCGCTCGACAGCAGAACCTCGACCTGCTTGTTTGTCGGCTCCGCGCCACCGGCGAGCAGCAGCGACTGGCGGAAGATCACCACGTCTTCCTGGCGCCAAAGGTCGAAATGACCCATCAGCACCTGGCCATTGATGTGGGACAGAAGCCGGATGACTTCATTGACCCGGCTTTCGGGAACCTTGATGTCAAAAGCACAGGCGAGATGCAGCGCTTCGAACTCCTCCATCCAGGAGAAGGAAACATGATAGTCCGTCCACTTGCCTTCGACGGTCATGGCGATCTCGTCTTCGCCGGAACGCTCGAAGGACCAGTCATTGTTGGCAGCGACAAACTCGATCATATCGACCGGGTTTGATTGACGCTCAAGTTCCAATTCCATCAAGCTCATGCTTCACCCTAAATGCTCCGGAAATGGACGCGCGCCATCGTGCTCACGCACGTATGCAGCAAACTCCAGATACCGGAAACGAACACAGTTATGATTGTTTGGATACACGGCCATCCTGGCTGACTTACCCTGCCCGGAGCTTGCGTGATCCGTTTCGAATCATCATTTAAAATCAGTGTATAATGCCCGAGTCCGCATGCCAGCCCCCCAGGCTTAAAATAGCGCTTCAGGCCTGTGGAAAGGCTTGCGAAACTGATTCAGCGGCGGTTCTTAAACGACTCTGCCGTAAGCGTTTTTTGGCAGTGTCCACAGGGCGAAAATATTTCGGGGAAAGTCGCAAGACCGGCGGTTGCGCACAGGGTCTAAGCTTCTGCGCGGCGGCCCTTGTAGGATCTGCGTGCGCCGGCAGGTGCGCAGCATCGTCGAGATCGATGCGCGACCGGCGAGACAAGTGGCCCGCCGGTCGGCGAAAGTATTATTTCCCGGCGTCCGCCAGACGGGCTTCCAGCGCGGCGACGCGGGCCAGAAGCGCGTCGTTTTCATCACGGGCCTTGATGGCCATGTCCCGCACGGCCTCGAATTCCTCGCGCTTGACGACATCCATGGAATTCAGGAGGCGTTCGCCCTGCGCACGGAAAGCGGTTTCCATCTCGCGCCGGACGCCCTGTGCGGCACCGGCCGCATCCGTCATCAGCTTGGCGAAATCATCCAGAATACGGTTTGTACCAGTGCTCATCGTCTCGTTCTCCGATTGATCCTCACGTCGGCCCTTGATTGCGGGGCACCCATGGACAGGAGGTAGGAGCCCGAAGCGCCGGATGCAAGGAAAAATACGGTGGTCAGTTCAACCGCTTTGGCTGCAGCGCCTTGACCCTGCCGGATTGGAACGCCATGTTCCGCCGGAAACATCAATCCGGAATTGAACCAACACCTTGGAAACATTCGCGACACTCCTGTCCATCCTGCCGTTCCCGGATATCGATCCGGTGCTGTTTTCGATCGGCCCGCTGCAGGTGCACTGGTACGGCCTTGCTTACGTCTGCGGCATCCTCATCGGCTGGCAATATGCCCGCCGTCTGGTGCGCAACCCCGCGCTTTGGCGCGATGGCCAGCCGGGCGCGACAGAAGCGCAGCTTGACGACTTCCTGCTCTGGGCCGCGGCCGGCATCGTCGGCGGCGGCCGCATTGGCTACATCCTGTTCTACGACTTCGCCAGCGTCGTCGAAAACCCCGTACGCGCACTCGAAATCTGGAATGGCGGCATGTCCTTCCATGGCGGACTGATCGGCACGCTGATCGCCATGCTGATCTTCGCGCGGAAAAACGGCATCGCCATCTGGAGCCTGTTCGACATCGTCTGCGCCGTCGTCCCAATCGGGCTGTTTTTCGGGCGCATTGCCAACTTCATCAATTCGGAACTCTGGGGCAGGCTCTCATCTGCCCCCTGGGCCGTTGTCTTTCCGACCGGAGGACCGTTTGCGCGGCATCCGAGCCAGCTTTACGAAGCCGCCCTTGAGGGCATCGTACTGCTCGTCGTCCTGGCTGTCCTGATCTATCGCCGCCATGCGCTGAAGGCGCCGGGCATCGTCTCTGGCGTCTTCGTCTGCGGTTATGCCCTGTCGCGCATCTTCGTCGAGTTCTTCCGCGAGCCCGATGTGCAGATCGGCTATCTTGCCGGCGGATGGCTCACCATGGGCATGTTGCTTTCGCTGCCAATGGTGTTCATCGGCCTCTGGGCTGTGCTGCGCGCGCGCCGCGCCGCCGCCATGGCCTGAGCGGAGCAGCACGATGACCACGCCGCTTGCGGAGAAGATCAAGGCTATCATCCGGGTCAACGGTCCGATCAGCGTCACCGACTATTTTTCGCTGTGCCTTGCCGATCCGGACTACGGTTATTACCAGGTCCGGGAGCCGTTCGGTCGAGCCGGCGATTTCACCACGGCGCCGGAAGTCAGCCAGCTTTTCGGCGAGATGATCGGCATCTTCCTCGTTCAGGCCTGGCACCAGCATGGATCGCCGGAGCAGGCAATTCTCTGCGAAATCGGCCCGGGGCGCGGCACGATGATGGCAGACATCCTGCGCGTCGTCGAAAAGCTGGCGCCTGGCCTCTACGAGAATGCCGAGGTGCACCTGATCGAGACCAGCGAGCGCCTGCGCAAGGTCCAGAGCCAGACGCTCATTCGCCACAAGTGGAAAATTTCCTGGCACGACAGTTTTGACACCCTGCCGGAGGGTTTCATGCTGCTTGCCACAAACGAACTCTTCGATGCCATTCCGATCCGCCAGTTCATCAAGACCGCCCAGGGGTTTCGCGAGCGCCTGGTCGGTTTCGATGCCGACGAGGAACTGGTTTTTGCAACCGGTGCCGCAAGCATCGACCCCGATCTCCTGCCCGTGCCTGCGAAAGACGTGCCTGTTGGCACCGTCTTTGAGGTATCCCCTGCCCGCGACGCTGTCATGGCAACGCTGAGCGCGCGCATCCGCACTGGCGGCGGCACGGCGCTGATTATCGACTATGGCCACATCTCGACGGGCTTCGGCGACACGCTGCAGGCGATCCGCGATCACCAGTACGATCCGCCGCTGAAACATCCGGGTGAAGCGGACATCACCAGCCATGTCGATTTCGAGCAACTCGGACGGCGGGCGCTTGCCGAAGGCCTGCAGGTCAACGGACTCACCTACCAGGGCGATTTCCTGACGGGCCTTGGCATCATCGAACGAGCCTCAGTTCTCGGCAACAGCAAGGATTTGATCACCCAGGAAGGCATCCGTCTCGATGTCGATCGGCTGGCCGGCGCCGGCGAAGGAAAAATGGGCGAACTCTTCAAGGTTTTGGTCGTCAGCAGCCCGAAGGTAGCGCTTGCGCCGTTCCAGAAATAGCGGCGCCGATAAAGTCCGCCCCGCCGTGCCAAATGGTCCGATACACAATGCTGCGATTGACAGCGGCGGTGCCGGAGGCCAACATCCGCGCCAAATCACCCTGGGCGAAAACCGTGTCTGCCCGTTCAAAAAACCTCCGCAATCGCCAGTGTTGAAAGGGCTAGACAACCAATGAAGGACGACGCCCTGCCCTCGCCTGCCATGAGCCCGCTGCTTTCGGAAAAGCTCGGCGATGCCATCCGGCACGGCTATTTCACGCGCGCCGGTGGTGTCTCGGAAGGCATTTATCGCGGCCTCAATGTCGGGCTCGGCTCGAATGACGCGCGGCCACATGTCGAGGAAAACCGCGCGCGCGTCAGCCGCTGGTTCAATACGCCAACCGAAAGGCTGGCGACCCTGCATCAGGTGCATTCGCCTGACGTTGTCACTGTCGATGCCGGCTATGATGGCAGCCGGCCGCAGGCCGATGCCATGGTCACCGCAACGCCCGGACTGGTCCTCGGCGTTCTCTCCGCCGATTGCGGCCCGGTGCTGTTTGCAGACAAGGATGCCGGCGTCATCGGTGCTGCGCATGCCGGATGGAAGGGGGCGCTGACGGGCGTTCTGGAAAACACGATCGAGGCCATGGTCGCGCTCGGCGCTGACCGCGCAAACATTGTCGCCTGCCTCGGCCCCTCGATCAGCCGGCGCAACTACGAGGTTGGCGCGGAATTCGTCGCGCGTTTCCTGGAGAAGGACGCAGCCTATGCGGCCTTTTTCACACCGTCGCAAAACGAGGGGCACGCCATGTTCGACCTGCCGGCGCTGACCATCAAGCGGCTCGGGGATGCCGGCATAACCGCTGAGAACCTCGACATTTGTACCTATGCGGACGAGGAGCTTTTTTTCTCGTACCGCCGCACCACCCATCGTCAAGAGCCGGACTACGGCCGACAGATTTCTGCAATATCCATACGGGAGAGATGACATGGCCCTGCACTTTGCACCGGAAGAATATGCGGCACGCCTGGAGCGACTGACGGCGAAGATGCGCGAGGACAAGCTTGATGCGCTGCTCCTATTCGCGCAGGAAAGCATGTACTGGCTGACCGGCTACGACACCTTCGGCTACTGCTTCTTCCAGACGCTGGTCGTGAAATCCGATGGCTCGATGGTGCTCCTGACCCGCTCCGCCGATCTGCGGCAGGCGCGTCACACCTCCAACATCGAACGCATCGAGATCTGGATCGACCGGGTCAATGCCGATCCGACGATGGACCTGAAGAACCTGCTCAGCGACATGGACCTGCTCGGCGCCCGCATCGGCATCGAATATGACACCCATGGCATGACCGGTCGGATCGCCCGCCTGCTCGACCATCAGCTGACGAGCTTCGGCGAACTGACCGACGCCTCTATGCTGGTCAGCCGGCTGCGGCTGACCAAAAGCGCGGCGGAAATCCTGCATGTGGAAAAGGCCGCGAGCCTTGCCGACGACGCGCTGGACGCGGCCCTGCCGCTGATCGTTCCCGGCGGCAGCGAGGCCGCGATCCTTGCCGCGATGCAAGGGGCCGTCTTTGCCGGCGGCGGCGACTATCCGGCAAATGAATTCATCATTGGCTCCGGTGCCGATGCGCTGCTCTGCCGCTACAAGGCCGGCCGGCGCGATCTCGATCCGCAGGACCAGCTGACGCTCGAATGGGCTGGCGTCAGCGCCCACTACCATGCGGCGATGATGCGCACCGTCGTGGTCGGCGAGCCGACCAACCGCCACCGCGAACTCTACAGCGCCTGCCGCGAAACGCTGCAGGGCATCGAGATGGTGCTGCGCCCCGGCAACACATTCGGCACCGTGTTCGACATCCATTCGAAGATCATGGACGAGCGCGGCCTTGCCAAGCACCGGCTGAATGCCTGCGGCTATTCGCTGGGCGCGCGTTTCTCGCCCTCCTGGATGGAGCACCAGATGTTCCACATGGGCAATCCGCAGGAAATCGAACCCGACATGTCGCTGTTCGTGCACATGATCATCATGGATTCTGACAGCGGAACGGCGATGACGCTCGGCCAGACCTACCTGACGACGGCGGACGCGCCCAAGCCCCTGTCTCGCTATGGGCTGGACTTCATCTCTGCGTAAGGAAATGCGGTTACTATATCCTGCGATTGACAGGGAAAGACTGCTCCCGTCATAAATCTGTCGCCGAGACATCACGGGACGGTGGAAACGATGCAGAAGCTGGTCATGCTCCTCGCAGGGTTTGGTCTTGTTGCAGCCCTTGCGGGCTGCAACACAACGGATGCCTTGACGCCGCAGGTGGATGTCGGCGACAGCACGGTCCAGTCATCGTCGCCCGTCAACCAGTCCGATCTCGATCAGATGGCGCGCCAGCAGCCGGTCGTCACCGAGCAGCAGCTTGCACCCGTCAACCAGACAACCGCCTTTGCCGCGCAGGGCACGGTCACCACCCCGGCCGAAACGGCGCTGGCGCGCTCGGACGCGACCTATACCAATCCGGCCGGCACGCTCGATGCCCAGGCCGGACAATTGCAACAAGGCAGCATCCCGGCGCAGATCACGCAGCCTGTCGAAAGCGCATCCGCGACCGATCAGGACATGCCGGCACAGCAGCAGACAACCATTGCGGCCGCATCGCCTGCCGCGGCGACAGGCACGATCCGTTTCCTGCCGATCATCGGCGCGCCCGTCCAGGCGGTGACGCCTCTGTCGAAGCAGCTCGGGGCCGAAGCCCGGGCCAACGGACTGACCATCAAGGGTGCCGCCGACCCGACCAGTCGCCATATCCTCAAGGGCTATTTCTCGGCCTTCAAGGACGGCGACCAGACGACGGTCGTCTATGTTTGGGACGTTCTCGACAATTCCGGCAACCGGCTGCATCGAATTCAGGGTCAGGATACCGTGCCGGGTGCAGCCGCGGATCTGTGGTCGGCCGTGCCGGCGGCAACCATGCAAGGGATCGCCACGCGCTCGATCGAGGCCTATCTGGCTTGGAGCCAGAGCAATCCGGGCTGATCCGGCGACAGCGGCGACAAAGTTTTTAGGATAATCGCGATCACAGGTCGCTATCCCCTTGCATTCGGGTTCAGGGCCGCTAAAAAGCGGCCCAACAGTTCTGAACCACTCGCATTCAGAATGCTTGCGATCGCTCGGATAGGCTTACGGAATTTGCGCGGAGACGGACCCTTTCAGGTACTTCCATCTGAAAGATAACCGCGCCAGCACAGGCGGACCATCAATGAAGGTATTCGCAGGCAATTCGAACCGGCTTTTGGCCGAAGCGATCTGCAATTATCTCAACCTGCCCCTGGGCAAAGCAACAGTCAGACGCTTTGCAGACCAGGAGATCTTCGTGGAAATCCAGGAAAACGTGCGCGGCGAAGACGTCTTCCTCGTCCAGTCCACATCCTTTCCAACCAATGACCACCTGATGGAACTGCTGATCATGATCGACGCCATGCGTCGCTCGTCCGCCCGCCGCATCACCGCCGTCATCCCCTATTTCGGCTATGCCCGCCAGGACCGCAAACCCGGTCCGCGCACGCCGATTTCGGCCAAGCTCGTTGCCAACCTGATCACCGAAGCCGGCGCCGACCGCGTGCTGACGCTCGACCTGCATGCCGGCCAGATCCAGGGCTTCTTCGACATCCCGACCGACAACCTCTACGCCGTGCCGATCCTGTCGCGCGACGTCAAGGAAAACTACGACCTGAAGAACGTCATGGTGGTGTCACCCGACGTCGGCGGCGTGGTGCGCGCCCGCGCGCTTGCCAAGCGCCTAGACTGCCAGCTCGCCATCGTCGACAAGCGCCGCGAACGCGCCGGCGAATCCGAAGTCATGAACGTCATCGGCGACGTCACCGGCAAGGACTGTCTGCTGATCGACGATATCGTCGACAGTGGCGGCACGCTCTGCAACGCTGCCGAAGCGCTTCTGAAGAATGGCGCAACCAGCGTCACCGCCTATATCACCCATGGCGTGCTGTCCGGCGGCGCGGTCGCCCGCGTCACCTCGTCCAAGCTCAAGGAGCTTGTGATCACCGACAGCATCCAGCCGACGACCTCGGTGCAGTCGGCGCACAACATCCGCGTTATCTCGACCGCCAGCCTGATCGGCGAGGCGATCAACCGCACCAGCCAGGAAGAATCAGTCTCCAGCCTGTTCGATTGAGCCTTGGCTATCCGGTAATGATCGGCAGATGCGGTGCTGCATCCCTCGGGCTGCGGCCGGACAGGCGCGGATCGTCGAAGACCTCGATCTGACGCTTGAACGGCGTGAAACCCGAGCGCATGTAGAACGGCAGGGCCTGCGGGCTGTCGAGCGTGCAGGTGTGAAGCCAGAAACGCTCGATCGGATGGCGCCAGGCAAGATCAACGGCCCGGTTCATCAGCCAGCGGCCGGCCCCGTTACCGATCTGCGTCGCGGAGATGCCGAAGAACGCCATCTCGCACTCGCCCGTTTTACGAAAATCCAGCTCGGCGATCCCTTGCGGAACGCCATCGACCTCCATCAGGTGCAGTTCGACCTGCGGCGAATGTACATGTGAGGACAGTTCCTCGTCGGACATCACCAGCCGCGAGCACCAGAGCCATTCGGCACCGATCTCTGCATAGAGTTCCCGATAGCTGTCCAGGGCGATTTTTTCATGGTGGCGCAACGTCCATGGTCCAGATGCCTCTGCCCGGACTGCAGGACGCTGCAGCATCTGCAAGGAGGTGACGACGGCAACGATCTTGTCGGATGGAATGTCGTGATAGCCGTCTTCGAGCATGGGAATGCGCCTTTCCGAAAAATCGCGGCGTGTCCGCGACAAGAGGTCTGGCCCCATCCATAGCCGTCCCAGACAGCGGGCATCAAGCCTGTCCGCGCAGCATACTCATGAATTTTCGGTCGATTACATCCGCTTGACGAGGGGAATGGCGCAGGCCTCGCCGCCCTTGAAAAGTTTCGAGCGCGTCAGGAAACGGCGCTCGCGGCCATTGTCGAGCGAAAACATGCCGCCCCTGCCCGGCACGACATCGATGATCAGCTGTGTGTGTTTCCACACCTCAAACTGGCTGGCCGAGATATAGACCGGCACGCCGCCGATCTCGCCCAGCTTCACGTCATGATCGCCGACGATGTAGTCATCCGTCGGATAACACATGGGCGAGGAACCGTCGCAGCAGCCGCCGGACTGGTGAAACAGGACGTCTGGATGATCCAGCTGGATTTCCCTGATGAAGGCCAGCGCCGCGTCTGTTGCAAGCACGCGCGGTTCGCCGTTAATCGTGGTGGTCATGGTCTACCCTCCAGGCCGGCTAAAGTAAGGGGTCACTCGGGCGGACTCCCTCTTCTCCCCAGCGGGGAGAAGTGCCGAGCGCATGCGAGGCGATGAGGGGGCTCTCCGCGATTTCCGAGGTTGCCGCCCCCCTCATCCGACCCTTCGGGCCACCTTCTCCCCGCCGGGGAGAAGAGAGCAAGCCGAAAGATCATTACCCTCCCCTCAAGGGGGAGGTAAAGCTCGATCAGAAGAAACCCAGCGCCTTGGGGCTGTAGCTCACCAGCATGTTCTTGGTCTGCTGGTAGTGGTCGAGCATCATCTTGTGGGTTTCGCGACCGATGCCGGACTGCTTGTAGCCGCCGAAGGCAGCGCCTGCCGGGTAGGCGTGGTAGCAGTTGGTCCAGACGCGTCCAGCCTGGATATTACGGCCGAAATTGTAGCAGCGGTTGGCATCGCGGCTCCAGACACCCGAGCCGAGGCCATAGAGCGTGTCGTTGGCGATTTCGAGCGCCTCCTCGTCGGTCTTGAAGGTCGTCACGGACACGACTGGCCCGAAGATTTCTTCCTGGAAGACACGCATCTTGTTGTGGCCCTTGAACACGGTCGGCTTGACGTAGAAGCCGCCGGCCAGTTCGCCTTCGAGGTTGTTGCGCTCGCCGCCGATCAGGACTTCGGCACCTTCCTGGCGGCCGATGTCCATGTAGGACAGGATCTTCTCCAGCTGTTCACTGGAAGCCTGCGCGCCGATCATCGTCGACATGTCGAGCGGGTTGCCCTGCTTGATCGCCGCGACACGCTTGATCGCCCTTTCCATGAAGCGATCATAGATCTTCTCATGAACCAGCGCGCGGCTCGGGCATGTGCAGACTTCGCCCTGGTTGAGCGCAAACATCGCAAACCCTTCGAGCGCCTTGTCGAGATAGTCGTCGTCCTCGCGCATGACGTCTTCAAAGAAGATGTTCGGCGATTTGCCGCCGAGTTCCAGCGTCACCGGAATGAGGTTCTGGCTGGCATATTGCATGATCAGCCGACCGGTCGAGGTTTCGCCGGTAAACGCGACCTTGTTGATGCGCGGGTTGGTGGCGAGCGGCTTGCCGGCCTCAAGCCCGAAACCGTTGACGATGTTGAGAACGCCCGGCGGCAGGAGGTCGCCGACGAGTTCGATCCAGACGAGGATCGAGGCCGGCGTCTGTTCGGCAGGCTTGAGGATGACGCAGTTGCCGGCGGCAAGGGCTGGCGCCAGCTTCCAGGCCGCCATCAGGATGGGGAAGTTCCACGGAATGATCTGGGCGACGACGCCGAGCGGCTCGTGGAAATGATAGGCGACCGTGTCATGATCGATCTCGCCGATCGAGCCTTCCTGGGCGCGGACGCAGGAGGCGAAGTAGCGGAAATGGTCGATGGCGAGCGGCATGTCGGCCGCCATGGTTTCGCGCAGCGGCTTGCCGTTGTCCCAGGTCTCGGCCTTTGCCAGAAGCTCGATATTGTCTTCCATGCGCTGCGCGATCTTCATCAGGATATTGGCGCGCTCGGTGCTTGAGGTGCGGGCCCATTTATCCTTGGCGGCATAGGCGGCATCCAGCGCCAGCTCAACATCGGCGGCCTGAGACCGGGCAATCTGGCACAGAACGCCGCCGGTGACCGGCGTGGTGTTGTCGAAATAGCGCCCATCGACGGGTTCGCGCCACGCGCCGCCGATGAAGTTGCCGTATTTCTGCTTGAACGGATTCTCGACGATCTTCTGATGCAACATGAAACTTCCTCCCAAAAAAACAGACTCCACATCTGCTGGAAGGACGGTGCGCCGGATCGGCCCAAAGCGGTAGTGCCGCAGGACGCCGGCAGGATGCGATGTGTTTCACATATGCGACAGGTGCGGGTCGCAATCCATGCTGCAGCGCAAGAAGGGCCGACTTTTAATCAGTTCAGCGAGAGACGGCGCATCTTGCGATAGAGCGTTGCACGGCTGATACCGAGGATTTCCGCCGCCTGCGAGACGTTGCCGCCGGCCCGCGACAGGACGCGGCGCAGGGCTGCGCGCTCGGCATCTGGCAGGTCGCTGCCGCTGCTGCCGGCTTCCTCCCCGAGAAGATCACCCGCCGCTATGCCTTCGGCGATCCGGCGGTCGTCGATATTCAATCGCAGCCGTGCAGCCCTTGTCGCCCCCAGCACGAGATCATCACGGTCGACGGCGAGCAATGCGGGCGCAGACTTCCCTTCGGCCGGCACCAGCAGGATGCGGGCGCCGGAATAGGCGCGGTGGAAAAGGTTGGCCTCGATCCGCGCGGCGGCATCGCGTACCGCCTGCGAGAGGATCATCATCGCCATATCGCCGGCATCGTCGCGGCAGGTGGAAATATCGATGGCCGCAGCGATCCGGCCCTTGTGGTCGCGGATCGGCGCCGTGGCGCAGGAAAGGCCGGTATTGCGGGTGAGGAAATGCTGGTCACGATGGATGATCACGGCCCGCTCGTCGGCAATGGCCGTACCGATGCCATTGGTGCCGACGCTCGCTTCGCTCCACAGCGTGCCGGACCAGAGCCCGATACCGCGGAAATCCTTGTCGTCACCGGCCGCACCCCGGCGGTCGAGCGCCACCCCCTGCCCGTCCGTCAGCAAAAGGCAACAGCCCGCCTTGCCCACTGTTGAAAACAGCCGGTCAAGTTCGCTCGCCGCCTCTTCCAGCAAGGCACCGGAAAGCTCCTTCGCCAGGCTGAACTCAGAATCGGACAGGCGGATCGGCGTGCGCATCTCCTCGGGAGAAAGGCCATGCTGCGTCATGCAGCGCCGCCACGATGCGGCAATCGGCGAGCTTGCCGCCGCCGATACCTGCTGCGCGATTGTCTGGACGTGATCGGAATGGTTCATCTGCTTCCCTCCCTGAAAGCCGACACAGGCGCAATATAGGGGTTTATCGCCCGGCGTCCATCCTGACGAAGGTCCAAGCCGCATCGGCGGTTTCGGACAATCACGTCGCAAGAGCATTTTCGGCGATATTGGAGTGTGATAGGCAGCTTCGCATCCTGCCAACTGTTTCGGTACACGATCCTATGCTTCGCGACTTTTCCCTGCAAAGCCTGTTCATGGGCCTGCTCACCGCCTTTGTCGGTTTCGCCAGTTCCTTTGCCGTCGTGCTGCACGGGCTGACCGGGGTCGGCGCGACCGAAGCGCAGGCCGCATCGGGACTGATGGCGCTGTCGATTGCCATGGGGTTCTGCGCCATCGTGCTCAGCATCGCCACCCGCTTGCCGGTCAGCATCGCCTGGTCGACGCCGGGCGCCGCTTTACTGGCCAGTTCGGGTGTCGTGGTCGGCGGCTTCAATGCCGCGGTCGGCGGCTTCCTGATTTGCGCTATACTGATCGTCATTGCCGGTCTGTGGAAGCCGCTGGGGCGGATGGTTGCCGCGATCCCCGCGGCGCTCGCCAATGCGATGCTGGCCGGTGTGCTCATCGGACTGTGCTTCGCGCCGGTCAAAGCCATCGCCTTCAATCCACTGTTTGGGCTGCCCATCGTGCTGGCCTTTGTGATTGTCGGCAGCATCAATAGGCTCTTTGCCGTGCCTGCTGCGCTGGCCGCATTCGTTCTGGTGCTGATCTTCGGCGTCGATATCCCTCCGGAAGCGCTGGCAAAATTCTCCGGAACGCTTGTGCCGCAGGCGGAATTCATCCACCCCGTCTTTAACCTCGAAGCTTTGGTCAGCATCGCCCTGCCGCTGTTCATCGTCACCATGGCATCGCAGAACATTCCCGGCATCGCAGTGCTGCAGGTCAATGGCTACGAGCCGAAGCCGGGGCCGCTGTTTGCGGTGACGGGTATCTTCTCGCTGCTCAGCGCACCCTTTGGCGGCCATGCCGTCAATCTGGCGGCGATCACCGCTGCCATGTGCGCCGGCACCGACGCCCATCCGGACCCCGCGCGGCGCTACTGGTCGGCGATCGTTGCCGGCGTCACCTATGTGATCTTCGGCCTGCTTGCCGCCACCGTCACCGCCTTCGTCGGCCTTGCGCCGCCAATTCTGATCCAGGCCGTGGCCGGCCTTGCACTGATTGCGGCCTTCGCCGGGTCAGCGATGGCGGCCTTTAAAGAGCCGGACAGTCGCGAGGCGGCGGCCGTCACCTTTCTGGTCACTGCATCCGGCGTCAGTTTTGCCGGAATTTCCGGCGCGTTCTGGGGGCTTCTCGCCGGTGGACTGATGCTGGCGCTGGCGCGGCTGACACGCCGATTGAAAGGCTGACAATCACGCGGCGCTGCGCTCGATTTTCATTGCGGGTTCGTGATCCTGCGCGTCGGGCGCCTGCATCCCTGGCTTCTCGATCGTCTCGATACGCGGCTCGGCATTGACGATATGGGCGATGCCGCTCAGCGGCAGCGGCTTGCCGAACAGATAGCCCTGCACCTGCAGGCAGCCTTCCCTGCGCAGGAACTCCATATGCGCTTCGTTCTCGACACCTTCGGCAAGCACGGGAATATCGAGGCTCTGTGCGAGAATGATCGTCGAGCGGACGATTGCCGCCGATTGCCGGTTGCTGTTGACGCCGTCGATGAAGGCGCGGTCGATCTTGATCTTGTCGAAGGGGAAGTTCTGCAGGGTCGAGAGCGACGAGTAGCCGGTCCCGTAATCGTCCATGGCGATCCGGACGCCGAGATGCTTGAGCTGGCGGATGATGTGCAGCGCATGCTGCTGGTCGGCGATGATGCCGGATTCGGTGATCTCGAGTTCGAGACGCGCGGCGGACAACCCGGTCTCCAGAAGAATCTGATGCACCCGCTGGGGGAAATTCGCATCCGCGAGCTGGGCTGGCGCGACATTGACCGCGATCTTCACCGGGTTCTTCCAGCCGGCGGCCTCCTGGCAGGCGGTACGCAACACCCACTCACCCAACTCATGGATGAAGCCGTTTTTCTCGGCGATCGGGATGAAGTCCAGCGGCGGCACCTTGCCCCGCACCGGATGGTTCCAGCGGAGCAGCACCTCGAAACCGATGATATCGCGGGTCAGCGAACTGTTCTGATACTGGTAGTAGAGTTCGAACTCGCCGCGGGTGATGCCCTGGCGCATGTCGGCAGCAAGGACGCTGCGGTTGCGCGCGGCATCGTCCATCGACGAATCGTAAAGCCGGACCGCGTTCGACCCTGCGGTCTTTGCGCGGTACATTGCGAGGTCAGCCTGCGCCAGCAATTCCTCGGGCGTGCGGGCATCGACCGGAAACAGCGACATGCCGACACTGGTGCCGACCATCAGCGTGCGGCCCTCCCAATCGATCGGTTTGACGATCTCCGCCACCAGCTTTGCAGCAAAGCTTCGCGCATCGCCCTTCATGAAGAAATTGCTGGTCAGCGCCACGAACTCGTCGCCGCCGATGCGCGCCACGAATTCGCCCTCGCCGAGAACCCTTGTCATGCGCTCGGCGACCGTGCGCAGCACGGCGTCGCCGGCAGCATGGCCGTGCACGTCGTTAACCTCCTTGAACCGATCGAGGTCGAAGGACAGGACCGCGATCCGGGCGGTATCGTCGGCCTGGTTGCGGATGCTTGCGCCCAGATGCTCGCCGAAGGCTGCCCGGTTCGGCAGGCCGGTCAGCGGGTCGTGCAGCGACAGATGCCGGAAGCGCTCGACCGCGACCTGAGTCGCATGCAGGTCGATGATGTAGGTGGAGGCGCCGAGCCCGAGCATGACGCACATCAGGGCAAGGACCATGATCGTCAGGAGACTGTCAGGTATCATGTCGGCCGCAAGCGGCATCAGCGGATCGGGGATGATGGTGATCGCTGCCATGCCTGTAAAGTGCATGGTGGTGATGGCAAGGATCAGGGCGACGGAAGCGCCATATTTGCAGAAGCGCGTGACCGGGCGCGCGATCCGGCTCGTCGCGATGGCGCCGAAGACCACGCCCAGAACGATGGAAGCCGCATAGTAGGTGAAGTCCCATTCCAGGCGGCCGGTGACCTGATAGGCCATCATGCCGACATAGTGCATGATGGCGATGCCACCGCCCATGATCGCACCGCCAAGCTCGATCGTCGGGCCGGTCTTGCGCAGGGCGGTGACGAACAGGCCGGATGTCGTCAGCCCGACGGCAATCGCCAGCGATACAATGGTCAGCACCGGGTCGTAGGCATGCGGCAGCGAAGGCTCGAAGCTGAGCATCGCAATGAAATGCGTGGTCCAGATCGTCGAGCCGCCAATCACGCCGCCCATGAACAGCCAGTTCATCTGCTGGATGCCGACCGTTCGCCGCACCCGCGCATAGAGCCGCATGGTCAGGACCGAGCCAACGATGCAGACCAGTACGGCAAGCAGCAGCAATCCATAACTATGGTCCGTGGCAATGCAGGACAAAACCTTGATCATGAAACACCTTTACCCATCGTGGCGACAACCGTGGCATCGAGGTGTTAGGAATTGCTAATGGCCATTGATTTCCATGGAATGAGAGTTATCAAGCGCTGAACGAAATCTCGCATGAAGCGAAACCGCGTTGCGGCGTTACCGGAGGGCGCATTTTCGCGCAAATTCCTGCCAGACTTGCATTTCGGGGCGTTCTCGGTTATGGACCCCGCGTCCGCGCGGACACCCTTGGAGGCAAACGCGGATGAGGCTGTAACCGGCCTCGGTTTTCCGGACCATGTCTGGACCGGGGAACTCTCCAATAACACTAGAAAGGTACGACCATGAGCCACGCATCCTATGAGCTCAAGGCCGAAACGCGCGAACGGGTTGGTAAGGGGTCCTCCCGTGAACTGCGCCGCAACGGTCTTATTCCTGCTGTCATCTATGGCGACAAGCAGGCTCCGATTTCGATCTCCCTGTCCTCGAAGGACGTTACCCTGAAGATTCACGCCGGTGGTTTCATGACCACGATCGCCACGATCGACGTTGGCGGCGAGAAGATCCGGGTTCTGCCGAAGGATTACCAGCTCGATCCGGTTCGCGACTTCACCATGCACGTCGACTTCCTTCGCGTTTCGAAGGACAGCGTCGTGACCGTTGAGGTTCCGGTTCACTTCGTCAACGAAGAAAAGTCCCCGGGCATCAAGATCGGCGGCGTTCTGAACATCGTTCGCCACGAAGTCGAACTGGTTGTTCCGGCCGACGACATTCCGGAATTCCTGACGGCCGACCTCACCGGCCTGAAGATCGGCGACGGCATCCACATCTCCAACATCAAGCTGCCGAAGAACGCGACCCCGGTCATTTCCGATCGCGACTTCACGATCGCCACGATCGCCCAGCCTGCTGGCGGCACGACCGAAGAAGCCGAAGCAGAATAAGGTTCGTTCAAAGGCTGCGAAGCCAAAGAAACGATCCCCTCGAGACCCGCTCCTGCGCAAGCAGGGGCGGGTTTTTTCGTGCATGCCGCCCGGCACGTCCACAAGCAGGCCGAGAGAAACTGCATGACCTGCTACCACAAAGACAAGTTTTCATGGATGAATTTCAGCAACATTTAAGAATTTGATGGTGTCTTGGTCATGGGGGATTGCAACGGCATTTATGTACGAGAATCCTAGATGATATTTGACAGCAGCAAGCCGCCGGAGTGCGCATCATGATGCACTCCGTCGAGAACCGATTTATTGCGATCGTCTGTGCCGCGATGCTGATTTTCGTGGCGCCTCTGCTCGTCCTGTTTCTGTCCCTGTCTTCGGAGCGGCTGGCGCGCGAGCGCATCCAGAACGCCCACGTGCTGATGGAAGCCAGTGCCAAGGCGCTCGGAAAACCACTCTGGGATTTCGACGCCGACAGTGTGTCCCAGATCGCCAAATCCCTCACCGACGACCCGAATGTCATCTCCGTTCATATCCGCGACAGCTCCGCATCGATTTCCGTCCAGCTGCCTGCCGGCAACATCGACGCCACCGTGCCGCACACGTCCTTGTCCGCACCGATCCACTACGGTTCTCCAAGCGGCATCAAGCAGGTGGGCAATATCGACGTCTGGGTCGCAGCGCCCGGCTTGCTGTCGCGCTTCAGCAGGGACGAAATCAGCGTCTTCGCCATCCTGATCTTTGCCGTCGGCATCGTGTTCGCCTCCGCCATCATCGGAAACCGGATCACCGTCATCCGCCCCCTCATGCGGCTGACGGCGGCCATAGAGGCGACGCGGCGGCTCGGCTCGCGCCACCATGTCGACTGGACCTCAGACGACGAGATGGGCAGCCTTGCCGAGAACTTCAACGAAATGCAGAGCCGGCTCGAATGCGAAGAAAAAGAGCTGAAGCTGGCGCACGGCCGCGCCAAGGACATCTACAACCAGACACCTGCAATGCTGTTCTCGCTCGATAGCGAAAACCGCATCACGGCCGTCAGCGACTATTGGCTGCTGGCCACCGGTTATGCGCGCAACGATGTCATCGGTCGGGTCTTTACCAGTTTCGTCGATGAGCACTGGCATGAAACCTACCGGGCGCGAAACGCCAATGTGAATGCCACGCATGCGAACATCTGCGAAGTCACGGTTCCTTTCGTCCGGGCGAACGGCGAGGCGATGACGGTGCTGATCCTGGAGATGAACGCCGCGACCGGCGACGCCGACGGCACGACCTCGCTGTCGGTGATGACGGATATCACGGAACTGAAGCAGGCCGAAAGTCGCAATCACGCCCAGGCCATCACGGACCACCTGACCGGTCTTTTGAACCGGCAGGGTTTCGAAGCGGCACTGGACGACAGCATCCGGACCGCTGACGAGCGTGAAACGCAGCTTGCCTGCATCTTCATCGATCTCGACCGCTTCAAATGGATCAACGACAATTTCGGCCATGCTGCGGGGGACGAAGTGCTGCGGCAGGTTGTTTCGCGGATCAAGACGACGCTGCGGCCGGACGACACGATGTCGCGGCTCGGCGGCGACGAATTTGCGATCCTCGTCATGGCGCGCGAAGTCGAAGCGCTGGCAAGCGAGATCGGCGACCGGATCTGCGCCATTCTGCGCCAACCGATCCTGGTCGAAGGGGTCGAGCTATCCGTCAGTTCCAGCGTCGGAATCGCACTCTATCCGATCCATGCGGCCAATGCTTCCGAACTGCTCCTGAAATCCGACATGGCAATGTATGCCCGCAAGCGCGATGGCAAGAACGGCATGCAGATCTTCGATGCCAGCATGCTGGATACAGCGCGGGAACGTCACGAAATCGAGCAATATATCGAATCCGGACTGAAGGAAGACTGGTTCGAGGCCTATCTCCAGCCGATCGTCAGCCTGAGCGATGGCCGGATCGCAGGCTTCGAGGCATTGATGCGGCTCAACCATCCGGAAAAAGGCATCCTGCCGCCGGCCAAGATCATCGGCATCGCCGAAGAAACGGGCACGATCGGCCGCGTCGGCGACCGGGTCATGGAAAAGGCGATCCACAATCTGGCCCGCATCTCGCGGCTCGACGGCACGCAGGAAACCTATCTGGCGGTCAACTTCTCTCCGTTGCAATTCGAGGAGACGCTTCCGCACAAGCTGGCGGCCCTCCTCCTCAAGCACCATATCTCGCCCCAGCGGATCGTCATCGAGATCACAGAGGCGGTGCTGATGCTCGACAACCCGCATATCCATGCGGTGCTGAAGCAACTCAGCGAATTCGGCTGCCGCATCGCGCTTGACGACTTCGGCACCGGTTATTCGTCGCTCAGCTATCTGAACCGCTTTCCGGTCGATATCGTCAAGGTGGATCAGTCCTTCACCCGTTCGCTCAGCACCGGCACGGCAGACGTCCGCCGCAAGGCGCGCATGCTGATCAAGGGTATCCGCACGATCTCGCACCAGATGGGCTGCACGGTCGTCGCGGAGGGGATCGAAACGCAGGATCAGTGGGAATTGTTGCGCAAGCTCGGCCTCGACTACGGCCAGGGCTACCTTTTCAGCAAGCCCATGCCGATCGAAAGCATGCTACAAATGCTGGAGACGAGTTCCGAAGCGAAGGCCAGCAACCTGGCATGAAACAAAGAAGCGGGAAACGGGTATGAAATATGCAGCTTTCGCACTCGTTCTCGCCCTCTCCTGCCCTGCACAGGCGGAGCCGCTCAAACTTCTGACCGAGGAATACCCGCCCTACAATTTCAGCGCCGGCGGCCAGCCGAGCGGCGCATCGGTCGAGCAGGCCGAACTGATCATGAAGGCGCTGGGAATCAAATACGCGATCGAGATCCTACCCTGGGCCCGGGCCTTCTCGCTTGCGGAAAGCCAGCCGTCGACCTGCGTCTTCACGACCGGCCATGACGCGGAACGGGCGCAGCGCTTCAAGTGGGTGATGCCGCTGCTTGTCGACCGGATGGTGATGCTGAAGAAGGCGGGTTCCTCCGTGAAGCCGCTGAATATCGACGATGCAAAACGCTTTACCGTCGGAACGCAGCGCGAGGATTTTTCGAGCAACTATCTGAAGAACAACAACTTCACCAAGATTGACCTCGCGGCCGATATGGAAGCGACACTGAAGAAACTTCTGAGCGAGCGCATCGACCTGATGATGACCTCGGAGAAGACATTCGAGACCATGCGCGCCGAAGGCAGGCAAGTCGAAGCCGCCCTGGTGCTGGATGGCAAGTTTTACGGATTTGCCTGCAATCTCGCCGTCCCGGATGCGACGATTGCCGCCATGCAGGGCGAACTCGACACGCTGATCAAGGACGGCGTGCAGGATCGCATCTTCCAGAAATATGGTCTGCGGACAAACAGATAGAGCCGCTGGCCGCCCTGCAGCCACAACCGCATACGCCTCCTCCTGCCAACGGGGGGCACCCTCGTCCACATCGACAGGAAAACACCATGAGACGTCTGATCGCCACGCTGCTTGTCCTTTTGTCTTCCGCCGCCCATGGCCAGGACCTGCAGTTCCTCACGGAAAACTACCCGCCCTTCTCCTATAGCGAGGACAATGAACTGCGCGGCATATCCGTCGATCAGGTACGGGCGATCATGAAAGGCGTCGGCGTCGGCTTCACCATGGAGATGCAGCCCTGGGCGCGGGCATTTTCGCTGGCCGAGAGCACACCGGATACCTGCGTCTTCACGACAGGTCTGCTGCCGGAGCGCAAAGATCGCTTCAAATGGGTTCAGCCGCTGGTGCTGGACATGATGATCATGGTCCGCAAGCAAGGCCAGCCCTTCCAGCCGAAAACGCTTGAAGAGGCAAAGTCCTTTTCCATCGGCGTGCATCGCGACGATTCGGCCGAAACCTACGCGAAACAGCAGGGGTTTCCGCAACTTGACAGTGCCCCGAGCCTCGAGGTTTCGCTGAAGAAGCTGTTGAGCGACCGCGTGCAGCTGATGATCATGACCAAAACCACCTATGAAAGCCTGAGAGGGAAAGGTGAGCTGATCGAATCCGTGCTCGATCTGGAGGGCACCCGTGCCGGCATTGCCTGCAACCTTGCCGTTCCGGATGCGCTGATCACGAAGATGCAGGCGCAGCTCGACAGCCTCATTGCCGATGGCGGTCAGGCGGATATCTACCGGCGCTACGAAAAGACCGCGAAATAGACGCCCGGCGCGTCGCAATGGTTGACTTCCGGATGCCAACGCGATGGAAGACAGACCGGCAGGAGCGTGCGTGCCGCGCTACAGAGTGTCATGCAGCATCCCGGAGCGCGCGCCGCTTGCGGAGTGCCACTGGAAGAGACCGTCATGCAGATTTTCGCAGGCCTGGGAAACCCGGGCAGCCAATATGCCGGAAACCGGCACAACATAGGCTTCATGGCGGTGGAAGCCATTCACCGCCGCCACAGTTTCTCGCCATGGAGCAAGAAGTTCAAGGCGCTGGTTTCCGAGGGAGATGTGGCCGGGGAAAAGGTGCTGCTCCTCAAACCGCAGACCTTCATGAACCTTTCCGGCGAATCGGTCGGTGAGGCCATGCGCTTCTACAAGCTGGTACCGGGCGCCGTGCTTGCCATCTACGACGAACTCGACCTGCCCGCCGGCAAGGCCCGCATCAAGACCGCCGGCGGCCATGGCGGACACAACGGCATCAAGTCGATCGACGCGCATATCGGCAAGGATTATCGCCGACTGCGCCTCGGCATCGATCATCCGGGCTCCAAGGAACGCGTCCACGGCCATGTTCTGGGTGATTTTGACAAGAGCGACCGCACCTGGCTGGAGCCCTTGCTTGAAGCTTTGGCCGACAATGCCGAGATGCTGGCGCGCGGCGAGGATTCGCAGTTCATGAACAAGATCGCGCTTGCGACCGGAGCCAAGCCGGAGCCAGAAGCCGCGCCCGCCAAGCCGAAGGCCGCTGGAAAATCTCATATCCGCCAGGCCAACAACAGCGCCCAGCCGAAAAAGCTGCCGACCACCGGCCCCATGGCCGACATGCTGAAGAAGCTGTTCGGCGGCGGCGACAAGGGCGAGTAGCGGCGCGCCTACTCCTCCGGCTCGATCGTCAACATCAAAGGGAAGCCCGCCTCCTTGGCGAGATCCGTGGCTTCCTTCGACTTGGTTTCGGCAATGTCCCTGGCGCAGACGACCACGACGCAGGACCCGAGCTTGTGCGCCGTCATCATCAGACGGTAGCCGGCCTCGGGGCTGATCTTGAACACCACCTGCAGCACCATGATCACGAATTCGCGCGGCGTATAGTCGTCGTTCAGCAGGATGACCTTGTAGAGCTTCGGCCGCTCGAGTTTGGGTTTTGCCTGCGTTTTCCGGTCGACGACCGTATCCTTCTGGTCTGCCATCTCAATCACTTTCGCGCTCAATCCGCAGCCAGCGGCAAGACGGACTGATTTGTTCGTTTTAAAATGTTTGCTGCTTTTCGATCGAAGGTCGCGAAAACTTCGCCACCCAACCGCTGCCCCTCGAACGCGATAACACCATCTGCAAAATCGCCGCCAGCATTCATGAAGGTCAAGCCGTTTTCAACGGCGCCGCGGTCAACGACAACCGTCTCGGACGCCGACAGAGCTTCAATTGCCTGCTTCAGTTCCGCCGCCGTGAATTTATACGCCTTTCTCAAAACCCATGTCATCTCGCAGATCGTCTGGTTTGAGATCACGGCGTCATGGGTGCGGAGCAGTTCCTCGGCCCTTGGACTTTCGACGGGATGATCGCGCGTGAACATTCTGACCAGAATATTGGTGTCAACGATGACTTTCAATATTTGACCTTACCTGCCCAGCCGGCTTCGATGGCTTCGTTCATCTCGTCGATGGAAACTGTCGCTTCAGTCTTGTTTGCAAACATCCCGAAAAGCGCTTCGATGCCATGCTTTTCCGGCCTGACGATACGAACGGAGACCCGCCCATCCGGCAGAAGATCCACATCGAGGCTATCGCCCGGTTGGGCGCCGAGATGCCGCAGCACCTCCTTCTTAAGCGTGACCTGTCCCTTCGCGGTGACTTTCAACGTTGCCATATCCATCTCCTGATAGTCTTGAAAGTAAGGCATATACGCCTTACTTTCAAGATGAAGAGGGCATCAAGTCCCGCATTCTTGGCGACGAGGCTTGACCCGACGTCCAGTTTCCGCAAAAGGCACTGCAACAGAATTCGATCGGACAGGTTTCAAGACCATGGGTTTCAAATGCGGTATCGTCGGACTGCCGAATGTCGGCAAGTCCACCCTCTTCAACGCCCTGACCAAAACGGCACAGGCGCAGGCGGCGAACTATCCGTTCTGCACCATCGAGCCGAACACCGGTGAAGTCGCCGTGCCGGATGCGCGCATGCGCAAACTCGCCGATGTCGCGAAGTCGAAGGAACTGATCCCGACCCGCATTTCCTTCGTCGATATTGCCGGTCTCGTGCGTGGTGCATCGAAGGGCGAAGGCCTCGGCAACAAGTTCCTGGCCAACATCCGTGAAGTCGACGCGACCGTGCATGTGCTGCGCTGCTTCGAGGACGACGACATCACCCATGTCGAAGGCCGCATCAACCCGGTCGGCGACGCCGAGACGATCGAGACCGAACTGATGCTCGCCGACCTCGAAAGCCTGGAGCGCCGCACCGAACAGACCCGCAAGCGCGCCAGTGCCAAGGATAAGGAATCGCTGACGCTGCTGCCGATCATGGATGCGTCGCTGAAGCTGCTGCAGGATGGCAAGCCGGTACGCACGCTGGTCCCGACGCTCTCGCCCGAGGAAATCGAGATCCTCAAGGGCCTCAACCTCCTGACCTCGCATCCGGTGCTCTATGTCTGCAACGTCGCCGAGGCCGATGCAGTATCCGGCAACGCCCATACCAAGGCCGTCGAAGCCATGGCAAAGGCGCAGGGCGCCGAAACCGTCATCATCTCGGCCGCCATCGAATCGGAAGTCGCGCAACTGCCCGAAGAGGAAGCCAGCGAGTTCCTCGAGGCGCTCGGACTGCATGAAGCCGGTCTCGACCAGTTGATCCGCGCCGGTTACAAGCTGCTCGACCTGATCACCTATTTCACGGTCGGCCCCAAGGAAACGCGCGCCTGGACCATCCCGCGCGGCACGAAGGCCCCGGGCGCCGCTGGCGTCATTCACACGGATTTCGAACGCGGCTTCATTCGCGCCTTCACCATCGCCTATGACGACTACATCACCTACAACGGTGAGGTGGGCGCCAAGGAAGCCGGCAAGGGCCGCGATGAAGGCAAGGAATACGTCGTGCAGGACGGCGACGTCATCCATTTCCGCTTCAACACCTGATGCCCACAGCCTGACACGGCCTTTGGTCTTTTTGACAACCACGACAGGCAATGTCGCACCCTTGCCTGTTGACTTCCCCCGTCTATGTCGTTCGTATCGCCGGACAAGGACTGGAGAAAACCGATGCGTGCACCCTATCTCGCTGCCCTTTTTACGGCCTCTGCGCTCTTGGCGCCGGAAGCAATGGCGACTGACATCGACGTCAAGGGCGCCAAATCGCTGCAGAAGAGCCTGACCGCCTACCTGCCCGAGGAACTCGTCAAGAACGGTCTGATCACGGTTCGCCCCGGAGCGAGCGCCTACGAGGTGCGCTTCGATCCCGCCGTTCTGCTGCGCTCCGTCGATGACAAGGCGCTGACCATCTCCGGTCTCAAACCGTTGCTCTCCCTCGTCACGCCACTGGAGCAAGGCCTCTGGAACGTCACGCAGTCCGAAAATCTGGACATCAGCGGTACCTTCAAGGCCGGCGACCAGACGAACATGTTTTCCTACAAGATCGGTGAAATGCGCCTCGATGGCGTGTTCGATCCGGACATCCGCTATTTCCAGTCCGCAGACATGCGTGCACGCGACATCGCCGTGACCTCGAAGAGTGCACGGGATTCGCTTGAATCCCGCTTCAGGGACATGACGTCGAAGATCACCTCGTCGAAAACCGCAAATGGCACCATCAATGTGCGGTCGGATACAACGATGGGCGGCTTTTTCCAGAGCATGACCAATGCGGACAAGGTTCGCGTCGATATTTCGGCCGATGCTCTGGATGCCAATGTCGCGATCAACGGCTTTGCCTACAAGCCCCTGATTGACCTTGTCTTTTTCGCACTCGACACCATGAAGAAGGACACGCTTGCGCCGCCCGAAGCCGCCCGCCTGAAGGCACTGGCGCTCGCCAACATTCCCCTGTTCGATACGCTGCTGGAATCGATCACCCTCAACAATCTGAACGCCATCACCGCCCAGGGGACATTCGGGGCGAAGTCGGTGAATTATGCGATCGACATGAACGGGATCAACAAGGCGACCCGCATCGGCTTCGGGATCGAGGTCACCGAGCCCCGATTGCCGATGGGCCTGCTGCCGGCCGAATTTGCGCCGGTCATTCCCTCTTTCGTCGAAATGCGCATGTCCATGCCGGACATCAACCTTGCCGACGGATTGACCTATGTAATCGAAAACAGCGACTTCAACAGGCAACCGCCGCTTGATCCGGTCAAGGGTGATATCGCCGCCGGGATTTTTCTTCCCGATGGCACCTTCACGATCAACTATGACAGCGTGGCGCTGAAGTCGGAGATCTACGACATCAGCCTCACAGGCCGAATGAAGATCTTTCCGGGTGAACCACAACGGCAGAATACCGATGTGACGCTGTATGCCAGGGACTTCGACAAGACCGTTGCCTATCTTCAGGACAAGGCCAAGACAGTCCCGCAGTTCGGGCAGGCCGCCTTCGGACTTCTGATGATGAAGGGGTTCGCCAAGACCGCATCGGACGGCCGGCAGATGTGGAACATCGCGGTTGACGAACTGGGCAAGATAAAGATCAACGGGCAGGAAATGAATTTTCCGCGCTGAGCCCCATCTCCCTTCTTCCCCTGCCGTTTGGCAATCGAGGAAGAAACCGCCAGCATGAAAGGACCGCGCATATGCTTCATTTCGAGGACTTCACTGTTGGCAGGCGGTTCGAATTCAAACCAATCCCGGTGACGGCGGACGAAATCATCGCATTTGCCAGCGAATTCGATCCGCAGCCGATGCACCTGTCGCAGGTCGGTGGCGCAGCGAGCATCCTGGGAGGCCTTGCTGCATCCGGCTGGCACACCAGCGCCATCATGATGCGCATGCTCTGTGACGGCTATATCGGCGACAGCGCATCCGAAGGCTCGCCCGGCATCGACAGCATGGAATGGAAGAAGCCGGTTCTGGCCGGCGACACGCTTTCCGGACAGAGCAGCGTGATCGCCACACGCGTGTCGAAATCCCGGCCGGAGATCGGCATCGTCACCTTCCGGGCGGACGTGACCAACCAGCGCGGCGAAACCGTCGCCGTCTGCGACTATGCCAACATGATGCGCTGCCGCATGTCTGGAGAGGCCGCATGAAACTGTCCGAGCTTCATCCAGAAGGAACCAGAGTCCGGATCGGGACTGTGGATTTCACCGCAGAGGATATCATCCGCTTTGCCGAAAAGTTCGATCCGCAGCCGTTTCACCTCGATCCGGACGCGGCACGCCAGTCGCTGTTCGGCGGGCTTTGCGCCTCCGGCTGGCACACCTGCGCCGGCTGGATGAAGTGCTTCGTGCCGTTCTGGAAGGGCGAATCGAAGCGGCTGGCGACGGAAGGCATCGTTGCGCCAAAGCTTGGTCCCTCCCCGGGTTTCAGCGATCTTCGCTGGCTGCGTCCCGTCTTTGCCGGCGACAGCATTACCTATTTCGTGACGTTTCTTGCCGCCAAGGATCTGGAATCGCGTCGGGGATGGCGGATCAACACCATCCGCTGCGAGGGCGAGAACCAGAACGGCGAACCGGTTGTCCGCTTCGACAGCAAGGTCATCGAGTTTCCCTGAGCCTCGTTCACACGATGTCAGAAGGCCGGATGCAGCCGCCTTGCGATCGCCTCCGGTATCGGGAGCATGACGAAGCGACGCAACCGCACCCAGAAAATCCCGATGGCCAGAACCACGACGCCGACGGCGAGAACCGTGGAAAATCCGTGTTGCACACCGCTGAAGCCGCTGCGATTGATAAGCGCAAAGATCGCAAAACCGAGCGAGATCAGCCCGGACGTGACGAAAGCACGACGGTCGATGACCAGTCCCACCAGCATGAAAACCGCAACGATGGCAATGACCATGGCGGCATAGCCAGTCGGCATTTCAACAACCGACCCGGTCAACTGCCGGATGAGGATCAGCGACAGCATCGCGTAGAGCAGCGCCGGCGCGGTGACGAGATGCAGCCAGAAGGCGATGTCGGAGCGGCGCGTCTGCCGCAGCGGATCGGAAACATCGTAGCCCATCGCCAGAGCGAACAATGAGAACGCGGCGAGCAGGAAAATGCCCGACACCAGGTCGGGATGCGTCGTGAAAAGATCGTCCGTGCCCAGCGCCCTCGCGACCAGCACGAGCATGCCCAGCACGATGCAGCCTGCCAACGAGACAACGGACAGCGCAAGGGCCAGCGGCACCCGGTGACGCCAGTAGAACAAGCCAAGCACCAGCGGCACCGGTAAAAGCATGGCCAGCGCCGATAGAAGACTGTTCTGTCCTTGCAGATAGTCGCTTTGCAACAACATTGAAAGCATGCCGGTCGCGTAGGAAAGCGTCAATGTCAGCGCAACCGCCGGCAGCGCCAGTCGCTGGCGCCGCACGAGAATTTCGGACAGGATGATGATCAGCGGCAAGGTGACAAAAGGGCCACCGAGCCCCGATGCTCCCGCCAGCACGATCAAAACGCCGATGGTGATCAGGATATCGTGGAAGCCGCGCACGAACCGCGGCTGCTCGCTGTCTTCGGCAATCAGGCCTTCTCCCGCTGGTGTCACGCCGGTCGATGCGAGATCGGCCGTTTGCAGAAAATAGGGCGCAAGCCGTTCCGCCTGATCGGACGTGATCAGGCCATCACCGGCCGCTGCATTCAGTGCATCCCTGACAGACCTCATCGAAAGCCCTCCACTCAATGTCCGTCGAATTCGATGAGCGTATGAACGTTGACGCCGAGCGCTTCCAGCTTCTTGCGGCCGCCGAGTTCCGGCAGGTCGATGATGAAGCAGGCGGCGACGATGTCGGCGCCCATCTGCGTCAGAAGCTTGACGGCTCCCTCGGCGGTCCCACCTGTTGCAATCAGGTCATCGACAAGAACGACCTTTTCGCCGGGCGTGATCGCATCCCGGTGCATCTCCATCTCGTCGACGCCGTATTCCAGGCTGTAGGCGATGCGAACGATATCGTGCGGCAGCTTGCCCTTCTTGCGGATCGGCACGAAGCCTGACGACATCTGGTGCGCCATGGCACCGCCCATGATGAAGCCGCGCGCCTCGATCCCGGCGATCTTGTCGATCTTGGTGCCGGCATAGGGATGAACCAGTTCGTCGATTGCGCGGCGGAAGGCCCGCGGATTGCCGAGCAGCGTGGTGATATCGCGGAACATGATGCCGGGCTTCGGATAATCCGGAATGTTCCGGATGGCGGCGGTCAGTTCCTTTTGCAGGGAAGACGTCATGGTGTGGGGAATGCCTTTGAACGTGTCTCGATGGGCGCAAGGCATAACACCAAACCGGATTTTTTCGATAGCTGTTTCTTGACGCGAAAGGGCCGCCAAGGGCGGCGACCCGTCATTCAGAACGAGGCTACGCTCCGGTTCACTGCGTTGTGGCCGGTGCCTGCAGCTTCTCCTGCAGTTTCTTGGCAACGACCGGATCGGTCTGGGCTGCGCTGATGACGGTCTTGTAGTCTTCGACCGACATGTTCGGCGATGTTTCGACGGCCTTGATCATCTGCTGATTGGCCTCGTTCTGCAGTTTCTGCTTGGACGTTGGATCCTTGGCAGCGCCGATCTTTGCGGAGTAATCCTGACGCACCTTGTCGACCTGGAGATAGGCGACGGCAAAGGCTTCGATCTTTTCGTCGCTGATGGCGACGGGGGCTGCCTGATCCATGGACTGCCCCTGAACCGGTTTCGTCTGCGGCGCCGTATTCTCTTGCGCAAAGGCAGGTGCGCCGATGACGACGAGGCTGAGGACGGCGGCTCCAAGAGCGGCAACGGGCATATGGCGAATGGTCATGTCGTTCAGTTCCTTTTCGGTTCTGTGTCAGCAGGACAGGACGGTAAGGAAGGCTTTCCACTTGATCCTGTCGACCGAGAAGCAGGGTCGAGGATCGATCGGGCGACAATATGGCCCTCGGATGGGCCGAATGGGGCGATGTCCGGGTGATCTCCCGGCACTCGGACGGCCATTTCATGGCAACCGGTCGCCGCCATCCGGAACAATTCGGCCCTTCGACCGGTTGGTGCTATGCTTGTTGCGCGCGCCGCATGGCACGCATGACACGCACTGAAGACGAGATATCAGAACACACAAGGAGGAACATCATGCGACTTTTTGAATGCGGTTCTCTCGTGCCCGGTTGCGACTGGCACACCCGCGCCGACAGCGATGCGGAGGTCATCCGGCGCACCGTCGAACATATGAAGCAGGCGCATGGCGAAACGACCATCCGCGAAACCATGATCGAAAACATCCGCGCCCGCCTCGTCAACGAGACGAAGGCAGCCTGACCGGCATCAGGAAACCATCGATCCAAGCCGGGCAACCAGCGTTGCCCGGTCCGCATGGAAGTTTCCATCCACCCATTGTTTTTCCAGGGCAGACAGCACCTCGCCGACGCGCGGCCCCGCCAGAACCCCGGTCTGGAGCACATCGGCGCCGGAGAGCGGGAACGTCGGCTTTTTCCAATCAGCAGCGCGAGACATGAGCCGCTGCAGCTTCGCCATCTGCGACAGCAGCGTCGGGTCGCTGTCGGTTTTGGCGCGAAGACTGGCAAGCATCAGCTTTAGCCGGGGCACAATCCCTGTCGTTCCGTTCCAGTAGAGCAGGCGATCGAAAGCCGTGTCGGCGATCGTATCGGCAAGCGGTGGCGATTTGGCCCAGTCGAGCAAATGGCCGGCCTCTATCTTCGAAAGGCGCAATCGCCCGGCCATCGCCGCCAACCGTTCCGCATCGGGCGGCACGATCGCGGCAAGGCGCAGTAGCGGGTCCGGCTGCCACTGGAAGGCGGCTTCGGCCGAGACCAGAGCCGGGATGGCGTCTATGCCCCATTTTTCCGTCTCGGGCAGGATCTCGGTGAGAACACCGGCCTGCCGCATCCACAAAAGAGCCCGCCCCGGATCCCGCGCGGACAGCAGCTTCTTCGTCTCCGACCAGACACGCTCGGCCGACAGGGTCGAGAGTTTGGATTTCGCCCTCGCGCAGGCCCGCAGCCCATCGGCATCGGGGCGGCCGGAGCCGTAATAGGCAAAGAACCGGAAGAAGCGCAAAACCCGCAGATAGTCTTCCGCGACGCGCGCTTCAGCGTCGCCAATGAAGCGCACCATGCGAGTGTCGATGTCGACCATGCCGCCGACAAGATCGATGACCTCGCCATTAGCATCAGCATAGAGTGCATTGATCGTCAGGTCCCGGCGCGCCGCATCCACCGTCCAGTCGGTTCCGAAGGCAACCTCCGCATGGCGCCCGTCCGTCTCGACATCCCGGCGCAACGTGGTGACCTCGAAAGGCTCCCGGTCGATCACCAGCGTGACGGTGCCATGCCCAATGCCGGTCGGAACCGCCTTGATGCCCGCATCCCCGGCGCGGCGGACAACCTCCTCCGGCATCAGCGTCGTCGCCATGTCGATATCGCCGACGGCCAAGCCCATCAGGCTGTTGCGCACGGCGCCGCCAACGATTCGGACTTCACCGCCATCGGCATTCAACAGATCAAAGACGCGGCGCAGCGCCGGCGCCGAAAACCAGGTTTCGGCGGCAATCGAGGTCATGCGTAAAGCCTTTCATAGAGCATCCGGACAATGCCCGCGGTGATACCCCAGATGTTCCGATCGCCATAGGGCATGCGGTAAAATTGCCGCTCCGCCCCCTGCCAGTGACCACGGCCTCTGCCGTGATTGCGCGGATCCATCAGAAAGGACAGCGGCACATCGAAGATCGATTCGACCTCCGTCGGATTGGGCACAAGATCGAAACCGGGCCGGACGATGGCCAGCACCGGAATGATCCGGAAACCCGACATCGCCATGTAATACGGCAGGCGGCCGATCGGTTCGACGAAACGGCGGTCAAGACCGATCTCCTCCTCTGCCTCGCGCAACGCCGCCACTTCCGGCGTCTCATCCTCGGCATCGATGGAGCCGCCGGGAAAGGCCACCTGGCCCGAATGCTTGCGCAGCGTCGATGTACGCTGGGTGAAGATTACGCGGGCATCGTCGCCGTCTTCGACGACCGGCACCAGCACAGCGGCGTCCTTGAGCTGCAACGTCTCGAGATAGGGAACGACATCCGGATTGAGCAGGAAATCCCCATGCTCGCGCCAGGCGTCCTCGATCGGGCTTCCCGTCTGCGCCAACGCGCGCCGGCGGAAACTTTCTGCGGAAAACAGGCTGCTGCCGAGACCGGTCATTTCGACAGTATGTCCAGTTCGGCGGCCGGCATGATCGGAAACAGAGCCCCACCGGAACGCACCGCAAACATCGTTTCGCCGTCGATATCCACCGCCTCGCCCAGTTCCACCAGATCGTACATCACCGGGCGCGAAACCAGCGCCTGAAGCCGGCCGCGGACATGCAGGTAGGGTTTGAGCTCTTTGTTGTCACCGTGGATCACAAAGCGCAGCGGATGCTCGGGGCCCGCCTCCACGACATCGCCGACATTGGTGCGGAAGGTCAGCACCTGCATGCCGTCACGCAGGCCGACATTCATTTCGACGGCGATAAAATGGGCGTCGGCGATGCGGATGCCGACCTTTTCCACAGGTGTGACCAGATAGGTCTTTCCATCCTCTTCCTTGCGCAGCACCGTGGAAAAAAGCCGCACCAGCGGCTGCCGACCGATCGGCGTACCCATGTAGAACCAGGTGCCATCAGCGCGGATTTCCATGTCGATATCGCCGCAAAACGGCGGATTCCAACGGTCTATAGGCGGCAAACCCCTGGTTCCGTCGCCCGTCTGGCCGGCAGCACGGGAAATCAATGCGGCCAGTCCGGCCGCATCTCCCGCCTCCTGTATTTTCACTTCCGCCATCGTTCCGTCCCGTTTGGTGGTGATCGTGCCCGAATGCTGTGAAGGACATCTATCCTGCTCACGAGATAGTGCAGTGCGATCGGCTTGTCAGCCGCCGGGCAGAGCCTAGATTGAAAAAGACGATCGAAACAGCATATTTCGCGATTCGGCACAGCGCCGACGGGCCACTGGAGACGACGATGGGTGTGATGAAAACCGGCGAAACGGCAATGGATGACAAGGCGATCGTCGCTGCGGCCGAAAAGGCGCTCAGTGAGATTGCCGTGATCCGCAAGGAAGTCGGCAAGGTGATCTTCGGTCAGGAAAGCGTGGTCGAACAGACGCTGCTTGCCGTCCTGTCCGGCGGTCATGCCCTGCTCGTCGGTGTTCCCGGTCTTGCCAAGACGAAGCTCGTCTCGACGCTCGGCACCGTGCTCGGCCTCAATGCCAGCCGCATCCAGTTCACGCCCGACCTGATGCCGTCCGATATTCTCGGCTCAGAAGTCATGGACCAGGACGAGACCGGCCGCCGCTCCTTCCGCTTCGTGCCCGGCCCGATCTTCACCCAGCTTCTGATGGCCGACGAGATCAACCGCGCCTCGCCGCGCACCCAGTCGGCACTGCTGCAGGCCATGCAGGAATATCATGTAACGGTCGCCGGCCAGCGCAACGACCTGCCGCAGCCCTTTCACGTTCTCGCAACCCAGAACCCGCTGGAGCAGGAGGGTACCTACCCCCTGCCCGAAGCCCAGCTCGACCGCTTCCTGATGCAGGTCGATGTCGGCTATCCCGAACTGGCCGCCGAACGCCAGATCCTGCTCGAAACCACAGGTATCCACGAATCGGAGGCCCGCAGCGTGCTCGATGCGACGCAACTGCAAGCCATCCAGCATCTCATCCGGCAGATGCCGGTCAGCGAGAAAGTCGTCGATGCGATCCTGTCGCTCGTGCGCTCCGCCCGCCCGGGCAACGGCAATGCCGCGACCGACAAGAATGTCGCCTGGGGCCCCGGCCCGCGCGCCGGCCAGTCGCTGATGCTTTGCGCCCGTGCCCGCGCGCTCTATGACGGCAGGCTCGCACCATCGATCGATGACATAATGGCGCTGGCCGAACCGGTGCTGCAGCACCGCATGGCACTGACATTCGCCGCGCGGGCCGAAGGCATGACGGTGCGTGATGTAGTCGCCGGGCTGGTTGTGAAGGCTAAGGGCTAGAAGCCAAAGGAATTTGAATGGCTGCGATCGGGCAAAGCGTTGAACCCACCCCATCCGGAGATGTGCTGCACCGCGCCCAGCAGCGCGCCATGCTCATCCCCGACTGCATGGTCGAGGCAAAACGCATCGCCAACACGGTGATCTCCGGCTGGCACGGACGGCGCAAGCGCGGCATTGGCGAAAATTTCTGGCAGTTCCGGCCCTATAGCGACGGCGAGAGCCTGTCGCGCATCGACTGGCGCCGCTCGGCCCGTGACGATCACACCTATGTCCGCGACCGTGAATGGGAAGCGGCCCATACGATCTGGCTCTGGGCCGACCTGTCGCCATCGATGATGTACAAGTCGCGCTTCGGCACGGTGTCGAAGGAAAGCCGCGCGCTGGTGCTGATGCTGGCGCTTGCCGAAATTCTCGCCCGCTCCGGCGAACGGATCGGATGCCCCGGCGTGATGGAACCGGTCTCGGCCCGCAATGCCGCCGAACGGCTGGCGACAGCGCTGATGCACACGCCTTTATCAGGCGGACTTCCCGAGACGCAGATGATCCGTGGATCAAGCGACTTGATCCTGATCGGCGACTTCCTCGATCCCACGGATGCGATCATGGCGCGGCTCGGGCCGCTTGCCCGGCGCGGCCTGCGCGGCCATGTGGTCGAGGTCGCGGACCCCGCCGAAGAAAGCTTCCCCTATGCCGGGCGCACCGAATTCACCGATCCGGAAACCGGCGAGAAACTGACCGCCGGCCGCGCCGAAATCGTCCGCGACGACTATCGCCGCGCCTATCTTGCACGGCGCGACACAATGGGTGAAAGCCTGCGCCATCTCGGCTGGACCTTTACCCCGCACCGCACCGACCATCTGGCCTCCGAGGCGCTGGTGGCCGTCCATATGTACTTGTCCGGCATGCCGGGACGCGCGACGCATGGGGGGCAATTGTGAGCGGCCTTTCCTTCCTTTTCGCCAATCCGCTGATGCTGGCTGCACTCGTCGCCCTGCCGGCCATCTGGTGGCTCCTGCGCATGACGCCCCCGAAGCCGGTGACGGAAATCTTTCCGCCGCTGCGCATTCTTGCCTCCGTCCTGAAACGTGAGGAAACGCCATCGAAAAGCCCCTGGTGGCTGACACTTTTGCGCATGCTGATGGCCGCGGCCGTGATCCTTGCAATTGCCGATCCGGTCTTCAATCCGCGCACCAACACGCTGTCTGCCGATGGACCGCTGGTTCTGCTGATCGATAACAGCTGGGTCACCGCGACCGACTGGGAACGCCGCGTCGAAACCGCCGATGCCCTGATCGGCGATGCCGAAGCCCGGGATCTCCCGGTCTCGATCGCATTCACAACGGACCGGGAGCACAATGCGGTTCCGGCGTCCGCTGCCACCGCCCGCAACCGTCTGGCGGCTGCGGCTGCGCAACCGCTGCGACCTGACCGCAAGACAGCGATCGAGGCAATCGCAACCGCGCTGAACGGTGTGAAGATCGGAACGCTCGCCTTCCTGTCCGACGGTATCGCGACCGATGACGACCAGATCATGACCGATCTCGCCACCCTTGCCCCGGCCAATCTCCGGCTTGTCGAAGGCGATGGCGAGCGGGCACTGGCTATCACCAATTCCGCCAACGAATCCGATGCCTTGGCGATAACCGCCAGCCGCCTGGACAAAGCCGCGGCCCGCACCGTTCCGATCACTGCATATGATACGCGCGGGCGCGCCATCGCCAGCGGCGCTATCGCTTTTGCCGCCGGTGAAGGAACAGCCAAGGGAACGATCGCCGCGCCCTTCGAACTGCGCAATGATTTTGCCCGGATCGGCATAGACGGCGCTGCGACCGCAGGCGGGACTTTCCTGCTTGATGATGGTTTCCGCCGCCGTCGCGTGGCGCTTCTGTCCGGCGAGGCGCGCGACCTGTCGCAGCCGCTGTTGTCGCCGCTCTACTATATCAACCGGGCACTTGCCCCCTATGCCGAACTGATCCAGCCCGATCAGGCGGATCTTGCCGTGGCGATCCCCGAGCTTCTGGCGCAGAAACCCTCCGTGCTGATCATGGCCGATATCGGCCGCCTGCCCGAGCAGAGTTATGCGCCGATTACGAAATGGATCGAAAACGGCGGCACCCTGATCCGTTTCGCCGGCCCGCGGCTGGCGGCTGCCCCTGCCGATGACCCGCTGGTTCCGGTTACGCTGCGCCAGGGCGAACGCGCGCTCGGCGGCGCGCTCTCCTGGTCCGAGCCGCAGCCGCTTGCCGATTATCCGGCGCTCAGCCCCTTTGCCGGCATGGCGCGGCCACAGGACATTCTCGTCAAGCGACAGGTGCTGGCCGAACCGACAGCGGATCTTGCCGATCGCACCTGGGCCAGCCTTGCCGACGGCACGCCGCTGGTGACCACCAAGACAACGGGCGCCGGCCGCATCGTGCTGTTCCATGTCAGCGCCGAAGCGACCTGGTCGAACCTGCCGATCTCGGGCGATTTTGTCGAAATGCTCCGTCGCAGCGTGCAACTGTCGCGCGGCGGCGGGGTCGCAAGCGACGCCAACGCGCAGGCGCAGACGCTCGCCCCTTACCGGCTGCTCAATGCCGACGGCGTGCTGGTCAGCGAAACCGGAAAGGCCCGCCCCCTGGACGTGGCTGCCGGAGCGACACCTGTTTCAACGGCTGAAAATCCGCCGGGCCTCTATGGCTCGGAAGATGGCTTCACCGCCCTCAACCTCCTGCCGCGCAATGCCGAACTCACCCCGATCAACACGACCGGCCTGCAGACCGCCTATACCAGTGAGCCGCTGATCGGCGCAGAAGCCCTGTCGCTCAAGCCGGCGCTCTTCACAATTGCCATGATCCTGCTCCTGATTGACAGCCTCGTCGTCCTGTTCATGGGCGGTGCATTTGCACGATTGCGCATGCCGAGAACGGCCGCTGCAAGCCTTCTGGCTCTTGCCGCTGCAGCACTGATCCTGACCCCCGGGCCATTGATGGCGCAGGATGCAAAACCCGGCGACGATACGATCCTCGAGCGGCTCGACAGGACACATCTCGCCTATGTCGTCACCGGCGAAGCGGATGTCGATCGCCTTTCCGAGCGCGGGCTGTCTGGCCTCACCAATTTCCTCACCTACCGGACCACGCTGGAACCCGGCGCACCGGTCGGCCTTGACATCGCCTCGGACGAACTGGCCTTTTATCCGCTGATCTACTGGCCGGTTTCGGCCAGCGCGCCGATGCCGAGCCCGCAGGCGGTCAGCCGTATCGACGCCTATATGCGCGCCGGCGGCACCGTGCTGTTCGACACGCGCGACCAGTTTTCGTCACTCGGTGGTTCTAGTGGCAACAGCCCGAATGGCGAACGCCTGCAGGCGATCCTGGCCAATCTCGACATCCCGCCGCTGGAGCCCGTTCCGACCGACAACGTGCTGACCAAGTCCTTCTACCTGCTGTCGAATTTTCCGGGCCGCTACAATGGCAGCCCGCTATGGATCGAGGCGCAGCCGGAAAATAACGAGGACCAGAGCGGGCGGCCGGCACGCTCGGGCGATGGTGTTTCGCCGATCATGATCACCGGCAATGATTTCGCCGGCGCCTGGGCGGTCGATGCCAATGGCGTTGCGCTCCTGCCCACCGTGCCACCGGACGAGACACAGCGCGAACACGCGTTTCGCGCCGGCGTTAACATCATGATGTATATGCTCACCGGCAACTACAAGGCCGACCAGGTCCATATCCCGGCGCTGCTCGAGCGGCTTGGACAATGAGGACGCGCCGATGACAGTCGATTTCTCACCTCTCCTGCCGTGGCCAGCCATCGCCCTCGTCGCGGCGCTTGCGATGGTGCTTTCGGCACTCGGATTCTGGCGCGGTGTGCGCGGAACGGCCTTGCGCGCAGCAGCGCTGGCAGCGCTCTGCCTGGCCATCGCGAATCCCGTTTTCTTCCAGGAAGAACGCGAACCGCTTTCGACAATCGTTGCCGTCGTCGTCGATCGCAGCCAGAGCCAGGACGATGCCGGGCGTCGGCAGATGACCGACGAGGCTCTTGCGACGCTGAAGGAGCGGCTGGCGAAATTTCCGCAGATCGAAGCCCGCATCGTCGAGGCCGCGGATGATCCGGACACCGAGACACCTTCGACGAAACTGTTTTCGGCTCTGTCGACCGCGCTTGCCGATGTTCCGCCGGCCCGTGTCGGCGGCGCAATCTTCATCACCGACGGCCAGATCCACGACGTGCCTGATGTCAACCAGCCGCTCGGCTTCGATGCTCCGATCCACGGGCTGATCACCGGCCGTCCTGACGAATTCGACCGTCGTATCGAAGTGGTCAGCGGCCCGCGCTTCGGCATCGTCGGTGAAGAGCAGAAGCTGACCTTCCGGGTGATCGACGACGGGCGCGCCCCGGGCGGCACGGCGGAAGTGAAGATCAGCCTGAACGGCAACGAGATCGCCACAGAGATGACGGAGCCGGGCACCGACGTGCCCTTCTCCTTCACCGTTCCGCGCGGCGGCAACAATATCCTGGAATTCGCGGTCAGCCCCGTTGCCGGCGAAGTCACGGAAGCCAACAATCGCGCCGTGCATGTACTGGACGGCATTCGCGAGAACCTGCGCGTGCTGCTTGTCTCGGGCGAACCGCATGCGGGCGAACGCGCCTGGCGCAACCTGTTGAAATCCGACGCGTCGGTCGATCTGGTGCATTTCACCATTCTGCGTCCCCCGGAAAAACAGGATGGAACGCCGATCAACGAGCTGTCGCTGATCGCCTTCCCGACGCGGGAACTGTTTGTCGAGAAGATCAAGGAATTCGACCTGATCATCTTCGATCGCTACCAGCATCGCGGCGTCCTGCCGATCCTCTACTATGACAACATCGCCCAATATGTCGAAAACGGCGGTGCGCTTTTGATCGCAGCCGGTCCGGAGCATGCAGGCGATGATTCGATCGCGACGACCCCCCTGTCCGCCGTCCTGCCGGCCAGCCCGACGGGCGTCATGAACGAAGAAGCCTTCTATCCCCGGCTTTCGGAAGACGGCAAGAAACACCCGGTCACCCGCGGGCTTGAGGGCGCCGGCAGCGAGCCGCCGCAATGGGGCCGCTGGTTCCGCACGGTGGATGTGCAGAAGCCGCTTGGGCAGACGGTGATGAATGCCGCCGACGGCAGGCCGCTGCTCGTGCTCAACCGCGTCGGCAAGGGTCGCGTCGCCATGCTGTTGTCCGACCAAGGCTGGCTCTGGGCACGCGGCTTCGAAGGCGGCGGCCCGAGCGTTTCGCTCTATCGCCGCACCGCCCACTGGCTGATGCAGGAACCCGCGCTGGAGGAGGAAGCACTGACGGCGCGCGCCGCCAACCGGACGCTTGAAATTACCCGTCAGACGATCAAGGGTGATCCAGGTGCTGCCACGGTGACGACACCATCCGGAAAGACCGAGCAGGTGCCGCTCACCGAAAGCGAGCCCGGTCTCTACAAGGCCGACCTGCGCAGCAGCGAGAGCGGGCTTTTTGAAATTGCCAATGGCGAACTGACGACGCTCGTCCATGTCGGCAGCGTCGATGCGCCGGAATTCAAGGCCACGATTTCAACCGAAGAAACGCTGAAACCCTGGGCCGAAAAGACCAAGGGACTGGTGCGCCGTGTCGCCGACGCCGGCGGTACGATCGATCTGCCGCCAGTCCTGCCCGTGCGCGGCGCCGTGCGCGTTGCCGACGACCAGCGCCTGTCGCTGCGCATGACCGACGAGACTATCCTCAAGGGGGTCAACTCCCTGTCTCTGTTTGCCGGTTTCCTCGGTCTTGCCGCCCTGCTCTTTGCGCTGTCCGCCACTTGGTACCGCGAGGGCCGGTGAGCGATTTTGCCTGTAAACTCTCCGACCTTAAAGATCGCCCGGATTTCCGCGCCGCTGTTGCCGACCGCGTCTGGCGCGCATGGTGGGTGAGCAAGGGCGTCACGCTCGACTATATCGACGGGCTGGTGTGTGAAAACCTCAACGAAACCGGCTTTCCCTTCGCGATCGTCGCGCATGACGGCGAGACCTTCTTGGGTACGGCGTCGGTGATCGCCTCCGATTTGGAGGAGAGGCCAAACTATACGCCTTGGGTCGCGGCTGTCTGGGTCGATCCGCAGCACCGCAAAAAAGGTGTTGGCGCTGCGATCGTCAGGCAAGCGGCGGCGCAGGCTTTCGAACGGGGTTTCGAGACGGTCTATCTCTGCGCCCTGCCGGAGAAGAGCGGCTTTTACGAACAGCTTGGATGGCGCTTGCTGGAACGGGATGTCGGAGAACACAGGCTCAACGTCCTCACCTCTACCAAACTCTGAAGGTAGCGCATGGCCGTAGCAACACGGGACGGGGCTATCGCATATAGTTTTCGGCCGCCTTCCCTCTTCTCCCCAGCGGGGAGAAGGTGGCGCAAAGCGCCGGATGAGGGGGGCAGGAGGCCACTTCTATCCGGCTTTGCCTGCCCCCTCATCGCCCCGAAGGGGAGAAGAGGGAGATCGTTGCACAGGTCGCGTACAAATGCGATTCCCCTGCAACACGGGATGCGCACTCACCCCCGCCAGCCGATGACGCCCACGAGCCGTGCATGCACATCAATGCCCATAGGGACGATCAGCACCCGGTTCGGATCGACTGGCCCCGGAAACTCGAGCGCGCCGTATTTGACCTTCTCGAAGCCGAGCGGCTGGTAATAGGGCGGGTCGCCGACGAGGATCACGCCTTCGGAGCCCTGCCGCCGTGCTGCCTCGACGGCGATGCGCACCAGTTCGCGGCCGATGCCGCGGTTCTTGTGCGAGGGGCGCACGGCGAGCGGACCGAGCAGATGCCCCTTCACTGCTCCCGCCATGATGGGCGTCATCCGCACCGAAGCGATGGTCTCACCATCGTCGGCACAGATGAAGGACAGCGAGAGATCGTGCGATCCCTGCTCGCGGATGCGTGCGGCCGCACGGGCAAAACGGCCCGGGCCGAAGGCTTCTTCATTGATCAATTCGATGGCGGCGTCGTGGGAGGCGTCTTCTGTGAGATAGACGAGATCGTGCTTTTTCATGAACATCGGGAAACCGGGCCTACGAGACGGAAAATAAGGTGATGGCTTCGCCCTGAAGGCGTTTTCGGCATCAGCGTCGTCGTGGGCTTCCCGGGAAAAACATGAATTTCGATCCGTATCGTGAAAAGTCTGGATGCGCCGATAGCAGAAAAAAACCGCGCGTCAAAGCCAAAAACGCACTGTTCAGCGTTTGCGCTCTATATGCAGCAAATTTGTCCGCTATCTAGGAACAACGAATGACAACACGAGGCGGCGACACGGCCGCAGGAGACGGCCCATGGGCAAGCTGGTGAATGGCATCTGGCATGATGTCTGGTACGACACGAAGGAAACGAAGGGGCATTTCAAGCGCTCCGAATCGCAATTCCGCAACTGGGTGACGCCGGACGGCGAATCCGGCCCCTCCGGCAGCGGCAGCTTCAGGGCCGAGGCCGGGCGCTATCATCTCTATGTATCGCTCGCCTGTCCCTGGGCCCACCGAACGCTGATCTTCCGCAGACTGAAGCGGCTTGAAGACCTGATCACGGTCTCGATCGTCGATCCGCTGATGCTGGAAAAAGGCTGGGAATTCAAGAACGAGAACGGCGGCACCGTCGATCATCTGTTCGGCTCGGATGCGCTCTGGCAGGTCTACGTCAAGGCCGATCCGAACTATTCGGGACGCGTCACCGTGCCTGTGTTGTGGGACAAACAGACCAATACGATGGTTTCGAACGAATCCGCTGACATCATCCGCATGTTCAACACGGCCTTCGACGCGCTGACGGGATCGACCGACGACTTCTATCCTCTGGCGTTGCGCGGCGAGATCGACGAACTCAACGCAAGAATCTACGACACAGTGAACAACGGCGTCTACAAGGCCGGCTTCGCGACGGCGCAAGGCCCCTATGAAGACAGCGTCGCGACGCTTTTTGAAACGCTCGATGCACTGGAGAAACGGCTTTCGACCCGCCGTTATCTGACGGGCTCGCAGATCACGGAAGCCGACTGGCGGCTGTTCACGACGCTGGTGCGCTTCGACCCGGTCTATGTCGGCCATTTCAAATGCAACATCCGCCGCATCGCCGACTACCAGAACCTGCAGGGTTACCTTCAGGATCTGTACCAGGTGCCGGGCGTGGCCGAGACGGTCAACCTGCGCCACATCAAGGAGCACTATTACCGCAGCCACACGATGATCAATCCGACCGGCGTGGTTCCCGTCGGTCCGGTTCTCGACCTCGAAGGGCCGCACGGTCGCGAGAAGCTGTAGGAAACAGCCGATTGCTACCAGACGTCGGCCGGCGGTGTCCCGGCCGACAGTTCCTTCAGTCGGCGATGCGTCGCGCTGGTGGTTCCCGGCGGCAGCGCATCAAGGGCAAAAAAGCCGGTCTCGATAATTTCGCGGTCTGGTATTTTCGGGCTCGTCTGGCGGACATTGTCGCAGCGATAGAACAGGACATGGTCGCGTTTGCTGGTCTGGTTGTTGAAATAGACATGGAACAGCAGCGGCGTTTCCGTCAGGACGAGGTTGCCCTCCTCGCGCAGTTCCTTGGCCAGTCCCTGCAAGGCCGTTTCGCCCCGCTCCAGCCCCCCGCCCGGCATATGCCAGCCGGCGACATAGGAATGCTTCACCAGAAAGACCCGGCCCTCTTCGTCGAAGCAGGCAGCGCGAACGCCGAGCGTCATGCCGCGCGTCAGTGCGAAATAGCTGTGCACCAGACGCGTGAACAGCCGGGTGCGCCAGTTTCGCATCTCTGGCGGTCGCTCATTGGTCATGGTCTCATCCTCCCGAAACGGACTGTCAGGGATAAACCACCCAAACGATTCCCCTTTTGGGGAATATGCGCTAGGTAACCCCTATGTTCAAACTTGCCCACATGTCCGACGTCCATCTCGGCCCGCTGCCGGATCTTTCGTTCCGGGAGCTTGCCTCCAAGCGCATCACCGGCTTCGTCAACTGGCATCGCAACCGCCGCAGCCATCTTGTCGGCGACACGCTGAACCTTCTGATGGACGAGATCGAGCGCTGTGATCCCGACCATCTGGCGATCACCGGCGACCTCGTCAACCTGGCGTCCTCGCGCGAGATCGAGACTGTGACGGCGTGGCTGAAGGAGGCTGGCGAGCCGGAGAATATCTCCGTCGTGCCCGGCAACCACGATGCCTATGTGCCCGGTGCCTACGAGAAGACGACGCGGGCCTGGTATCCGTTCATGCGCGGCGAAAGCGGACCGGAAGCCTGGGACGAGGATTTTCACTGCTTTCCCTATCTGCGGGTCCGCGGACCCGTAGCGCTGATCGGCTGTTCGACCGCCGTCGCCACGCCGCCTTTTGCAGCCAGCGGTTACTTCGGTTCGCGCCAAGCGCGCGAAACGGTCAATCTTCTGCGCGCGGCCGGAGAAGCGGGGCTGTTTCGCGTGGTGATGATCCATCATCCGCCGATCCGCGGTGCTTCCTCCATGCACAAGCGCATGCTCGGCATCCGCCGTTTTGCGGCCACCATCACCGCCGGCGGCGCGGAATTGGTGCTGCATGGCCATACCCATCTCAACACGGTTCATTGGCTGAAGGGCCAGATCGCCCCTGTCCCGGTTGTCGGCATCGCTTCGGCCTCGCAGGGCAATGGCGGCAAAAAGCCGCCGGCCGCATTCAATCTGTTCTCGATCTCCGGCGGCCCCGGACACTGGAACTGCGCCCGCGAACGGTTTGCCCTGACCCCGGATGGTCGATCCGTGGCACTTGCGGAGAGTACCCGCTTCTAACGCCTGCGATCGCTCTCGCCAAACCGTTAAAAGACGGTATGCTGTCGAATAATCGACGTGTGTCATCCGTTATCCCTGATTGACCGCAAGACGGTTTCGGTGACGGCGACAGGATGCTGCGCGACAACCTGTTTTGACCGTGATCCGTTTCAGCCAAGGGAGATGACCAATGATCAATCGCAAGACCGCTCTGATTGCCCTGTTTTCAGCCGTTTCGGCATTCGCGCTGAGCCATGCCGCCCGCGCGGCCGGTGAGGATACGACGACCCCCCCAGACACCACGAAAACCTCGACCGAATGCACCGACGGCAAGGTCTGGGATGAGGAAAAGAAGGAATGCGTCGAACCGCAGAAAAGCGGCATGAACGACGACCTCCTGTTCAAGGCCGCGCGCGAACTGGCCTATGCGGGCCAGTATGAAAACTCCCTGAAGGTGCTGGATGCCGTCAAGGACCAGAACAGCGCGCGCATCCTGAACTATCGCGGCTATTCCAACCGCAAGGCCGGCCGCGTAGAACTCGGCATGAGCTACTACAAGCGTGCGCTCCAGGCCGACGAAAACTACATCCTTGCCCGGTCCTACATGGGCCAGGCGCTGGTCGAACAGGGCCAGATCGAGGAAGCCAAGGTGCAGCTGATCGAGATCCGCGACCGTGGCGGCGAGAACACATGGGCCTATCGCGCCCTTCTCGATACGCTTGGCGGCGTGCGCCAGTATTGATTGGATATCGGCATCGGCCGGGGCTGCAAAAGGGCACCCGGCCGATATCTGCACCTCCAAATTGAAAACGGCAGACGACGCGGCAAAATATGGCCCTCCGCCCGGCTCTTGACTTGCGGACCGCCAGTCAAATGTTTCATATCAATCGGCGTGTTCTTTGCACCGACGAATAAAAGATTGATCCGGAACGTTTCTTTGGAAGAGCAATGCGCCCAGCGACAGAATCGAATGAGTTCAGACGGGATTTGGTCAGTTTGCTGCCCAAATTGCGCCGTTTTGCGATGACGTTGACGCGAAATGCCGCCGATGCCGATGATCTGGTGCAGGAAGCCTGCGAGCGGGCCATCACACGCAGCCACCTTTGGAATGGCGAAGGACGGCTGGAAAGCTGGATCTATGCAATGACACGCAATCTCTGGATCGATGAAATCAGGAAACGCAAGGTGCGAACCGGTGGCGGGACCGTCGACGTGGCCGACCAGGATGAACTGAGCATCGAACCGTCCGGTGAAAAGGCCGTTTATGCAAACCAGTTGCAGAAGATGATCCTGTCCATGCCGGAAGGCCTTGCCAGCGTGTTCGTGCTGGTCAATGTCGAGGGACACAGCTATCGCGAGGCCGCCACAATCCTGAACATTCCGATCGGCACGGTGATGAGCCGCCTGTCCACGGCCCGCATGCGGCTGGCCGCGATGATTTCAGATACGACGGAAAGGAGGGCCTGAGCATTGCAGAATACAAAAGGTCTTTCTCTGGAGATCCGGCTTTCCGCCTATATCGACGGTGAAGTCAGCGACACCGAACGCCGTGAACTTGACGAGCTGGTCGCACGCGACGACGAGGCGCGGCGCGTTCTCGAGCAGTTGCAGTCCGGTACGCTGTTTGGCAACAAGGCATTCGAGGATTTCCTGCACGACCCGGTGCCACTGTCGCTGGTGCGCCGTATCAAGCAGGGCACGACAGCCAGCCCGAAGACCGAGCGTGTGACGACCGCGGCTCCCTTACGCCCCGCACGCCTCTGGCCGCGCGCACTGGCGGCCTCGGTTGCCCTGCTGCTCGTTGGCGGATCCACCGGCTATATTCTCGGAATGGTCAACAGCGAGGCCCAGCCGGATGTGCAGGTCGCCGCCGCGCGCTCCTGGCTCGACGATATTGCCGAATATCACCGTGTCTATTCGCGGCAGGAAACACATCTGGTCGAGGTACCGGCCTCGCAGGGCGATGCGGCGATCCGGACATGGCTTGCCGCAAGCGTCGGGGTGGACTTCAAGATCCCGCAACTGGCGACGGACGGCCTGACCTTCGAGGGCGCCCGCCTTCTGGTGGCAGCCGGCAAGCCTGTGGCACAGCTTATGTACAGGAACGCGGACGGCGACGTGTTTGCCATCTGTTTCCTGAAAAGCGAACCGACTGCGGAACAGGGCAAGCTCAACGAAAGCATTCGCGACGATCTGGCGATGGTGTCCTGGCAGAAATCCGGGGCGTCCTATGTGGTGATCGGCCCGTCCGCCGACGCCAGACTGCGTCATTTGGCGGAAACCGTCTCCACCGAAATCTGAGATCCGGGCTGCAGAAGCAGCTGTGTCCGAAAGGAAACGAAAACGGCCGCATCCGAAGATGCGGCCGTTGTTGCTTTTTCAAAGTCTCGTCGCCTGTCTTAAAACTCCTGCCAGTCGCCACCACTGCTCTGGGCGGCAGCCGCCTGGCCGCGCCCGCCGGAGAAGGCGGAGGCAACCTTGCGCACCATCGCGCTTGCCGGTGACGGACGCGGCTGCGAGCTGTAGCTGGCCGGCTGCACGTGGCGTGGAGAATCGGCGCCTTCGAAGCGGAACTTAGCAAGCTGCCCAGACAGCGATGCGGCTTCCGACGCAAGGCTCTGGCTGGCGGCCGACGTCTCTTCGACCATGGCCGCGTTCTTCTGGGTCGACTGGTCCATCTCGTTGACGGCGGAGTTGATCTCCTTCAGCGCCAGCGACTGTTCCTTGGCCGATTCGACGATCGAGTTGACGTGGCGGTTGATTTCCTGGACTTCCGAAACGATCGCCTCGAGCGCCTTGCCGGTTTCGCCGACCAGCGTCACGCCGGAACGAACCTGTTCGCCGGAATTGTTGATCAACTGCTTGATCTCCTTGGCGGCATTGGCGGAACGCTGGGCCAGTTCACGAACCTCCTGGGCAACGACGGCAAAGCCCTTGCCGGCATCACCGGCGCGTGCGGCTTCGACACCCGCGTTCAAGGCAAGCAGGTTGGTCTGGAAAGCGATGTCGTCGATCACGCTGATGATGTTGTTGATCTCGTTCGATGAGCCTTCGATCTGGCCCATGGCGGCAACGGCGCGCTTGACCACTTCACCGGAGCGTTCAGCGTTTGCGCGGGTCTTGGCGACCAGCGAGCCGGCTTCCTCCGCCCGGCGGGTGGAATCGTTGACCGTCGTCGAGATTTCCTCGAGGGCCGCAGCCGTCTCCTCGATGGAGGCCGCCTGCTGCTCGGTGCGCCGGGCAAGATCGTTGGACGCGGTGCTGATTTCACGCGCACCGGCGTCGATCGAGAAGGCGTTGCCGCCGATGGTCTTCAGGGCAGAGTGAAGTTTATCGACGGAATTGTTGAAATTGACGCGCAGGGCATCGAGCGTCGATCCGAAGGGCTGCGACAGACGGTATTCGAGATTGCCGTTGGCCATTTCCTCCAGGGCGCGACCCAGCTGATCGACGGCGTGGTTGGTTTCATTGGCTTCCGTCTCGCGCTGGCGGGCGGCACCTTCAAGCTGGCTACGCTCGGCGGCAGCCCGGTTCGCATCGCTTTCCGCCTGGCGCGCTGCCTGGCCGGAGACGGTATCGCGAACAGCGCCAACCGCACGGGCAAGGCTGCCGATCTCGTCTTTGCGAGCGTCGAGCGTCTGGTCGCCTTCCATCTGGCCTTCGGCCATCTTCCGCAGCGATTCCTGAAGCTTGCCCATGGGGGCCGTAATCGAGCGGCTCGCCAGAAGCGCGGCGATGACGGCCAGAACCGCGGCGCCGGCGAGAGATCCCAAAGCGAGCGTCTGGAATCCGCTTGCCGAGGTGCGCACCTCGCCGCCGACCTGCTTGTTCAGCGCTTCCTGGTAGTCGATGAATTTGTTGATGGCACCCAGCCATGAGACGAAGAGCGGGCGGGCCTGCTCAAGCAGAAGTTTCTTTGCATTCGCGGCATCACCCTTGTCCTGCAGGCCGATGATCTCGGCCACCAGCGGATTGGTCTTGGACTGGATGTCGGCAATTTCGCCGATGATCGTCTTTTCCGCATCCGAGGCACCGGTCGCGAGCATGTCGGTCATCTTCGTTTCGTTTTCGGCATAGGTCGCTGCGAGCTTGGCAATCAGGTCGACGGCCGCCTGGCGTTCCTCTGGCGTTTCCACCAATGTCACGTCGCGAATGGCGATGGCACGGTCGTGGACGCTACCACGAAAGTTAATGGCAAAACGTTGCTTGACGCTGTTGACGTCGTTGATCTGCCCAAGGTCCGTATTGATAGCATTGACCCGCGTCACCGACTGGTGGGTAAGGCCCAGCATCAAAAGCAGCAGAAATCCGAAGCCTATGCTCAGGCGCATTCCAATTCCAAATCGCATTGCGGGTTTCATCGTCGTTTCCTGTTCTACGGCCCCATCCCAGCGGCCGATCCTTAAATCTATCCTGTGTGAAATTCTTTGAGCCATTCGCGCTTGCCGGCGAATGTGGCTGCCGTCATGGCAGGGGCCGGAACAAGGCGCGGTGCGCCGATCGTTCCGCATGGACAGATTTTATTCAAACAAGGTTAAAAATACCTTATTAGATAATTCTAAACCTTAACGCGAGACTGTGACCTCTTGTCGTCCAGACCGCCAAAGCAGGAATATCCGCAAATATGCGCTCATTTTTATGAATTAGAGGGAATGGATAGCTCGGTAGCGCCAACCCAGAGATGCAAAAAAGCCGCATCCCAGTCAGGATGCGGCTGTCTCAAAAGTGCATTCAGGTGCTTTACAGGCCTGTTCAGGCCTTCGTGCCCTGGAGGACGGTATTTGCGGCCGAGACGATGGCTTCCAACGATGCCGCAACGATATTGGTGTTGATGCCGACGCCGAACAGCTTGCCGCCGGGATGCACGACCTCGACATAGGCGATTGCCGCGGCGTTGGAGCCATGCTGCAGCGAGTGCTCGGAATAGTCGTTCACCGACATGTCGATACCGAGATAGATCGACAGGGCATTGATGAAGCCGTCGATCGGCCCGGTGCCCCTGCCCTCGATCCGCTTGGTCTCACCGTTGTCGATGATTTCGGCGGCGACGATGCGCGCCCCTTTCTGTTCACCGACCGGGTAGGTGTGGTGATCGACATAGCGGATACGAGCATTCGGCTGATCGACATACCGCTCGATGAAGCGCGCATGGATCGCCTTGGACGGCAGTTCCTTGCCATGCTCGTCGGTGATGCGCTGGATATCCTCGCGGAACTCGACCTGCAGGTTGCGCGGCAGGTTGATGCCGTAGTCTTCCTGCAGGATATAGGCGATGCCGCCTTTGCCGGACTGCGAGTTGATGCGGATAATCGCCTCGTAGGAGCGGCCGACGTCTCGCGGGTCGATCGGCAGGTAGGGCACTTCCCAGAGCGGCTTGTTGGCGGTCTTGATCGCCTTCATGCCCTTGTTGATCGCATCCTGGTGGGAGCCGGAAAACGCCGTATAGACCAGTTCGCCGACATAGGGGTGACGTTCGGGAATCACCATCTGGTTGGAATATTCGTAGACTTCCTTGACCCGCTCGATGTCGGAGCAATCGAGCTGCGGATCGACCCCTTGCGTAAACATGTTCAGCGCCAGCGTCACGACATCGACATTGCCGGTGCGCTCGCCATTGCCAAACAGCGTGCCTTCGACGCGGTCGGCGCCAGCCATCAGGCCCAGTTCGGTCGCGGCGATGCCGGTACCACGGTCATTGTGCGGATGCAGCGAGATGATCAGATTTTCGCGATTGTCGAGGTTGCGGCACATCCATTCAATCTGGTCGGCATAGATATTCGGGGTCGCCATCTCGACCGTCGACGGCAGGTTGAGGATCAGCTTGTTGTCGGCCGTCGGCTGGATGATTTCGGCGACCGCATTGCAGATTTCAAGCGCCACCTCCAGTTCGGTGCCGGTAAAGCTTTCCGGCGAATATTCGAAGCGGAAACCACCGCCAGCCTTGGCCGCCATGTCGGCGATCATCTTGGCGGCATCGGTGGCGATCTGCTTGATGCCGCGCACGTCCTTGGCAAACACGACGCGGCGCTGCAATTCGCTCGTCGAATTGTAGAAATGCACGATCGGTTTCGTCGCGCCCTGCAGGGCTTCGAATGTACGGGTGATCAGTTCCGGCCGGCACTGGACCAGCACCTGCAGCGAGACGTCAGCGGGCACATTGCCTTCCTCGACGCACCAGCGGGCGAAATCGAAGTCCGTCTGCGAAGCGGAGGGAAAACCGATCTCGATTTCCTTGAAGCCCATGTCGAGCAAGAGCTGAAACATGCGGGCCTTGCGGTCATGACCCATCGGATCGACCAGCGACTGGTTTCCGTCGCGCAGATCGACGGAACACCAGATCGGCGCCTTGTCGATGGTCTTGCCCGGCCAGGTGCGGTCCGGAATATTGATCTGCGGATAGGGCTGATACTTGACGCTGGCGTCGGGCATGCCCTGCTTGATGGTGTGGGACTTCAAAATCATTGCGGCTTCTCTTCGTCGTGAGGCGCTAAGCCCGCATGCAATAGCCGATCATCGACCGCATTGCGATGGCAAATGGCGCTCAGTTGGTTCTTTTGTCTTCAGATTTTCAGAGGAAGGCAAGGAGCTGGCGCCGGTGGGCTTTGGGCCACCGGGCGCTCCTTTAAAGAACCCGGCAACCGCGCGTAAGGCCGAGAAGAAGAAGCGACGTGAAGGCGCGCGAACGCTCGCGCACGGCATTGCGCCCGCGGGAAACCTGTTCGATGATCTGTGCGCCTGTCTTCAACATGAGGCGGTGTATAACCGCGGATTGAAAAAAGGGCAAGGGGCGGCGAAAGAAAAGGCGGAATGCCGTCGTTTGCGGCAATCGGCGCCCGTTGCGAGTGCAGCCACATGCAGCTACAATGGGAACATGACCCAGATACCGATCCGTGAAGCCAAGAACAAGCTGACCGAACTCGCCCGACGCGTCGAGGCCGGCGAGAGCATCACCGTGACCCGCAACGGCAAGCCCGTCATGGAACTGGTGCCGGCGAAGCAAAAGGGTGGGATCAATTGGGAAGGGGGCAGAGCTTTCAAGAAGGAACGCGGAATCACGAACTTCTTCGGAGACATTCCAGTGGACTTCGATGATCCGTTACCGGAGGACATCCTCATCACTCCCCTTCCGCCACCGTTGGATACATGATGCGATTGCTGCTCGATACGCATATTTTTCTTGCCGTGATCGAGGATCGTCGGGACGCAATTCCTTCGGCATTGCTTCGCACACTGAACGACGATAGGGCCGAACTGTTTTTGAGTGCGGCCAGTTTATGGGAGATCGCAATCAAATCGCGCCTCGGAAAACTTCCGATGACCGTTGCACTTGAGGAACTGCCTGAGACAGCTGCCAGCTACGCAATCGCTATTCTCGCAATCAACGAACATCACGCCCTGCGTCATGTCGAACCCGAGCCACCGACGCGTGACCCATTCGATCGGCTGCTGCTTGCGCAGTGCCAGATCGAAGGACTGCGCCTTGTAACCATTGATCGCGCCCTTGCCAGCCATCCGCTGTCAGCGACAGCATCTCAAAGATAGACCTCGCCAGTTGCCCGGCGAGGTCCAAAACATCATCATCTTAACTCGGATCAGATATCCGAACCGCTGGTCACGATCCGCGAAACCAGGCCGTAGGTCTTGGCTTCCTCGGCGGAAAGCCAATAGTCGCGGTCGGTGTCCTTGGCGATCTTTTCGTAGGACTGGCCGGTTGCTTCAGCAAAGATCCGGTTCAGGCGCTCGTTCATCTTGATGATCTCGCGGGCCTGGATCTCGATATCCGATGCCATGCCACGCGTGCCGCCCGAGGGTTGGTGCAGCAGGAAGCGGGTGTTGGGCAGGCAGATGCGCCGTTCCTTCGGAGCCGAAACATAGATTAGCGCACCGGCGGACGCGACCCAGCCGGTCCCGATCATCCAGACCTTCGGCTTGATGAACTTGATCATGTCATGGATGCTGTCACCGGACTCGACGTGGCCGCCCGGCGAATTGACGAAGATGCGGATGTCTTCGTCGCTGGCAGCGGAAAGCGCAACGAGCTGCGAGCATACCTTCTGCGCCAGTTCCTGGTTGATCGGGCCGTAGATAAAGATCGAGCGCGACTTGAAAAGGTTCGCCTCTGTTTCCTTGCCCAAAGGCAGTTCCGTTTTCTTGTCGTCCTCGTCTTCGTTCATTCGCATTCTCCGCGATAGATGTGTGTTTTCCAGTCGCCCTCAGATAAGGCGACTCGACTGCGAAAACAATGCAACAAAAGCCCATGGCCGCGAAAGGGGCAAACATGCGGAGTGTTGCCCTATGGTAAAGATGTCGGATTAAGGCAATTGCCGTATGGACAGCGGGACAGGGGCCAATAAGATGCGAGCGGAACAATTACGCATCCGGCGGAAGCGGCTCCCACGCATCCGCCCAAGAAGTGGGGAATTCATGAAAAAGCGCATCCTTCTCGCAGCGATGGCCGTCATCGCTTCCAGTGCACCGGCTTTCGCGCATCTCGACCCGGCCGAACACGGTTCGCTGATGGCCGGCATCAGCCATCCACTGTCCGGTCTCGATCATATCCTGGTCATGGTGGCCGTCGGCCTGTGGGCCGCGCAGATCGGCGGGCGGGCCCTGTGGGCCGTTCCGGGGGCCTTCGTCAGCACCATGGCCATCGGTTTCGTGCTGACCATCGGCAGCGTCGAGCTTCCCTTCGTCGAACCGGCCATCCTCGCCTCCGTCGTCGCGCTCGGTCTGCTTGTGGCGATGGCGGTACGTATGCAGACGGTCGCCTGCGCGGCTGTCGTCGGCGTGTTTGCGCTGTTCCACGGTTACGCGCATGGCGGTGAATTCGGCGCTGCGGGCGCCCTGCCCTTCAGCATCGGTTTCGTCATCGCCACGGCGCTCCTGCATGTCGCCGGTATCGGCCTTGGTCTCGGCATCAACCGGCTGGCATCCGGCAGCTTCCTGTCGCGGATCATCGGTGGCCTGACGGCCTTGGCCGGCGTGGCGCTGATCTTCAACTGATTTTCAGATCATCAAGGAAAACGGCGGGCCATAAGCCCGCCTTTTTGATTTCAGCCGCGACCGCGATAGGGCTGGACGCCCTGATCCGGTAGCCAGACACCTTCCGGCGGTGCACCCGTCTGCCAGAAGACATCGATTGGAATACCGCCACGCGGATACCAGTAGGCGCCGATCCGCAACCATTTCGGGGTCAGTAGATCGACCAGCCGCTTGGCGATGTCGATCGAGCAATCCTCGTGGAAGGCACCGTGGTTGCGAAACGCGTGCAGGAAGAGCTTCAGCGACTTCGATTCGACCAGCCACTCGTTCGGGATATAGTCGATGACGATATGGGCGAAATCGGGCTGGCCGGTCATCGGGCAGAGCGAGGTGAACTCGGGCGCGGTAAAGCGCACGACGAAATCGGTGCCGGCATGAGTGCTCGGCACCCGCTCCAGCACGGCCTCCTCGGGCGACTGCGGCGAGGAGACGGCACCACCCAGCTGGGTCAGGCCAGAAACATCAGTCTTGCTCATTTCTTCATTCCTTCGATCACCTTGACCCTTATGCCATGGGCCTTTTCGCTTTCGGGTTCGACATGGATGGCGATCTTCGCGCCCGGATGAACCGCGCGGATCGCATCTTCCAGCCGATCGCAGATATCATGCGCATCGCCGACCGACATGGCAGCAGGCACCACCAGATGGAAATCGACGAAGATGGCCGATCCTGCCTCGCGGGTCTTCAGGTCGTGGACACCGAGCGAGCCGGCCGCATGGGCGGCAATCGCCTGCTTTATGGCATCCTCTTCCTCGGCGGGTACAGCTTTGTCCATCAAGCCATCGACGGATCGGCTGATCACCTTCCAGCCCTGGTAGAGAATGTTGAAGGCCACCAGCACCGCCAAAAGCGGATCAAGGATCGCGTAGCCGGTGAGGATGGCCAGCACGAGACCGATCAGCACGCCGATCGATGTCACGACATCGGAGAGGATATGATGGCCATCGGCCGACAAGGCCGGCGAGCGGAGCGCCCGACCGGCGCGGATCAGCGTGTAGGCCCAGATGGCATTGACCACACCCGCCAGCACATTGATGGCCAGGCCGACGATCGGCGCCTCCATCGGGCGCGGTTCCAGCATGGCCGGAACGGCTTCCCAGACGATCAAAAGGGCCGCCACGACGATCAGCACGCCCTCGATGACCGCCGACAGATACTCCGCCTTGTAGTGGCCGAAAGGATGCCCGGCGTCCGCAGGTTTTGCCGCATAGCCGATGGCAACAAAGGCAACGATCGCGGCAATGACGTTGACGATCGATTCCAGCCCGTCCGACAAGAGCGCAACCGAGCCGGTCACCCACCAGGCGAACATCTTCAGCCCGAGCACGAGAACGGCGAGCGGAATGCCCCAGAACGCCAGGCTCTGGGCCCTGTTCCTTTGCGTCTCAGTCACCATTGCTGGCCCCCAATTCAAATAGACCCAATTCAAATAGAAATGACCGCCGCACCGGGTCCTGTGCGACGGTCTCAAACCTCACATGCCAACAATCAGGCTGCCTTGATCTTCGCCCGCTTGGCCAGGTGCGACACCACGTTCTCGATCATCCGCATGCCGGCGTCGCCGCCCAGCGTCATGATCGATTCCGGATGGAACTGCACCGCCGCGATCGGTTCCTTCATGTGCTCGATGCCCATGATGGTGCCGTCATCGCTTTCGGCGGTGATCATGAAATCACGCGGCAGCGTCGAAGGATCGGCGAAGATCGAGTGATAACGGCCGACCGTGACCTCCTTGCCGAGACCGGAAAAGACGATGCCGGGCTCCAGCACGCGGATGCGCGAGGGTTTGCCGTGCATCGGCACAGCCAGATGCCGCAATTCGCCGCCATAGGCTTCGGCCAGCGCCTGCAGGCCGAGGCAGACGCCGAAGATCGGCAGGTTGCGGGCCCGCGCCTTCTTGATCGTCGCCTTGCAGTCGAAGTCTTTCGGCGTGCCAGGGCCTGGCGAAAGCACGACCAGGTCCGGCTTGACGCTGTCGAAGATATCCTCGGAAACGGGCGAGCGCACGGTGCTGACGGTCGCGCCGGTCTGGCGGAAATAGTTCGCCAGCGTATGAACGAAACTGTCCTCGTGATCGACGAGCAGGATGCTGACACCGGCACCGACCGCCGCGACATCACGACCGGTCTTGCGGTTGTTTGCGGATTTTGCATCGCGGATGGCGGAAATCATGGCGGATGCCTTCAGTTCGGTTTCGGCTTCTTCTTCTTCCGGATTGCTGTCGTTGAGCAATGTGGCACCGGCGCGCACCTCGGCAATGCCGTCCTTGATGCGGATGGTGCGCAGCGTCAGCCCGGTGTTCATGTCGCCGTTGAAACCGACCATGCCGATCGCTCCGCCATACCAGGCGCGCGGGCTCTTCTCATGCGCTTCGATGAAGCGCATGGCCCAGAGTTTGGGCGCACCGGTGACGGTCACGGCCCAGGCATGCGACAGGAAGCCGTCGAAGGCGTCCATGTCGTCGCGCAACCGGCCCTCGATATGATCCACCGTGTGGATAAGCCGCGAATACATCTCGATCTGGCGGCGGCCGATGACCTTGACGGAACCGGGTTCGCAGACACGGCTCTTGTCGTTGCGATCGACGTCGGAGCACATGGTCAGTTCCGACTCGTCCTTCTTGGAATTCAGGAGCTTCAGAATCTGTTCGCTATCGGCAATCGGGTCGTCGCCGCGCTTGATCGTGCCGGAGATTGGGCAGGTCTCGATCCGCCGGCCGGAGACGCGCACGAACATTTCCGGCGAGGCGCCGACCAGATATTCCTGGTTTCCGAGATTGATGAAGAAGGAATAGGGCGACGGGTTGATTGCCTTCAGCCGGTTGGAAATCTCCGACGGCTTGCTCTCGCAGCGCTCGAAGAACTTCTGGCCGGGTACCACTTCGAACAGGTCACCGCGGCGGAAACTTTCCTTCGCCTTGGTCACCAGCTCGGCATATTCGCCGGGACGATGGTCGCCATGCGGCGGAATGCTGTCGACCGTGCGGAAAGGCTCCGACGGGATATCGCCGGCCTTGCCATCCGTCGTCAGGCCGTTCTTCTCGAAGTCATAACGATCAATCCAGGCCTTGGCCGAATAGTGATCGACGACGAGGATTTCGTCGGGCAGGAACAGCACCATGTCGCGCTGGTCGTCCGGGCGCTTCAGCTTCAGGTCGATGGCGTCGAACTGGAAGGCGAGATCGTAACCGAAGGCGCCGTAAAGGCCGAGGTTCGCATCTTCCTGCGAATAGAACAGGCCGGTGACCGCGCGCAGCACGGTGAACACCGTCGGCATCTTCGAGCGCTCTTCCTCGGTGAACACCCGGTCCGGCAGGTTGATCGAAAGATCGAGACGGCGCGTGCTCGCGGCCCCGAGCGTGATATCGGCGACCGTCGCCAGATGCGCCGATATCATCTCCAGCAGCGCTTCGCCGCGTTCGTTATAGGCTTCGATCCAGAGCGCGCGGCCGAAGGAAGAAATGGCAAGCGGCGGATCGATGACCGCCGTATCCCAGCGCGTGTAGCGGCCCGGATATTCATAGTTGGAGGAAAACACCGCACCGCGGCGTTCGTCAAGACGATCGACATATCCGGAGATCGCTTCCGCATAGGGAGCCTCCCGCCGCCGCCGCGTGACCGCGATCCCGCCCTTGGTGGTGTAGGATTCCGCGCCGTCTTCCAGAATTCTCGTCGCCATTCTCTCGCTCCGTTCAGGCCCTTGTCATGCGCGGCCCGAATACAAAAAAGCCGCCTCGAAACTTCGGGCGGCTCATCGTCTCAATCACGCATGACTGGTCAAGGCCGCTTTAGCGAGCCCACCACCAGATTGCAATGTTGCGTGCCTGTGTCATGGCGGAATTGTTAGCCTGCGAAAACGGATTGTGCAAGCGGGGAGAAGCCGAAAAAGCAAGGCCGCCTGCCACCCGGCGCAGCATTCCGCCCTTATGCCGGCAGCGGCGCCAAGATATGCGCCTGCACGCCCTTCGGGTCAGCCGCAAAGGCAGCCGCGGTGTTGCGCGTCAGCTCGCCCGGAAAAACCTTCTTCCTGGCCCACTTCGACGACATCCAGCGTCTCGCTGATAACGTCTGTCGGCTGCAGGCGCGGCTCTTTCGAACCGCGCCCATATCAATTTTCGACTTGAGATCGACGCCTAGAAGCGTTGCGTCAGCGAGACCTTGAAGGTCCGGCCCGGCTCGGAATAATACTCCTTCGGCTGGTTAAGCGCATCTTTAGCGTTGAGCGGATCGTAGTAAGTCTTATCAAACACATTATAGACACCGGCGTTTAGCCGAAGCCCGGCCACCTGCGTCGGTTCCCACCATGCGGTCAGATCAACGATACCATAGCCGGGAGCGCGGAAATCAGTGGCTCGCCCGGTCACGGGATTGTAGACCGTCTCACCCTTCGCGCCGGAGGATGCGATCAAGCTGGCATCAACACCCCATGTTTCCATCTTATATCCGGCACCGATGATGGCCTTCAGCGGCACGACGGACTTCAGATATTGGTCGGTATCAAGATCCTTCCCGTTCGCATAGGCTATTGCTCCGTGGATATTGAAGCCACTGTCGAACTGCTTGTGCGAAGAAATTTCAACCCCGTAGATACGGGCGCGGTCAATGTTGACGGCCCGTGTTACACCGAAGGGGTAGGTGCCGGGTGCAATACCAAGAGCCAACTGCTGGGCCACGTCCAGATTCGCTGTATCAATGAAGTTGCGATAGCGGTTGTGAAAGACACTGATGCGTCCACCGAAATCCTCGTCGCCGAGCTTGGCGCCGACTTCGAAGCCGTTGCTGGTTTCCGGCTTGAGGTCCGGATTGCCGATGCGCAGATAGCTGCCCGGCGCACCATAGTCGAGATAGAGTTCCTGCGCCGTCGGCGAGCGGAAGGCCATGGCCCATTGTGCGTAGAGCTCGACGCTCGGTGCCGCTTCATAGGTGGCAAGCAGCTTCGGCGACAGGGCATCGCCGTCCTGGCCAGCCGGCAGGCCGTTATAGTTCGGGTTCACGGTGTAGGCGGCCGTCTCCTTCGGCGAATGATCGTACCAGTCGTAGCGCAGGCCCGGTGTCAGCGAAAACGCGCTGTCGCCCATCGAGATTCGGTCCTGCACGTAGACGCTCAGCTTCTGGCTATCGACATTCGGCATGTCGGCCTGGTTCGTGTGCAGGAAGTTGCAGGTCGGAACCGGGATCGTGTCGCAACTGTCTTCGCCGGACGAATACTGGTTGCTCTTGGAGAAGGAAATATCGCCGCCAAGCGTGACGAGATGTGTCAGCGCGCCGGTCTCGAAGGTCTTTTCAACTGAGCCGGCGCCACCGACGGAGCGGTTCTCGAATTCGTTCAGGCGTGAATAATCGCCGATGACCGACGTATAGCGATATCCATCCGTTCCGCTGTCGCGGACCAGGCGCTGCCAGTAAAGGACAGCGGTTGCCTTGTCGAACAGCGTGTCGTCATCGACGGCCTCGTAGTCGTAGTGGAAGGACAGACGGTCGCGCTGCGTATCCTCGATACCGTCATTTTCACCCGGGCGAAAGTTGCCGCCCGGAAGCTGCGTTGTCTTGAGGTCGATGTCCTTGTTGCGGTCGAAGCGCTCCGCCGTAAAGCCGAACGTGTGGCCGCTGTCGGTTTCCTGCTTGATCTTGAAGAGGACGTTGTTCTGGTCGAAGTCGAGAGGATTTGGCTCTGTACGGGCGTTAAGATAGCCATCGATATCGCCCTTGTTGTCGCGCTCGTGCCCCTTCTTGTAGCCGCCCTCGAACAGGACGGAGGTATTATCGAAGCGGGTGGCCACAGCGGCCGACGAACCCCAGCTCTTGTCCATGCTGTCATAGGTGAACTTGAAGACGCCACCCCAGGTCTTGCCGTCGCCGATCAGGTCTTCCGGCTCGAGCGTGCGCAGCACGACGGCACCGCCGAGCGCGCCGGAACCGGCCTTGCTGGAGTCTGCACCGCGCACGATATCAACTGTCGAAAGCGTCGCGAAATCGAAGCTGTCGATGCCGCCATCGGCGTCACGCGCGCCGTCGTCGAGATAGGGAATGGTGATGCCGTCGATGGAGGTCTGGACGCGGGCGCCTTCAAGGCCGCGGATGTTGACGCTGCCATTGGTCCGATTGAAGCCGACCCCGGGCTCGACCGTGCGGCCCAGATCCTCGAAGGAGGTGATCTGCTTGTCCTCTATCGTCTCGGCGCCCGTTTCCGTCGCCAACGGCGTATTGGCAACGCCCTCGCCGCCCGCTGTCACCGTGATCATCTTCAGGACCGTGACGCGATCCTGCTTCTTCAAAAGCAGGTCATTCGTCTCCGACTTATCCTCGGCCGGAACGCTCTGGGAAAATGATACGGAAGCAGATGCAAGCGCAAACAGCGCCGTGCATGCCAAAAGCGCCGTGCGATAACGCCGGTTCGTCATGGACCAATCCTTTGAAAGTTTTCACCGGGCTGGCTGCAGAGACGATCCGCTCAAGGGGCTGGCTAGGCATGGGTTCAACATGGGCAGGCAACGGAAAGTCGCCTTGTTTATGCTGCATAAAAAACATGATTATAATTGTCAACATATAAAACCCGGTTCTCCCGCACGCTGCTTCGTCCCGACACGGGACGTTGCCGAAACGCCACGATCAGGCTCTTGATGCAACCCTGGCGCCGTTCAGGCGTTATCCCTGCGCAACCGGCCGCCGTTGCCGAACCGGAGACCGATCATGCCGCAACGTTCCCCCCTGATCATCCTGCTTGCCGCCCTGCTTTGCTCTGCCGCAGCCCTGCCGGAGCGCGGGCCGGTTCCCCTTGGAAAACCGGAGACGGCGGAGAAGGCCGAGCCGGCTGACGCTGCCTCGGAAAAGACGGATGGCGACGCGGAGAAGGCCAAGGACAAAGCCGAAAAATCTGAAAAAACACCGGAAACGAAGCCGGTCGAAAAAGAAGCGGCACCGGAGAAAAAGCCGGAACCTGTGCTGACCGTCGAGCCCGAGACCACTGCGGATCACGCCGCCTGCCTTGCCGACCTCAAGGCAATCGGCGCGACCTTCAAGGAGGTCGAGCGGATCGACGACGGCAAAGGCTGCGGTATTGACAAGCCGATCGTGCTCGACACGGTCCTGCCGGGCATCAAGCTTGCGCCTGAAGGCACGATGCGCTGCGAAACGGCGCTCGAACTGGCGCGATGGACGAAGGATGCGGTGCTGCCGGCCGCAAAGGCGGCGCTTTCCGAGGAGGGCCCGCTGACCACGATCAACCAGGCGTCGAGCTATGTCTGCCGGCTGCGCAACAATGCGACAAGCGGGAAGATTTCCGAACACGCACGCGGCAATGCGGTGGATATCGCCTCGTTCACCTTCAAGGGCGGCAAGACGATTGCGATCGAACCGCGTGACGAGGATTCAACGCTGAGCGGCGCGTTTCAAAGAGCCGTAACAGCCGCCGGCTGCCTCTATTTCAAAACCGTGCTCGACCCGGGCAGCGACGAGGCGCACGAGGATCATCTGCATTTCGACGTGCTCGAGCGGAAGAACGGCTATCGCTATTGCCGATAGCGCCCTGCCGCTTGTCCAGGGTGAAGCACATCCCCATCTCTCAAAGGCATATCGCACAGAGGAACATCATGTCCGTCACAATGTACAATCTCACCGTCCCGGTTTTCAGCCGCGGCCTCACCATATTGGCCGCCCTGCTCGGCAAGGCCGAAGCCCATGCCGCAGCAACCGGCGTTTCGGTGGAAAGCCTTTTCAGCGCAAGGCTCGCTTCCGACATGCTGCCACTCTCCGGCCAGATTCAGCGGGTGAGCGACACGTCCAAGAACACGATCGGCCGGCTGACCAGCATCGCCGCACCAAGCTTTCCGGATACCGAAGCGACCTTTGCCGAACTGAAGGCGCGGATCGAAAAGACGCTGGCCTTCATCGAAACCGTCAAGGACACCGATCTCGAGGGAAGCGAAACACGGACCGTAAACATGAAGTTCGGCAAGCTGGAATTCAACTTCACCGGCGACGACTACGTTCTGAAATTCGCGCTTCCGAACTTCTTCTTCCACCTGACGACAGCCTACGACATCCTTCGCGCGCAGGGCGTTCCGATCGGCAAGGCCGACTATATCGGCGCCTATCTCTGACCAGAGACCACCGGAACCGGTGGTTCCGGTGGTCTCTCGGCCGATAAGAGACGCGTCAGAAAAGCCCTTCGATGAACCCATCGTCATTGAGGAAAATCTTCTCCGACGACGGGACCCTGGGCAGGCCCGGCATGGTCATGATCTCGCCGGTGATGACGACGATGAAGCCCGCTCCGGCCGACAGCCGCACCTCGCGCACAGGCACCGTATGCCCCGTCGGCGCGCCACGCAGGTTGGGATCGGTCGAGAAGGAATACTGGGTCTTTGCCATGCAGATCGGCAGCGTGCCGTAGCCCTGCTCCTCCCAGGTACGAAGCTGGTCGCGCACGGACTTGTCGGCAATGACCTCGCCTGCATGGTAGATGCTCTTTGCGATCGTCTCGATCTTCTCGAACAGCGGCATGTCATCGGGATAGAGCGGCGAGAACTGCGACTTGCCCGATTCGGCCAGTTCCACCACCTTGTGGGCCAGTTCCTCGATACCCGCCGAACCCTGTGCCCAATGGCGGCACAGGATGGCCTCTGCGCCGAGCGTCGCGACGTAATCCTTCACCGCCTGGATTTCGGCCTCGGTGTCGGCGATGAAATGGTTGATCGCCACGACGACCGGCACGCCGAATTTCTTGACGTTCTGAACATGGCGTCCAAGGTTCGCGCACCCTTTGCGAACCGCCTCGACATTTTCCTTGCCGAGATCTTCCTTCTTCACGCCTCCGTTCATCTTCATGGCCCGGGCGGTCGCGACGATCACCGCCGCATCCGGCTTTAAGCCCGCCTTGCGGCATTTGATGTCGAAGAATTTCTCCGCACCGAGATCGGCGCCGAAACCCGCTTCGGTGACGACATAGTCGGCAAGCTTCAGGGCCGTCGTCGTCGCCACCACCGAGTTGCAGCCATGGGCGATGTTGGCGAACGGGCCGCCATGCACGAAGGCCGGATTGTTCTCCAGCGTCTGCACCAGATTGGGCTGCATCGCATCCTTGAGCAGGACCGTCATGGCCCCATCTGCCTTGATGTCGCGGGCAAAGACCGGCGTCTTGTCGCGGCGATAGGCGATGATGATGTTTCCCAGCCGCTTTTCGAGATCCTTCAGGTCCGTCGAGAGACAGAGGATCGCCATGACCTCGGAGGCAACCGTGATGTCGAAGCCGGTTTCGCGCGGATAACCGTTTGCAACTCCGCCCAGCGAGCCGACGATATGGCGCAGCGCCCTGTCGTTCATGTCCATCACCCGCCGCCAGGCAATGCGGCGAATATCGATGTTCTGCTCGTTGCCCCAGTAGATGTGGTTGTCGATCAGGGCGGACAGAAGGTTGTGGGCAGACGTGATGGCATGGAAATCGCCGGTGAAATGCAGGTTCATGTCTTCCATCGGCACGACCTGCGCATAACCTCCGCCTGCGGCACCACCCTTGACGCCGAAGCAGGGACCAAGCGAGGCCTCGCGGATGCAGACAACCGCCTTCTTGCCGATGCGGTTCAGCCCGTCTCCGAGACCAACCGTCGTGGTCGTCTTGCCCTCGCCCGCCGGCGTCGGATTGATGGCCGTGACGAGGATCAGCCGCCCGTCCTTCTTGCCCTTCTGTTCGGCGATGAAGGCGGCGCTGATCTTGGCCTTGTCATGTCCGTAGGGCAAAAGATGTTCGGATGGAATGCCAAGCTTTTCGCCGATCTCCATGATCGGCTTCTTCCTCGCGGCCCGTGCGATCTCGATGTCGGACTTTACCTCAGCCATGCGGTGTCTCTCCCTTCCACCTTTTGTTCTTATGGACATAAGATCGTGAAGGAGAGACCGTTTCCACGCCTTGTTTTGCCGTCCGCTAGGCTAAAAACGACACTTTCACCCAAGTGAAGCGACAAAACTGCGGTTTGGCCGGTTTGACATCTCTGCGGCCGAATCCTGCCCCGAGCCGCCGGCAATGAAACCGGCGGCTAAACGTCATTCATCGTGCGAGAATGTCGCGCATCTCAACGAGATTGGAGCGCACGCGCAGGATATAGAAGCCCATCGTCGCAAGGTGCGTGGCAAACAGGCCGTCCTCACGCGCATTGGAGATAATCCATGGCTGGATCCGCAAGGACGCCCGCAGTTGCTTGAGGCTCTCCGTCCAGATCGGCGTCAGGCCGCGCTGGGTGATGACCCCGTCGAAATCGGCACCGGCGGCCGACAGAACGCCGTAATAGCCGTAGAGCTGGCCATAGGCGAACCAGAAACGGTCATCGGCGCGGGTGTCGAAAAAACCGCCATTATAGTTTTCGGAACGCTCGCGCAGCATGGCCGACGTGCTGCCGATGGAACTCGCGATGCGATCCATGAATTCCAGGAAATTGTCCGCACGGGCATCAAACGTCGCCGAGCATTTGGCAAGCTCGTCGTTGAATGTCCGCAGATCGACCATCGCCGTACGATACTGCGACGGCGTCGGCGTCAGCGGACCGAAGGGCGACAGGCCAAAATACCAGTTCGTTTCCTCGTACTGCATCTTGCTGCGCACGCTCTGGAGAAGCGGGTTGATGCCGGACGTGCCGCGCATGCGAACGAGCGAATCGACCAGTTCGACGGTGGTCCGCCGCACCGCCTCGTTGACCCCGCGCTGGAACGAGGCCTTGTTGTCGAGCCAGGGCGTATTGTCCCAGTCCATGCCGAACAGACCCGCCTTGTAGAGGATCATCGACGAAATCCAGGCGTTCTGGTTGACGTTGTAGTCGATCAGATCGGCCGTCACATCGACGATGGCCGACCGCTCGCAGGTATTTGCCGGCGCCGTCGTGCCCGCCGCCGTGCCATTGGCCACTTTTACCGGCAGGCCGGCGTCGTTCTTGCGAGCGGCAAGATTATAGGCATTGACATAATCCGGATTGAAATTCGTCCAGAAGGTCGCCTGGTAGACAAAATAGCCGTAAAGCCCGACCAGCACGATGAGGCCGATACCGATCGGCCCCTTGATGACCCAACTGCGGCCATTGTACCACTGGCCGGCAGCCATGAAGGGCCAGCAGATCCAGGCGATCACGAGGCCGATGCCGCGACCGATCGCGGAAAAAATGCGCTGAAAAAACGCGACGATCGGATCAAGCATCAGTGTCCTCCTTCAAACCGTAAAGGCGCCGGCGAAAGGCGACCTTGTCCATCAGATAAGTCCCGGTCAGCGTCGCCACAACATAATCGCGAAATTTTTCGCTGTAGTGATCATAGGCCGCATAGAAACCCTGCTTGTCGAAAACGAAGCGCGAGACGAAATCCTGCGGAACCAGTTGCGAAATCAGCCGGTTCGTCAACCACTGGTCGGGATGCTCGGGGGCCGCCCGGACAAGCAGGAACCGCCTGTCCGGCGCAACATCCTGCATCTTGACGCTGCCGGTCGCAGCGACCGTGCGGATCGTTTCCTGCAAGAAGGGATAGAGCCCGTTTCGGCCTACGCGGTCGGCATTGCCGTGCATCCAGGTCTGCAGCCAGATCCTGTCGATCGCGGTCTGGTCCGTCGTTGGATCGGCCTCGTTGATCAGACTGCGGATGACCATGTCGCCACGATGCTGGTACAGGCCTGAGCTTTCGACCCAGGACGCCTGCGGCAGTTGCAGCCTCTTGGTCGTCACCAGGAAATCATAGATTCGCTGGTGATCGTTGAGCCCGATATAGCCCACCTGCCACGGCCGCGACCTGCGAAAGCCCGGAACCGAGGGATCGCAGATCACCGTCGTCGTCTTGTCGTCGAGGAAGACGTAGACGCCGCCGAAATGATTGGCCCAGAAGGCGTCGTGGCGGAACACCAACTGGTCGGGCACCAGCGCGTTCTGGCGGATGTCGCCGGTCACCTTGGCAAGCTCGACCATCCGGTTGAGCAGCACGTCGTCGGCCCAGGCCGTTGGAACCGATTTCAGCCGGTCGGCGAGAGACCGCAGTTCCGCTGCCTTGCCCAGCATGTCCTCGGCGGACAGGACGCGAAATCGGACTTCGTTGATGGAAAGCAGGTCGTCGATGTCGTTGACGATCGAGACCGAGTCCTCGATCTCGCCGTAAAGCGCATCCTTGATCGTCACGGCATTGATGGCGCGGCTGTTGGCATTGAAGAATTCGTGCATCAACGCAGCGGTATTGGAAAAGCTCGTGTGAACGACGGGAAGCTCGACCTGATCCGGTGTCATGATGATGAAACGGCGGTTTACCCGGTTGGGATCGAGATAATCGCGGTCTCCGAGTTCATCGGCAATCTCCGGAGAAAAGCCGGTCATGTCGATACGAAAGCTTGTCAGCGCGGTCGGGCGCAGGCCAAAACCCTGCAGCGCCTTGTTGTAACGCGCGATCAAGTGCGGCTCGGAAATTTCGAGCAGGCGACCATAGATCAGTTCGGCTTCAAGGAGGCGTTTCATGCGGGACCGATCATGTGTGGATCACCTGTAGACTTCACGACGATGACCGATTTCGACCACAAGAATAACAAGGCGGTTATCGCGGATTTCACAGAGAACGCGAAAATCCCCGACACGGTAACGCCAGAGATGACCGAGTTCATTGCCTTGCAAGGCTTGACCGATCTGGCGAGGATCGTCGAGAAGCGCAACCCGGCCAAAAAGAAAGTCGCGTAGGCGACGCACATCGGAAGAGCCCATCTTCCGCAATGCCTTTTCAGCATTGTTGGTTATATCAATCGTCCAGACCAAGCTCGGCCATCACTTCCGCTAGAGGGCGTGTGGTGATTTCACCGTGTGCCAGCTTCTCCAGAACCTGTTCCGCCAGATAGATATCCTCGAGATCTTCAAGATGCTGTTCGATCGCTTCACGGATATAATAGGTCGCGGTTCTGCCGGTCCGCGTCGCCAGCACCTGCAGCCGTTCATACGTTTCGTCCGGGAGACGTATCGCTGTCTGTCGTGTCATGGGATGCCTCCTTGGGATATATGTATCCCAAGGTATATCATAGCGATGGGACGAGTGCCATGCCGCAGGGAGGGCGAATTGACCACTCCTACCACCGTCCATCGCCCTTCATCGCCTCGATCTCGCGGATCGCCTTTTCTCGCTGGCGTTCACGGCGGATGATGTCGGTGACGGCGGCATCGTCGGATTTGTCGGTGTAGCGGAATTCGCTGTCGGCGTAGCGGTTGATCTCCTGCAGCACCATGTCGAGCGTGACCGGCCCGCGCAGTTCCGCGATCATCCCTTTCTTCTCGTCGTAGGGCTTGTGCATGAAGGTGCCGGCGTCCTTGAACCAGTCGTCCGGCAATTCGACATCCATGGCCCGCATCTTGATGGCATCGGTGATGTTCTTGATCGCCCGGCCGGTGAAGCGCGGTTCGGCCACCTTGATCATATGCAGGTAGGCGCCGACATCGGCGATCGTTTCGATCCGGCCTTCTTCCTTCTCGAAGCGCTCCCAGACGGCGAGCAGCCCCTCCTCCTTCGGCTTTCCATGCGCCTCGTAGGATTGCGACACCGCCTTCTTGATTTCCTGCCCCTCGAAAAGCGCGTGCTCGCCGAGCGGAATCTTGTGGTTCTTTCCGACGAGCATGGCGAAGATGTCGATATAGTCGCCTTCCGTCTGCGGCCCATCGACCAGCCAGCGGGCGCCCGCGCGCTGGCGCAGCGCATCATCGACGTTCTCAGGGTAGTTGGAAAACATGCCGAAGGTACAGTTGCCGCGAATGACGGTGGAGGCGCCGGCAAAACTTTCCATCAGCACGGCGGTCACCTCGTGCTGGCCGGCCGATGCACGTTCGTCGGAACGCTTGGCAGCCACTTGGTCGACATCGTCGATCGTACCGAAGCCGATTGCCTTCGGATTGATGATGTTGTTGACGAATTCCTTGCAGTTCTGGCCGGACTTGCCCTGGTAGGACGAAATCTGGTCGACGCCGAAATTTTCGTAGTGGAAGGCATAACCGGCGATCTGGCAGTAATCGTTGAGAAGCCCCGCCAGCATCTGAATGAGGATCGTCTTGCCGGTGCCCGGCATGCCATCGCCGATGAAGGTGAAGAGGAAACCGCCGAGTTCGACGAACGGGTTCATCTGCCGGTCGAAATCATAGGCCATCAGCATCTTCGACAATTTCAGCGCCTGATATTTGGCGATGTGATTGCCGATGATCTCCTCGGGCTTCTTGAAGGTCATCGACAGGGCCTTGCGCTTCTGTCCCGGCGCAACGTCGAAGCCGTTGAGGGTAAAATCATCCTGCTCGATGCGGATATGCACGTTTTCGAAGCTGGACAATCCCGTGAACCGGGCCTTGCGGCCGATCAGCCCTTCGATCGCGATGCGGGCGAAGGCACGGGCACGACCGGTCAGCGCCGCGTCATCAGGCGCACCGGAGACGGTACGGTCGAGCGCCGCGATCATCGATTTCAGCGCATCCTGCGGCGTATCGAACAGAAAGTCCGGTTCCTTCGCATCCTCGACCGGCTCCCCTTCCCCCGAAAGCGTCGAGGAAAGATAGGCAGCCAGCGTGAAGGCGGACACGTAGGCCGAAGCCGACAGCAATGCCTTGAACTGCGTTGCATCGTCACCGGACAGCGGCGCGGTGGCATTGCGTGACTGCAAGCCCTCGAGATTGGTCTGCCGGGCAAACACATCCGCGACGGCGAGCGCCACCTGCAGCCCGCGCCGGGCGCGAAAGAGTAGCGCATGCTGGGCCGGAGACATCAGCGGATCGGCAAGGCGAACAGACTGGATCGTCTTCGAAAGCTCGACCTCGCGGGTCCGCCGGCTGCCGGTCGTTGCCACCGTCGAGACGAAGCGCCGCCCCGTCCCGGCAAGCGCCGTCGCTGTCGCCGGATCGTCCGCCTCCAGGATGATCAACCGGGTCACCATGCCCTGCGCCAATGCCTGGTGCTTGGCGATGTCATCTTCGTGAATTGTCGTCAGACCTGCATTCAGGGACATGGCCTTAAACCTCGCTGATGACCTGGTTTCCGGAAATCACGTGTACCTTGTAGTCGCCGAAGATCGAGGCGACCTCGCCGCTGGCATAGAGCGCCTGATAGGCATCATGCGGCACGAGCGCATGTTTCTCGTAGGCGCTGACGCCCATGCGGGCAGCTTCGAGATTGTCGGTCTCTATGTGGAATTCCTCCATGGCCGGCGTCGTCGACCAGAAGCCCTTTTTTGCCGGGCGCTCGGCCTTGGAAAAGACCTCTTGCACCGTCCATGTCAGCAGCCAGGCATTGTCGGTCTTGCGCACCTTGGACAGGATCTCGTTGATCTTGGCGTTGTTCTCGGTGATGCCGGCCGAATAGAAGGGGCCGAGCACGATGCGGCGCAGCTGCTTGGGATGCAGTTCCGGAAAATCCGCATCCATATTGGTGGCGATCGTTGCCGGCGTCAGCGAATAGGAACTGTTCTTGAGCGCAAAATCGTCGAAGCGGGTGGCAAGCTCCGGATTGAGCAGGCCTCCGACCGGCAGCACGATTTCCATTTCCGGATTGAGCTTGCCGTCCTTGGTCACCAGCGCCTTGACGATATTGTCAGAGCTGTCCTCGATCGTCGCCATGTAGACCATCGGCAGCGTGCTGGTGCCGTCAAACGCGCCCCAGGCGACGATGTAGTACGGGCGCATGGTCTTCGGATTGACCGCGACGCGAATGGTTTCCGGCAGGATGAACGGCGAGAAAATATCACCCTTGCCGATCTGTTCGAGGTAGAGCCGCTCGGCCATCCGGCCCTGCAACGCTTCCGGAAAAGCCTTCTGGCGGAGAATGAAATCGACCATTTCTTCGCGCAGGGCATCGGCGGCGGGAATGTTGGCCAGCCGCTTTTCCGAGGTCTGCCGGTCGTTTTCGAGTTCCAGCACGTTCTGGAAGACCGGGAAGCCGCTCTCGGCGCGGGAAATCCGGAACTGCTCGATAAAGCCGATCCGATTTTCCCAGCAGGAAAACGATGCCTTCAGCCGGTCGAGAAAGGGAACGACGACCTCGCCAACCACGGAATTGCGATAGAGCGGCGAATTGCGGTCACCGAGAAAGATTTCGAGCCCGCCGAGCGCTGCCCGGATCGACGCGAAATACTGGCCGACGGGGCCTTGGGTTGCGGCATTCATGATTGGCGCTCCTCTTCTCCCCAGCGGGGAGAAGGTGGCGCGTAGCGCCGGATGAGGGGGGGATACGGCATATGCAGAGTATGCTGCACCGCCCCCTCATCGCCTCGCATGCGCTCGGCACTTCTCCCCGCTGGGGAGAAGAAGCAGCAAGTGGCAATGTTCTCAACCTTCAAACACGGCATGGTCGGCGCCGAAAAGCCCATCACGGCTTCACGTAGTTCGCGGAATTGTGCTTGTCCATGACCGCCTGGAAGCGACGCGCGAAGGCATCGTCGGCGAGTTTCTTGCGGCGCTGGATATCCTGCGTCGACAGCATGTTCTTCTCATGCATTTCGAGCAGGTCGCCGATATGGCGCTGCGATGCAGAGCCGATGCCGGCCATGGTTTCTTCGGCGGCCGTATCGACCTGGCTGCCGAGCGTGTTGATCTTGTGGGCGACATCCTGCTGGGCCGCCGTCTTCAACGAATCCTCGAGCGCCTTGTAGAGCACGATGCGCTGTTCGGTATCGATCGTCAGCTTGTTGATCAGCGTGTTCTGCGCAGCGATCTGGTTGTTGAGGCTGTCGACGAAGGTCTGGAACATCGAGGTGTAGCGTTCAAGCGTCTGGCTTTCAGCCAGGAGTTCCTGTTCCTTCGCCTGCTTCTGATTGTATTCGGTCGCCATCGCCGAGCGTTCGCCCTCAAGCTGCGCCCGCGTCATCTGGTCGGTCGAGGCGGCAATCCGGTTTTCGATGTCCATCAGCATCGGGTTGAGTTCCTCAATGCGCTTCTGGGTTTCCTGCAGCGCCGTCATCGTGCCCTTGCGGCGCTCGATGACCTGAATGAGGCTGGCTTCCGACTGCTTGTAGCGCTGATCCAGAACGGCCTTCTGCTCCTTGAGGATGCCGACGATGGTGTCGGACTTCGACAGAAGCTGCTGCAGGTTGCCGGCAAGCGACATGTTGCGCACGCGGTCGGTGCGCATGCGCTGCATGCTCTGCTTGGAGAAAATGCCGATGAATTTCTCATAGCCGGTATAGCTCTTCATCGTTTCGAATTCAGCGCCGAACGTGTTCGTCGCATCCTCAAGCCCGATGATCAGGTCGGCAATATTGCCTTCCATCACGCGCTGCTGGTTGATGACATCGCTGATGCGGGCATTTTCTATATCGAAATTGACATCGCCGAGCTTGGTGTCGGCCTTGGCGAACTGATCGAGCACGGCACCGGACTGTTCCATCTTGCCGCGCATCTGGCTGACAATGCCGCGCGTCTTTTCGATTTCACTCTCAAAATTCTGCAACGTCGCCATCCCTGTTCCCCTTGATGCTCTTGTTATGGCCGGACGCATCGCCGGGCCGGATTATTCGGTCTTGAGACAAGCTTATATAATGGGACCGGAGATTTGAAGCACAAGTCTCCGGATGCCGAATTTCGACCTGACCTATTCCGGAACAGCCGTGCTCTTCAGATAGGCGATCAGGTTGGCGATATCGGAGGGTTTGCGCAGACCGGCAAAGGTCATCTTCGTCCCAGGCACCATCGACTTGGGACTGAGAAGATATTCGGACAGGCGAGCCTCGTCCCAGAGCTTGCCGTCTTCGCCGAAGGACGCCATCGCCGACGAATAGTTGTAGCCCGGAAATTTGGCTACCGGACGGCCCACCACACCCATCAGGCTTGGCCCGACACGGTTCGCGGCTTCGGTTGCCGTGTGGCAGACACCGCATTTCCTAAAGACCTGCGCCCCGGCGGCCGTATTACCATCGGCAAGGCCCGGCCCGGTTACGACACAGAGACAGAGGGTGGCGAGGACGGCACGCAGGTACATGGTCAGGCTTCCCGGATGAAACATGAAGAGGCCGGCATCATGACCGTGTTTCGGGCGAAACGATAGCCGTTCCTAGCCCTCGTTCATCTTGTCTTCCCAGTGGCGACGGCAATAGACGACGTATTTCTCGTTGCCGCCGACATCGACCTGCGCACCCTCGCGCACGATATTGCCTTCGGCGTCCAGGCGCGCCACCATGGTCGCCTTGCGACCGCAGTGGCAGATGGTCCGGACCTCCCGCATTTCGTCGGCAATCGCCAAAAGGGCCATGGAGCCCGGGAAAAGCTTGCCCTGGAAATCCGTCCGCAGGCCATAGGCCATCACCGGGATGCCGATCCTGTCGGCGACCCGCGCCAGCTGCCAGACCTGGTCGGCGCCCAGAAACTGCGCCTCGTCGACAAACACGCAGGCGATTGTTTCCTCCGCATGCAGGCGCTCCACCAGCGCGTAGAGATCGTCGCCGTGATGAAAGGCGATGCCGTCTTCCATGAGGCCGATGCGCGAGGAGACGCGGCCCGTTCCGGCCCGGTCGTCGAAGGCGGCGATCAGGATCACCGTACGCATGCCGCGCTCGCGATAATTATAGGACGCCTGCAGGAGAAGCGTCGATTTTCCGGCGTTCATCGTGGCGTAGCTGAAATACAGTTTTGCCATGGCGTCCTCTCCTGTATGTTGGCCATTGTTCATGACCAGAGCGGGAGGCGGAAGGCCAGAGCGCGACGACGAAAGTCACAGAAAATCGAAGGCTGGGGGCGAAACGAAGGCAATGCGACATTTCGCGTCGCTAAACGAAGCCGCCGCCGGCAAATGTCCCAATACACTTAGGGCAACATCAAAGGCGCTTGAAACGGCGGACATTTGATGATTGGCTAAAATGATAAAAGTCAGGGGAATATCAGCATGATCAACACGCTTTCATTGAAATTCGCACTTGCCACAGCGGTCTCCCTAGCAGCGCTGTCCGCTGGGACAGCTTCCGCCGCGGAGCCTGAAACCTGTGGTACCGTTCGCTTTGCCGATGTCGGCTGGACGGACATCACGGCAACGACCGCGACCGTCTCGACGGTTCTGAAGGGCCTCGGCTACGCGACGGACGTCAAGGTCCTGTCGGTTCCGGTCACCTACCAGTCGCTGAAGAACAAGGATATCGACGTCTTCCTCGGCAACTGGATGCCGACCCAGGAAGCCGACGTGCGTCCGTTCCTCGACGACAAGTCCGTCGAATCCTTCGGCCCCAACCTGGTCGGCGCCAAGTACACGCTGGCGACCAATGCCAAGGGCGCTGAACTCGGCATCAAGGATTTCAAGGACATCGCTGCCCACAAGGACGAACTCGAAGGCAAGATCTACGGGATCGAGCCGGGCAACGACGGCAACCGCCTGATCATCGACATGATCGACAAGGACACGTTCAGCCTCAAGGGCTTCGAAGTGGTCGAATCATCCGAGCAGGGCATGCTGGCGCAGGTCGCCCGCACCGAGAAGGACGGCGCACCGGTTGTCTTCCTTGGTTGGGAGCCGCACCCGATGAACGCCAACTTCAAGCTGACCTATCTCTCCGGCGGCGACGACATCTTCGGCGCCAACTTTGGCGGCGCGGAAGTCTTCACCAACGTGCGGGCCGGCTACACCACCGAATGCCCGAATGTCGGCAAGCTGATCACCAACCTGAAGTTCTCTCTTCCCATGGAAAACGAGATCATGGGCAAGATCCTCAATGACGGACAGGATCCGGAAGCCGCCGCAACGGCATGGCTGAAGGCAAACCCGACGGCGATCGACCCCTGGCTCGCTGGCGTCACCACCAAGGACGGTGGCGACGGTCCGGCAGCCGTCAAGGCTGCTCTCGGTCTCTGATCGAACGATGAAGGCAGGGCACAGTCCCTGCCTTTTTCACGCTTATCCGCTCCTTATCCTTGATCTCGAGAACCAGGCGAAAAATCCGTGGAATGGCTCACCGACCCTGAACGACGCATCCCCATAGGCCGCTGGGCGAAGGAATTCTTCACCTGGCTGACAACCAATTTCGAAAGTTTTTTCGATAACCTATCCGCCGTTCTGGCCGGCGTGGTCAATGTCATCCTCTGGGTGCTGCAGACACCGCATCCGCTCGTCGTCGTCGCTATCGTCACGGCTGCATCCTACTGGTTCCGCCGCTCGATCGGCGTGACGCTGTTCACGCTTCTAGGCCTGCTGCTGATTATCAATCTGGGCTACTGGAAGGCGACGACCGAGACGCTCGCGCTGGTGCTCGCAGCCAGCTTCGTTTCGATGGCCGTCGGCATTCCGCTCGGCATTGCAGCCGCCCGGCGCGCGTGGATCTATGCCGTCATGCGGCCGATCCTCGACCTGATGCAGACGATCCCGACCTTCGTCTATCTGATCCCTGCCCTCGTGCTCTTCGGCCTCGGCATGGTCCCCGGCCTGATCGCAACCGTGATCTTCGCGATCCCGGCACCGATCCGGCTCACCCGCCTCGGCATCATCTCGACGCCGCCATCGCTGGTGGAAGCGGCGCAATCCTTCGGCGCCACGCCGATGCAGGTGCTACGCAAGATCGAGCTGCCCTTCGCCATGCCGCAGATCATGGCGGGCCTGACCCAGACCATCATGCTATCTCTGTCGATGGTGGTCATCTCGGCACTGGTTGGTGCTGCCGGTCTCGGCGTCCCGGTCGTCCGTGCCTTGAACACCGTCAACATCGCCATGGGCTTTGAATCCGGTCTCTGCATCGTCATCCTCGCCATTATCCTCGACCGCCTGTTCCGCTCGTCCGATGAAGGAGAAGGCGCATGACCGAAGCCGTCGTTTTCAAGAATGTCGACATCATCTTCGGCAAAAGGCCGGAAGCCGCCATCGCCATGGTCGACCAGGGCAAGACCCGCGACGAGATCGGTGCGGCCACCGGTCTTGTGCTGGGCGTCGCCGATGCCTCTCTGTCGATCCAGGAAGGCGAGATTCTCGTCCTCATGGGCCTGTCCGGCTCAGGCAAGTCGACCCTGCTGCGCGCCGTCAACGGGCTTGCGCCTGTGGTGCGCGGCGAGGTCCAGGTCAAGACGGCCAACGGCCAGCTTAACCCCTATAAGACCAGCGCCAAGTCGCTGCGCGATTTCCGCATGCACACCGTTTCGATGGTGTTCCAGCAGTTCGCGCTTTTGCCCTGGCGCACGGTGGCCGACAATGTCGGCTTCGGACTGGAACTTGCCGGCATGCCGGACAAGGAACGCAAGGACCGCGTCAACGAGCAGCTCGAACTCGTCAACCTGACCAAGTGGGCGGGCCGCCAGGTCAAGGAACTGTCGGGTGGCATGCAGCAGCGCGTCGGCCTGGCCCGTGCCTTTGCTACCGGCGCCCCGATCCTTTTGATGGACGAGCCGTTTTCGGCCCTCGACCCCCTGATCCGGACCAGGCTCCAGGACGAACTGCTTGAATTCCAGCGCCGGCTGAAAAAGACGATCCTGTTCGTCAGCCACGATCTCGACGAGGCCTTCCGTATCGGCAACCGCATCGCCATCATGGAAGGCGGTCGCATCATCCAGTGCGGCACGCCGCAGGATATCGTCAAGAACCCGGCCAACCAGTATGTCGCGGATTTCGTCCAGCACATGAACCCGATCACCATGCTGACCGCACTCGACGTCATGCAGCAGGGCGTCAATCGGACCGACAGTCCGGCGGGTGTCACCGCAACCGCCAAGCCGACGACACCGCTGATCGACATTCTCGATGCCATGGCCCGGCAGCCGGGCAGCATCGGCGTGGTTGACAACGGCACGATCGTCGGCACGATCAATGCCCAGAACGTCGTCGAGGGGCTGACGCGGCACCGCAACAAGACCTGATGACGCCTTCGGGTGCATAATGTATACGCCCGGAGCTTGAAGCTCCGGGCGTTTTCGTTTGAGGATACGATCATGGCAGACAAACCTTCCGTCATCCGGGAAACAGACGACGCGGCCCGCAAACAGGCGCGCATTCTGCTGCGATCGGCCCGCTATGCCGCAGTCGCCGTCATCGAACCCGAGAGCGGCGGATTTCCCTTTGTCAGCCGCGTGCTGCTCGGCATGGATACCGACGGCACGCCGGTGATCCTCGTTTCAGCCCTGTCCACCCACACCCAGGCGCTTCTCGCAGACCCGCGCTGCTCGCTGCTGACGGGCGAAATCGGCAAGGGCGATCCGCTTGCCCATGCCCGCCTGACGGTTCAATGCGAAGCGGCCAGACTGCCCAGAGACGGCACGGACCACGCCCGGATCCGCGAACGGTTCGTCCGGCGTCATCCCAAGGCGCAGCTCTATGTCGATTTCCCCGATTTCAGCTTCTTCCGGCTCGTTCCGATCAAGGCGAGCATGAATGGCGGCTTTGGCCGGGCCTTCGTGATGCAGGCTCCAGACCTGCGGATCGAATCACCAGCGGTTGCAGAGCTCCTCGAGATGGAGGCCGGAGCAATCGAACACATGAACAGCGATCATGCCGATGCAGCCGGCCATTATGCACGGACCTACTGTGGCGCCAAAGGCGAGAAGTGGCGGATTTGCGGCATCGATGCCGCCGGGATCGACCTGGCGAGCGGCGACCAGCTAAAACGGCTGGAATTCGATGTGCCACTGCAAAACACTTCAGGATTGCGACCGCTGCTCAAAAAACTTTACGGTTAACTGCCCCTGCCTACCCCGATTTTTTGCAGTAGGTGGTTGTCCTTTTATTCATCACGCCTAATTATCCGAACTTCACACTCATAACCAAGCGTGATGTAATTTCGCATGGAGCCTTGAATGCAAACAATTTCGCCTCAGAAACACGTCAAAGCCGAGGTAGCCGCCGGATTTCTGTCCGCCATGGCCAATCCGAAGCGTCTGCTGATTCTCAGCTCGCTGGTCCGGGAAGAAATGGCCGTCGGCGCGCTGGCAAGCCAGGTCGGTCTCAGCCAGTCGGCCCTGTCGCAGCATCTGTCGAAACTGCGTGCCCAGAATCTCGTAACGACGCGTCGCGATGCACAGACGATCTACTATTCGAGTTCGTCGGATGCCGTTTTGAGAATTCTCGAAACGCTCAAGGATATCTATCCCGAAGACGCCGCCACCGAAACGGCGGCACAGCGGCTCAGAGCCTGACGGAACACCGAGAGTCTGAGCGAACGGCCCCCTTTTGGCATGAGCCTGACGGGGGCTTTCTTTTTGGGTGAACCACGAACGGTGCCTGTTTACGCGCTTTTGAGAGTTGCCGTGCAGGATTGTGTTCATGAAACAGAATGAGACGCCACCAGAGCCGCGCCCTGTGCGCTGGGGCATTATTGGCACCGGGACGATCGCAACAGCCTTCGCACAGGATATCCTGCTTGTGCCGGAAGCCAACCTTGTCGCAGTCTGCTCGCGCAGTCTTGCCAAGGGCAGCGCGTTTGCCGGGCGTTTTGGCGAGATCCGTGCTTATGATGATCCGGCTTCGATGGCTTCCGATGTAGACGCCATCTATATCGCCTCCCCCAACATGGCCCACTACGAACAGGCGCATGGCTTTCTCTCGATGGGAAAGCCCGTGCTCGTTGAAAAGCCGCTGGTTACATCGGCTGAGCAGGCCCGAACACTGGCGGCACTCGCCAGCCGCACAGGCACCTTTGCCATGGAAGCGATGTGGACCGCCTATCTCCCGGCTGTCGAGCATGTTCGAAACCTGCTTTCCGACGCAGCGATCGGGCGCATCACCGGTGTCACGGCGGAACTGGCTTACAGGAAGCCCTTCGATCCAGGGAGCCGCTTCTTTTCTCCCGAACTGGGCGGCGGCGCACTCTTCGATCTCGGAATCTACCCCATCGCGCTGATGCTTACCCTGTTCGGCTTGCCGCAATCGGTCATGGGCCACTGGACAGCCGCAGCCACCGGCGTCGATATGTCGGCCCGGGCAACCCTGTCCTATGATGGCTTCGACGCCGACTTCAGCTGCGGGTTCGACCGCGATGGCGGCAACCGCTTCATCATCACCGGCGACACCGGGTCGCTGATTATCGATGCGCCCTTCCTGAAGGCGAGCCGCATCCATCTGGCCCGGAACAGCTTTGCCCGAAGGCTTGCAGCGCCTGCCGTGTCCGGCCGGATATCCAGCCTCGCAGGCAAGATTGCCAGCCGCCTGCCCGTGCCTGGCCTGCAGAGCTTCGATCACGCCTTTCCCGGAAACGGCCTGCAGTTCGAGATTGCAGCGGCGAGCCGGGCGATCCGCGCCGGTCTGCGGGAAGAAAAGCGCATGCCGCTCACTGCAAGCATCGCGGCGTTGGAGATTATCGAAAAAATCCGTGCGGTCCCGGCCTCATAGCCCGGCCGGCACGTAGTTTCGCTTGCCGCTGTTCAGTGCAAGGACGATGTCCGTGAGATGCAGCGCGGTTTTTCCCGAAAAGACAGCTGTCTCTCCGGTTCGAATGGCGTCGGCCTGGGCCGCGATGCCGCGAACGAAATCGATCTGCGACGGATAGGCCGGCAGCTGGGTTTTCCGCGGAGCGGAGGGATAGGCCACGGCCTTGCCGGCCATCAGCCGGAACGGGAACTTGCGCCGCGCCTGCCGTTCAAGGCGATCGATCACCCGATGCAGCAGGGGTCGCTTCGTTCCGGAAAGCTGGACATTGACCGGCGACCGGTTATCCCAGAGGTCGCGCACGACGATCGTGCCCTTGTCGCCGACAATCGTCAGCGACCGGTCGCGGGGCGCCGCAAGGCCGCAGGTGATGCGCGCCGTCAGTCCGGAAACGAAAGTCAGGCAACCAATAGAAAGGTCCGGTCCCAGCGTCAGATTCTCGGTCCCAGGCCCCTTGTTTGGAAAAGTCACGGTTGAAAACGCATCGAGATGACCGACCGGCCCGAAAAGCGAGACCAGCCAGCTCATGCCATAACCGGCATGCTCCAGCGTGCAGCCAATCTCGAATTCGTGCACGCCCGGCCATTTTGCGCCGGAGCGGCTGCGCCAGGTTTGCCAGTTGTCGAGAAACACAGGCCCGTCTTCCATCTCGGCATAGGCAAGCCGCGGGGTGCCGATGACCCCGGACGAGAGAATGGAGGCGCAGTGGGCGTAGGCGTCGCTGAGCGCATTGGCTGGCGCCGCGGCAAGCACCAGGCCACGCTCATTGGCCAGATCAACGAGCTCGCGGGCCTGTTCCACCGTCATTGCCAAAGGTTTTTCGCAATAGACATGCCTGCCGGCCAAAAGAGCAGCCTTGTTGACCGCATAATGGCTTTCCGGAACTGTCAGGTTGACGACAATGTCGACATTGGGGTCAGCCAGAAGGGCCGCCTCCGAAGCATAGGCGCTGACGTTCCAGTGGCTGCAGAATTGCTGCAGACGCGCCGAATCCGTGTCCCAGACACCGGCAAGCCGCAGGTCCGGATGGTTCGCAAGCGTCGTCATGTAATAATCGGCGACAAAACCCGTGCCGATGAAGGCAATCCCTGTCCCCATCGCCCCGCTCATCGCGCATCCGCCAGGAAAGAGGCGATGTAGACGAGCGGCGCATTCCAGTTGATGGTGATTTCGTTGGTGCCCCAGGCCATGATGTCATCGATGTAACAGGCCTGCGGCACGCAGCCCTGCAAGTGCGCCCTGGCGACATCATCGACCAGCGTCGAGTTCGGCCCGCCGGCAAGCGAACCGATCGGTGGATTGGGCAGGCTGTCGTCCACCTGGTTGGCATACCAGCGGCTGTGCTGGTTCTTCGACCAGGCCGAGCCGTAACCGGTGACATAGGAAAGGTTCATCAGGTTGCGTCCGAGAATATAGTCCATGCTTTCCCGCACGGCAGTCAGGAAAGAGCGTTCGCCACTGAGATCAAAGGCAGCAGACAGCACGATCATGTTCTGCAGAATAAGCTGGTTGGAACCCCAGTCATACCGGTTGCCATTCGGGCGATAGATCTGGCCGAACGGCTCCCTGCCTTGCAACGCCAGAAATTCCCGCGCCGCCGAAACGACGCTGTCGCGGACCATGACCCTGTCATCGTCGGGCAGTGCCTTGCCATAGAGCGCGAGATCGAGGCGGGCGAGCCCGGCCGTGCTGCGCCAGTCGAAGGCGCCGATAGCCGAGAACACGGGGCCCGCCCAGTGCGGCGAAGCCTTGAGCGCCGCCAGATACAGAGCCTCGCCGGTGGTGATGTAGAGTTCTGCGGCCGCCCAATAGGTCTCGTCGGTGATGTCGTCGTCGAAATAATCGCCGCCGCCCTGCAGGCCATCCGATTGCGGCGCATACAGAACCGGATTGGCCGCTGCGGCCAGCCAGGCCTTTCTTGCCGCTTCGAGCAGGCGTCCCGCAAAGGCAGCGTCGTAGGAGGCAAACAGACGCGCGCCCTGGGCTGCAGCCGCGGCGAGATTGAGCGTGGCAGCCGTGGAGGGGCGATGCAGCACGCGCAACTTCGGATCGAGATGCGGCAGCATCGGTACGCCGGTCCATTCGGCATCGTGGATCTTGTGGTGCACCATGCCAGCCAGCGGCTGACCATCCGGCACCATCATCTTCAGCAGAAACTCCAGTTCCCATCGCGCTTCGTCAAGAAGGTCGGGGACACCGTTGCCAGTCTCGGGGATGCGCGCCAGACTGTCGCTCAACACTGGCGAAGCACCGCCACCGAAGGTTAGCCCGCGCTCGAAGGTGCCGAGCAACTGTGCAACGGCAATGCCGCCATTGACGACATATTTCCCCTGGTCGCCAGCGTCGTACCAGCCACCGGAAACGTCGAGCTGGTATCCGCAGGACCAGTTGCCGAATAGCCTGGCTGCCGCCTCACCCGAAAGACAGGGCACATTGGTATCACCGTCATTGGGGCGCAGGCCGACATGGCCGGCCGGGCGCGCATAGGCTTCACCGGCAATATCGCCCCGGATCTCCGTGCCGCTGCGCTGCGGGTAGAACCAGGACAGTGCATCGATCCGCAGCCTGCCATAGATGTCATGGCCGATGGAAAACGGCAGGCTTTCGCTGCCGCCGACGATCAGCCGGTATCCCTCCCCAACGGTTTGAAACGGCGAGAAATCAGCGACCTGCGTCCCGGCTTCAACCGTTGGATCGATGCCCGTTGGCTCGGTCATACCGTCCCGGACGACCGTTCCGGACGCATCAACCAACTGGAACGGCAGCGGTTCCTGATCGTCGCTCAAGATGGTCACGCGCTTGGGACCATCCGTAAAATAGCCGGCCTGATTCACGCGAGGGATCGCATTTCCTGCCTTGCTTGGCGTGGGTATCGTCTCGACCTGGGAAACTTCTTCGGCGGAGGCCTCCCGAACCGACAGCACATCCAGGCAAAGACGCCACGGCGCCTGTCCACCGCCAAGCTGAAAAATCACCTGCGCCGCCTTGTCTTCCTTTGCCCGGAAAACGGCGGAAAACGGCTTCATATCGGCATCGGATGCGACGATAAATCCCGCCTGTTCTGTCCAGGGTTCTGCATTGCGCTGGACGAGCACGGGAATTCTGCGCGGCTCGCGGCTCTGCAGCCTCGTGGAAAAATGATAGGCCGTGTCCGGGACTAAAATTAGATCGTTGACACCGATCAGGCGATCCCATGCCTCGCCACCGGGCGGAACCGACGCGCACAGCTTGCCGTCTTCGCGCGACAGGCTGACGCCGCCGCTCGCCCAGACCATGTCGCCGCCCTTGTCGAAAGCGCTGTCTGCGATCATCTCGCCGGCCTGAACCGTAGCGATGGGAAAAATCATGGCCGGCAGCACGAGGGCCGCCAGAAATTTGCGCAAGGTCATCATGTCCCGGGCCCGATTTCGGGGAAATAGGCCCGCACTCTGCGACAAACAGGTTAAACTTCGGGAAAGACGGACCATCATTCGCTTCGGATCAACAACAGACTTTCCGCTCGCAACCGGCTCTTCGCGCAGCATCATAACTTGACGCTGCAAGGCGCCCTGTTAGTTTGACCGCCAGGTAAAGATTCCACCCCAATTCCCTGGACCTGGCCGCCGGGCATCACAAAAGAGCCATGGAGAACAATCGATGTCGAACCGCCTGAACGCCACACCCAACGACCTGCGCGCCTTCTGGATGCCGTTTACGGCGAACCGCCAGTTCAAGAAAGAACCGCGCCTGTTCGTCAAGGCGAAGGACATGCACTACACGACCCATGACGGCCGCACCGTGCTCGACGGCACGGCGGGTCTCTGGTGCGTCAATGCCGGCCACTGCCGGCCGCTGATTACAGAAGCGATTGCCGAGCAGGCCGGCGAACTCGACTATGCCCCCGCCTTCCAGCTCGGCCATCCCAAGGCCTTCGAGCTGGCCAATCGTCTGGTCGACATCGCGCCGGAGGGCATGAACCACGTCCTCTACACCAATTCCGGCTCCGAATCGGTCGATACGGCGCTGAAGGTGGCGCTGGCCTATCATCGCGTGAAGGGCGACGGCTCGCGCACCCGGCTGATCGGCCGCGAGCGCGGCTATCACGGCGTCAATTTCGGCGGCATCTCGGTCGGCGGCATCGTCTCCAACCGCAAGATGTTCGGCACGCTGCTTACCGGCGTTGATCATATGCCGCACACCCACCAGCCCGACAAGAACGCCTTCACCAAGGGCGAGCCGGAGCATGGCGGCGACATCGCGACCGAACTGGAGCGCATCGTCACCCTGCATGACGCATCGACGATCGCGGCCGTCATCGTCGAGCCGGTCGCCGGCTCAACCGGCGTTCTCATCCCGCCGAAGGGCTACCTCCAGAAGCTGCGCGAGATCTGCACCAAACACGGCATCCTGCTGATCTTCGACGAGGTCATCACCGGCTATGGTCGCCTCGGCACGCCGTTTGCAGCCCAGTATTTCGACGTCATGCCCGACATCATCGTCACGGCTAAAGGCCTCACCAACGGCGTCATTCCAATGGGCGCCGTCTTCGTCACCTCGGCCATCCACGACGCCTTCATGAGCGGTCCGGAACACATGATCGAGTTCTTCCACGGCTATACCTATTCCGGCAACCCGATCGCTTCTGCCGCAGCCATTGCAACCCTCGACACCTATCGCGACGAAGGCCTGCTCACCCGCGCTGCCACGCTGGCTCCCTACTGGGAACAGGCGCTGCATTCGCTCGCCGATTGCCCGCATGTCATCGACATCAGAAACATCGGCCTGATCGGCGCCATCGAGCTTTCACCGATCGCGGGCGAACCGACCAAACGCGCCTTCTCGGCCTTCCTCAAGGCCTATGAAAGCGGCTTCCTCATCCGCACCACCGGCGACATCATCGCCCTGTCACCACCGCTGATCATCACGGAGGCGCAGATCGATGAACTGGTGGACGGGATACGCAAGGTGCTGGTGGCGAACGCTTAAGGCAGCCTTCTCCATTGTTTCTGCCTCCCTTCGTTGCTGACAACGAAGGCGGGGCGGAGAAATAGTAGAGGATCGGCGGGAGGAATCCACATCCACAAAAAGCTCAGGCTGCTTTTGGCAGGCGGCGGCGCAGCCTTGTTGTCGCCGGCATTGTTTTATGGCGGCTTCGAATTTGCGGCAAACCTCATTGTCCAGCAGTATGAACTGCCACGACAAACGCGCAATGGCGTGAAGCATGCTTTGACTGCCGCCGTGGCCTTCAAGACGTTGCGCCAGTTGTATGTGGCAGACGCCGCAGCGGAACATATCATCTTGTCGTTGGGTGCTTTCAACGAACACGTCGAGACCTACGTAAAAGTCGGAAATTTCGACAGCGAAGCGGAAATGCGGAAGGATCTGTACAACAACTGGGCCGGTATTGTCGCAGCTCGGTGGATTCTGGAGCAGCCTGAGCGAAGAGATTTTTTCAGCACCCTGGCCATGCTGGCACAGTCGGGAACCCTGATGCTGAAACCCCTGCCGGACACTTCTCCGGCCACAATGGAAGCACCCGAGGTTTCCCGCGCACAAGGCTGGTTGGCCGCACACCAACAGCAGTTTGCAATTCAGATGAATGACGCTCTGAACAACCAGTCGCGGCCAAGGCAAAAGTGACTTGTCCGGCGATTCATTTTATCGTCGCCGTGACACGCCAATTTTGTTGCCATACACAAACGTGCCAGTAAGCACGTCTTGAAACCGAACCGAGGCCCTGCATGACGATTGAGCTCGAACGGATTATCGACCAGGGCATCGGCCGCACCCCCGCAGACATCGTCCTCAAAGGCGGCCGTTTCTTCGATCTGGTAACCGGCGAACTGATCGACAGCGACATTGCCATCTGCGGTGACCGGATCGTCGGCACCTGTGCGACCTACGAAGGCCGGACGGAAATCGATATTTCCGGACAGATCGTCGTTCCGGGCTTCATCGACACGCATCTGCACATCGAATCCTCTCTCGTCACGCCGCATGAATTCGATCGCTGCGTACTGCCCTATGGCGTCACGACGGTGATCTGCGATCCGCACGAGATCGCCAATGTGCTCGGCACCGAAGGCATCCAGTTCTTTCTCGACAGCGCCCGCGAGACAATCATGGACATCCGGGTGCAGCTGTCGTCCTGCGTGCCGGCGACGCATCTGGAGACATCAGGCGCATCGCTGCCGATCGAGAAACTGCTGCCGTTCCGCAACCACGAAAAGGTTATCGGCCTTGCGGAATTCATGAATTTTCCCGGGGTGATCCACAAGGACCCGATCTGCCTCGCCAAGCTGGAGGCTTTTCAGGATGGCCATATCGACGGCCACGCGCCGCTCCTGCGCGGGCTCGATCTCAACGGCTATCTCGCAACCGGCATCCGCACCGACCACGAATGCACGACGGCCGACGAGGCGCTGGAAAAAATCCGCAAGGGCATGCACATCCTCGTGCGCGAAGGCTCGGTGTCCAAGGATTTGCACGCGCTGATGCCGATCCTCACCGAGCGCCTGTCGCCGTTCCTGGCACTCTGCACCGACGACCGCAATCCCCTCGACATCGCCGAACAGGGCCATCTCGACTACATGATCCGCGAGGCGATCGCGAACGGTGTCGAGCCGCTTTCCGTCTACCGCGCAGCCTCCATCTCGGCCGCGCGCGCCTTCGGCCTGCGCGACCGCGGCCTCGTCGCCCCAGGCTGGCGCGCCGATCTGGTTGTCATCGACAGTCTCGAAAGCTGCAAGGCGCAGATGGTGTTTTCCGGTGGACGGAAGGTGGACGATGCGCTGTTTGCAACCCGCAGGCCGGTGGCCCCGGTCGGGCTCGACAGCGTCAAGGCGGGCCATGTCAACGCCGCCGATTTCGGCGTTCCCTATGCGGAGAACGAAACCTCGGTTATCGGTGTCCTGCCCGGCAAGATCATCACCGAACATCGCCGCTTCCATCTTCCGGCCAAGGGCAACCAGGCGGGCGTCGATCTCGGCCGCGACATCATCAAGGTCGCCGTCATCGAGCGCCACGGCATCAACGGAAATCATGCCAACGGTTTCGTTCAGGGTTTTGGCCTGAAGAAAGGCGCCATCGCCTCGACCGTCGGCCATGACAGCCATAATATCTGTGTCGTCGGCGTCAACGAGGACGACATGGCGCTGGCTTCAAACCGGCTGGGAGAGATCAAGGGCGGCTTCGTCGTCGTCGAGGATGGCCGGGTCACCGGAGAAATCGCGCTGCCCGTCGCCGGCCTGATGAGCCTAGAGCCTTATGAAAGCGTGCGCGACACCCTGCATCACCTGCGCCAGGCGGCCTTCGCCCTTGGCGCGACACTGCAGGAACCCTTCCTGCAACTCGCCTTCCTGCCACTTCCGGTCATCCCGCACCTGAAGATATCGGATATGGGACTGGTGGATGTCGACAAGTTCGCGCTGATCGGGTGAGACCCTTGGCTTATCGGCCCCTTCGATCTAAATTATGCGAGATGGAGTTGAGAATGACCAAACTGGAACAGATCGAAAAATCAGTGCTGGAGCTGGATACCAGCGATCTTGAAAAATTTGCGGCCTGGTTCGAAAAGTTGCAGGCAGAGCGCTGGGATATGCAATTCGAGACAGACGTTAAAAGCGGCGCGCTGGATGAAATGGCAAACCAGGCGATTGCCGACTTCAAATCCGGCAGGTCTCGGTCGCTTTGAAACATCATGCGACCAGCGCGTTCTGGAAAAATTATGACGCATTGCCCAAACATGTTCGTGAACTGGCGGATCAGAATTTCGAGAAATTGAAGCAAAATCCCAAGCATCCCTCCCTGCACCTCAAGCAAGCCGGTCGCTTCTGGTCTGTTCGCGTTGGTCAATCGTGGCGTGCTCTCGCCGTCCGCGATGACGAAGACATGATCTGGTTCTGGATTGGATCCCATGCCGAGTATGACAAGCTGCTAGGATGAAATCCTCCCGCAGAACACATCCAGCGCGTCCAAGGTAATCTCGCCCTTGTCAAACCCCGGCGCAAAGCCCGGCATGGGGACGGTCTCGGCGATTTTCATGGCCTTGGGCAGGCGCACAACCTGCGGGCCGCGATGCAGGTTGAAGACGAAAAGCAGTTTTTCGCCGGCCTTTTCGCGGGTGAAGGCCAGAATGTCCTCATTGGTGTCGAGGAAGGTCATGGCTCCGTCGAACAGGGGGGCATGCGCCTTGCGGAAGGCGAGTGTCTCGCGATAGTGGGCAAGCACCGAATCCGGCAGTTTTTCCTGTGCATCCGCCGCCAGCGCCTTGTGCAAGTCCGGCACCGGCAGCCAGGGTTTTACGGTCGAGAAGCCGGCATTCGGCGCCTTCCTTTCCCAGACCATCGGCGTGCGGCACCCGTCGCGACCCTTGAAGGCCGGCCAGAAGCGGATGCCGTAGGGATCGCGCAGATCTTCAAAAGCGAGATCGGCCTCCGGCAGCGCCAGTTCTTCGCCCTGATAGAGGCAGATCGATCCGCGCAGGGACGCCAGCACGGATATTGCCAGCTTGGCAACGCGCTCGCGCTCGTCTTCGAGCTGGGTAAAGCGCGTGATGTGGCGGATGACGTCATGGTTTGAAAAGGCCCAGCAGACCCAGCCATCCGTCACGGCATTGTGGAACGCCGTGACGCAGCGGCGGATATGAGTGGCGGTGAAGTCCGGACCGAGCAGGTCGAACGTGTAGCACATATGCAGTTTGTCGCCGCCGCTGGTATAGGCCGCCACCGTCTTCAGCGAACGCGCGCCGTCGCCCACCTCGCCCACCGTGGCACGGTCGCCATATTCGTCGAGGAGCGCGCGAAACCGCTGCAGGAAGCCGATGTTTTCCGGCTGCGTCTTGTCGTAGAGGTGGTTCTGCATGCCATAGGGATTGACGTCGGGGGCATCCAGGCCGATCGCATCGGGATCGTAGACCAGCGGCGGATTGTCCCGCAGCTCCTTGTCGTGGAAATAGAAGTTTACCGTGTCCAGTCGGAAACCATCGACGCCGCGCTCCAACCAGAAGCGCACGGTCTCAAGCAGCGCATCCTGCACATCCGGATTGTGGAAGTTGAGGTCCGGCTGAGAGCCGAGGAAGTTGTGCATGTAATATTGCTTGCGCACGCCGTCCCATTCCCAGGCCGGGCCGCCGAAGATCGACATCCAGTTGTTGGGCGCCGTGCCATCCGGCTTCGGATCGGCCCAGACATACCAGTCGGCCTTGGGATTGGTGCGGTCCGCGCGGCTCTCCTTGAACCAGGGATGCTGGTCCGACGTGTGGGAGATCACCTGGTCGATGATGATCTTGAGGCCGAGCTTGTGGGCCTTCTTCAGCATCTCGTCGAAATCGGCGAGCGTTCCGAACATCGGATCGACGTCGCAGTAATCCGAAACGTCATAGCCCATGTCAGCCATCGGCGAGGTGAAGAACGGCGAAAGCCAAATCGCATCGACGCCGAGTGCGGCGATGTAGGGCAGCCGTTGCGTCACGCCCTTGAGATCTCCCAGACCATCTCCTTTGGTATCCTGGAACGACCGCGGATAGACCTGATAGATCACCGCGCCACGCCACCAGTCGAGGTTCGTCGTCGAGGAATTTTTCATGGGAGGCTCCGGACGTGAAGGGACAGTGCGAACAGGTTTAAACGCGCAGAAGCATTGAGTAAACGCCGGTACAGCGCATTTCCGGCAATTGACGGCGCTCCGCGCTTGCTCGAAGCTGCCCTTGATAGCAGCAGCCTCGGAGACCCAATAAAATGAACGCCGTCGTGACATTGGGAATTGGCGAAGCGCAGACCCTTGCGGAAAGCGCCTTGAGGGCCGCCGGCGCAGGGGTCACCATGGCGACATCGCTTGCGCGTGCGACCGTGGATGCGGAGCGGCGCGGCAAACCAGCAGTCGGCTTTTCGCATCTGGTCGATTATCTCGACAGCCTTATTGCCGGCCGCATCAATGGCAAAGCCGCTCCAAAGCGCAACGATCCGGCGCCGGCGCTGATCACCATGGATGCGGATGGCGGCATCGCGCAGCTTTGCTTCGATCTGGCAATCGCCGATCTTTGTCGGAAAACCGAAACCTACGGGCTATGCCTCTTCAGCGTATCGAACAGCTACACCACCGGTGAACTGGGCGACTACGTGGTGCGGCTGGCCGAACGCGGGCTTGTCGCCTTCGCCGCCACCAATGGGCCGGCGCTGATCACCGGATCTGGCGGGACTAAACCGGTCTATTGCACCAATCCCCTGGCCTTTGCCGCACCGCGCGCGGAGGGGCCGCCACTGCTCATCGACCAGTCCTCAAGCGCAACGGCCTTTGTCAACGTCCGCAACGCAGCCGCCGAAGACGCGGCTATTCCGGCCGGCTGGGCGGTGGATGCTGCAGGACAGCCGACCACAGATGCCAAGGCCGCCCTGAAAGGCGCCATGCTTGCCTTCGGCGGCGCACGTGGCGCCAATATCGCGCTGATGATCGAGGTCTTGGCAGCCGGCCTCAGCGGCGCCAACTGGTCGCTTGACGCACCGGACTTCATGACTGGCAGCAAGACGCCGGGCTGCGGCCTGCTGGTCATCGCCATCGCACCGACCCTGCTCGATCCACAGTTCGAAGAACGGCTTGGCGCGCAGCTGGACCGGCTGGAAAAGCAATACGGCGTTCACATTCCCGGAAAGCCGAAGGTGGAGGCCAGCGCCTGTCCGGAAACACAGGGCATCCACTTGCCTTCCGCCCTGCTGCGCCGTATCTCGGCATTCACGGGGCTTTAGGGGGAAAACGCATGGCAGGCAGGATGCTTTCGATCGGCGAGTGCATGGTGGAACTCATGCAGGCCGAAGGTGACCTGCTGCGCAAGGGCTATGCCGGCGACAGTTTCAACACCGCCTATTATGCGCGCCTTTTCCTGCCTGCGGATTGGTCCGTCGATTATTTCACGGCCGTCGGCACCGACACCGTTTCCGACGAGATGCTCGCCTTTATTGAAAGCACCGGTGTCGGCACAAGCCATATCCGCCGCGTCGAGGGGCGCTCTCCCGGTCTCTACATGATCCACCTGAAGGATGGGGAGCGCAGCTTTTCCTATTGGCGCTCGGTCTCCGCCGCCAAGACGCTGGCCGATGATCCGGACCGCCTGCGCGCCCCGATCGAAGCCTCTGACGTCATCGTCTTCTCGGGCATCACGCTGGCGATCCTTGCAGCGGACGCGGTCGAGACCCTTTTGTCGGAACTGCGCCGGGCGAAAGCTGCGGGCAAGACCGTGGTCTTCGATCCGAACATTCGCCCGCGGCTCTGGGACGACAAGACCCGCATGCTCGAAACCATCACCTCCGGCGCCCGTGCCAGCAACATGGTCATGCCGAGTTTCGACGATGAGGCCACGCATTTCGGTGATGTCGATATCAAGGCGACAGTGACCCGCTATAGGTCGCTCGGCGTTGACAACATCATCGTCAAGGATGGACCGAATGGCATCACGCTCGCTTTCAAAGGCATGCCTCCGGCCTTTGTTCCCGCAGCCAGCGTCGCCAAGGTCGTCGATACCACCAGCGCCGGCGACAGTTTTAACGGCGCCTTCCTCGCGCACTATGTCGAGCATGAAAACCCTTTGGAAGCCGCGGCTTTCGCAGCCGGCATTGCCGCTCGCGTCATCGGCCATCACGGGGCGCTGGTGGCTCGCGACAAGCTCCTGCCGACGACCTGAGCACCCGGAAGTCCGGCAGGCTCCCGCGGACAAGCCTGTTCCTTCCGGAACCCCATCGGCGTAAAGTCTCCGGGCATAACGGAAGCGAGGAGCAATCCGCTCGAATGCGCTCATTGGAGCCCGCCATGATTTTTGTGAATTCCGCCTTCAAGGCCGTGCTTTTCGCAGCCATCGCAACAGGCGTCCTCGCTCTTTCGCCCAAAGCCCAGGCCGAGGACAACCGCAGTCTTTGCGACACGCTTGCCGCCAGCAACTACGACACCACGCGTCCCCCCGGCCTTGTCGGCGTCGAGCAGGAGGATATCGACATCGCCAAGGCGCTGCCCGCCTGCCGCGATGTGCAGGCCAAGGCGCCCGGTGATGCGCGTATGGCGTTCCAGCTCGGCCGTGTTCTGATGCAGGATGGCAAGGAAGCGGAAGCACTTGTCCTGTTCGAACAGGCGGCAAAGGCCGGCCACGCCGCAGCCATGGTCAATCTCGGGGTGGCGCTGCACGAGAAAAAGCCGGACGAAGCCTTCGCATGGTACGGCAAGGCAGCCCAACTGGGCGACGTGCTTGGAGAATACAACCTCGGCGTCGCCTACCAGGATGGCGTCGGAACGCCGATCGATGGGAACAAGGCGCTGGAATGGTTCCAGAAATCCTCGGATCAGGGCGACGACGTCGCCGCCTACAACATCGCCATCATCCACGACGAAGGAACGCTCGTTCCGGAAAACCCGGCTGAGGCATTGAAATACTACCGCCTCGCCGTCGATCGCGGCAATGTCGATGCCATGGTCAACCTTGGCATCATGTATGAGAACGGCGAGGGCATCGAGGCCGATGTTGAAGCGGCCCTTGAACTCTACAAGCGCGCCGCCGCCCTTGGCGATGCGGATGCGCAGGCCGAGGTTGATCGCGTGCAAGCCGAAGACGACGTGGAGTAACAGGACAATCCGCTTTGTCTCGGCATCAACGAAAACGGGAGCGTTTCACCGCTCCCGTCTCATCTCAATAAATCTTGCGCTTCTTGCGGTTTTCGAACGGATTGTCCGAGGCCTTCATGTGAATGCGGATCGGCACGCCCGGCAGATCGAAATCATTGCGCAACCCGTTGGTCAGGTAGCGGACGTAGGATTCCGGCACAGATTCCGGCCGTGTGCAGGAAATCATGAAGCCCGGCGGGCGGGCCTTCACCTGCGTCATGTATTTCAGCTTCAGGCGACGCCCTGATACCGCCGGTGGCGGATGCTGGATCTGCTGGCTCTCCAGCCACTTGTTGAGCTTGGCCGTCGAGATGCGGCGGTTCCAGACCTTGTCGGTATCGATGATCGCCTGCATCAGGCGGTCGAGCCCATAGCCGGTCTGGCCGGAGATCGGCACGGCACGGATGCCGCGCGCCTGTGGCAGGAGCCGCTCGGTCTTCTCGCGCAGATCGGCGAGAAAGGCCTGCGTGTTCTCGACCAGATCCCACTTGTTGAAGGCGAGCACGGCGGCGCGGCCTTCGCGCATGATCAGATCGACCAGTTGCAGGTCCTGCTTTTCGAAGGGGATCGTCGCGTCGAAGACGATGACGACGGTTTCGGCAAAGCGGATCGAGCGCAGGCTGTCGGCGACGGAGAGCTTTTCCAGCTTTTCCTGGACGCGCGCCTTCTTGCGCATGCCGGCCGTGTCGAACATCTTGATCGTGCGGCCGCGCCAGTCCCATTCGACCGAAATGCTGTCGCGGGTGATGCCGGCCTCCGGGCCGGTCAAAAGCCGATCCTCGCCGAGAAAGCGGTTGATCAGCGTCGACTTGCCGGCATTCGGGCGGCCGATGATCGCCACGCGCAGCGGCTTCGTGTCGTCATATTCCGGTTCGTAATCGTCATCGACATCATCGCCCTCGCCATTGTCGTTGCGAATATCGACATTGGTGGCCGGCTCGTCGATTTCGGGCGGAAAGGCCCGATCCTCGCCGATCGCCTCGACGATCGCATCGCGCAGGTCGATCATGCCCTGGCCGTGTTCGGCCGAGATCGCAACCGGTTCGCCGAGCCCCAGCGTGAAGGCGTCATAATAGCCGCCGTCGGAGCCCTTGGCTTCCGACTTGTTGGCGACCAGCACCACCGGCTTGCCGCGGCGGCGCAGCATTTTGCCAAGCGTTTCGTCGGCCGGCGTCAGCCCGTGTTTGGCATCCACGACAAACAGCGTCAGGTCGGCCTCGTCGATGGCCGCTTCCGTCTGCAGCCACATCCGGCCCTGAAGGGTTTCCGGACCGGATTGCTCGAGACCCGCGGTATCGATGATCGTGAACCGCAGGTCGACGAGCTTGGCATCGCCCGGACGTCGATCACGGGTAACGCCCGGCGTATCGTCGACAAGCGCCAGCTTCTTGCCAACCAGACGGTTGAAAAGCGTGGACTTGCCGACATTGGGGCGCCCAACGATGGCGACGGTGAAGTTCATATATATATCCTGTCTTCATTCGAGAACGACGCGCATTCGGCTGAACACGCGTCGTTCCAATTTTCTTGTCATAGCATCTTGTCTGGTTCAGGTGGATCCCACCGGAGCGCGCTGGATGCTTTAGGACGCCTGTTCAGGCGCCTTTCCGCTTGCGGCGATCAGGTCGAGCAGCATCTGGGCGCGGTTTGCCAGATTGCGCGGACTTTCGGCATCGTCGGCGATCTGCTGGAACCAGGTCTTTGCTTTCGGCATGTCGCCGGCCTTGTAGGCTGCGAGCCCGAGAACCTCGCGGGCGGAATGGCGCATCGCATCGGCTGGCACGGCCATCTGCTCGACTTCGGCCGAAACCTGCTCATAGGTGCCGGTATCGACCAGAAGATAGGCGGCGCGCATGCGGGCGGCATCGCGCATCGGCTTTTCGATCTTGCTATCCTTGCCGATGTCGGAGAAGGCCTGGATTGCGGCCGCGGTATCGCCCTTCTGCACCTGCAGGGTGGCGGCGCGCATCCGTGCCAGAACCGGATAGGCGCCGTAGCCATCCTTTTCCAGGTTGGTCAGAGCCGCCAGCGCCTCGTCGGTCTTGTTCTCTTTGGCAAGGTTCAGGGCTGCCAGAAACTCATCGCCGGATTCTGACGCGGAGGTCTCGTGCCAATATTCGTAGCCGACCTTGCCGATCGTGCCGACGACGATCAGAACGGCAATGGCAATGATGACGCCACCAAACCGGGTCCATACAGCCTTGACCTGTTCGGAGCGGAGCTCTTCATTGACTTCGCGAATAAAGCTGTCGTCCTGGTTTGCCATCCTTTAGTTCCGGTCGCCCGGCCTTCCTTGCAGATATGAAAGTGAAAGAACGCGCCTTCTACCGCATTTTGCAGCGGTTGTAAGGGGGGCGCGTGATTTAGCCGGACCTAGCCCATGACGATCGGGGCGACGCCGATCAACAATTCATGAAGCTTCCAGACGATGAGACCATAGATGACCAGCCCAAGCACGATGGCGATGACATCATAACGATAGGAAACGAACGGCGGATAGGTGATTTCGCCGGCGCGCCACCGACGCTTCATCGAGATGCGCAGGATGACACCCCAGGCGAGAAATGTACCGAACAGCAGCACGGAATTGGTCTCTCCATTGCAGAGCAGATGCGACAACGCCCAGATCTTGATGGCGAGAACGGCCGGATGCTTCGTTGCCGTGCGGATCTTGCCGCCCGGCAGATAGGCCGCGACCAAACAGATGGTGGCGATCAGCAAAAGCGTGAGCGCAAGATGGGTGAGAAACTTCGGCGGATTGTAGAGAAGGCCGCTCGTCGCGCGGGACGCATCGAAGCCATAGGCGATCAGACAGAGGCCGACGAGCGCCGAGCCACCATGGATCGCCATCCACAGACCCTTGCCGCCGCGTGCCATCACCGCAGCGCGCACGTCAGGCGCAAAACTCTTGACGAGGTGGATGCCGAGGAAAATCACGATACCGAGAATGAGAATGGCCATGTCAGGCACCCGCCGCTGTTATTGTTTCTTCTTCTCCATCGCATAGCGGTTACCGCGGGTCATTTCCAGTGCGATCAAAGGATTGCCGCATTCGTGGGTCAGGTCTGCGGGCCGCAAATTGCCGCAGTCATCTCCAGGTCGCCTTCATGTTCCGTTTTACAGCCGCCCCTGCCCTCGCGCTGGCCGTCCTTGTTTCCCAGGCGGCAGACGCCAACGAGGGCAAGGATTCTCCGCAGGGCAAGCAGCTTGTCATCGTTTCCTTCGACGGCGCACATGACAACCGGCTGTGGCAGAAGAGCCTCGACATGGGAAAGCGCACAGGCGCGCATTTCACCTATTTCCTGTCCTGCACCTTCCTGATGACCAAGGCAGAGGGCGGACAATCCTATCAGGCACCGGGACACAAGGCCGGCCGCTCGAATGTCGGCTTTGCACAAAGCCGCGAGGAGATTGCGCAGCGCGTCCGCCACATCTGGCAGGCGCATCTCGACGGCCACGACATCGGCAGCCATGCCTGCGGCCATTTCGACGGCAAGACCTGGAGCAGCAAGGACTGGTCCAACGAATTTGGCGTTTTCAACGCGGCCTTGACGCAGGCCTGGAAAGCCGCCGGCATCGAAAGCGAACAGCCCGAAGGCTGGGCCGATTTCGTCAAGACGGACATCAAGGGATTTCGAGCACCCTATCTCTCCACCAGCGACGGCCTGGTGCCGGCCCTGGAGAAGGCAGGGTTTGCCTATGACGCCAGCCTCGTGACCAAAGGTCCGGCCTGGCCGACCTCGAAGGATGGTTTGCCACGCTTCGGCTTGCCGCTGATCCCGGAAGGACCCGAGCAGCGGCGCGTCATCGGCATGGACTATAATCTCTTCATCCGCCATTCGATGGGCGTCGAAAACCGCAAGAACAGCACCGCCTTCGAGGAACGCACGCTGTCGGCCTATCGCAATGCGTTCCGGGCCGAATACGACGGCGACCGCATTCCGCTTCAGCTGGGCTTTCATTTCGTCGAGATGAACGGCGGCGCCTATTGGAGAGCTCTCGACCGGTTCCTGACGGAAACCTGCTCCAAACCGGATGTCGCCTGCGTCAGCTATGCGCAGGCGCTGCCGATGATCGAGGCGCAGAAGAAGGCGGACGGCTCCGCCTTCTGAAACATTTTTCTCCCGCTACGGCTTCGCCGCCGCGATCTCGCCATCTACGTCTTCGCGCGCAAGGTAGCGCTGATCGATCTCCGGCAAAGGTTCGTCATCAATCGCCGCCTCGAAGGCGCGCAGGCGTTTGTGGATGGAGAGAAGCTCGATGATCGTCGTCCAGGATGCAACGAGATACTGGAACGAACTGCTGACTTGACCGAACGCCGTTGATATCTGCTGCCATATGCCAAGCGTAATCTTGCCAATTACGAATGTCGGAACAAGCACAAATATGAGGAACGTGTTGTCTAGCTGATTATAAGTATATCTAACAGCATTAAAGTATAAATAGTGCCAATACATCCGGAAATAATTCCTTCGAACATTGGCATAAAGTTCTTTTACCGTCACCGGGTCGGCGCGATCGGAATAGTCTTCGCCATACACCAACTCTTTGCGATAAGCAGCCTCGACTCGCTGGTTCCGAAATTGCAAGCCCGGCAGTTTGATGCCAGCCAAAGCTAAGACGCTTGTACCGAAAGCCGACCAGAACAGCGCCAGCCAGAACAGCGAATGAGGGATGTGACCGATAAGGGGTAAATCTTCCACGTGCTGAGACAGCGTAAATAGAATGGGCAGAAAGACCACAAGCGTCATTACCGAATTGATCAACGCGACGCCTAAGGTTTCAAGGATATTTGCGAAACGCATGGTATCTTCCTGAATACGTTGAGATGCACCCTCGATGTGCCTAACCTTCTCCCATTTGGACATGTAAAAATCGTTCATCGCTGTCCGCCAGCGAAACACATAATGGTTCGTGAAGAAGTCGGTAACAACGCTGAATACAACGCCAACCATGCCGATCTCCAAGAATCTTAGGATCAGTTCGTAGAACTGAGAAGCTTCGATTCCTGGTTCCCTTGCCAATGCGCGCTGCAAGAGATCAAAAAATGGTCCACGCCAGTTATTGATCGCAACGGAAATCTGAACCGCAAAATATGCGATGAAGATAATGAACGCCGACCCAAATATCGACCAATTTGCCCATGGGTGTTCTCGTTCAGCAAGCCGCCAAGCAATTCCAAAGATCGCGACGAAGATCGCGAAATAAAGATAAAACCAAAGATTGTCTGAAGTCAGGAAAAAGCCAAGTCCCACTGGTGGTTGTTGGCCGTTAGGTAGCGGCGGCAAGCCAACGAAAGCCCCGAACTGTGGTCCAACCGCGTACCACACGGCGATGCAAATGGCCGCCCACACGACGGCAGAGATGAAAAAAAGCTTGGGCGTCGGGAAAAAGGATTGAAACAAGACGGGCACTCTCGCTGTTTGGCGTGGCAGACATACGACCTGCCGGATGCGCCGAAACTAGGGCAAAACCTGCGCCGCAACAATCGCATATGGCTAAAGTTACCGTGATTTAATTCAGCCGCGGTGCTGTCCTTCCAGTGCGGCCAAAATCCGCCGCATCTCGATGCCGGTGATCAGGGCGCAGACCAGCAGCACGATAGCAGCCAGAAGCGTCGGCACGGTGAAGCTGCCGCTGCGCTCGGCAATCCAGCCAGCGACCACCGGCCCGACAATCTGTCCAACACCGAAGGCGGCCGTCATGAAGGCAAGCGCCTTGCGCGGACTGTCCGGCGCAAGGCCCCGGCCGATCTGCAGGCCATAGGCGGTGATCATGATGAAGGTCAGGCCGAGCAGAACCCCGCCGATCAGCGGCGCATAGGGCAACGGCAGGCAGACGGTCGCGACGAGGCCAGCCGCTTCCACAAGGAGACCGATCAGATAGACGCCGACTGCCCCGAACCGCGGAACGGCGAGCCGCCAGAGGACGACGGACACCGCAGCACTGAGGCCGGTCAACAGCCAGGCCAGGAATTCGATGGTCTGATCGGCAGCCCCCTGCCTTGCCATCGTCACCAGGAACGTCGCGGTGATGACATAGCCGAAACCGAACATGCCATAGGTGAGCGTCATGGCGATCAGCGGCCGCGTCCAGACGAGTGGCTTTTCGACCGTCCTGCTCTGTTGCGAGACATCGCCTTTCGGCAGAAGCATGGCGACGACACAGAGACCGGCGGCGGCAATCAGCGCGCCGGCGAACCAGTCCATCCGCCAGGACGAAACGCCGGCCGTGTCGGCCTGCGCCAGAAGCCAGACCATCAGCGACGACACGGCGATGCCTATGCCGACGCCACCGAAATGGGTGGACTGAACAAACGGCGCCCCGGCACGCAGACCGCGCCCAAGGACGATACCCGACAGGAAGATCATGGCGAAGGCACTGGCGAGACCGGCCAGAAAGCGGATAATCGCAAAGACGACGATGGATGAGAAAAGCCCCATCGCCATCAGGAGGATCGCGGTGGCGGCAAGCGCAAACAGACCGAGCCGCCGCTCCTGCCCCGCCGCCCAGCCGTAGCCGGCAAGCACTGCGCCTGCGAGGTAGCCGATGAAATTGGCCGAAGCTATAACGCCTGCATCGGACGGCGACAGACCGAGATCGGCCATCATGCCGGGCAGGATCGGCGTGTAGGAAAACCGCCCGAAGCCCATGGCGACCGCCATGCCGATGCCGCCGGCCAGCGCTGTCGGCAAAAGGTCGGCATTAGGTTTTCGGGCGGCGCTCATGCGGTCGCTTATCGCAGCGCAGCATGCTGTCTTCAAATGACAAAATTTGATCGTTTCGATCAACGTCCGGAATGAGGCCCTCAATCCGGCAGGGTGACCACCAGCGGCCCGGACCGGGTGGCGACGACGGTATGCTCATATTGCACCGTCGGTGCCCGCGGCTGGCTGTAGAGCGTCCATGGATCGTCCTCGCCATCCTGCGCGAACTGCGCGCCGAGCGAGAGGAACGGTTCGACCGTGAACACCATACCGTCGGTCATGCGGCGTTTCTCATGCTTGTCGGGCCAGGTGGCGATTTCGGTCGGCTCCTCATGTAGCGACAGGCCGACGCCGTGGCTGGCAAGGTTGGTCACCAGCGTATAGCGGTTCTTGCGGGCAAACATGCCGATGGCATTGCCGATCGCCGACAGCGGCTGGTCGGCGCGCACCTGCTTGAGGCCGACCCACATGGCGCGCCGGCCATCGCGGCAAAGCCGATCGATCAGCGGCTTGACGGGCGGCACGGAAAACGATGCACCAGTGTCTGCAAACAGGCCGTTCTTCTCAGCCGAGACATCGATATTGACGAGATCGCTGGCCTTGATGACACGGCTGCCCGGAATGCCGTGGGCAATCTCCTCGTTGACGCTGATGCAGGTCGCGCCGGGAAACTTGTAGGCAAGCTCAGGCGCCGAGCGGGCGCCGGCATCTTCCAGCACCTTGCGGCCGATCGCATCCAGTTCGGCGGTCGTCATGCCCGGTTCGAGCGCCTCGCCCATGACCTTCAGCGCATTGGCGCAGATGCGGCCGATATCCTTCAGCCGCTCCAGATCGTTGTCGTTGTCCAGGGTCATGATCTCTCGCTTTCGACGCCTATTTAAGGCGTCGAGCACCGGCAATCCAGACGGTTTTTGGGAAATCAGGCAGATTCCACCTGTTTTGCCGCATCGTCCGCCAGCGCCTTGCGCACAAGAGGTGCGACTTTGGTGCCGTAAAGTTCGATGCCGCGCATGATCTGGTCATGCGGCATCAGCCCGATCGCCATCTGCAACAGGAAGCGATCGTTCTTGAACAGCCGCTGGTGGCGGATGATCTTTTCGGCGACCGTATCCGGATCGCCGAGAAAAAGATTGCCGTTCGGGCCGATCGCCTGGTCGAAATGCGCCCGGCGTGTCGGCCCCCAACCGCGTTCGCGGCCGATGCGGTTCATCACCTCCGCCTGCGGCCCGTAGAACTGATCGGCGGCGGCCTGCGTCGTATCGGCGATGAAGCCATGGACGTTGATGCTGGTCTTGAGCTTTTTGGCATCCTGACCGGCGCGGCGGGCCGCTTCGCGGTAGAGATCGAACAGCGGCGCAAAACGGGCCGGCTCGCCGCCGATGATGGCCAGCGCAAAGGGCAGGCCCATGGCGCCTGCGCGAGCGACGGATTGCGGCGTTCCGCCCACCGCGATCCAGATCGGCAATTCCTCCTGCAAGGGCCGCGGATAAACCCCACGACCGCTGACCGGCCGCCGTTTCTCGCCTGCCCAGGTGACGATTTCACTGTCGCGGATCGCAAGCAGCAGGTCGAGGTTTTCGGTGAAGAGCTGGTCATAGTCGTCGAGATCGTAGCCGAACAGCGGGAAGGATTCGATGAACGATCCGCGGCCGGCCATGATCTCGGCACGCCCGCCCGAAATCAGGTCGAGCGTTGCAAACTGCTGGAACACGCGCACCGGATCCTCGGAGCTTAGAACGGTCACGGCGCTGGAGAGCCTGATGTTTTTTGTCCGCGCGGCCGCCGCTGCTAGGATCATCGCCGGTGCGGACGCTACATAGTCTGGCCGGTGATGTTCGCCCAGCCCGAAGACGTCGAGGCCGACCTGATCGGCAAGTTCGATCTCTTCGATCAGATGCCGGACCCGCTCGGCACCCTCCGCCCCGCGCCCGCCTGGCGCCTGCGGATGAACGTCGCCGAATGTGTAGAGACCGAGTTCCATGACGTCCTGTCTGTTTGAAAAGCCTTTGAGGGGCGAAGAAAATGTACGATAGCTCAGATAATCGACATTGGAGGCGCATCACACCGCGATATTTGAAACAGTGCGTTTCCCGAGGGGTCAGGATTCCCATGGATTGAGCAACCGTACCCCTGTTCCCAGGAAATCGCGGATATTGCGGGTAACCACCGTCAGGTCGTGATGAAGTGCGGTCGCGGCAATGATTGCATCCCGCTCCGGCCGTTTGTCCGGAACATGCAATTCAGCACAGACAAGAGCCACCGCATCGTCAAAGACCAGAATGCGGTCCGCGAACACCTTGGGAATGTAGTCTGATATCCATGTTTTAAGGCGCGTAGCCTGCAACGGATCACGACGTCTCAACGACAGATAACCTACCTCCAACTCCATCATCGTGATGACGGAAAGAGACATCTCTTCCGGATCTACGGTCTCGGCCCAACTCTTCACAGACGGATGACATTTGCCCCCGGCGGCTTTCCGAAACTCGGAAATGACGTTCGTATCGACAATAAATTTCACGAAAAATCCGGGATTTTAAAACCCCAGTCCCCTTTCATTTCCGGAAACTCGAAGTCGTCGTCAACGTCCTCCAACCCCGGCATAGCCAGAAGTTCGAGGACATTTTTCCCGCGGTTCTGCCCGAAGGCTTCCGCATCCGTGAGGTCGCTTCTATCGCTTGTCAGTTTCCGATACTCTTCGATCGATAACAGCACATGCGACGGCTCGCCCCGGTCGGTGATGAAAACCGGTTCGTTTTCCGCAGCCTTTTTTGCGCGGCCTGTCTCCTGGTTAAACTCGCGGCTGGACATGGTGAGCGTCATGGAGAATCCTCGAAATCAATTGTAGCAACGTTACTACATCTTGCGAAGACGATCAACGATCACCACCCCTCGCTCAGCGTCCGCTTCACTGCATTGCGCCAGCCCTTGAGCTTTCCCGCGCGCGTCTTCTCGTCCATCGAAGGCTCGAAGCGCCGGTCGCGGGCCCAGGAGGCGGCAAAGCCTTTTTGGTCGGGCCAGACCCCGGCACGGCTGCCGGCAAGCCAGGCGACGCCGAGTGCCGTGGTCTCCAGAATGGTCGGGCGGTCGACGGGCGCATCGAGCAGATCGGACAGCCGCTGCATCGTCCAGTCGGACGCCACCATGCCGCCATCGACGCGCAGAACCGTTTCGCGATCGTCGCTCTTCCAGTCCTTGTGCATGGCGTCGAGCAGGTCGCGGGTCTGGTAGCAGACGGCCTCCAGCGCGGCGCGCGCGAATTCGGCAGGCCCCGTGTTGCGCGTCATGCCGAAGATCGCACCGCGGGCGTCTGGATCCCAGTGCGGCGCACCAAGCCCGGTGAAGGCCGGAACGAGATAAACCTCCTGCGCGGGATCGGCACTTTCGGCGAGCGTGCCGGTGTCGGCGGCGGACTTGATAACCTTCAGCCCGTCACGCAGCCATTGCACTGCGGCGCCGGCGATGAAGATCGAGCCTTCCAGTGCATAGGTGGTCTCGCCGTTCAGCCGGTAGGCGATGGTCGTCAGGAGCCGGTTTTTCGAGCGGACAATGTCCTTGCCGGTGTTGAGCAGCGCGAAGCAACCGGTGCCATAGGTGGATTTCAGCATGCCCGGCGAAAAGCACGCCTGGCCTATTGTCGCCGCCTGCTGGTCGCCGGCCACGCCGAGAATCGGGATTTCGGCGCCGAACAGCGCCTTGTCGGTCACGCCAAAATCGGCGGCGCAATCCTTGACCTCCGGCAGCATCGCCTCCGGCACACGCAGGATATCAAGCAATTCCCGGTCCCAGTCATTGACGACGATGTTGAACATCAACGTCCGCGAGGCATTGGTGGCGTCAGTCACGAAACTCTTGCCGCCGGTCAGGCGCCAGATGAGAAATGTGTCGATCGTGCCGAAGCAGAGTTCACCCTTGGCGCCACGCGCCCGCGCACCCTTCACATTGGCGAGCACCCAGGAGAGCTTCGTGCCGGAAAAATACGGGTCGAGCAGGAGCCCGGTCTTCTTCGTGAAGGTCTTTTCGAGACCCTGCCGTTTCAGCTTGTCGCAATAGGAAGCGGTGCGGCGATCCTGCCAGACGATGGCATTGTGGATGGGTTTGCCGCTCTCGCGCTCCCAGACGACGACGGTCTCGCGCTGGTTGGTGATGCCGATCGCGGCAATGTCGGATGCGGAGATGCCGGCCTTGCGGATCGCTTCGTGGATGGTCCAGACGACCGTATCCCAGATTTCCTCCGGATCATGCTCGACCCAGCCGGATTTCGGAAAATGCTGTTTGAACTCTTTCTGCCCGGAGCCGACGACCTTTTGGCTGGCGTCGAAGATGATCGCCCGGCTCGATGTCGTGCCCTGATCGATCGCGAGAACATACTGCGCCATGCACCCCTCCCCTTGATACTTTTTGGAATCCGCAGCCGCTTCTCCCAAAGACGGTGCAGTCATTTCAAAAACTTCAATACGACGACAAAACGAATGTCAAACGAAAACAAAACGCAACCATCGCTGCGCGCCGTGTTGCCGGACTCTGCGATGCCGCAAACAAAAACACAATTGTCAGCCAAGCGCTTTTGCGCGTAGTTTGAATGCACCGCATCATAAGAAGAGCCCATTTAAGAAGAGATTGCATGACACACGACGCCGGCAGCATTCGCTTCATTCTGAACGAAACGGAAATCGCGCTGTCCGATCTCGCGCCGACGGCAACGCTGCTGGACTACCTGCGCCTCGAACGTCGCCTGACGGGAACCAAGGAAGGCTGTGCCGAAGGAGACTGCGGCGCCTGTAGCGTGCTTGTCGGGCGGCTCGTGAACGGTGAATTGGTCTATGAGAGCGTCAATGCCTGCATCCGTTTCACCGGGTCACTGCACGCCACCCATGTCGTGACCGTCGAGCATCTGGCCGCAAAAGGCGGAACGCTGCATCCCGTCCAGCAGGCGATGGTGGATTATCACGGTTCGCAATGCGGTTTCTGCACCCCGGGTTTCGTCATGTCGCTTTACGGGCTCTGGCTTTCCAAGGATGCACCATCGCGCGCCGATATCGAAAAGGCGTTGCAGGGCAATCTCTGTCGGTGCACAGGCTACGAGCCGATCGTCAAGGCGGCGGAAGCTGTGGCAAAAGCGCGACCAAGCACCGTCTTCGACCCGATCCTGAAGGTCAGGGAATTGATCGGCGCGCGCTTGCAAAACCTGAAGACAACGCAAACCATCCGCATCACATCCGGCGAGGACCAGTTGATCGTGCCCGGCACGGTATCCGCGCTGGCGGATATCCTTGCCGTTCAGCCGACGGCCACCATCGTTGCCGGCTCGACCGATGTCGGGCTCTGGGTCACCAAGCAGTTCCGCCGCATCAACCCGGTGGCGTTCATCAATGGCCTCGATGAACTGCAGACCATAACCGAAACACCCGATGGTCTGACGATCGGTGCGGGTGTCAGCTATTCCATGGCTTTTTCGAAAATCGCCGCCACCTATCCGGCCTTTGGCGCCCTGATCGATCGCATCGGCGGCGAACAGGTGCGCAATATGGGCACGATCGGCGGCAACATCGCCAACGGTTCGCCGATCGGCGACACGCCGCCGCCACTGATTGCTCTCTGTGCCACCGTAACGCTGCGATCGAAGGGCGGCATCCGCACCTTGCTGCTTGAGGACTTCTACATCGAATACGGCAAACAGGATCGCAAGCCCGGCGAATTCGTCGAAAGCCTCTTCATTCCCCGCATGCCGGCGACTGACCGGTTTGCCGTCTACAAGATCTCCAAACGCCGCGACGAGGATATTTCCGCGCTGTGCGGCGCCTTCCGGATCGCGCTGGACGGTGACAACCGCGTCACGTCTGCCCGCATCGCCTTTGGCGGCATGGCCGGCACGCCGAAGCGCGCAGCAAATGTCGAGGCAGCCCTGATCGGCAAGGACTGGAACGAGGCAACGATCGCCTCCGCACAAGCCGCGTTCGACGCCGACTACCAGCCGCTGACCGACTGGCGCGCCACCGCCGCCTACCGCCAGCTTGCGGCAAAGAACCTGCTGACGCGGTTCTTCATGGAAACCAATGGCGAGGCTGTACAATTGCAGCGGTTCGAGGTGACGGCATGATGGACAAGTGCAGTTTTCCTCTTCTCCCCAGCGGGGAGAAGTGCCGAGTGAAACGAGGCGATGAGGGGGGCTTGCGGCGAACTCCAATTTGCCCGGCTCCCCCTCATCCGGCCCTTCGGGCCACCTTCTCCCCGCTGGGGAGAAGAGAGAGACGCGAAGGGCCCTGCTGATGGACAACACCACCTTCGAGGACCGCAAGACCATAGCCGGCCCCATGCACGCGACGCGCCAACACGATAGCGCCCACAAGCATGTCGCGGGCTCGGCTGATTATATCGACGACATGCCGGAACCAGCCGGCACGCTGCATGGCGCGCTCGGCATGACGGATCGGGCGCATGCGGAAATCGTGGCCATGGACCTCTCGGCAGTCAAGGCGGCGCCGGGTGTTGTCTGTGTGCTGACGGCAAAGGACATGCCGCATTCCAATGACATCAGCCCGAGCCATCTCGATGACGAGCCGGTGCTGGCCGATGGTCTCGTGCAGTTTCACGGGCAGCCGGCCTTTGCGGTGATCGCCGAAACGCGCGACATAGCGCGCCGGGCAGCGCGGCTGGCGAAGATCACCTATCGTGACCTGCCGCATCTGACCGACATCACCGATGCGCTCGACAATGGCGGCACGCTCGTCACCAAGCCGCTAACGCTGCAGCGCGGCGATGCGGATGCCGAACTTGAGCTTAGCCCCCGCCGTCTCCAGGGACAGATGCGCATCGGCGGACAGGAGCATTTCTACCTTGAAAGCCATATCGCCTTTGCCATTCCCGGCGAAGACGACGAGGTCACCGTCTGGTCGTCCACCCAGCATCCGAGCGAGATCCAGCACATGGTCGGCCATGTGCTCGGCGTGCCGTCCAACGCCGTCACCGTCAATGTGCGCCGCATGGGCGGCGGCTTCGGTGGTAAGGAAACGCAGGGCAACCAGTTTGCCGTTCTGGCCGCCGTTGCCGCCAAGAAGCTCAACCGCGCCGTCAAGTTCCGCCCCGACCGCGACGAGGACATGACAGCCACCGGCAAGCGCCACGATTTTCTGGTCGATTACGATGTCGGCTTCGACGACGAAGGCCGCATCCATGCGGTAAAGGCGAATTACGCGGCGCGCTGCGGCTTCTCCTCCGATCTTTCCGGCCCGGTCACCGACCGGGCGCTGTTCCATGCCGACAGTTCCTATTTCTATCCGCATGTAAAACTGACCTCGCAGCCGCTCAAGACCAACACCGTCTCCAACACCGCCTATCGCGGTTTTGGCGGGCCGCAGGGCATGCTTGGCGGCGAGCGCATCATCGAGGAAATCGCCTATGCGCTGGGCAAGGATCCGCTCGACATCCGCAAGCTCAACTTTTACGGCGAAACCGGCTCCGGCCGTGATGTCACGCCCTATCACCAGACGGTCGAAGACAACATCATCCACCGCATCGTCGCGGAACTCGAGACGAGCAGCGACTACCAGGCACGGCGCGCGGCGATCATCGCGTTCAACAAAACAAGTCGGGTGATCCGCAAGGGCATCGCGCTGACGCCAGTCAAGTTCGGCATCTCCTTCACCATGACCGCCTTCAACCAGGCGGGCGCCCTCGTCCATATCTACCAGGACGGTTCGATCCACCTGAACCATGGCGGCACCGAGATGGGCCAGGGCCTCTACACCAAGGTGGCGCAGGTTCTGGCGGACAGTTTCCAGGTCGATATCGACCGGGTGAAGATCACAGCGACGACCACCGGCAAGGTACCGAACACATCTGCCACGGCTGCCTCCTCCGGCACCGACCTCAACGGCATGGCCACCCATGACGCCGCCCGCCAGATCAAGGAACGGCTCGTCGCCTTCGCCGCCGAGCGCTGGCAGACGGCGCCGGAAAATGTCAGCTTCATCGCCAACCATGTGAAGATCGGCGAAGAGCTCGTGCCTTTCGCGGAGTTCGTCAAGCTGGCCTATTTCGCCCGCGTGCAGCTCTCGGCCGCCGGCTTCTACAAGACGCCGAAGATCCATTGGGACCGCAATACCGGCCGCGGAACGCCGTTCTACTATTACGCCTATGGCGCGTCGGTATCGGAAGTCTCGATCGATACGCTCACCGGCGAATATATGGTCGATCGGGTGGACGTGCTGCACGATGTCGGAAAATCGCTCAATCCGGCCATCGACATCGGCCAGATCGAAGGCGGTTTCGTGCAGGGCATGGGCTGGCTGACGACGGAGGAATTGTGTTGGGACGCCAAGGGGCGGCTGCGCACCCATGCGCCCTCCACCTACAAGATCCCGCTCGCCTCCGACCGGCCGAAAATCTTCAACGTCAAGCTGGCGGAATGGGCGGAGAACGCTGAAAAGACGGTTGGCCGTTCCAAGGCCGTCGGCGAGCCGCCCTTCATGCTGCCGATCTCGGTGCTGGAAGCACTGTCCATGGCCGTTGCCAGCGTCGCGGACTATCGCGAATGCCCGCGGCTTGATGCGCCGGCAACGCCGGAGCGGGTACTGATGGCCGTCGAGCGGCTGCGTGCCGGAAAAGCCCCAAACGCATGAACTTTGCCGTCGACAGTCTGGAAGCTTTTCTCGCGCGCGAATCCCGGCTGGTGATCGTCGAGATCGTCAAGGCGGTGGGATCGACCCCGCGAGAGACAGGTGCGTTCATGCTGGTCTCTGCGACCGATACCCATGGTACGATCGGCGGCGGCCAGATGGAGTTTCTAGCAATTGACAATGCGCGCGCATTGCTGGCCGGCGTCACTGACCGTTTCGAGATGGATATCCCGCTCGGACCCGAGATCGGCCAGTGCTGCGGCGGGCGTGTCCTGCTTCGTTTCACGGTCGGCAGCGATGCGGCACGGGCGTCCCTGCAGGCGAGCCTGCTTGAAAAACTTGCCACCCTGCCCGAAGTCTGGCTGTTCGGTGCCGGCCATGTCGGTCGCGCACTCGCCGACGCCCTTTTGTTGCTGCCGCTGAAAGTATACGCGGTCGAAACCCGCAAGAGCGAACTCGACCTGATGGCGGCGGGCGCAAGCCACCGCCTTCTCGCCATGCCGGAATCGATCGTCGGCAGTGTCTCACCCGGCTCCGCCGTCGTCATCCTGACCCACGATCACGCGCTGGATTTCCTGATCGCAAGAGAGGCGCTGGCGCGAGATGACCTCGCCTATGTCGGCATGATCGGCTCGAAAACCAAGCGCGCAACCTTTGCAAACTGGGCACGGCGCGAAGGGTTGGAGAACGACACGATCGATCGCCTCGTTTTGCCTATTGGCGGCAAGACCGTGGCGGACAAGCGGCCGGCGGTGATCGCCGCGCTGGCAACGGCCGAAATCCTGACCGCACTCGCCGCCTATGGCCGGCAGTAGCCCGACGAAAACATGCCCTATGCTTTCGCTGCGTGCATCCGGATCAGCGAAGATGCCGCGTCTCCTGCGGTCTCCATATAGGACGGATCCCGCTGCAAAAGCACCACGGCGAAGGCGCCGTCGAGCAGGAGGATCATCTGGCGGGCGAGCGACCGAGCTTGGACCTCCTCGACACCTGCAGCCACGAAAACTGCGTTGAACCAGTCCTCGACCCGCTTCTTGTGGGCAATGCCGATCTTGATTGCCGGATGCCCGGGCATGTTGGCCAATTCGGCGGCGGTGCGCAGAAAGCCGCAGCCCTTCCATCGCGGATGAAGCGCGGCCTTGGCCAACCCCAAAAAGACACCCCGCACCTTATCGGCAACATCGCCCGGCGCCCCTGAAAACCAGTCCTGAAACTGCGCGAGATTGGGATTGTCGCGCATGCCCAGATAGGCGGCGATCAGATCGTCCTTGCTTTTGAAATGGTAGTAGAGCGTGCGCTTGGTCACGCCAGCCTCTTCGGCAACGGCATCGACGCTGACGGCGCGGATACCCTCGCGGTAGAAAAGCTTTGCAGCGGCCGAAACAATACGCTCGCGGGTCGGAAGGGGATCTGGCGCCATGCCCGATTGTATACTGACCAGTGAGTATACACAAGCAGGCGACGGGCGTAGGACGCTCCTGTTCGGACGCGGGAGGCAAGGCATGGGCGATACGCATGGAGAGCCGGTCCATATTGTTTGCCAGGATGGCACGTCGCTTGGCGCGCATCTCTGGCCGGCTGCGACGGGGATGTGTTGTGGCAAGGTCATCATCAACGCTGCAACGGGGGTTCAGGCGCGATACTATCATCGCTATGCCCGGTTCCTCTCCGACCACGGCTTCACGGTCCTGACCTATGACTATCGCGGCATCGGCCTGTCGCGCCCAGCGAGCCTTCGCGGCTATGCCTGCCGCTGGGCCGACTGGGGCGAAAAGGATTTCTCTGCGGCAGTCGATTTTATCCTTGAGCGCGAACCGGGCGGTCCGCTTGTCGTGGTCGGTCACAGTATCGGCGGCTTTCTGCCCGGGCTGGCCGCAAATGCGGCGTCGATCGAACGCATGCTGACGGTTGGTGCGCAATACGGCTATTGGAGAGACTATGCCGCCGCCCACCGCTGGCGCCTCGCTCTGAAATGGCATCTCGTCATGCCGCTTCTGACCGCGGCATTCGGTTATTTTCCGGGCAAATGGCTTGGCTGGCTTGAAGACCTGCCCGCGGGCGTCGCCAGGGACTGGGGCTTTCGCCACGCACGCGTGGAGTTGAGCCATCCCAGGTCAAGTCGCGGCAACATCCTGCACCGGCTTGCGTCCGTCACGGCCGACGCTCTGGCGCTTTGCATCAGCGACGACGACATCGCCACCCCGTCCGCAATCCGGCGTGCCTTGCGGTATTACGAGAACGCGAAGGTGACCGCCGTCCTTTTGACGCCCGAAGATTTCGGATGTCAGCCGATTGGCCATTTCGGCCCGTTCCACGACCGTCACGCGGCAGGGTTCTGGCTGGATACGGTTCTCTGGCTACGAGACGGCATCAACCCCTGGCCGGGCCGGCCGTTGGAAGCAATGGAAGCGACGGACGTGCAAGCCGTCGACCTGCACTACGTCAGAGGCAGGGGACTGATCTGACCGCCACGATAAATCGCCAAAACAAAGGAAAAGCCATGCTCTTCGTTCTCATCATCCATGACGTCGAAAACTACACCGTCTGGAAAGCCATTTTTGACAATGCTGCCAGCCTGCGGCGGGAAGCCGGCGAATTGTCTTATCAGGTGTTGAAGGATGACATCAATCCGAACCGCATCGTCCACTTCTCCCGATGGCGTTCGCTTGACGCCGCCAGAGAGTTCTTTCAATCCGAAAGGCTGGTCAGCATCCGTGCAGCGGCAGGCGTGAAAGCACCCGAATTCCACTACCTCGACGAGATCGACAGCGGCATGCTCGACTTCGCTGGCTGACAGAGCCGCTCATCCGGTCATGTCCGAATCCTTCCGCGAACCTCGTCCGTCGAGAAAGCCCAGATCCCGCTTCATATAATCGGACATAACCTCCATATCGAGCTTCGGAGAGGAAGAATGAACGATCGCCAGCAGTCGTTGGACCATGCTGCGCAGCCATTCCGGGCGCATCCTCTTGTCCGGCATCTCCAGCGTCTGGCAGTCCATGATTGCACCTGTCGGTTTGATGATCAGGATTGCAGGATGCCGGGAATAATGCTGGAATTCCAATCGAACGATGATCATAACGCATTAAGAGAACTTATCCATGAAGATGTCGCGACAGATGCCTTTGAATGCCCTGCGCGTCTTCGAGGCGGCAGCCCGGCTTTCAAGCTTTACCAAGGCCGGAGACGAACTCGGCATGACGCAGACCGCCGTCAGCTACCAGATCAAGCTGCTTGAGGATCATGTCGGCGAACCCTTGTTCTTCCGGCGGACGCGCCAGGTCGCCTTGACGGAAGCGGGCGAAAGGCTCGCGCCGAAAATCGCGCAGGGGTTTTCGATTCTGGAAGAAGCGCTCGCCGCGCTGCGCGCCGATGCCGGACAACTGCTTCACATCGATTCGACCGCGACTTTCGCCCAGCAATGGCTAACTCGCTACCTCGGACGTTTCCAACTTAAACATCCCAATATCGCGGTGCGCCTTTCGACATCGCCCTACCTCATCGACTTCACCAGCACGCAGGCGGATGTCGGAATAAGATTCGGTAAAGGCAAATGGCCGGGGCTCAGAGTTCATCGCATTATGCGCATGGATTTCACGCCGGTCCTGAGCCCGCGGCTCGCGGCAACGATCGGTGGCGTCCATGAGCCCGCCGACCTGCTGAGGCTGTCGATCATCAGCGCCACGGACCCATGGTGGAAGCAGTGGTTCGCTGCGGCCGGCATCGACGATCCGGACCTCGGACGCTTTCCACCCAATGAACTCGGGACCCAGTCCTTCGATGCCGGCATGGCTATAGCCGGACAGGGTGTCGCCATCGTCAATCCGAAGCATTTCCAGGACGAGATCGAAGGCGGGCGACTCTACCAGCCTTTTTCGCTGACATGCAACGACGGACGCGACTACTGGCTGGTCTATCCGGAGGGCCGGCGGAACATTCCGAAAATCCGCGATTTCCGCAACTGGCTGCTGGAGGAACTCGCGCCCTTCTACGAATGACGAGAGCATCGTGAAAATTGACGGTTCATGTCCATGAAGCAGGAGATCAGCCCATGGACAGATGTTTTTCACCCTTCCCTCCCGCTCGAAATTTTCGCAATGTGGCAATGCGGGGGAAGAAAAGGGGACTTGAATGTATGAGTACGCGATCGCCTGGGAATGGCTCGCTTTTGCCGTCCGCTGGCTGCATGTGATCACCGCGATCGCGTGGATCGGTTCGTCCTTCTATTTCATCGCGCTCGATCTCGGCCTCGTGAAACGCGAGCATCTGCCCGTCGGCGCCTATGGCGAGGAATGGCAGGTGCACGGGGGCGGATTCTATCACGTCCAGAAATATCTGGTCGCGCCGGCAGCGATGCCGGAACACTTGACCTGGTTCAAATGGGAAAGCTACGCCACCTGGCTGTCCGGCTTTGCCATGCTCTGTCTCGTCTACTACGGCGGCGCCGATCTGTTCCTCATTGACCGGCATGTGCTGGATATCTCCTCGACCACCGCCATCCTCATCTCCCTTGCGTCGCTCGCCGTCGGCTGGATCTTCTACGATCTGTTGTGCAAGTCGCCACTCGGCAAGAATACCTGGACGCTGATGGGCATTCTCTACGTCGCCCTGGTGGCCATGGCCTGGGGCTATACGCAGGTGTTTTCCGGCCGTGCCGCCTTCCTGCATCTCGGCGCGTTTACGGCCACCATCATGTCGGCCAACGTCTTCTTCATCATCATGCCCAACCAGCGCATCGTCGTCGCCGACCTGATTGCCGGGCGCACGCCCGATCCGAAATATGGTGCGATCGCCAAGCAGCGCTCGCTGCACAACAACTATCTGACGCTGCCCGTCATCTTCTTTATGCTGTCGAACCATTATCCGCTGGCCTTCGCCACGGCCTTCAACTGGGTCATCGCAGCACTCGTCTTCCTGATGGGCGTCACCATCCGCCACTGGTTCAACACCACGCATGCGAGAAAGGGCCGGCCGACCTGGACCTGGATCGTCACGCTGATCCTCTTCATCCTCATCATGTGGCTCTCGACGGTGCCAAAGCTGCTCACCGGCGGCGAAACGGCGCAGGTTGCGCCCGCCTTCCAGCGTTTTGCCGCCAACGCCCATTTTCCGGCCGTGAAAGACATGATCTCGACACGCTGCTCGATGTGCCATGCGTCGGAACCGGTCTATGAGGGCATCGTCCGCGCTCCAAAGGGCGTGATGCTGGAAAACGATGCCGAGATTGCCGCCCATGCCCGCGAAATCTACATCCAGGCCGGCCGCAGCCACGCCATGCCACCTGGCAATCTGACCGAAATGACAACGGATGAACGCCAGCTTCTGACGGCATGGTTCGAAAGTGCGGCCACAGAAAGCACGTCCCGATGACGGCGACACTGATCCGCGGGCGCACCCTCAGCTTTCTGCGCAAGCCCGAGAGCCTCGACGACCACGGCGCCTTTACCTACGAGGAAGACGGTGCCCTGCTCGTGGCCGACGGACTGATCCTTTCCAGCGGAACCTACGACGCCGTCAAGCCGCAGGCGCCGGAGGGCGTGACGGAGATCGACCACCGGCCACACCTGATCCTGCCGGGTTTCATCGACACACACCTGCATTTCCCGCAAATGCAGGTAATCGGCTCCTATGCCGCAAACCTGCTCGAATGGCTGAACACCTATACGTTTCCGGAGGAATGCCGCTTCGTCGAAAGCGCGCATGCGGCGCGCATCGCCACGCATTTCTTCGACGAGATGATCCGCCATGGCACGACGACCGCCGTTGCCTATTGCTCCGTGCACAAGGCGTCGGCGGATGCGTTCTTTGCTGAAGCCTTGCGCCGTGACATGCGCATGGTCGCCGGCAAGGTGATGATGGACCGCAATGCGCCGCAGGGCCTGCTGGACACGCCGCAGATGGGCTATGACGAGACCCGCGCGGTGATTGAGGAATGGCACGGCAAGGGGCGCAACCACGTCGCCATCACGCCACGCTTTGCCATTACTTCGACGCCGGAACAGATGAGCGTCGCGCAGGCCCTGATCCGGGAGTTTCCGGATTTGCACGTCCAGACGCACCTCTCGGAAAACCGCGACGAGATCGATTTCACCTGCTCGCTCTATCCCGACGCGACCGACTACACCGACGTCTATGCCCGTTACGGCATTCTCGGGCCGAAAACACTGCTCGGGCACTGCATCCATTTGTCGGAACGGGAGATGGACGTGATGAGCGAGACCGGATCGGTTGCCGTCCATTGCCCGACGTCCAACCTCTTCCTCGGCTCCGGACTTTTTCCACTAAAGCACCTCGGATGCCGGGATAGGCCGGTCCGCGTTTCGGTCGCAACCGACATCGGCGGCGGATCGAGCTATTCGATGCTGCGGACCATGGACGAGGCCTACAAGATCCAGCAATTGCAAGGCGAGCGGCTCAATCCGTTCGAGAGCTATCACCTGATGACCAGAGGCAATGCGGAAGCACTGTCGCTGGTCGATCGTATCGGCACGCTGGACCCCGGCTCCGACGCCGATTTTGTCGTGTTGAACATGGCGGCCACGCCGGCGATGGCGCTGAAAGCCGAAGTCGTCCATTCGCTTGCCGACGAACTTTTCCTGCTCCAGACGATGGGTGACGACCGGGCGATTACGGAGACCTATGTGGCCGGCAAGCCGGTCAAATCCGGTCTCGCCAGGTCGTAAACTGAGTTCATAACCGTCGAAACCCGGTCCTACGGGACACCACCCGATTCCCTCCACAATGCCGCCTCTGAAATGTCCCAATGGACCTTTCTAGGTTTACCGGCGTTAACGATTGCCGAAATCAAGGGGCCGATGAACCAGGCCCGGGCGGCAACGATTTAAAACTGAAGGAGAATTTTCATGAACCCTGTTCCCGCTCTGGCGCTCGCCGCAGCCCTGCCGATGTTTTTCAGCGTAACCGCTGCCAAGGCCGCCGACCTTGCCGTCAACCAGGACCCCGCACCCTATCAGGAAGCCGACGTCAGCAATGGCGTGAAGATCGGCTACCTCGCTTGTGATATCGGCGGCGGCGTCGGCTACGTGCTCGGATCCTCCAAGGAAATCGATTGCGTCTTCAAGTCCAGTGTCGGCCGCGAGCGCACAGACCACTATACCGGCGCGATCCGCAAGATGGGGGTCGATCTTGGATTTACCACGCGCAGCCGCCTCGTCTGGGCCGTGTTCGCACCAACCGCAGGCTACCATCAGGGCTCGCTCGGCGGCGTTTACCAGGGCGCGACCGCGGAAGCGACTGTTGGTGCCGGCATCGGCGCAAACATCCTGGTCGGTGGCACGTCCGGCTCGATCCAGTTGCAGACAGTCAGCGTCACCGGGCAGCTTGGCCTGAACGTGGCAGCGACCGGTACATCCGTGACACTCAACGCGATCAACTGATGCTTTTCCCCCTTGCGCTCCGGCGGGAGGGGGAGTTGCCGCGAACCTCGACGGCGGGTGAGAGCAGATCGTACGACAGCTCCGCCAGACACGGCTCGATCGCAAGAAGCCCAAGAGGTAAATTTATTTTACCTCTTGAGCTCTAACCCCTTAACAAGCGCGCGGCAAGCATGGTATTTGCGGAGCAACACTCCGAAGAAAGCCGCGCCATGTCCAAGCCTCTCGATATCCGCGAACTCAAAGCTCTTGCCAAACGTCGCGTGCCGAAGATGTTCTTCGACTATGCCGATAGCGGCGCCTGGACCGAGGGCACCTATCGCGCCAACGAGGCCGATTTCCACGACATCAAGCTGCGGCAGCGCGTCCTTGTCGACATGACGAACCGGTCGCTGGCGAGCACGATGATCGGGCAGCCGGTGGCAATGCCGGTTGCCTTGGCGCCAACCGGCCTGACCGGCATGCAGCATGCCGACGGCGAGATGCTGGCGGCGCGGGCAGCAGAAGAGTTCGGCGTGCCCTTCACCTTGTCGACCATGAGCATCTGCTCGATCGAGGACGTCGCCTCGGTGACAAAGAAGCCATTCTGGTTCCAGCTTTACGTCATGCGCGATCGCGATTTCGTAAAAAATCTGATCGAACGGGCGAAGGCCGCCAAATGCTCGGCACTGGTCCTGACACTCGACCTGCAGATTCTCGGCCAGCGCCACAAGGATCTGCGCAACGGCCTCTCGGCCCCCCCGAAATTCACGCCGAAACATATCTGGCAAATGGCGACGCGGCCGCTCTGGTGCCTGGAGATGCTCAAGACCCAGCGCCGCAGCTTCGGCAATATCGTCGGCCACGCGAAAAATGTCTCCAATCTCTCCTCACTCTCCTCATGGACCGCGGAGCAGTTTGACCCCCAGCTATCCTGGAACGACGTCGCCTGGATCAAGGAGATGTGGGGTGGACCGCTGATCCTCAAGGGCATTCTCGACGTCGAGGACGCGAAGATGGCGGCTCGCACCGGCGCCGACGCGATTATCGTCTCCAATCACGGCGGACGGCAACTCGACGGCGCGCGATCCTCGATCAGCATGCTGCCGCGGATCGTCGATGCCGTCGGCGACCAGATCGAGATCCACCTCGATGGCGGCATCCGCTCCGGCCAGGACGTGCTGAAGGCCTTGGCACTCGGCGCCAAAGGCACCTATATCGGCCGCCCCTTCCTCTATGGCCTTGGCGCCATGGGCAAGGACGGCGTGACGCTGGCGCTCGAGATCATCCGCAAGGAACTCGATATCACCATGGCACTCTGCGGCAAACGCGATATTCGCGACGTCGACAGGGGTGTGATTTCGGATTGACGGGCGATCGCTCTACGCGGGTGTCACAGTCAGCGTAACGCCAAGGGCTCTCACGACACCAAGCAGCGTCGAAAGTTTTGGGTCTCCTTCGGCGCTCAGTGCTTTGTAAAGTGCCTCACGCGTGACCCCGGCCTCACGCGCAACCTGGGTCATGCCTCTCGCCCGAGCAACGACGCCAAGAGCCGCGGCGATATACACCGCATCGCCGGTTTCAAACGCATCATTCAGCAGTTCGGCTTGCGATTCCGGCGTTTCGAGATAGCGGGCAGCATCAAAGGGGATCGTTTCGATTGCCATGCTCATGTCTCCAAATCATCTGCGATCATCTTGGCCTTTTCGATATCCTTGGATTGGGTCCTTTTGTCACCGCCACAAAGAAGGATAACAAGAACCCGGCCGCGCTGGACAAAATACACGCGGTATCCAGGACCATAGTCGATACGAAGCTCGCCAATACCGTCAAAAAACTTTGCGTCTCCGAAAAGTCCTGCCTGCAGACGAACAAGCCGCTGGGCGATGCGTTCTCTGGCACGCTGATCGTTTAGACTTTCCAGCCACTTCCTGAAACCAACAGTTTGCCGAACTTCGATCATGTGTTAACTATAGATTACAGTTTTGATGATTTCAATATATCCGAATTGGAAATGCGGACGATCGCAAAGCTCGTCATCATGGCATCAACTCCCCCGATAGGTCGAGTAGCTGAAAGGCGAGAGCAGCAACGGCACATGGTAGTGGCTGGAAGCATCGGCGATGCCGAAACGCAATGGGATAAGGTCGAGGAAGGCAGGCTCCGGCAGGTCTGCGCCCGTTGCACGGAGGTAGTCGCCGGCATGAAACAGCAGTTCGTAAGTCCCGACAGCGAAGGCCTCCCCCTCCAGCATCGGCCCATCGACGCGGCCGTCGGCATTGGTGACGACGGAGCGGATCAGCGTTCGGATCTCTCCGTCGATCCTGAACAGGTCGATGGCCAGCCCTTGCGCCGGTTTGCCGAGGGCAGTGTCGAGAACATGCGTGGTCAGGCGTCCGCTCATAGATCCGTATCCCTTACCGGTTCCTCGATCAGGAACGCTTCTTCGTAGAAGAATTCCTCCAGATTGTTGCCGGGCCCGTCCCGGTCGGCAATCAGGAAATCGCTGACGCCGTCCAGCGTCATCAGCGGATGGTGCCAGACATTGCGGTGATAGTTGACCCCCTGTCGCGGTCCGGCCAGAAAGGCCAGTGGCCGGCCCGGACGGCCACCGGCATCCGGCGCAACCACGATCAGCCATGGCCGGCCGGACAGCGGCGTGAAACTCTGGCTGCCAAGCGGATGCCGCTCCATCATATCGACGGCATAGGGAAAGCGCCGCGGCTGTCCGCGAAAAATATTCAGGATCGGCCGCGCGCCCTCGCCGGCCACATCGACCGTTGCCAGCGCGTGGAAACGTTCGGTCGTGCCACCATTGATCAGCCGCATCCGCGCTGGGTCCGCCTCGATCACGTCTCCGAACGGGCGGAATGTCTCGGCGGTCAGAGAGCGGATCGGGAGAACGCGCATCCCGTCAGGCCTTTGTGCCGAACAGCCGCAGACGGCTGGTGCCGCCGTCGGGATACATGGCATAACGCACATGCGTCACCGGCCCGATCGCCTGCAGGGCATCGCCGGCATAATCATGGATGTGATCCATCTGCAGCTTCTGGCGTGGCAGGATAGGCTTCCATGTTTCGGAATCGGCAATGTCCGCCTCGCTGAACGTATCGGAATGCCCCGGCAGGTTGGCGCCCAGCAGTTCGCATGTGTCCGGAAAATTGCCCTTGAAATGGGCGGTATCGACGACGACGCGATGGATCAGACCGGCATGGCCAAGCCGGATGATCGCCCAGTCGTGGCCGGGCCCCCGGCGCCGTGCCGTCTCCCAGCCGTCGCCCATGTTGATGCCGCGGCCGGGCCCCAGCATCTGGTCTGGAACACCATAATGGGCATTGGACCAGGCGAGCGATTTGGCGCCGTTGTAGATATAGGCGAGATCGACCTCCTCGGAGGCCCCGACCTTGCTCCAGTCGAAATGCGCCGTCCCGTAGACGCGCAGACGCGCGATGCCGCCGTCCGGATAGATATGCAGCCGCAGATGTGTCCAGACCTTTTCGGCGCTGGCGCCCGATGTCGCAAAGAAATGATGGGCCGCAGCGCCGATGCCCGGACCGAGCGGGGACTTCGACACGATTTCTGTCCAGACCGTCGTCTCGTCGGGATCGCCACTATCCACAAAGGCTGCCTCGATGCTGCAATGGGGCGGGTAATTGCCGGTAAAATGGCTAGTATCGACATCGAAGCCATGAATGACACCGGGCATGGCGAGCCGGACGATCCCGTAATCATGGCCGGGCACGCGTTTGCGGCGACTCTCCCAGCCGTCCATCCATTTGCCGTTATCGTCGTAGACGTCGGGCAGGAATTTTGCCGGTTCGTCCTGCAGCATCCGATCGAGCGGCGCAAAGAAATCGTCCGTGGCATAGAGGCCCCTGGCGCCGAGGCGCGCGGAGGCGAGATTGACCGCACCGATGGTGAACTCGGGCAGGTCGGCGGACGGTGTGTCAGACATTGTCTTCTCCTGGGAGCATGGATTGCAGGCGCAGGCGGGCGATCTTCTCGACCTGGGCGCAGGCTGTTTCGAATTCCTGATCGACGCTATTGCCGATCCTTGTCTCGAAAGCAGCAAGAATATCGTCCTTCGTCAGGCCCTTGACGGCAATGATGAAGGGAAAGCCGAATTTTTCGACATAGGCCGTGTTGAGCGTGGTGAACCGGGCGTGTTCGTCAGCGCTCAACCGATCGAGGCCGGCGGAGGCCTGTTCTGCCTTCGAGTCCTGCGTCAACCCGCCGGCGATCGCCAGTTTTCCGGCCAGATCCGGATGGGCACGCAGAACACCAAGGCGTTCCGCCGCACTTGCGGCCCGGAAAACGGAGCACATCGCGGCATGCACGGATTGCATCGTCAGCGCTATCTCGGCACCCGCATCGAATGCCCGCTCCGCCACGAATGGCGAATGCTCGAAGACGCCGCCAAAGCGCGCAACAAATTCATCCCGGGCCAAGCTCAAAGGCCGCCCTCCGGCTTGTGATGTTCGTACCAGTGGCGGGCGATGTCGATGCGCTTGGGCACCCAGACCTTTTCGTGTTCGAGGACATAGTCGATGAAGCGGGCAAGCGATGCAGCGCGCCCGGGACGGCCGACAAGCCGGCAGTGCAGCCCGATATTCATCATCTTCGGGCTGCCTTCCTTGCCCTCTGCATAAAGTATGTCGAACGTGTCCTTCAGGTAGGCGAAAAACTGGTCGCCGGAATTGAAGCCTTGCGGCGTGGCAAAGCGCATATCGTTGGCATCGAGCGTATAGGGAATGATCAGATGCGGCTTGTCCGTGGTCAGACCCGGCACCCAATAAGGCAGATCGTCGGCATAGCTGTCGGAGGAATAAACGAAGCCACCCTCCTCCAGCACCAACTTCAGCGTGTTGCCTGATGGCTTGCCCTGGTACATTCCGAGCGGATGCGAACCGGTCAGTTCCTTGTGCAGGCGCACGGCCTCGAGGATATGCTTACGCTCCTCCTCTTCGGAAAAATCCTTGTATTCCAGCCAGCGATAGCCATGACTGGCAATTTCCCAGCCCGCTTCCTTCATCGCGGCGACCGCGTCCGGATTGCGCGCCATGGCCAGCGTCACGCCATAAACGGTGACATCGATCTTGCGGCTGGTGAGCAAACGCCACAAACGCCAGAAGCCGGCGCGGGAACCGTATTCGTAAATCGATTCCATGTTGAGATTGCGCTGGCCGGGCCAGGATTGCGCGCCGACGATTTCAGACAGCAGCGATTCGGACCCCTTGTCACCATCAAGGATGGAGCTTTCGCCTCCCTCTTCGTAGTTCAGCACGAACTGCACGGCGATCCGCGCATCGCCCGGCCAGCGCACCTGCGGAAGATTGCGGCCGTAACCGACAAGATCGCGCGGATAGGAACTGTCTGCCATCACATCACCCTTCGAATATCCCGGAACGGTAACACCCGAGACCGGAAAGTCGAGATGAAAATGCAATGGCATCGACAGTTTCCAGAGGCGATTTGCCAGTGTTCTCCTGATGTTGCTCCGGCGGCACGAGGCCCCCCTCCTGATCTACCAGCCGCGCTCCAGGCCACGCGCGGCAAGGGCTGCCGACTGCTCGCTGAAAACCAGGCCGGGTTCACCGACGGAAAATGCCGCCGGCCGGCCGGGAGAGAGCGACGGGCGACGCGCCGTGATCTTGCAAAGAGGATGCTGCGAATGCACCCGCAGCGGCGCACCGGGCTCCGGCTCGACGAACAGGGCCAGGCTGGCGATCCGCATCGGCTCGGCAAGCACCGGCTCGAACACATGCAGCAGCGCGGTTTCGAGCCGGCCGGATGCCGCTTTCGACAGCGGCCCGGTTAGCGCCATGTGGAAACGAAATTCGTCCATGACGTAAGGATACCCCCAACGGTGCAGATTGGAGAATTGCGGCGCGGTCAGTCCGTCCGGGTCCCGGCGCTCGATTTCGGCCTCGCCGAGCGGCGCGCGGAATTCGTCGAACAGTTGAACCACCGTAGCCGCCAGCAGATGCATCGCCTCGCTCGGCATGACCGGCGAAATTCCGTAGAAATCGCCGAGCCGGGCAATCTCCATGCGCGGCATGTCGAAAGGCGTGACAGTGCCGGCAAACTGCATGAGGGCCTTGAGCAGGGCGGCCTCGGTCATGTCGGGATGGAGATGAAAGGGCGGCTTGATGGTCGCGTGGAAACCATAGCGACGGGGAACGGCCGTGTAGAATGCCAGTTCCTGCGAGCTCAGACCGATGCCGGACGGCCGCTCCGTGATGTCGCCAGAATAGACGTTTCTGCCCAGCCAGCTGGCCGCCGCGATCGACAACGGGTCGTGAATGGGGGGCGTGAAATAGATGGCGTAACGCATGGGCCTGCTCCGGTCGGCTGATGGCCAAGTGCCTAGGCGATTTGCGTGACAGAATGACGAATCGGCACGGACGGACGCCGCCGCTTCCTTTTTCGCCCACGGCGGCAAGCAGCCCGCATCTCACCGATCGAAGCCGGAAACCATGGAACCAACCCACGACTGCACCGTTTATCCTGCGTATGAATGAATAAGGGAGAAAACGATGACGTATCACAATCCGAACGTCCAGGACGCCAGCATCAAGGAAACCCACGACCTGATCGCCAGCGACAAGGTCGAAGGCACCAAGGTCTATGGCGCGGATGGAAAGCACATTGGTTCCATCGAGCGTGTCATCCTCGAAAAGCGCAGCGGTCGCGTCTCCTACGCGGTCCTTGGTTTCGGCGGCTTTCTCGGCATCGGCGAGGACCATTATCCGCTGCCTTGGGCCAAGCTCAGCTATGACGAAAATCTTGGCGGCTATCGCACGGACGTGACCCGCGAGCAGGTCGAGAACGCCCCAAAATACGACGGCAACGACGAGTACGACTGGAACAAGGAAAATGGTCGCCGCGTCTACGATTATTATGGCGTGCCACCCTATTGGATGTAATCGTCCACCGACCTTGATCAGACCCCGCTATCCCGTAGCGGGGTCTTTCTATTTCTGACGTCGCCGGTTCGAAGCAGAGCAATATGCTCCTGGCACCGGAAGGACTGCGGCAGGTCGGAGCCGGGCTGACCGGTGATGTCTCCGATGACGGATGCGGCAAGTTCGTGCGCAAGCCCGAAACTGACTTTGAATCCGCCTGTCAGTGTGAACAGCCGCGGAAAATCCGGATGACGACCGACCATCGGCTCACGACCGATGGCTTTCGGCCGCAAGCCTGCCCAGCGTTGAAGAACCTCAGCCTCGCGAAGCATCGGCACGACGCTGTAAGCGCGCTCCAGCAGGTCGTCCAGTTGTCTGTCGCAGGCGAAGGGGTCGCCAAAGCTGTTTTCGCTCGTGCTGCCGACGGCGACGCGGCCGTCTTCATGCGGTACAAGATAAAGGCCATCGGAATAGATCACCGGCCATGACGGATCGATATCGGTTTTCAGAAGAGCGGCCTGCCCCTTGACGGCCATGCCGCTCGCGGCAAGCGCACCGGGATGCAGCGCATCGATCATAGGGAAGGATTGTACACCGGCCGCCAGAATGCAATTTCCGAAGGCGATTGTTTCTCCCCCGCGCAGTTCGGCTTTTCCAGCAATCGGGTCGAGACCAGCAACGTCTGTCCCTTCCTTCATGTGCACGTGACGGGAGCCGCGCAGCACTGCAGAAAGCATGTCGATCAAGGCACGCGGCGCAACGCGGGCGGCGAGCGTATCGAACACCATGCCGCATTCCGCGGCTGCGCTGTCCGGCCAGCCGGGCGTGTCGGAGGCATCGCGGACATGCCAGGAAAACGTCCGGTTCGCGGTTTCCCAGTTTTCCAGCGCCTCCTGCTCGTGCCGCAGCGCGATGGTCCGCAGATGCGGCTTGGCCAGCGGAATGATGCGGCCTGAGCGGCGATAGCCCGCCGACAGGCCGGTTTCCGCCTCGAGCCTGCGGATCTCCGCCTCAAGAGACACAAGCGCGTCGAACTGGAACTGCTTTTTCTCGTTCCAGCGGTCCGGCACATGCGGCATCAGGGCTCCGAGGATACCGCCGCTCGCACCGGCACCGATGGACTGACGCTCGACGAGGGTCGTGTCGATCCCGGCGCGGTGCGCCATAAGGGCGGCCCACAGCCCCATGATGCCGCCGCCGACGATCAACAGATCCGTCATCGATTGACCTTCTTCCCTGCGAGGATTATCCGACGGAGCATGACAGCCAGCGAGATCGAAAATCCGTCATTGCCGGAGCATCAGAGCCCGGATCGCCAGACACTGGAATGGCACGAAGGCGATATGCCCTATTCGGCCGAATTTGGCGACCATTTTTATTGCCGCGAGGATGGCCGGCTGGAATGCGACCATGTGTTTCTGGGCGGCAATAATGTGGTTGAGCGCTGGCGACAGGCGACGGATTTCACCATCGGCGAACTCGGCTTCGGCACCGGGCTGAATTTCTGCGAGACATGGTGGCAATGGAAGCAGGTGCACCGCGAAGGCCAGCGCCTGCATTTCATCTCCTTCGAGCGTTTTCCGATGCAGGCGGATGAGATCGCCCGCGCATTGTCGCGCTGGCCGGAAATTGACGACGAACGCGATGCGCTGTGTGCGGCGTGGCCCGAACAGCCAGCCGGCAACGTTACCATCGAATTCAGCAGCGATGTGCGGCTGACGGTGGTGATCGGAGCGGCCGAAACGCAACTGACCTCCTTCGCACCCATCTTCGATGCCTGGTATCTCGATGGCTTCGCTCCCTTGCGCAATCCCGACATGTGGTCGCTGGAGCTGATGCGCAGCGTGTTTGACAAGACCGCTTCCGGCGGCTCCTTCGCGACCTATGCCGCAGCCGGCTTCGTGCGACGAAATCTGCAAGCTGCCGGTTTTGCCGTTGAACGACGCAAGGGGTTTGGCGCGAAACGCGAAATGCTTTGCGGCATAAAAAAGCTCAGCTGACGCTTCTGGAATGATTGCCGCCGCCTGCGAACGGGCACGATTTCGATCCGGTTTCCTTTCAAGGAAGTTTGCTGTCGCAAATGGTGGCGCATGGGCAGCCCCAAATCTGCAACATCTCCGTCGTGTCCAAACGCGATGGAAATATCATGAGCGACAACGAATTTTCCGCCCTTCCCCAGGCCGATCAGATGGCCGATCAGACCGATGCCCCCGTCGAGCGCCGCCGGCGCGCCGGCGGCCGCGGTGCCGACCGGACCGCGCGCCGATCCACGGGACATTCGAAATATCTCAATCTCGTCAACACCATGACGAAATCGACCGTGCTCAGCGAAGACGCCCTTGAGGCGGTTCACAATGCGTCGCTGACGATCCTCGAGGAAATCGGCATGGATGTCATCCTGCCGGAGGCGCGCCAGCGCATGAAGGCCGCCGGCGCCGACGTTGCAGCCGGGACCGACCGCGTGCGCTTCGATCGCGGCCTGATCATGGAAATGATGACGTCCGTGCCGCCAGCCTTTACCCTGCATGCCCGCAACCCGATCCGCAACGTGCAGATCGGCGGCAACAATCTCGTCTTCGCCCAGATCGCTTCGGCCCCCTTCGTCTCGGATCGTGAGGGCGGGCGCCGCGCCGGCAATCAGGAAGACTTCCGCAAACTCGTCAAACTCGCCCAATCCTACGACATCATCCACACCACCGGCGGCTATCCGGTCGAACCCATCGACATCCACGCCTCGGTGCGCCATCTCGACTGCCTGTCCGACATGGTGAAGCTGACCGACAAGGCGTTTCACTGTTACTCGCTCGGCCAGCAGCGCAACATCGACGCTCTGGAGATCGCCCGCATCGGTCGTGGCATTTCGGCGGAACAGATGGAGCAGGAACCTTCCCTGTTCACCATCATCAACACGTCCTCGCCGCTACGCCTCGACGGGCCAATGCTGCAGGGCATCATCGAAATGTCCTCGCGCAATCAGGTCGTGGTCGTCACGCCGTTCACGCTGGCCGGTGCCATGGCCCCGGTGACGATCGCCGGCGCGGTCGTGCAGCAGAATGCCGAGGCGCTGGCCGGTATCGCCTTCACCCAGATGGTGCGCAAGGGCGCACCGGTCATGTATGGCGGCTTCACCTCCAACGTCGACATGAAGACCGGGGCTCCCGCCTTCGGCACGCCGGAATATATGAAAGCAGTGATTGCCGGCGGCCAGCTTGCCCGCAAATACAACATCCCCTACCGCACCTCGAACACCAACGCGTCCAACACGCTCGATGCGCAGGCGGCTTACGAATCCGGGTTCTCGCTCTGGGCGCTGACGCAGGGCGGCGGTAATTTCATCATGCACTCGGCCGGATGGAGCGAGGGCGGGCTGACGGCCTCCTTCGAGAAGTTCATCCTCGATGTCGACATGCTGCAGATGGTGGCCGAATTCCTGACGCCGCTCGATGTCAGCGAAGATGCGCTTGGCCTCGACGCCGTGCGCGATGTCGGCCCCGGAGGCCATTATTTCGGCACCGCCCATACGCTTGCGCGCTACGAGACCGCCTTCTATTCACCGATCCTTTCCGACTGGCGCAATTTCGAGACCTGGACGGAGGCAGGCCGGCCGACGACCTATGATCATGCCAACCGCGTCTTCAAGGAAAAGCTCAACGACTATGACAAACCGCCGCTCGATCTGGCGATCGAGGAGGAACTCGACGATTTCGTCGCCCGCCGCAAGCGCGAAGGCGGCGTTGCGACGGACTTCTGACCAGACGATCAAGATTAGTTGGACATAGCCGACTTGACCGATGCAATCAGCTTGTCGGTCGGCAGGTTGCTGTAGTCCTTGTTGATCTCGACTGTGGTTTTCTCCCGCACTCTCGCGGATAGCATGGAGCGACGGTTGCCAAGCGTCTGTGGAGCAGCGCAAAGCACCAGCCTGTCGAAAGCGCCCTGCTGTGCATAATGGTCGATCTTGCTGGCCACGTCTGAGGTGAACTTCTGCTGTTCCTCGCGCACCGGGTCACTGCTGTATTCCATGGCGGAACGACCATGCCCGGTTGATGAGTGGCTGCGGCCGGGCTTGTCGGCCATGATGTCTTGGGCACGCTTGGTATCCAGTTGGAAAACCTCCTGTTCAAGGTTCTGGTTGTCGTCCTTTAGGAAATTGACGCCCTTCAAAAGGCGGGCCTGATTTCCATCGGCGGCGAGAATCCATGTGGTGGTCATTGTCTGCTCCTGGATCATGCTGTGATGCGCATACGCGAGTGGCCCGAGCGGCCCCTCGCTTGGGCAACCCATCCCAACGTCAGTGCGAGTCGGTTGGTTCCTCGAAAATTCGCGGCGCGTGCAAACGTCATCGGGGAAAGACCAAACTTCATCGGGGAAAGACCGGGCAAACGCCTGCACCCGCGCGTTCATTGCCCTATGATCCGGCGAACGACTAGCGAGGACATCATGGCCGAACCGCTGAAAAACCTGCTTCATCCGGGCCTCGTCGCGCGCATGGGCGACATTCTCGCCGCAGCTTACCCGGACTTTGACAGGGGCCGGTTCGTCGCCATCGCCGTGGAGGACATGGCCAGCCTCGAGCTCATGCAACGGGCGCAGCAGATCCGCGCTGCACTCGTCGAGACCCTGCCGAAGGATTTTCCGCAGGCCGCGGCCATCCTGAAAACCAGCCTTCCCAGCGAAGGGAACCCCGGCCTCACCGGCTGGGAACTTCTGCCGGTGAACCAGTTCATCGCGGAAAATGGCCTCGACCACCTCGACCTGTCCCTTGACCTGCTCAAGGCACTGACGCCGCACTTCACCGCCGAATTCGGCATCAGGGCCTTGATCCACAAGGATCAGGACCGGTCGCTTGCAACGATCAGCAGCTGGGTTAACGACGCCAATCATCACGTTCGCCGGCTTGCCTCCGAAGGCACCCGGCCCCGCCTCCCTTGGGCGATGCGCCTGCCGGCACTTGTGCGCGATCCGCAACCCATCCTGCCGATCCTGACGGCGCTGATCGACGACCCGGAAGACTATGTGCGCCGCTCTGTTGCCAACAGCCTGAACGACATCGCCAAGGATCACCCCGATCTCGTCGCCACCTTCGTGCGCGACGCGATGATCGATGCCTCCCCGCAAAGGCGGCAATTGCTGCGCCACGCCTCCCGCACGCTTCTGAAGAAGGGCCATGGAGACGCACTCGCGAATTTCGGATTCGCGCCTGCAGCGGGAATCAGCGCCGGCATTTCGATCGAGACTGCCTCCGTGATATTCGGAGAGCACCTCAGCTTCACGCTTACCCTGTGCAATGAAGGTCCAAGTCCACAGCGGCTGATGATCGACTATGCCGTGCATCATCGCAAGGCGAACGGATCGCTTGCGCCAAAGATCTTCAAGTGGACGAGCCTGGACTTGGGCGCCGGAGAAACCGTCGTGATCGCGCGCCGGCATGCGATGCGCGCGATCACCACCCGGCAATATTATCCGGGCGCCCACCGCGTCGAAATCCTGGTGAATGGCGCGGTGCTGGCCGGTGGCGAGTTCGAGCTTGTCATGTCCTGAGCGCAGGGCAGCCCTTCGCATCTGCGAAAACTTTCACTTGACTTTCGCGGCCAAAACAACGACATGAGGCCCAGCGTCACCTTCCGGCCGCCGCGTGAGCGGCCTGCGGGATCTAATCGATCCCTAACGAAGGATAAGCGCACCAGAGAATGTCTTGCCGATCACGGCAAGATCAGCGCAGACCGCTTTATCAACCCACAAGTTCCCAAATCACGCGGGGTTCTTGACGCCAATCGACACCGGAACCGCATGGTGCTGTTCCGGCGAATGCGTTTGGCGCCCCGAAAAGGCACTAAATTGACCACTTTTAAAGACCTTGGCCTCTCCGAGCACATTCTTTCGACCCTTGCAGCGCAGGGCTTCGAAGTGCCGACGCCAATCCAGGCGCAGGCAATTCCGCTCGTGATGGCCGGCAATGACCTCATCGGTCTCGCCCAGACCGGCACCGGCAAGACCGCCGCTTTCGGCCTGCCGATGATCGAAAAGATGCTGGCCAGCGGCAAGCGTCCCGACCCGCGCAACATCAACGCGCTGGTTCTGGCGCCGACCCGCGAACTGGTGAACCAGATCGCATCCAACCTGAAGGACTTCGTCAAGAAGACCCCACTGAAGATCGGCCTCGTCGTTGGCGGCGCATCGATCAACAAGCAGTCCGAACAGCTTTCCCGCGGCGTCGACATTCTTGTCGCAACACCAGGCCGCCTGCTCGATCTCATTGCCCGCAAGGCCGTGACCCTGACGCAGGCCCGCTTCCTCGTGCTTGACGAAGCCGACCAGATGCTCGACCTCGGCTTCATCCACGATCTGCGCAAGATCTCCAAGATGGTGCCGAAGAACCGCCAGACGCTCTTGTTCTCGGCCACCATGCCGAAGGCGATCGCCGAACTCGCCAGCGAATATCTGAGCAACCCGGTCACTGTGCAGGTCACCCCGCCGGGCAAGGCTGCCGACAAGGTCGAGCAGTATGTGCACTTCGTCCAGGGGGCCAGCCAGAAGACCGAAATCCTCAAGAAGACGCTCACCGAAAATCCCGATGGCCGCGCCATGGTTTTCTCGCGCACCAAGCATGGCGCCGAAAAGCTGATGAAGCACCTCGAACATGTCGGCTTCTCCGTTGCCTCGATCCACGGCAACAAGAGCCAGGGCCAGCGCGAGCGCGCCTTGAAGGCCTTCCGTGACGGCGAGACCCGCGTTCTGGTCGCGACCGACGTTGCTGCCCGCGGCATCGACATCCCCGGCGTCACCCACGTCTACAACTACGACCTGCCGGAAGTGGCGGAAGCCTATATCCACCGCATCGGCCGCACGGCCCGCGCCGGTCGCGACGGCATCGCCATCGCCTTCTGCGCGCCGGATGAAATCCGCCTGCTGCGTGATATCGAACGGCTGATGAAGATCGAAATCACCACGGCGAGCGGCGAAGTGCCGGCCGACCGCGCGCGACCGAAGGGCTCGCGTGGCGGCCAGCGTCCCGGTGGCGGCAATGGTGGCGGCCAGCGCAACGAAGCGCGTGCCGATCATGCGCCCCGTGCCCGTCCGGCAGCAGCCGGCGGTTTTGCCGGCGACGAACTGCTGAGCGATGCCGACATGCAAGCCAAGCAGCATCGCAAGGGCCAGGGCCCGGCCGCACAGGCAGCCCATGAAAAGGCGCTTGCCAAGCGTCCCGGCGGCAACCGCAACGGACGCCCAGGCTTCAAGCAGGGTGAATCGCGCAACCGCAACCATGGCGGCGGCAACAACAACCAGCCGCGCGAAGGCAACCCGGCCGGCGCCAACGGCATGCGCAAGCGTGCCAGCGGCGGCCAGCGTCGCGACGAGGCATAAGCCTTTCGCACAAGCGATATCGTGAACATCGAACGGCGGCGGGATCATTGTCCCGCCGCCGTTTTTTATGCCTGCCTCTCCCTGAGATTACTGATGTGGCCCTACCATTCCACACCCCCTTCGCTGAAATTTTGCCGGAGCCATGGGTCGAATCGCGAAGTTGCGCGTTTAGCCCCCGACGCAGCCAGCCAGGGAGACAATCATGGCCAAGACCTTCGACCTTTCCGATTATTCCGAAGACGAACTGACAAGCCTGATCGATGAGGCGACAATGCTGCGGCAGACGCAGCGTGAAAGCCGAAAGCGCGAATTGCCGACAGCATCGGATGGCTCCAAGGGACAAGACGTGCACAACCCCGATCACGGCGTAATTGCCGCGCCGACCCCGCGCGCCGTCGAGGAAGAAGGCCCGGCCCATGGCGCTCCGGAAAAAGCGGTCGGCGCCACCGGCTGAGCGATCGCGCTCGAACAGCGATCGGGGCTACCCGTGTGTCCCGATCGCAACCTCCCTTTCAGAGATTACGCTGCAAGCGACGCCGTCTTGCGATTCGTCAGATAGACGCCGATGACGACGATGACCGTCCCAATAATCATCGGCATGGTCAGCGCCTCCCCGAACATGAGCGCCGCCTGAATGGCGGCGAGTGGCGGCACGAGATAGATCAGCGACGCCGCGCGCGAGACCTGACCGCGACGAATCAGGTAGAGCAGCAAGGCGATAGCACCCATCGACAGGCCAAGCACCGACCAGGCCAGCGCCGCGAACAGTTCGATGCTCCAGGTCACGTGCAGATCCTCAAGCATGAGCGCCAGCGGGATGGTGACGATCAACGCGCCGACATATTGCAGCGTCGCAATCGAGCGGATGTCGACGTTTTGAAGGTATCGCTTCTGATGAATGGTTCCGTAGGTCACGGAGGCCATCCCGACGACATTGAGCGCCACGGGCAGCCAGGGAATCGGCGTCGAACCGGTATCGATCATCAAGACTTTTGGCAGGACGGCAATGGCGATGCCGACGAACCCGAGCGAAAGGCCAAGTCGTTGCTGCCCGGTCAGCCGCTCGCCGATCAGGGCGGGCGCAACCGCCGCCGTCATCAGCGGTTGCAGCCCGGCAATGATGCCCGACAGTGCCGCCGGCACGCCCTGCCCGATCCCCCACCAGACCGAGGCGAGATAAAACCCGTGCAGAAACATGCCCGAAATCACCGCATGACCGGCCTCCCGCCTGGTCTTCGGCCATTCCGCACCGGTCACGAGGCAGAAGACGATGAAGAGGGAGATAGCGCAAAGATAACGCAATACGAGAAATGTCAGCGGGTCGGCAAACAGGTCGGCATATTTGGCGACGACCCAGCCGGTGGACCACAGGAGAACAAAAATGGCCGGGGCCAGACGATCGAGGCGCATATCGCATCCTTGCGGCACAAAGCGCCTGCGATAGAGACACGCGTGCTGATGGTCAAAACAAAATTCGTGATGATGAGGTTCAGAAAATCGCAACACGGCAACGCGCAAAGGATAGGCATCTGCACGAATGAAGCGCACGCAAATCCGGCCGCACGACGGCCCATGCCGTGGCGCTTCGCAAGCGCGCCGCGTCCCAGAGGAAGGCCCGCGCCGTACGACGGCAATTCGTTCAAAAAATCAGCATTTCCGAACCTGAAATTTCTTTTGCCCCGAAATGAGCATGCTTCTTGCATTGCACTTGCTGTTGTACTCAAATGACAAAAAAAGGGGATCACACCGTTGGCATTTGACGAAATGATGAATGCGGACAATAGCCCGCGCCAGCCTTACAAGACTTATAATGATTGGTACGCCAGCCAGGACAAGGCCCGCCTGATTGCAAAATCGAAAGACGCCGAGAACATCTTCCGCAAGACAGGCATCACCTTTGCAGTTTATGGACATGCCGACAGCTCCGAAAAGCTCATTCCCTTCGACCTGATCCCCCGCATCATTTCCGGTCGCGAATGGCGCAAGCTCGCACAGGGCATCGAGCAGCGTGTCATCGCCCTCAATGCCTTTCTCGACGACATCTACCACAAGCAGGAAATCATCAAGGCGGGTCGCATTCCCCGCGAGCTGATCGAGCGCAACGTCGCCTTCCTGCCGCAGATGATCGGTTTCCGGCCGCCGGGTGGCGTGTATACGCATATTGTCGGCACCGATATCGTGCGCACCGGCGAGGACCAGTTCTACGTTCTGGAAGACAATGCCCGCACGCCCTCCGGTGTCAGCTACATGCTGGAAAACCGCGAGACGATGATGCAGATGTTCCCGGAACTCTTCCATCAGAACCGCGTTCGCCCGGTCGAGAACTATCCCTATCTGCTGCGCCAGAGCCTGGCTTCGCTCGCCCCTCCCGGTTGCGAGGGCAAGCCGCGCGTCGCCGTGCTGACCCCCGGCATCTATAATTCCGCCTATTACGAACACGCTTTCCTGGCCGATATGATGGGCGTCGAACTGGTCGAAGGCTCCGACCTTCGCGTCATCGACGGCAAGGTCAAGATGCGCACAAGCCGCGGCTACGAGGCGATCGACGTACTCTACCGGCGCGTCGACGACGACTATCTCGACCCGCTGACCTTCAAGCCCGAATCGGCACTTGGCGTTCCCGGCATCATGGATGTTTACCGGGCGGGCAATATCACCATTGCAAACGCGCCGGGCACCGGCATCTGCGACGACAAGGCGATCTATTCCTACATGCCTGAGATCGTCGAGTTCTACACCGGCCGCAAGCCGCTGCTCGAGAACGTGCCGACATGGCGCTGTGCCGAGGCGGACAGTCTGAAATATGTTCTGGAGAACCTTGCCGATCTCGTCGTCAAGGAAGTTCACGGCTCCGGCGGCTACGGCATGCTGGTCGGACCGACAGCCTCGAAGAAGGAACGCATGGCCTTTGCCGAAAAACTGAAGGCACGACCCAACAACTATATTGCGCAGCCGACACTGTCGCTCTCGACAGTGCCGATCCTCGTCAACAAGGGCATTGCGCCACGCCATGTGGACCTTCGCCCCTACGTTCTCGTTTCCGACAAGGTGCAGATCATACCGGGCGGGCTTACCCGCGTGGCATTGAAGGCCGGATCCCTGGTGGTGAATTCCAGCCAGGGCGGCGGCACCAAGGATACCTGGGTTCTGGAGGACTGACGCATCATGCTTGGAAGAACCGCAAACGGCTTGTACTGGATGTTCCGCTATATCGAGCGCGCCGAAAACAGCGCCCGGCTGATTGATGCCGGCCTGCGCATGTCGCTGACCCGCTCGGAGGCCACGGAAGACGATTGGGACGGCGTGCTGCAGAGCTCGGGCGTCCGCGACATCTACGACGAGACCCATGAAAAGCTGACCAGCGCCGACGCCATCGACTTTCTGCTGCGGGAACGCAGCAATCCGTCGAGCGTCATGTCGTGCATCGATGCAGGCCGCAACAATGCCCGCATGGTCAGGACCGCGCTGACCCGGGAAACCTGGGAAGCGACCAACGAGTGCTGGCTCGACCTGAAGGCGTTGCTGTCGCGCCGCGTCAAGGCATCGGAACTGCCGGAAGCGATTGACGCGATCAAGCGCAAGACCGGTCTCATCCGCGGTGCGTTTCACGGCACCATGCTGCGCAACGAGATTTTCAACTTCTCGCGCATCGGCACCTTCATCGAGCGAGCCGACAACACGGCCCGCATCCTCGACGTCAAATACTACGTGCTTCTGCCGGCCGTCAGCCAGGTCGGCTCCTCGATCGACAATGTGCAGTGGGAATCGATCCTGCGCTCGGTTTCGGCGCACCGCTCCTATGGCTGGGTCTACGAGGCGGAATACAAGGCCTCCAACATCGCCGACTTCCTGATCCTGAATGGCCGCATGCCCCGGTCGCTTGCCTATTGCTATGAAAAGATCTGCAGCAACCTGGGTTATCTGGCGCGGGAATACGGCGAGCGGCACGCGGCCCATGCAACGGCCGAGGGAACGCTCGCCTCGCTGCGCAGCCATTCGATCAAGGACGTCATGGATCAGGGCCTGCATGAATATATCGAGAACTTCATCAGCCACAACAACCGTCTGGGACAGGAAATCTCCGACGGCTACCGGTTCTACTAGAATGGGCTGGGGGAGAGAGACATGCGTCTGAAAATCAGCCACACGACCGAATATACCTATGCGGAACCGGTGCAGTATTCGCTGCAGCGCCTGCGGTTGACGCCGCTGACGCAGCCCGGGCAGACCGTCATCAGTTGGGAGACCTTGGTCGAAGGTGCGAAAATGGAAGTCGGCTACGACGATCATTTCGGCAACAGAACCAATCTCGTCAGCGTCGATGGCGACCAGACGTCTATCCGCATTACCGCAGCCGGCGAAGTCGAGACCGAGGACAAGTCCGGTGTCTATGGCCCGCACCAGGCCTATGCGCCGCTGTGGCTTTATCTGCGCGAAACGCCGCTGACGAAGATGGCCAAGCCGATCCGCAATCTGGCGAAATCGATGGTCGGCGATACCGACCTCGCCAAGATGCACATGCTGATGGCGACGATTGCCGAAACGGTCGAGTATAGGCAGGGCGAGACGGGCACGGAAACGACAGCGGAACAGGCCCTGTTGCAGGGAAGCGGCGTCTGCCAGGACCACACCCACATCATGGTTGCAGCCGCCCGCACGCTCGGCCTGCCGGGCCGCTACGTCTCCGGCTATCTGATGATGGAAGACCAGCCGGAGCAGACGGCAAGCCACGCCTGGGCGGAAATCCACCTGAACGGCCTTGGCTGGGTCGGCTTCGACGCCGCCAACAAGATGTGCCCCGACGATCGTTATGTCCGCATAGCCTGCGGACTGGATTATCGCGATGCGGCCCCGATCTCGGGCCTGATCCACGGCGCTGCCAGCGAGGCCCTGAAAGTTTCCGTCACGGTGGAACAACAGGAACAAAGCCAGAGCCAAAGTCAGTAAGCGATTGAACCGTCAGACAATGATGTTTACCAACCGCCAATTCTGGTTTAAATTTTAGATCAGAATTGGAGGTCATTCATGTCTGAGATTGGCGCATTTGAAGCGAAAACGCATTTTTCGTCGCTGCTGGACCGTGTTGCGAATGGTGAGGAAATCACCATCACCAAACATGGGAAAGCCGTTGCCCGATTGGTGGGCGCTCAATCCGGTGAAGCTTCTGCACAGGAAAGCGCGTTCCGGACGCTGAAAGAACTGCGGCGTTCAAATACGCTTGACGGACTGTCGTGGAAGGAACTGCGCGACGAAGGGCGCAAATGACAATCGTGATCGATGCTTCGATTGCCCTTGCCTGGTGTTTCGAGGATGAGGCCTCGGATGAAACGGATGCCGTTGCACATCGTGTCATCGCTGAAGGTGGCCTGGTTCCGTCGCTGTTCCATCTGGAGCTTGCAAACGTCCTCCTGCAGTCGGAACGACGCGGACGCATTTCAGCCTCTGAAATTGCCCAAAGGTTAGACCTGCTCGCGCAAATGCCAATCGAGACTGACCCGCAAACAGCAGGGAGAGCCTGGAGCGACACACTATCGCTTGCGAGGGCACACAAGTTGACGAGCTACGACGCCGCATATCTCGAGCTTGCAGCACGCAGAGGCGCGGAACTCGCGACAAAGGATAAAGCGCTGGCAACAGCGGCGGACCAGTTGGGGGTAACCCTGATCATGCCGCAATAAAAAAATGGCCGGAAAACCGGTCATTTTTTGTGATTGATCCTATCAGTGGCTGTCCTTGCCAACTGCGCTCCCGCGACATCCCTTGAGGAAATCGAGATCGGCGCCGGTATCGGCACCCTGGACATGCTGCTGGTGCAGCCAAGCGTAACCGGATGTCGGCAGGTCGTGCTGCGGCTGCCATGCGGCGAGACGCTCAGCCATTTCCTCATCTGAAATATCGACATGCAGGCGGCGGTTCGGCACATCAAGCTCGATCATGTCGCCGTTCCTGATGACAGCGAGCGGGCCGCCGACGGCCGCTTCCGGCGAGGTGTGCAGGACGACGGTGCCATACGCGGTGCCGGACATGCGGGCGTCGGAGATGCGCACCATGTCGGTAATGCCCTTCTTGAGCACCTTGGGCGGCAAGCCCATATTGCCGACCTCGGCCATGCCGGGATAACCCTTCGGGCCGCAGTTCTTCATGACCATGACGCAGGTCTCGTCGATATCGAGATTGTCGTCGTTGATCTTGGCCTTGTAGTCGTCGATATCCTCGAACACCACGGCACGGCCACGATGCGTCAAGAGATGCGGCGAAGCGGCCGATGGCTTCAACACCGCACCCTTGGGCGCGAGATTGCCGCGCAGCACGACGATGCCGCCGGACTGCGTCAGCGCCTTTTCAGCCGGTAGGATGACGTCTTCGTTCCAGTTGACGACGTCCTTGACCTCATCCCACATGGTCTCGCCGGAGACAGTCAGCGCATCCTTGTGCAGAATCCCAGCCTCGCCGAGACGCTTCAGCACCACTGGGAGGCCGCCGGCATAGAAGAACTCCTCCATCAGATACTTGCCCGACGGCATCAGGTTGACGATGGTCGGCACATCACGGCCGCAGCGATCCCAGTCGTCCAGCGTCAGGTCGATGCCGACGCGGCCGGCCATGGCGAGCAGGTGGATGACGGCGTTGGTCGATCCGCCGATCGCCGCATTGGTGCGGATGGCGTTTTCGAAAGCATCTTTGGTCATGATGTCCGAAGGCTTCAGGTCATCCTTGACCATCTGGACGATGCGCCGGCCCGTGAGCTGCGCCATGACCTTGCGGCGGCTATCGACCCCCGGGATCGCGGCGTTGCCGGAGAGAGCCATGCCGAGCGCTTCTGCCATGGATGCCATGGTCGATGCAGTACCCATGGTATTGCAGGTGCCCGAAGACCGGCTCATCGACGCCTCGGCCTCAAGGAATTCCGCCTGCGTCATCTCGCCGGCCTTGACCATTTCGGAGAACTTCCAGAGATGCGTGCCGGAGCCGACGCGTTCGCCGCGGAAATAACCGTTCAGCATCGGTCCGCCGGTAACGACGATCGACGGCAGGTCGACGGACGCAGCGCCCATGATCAGCGACGGCGTGGTCTTGTCGCAGCCGACCAGAAGCACGCAACCGTCCATCGGTTGGCCGCGGATCGCTTCTTCCACAGCGAGTGCGGCCAGGTTGCGGTACATCATCGCGGTCGGGCGGAAGGTGTTTTCGGAGGCCGAGAACACCGGCACTTCCATCGGGAAGCCGCCGGCCTCCCAGATGCCGGCCTTCACCTTTTCAGCGAGTTCGCGCAGATGGCCGTTGCACGGCGTCATATCGGACCACGTGTTGAGGATGCCGATCACCGGACGTCCGTCGAACAGATCGTGCGGATAGCCCTGGTTCTTCATCCAGCCGCGGTGGTAGATCACGTCGCGGCTCGTGCCGCCGTACCATTCCTGCGACCTCAGCTTGCGCGGCCATTCCGCTTTCTTAAACATCATCATTGTCCTTTGAAGGTCCGGACGGATCAGCGTTGCGCGCCGATCCGCCGGAAATGTCTTTACGCCAGCGTGTAGGCAGTCTTCACGACGGTGAAGAATTCACTCGCGTATTTGCCCTGCTCGCGTGCACCGAAGGACGATGCCTTGCGGCCGCCGAACGGAACATGGAAATCGACCCCGGCCGTCGGCAGGTTGACCATGACCATGCCGGCTTCGGAATTGCGCTTGAAATGCGTCGCGTGCTTGAGGCTCGTCGTCGCGATGCCCGCCGACAGGCCGAACGGCGTGTCGTTGGCAACGGAGAGCGCCTCGTCATAATCCTTCACGCGGATGACCGAAGCGACGGGGCCGAAGATTTCTTCACGGCTGATGCGCATCTGGTTGGTGGCTTCGGTAAACAGCGTCGGCTGCAGATAGAAGCCCGGATTGTCGCGCGAAATCGTCTCGCCGCCGAAGGCGAGCTTTGCGCCCTCCGACTGGCCGATGGCGATATAGTCCGTATCCTGCTTCAACTGGCCGGCATCGACCACCGGGCCGATATGCGTCCCGGCCTTCAGCGCGTCGTCGACGACAAGGCCCTTCAGCTTTTCGGTGAGCGCAGCGACAAACTTGTCATGGATTCCTTCTGTGACGATCAGGCGCGAAGACGCCGTGCAGCGCTGGCCGGTCGAGAAGAAACCGGAATTGGCAGCTGCCTCGACGGCAACGGTCAGGTCGGCATCGTCGAGCACGACCATCGGGTTCTTGCCGCCCATTTCGAGCTGGAACTTGCGGTTATGCTCGATCGAGCAGGCCGCGACGCGCTTGCCGGTGCCGGTCGAGCCGGTAAAGGTAATGGCGGCGAGATCCGGGCTGTCGAGCATGGCCTGGCCGACGACCGAGCCCTTACCCATGACGAGATTGAGCACGCCCTTCGGCAGGCCGGCGCGATGCAGGATGTCGGCGATCGCCCAGGAGCAGCCAGGCACCAGTTCGGCGGGCTTGAAAACGACCGTGTTGCCGTAGCAGAGCGCCGGGGCGATCTTCCAGGCCGGAATGGCGATCGGGAAATTCCACGGCGTGATAATGCCGACGACGCCGATCGGCTCGCGGGTGATCTCGACGCCGATGTTCGGCCGTACCGATGGCAGGACTTCGCCTGCAAGGCGCAAGCACTCGCCGGCGAAGAAATCAAAAATCTGCGCGGCGCGGATGGTCTCGCCGATCGCTTCCGGCAGCGTCTTGCCTTCTTCACGGGCCAGCAGCTTGCCAAGCTCTTCCTTGCGCGCAAGGATTTCGTCGGCGGTCTTCTTCAGGATCGCATGGCGCTCCAGAATTCCGGAGCGCGACCAAGCCGGGAAAGCGGCCTTGGCGGCTGCAATCGCGGTCTTGGCATCGTCCGCGCTGGCGCGGGCGTAGACGCCGACGACTTCGTTGGTGTTCGAGGGGTTGATGTTCTCGACGCCGTCCGTGCCGACCCATTCGCCGGCAATCAGGTTCTGATGGAGTGTCATAGGCTTCAAAGCCTCCTTGGTGTTCGCGCACGCCGTCTTGGGACTGGCGCATCGCTTTCAGATTTAAAACGGCAGCTCAAAGCTGTCCGATTGTGATCTCGTCTTGCCCGGCCACCGCCAGGGTATTGCGCAATGGCAGCCCGAATTCGGCGGCTTCGATCTCGAAGACGTCGCCGGCTTCGGTCTTGATACCGTCGCCAAACGACAAGGTCGCCGTTCCGAACATATGGACATGCACATCGCCCGGTGCACGGAAAATTCCATATTTAAAATGGTGGTATTCCAGATTGGCAAAAGTATGAGACATGTTGGCCTCGCCTGACAGGAACGGCTTTTCCCACAGGACTTCGCCCTTGCGGATGATACGCGATGTGCCGCGAATATCGGCCGGTGGTTCGCCGACGCGGATTTCCGGGCCGAAGCTTGCCGGCCGCAGCTTGGAATGGGCGAGATAGAGATAGTTGATCCGCTCGGTGACGTGATCGGAAAATTCGTTGGAGACGGCAAAGCCCACGCGGAACGCCTGGCCATTATCGGCAATCACGTAGATGCCGGCCATTTCCGGCTCCTCGCCACCATCCAGCGCAAAGGATGGAGAGACCAGCTCACCACCCGGGGCGGCTGATTGCGTGCCATTGCCCTTGTAGAACCATTCCGGCTGCACACCGGTTTCGCCCGGTTTCGGCTTGCCGCCTTCCAGACCCATCTTGAACATCTTCATCGTATCGGTGGCGCCCTCTTCCACCTTGGACACGGCGGCGTGCATGGCGTCGCGCGTCGATGCGGAGCCCAGATGCGTCAGGCCCGTGCCCGTCAGATGCAGATGGGCGGGGTCGGCATGGGTGATCGGCGGCAGGAAGCGGCCGTCTGCGTAAACCCGCTCCAGATCGATCTCCGCACCCAGTCCGCGGGCATCGACAACAGCCTTCAGGCTGCGGCCGGAATTGGCTGCCTCAAGCGCCAGCGCGTGAACGCTCGAAGCGCCCTTGACGGCATGCGCCACGCCACCCGCCTCGCGAACGGCAACCGTAATCGAACCATCTTCATTCCGGATCTGCGATATCAGCACAGTCTTGTCCTCTTCTGGGTCGGGATGCTGCACCGCCAGACCAGCAGGCCGGCTTCAGGCAACAGGCATCCGTGGAGAGGGTTTTTCACCCTCTCCTGTCGACGGCCAGGCCGTCCATTTGCATGTTTTGTACTGCGAGTGGCTGGCCTCGACGGTCAGCCCTTGTTCTTGTTGTAGACGTCGAAGAAGACGGCCGCGAGAAGCACCAGTCCCTTGACGAGCTGCTGGTAATCGATGCCGAGGCCCATGATCGACATGCCGTTGTTCATGACACCCATGATCAAAGCACCGATGACCGCCCCGGTAATCTTGCCGACGCCGCCGGACGCCGAAGCGCCGCCGATGAAGCAGGCCGCGATGACGTCCAGCTCGAAGCCGACGCCGGCTTTCGGCGTTGCTGAGTTCAAGCGGGCCGCGATGATCATGCCGGCAAGAGCCGCCAGCACGCCCATGTTGATGAAGGTGTAGAAGGTCAGCCGCTCGGTGTTGATGCCCGACAGCTTTGCCGCCTTCTCGTTGCCGCCCATCGCATAGACGCGGCGACCGATGGTCGAACGCGTCGTGATGAAGGTGTAGAGCGCGATCAGCAGGCCCATGACGATCAAGACGTTCGGGAAACCCTTATATGTCGAAAGCTGGTAGCCGAGAAAGATTGCGACGACGGCGATGATCCCCATCTGGCCCGCGAAAAACGCGAAAGGCTCGTTTTCGGTACCGTGCTTGTCATTCTCCCGCCGATCGCGCAGGCCGTAGTAGATGGCAAGCGCGACGAGCGCGACGACAACGACGAGTGAGAAGAAATTCGTGACCGTACCGGGAACCGGATTGAGGAAATACAGAAAATCAGGCACGAAACCGGTCGACAGCGACTGGAAATCCTTCGGGAACGGACCGATCGGGCGGTTCTGCAGGATAAGATAGGTCAGTCCGCGGAAGACGAGCATGCCGGCCAGCGTGACGATGAAGGCCGGAATCTTCTGATAGGCAATCCAATAGCCCTGCGCAGCCCCGACGACGCCGCCAAGGATGAGGCAGAGCGGCACGACGATGGAATAATGAATACCCCATTTGACCAGCATGATCGCCGACAGGCCGCCAGTGAAGGCGACGATCGAACCGACGGACAGGTCGATGTGACCGGCTACGATGATCAGAAGCATGCCCAGCGCCATGATGACGATGAACGAGTTCTGCAGGATCAGGTTGGTGATGTTGACGGGCTTGAACAGGACGCCGTTCGTGACGATCTGAAAGAACAGCATGATGACGACGAGTGCGACGAGCAGGCCGTATTCGCGGATGTTGTTTCTGAGGTAGTCCCCGATGGATGGTGTTGTTTTTTGAACGCTTTTTTCGGCGGCCATTAGTGTTTCTCCCCGGAGCGCATGATGGCGCGCATAATGGATTCCTGGCTTGCTTCGCCCTTCGAAAGCTCCGCGACGATGCGGCCTTCGTTCATGACGTAGATGCGGTCACAGGTTCCGAGAAGCTCGGGCATTTCCGATGAGATCATCAGGATGCCTTTGCCTTCCGCTGCAAGCTGGTTGATGATGGTGTAGATTTCATATTTCGCGCCGACGTCGATGCCGCGCGTCGGCTCGTCGAGGATCAGCACTTCAGGATTGGTGAACAGCCATTTCGACAGAACGACTTTTTGCTGGTTGCCGCCTGAAAGATTGACCGCCTCCTGATAGATCGAATGCGAGCGGATACGCAGCTTTGATCGGTATCCGGTGGCGACCTCGCGTTCCTTGCGCTCGTCGATCACGCCGGTCCTGGCGACACCGTCAAGATTGGCAAGCGTCGTGTTGTGCATGATGTTGTTGTTGAGCACGAGGCCAAGATGCTTGCGATCCTCGGTGACATAGGCAAGCCCCGCCTCGATCGCCCGCGGGATCGTGCTGACATCGACCGGCTTGCCGTGCATGAAGACGTCGCCGGTGATCTTGTGGCCCCAGGACTTGCCGAAAACGCTCATCGCGGTCTCGGTGCGCCCCGCACCCATCAGGCCGGCGATGCCGACGACTTCACCGGCGCGAACCGTGAAATTGACATCGTGCAGGAACTGCCGGTCACGGTGATGCTGGTGAAAGACGTTCCAGTTCTTCACTTCCAAGAGTGTTTCGCCGATCTTCGGGTCGCGCGGCGGATAACGATCCTCCATGTCGCGACCGACCATGCCTTTGATGATCCGGTCTTCGCTGATATCCTCGTTATGACAGTCCAGCGTTTCCACCGTGCCGCCATCGCGGATTATGGTGATCTTGTCGGCGACTTTCTTGATCTCGTTCAGCTTGTGCGAAATGATGATCGAGGTCATGCCCTGCTTGCGGAATTCCATCAGCAGCTTCAACAGCGCGTCGGAATCCGTTTCGTTGAGCGAAGCAGTCGGCTCGTCAAGAATGAGAAGGCGAACCTTCTTCGACAGCGCCTTGGCGATTTCCACCAGCTGCTGCTTGCCGATACCGATATCGGTGATGCGGGCGCTCGGCGGCTCGCGAAGTCCGACCTTGTTGAGAAGCTCCTGCGTGCGGGAAAACGTCTGTTTCCAGTCGATGACGCCTTTGGTGGCGATCTCGTTGCCGAGGAAGATGTTTTCGGCGATCGAGAGCAGCGGCACCAGCGCCAGTTCCTGGTGGATGATGATGATGCCGATATGTTCGCTGTCGGAGATCGTCGAGAAATTGCGAAGCTGGTTGTCGTAATGGATCTCGCCGTCATAGCTGCCGGCCGGATACACACCGCTCAACACCTTCATCAGCGTCGATTTGCCGGCTCCGTTTTCGCCGACCAACGCGTGAATTTCGCCTTCGCGGACCTTCAGGTTGACGTTATCCAGCGCCTTGACGCCCGGAAATGTCTTCGTGATGCCGCGCATTTCGAGAATGATATTATCCATGGTCAAGCATTCCAGCGCCAGTCTGTGACAGATGAGGTCAGACTGACGGACAGTACATTTTCCTCATCAAGCCGTTGCATAAATCCTCAAATCGGAATCGATTCAAGAAATTATGCAACATCTTAAAGTGTTTAAGCGAGTTTTGCGCGTCTTTTCAGCCGCCAAACGCCTGAAAGAGGTCCGCGACGGATCGCGGACCTCCAGAAGTCAAACCAATCAGTTGTTGATCTGGTCTTCGGTGTAGTAGCCGGCGCCGACGAGAACGTCCTTGACGTTGGTCTTGTCGACCGAAACCGGCTTCAGCAGGTAGGACGGGATAACCTTGACACCGTTGTCGTAGGTCTTGGTGTCGTTGATTTCCGGCTCGGCGCCGCTGATGATCGCATCGACCATCTTGACGGTAACCTTGGCCAGTTCGCGGGTATCCTTGAATACCGACGAATACTGCTCGCCAGCGAGGATCGACTTGACGGACGGCAGTTCGGCGTCCTGGCCGGTGACGATCGGCATAGGCATGTCGCCCGAACCGTAGCCAACGCCCTTCAGAGCCGAGATGATGCCGATGGACAGGCCATCGTAAGGCGACAGAACGCCGTCAACCTTGGCATCGGTGTAGGTCGAGGAGAGAAGATTTTCCATGCGGGCCTGTGCAACGGCACCGTCCCAACGCAGCGTGCCGACCTGTTCCATGCCCATCTGGCCGGACTTGACGACAATCTTGCCACTGTCGATCAGCGGCTGGAGAACCGACATTGCGCCATCATAGAAGAAGAAGGCGTTGTTATCATCCGGCGAACCGCCGAAGAGTTCGACGTTCTTGACGCCGGTGTCGAGCTTCAGGCCTTCGACGAGCGAGGTTGCCTGGAGAACGCCAACCTGGAAGTTGTCGAATGTCGCGTAGTAATTGACGTTGCCCGAGTCGCGGATGAGGCGGTCATAGGCAATGACCTTCACGCCAGCGTCGGCAGCCTTCTGCAGGATGTCGGACAGCGTCGTGCCGTCGATGGCGCCGATGACCAGAACCTTGGCACCCTTGGTGACCATGTTCTCGATCTGGGCGAGCTGATTCGGGATATCGTCGTCAGCAAACTGCAGGTCCGGGGTATAGCCGGCTTCCGTGAACAGCTTTTCCATGGTCTCGCCGTCGGAAATCCAACGGGTCGAGGTCTTGGTCGGCATCGAGATGCCGACAACGCCCTTGTCCTGTGCCAGAACCGGCGCGACGAATGCAGCCACGCTGATCGCAGCGGCAGCAAGAAGCGAAGTAATCAATTTCATGCGATCTCTCCCAGTATGTGTTGATCGAGGCAGGACCTCAAAGCCGGCCTTGATATGTGCAGCGCTTCGCGTGTCCGGAAACCGAGGTTTCCGGCGGAGGTTTAAGGGGTGAAAGAAAGCCCTCCCAGGCCTTACACGCTCCAAAGCACGCTGGCGCACATCGCCGCAAACTGGAATCAAACATCATAACTGTCAAATACAATATCTGTTCATCTTCATATCATTTCTGTTATAATACCTCAAAACAGTGTGATTTTTCGCAACTGCGAGCAGCCTTGAGAAGGGAATGAAGTTGGCGGACATCATCGATGACAGGATACAGGCCGCCGCGGCCCCGGTGGATTATTCCGAGGCCGGCATTTTCAGGCTCGGCCTCAAGATAAGCCACCTGCGGCTGATTCTTGCCATCGAGGATCATGGCCAGATCAGTGCTGCGGCCGATGCGCTGAGCATTTCACAGCCGGCGGCATCGCGCATGCTCGGCGAGATCGAGAACATCCTTAAGGCACCGCTCTGCGCCCGCATCGCCCGCGGGGTCGAACTCACGCAATACGGCAAGGCGCTGGCGCGGCGGGCCCGCACGATCTTTCTAGAGCTTCGAGAAACCGCGCGTGAAATCAACGAGCTAAAAACCGGAAGCGGCGGCTCCGTATCGCTGGGTTCGGTCACTGGCCCTGCCCTCAATCTTGCCGTGCCGGCCATCCGACAGGTGTCGACGGCCTATCCCGGCATCGAGATCAACATCCAGATCGAAAACAGCACCGTTCTGGTGCGCGAGCTGCTGGCGGCCCGGCACGACTTCGTCATCGGGCGCATCCCAGACGACATCAATCCGCGCCTGTTCAATCTTGTCGAGATCGGCGCCGAGGATGTCTGCCTGATCGTGCGTGATGGACATCCGCTGCTGGACAAGGATGTGATCGTTCCCGGTGACCTGCCGGGCTATGACTGGGTTTTCCAGCCGCAGGGAACCCTGCTGCGCCGGGCGGTCGAAGACAGCTTCCTGTCGGCGGGCGTGCCCCTGCCCTCAACGATCATCAACACCTCGTCGATCATCCTGACCATCTCGATCGTGCGCAACACCAATGCCGTTGCCCCCGTGGCCCGGGATGTCGCAAACCTGATCTCCGGCGATGGAAGCCAGGCCGGCCAGATCAAGGTTCTGCCGACGACGTTCGACATCCAGATCCGACCCTATAGCCTGATCACCGCCAAGGGCCGGGCGCTGCCGCCCAGCGCCAAACTGCTCTACGACCTGATCATGAAGCAGAGCACCGCATGACCAGCCCCGCATAATGCTGTCGTGTTTTGACAAGGAATATTTCACCGGAGCAACAGATGTTCGGAATGTCGGTTTTCCAGTCCGTGCTGGAGCGATTGAAAGCGGAGGAAGAGGATGCCGCGGCGGACGAACCGGCCGAAGACCTGTCGGTTCGCGGCGTCCGCGGTCTTGGCCAGGGCTTTGTTTCGGCTGCGGACCCGAAGGGGCTGAACGACCAGGCGCTGGTTCATCGCGCCTATTTCGACAATGCCGGCGAAGAGATGCTGGCGCCACCGCAGCCAGTCGCGGCCCCAGTCATGCCCGATCATCTGGCGCGGACGCGGCCGCAGGAGATTGCCGAGGACCTTGCATTGACGGATCGGGACACACCGGCCAGCCTGACTGCCAAGCGCCGCGCGTTTGCCGCCGACAATCATCCGGACCGGCATCCTGACCTGTTTCGTCAGAATGCGACGATGCGCATGAAAATTGCCAATATGCTGATCGACGAAGCGTTGCGGCGAATAAACGTCCTGCAGACGCTCGGCTAACCCCGATCGTCGGTTTTTGCTTCCTGACCTTCGACAGCGTCCGGCGAAGCCGCTTCGACTTTCGCGTCCTCTGTGACGAGCGGCTTGGGCTTGAAGAAGATCAGCAGGGTGCAGGCCGTATAGGTGGTGACGGCGAGAAAGATCATTCCCCAGGTATTTTCGTTGTTGCGAAATTCCACAGCCGTCCACAGGCCGCAGAGCCCGATGATCAGAAGCCGGATCCACAAAGGCCGGTAGAACGGATGATCCGGATCGATAAGCTTGATCATGAAGGTATCCCTGCTAGGAAAGTCGATATCAGGACTGCCACAGCCCCTGCCTTGTTCTGCACATCCTTATGGCTAAAAAGATGAGGACCGCAAGCGCATAAGGCTTTTGCCCGCTTGACGACCGAACCAGAAATGGAATAAATATTCCGAAAATAACGAATATTACTCTTTTGTTCCGAAAGCAGGGAAACTGCTCGTGAGATCGAAAGAGTTCCAGGAGACGACACGGCATCGGCCGCAAACAGCGACAGGACCGACGCCTGAACACCATTCACAACCCGCGTGGACCGGGGTCCACGACGCCTTTGCGAGGTGAGCGGCATCACCTCGTTCTTTGCAGCGATTTGCTGCCTATCGAAAGAGATGAAAGATGACAGTCAGATTTGGTCTTCTCGGCGCCGGACGTATCGGCAAGGTCCACGCCAAGGCCGTCAGCGGCAATGCGGATGCCGTTCTGGTCGCCGTTGCCGATGCTTTTCCCGAAGCTGCAAACGCCATTGCCAAGACCTATGGCTGCGCTGTCCGCACTATCGAAGAGATCGAGACGTCCAAGGATATTGATGCGGTCGTCATCTGCACGCCGACCGACACCCATGCCGACCTGATCGAGCGCTTCGCCCGGGCCGGCAAGGCAATCTTCTGCGAAAAGCCGATCGATCTCGACGTTGATCGCGTGCGCGCCTGCATGAAGGTCGTGGCAGAGACCAAGGGAAAGCTGATGGTCGGCTTCAATCGTCGCTTCGATCCGCATTTCATGGCCGTTCGCAAGGCGATCGACGATGGCAAGATCGGTGACGTCGAGATGGTGACTATCACGTCGCGTGACCCCGGCGCGCCGCCGGTGGATTACATCAAGCGCTCCGGCGGCATCTTCCGCGACATGACCATCCATGACTTCGACATGGCCCGCTTCCTGCTCGGCGAAGAGGTCGTGTCCGTTCTCGCCACTGCCGCCGTTCTGGTCGATCCGGAGATCGGCAAGGCCGGTGACTACGACAGCGTTTCGGTCATCCTACAGACGAAATCCGGCAAGCAGGCGATCATCTCCAATTCCCGCCGCGCCACCTATGGCTACGACCAGCGCATCGAAGTGCACGGCTCCAAAGGTGTCGTCTCGGCTGAGAACCAGCGCCCGGTCTCGATCGAAATCGCCAATGGCGACGGCTACACCCGCCCGCCGCTGCACGATTTCTTCATGACCCGCTACACCGAGGCCTATGCCAATGAAATCGCCGGCTTCATCTCGGCGATCGAAAAAGGCACCGTGATCACACCGTCGGGCGCTGATGGCCTTGCTGCTCTGGCGCTTGCCGATGCAGCCGTGAAGTCGGTCAAGGAAAAGAAGCTGATCACCGTCGGCTGATCCGGTACCTTTCCTCGAGAACCACAACATGCCGGGTCTTAGATCCGGCATGTTGCGTTCGGGCCTCCTGCATTCAAGCCTCCTGCCGGATCGCCCCGCCGCTGCCGGAGACGAGACGCAGGGCCGCAATATCGTGATCGATCTCGGTCAACGCCCGGTCCAGATGCCCGTCGAAGACAAGCCGCTGCTCGTCGAAGATGATCGAGACGTCGGGCGGGCCCTGCTGGCGCACCTGGTGCGACTGGGCCAGCCCTTCATCGATGCCTTTCTGCAGGAGCTCGAAATAGCGCGTCCCCGGCCCGGTGATGAAGATGGGCATGCGATCGTAAAGGCTGAGCATGCGCGACAGGCCATTGCCGAGCGCGATGCCTGCCTGGCGAAAGGCATAACCGGCCATGCGATTGCCCTGCCGGGCACTGACCGCGATCTTGTCCATCTCGGCGAGCGGCACGAATTTGGCGGGGATGGTATCCGGCGGCACTTCGAAGGCCGTGCGCAGTATCCCGTAAAACCCGGCCGCCGCCTCGACGCAGCCATAGGAACCGCACCGGCAAAGCCCGGCACTTGGCGAATGCAGCATATGGCCGAAGTTCGGGGCCGTGACTTCCAGTTCCCCGGCGCGATCCTTGCGTGCCACGCCGACGCCGATGCTGTGGCCGAGCGAAAGCGCCGCCAGCGCCCGGAAAGGCTCCTCGCCGGATTTATCGGCGCGCAAGCCGAGCGCCTGCGCCACCAGCAACGTCTCGTTGTTGAGCGAAACCTTGGCCGACCAGGCCGGCTGCAGCAAAGCTGCAAAATCGATCTGCTCGCTTCCGAACACCGGCGACCAGACAAGGCGCGGCCGCACGCTATCGACAATGCCCTTGCTGCTGATCGAAATCGCAAGGACCTGCGCCTTTTCAAGGCGGGAGCGCGAAACGAGGCGATCAAGCGAATCAAGCAGGCTTTGCACGAAATGCGCCGTCCCGGCGACGCCATGATTGCGCGGTTCCTCGAGCCGGTCGATCAGGGTGCCGCTGTAGTCGATCATCGAATACTGCACGACGTCCGACGAAATCCGCACGACGATCAGGTAGCCGCAGTCGCGCCGCTGCGAGAAGAACACGCGCGGTCGGCCCCGGCCGCTATGCGGCGGCTGCTCCGATTTTTCGATGACCTGGGCGCGCTCGAGTTCAGCGGTGATCACGGACACGGTCGCCGAGGCAAGACCGGTCTGCACCGAGATATCGGTATGGGACAGCGGCCCGGATCGCCGCAGCGCCGAAAGCACCAGCGCGCTGTTCTGCTGACGCACCAGTTCAGTGCTGGATTTCGTCAGCATCGCGCATTTCCGTTGAGCCTGGAGATTTCAAACACATGCCCCTCCCAAAGCATCTGTTCATTGGCAAAACAAGACGTGACAAGCCTTGTTGACAGCCTTCTAAAACTCTGACATCTATTTTCTCGACTGTCGAGAAAAAAGTCGCCATGGAATATGGCGCTCATTTCGGCAGTGTTTTTCGGCTGACCGATGGGTCGTGCGGGAGGTTCGCGCGGGCGGTCAGCAGTCTCTTGGGAGGACTACATGAAATCAGTTTTCAAGCTGATGGCAGGGGCTGCCATCATCGTTTCCTTGCACTCCGTCGCGATGGCAAAGGATCTCACAATCGGCGTTTCCTGGTCGAACTTCCAGGAAGAACGCTGGAAGACGGACGAAGCCGCCATCAAGGCCGCTCTCGAAGCGTCTGGTGACAAGTACATCTCGGCTGACGCGCAGGCTTCGGCTGCCAAGCAGCTGACCGACATCGAATCGCTGATCGCCCAGGGCGCAAACGCCATCATCGTTCTGGCGCAGGATTCGGAAGCCATCGGCCCGGCCATCGAAAAGGCCGCTGCAGAAGGCATTCCGATCGTCGGTTATGACCGCCTGATCGAAAATCCGGCTGCCTACTACATCACTTTCGACAACAAGGAAGTCGGCCGCATGCAGGCTGCCGAAGTCATGAAGGTCAAGCCGGAAGGCAACTATGTCTTCATCAAGGGCGCATCGACCGATCCGAACGCCGACTTCCTGTTCTCCGGACAGATGGAAGTGCTGAAGGAAGCCATGGACGCTGGCAAGATCAAGAATGTCGGCGAAGCCTATACGGACGGCTGGAAGCCTGAAGTTGCCCAGAAGAACATGGAACAGTTCCTGACAGCCAACGACAACAAGGTCGATGCTGTCGTCTCTTCGAACGACGGCATGGCAGGCGGCGTCGTTGCAGCCCTCGAAGCCCAGGGTCTTGCAGGCGGCGTGCCTGTATCCGGCCAGGACGGCGACAAGGCCGCTCTGAACCGCGTCGCTCTCGGCACGCAGACCGTTTCGGTCTGGAAGGATTCACGCGAACTCGGCAAGAAGGCCGGCGAAATCGCCGTAGCGCTCGCCGGTGGTACTGCGATGGATGCCGTCGAAGGCAACGTGAAGTTTGCCGGTGGCCCGAAGGCCGTCGAGATGAACTCCTTCTTCATCGCGCCGCAGCCGATCACCAAGGACAACCTGAACGTCGTCCTCGACGCCGGCTGGATCTCCAAGGAAGAAACCTGCCAGGGTGTCAAGGCTGGAACGGTTGCAGTCTGCAATTGATCAGCGCCTGACCATGGGCCTGTAAACTCCGAAAAGAGCGCCGCAGCGACACCGTTGCGGCGTTTCTCGGACGAGCAGCACCTTGAGACAAGAATAAGAGGGGGAGTACCCAGGACATGGCAAACAACACTGTTGCCGCACCTGCCAGCAGCACGCTTAAAACCCAGGGACCTGCCCTGCAGCGTTTCCTGCAGGCGACCGAGATCGACACCCGACTTCTCGGCATGATCGGCGCGCTGCTTCTGATCTGGATCGGCTTTGAAATTTCAACCGGGGGCCTGTTCCTCACGCCGCGCAACCTGTGGAACCTGACGGTTCAGGCTTCGTCGGTTTCCGTCATGGCGACGGGCATGGTGCTGGTCATCGTCACCCGCAATATCGACCTTTCGGTCGGCTCCATCCTCGGCTTCGTCGGCATGATCATGGCGATTACGCAGGCCAGGATTTTGCCGCCGCTGATCGGCTTCGACAATCCGATGACCTGGATCATCGCGCTCACCATCGGCATCATCCTCGGTGCGGCAATCGGCGCCTTCCAGGGCATGATCGTCGCCTTCCTCAGCGTCCCCTCCTTCATCGTCACGCTCGGCGGCCTGCTGATCTGGCGCGCTGCGGCCTTCCTCGTCATCAGCGGCGCAACCGTCGCGCCGATGGACACGAAGTTCCGCGTCATGGGCGGCGGTGCGGACGGCTCGATCGGCGCGACGGCAAGCTGGATCGTCGGCGTCATCGCCTGCGTCTTTATCGTGCTGTCCATCGTCAACTCGCGCAAGCAGCGCAAGCGTTTCGGCTTTCCGCTGCGTCCGACATGGGCGGAATATTTCCTGTCCGTCATCGGTTGCGTCGGCGTTCTTGGTGCCGTCTGGGTGCTGAACAGCTATTACATGCCGGTGAACCTCGCCAAGAAATATGCCGAACTGCACAATATTCCCTGGCCTGAAGGTGGCCTTCAGATTCCGCTCGGCATTGCCGTTCCGGTGCTGATGGCCGTCGGCATCGCCATTGCCATGAGCTTCCTGACGACGCGCACCCGCTTTGGCCGCTACGTCTTTGCCATCGGCGGCAATCCGGAAGCAGCCGAACTGGCCGGTATCAAGACCCGCTGGGTCACGGTGCGCATCTTCGCCCTGATGGGCATTCTCTGCGCCATCGCGGCAGCGATTTCCACCGCACGCCTCAACGCGGCGACCAATGCCCAAGGCACGCTCGACGAGCTTTACACGATCGCCGCGGCCGTCATCGGCGGCACGTCGCTGGCCGGCGGCATGGGCACGATCGCCGGTGCGGTTCTCGGCGCCATCGTCATGCAATCACTGCAATCCGGCATGGTCCTGCTGCGTGTCGATACGCCGCTGCAAAGCATCGTCATCGGCATCGTGCTGGTCATGGCCGTATGGCTTGATACCGTTTACCGCGGCCGAGCCAAGTAGAGGAGTCCGAACAATGACACAACACCGCACTCCGCTCGTCGAGATGAAGAACATCTCCATCTCCTTCGGTGGCATCCACGCCGTCGACAATGCCTCGGTCGATCTCTATCCGGGTGAAGTCGTGGCCCTTCTCGGCCACAACGGCGCCGGCAAGTCGACGCTGATCAAGATCCTGTCGGGCGCCTACAAGCGCGATGCCGGCGAAATCCTGATCAACGGCGAGCCGGTCCATATCTCGAACCCGCGCGACGCCAAGGGCTACGGCATCGAGACGATCTACCAGACGCTCGCCGTCGCCGACAATGTCGATGCGGCCGCAAACCTCTATCTCGGCCGCGAACTGCGCACCCCCTGGGGCACGCTGGACGACGTCGCGATGGAAGCCAAGGCCCGCGAAGTCATGGGCCGTCTGAACCCGAACTTTCGCCGCTTCAAGGAACCGGTCAAGGCGCTATCGGGCGGTCAGCGCCAGTCCGTCGCCATTGCCCGCGCCATCCTGTTCGACGCCCGCATCCTGATCATGGACGAGCCGACGGCAGCGCTTGGACCGCAGGAAACGGCGCAGGTCGGCGAACTGATCAAACAGCTGAAGCGCGAAGGCATCGGCATATTCCTGATCAGCCACGACATCCACGACGTCTTCGACCTCGCGGACCGTGTCTCGGTGATGAAAAACGGTCAGGTTGTCGGTCATGCGCGCACGCAGGATGTCACCAAGGATGAAGTGCTCGGCATGATCATCCTCGGCAAAGTCCCGCCCGGCGCGATTGCCGGCCCCGGCGCCATGCAGACTGCCTGACAGAAGCCGTTTCGAAATCCCTCTTCCCGTTCGCGGGGAGAGGTTCAGGTCGGGGACGCAATGTTTCGGCCATAGGTCCGCGGCAAGGCATCGATCTTGGCCAGGAACCGCGCGGCACTTTCACGCGTGTCCGCCTTCTGCTCCCCGCTCATGCGGTCCCAAGATGAATAGACCGGTCCGAGACGCGGGTTGCCACGCAAGCGTTGCGCATTGCGATCCAGAAAATCCCAATAGAGCGCATTGAACGGACAGGCCCCTTCCCCCGTTCTCTTCTTGACGTCATAGCGGCAGGTCTCGCAATAATCGGACATGCGGCCGATATAGTTTCCGCCGGCGGCATAGGGCTTCGATCCGAGGAAGCCGCCATCGGCGAACTGGCTCATGCCGATGACGTTCGGCAGTTCCACCCATTCGAACGCATCGACATAGACCTCCAGATACCAGCGATGCACGTCGGCCGGTCGCACGCCGGCCAGCATGGCAAAGTTGCCGGTGATCATCAGGCGCTGGATATGATGGGCATAGGCATTGTCGCGCGTCTCTGAAATCACGGTCTTCAAGCAGTTGAGGTCCGTCTCCGCCGTCCAGTAGAAATCCGGCAGAGGTCTATCCGCTTCAAAGAAATTGGTCTGCGCATAATCAGGCATTTTCAGCCAGTAGACGCCGCGCACATATTCGCGCCAGCCGATGATCTGCCGGATGAACCCTTCCGCGCAATTCAGCGGCGCCTTGCCTTCGTGATAGGCATGTTCGACCCGGCGGCAGACAGAAAGCGGATCGAGAAGTCCGACATTGATATAGGCGGACAGCAGCGAATGATGGAGAAACGGGTCGGCAGACACCATAGCATCCTGATAATCGCCGAATAGCGGAAGGTGGCATTCGATGAAACGGTCCAGCGCCGCCTCTGCATCCGCACGCGTCACGGCGAAACGAAAATCCTCAAGCGATCCGAAATGATCGTCGAACCGCTCGGCCACCAGCCCGATGACCGCGTGTGTCACGTCATCCGGTGAAAAACCCGCAGGTTTTTCGGCAAAGAGATCCGCCGCCGCCGGCTTGCGGTTTTCCGCGTCGAAATTCCAGCGCCCGCCCTCCGGCGCATCGCCGCGCATCAAGAGGCCAGTCTTGCGGCGCATGTCGCGATAGAAATACTCCATGCGCATCTGCTTGCGCCCCTCAGCCCAGGCAGAAAAAGCCTCGCGCGAACAGAGGAAACGGTCGTCTGCCAGAATATCCACCGGGATGCCGAGACGGGGCGCCCAGCCCTTCATCATTTCCGCGACACGCCATTCCCCGGCCTCCGTCACGCGGACGCGCTGCACCCCATGACGCTGGACCGCCCGTTCCAGTTCACCGGAAAACGACCCGGTATTGGCCGGATCGTCGAGCCTGACATAGTCCACCCTGTAGCCCGCCCGTCGCATCTCCTCGGCGAAATGGCGCATGGCAGACAGGATGAAGGCGATCTTCTTCTTGTGGTGCCGGACATAGCGGGTCTCGTCAGCCACTTCGCACAGGAGGATGACATCGTGTTCCAGAGACGCGTCTTTAAGGCTGCTCATTCCAGGCGAAAGCTGATCGCCAAGGATGAAAATCAGGTTCCGCACCGTTACCATTCGATCACGCTGCCATCATAGGCTAGGAAACTGCCGGTCTGCGAGGCATCAAGGCCGTCCACCACTGCCAGAAGCTGCACTGCGGCCTGGGACGGCGCAAAGACTTCGTGGTTGCGATTGAATTTCGCACTGAGTTGCGTATCGACCGTGCCCGGATGCAGCGCAACCACAACGGCTTGCGGATGGCTGCGCGCGATTTCGATCGCTGCGGTGCGGACGATCTGGTTGAGCGCGGCCTTTGCGGCCCGGTAGGAAATCCACCCCCCCAGCCGGTTGTCGCCGATCGAGCCGACACGGGCCGAAAGCGTTGCAAACACGGCGAGGCCATCCTTGCGGAGCAAGGGCGAAAAATGTTTCAGCAGCAAGGCAGGCCCAATGGCATTGACGGCAAACTGCTGCGCCATGGAGCCGGGATCGATGGCCCGGATGGTTTTCTCCGGTCCCTGCCCGTTGATTTCCAGCCCGCCAGTCGCGTCGAAGATCAGATCGACAGCCCCCAGACTGTCGCGTGCCGCAATCGCCGCCTGACGGATCGTCGCCTCGTCGGTGAGATCGAGACCCGTCTGCGCGCGCGACAACTTCAGGACGTCACCGTACCGGCCATCCTGTTCCAGAGCCGATGTAACGGCACTGCCGATGCCGCCGCTCGCACCGATGACAATCGCCTTCATACCCGCCTCACCCGCTGGCATCACACCGCCTCCAAACACCGGGCGCTTTTCTCCGTCCCGGCGCAGGCCTCTACGCAGCCGGACCGTCTGCGGATCGCTCCTTTCGCATGCGGCTTCATCCCAAAACGTCCTCACCCGAATTCTTCGCCAGAAAATCCTTTGGCTGAAATTCCATCGACCGAAATTCCTTGGGCTGCAGGCGCATTCGCCATTGAAGCCACGCCCATCCTAAGCTATGAACCGGTCACAGCCTGCTTTGACGGTTTTCCCGTCCAAGAATGCACCCGTAGCTCAGCTGGATAGAGTGCTGCCCTCCGAAGGCAGAGGTCACTGGTTCGAATCCAGTCGGGTGCACCATAACTTTTCACGCCCGGCATGAGAGTTAACCTCCTCCCGCAAGCGCGTATTCGGCTCACCATATAGTCGATCCAGAAGGATTTGAGCCTAGGATCGTACGTTTTGCAGTTTGTTCGCGCTAGAAATGAGCCTGACGCATTTCACCTTGAAATTCGGCGCTGATGCCTTGCCCCTCAAAGCTTGCTTACAGATTTCCTTCCGCAAGAAGTGCGCGGGTCCGCTTCAGCGTCGCCAGGAGCGCAGCCTTATACCCGGTTTCCCCGCCGAGCCGTGCTTGCTGGATCTGTTCCTCTGCTTGATCCGGATGTCTACCACGCAGGCCCATGTAGCAGTAGAAGCGAAGCTGCAACTCGCCGTCTGCATCTTCAAAGAGTTCGTTGACAATCGCACCCTCGCGTGGACCGGCCACCTGGAAGAAGGTGACCTTGCTTTCCTGCTCGAGCGTCACGATTTCACGGAGTTCATTGCCTCCGATCGTCGCCTCCCGCACGAAATGCGTAGCGGTTTCCTCTGTGACCTCGCAACGGGTGCAAAGACCGGGTGCGAGGAACAGTCGCGCATCGCGCGCTTTGAGTTCCAGCCCGCGCCACGCCTGAGCGCGCGTGAGGCGTGGCTGTCCTTCCGGATTTACCGGAACGATGGCAGTCGAGTAGATCATGGTGGATCTTTCCGGTTCGCTGTTGCATCCATCAGGCGGAAGCAACAGTCTCCAGTGCGAAGTCGCGATAGGCGCGAAGGGGCCGACCAAGAAGCTGGGTCAGGCGCTCGACATCGCCCGCCTCCGGAAGCATGCCATCTGTCATGAAGCGTTCGCCCATCAGGCGCATGTCGTAGGCCATCCAGGCGGGCACGAACTGTTTCAGGTTCTGTTCGAAACCTTCCGTGTTGTCGCCGCCGTAGTTGATCGGACGGGCAAGCACATCTGACCAGATGGTGGCGATATCTGCTCCGGTCAGTACGTCTGGACCAACAAGGTTGATCCGGTTGGTCGGGAGCGGTTCCGAAGCCTGTTCACGGCGCAGAAGCTCTCGAGCTGCGATTTCGGCGATGTCACGCGCATCGATCATCGCAAGACCCTTGGAACCGATGGGCATTGTGTAAGCGCCGTAGCCGGTGATGACATCCTTCACCATCAGATCGTTCTGCATGAAGTAGGCCGGGCGCAGGATCGTGGCCTTGAAATCCATCCGCTCTATCATCCGTTCGACACTGAACTTGCCAGCGAAATGGGGCACGTTCACGTAGACATCGGCATGGATCACCGACAGATAGACGATCCGCTCAATGCCTGCCGACCGTGCGACGTTGAGTGCGATCAGGGCCTGTGTGAATTCGTCCGGTACCACGGCGTTCAAGAGGAACAGCGTCGATACGCCGGACATGGCGTTGCGCAGGGAATCGACATCGAGAAAGTCACCTGTGACCACGGATACGCCGTCCGGGAAAGTTGTTTTCGATGGATCGCGTGCAAGGGCACGGACATCCGCACCGCCCTTGACGAGGTGTTCGACCACTTGTTTGCCGATATTGCCGGTGGCGCCAGTTACGAGAATTGTCATGGTTTTGCTCCAGTTATGTTGCTTGACACGCCCAATATGTGTGGTTCACTGGATGTCCGATAGGCGGATAATCTGGACACTCCGTCTCACTGATGGGACACCTATGGACCTTCTCGCTCTCGCCGATTTTAACCTCGTTGCCCGCCACGGTGGATTCGGCAAGGCCTCAAGGGCGACCGGAAGACCCAAGGCCACACTGTCACGCCGCGTCGCCGAGCTGGAAAGCAGCCTCGACATCCGGCTGTTCGAGCGGGGAGCGCGGGTCCTCAAGCTGACCGAGGAAGGGCGAGCGCTGTACGAGCGGACAGGGAGGTTGCTCGCCGAACTCGACGAGACGGCCGCGGCCATCGCATCCGGCGGCCACACGCCCAAGGGGAAGTTGCGCATCAGTGCGCCGGTACTTTTCTCCCAGAGCGCGATGGGCAAGATCGCCGCGGAGTTTGCGCTAACATATCCAGAGGTCAGGCTGGAGGTCACCACAGAGGACAGGCCGGTGGACATGATCGAAGAGGGCTATGATCTGGTCATACGGGTGAACCCCGATCCTGACGAAAACCTGATCGGGCGAGCGTTCCTTCGAGACCGCCTTGTCATCGTAGCAAGCGCCAATCTTCCACGTCCTGAAAACGATGTTCCAGTGCCCGGTATCGTTCGAGGCGCAGGAGAGCGGCAGACATGGCGCCTCAAGACCCCAAGCGGCAACTCTACGATTTTGGTCGAACCTGTCCTGGGTCTGGCATCTCTCATGATGGTCAGGGATGCAGCGCGGGTCGGCGTCGGCGCGGCACGCCTCCCCATCTCGTTGGTGGCCCAGGACATAGCTGACGGGACATTGGTAAACTGGGGCGATGTCGACGGCCCTGAAATAGCGTTGTGGACATTGTATCCGTCTCGCCGACTGCTCAGTGCAAGAGTCTCCGCCTTTCTGGATTTCCTCAAGCAGGCTTTTCCAAATGGAACACCGGACGAACTTGCAGCCTATATCGGCAGGGGATAAGCGGGTTTGCCGTGGTCGATGATCTAAGGTTGAACCTTGGGATAAGCTGCAAGCAGTTGCCCGAAACTACAAGAGCTTGGAACGTCTCGTGCATGAGACAGACCGTTCCAATTCTCTGGCTAGCGGGTTATTTTCTGGACGCTACTTTCTCCCCAAAAGGAGATCCAGATGACCCATTCCATTCAACTCGATGAACATAAATCTGCATTCGAACCGCCCGTGCCCGGCCGAGCCTTGCGTCTGCAAGCCTATGGCGGACCAGGCTCACTTAAGGTGGATCAAATCTCTGTACCGGAGCCGGGGGCCGCAGAGGTCTTGGTTCAGGTCACGGCTGCAGGCGTGAACGGCCTCGATTGGAAAATCCGCGAAGGCCATCTCCGCAACATGTTCACGTTGGATCTGCCTGCCGTCCTCGGCATCGAGATGGCTGGCATCGTGCTCCGCACCGGATCCGACGTTGTGGGCTTCCAGCGCGGCGACCGGGTTATGGCAGCGCTCGGCGGTCTCGGCGCCTATGCCGACCACCTGATCGTTGATGCCGAAAAACTCGTGCAGACACCGGCAGCTCTCAGCGACGTTGAAGCGGCTGCCATTCCGGTTGCAGCCATGACGGCTTGGCATGTTCTTCAAGCTGCCGATTTCGACCTGTCCGGACGGCGTGTGCTGATTCATGGTGCCGCTGGTGGAGTAGGCAGTTTCGCGGTTCAGTTCGCCAAAACGGCCGGAGCATTCGTTCATGCTACCGCATCCACAAGAAGCCTGCCGCATGTGCGTGCATTGGGTGCGGACGAGGTGATCGATTATAGCCATCAAACCCTCGAGCACCTGGCAAACGAAATCGATGTCGTGATCGACCTTGTCGGCTTTAAGGTCCTGGAACAGTCCTGGGCGCTGCTGTCACCGAAAGGTCTCTTGGTGAGCATCGCTGCCCCGGATGTGGCATCACGTGCGCCCGAAGGGCGACGTGGCATCTTCTTGTCAAACAGGCCGGATACAGCACGTCTGGCTGTGATCGCTCAGCAGGTCGCCGCTGGAACACTGCGGTCGACGATCGCCGAAGTGGTCGGGTTCGACGATCTGGCGGCTGCAATCGAGCGAAATCGGACCGGCCACGCTCCTGGCAAGATCGTTGCAGACTTCAGCCTCTGACCATTGCTGTTGCGCGGAAGCGCCGCTGGCGAAAATGTGGTTTCCGTGTCATCTCTATCCTCCAGGTCCTCAGCTTCCGCTGGTGGCCAGTTCAAGGCTGTTCGGGGTGACGCGGCCAAGTGGATTTGGGGGACTTCATGAGGACGACGGTTTTGGTGCCGGCCTTAGCGGCCGTATTGATGCTTGCCGCAGCATCCGGGGCGATGGCCGAGACGCGCCGCTATTACTGCGGCGAAGAAAGTTTCGTCAGTGTCGATACGATCGATGCGGCGACGATCAGCGCCGGACTGATCGACGGCAAGACGATAACGCTCGGGCAATTGCCCGGCACCAGCCGCTATTCGTTCGGCAACACGACCATCGAACTGTCCGATGACCGCAAGGTTATCCAGATCACGCAGGGCGACAATGATACGATCGGCTGCGTCTTTCCGGTTCCGGCCGACGTCGTGACACCGGGAACGGCGAATGCCAATGTCCAGGCTCAGTCCGCACCGGGCATAAAGCCCGATACCACCGTCAGGAGCCAAGTTGCGGCAACGGCCGAGACGGCGGCTTCGACAGGCCCATTCCCGGCAAAATCCTGGGGCGGCGTTGTCCGCGATGGTCCGGGGATGGAGCACAAGAAGCTCGCAAGCCTTGCGGAGGGTGATCCGATCACCGTCGAGGAATCCACCGGCGTCGACATGAACGGCTACCCATGGTTCAAGATCCGCTTCGGCAAGGACAGGGTCGGCTATCAGTGGGGCGGCATCATCTGCCCGATTGGCCAGGAAATGCCGGGCACATACGAGAAATGCGACTGACGATACCTGTCATGCCAGCCCTTATCCGGCCCTATGCCGGAGCATTGGCCCTGCGCACGAACCCTTTGCTGGCGACCATCAGGTCCTTGGTATAGGTCTGCGAGACCCTGCCGCCGGCGAGGTCGCCGGACGACAGACGCTCGACCACCTTCCCGGATTTCATGACCGCGAGCCGTTCGCACATATGGGTGACGACACCGAGATCATGGCTGACCATCAGGAAGGTCAGATTTCGGTCGCGCCGCACCTGTTCGAGCAGGTTCAGCACTTCGGCCTGCACCGAGGCGTCAAGCGCCGAGGTCGGTTCGTCGAGCAGAAGGATCGAAGGTTCGATGATCAATGCGCGGGCAATCGCGATCCGCTGGCGCTGGCCACCCGAAAGCTGGTGCGAATAGCGGAACCGGAAGCTGGAGCCGAGACCGACCTCATCGAGCGCCCGCAGGATTCGCGGCTCGGCATTATCGATGCCTTGGATGGCCAGCGGTTCGAGCAGCAGCCGATCGACCGTCTGGCGCGGATGCAGAGACCCGTAGGGATCCTGGAAAACCATCTGGACCTGCCGGAAAAAGGCCTTGTCGCGAGAGCGGGCAGCAAGCCGCTCGCCGTTGACGGTGATCGTGCCGGCACTGACGGGTGCGAGACCGGCGATGGCGCGCAGCAGGGTCGATTTGCCGGAACCGGATTCGCCGACGAGACCGAAGGACTCGCCGGGCGCGATTTCGATCGACACGGTGTCGAGCGCGAGAAACCCGTCATAATCGACCACCAGGTTTTCAACGGAAACCGAAGCGGTCATATCGCCCACTCCGGCTTGCGGTCGAGAACGGGCAGCGGATGCCGGCTGGTGCCGATCGAGGGCATGCAATTCAGCAGTCCTTGCGTATAGGGGTGTTTGGCATTGGCGAGGTCGCTTGCCGCAATCTCCTCGACGATCCGTCCGGCATACATGACGATGACCCGATCGCAGAAGGACGAGACCAGCCGGAGATCATGCGAGATGAAGATCAGGCCCATGCCGCGATCTGCGACGAGACGATCGAGAATTCCGAGCACTTCAAGCTGCACCGTGACATCGAGTGCCGACGTCGGCTCATCGGCGATCAAGAGTTCCGGGCCGGCGATCAGCATCATCGCGATCATCGCGCGCTGGCCCATGCCGCCGGAAACCTCGTGCGGGTAGAGATCGAAGACGCGGCCCGCGTCGCGGATCTGCACCGCCTCAAGCATGGCGATCGCCCGGTCGCGGGCCTGGCTGCTGCTGACCTTTTCGTGGGTACGCAAGGTCTCGACGATCTGGCGGCCGATGCTCATCACCGGGTTGAGCGAATATTTCGGATCCTGCAACACCATGGCGATGCGGCTGCCGCGCAGGCTGCGCCTGAGCTTCGGCGCTGCGGTCAGAAGTTCGATACCGTCGAAATTAAGCGATTTGGCGGTGATCTGCGCATGCGCCGGCGTCAACCCCATGATCGCCCTGCCCGTCTGGGATTTGCCGGATCCGCTTTCGCCGACAATGCCGAGCCGCTCGCGTCCGAGCGTGAAAGACACGCCGCGCACGGCTTCGATGACGCCGGTGCGCGTCGGAAAGCTGACCCGCAGATCATCAACCGTCAGCATCGCCGTCATTGGCCGCTCTCCCGCGGATCGAGCGCGTCGCGCAGGCCATCGCCAAGCAGATTGAACCCGAGGCTGACGACGAGGATCGCAAGGCCGGGCATGGTCGCCACCCACCACTGGTCGAGAATGAAGCGGCGGCCGGATGCGATCATTGCGCCCCATTCCGGCAGTGGCGGCTGGGCGCCAAGGCCGAGGAAACCGAGGCCCGCGGCCGTCAGGATGATGCCGGCCATGTCGAGGGTGACGCGCACGATCAGCGAGGAAATGCACATCGGCATGACATGGCGCAGGACGATCCGGAAGGGCGACGCCCCCATCAGGCGCACGGCAGCGATATAATCGGAATTGCGCACCGCCAGCGTTTCTGCCCGGGCGATGCGCGCATAGGGCGGCCAGGAGGTGATGGCGATGGCGAGAATGGCGTTTTCGATGCCCGGCCCCATGGCCGCGACGAAGGCGAGCGCCAGCACGAGCTTCGGGAAGGCGAGGAAAATATCGGTGACACGCATCAGCACCGCATCGACCCAGCCGCCGGCATAACCGGAGATGGCACCGACCAGAAGGCCGATGGGTGCGGCGATGATCGCCACCAGCACGATGACCAGCAGCGTCAGCCGCGAGCCGTACAGCAGCCGCGACAGGATATCACGGCCCTGATCGTCGGTACCCAGAAGGTAGCCTTCGCTGCCGGGCGGGAGAAGCCGGGCGCCGGCCAGGTTGCCGATGACAGGCGAATGCGGTGCCAGAAGGTCGGCAAAGATCGCGATCAGAACGAGCAGCAGGATGATGCCGAGGCCGACCGTGGCGAGCGGATTGGCCGAGAAGCGCCGCCAGGTCATATAGGCACGCCCAAGCCGCGCCTGCATGCGCGATTGCGGCCGATCCGTCATCAACCATTCGCGACGGGACTGGGTCGTTGTCTGGGTGATCTGGCTCATCGGTCGCGGGTCCGTGGATCGAGGGTGCGGTAGAGCAAATCGGAGAGAAGGTTGATGGCGATGAAGACGGAGCCGATGACGATCGTCCCGCCGAGCACGGCATTCATATCGGCATTCTGCAGCGAATTGGTGATGTAGAGGCCGAGACCCGGCCAGGAGAAGACCGTTTCGGTCAGAACGGATCCTTCGAGCAGGCCAGCATAGGATAGCGCGATCACAGTGACCAGCGGCACCGCCGCGTTGCGCAAGGCATGACCCCAGATGATCCGGGTTTCCGACAAGCCCTTGGCGCGCGCAGCGACGATGTATTCCTGCTGCAACTCGTTGAGCATGAAGCTTCGGGTCATGCGGCTGATATAAGCGAGCGAAAAATAGCCAAGCAGTCCGGCCGGCAGGATGATGTGGCGGAAGACATCCTTGAAGACGTCCCATTGCCCCTGCCACAGCGAATCGAGCAGATAAAAGCCGGTCACCGGCGTGAAGGAATATTCGTAGACGATGTCGATGCGGCCAGGGTAAGCGACCCAACGCAGCTTTGCGTAGAACAGCACCAGCGCCAGAAGCCCGAGCCAGAAGATCGGCACCGAATAGCCGATCAGGCCGATGACGCGGACGATCTGGTCGGCGATCGAGCCGCGGCGGACGGCTGCGAGAACACCCAGCGGCACACCGATCAGGCTGCCGATCAGCGTGCCGACGGTCGCAAGCTCCATGGTCGCGGGGAAGACCCGGCGGATATCGTCCATGACCGGATTGGTGGTCAGAACCGACGTGCCGAAATTGCCGGACAAGGCATCCTTGAGATAGATGTAGAATTGGTAGTAGAGCGGCTCGTTGAAGCCCAACAGCTCGCGGGTGCGCTCGACGACATGCGTCGGCGCCCGGTCTCCGAGAATGGCAAGTACCGGATCGACCGGGATAACCCGGCCGATGAAGAAGGTCACGGCCAGAAGCCCGAGATATGTCGTGACGATGACGACGAGGAACCGCAGCACCGCATAGGTCCGCGCCTTGGCACGGGCGCGAGAGCGCCCGGCCGGTCGTATTGTGATGTCCGGGATTGTCACCGGCGCGCTCCGGATCAATCCTTCGATACGGTCCAGACATAGTTGGTATCGAAGCTCGGGCCGAGCTTGAAGCCCTTCAGCTTGCCGCTGTAGCCGGCAACTTCGGTCTGCTGAAAGATCACCACGAAGGGGCTCTTTTCAAGCACCTTCTTCTGAAGGTCCTTGTACATGTCGGCGCGTTTCGTCGCGTCCTTTTCGAGCAAGGCAGCCTTGCTCTGATCAGACCATTCCTTCGGCACCTCCCATGTATTGCGCCAGGCGAGCGTCTTCGTCTTACCTTCGTCCGAATTGTCAGGATTGACGGTGAAGGTTTCCGCATTGGAGTTCGGATCGAAATAGTCCTGGCCCCACTGGCCGATATAGATGTCATGCGTGCGGGCGCGGTACTTGGTGATCGTCTGCTTGCCGTCGCCGGGGATGATTTCCATCTTGATATTGGCCTGGGCAAGGGTCTGCTGCACGGATTCGGCAATGCCGGTCACCGGCTGGGTGTTGCGCACGTCCATCGTCACGGTGAAACCATCGGCCAGGCCGGCCTTGGCCAGCAATTCCTTGGCCTTTGCGACATCCAGCTTGTAGGGATTTTCGTCCAGCTCGCCAAGAACGCCCTTCGGCAGGAAGGTCTGGTGGATCTCGCCGATGCCCTTGATGAGCGTGGAGCCGATCGCGTCATAATCGACGAGATACTTGAAGGCTTCGGCCACTTCCGGCTTGGCGAGGTTCGGGTTCTTCTGGTTGAGGCTGAAATAATAGACCGTGCCCTTGGGCGCGCTGGTGCTCGCAAGGTCCGCATTCTTGGAAATCGCTTCAAGGTCGCCGGGTTCGAGATTGCGCGCCACGTCGATGTCGCCGTTCTCGAGGGCAAGACGCTGGCCCGAGCTTTCCTTCATATGGCGATAAATGACGCGGGCAAGCGGCGCCTTTTCACCGGAATAATTGTCGTTGCGTTCCAGAACGATCACCTCGTTGGCACGCCATTCGCGCAGCTTGAAGGCACCCGAGCCGGCATAACCGGTCTTCAGCCAGGCATTGCCGAAATCATTGTCGTATTTGTATTCGTCCGACGGGGTCACGGCTGCGACGTGTTCCAGCACCAGTTTCTTGTCGACGACCGAGCCGACGGTGGCCGTCAGGCAGTTCAGCACGAAGCTCGGTGCATAGGCTTTGTCGACGGTGAAGACGAAGGTGTTTTCGTCAGCGGCCTTGGCTTTCTCGGCAATATTGTCGCCGGTCAGGCCGAACTGGGTGAGGATGAAAGCGGGGCTCTTGTCGAGCTTGACGACGCGCTCGAAGGAATAGGCAACGTCTTCCGCTGTAATCGGATTGCCGGAGGCAAATTTGAGGCCGGGCTTCAGCTTGAACGTATAGGTCAGGCCGTCGTCGGAAACGGTCCAGCTTTCAGCCAGGTCACCGACGATCTTCGACGTGTCGTTGAGATCAAGGCGAACCAGGTAGCTGTAGGTGTTGGCGGTGATTTCTGCGGTGGAAAGCTCGAAGGCTTCGCCCGGGTCCATGGTGATGATGTCGTCGAACGCGAAACCTTCGACCAGCGTATCGGCCGGGGTTTCGGCGAAGGCCGGTGCACCGGCCATCAGGATCAGCGACATGGCTGCGCTTGCGGTCAACATTCGGAAGTGCTTGTTCATGGTGTGCATCATCGCTCTGTTCCCTTGTTTTGGACCCGTTCCGGGCCTCTGTTTTCCGGCTCAGTCGGCTTCGTGCCAGGCTTGAGCCAAAACGCGCAGCCAGTTTTCCCGGCATATTTTTGTCAATTCGGCCTCACCATATCCGGCAGCCCGAAGTGCTGCAATCAGGCTCTGGTTGCCGGCCGCATCCGAAATTTCCGCCGGAATGGTTGCACCATCAAAATCCGACCCGAGCGCGACGCAATCGATGCCCATGCGCTCCACCATGTAATCGACATGGCGGACCATATCGCTGAGCGGCGTCTGTGCATTTTCCTGGCCATCCGGGCGCAGCATGGTCGTGGCATAGTTGAGACCGGCCAGCCCCTTGCTCTCGCGGATGGCATCCATCTGGCGGTCGGTCAGGTTTCGCGCCACCGGCGTCAGGGCATGAGCGTTGGAATGGCTGGCAATCAGCGGCTGATCGGAGGTCTTTGCGACATCCCAGAAGCCCTTTTCGGTGATATGGGCAAGGTCGATGAGGATGCCCAAGCGATTGCATTCGCGCACGAGATCGAAACCGGCCCCGGTCAGACCCGGCCCGGTATCGGGGTTCATGGGATAGGCAAACGGCACACCGTGGCCAAAGATATTGTGACGGCTCCAGACTGGCCCTAAAGATCTCAGCCCTGCGGCGTAGAAGGTCTCCAGCGCATTGAGATCGGCGCTGATGGCTTCGCAACCCTCCATGTGAAGAACGGCCGCAAACACACCTTCCGCTATCGACTGGCGAATCTCGCCTGTGCTGCGGCAGAGATTCCAGGCACCGGCGCGCTCCAGCCGCAGGGCGATGGCTGTGAATTCAAGGGCGATGTCGAGCGATGGCTGGCGCTCCAGCGGTGCCGACAAGGGGGTGCTGTAGTGGCCCTTCTCGTCGGGCTGCTTGAGCACGAGATCGCCGGAGGGGATATAAATCGCGCAAAGTCCGCCGACGAGCCCGCCTTTCAGCGATCGGGGTCCATCGATATGGCCGGAACTGATCCCGTCGACAAACTCCGCGACGGGATCAGCGCCAGCCTTCGCATGGCTCCAGAGGCGCAGCAGGACGTCGTTGTGACCATCGAAAACCGCCTGCATGCAAAAACTTCCCTTTAAAATCAGACAACTAGTCAGCAGGCAGGAACGTTTCGCCAGAGACCACGAGACAAATGCTATTGAATTAACCACTGCCTGACAATGAGGCAGATCGCGATTTCCACACAAACTGATATATCAGAAAACGTTAAATCAAGCCCAAGGCAAGCCAGTCTTTCCGCGAAAATATGCAACAGGTGCGGCCGAATTCCGCAACAACGATGTCTTGCGAGCCAATTCCTGTGTTGCATTGCACGAAAATCTGGCATGGGTGCGGTCAAGAAAAGCCGGCCGCCCGAATGAGACGGGACGCCACGCGACCAGTCGCGAGGACGCAAATGAACGATGATCGTATCCTGCAAAAGGCCTTTCCACGCGCGGTCCGTGCTGGAAAGATAGCCACGCTCCTTTTGCTGGCGGTCCTTGCCGGCTGCGCAGGCAAACCCGTTGGTGTGCTGATCCCGTCGGGAACCAGCCCCGGCGCCAGCGAAGTCGATCTTCTCGTCGCCACGACGCGGGCGCCCTCCAACGAGCCGGGCGTGCTCTATGGAGGCGAGCGTGCCAAGCAATTGTCGGTCGCCGAAATCACCGTCTCGATCCCGCCGGATGACACCCGCGAGATCGGCCAGGTCCAGTGGCCGAAGAAACTGCCAGCCGACCCCTCCAAGGAATTCTCGACGGTCAGCGTCAAGCCGCTGACATCCCCGGCCGAGGCCGAACCGTGGTTGAAGGCGCATCTGCCGAAAAGCCGCCGCATCCTGATTTTCGTGCATGGTTTCAACAACCGCTATGAAGACGCCGTCTATCGCTTTGCGCAGATCGTTCATGATTCCAAGACGGACGTGGCGCCGGTCATGTTCACCTGGCCCTCGCGGGCCTCGATCTTTGATTATAATTACGACAAGGAAAGCACGAACTATTCGCGCGATGCGCTGGAAGACCTGCTGCGCCGCGCATCGAAGGATCCGGCCATTGGCGAAGTCACCGTCATGGCCCATTCGATGGGCTCATGGCTGACGGTCGAGGCTCTCAGGCAAATGGCGATCCGTGACGGGCGCGTCGCCCCGAAGATCAAGAATGTCATTCTTGCCTCCCCCGATCTTGATGTCGATGTTTTCCGCATGCAGTGGGCAGCGATGGGCAAGGACAAGCCGAAGTTCACGATCTTCGTTTCGCGAGACGACCGGGCCTTGAACATCTCGCGGCGCATTTCCGGCAATGTCGAGCGGCTTGGCCAGATCGACCCCTCGCAGGAGCCATATCGCAGCGCCTTGGAAAATGCAGGAGATATCACCATCTTCGATCTCACCGAGTTGAAGGGGGGCGACAAGCTGAACCATGGCAAATTCGCCGAGAGCCCTGAAGTGGTGAGACTGATCGGCAACCGCTTGATCGAAGGCCAGACGGTGACGGATTCCGATATCGGCCTTGGCGAGCGTGTCGGCGCCGTGGCGCTCGGCACCGCACAGACGGTCGGCAGCGCCGCCAGCATCGCGGTCAGCACACCGATCCTGATCTTCGATCCTAAAACCCGCGAAAACTACCGTGGACAGGTTGATCGCTTCGGTCGCAGCCTCAGCGGCACGGTCAGCGCCACGGTGGGTCAATGAGCCTCGATACAGTGGACGAAACGCCACCGGCGCGGCGGCATGTTCTGGGCATGCTCCTGCGCGGGATTTCGGTGTTGGTCATTCTGGGCTTTGCTGCCTGGGGTGCGCTGGCGCTGTCCTATCAGGCGCCTGTATCCCCTGCCCTGCGCATCGCCGCAGCCTGCGGTTGGGTTCTTTTTTCAATCGCCTGTCTGGTGGTCTATCTGAGGCGCAGGTCGAGACTGGCGGCATTGATCTATCCGCTGGCGATAGCAGGACTTCTCTTCTGGTGGGATTCCATTCCAGCCCGCAACGACCGAAACTGGGCTGACGATCTGGCGCAGACGACCGTTGGCGTGGTCAACGGGCCGGACGTCACGCTTGCCAATGTCCGCAACTTCGACTGGCGCACCGAGACGGATTATGCGGTCAACTGGGAAACCCGGACCTACGACCTCGACAAACTGGCATCCGTCGATCTTCTCCTGTCCTACTGGTCGGGTCCGGCGATTGCCCACACGCTGGTCTCGTTCGGCTTCACAGACGGTAGTTTCGTGACGTTTTCGGTGGAAATCCGCAAGGAGAAGCATGAGCGTTTTTCCGAGATCGGCGGCTTCTTCAAAGAGTTCGAGACCAGCATCATTGCTGCCGACGAGCGCGACATCGTCCGGCTGCGCACCAATATCCGCAAGGAAGACGTCTATCTCTACCGCATCGCCATGACAAAACCGGCCATGCGCTCGCTGTTCATGGCCTATGTCGACCAGGCCAACGGTCTTGCGGAGACGCCGCGCTTCTACAACACGATCACCGCCAACTGCACGACGATCGTCTACGAGATGGTTGCCCGCATCGTCCCGGATCTGCCGCTCGACTATCGGCTGATCTTTTCGGGTTACCTCGCCGAATACATCGAAACGGTGAAAGGCCTGACGCCCGGTTTCACGCTGGAACAGCTGCGCGCAGCGGGCAGGATCATTATGCGCGCTCAGGATGTCGACAACGCGCCGGATTTTTCCGCCCGCATCCGCGACGGAATACCGCCTCTTCCCCTTTGAACGATCGGCAAAGCGTCCTAGAAGAAGAAGGACAAAAGGACGATCGCGCATGAACCTCAAGGAATTCGCCAGCAAGCTCGCCTTGTCTCAGACAACGGTCAGCCGCGCGCTCAGCGGTTATCCCGAGGTCAAGCCGGCGACGCGCGAACGCGTGCTCAAGGCGGCGCTGGAATATGGATACCGGCCCAATACGAGTGCGCTCGGCCTTGCGACCGGCCGCGTCGGCGCCATCGGCATCGTCTTTCGCGGCGGTGGCCAGTTCGGCCCCCATACCAGCGAATTCATGGGGGGCCTCGGTACCCGGCTGCAGCAGGACGAGGTGGATATCCTGGTTTCGACGGTCGATTCACCGGAAGCGGAGCTCAACACCTATCGCAGGCTTGCCGCCAGCAAACGCGTCGATGCCGTGATCCTGCACTCGCCCTTCACCGACGACCCGCGCATCGCCCTGCTCACCACCCTGCGACTGCCGTTCATCGTCCACGGGCGGACGCAGGCCCCGGGCGATTTCGGCTGGCTCGATATCGACAATTTCGATGCGATCCGACAGGCAACCAGCCACCTGCTGGATCTCGGGCACCGGCGCATTGCCTTCCTCAACGGCCATCGCGGACGGGTCTTTGCGGACCATCGTCACGAAGGCTACCAAACGGCGCTTGCAGCACACGGCATTGCCGTCGATCACCAGCTTTCAGGCAACGGCGAATTTACCGACGAGATGGGCTTTCGCTTGATGCAGGGCTTCCTCAAGCTGGAACAACGGCCGACCGCCGTTCTCGCCGGCTCGATGATGTCGGCACTGGGCGCCATGCGCGCCATCCGAATTTCTGGACTGAAGGTCGGCGACGACATATCGCTGATCGCCCATGACGATGTATTCCCGTACATCAGCCCGGAAAATCTGGTGCCGACGCTATCGACGACACGATCCTCTATCCGGGCCGCGGGCGCGCGGATCGCGGAAATGGTGCTTGAGCTTCTGCAGGGAACACCGGCCAGCGACCTGCGCGAGGTCTGGCCGGTGGAACTGGTCATCCGCAATTCGACGGGCGCCTGTCTATCAGACCCGTAGCTCGCGCCGTTCCTTTTCGGTAAACAAGGCAAGATCGAGAACCTTCTGCAGGTTGGCCGCATGTCGGAAGCCCGGTTCGGCCGTCTTGCCCGCGCGCACGGCCTCGACGAACCGCTCGTAATTGGTCGGAACGGTGCCGGCATCGATATCCGTCCAGGTCCCGGTCTCGACATCCTTGCCGAGGCAGGCCCGAAGCGTCGATCCATCCGGCGTATGAATAACCTCGATCGCGCCTTTCTCTCCGTGCATGCGCAGGCGCAATTCGTTGAGATGGCCGGTTGCCCAGCGGCTGGCATGGATCACGCCCATGGCGCCATTGGCGAATTCCGCCGTCATGGTGAAGCTGTCATTGGCGTCGAGATCATACTCGCCGATGCGGTTTCCCGGCGCCTTGTCGAAGGTCTTCAGGCGGGCGAAGATATGATCGACGTCGGTCGCGGCGCCATAGCCGGCAAAATCAAGGATGTGGATGCCGACATCGCCGAGCACGCCGTTCGAGCCGTGTTTTGTCGATAGCCGCCACAGCCATTGCGCTTCCGTCGCCCAATCGCCCCAGGCCTTGGAAACAAGCCAGCTCTGGAGATAGGAGGCCTCGACATGGCGGACCGTTCCGATCTCGCCAGCCAGAACCATCGCGCGGGCCTTCTGGATCTCGGCGACGTTGCGATAGGTCAGGTTGACCATGGCGACGAGCCCGGATTTTTCCGCTGCATCGGCCATCTCGGCAGCCTTGGCATAGTTTTCCGCCAGCGGTTTTTCGCAGAGCACATGCTTGCCGGCAGCCAGCAGCGCCAGCGTCGTCGGGTGGTGGATGCGGTCGGGCGTGACATTGGCGACCGCGTCGAATTCACCCCAGGCGATGGCATCGCTGAGCGAGGTGAAGCTCTTGGCGATATCATGCCGAAGCGCAAAAGCCCGCGCGGTCGCCGGATCGACATCGACGGCCGCCACCAGTTCGACACCCTTGATGGTCGAAAAATTCATGGCATGGGTATTGGCCATGCCGCCCGTTCCGAGAATGAGAAGACGCATGACAGACCTCACTTGTATCCGGCTTCGCCAGCCTGGTGCAGCCGCGGACCGCGCTCGACGATCGGCTCCAGCGCTTTTTCCACCGGAACGTTCGGCGCATCATGGATGGCGCTGTAAGTCCCTTGCGGGTTGTAGGCCCACTTTACAGCGTTGCGCAGAACCTTCTGGACGTTGCCGTCGTGATAGGTCGGATAGGTCTCGTGGCCCGGACGGAAATAGAAGATGTTGCCGGCGCCGCGTCGCCAGGTCAGCCCCGAGCGGAATACCTCGCCGCCGGCAAACCAGGAGATGAAGACGGTTTCGAGCGGTTCCGGTACCGAAAACTGCTCGCCGTACATTTCCTCGTTTTCCAGCACGAAATTTTCGTCCAGCCCCTCGGCGATCGGGTGGCGCGGGTTGATGACCCAGAGGCGCTCGCGCTCGCCGGCCTCCCGCCATTTCAGCGCGCAGGGCGTGCCCATCAGACGCTTGAAGGGCTTCGAAAAATGGCCGGAATGCAGGACAATGAGGCCCATGCCTTCCCAGACGCGCTTGGCAACGCGCTCGACGACCTCGTCGGACACGGCGCCATGATCCTTGTGGCCCCACCATAAAAGCACGTCGGTTTCGGCCAGCCGCTCGACGCTCAGGCCATGTTCCGCCTCCTGCAGCGTCGCGGTCGTCGCCTCGATGCCGACATCGATATTCAGCGATGCGGCGATCGTCGTGTGCATCCCGTTCGGGTAGATGCTTCTCACGACATCATTGGTCTGCTCATGGATATTCTCGCCCCAGACGACGGTTCGTATGGTCATGATCAACTTCCTCTTTCGCCGCGCGCCGGCCCCTTTCGGCAGAGCCGAAAGTATGGTGGACACAAGCAGACGCTAAAATTGAAACCGCTTTCAATTTCTAGCGATAGAGTCGGAACATGACTTTTGCAAGGAGAAATTCAATCGGCTCGCTGGTTCAGTGGAAGGTGGATTTGGAGAAAAGATTGAGAACCACAACGCCGGCGATGATCAACCCAAGACCAAGAATGGCCGGCAGATCGAGCTTCTGGCCGAAGACGAAAGCACCGACAAGCGAAATCAGCACGATGCCGAGACCGCTCCAGATGGCATAGGCGATGCCGACCGGAATGACCTTCAGCGTATAGGACAGGAAATAGAAGGCCACGGCATAACAGGCGACCATGACCAGCGTCGGCACCAGGCGGGTAAAATGCTGTGCGGCCTGCATGGCCGACGTGCCGAGCACTTCGAAGACGATGGCGACGACGAGCATGGCATAGAGCGTGACGGGATTCATGGGGACGGCTCCGAAGGTCGGCTATTGCAGCGAAAGGGCTTTGAGGCGGGCGTGCATGACGCCGCGAACATCCGCAGACAACTCGTGGCTCTGCAGCAGATCGGCGAGCCAGATGCCATCGGCGGCAAAGCGGGCAAGCTGGCAGTCGGGCGAGGAATCCGTGCCGACATATTCGTCGGCCCGCTCGCTCACCCATTGCCGCCAGCGCTCCCGCAATGGCGGTTCGGCGAGCAGCGCGATCGTCAGCACGCGCCATGCCTGGGCATCACCGGCCCCGGTCGCCGCCGTATCGGGTTCGGCGTCATCGAAGGCAAACACGGTGGAGACATAGGCTCGCGTAAAGCGCCCCTGCGAAACCGGGTCGCTGCGCATCACCTGCGCCATCGCCGCATCGAATTTTTCGACCATGTCATCGAACAGCCCGTTGAGCAGCGCCATCTTGCTGGGAAAGTGGTGCAGCAAGCCGCCCTTGCTGACACCCGCGGCCTGGGAAACCGCATCAAGGGTGACATTGCCGAGACCCTGATCATAGGCAAGCCTGGCGGTAACCCGCAGCAACTGCTGGCGGACCTGTTCCGGCTGCTTCTTTCGGTGGTGCGCTGTAGACATTCTCCATAAAGAAACCGTCTGGACGGTTTGTCAATGGATTTTTGAGTGCGCGGAATGGAACGCGATGAAACGTCGCAAGCTGGAAACCAAGCAGATAGGCATTGTGAAGCCGCACCCTGTCCCGTAAAAAACAGGAACTGGCGGGACGAAACGAATGAACGTGACAGAATCGACCACCCTGTACGAGGCCATTGGCGGCGATGCGACGGTATCAGCGCTGACGACGCGCTTCTACGCGTTGATGGATACGCTGCCGGAAGCCGCGCGATGCCGCGCCCTGCATCCGGCGGATCTGTCGGGCAGCCGCGAAAAATTCTATGAATACCTGACCGGCTGGCTTGGCGGGCCGCCGCTTTACACCGACAAGCGCGGCCATCCGATGCTGCGCCGCCGTCACTTCGGCGCCTCCATCGGCGCGGCCGAGCGGGACGAATGGTTGTTATGCTTTCGCCAAGCCCTGGAGGAAACCGTCACCCACCCGAAACTGCGCAGCGTCATCCTCGAACCGGTGACGCGGCTTGCCCACCATATGCAGAACAGGGAAGAACAGGCATGAAGAGCAGTTCGGCGCGGCAATCCATTCTCTTCGTGGCGGGCCTGATGGGCCTTGCCGGCGTCGTCAGCGCGGCAGCCGCATCCCATGGCGCCGATCCGCGCCTGCTGGGTGGTGCCTCGGCCATGTGCCTTGCCCATGCCCCTGCCCTGATCGCGCTTTATGCGGGCTGGTTGCAGATCCGCACAGCCGCCCTTGCCGCTATCCTGCTTGCTGCTGGCACCGCCCTGTTTGCGACTGACCTGACAACACGGCACGTCCTTGGTCACGGGCTGTTTCCGATGTCGGCCCCCACGGGCGGCGTGCTGATGATGCTGGGCTGGCTCGCAATTGCAATGGGTGCAGTGCTGCCTCGTCGCGTGACACAAGAGCGCTGATATCGGCGCCCTGACGTCAGGCGCCCTCGACGACGGAAAAACTTTCGAATTTCGGAGGCCCCAGATACATGGCGCGATTGTCGCCGGCGTTGCGATGCGCCGCGCGAAAATTTTCGGATTTCGTCCATGCCGAAAAGGCGGTGCGATCCTGCCAGATCGAGCTTGAAACGAACAGCGTATAGCCCTCCTCGGCCACCGTTTCGCCGCGAAGCAACTTGAACTCGACAAAGCCGGGCATGTCGCCCAAGCTCGAATCGCGGTTTTTCCACACGTCCTCAAATGCGGCTTCATGGCCGATGGCGATCCTGAAGCGGTTCATGGCGTAAAACATCGCAGTCTCTATCTCTTGTCGTTGCGGAAATGACGTGCAACCGCCGCTACCGGAAAGCGGAGAATATTGTCCTGCGCGGCGGGCGCAACTGCAAACATCTCCCGCGCGGGCAAGCGGGCCTGTCCCGCCGGAAACTCGACCACGTTCACATCGGTCTCGGCAGCACGGGCGCGGCGCGTCAAAAGCTCGTAGAGTTCCGGAACGAGGCCGTCTCCAAACTGAGATGCCATCTTGTGAAGACCGATCATCATATATTGATCCGGACGGTGTTCGCTCATGTTCTTCTCCCTTCGCCGCGCGAGGAAACAATCCCTGCGCCTCGAAAATAGCGGCCAATCAGTTGCCGCGGGCCTGACCGGTGCTGAGTTCGGCGAAAGCCCGCTCAAGGCTGGACTTGCTGCCGTTGCGCAACGGCACGAAGGCCTTGCCCCACTTCTTGCAGCCACTCTTGACCCGCAGGCAGGCGTCGTGGCTGATGCAGTCGATCGGGCAGAACACGCAATCGACGGATGGCAGGACATTGTCGATGCGTGACACCGCCTCGCGCAGGCCGCCATCATGATGGATCAGTTCGGCACCGTAGGACGTGGCGATCTGGCGCAGATGCGCAACCTGACAATCCCGCCCGCCGACATAAAGGAAACTGCGCCCTTCCAGCGTCGGGCGTTCGATATCCGCAGCTTTTTCAACGACGGCTGATTGCTGGTCGTAGCGGCTCTTCGTCCGCTGACGCTTCTTGTCGTGCATGCTGTCGTCTCCGCCCTTGCGTTTCTCCACGGCGATTTCCGCCGCCGATTGACCCGCTTCGATTCTTCGATGAGGAGACCCTATAAAACTTGATAATTCGAGTAAAGTATAAACATGAGTTTTTTTATCATATTTTTACAGGCGCCGCTGCGCTTGTCGTCAAACGCCGGTATTGCAGGCATCTGACGGGCCAGGCGATCCCATCAGCGCCCTCTGTTGAACTTCATCGGAAGCAGGAATTCCAAGCTGTTATTTGCGGAGCCTTCCGGAATGGGGGGAAACGGCGCCGCACGGTTAACGGCGTTCAGGATCGCCTCATCCAGGAGGGGAGAGCCCGAGCTTTTGGCAATAGCCAACCCGCTGACGGCACCGCTCGCCAAAACGGTGAAACGAACCCAAGGCACGCCGGTGACCCCTTGCCGGGCCGCCCTTGGCGGATTGCGGGAGGCACGGACCAACTTCGCCCGCACCTTGCCTTTGTAGTTCGAGACCGCCGCATTGCCCGATTGCCGGGAGAATGCACCCTTTTTGCCCTGGGCTGTGCTTGCCTTGGCTGCTTCCGCACCATCGGCCTGTCCCTTTTTCTGCGCAGCAACGGCTGCGCCATCTTCCCCGGACTTCGGGCGGATCGCTTTCTTTTTGACGGGCTTTTGCTTCTTCGGTTCCGGCTTCTTGATTTCCTTGCGCTTTTCAACCTTTTTGGGTTCTGGCTTTTCTTCCGGCACGACCGTCTCGACCGGTGGCACCGTTGCCGTGACTTCGGCTTCGGCAACGGGTGGCATCTCATCGGCAGGCAGAATGATGTCCGCTTCAACCGGGGGAATATCGCTTGGCGTCTCCGCCGCGATCTCGGACTGGATCGGCGTGATTTCCTCGGGCACCACCTCGGCGGTTTCCGAGAAGATCTGCTCAACCTGTTCCGGCTCCGCCTCCATTGGGTCGAGCGCTTCGGTCGGATCGCCAGCCTGAAGCGTGTCCTCGAAGGCATTGCCGAGAAGCGTCACTTCCATCGCCTCACCGCCGGCGATCTCCGCTTGGTCCGACGGCTGCGATTCGAACAGCGTTGCCGCCACGCCATGCGCCAGAAGCGAAAAGGCAATTGCGGCAGTCCATTTCAGAGCGGTTCGCATCATCGGTACAGTCCTGTCGGGAGAGACGGTTGTCAGCCCTTGAGCTCGACGAGCGATTTCGAACCCGTCTTCAGGGCCTTCATGCAGGCGTCCTCCGCCAGGCCTTCACCGGTGCAGGCCGGCGTGTCATTGATCAAAAGGCTCTTGACGGCCTCGCATTTCGTTCCGGGCAGATCGAACTGCCGGACCTTCGTCTTGCCGGACGGCAGATCGCGGAAATCGAGGACTGCCATGCGCTCGACAAGCCCCTTCTGATCGAACAGCACGAATTCGAACGAGACCTTCGACAGCGATTGCGCAAGGTTGTTGGCGGCGACGAACGTGAACTTGCAGCCCTTTTCACTGACGACCATATCGTTCAACTCGACACTGAGCATGCCAACGCCAGCATCCTGCGAAAAGACCGCGCTGCCGGGCCAAGCCGATGCAAGCATGACGGCAATCACAATTCCCTGAAGTCTCTTCATGCTTTTACCCCTCATAGGCACCTGAACATATCCGGTCGCGCTGCGCCACGCGGATATCAACCGCGAAATACTAGACGAAAAAAATCCGGTATTGCGTCCATAATAAAAGATGAGTAATGAAGTCAAGATACTAAACGCAACGACAAGGCAGCCGGCGCATGGGTCCCAGCCCGCCTGCCATGATGCCCAGGACGTCAAGCCTGCCATGCCAACCGAAACCGATACCGCAGTGGAAATCCCGCGATCGACCGTAAAGGGCCAGACCCATCGCCTGGTCGAAAGCCGCGATCTCTTCCGCGGGGAAAACGAAATTCTGATCGCCCATGACGGATCGATCTACCGCATGAAAATCACCCGCCAGGGCAAACTCATACTGAACAAATAGGCCAGCCATGACCGAGACAACACTTCCCTCACCATCCGAAATCCGCGCCTACCGGGCGGCCAATCCCAAGCTGCGCGAACGCGAGATCGCGGCCCAGCTCGGTATTTCCGAAGCCGCGCTGGTGGCTGCCGAGTGCGGCCTGACAGCGATCCGGATCGACGGCGACGCCAATCGCTTCCTCGCCCGTGCACCGGAACTCGGCGAGGTCATGGCGCTGACCCGCAACGAGAGTGCCGTGCATGAAAAGATTGGCGTGTTCGAGACGGCAACAGCCGGTAAGCAGGCCTCCATCGTGCTTGGCAGCGAGATCGACCTTCGCATCTTCCCGGGCGCCTGGGCCCATGGATTTGCCGTGACGAAAACCGATGGCGAGGATGTGCGCCGCAGTCTGCAGTTCTTCGACGCGCAGGGAACGGCAGTTCACAAGGTGCATATGCGCCCGGCCTCGAACCTTGCTGCCTATGCAGCGATCGTCGACGACCTGCGGATTGAGGACCAGAGCCAGATTTTCGTCGCTGCTCCGAAAGCTGCGGCCAAGAGCGAACCCGAAAATATCGTCGACAGCGCCGAACTGCGCGATCAGTGGTCGAAAATGACCGACACGCATCAGTTCCACGGCATCCTGCGCCGCCTGAAGGTTGACCGCCGCCAGGCGCTGAACAGCATCGGCGCGGACTTTGCCTGGAAGCTGGATCCGTCGTCCATCGAGATGATGATGACGCAATCGGCCGCAATCGAACTGCCCATCATGTGCTTCGTCGGGAATCACGGCATCATCCAGATCCATTCCGGCCCGGTCGCGACCATAAAGACCATGGGCCCCTGGCTGAACGTGATGGACCCGACGTTCCATCTCCACCTGCGAACCGATCACCTGGCCGAGATCTGGGCCGTCCGCAAGCCGACCGCCGACGGCCACGTCACCTCGCTGGAAGCGCTGGACGCCAAGGGTGAAATGGTCATCCAGTTCTTCGGCAAGCGCAAGGAAGGCGTGGCCGAGCGGGCGGAATGGCGCACGATCATGGAAGGCCTGCAGCGTCTCGACACCACTGTGGCTGCATAAGGAGCAGGTTCATGAAGAACGGATATGATTTCCGCAGGCTGCGGTCCTGGGAACTGACTGCCGCCGTCCTGGCCATGTCTGCCCCGTTCCTGCTGCCGATCGCGGCACCCGGCACCGCATCGTTCGTGCGCGCTGCCGTCGCCCAGGAAATGCAGCAGCCGGATACATCGAGACTGGTCTCGGTCGGCGGGGCGATCACGGAAATCATCTACGCTCTGGGTGAGGAAAAACGGCTGGTCGGACGCGATTCGACCAGCGTCTACCCGCAGGCCGCCCTGAAAATTCCGGATGTCGGCTACATGCGCCAGCTTTCGGCCGAAGGCGTGATGGCGACGAACCCGAGCGCGATCATCGCCGTCGAGGGCAGTGGTCCGCCGGAAGCGCTGGCGCTTCTCGGCAATGCCGCGATCCCTTTCGAATCCGTGCCGGAAAGCTATGACGGGGCTGGCATCATCGCAAAGATCAAGACCGTCGGCAGGTTTCTCGGCGTTGCGGACAAGGCGGAAGCACTTGCAGTTCAGGTCAAGGCCGACCTGGATGCTGCCGTCGCTGATGCCGCGAAACGACCAGCCTCGGAGCGCAAGCGCGTGTTGTTCATCCTCAGCACGCAGGGCGGAAAGATCATGGCTTCCGGTTCCGGCACCGCTGCGGACGCGATCATCGCGCTGTCCGGCTCGGTGAACGCGACCGGCAGTTTTAAGGGATACAAGGCCCTGACCGACGAGGCGATCATCGAGGCAATGCCGGATGTCGTGCTGATGATGACCCGTGGCGGCGATCATGCGGCAAGCGATGCCGATCTGTTCGCCCACCCGGCGCTCAGCCTGACACCGGCTGCAAAGACCAGGACCGTCATCCACATGGATGGCCTGCACCTGCTCGGCTTCGGTCCCCGCACCGCGGGCGCCGTGCGCGAACTGAATGCCGCAGTCTACGGAAAAGCGAATGTCTCGCAGTGAAACGATGATGGCCGATGGTCGCACCACAGGCCTCATCGCACGCTTGCGATCAGACTGGTTGTCCGGCGATCGATCGCGGCTGGCCCGCCTGTTGATTGCCGTTCTGATCGTGGCCACGGCCATCATGTTTTGCGCATCGATCATGACGGGCGCCGCCGATGCCTCCGTATCCAACGTTGTGCGCGGCGTGCTCGGTCTGAACGACATCGAGCAGGTGCTGAGCCTGCGCGACCGGATCATCATTCTCGACATCCGCTTGCCGCGCGCGGTTCTGGGCCTTCTGGTCGGGGCATCGCTTGCAGTCTCCGGCGTCGTCATGCAGGGCCTGTTCCGCAATCCGCTGGCCGATCCCGGCCTGGTCGGCGTTTCCTCGGGCGCAAGCCTCGGCGCAGTGCTGATGATCGTTCTCGGCACTTCGGTCTTCGGTCCGCTGTTTGCCGTGTTCGGTTTCTACACCCTGCCGATCGCCGCCTTTCTCGGTGGCCTGGGCACGACCCTGCTTCTCTACCGGATCGCCACGCGCAGCGGCCAGACCTCGGTCGCCACCATGCTGCTTGCCGGCATCGCGCTCGGGGCACTCACCGGCGCCGTTACCGGCGTGCTGATCTTCATGGCCGATGACAAGCAGTTGCGCGACCTGACCTTCTGGGGCCTCGGCTCGCTTGCCGGTGCAAACTGGACGAAGATCATGGCGGCCGGACCGATCATTCTCCTGTCGCTTGCCGTCGTGCCCTTTCTGGCGCGCGGCCTGAATGCCCTGACGCTCGGCGAGGCTGCCGCATTCCACATGGGCGTCCCTGTCCAGCGACTGAAGAACATCGCCATCGTCAGCGTCGCGGCTGCGACCGGCGCATCGGTCGCCGTCTCGGGCGGAATCGGCTTCGTCGGCATTGTTGTGCCGCATGTGCTTCGTCTGCTGATCGGCCCGGACCACCGTTACCTGCTGCCGGCTTCGGCGCTGCTCGGGGGTACGCTGCTGATCTTTGCGGACATGATTGCCCGCACCATCGTGCCGCCCGCCGAACTGCCGATCGGCATCATCACCGCCTTTGCCGGAGCGCCGTTCTTCCTTTGGATCCTGCTGCGCGGTCGCACGCATATGGGCCTTTGAGACAAGATCATGATCGTTGCATCCAACCTCACCGTTGAGCTTTCGAACAAACGCGTCCTGCATGGCGTTTCTCTCGAGGCGAGGGCCGGCGAACTGACCGCGATCGTCGGGCCGAACGGCTCCGGCAAGACGACGACATTGAAAGCGATCGCCGGCGAGACTGCCTATGACGGCACAGTGCGTATCAACGGCGACGACATCGCCACGCTGAAACCATGGCAACTGGCGCTGAAGCGCGCCGTCCTGCCGCAGGCGACCGTCATTTCATTTCCCTTCACCGTGCGCGAAATTGTCCGCATGGGCCTCTCGATCGGGCGTGGCGCCGGAACCGCGCAGACCGATCGCATCGCGCAGGATGCACTCGACGCTGTCGATCTTTCGGGGTTCGCCGGTCGTTTCTACCAAGAACTGTCGGGGGGCGAGCAGCAGCGCGTGCAGATGGCCCGCGTGCTTTGCCAGATCTGGGATCCTGTCCGGAATGGCGAGCCATCCTTCCTTTTGCTCGACGAACCGGTTTCCAGCCTCGATATCCGCCACCAGTTGACGATCATGCGACTGGCGCGGGACTTCTGCCTACGCGGCGGCGGCGTCATCGCCGTCATGCACGATCTCAACCTTACAGCCATGTTCGCAGACCGGATGATCCTGATGAAGGGCGGCCGCGTCCGCGCCGCCGGGTCGCCACAGGAGGTCATGACCGACGAGATCATGGAAGCCGTGTTTGGCTGCGCGATGCGCGTCAACGTCACGCCGCAGGGCACCGTTCCCTTCATCCTGCCCCATACGGCAGATCATCACACCGGGAATTGATGACAGGAACCGTCCGGCCATCGATCTCTGGCATCGATCCCGGGCATCAATCACCATGCCCTCATCCAGGGAACCAAACGGGACTTCGCGCGTTTCCATGTCGAACCGCTGGCATAGCAATCACTGCGTATGCCGGCATGAAACGGAAAAGGGACTGACCAAAGAAGGTCAGCCTTGAAATGCAGGAGTTACCAGATGGCAACCGGTCTTTTTTCAAGCTCCCGTGCAAAGAAGCGCAACGGATTTCTGGACGCTCCGGTCGAAGACCAGATCAGCGAAATTCGCAGCGATATCGCAGCGCTGACCAAGCTTCTCTCGAAGCGCAGTGCCGAGGCCTCCACGGAAGTTCGCTCCCGTGCGCACGATGCCCGCGATCAGGCCGAAGCTGGCCTTCATGACCTGCTCAGCAATGGAGAGCAGCTCCTTTCCGAGCTGCGTGCCCGCTATGCCACCACCGAAAAGCAGGTCCGCCATACGGTCCGTGAACATCCGGTGGCGACACTGGGTGCAGCTGCGATCGTCGGCATCTTCGTCGCCGCTCTGCTGCGTCGCTGAAATAGGAAGCATCGACGGCCCTGTTTTCGCAGGTGCCGTCGATTGCCTTTTGGTCCCGCAACGCTCTGCGGTGAATTCCGAAACACCAGCCAGGTCGCCTGTGTTTCGCAAAACGTCTGCTTCTGGAGAAAATGAATGGGTCCGTTGGGTGCTCTGGTTTCTGCCCTGCTCGCCAGCGACGTGGGCCACACCGTGTCGCGATACAAGCGCAATGCGGCCCTGTCCGCCTTTGCAGCGGTATTTTTCGCAACGGCCTATGTGTTTGCGCTCGTCGCCGGCGCCCTGTACCTCAGCACAATATACACGCCGCTGCACGCAACATTGATTCTGGCAGGCACCTCACTCCTGATCGGATTGATCATCATCGGCATCATGTACACGCTGAGCGCTCGCGATGCGCGTTTCGCGGCCGAGCGGAGACGGCGGTCGATGGCACAGGCAAACCTTGCCGTCGCTGCATCCATGACCTTGTTTCGCAAGAAGCCGCTGCTCGCTGCGGGCCTTGCCGTGGCGGTCGGCGCCCTTCTCGGCTTTACCCGCAAATCGCGCCATGACGACTGAACGCGGCTAAACGTTTTTCAGTGCCGTGTGCGACCTAAAGCGGCAATCGCACGATCGCCGTTACGCCTGCCGGCAGATATTCAACCTTGACCGAACTGCCCAGAACCTTGTCGAGACTGCGCTCGATGAGGATCGACCCGAAACCGCGGCGTTCCGGCGCCTGGACGGGCGGGCCGCCGACCTCGGTCCAGGTCAGGTGCAGCACCCGCCCCGCGTCTTCCCTGACACTACGCGCGGTCAACACGATCTTCCCACGCGGCGTGGACAGCGCACCATATTTGGCGGCGTTCGTCGCGAGTTCGTGAAGCACGAGACCGAGGCCAACGGCCTGGTCCGGGCCGAGCGAAATATCGTCCTTGTGAATTTCCACCTGTGCTTCATAATCGCGGACATAGGGCGAAATCTGCTTTGAAAACAGCGCAGAAAGGCGGATCTCTCCCCACTCGTGATCCGACAGCAGGCCGTGCGCCTCGGAGATGGCCTGCAGCCGCCCGGCAAAAGCCTTCATGAACAGCTGCGGATCGCTGGTCTGCCGCAGGGTCTGGCGCGCAAGGGACTGCAGCATGGCCAGCGTATTCTTGACCCGGTGGTTGAGTTCCCGCAGAAGCAGGCGCGTTCTCTGCATGGAGGACTGTTCATCGGTGACATCGAGGTTGACACCGAGAAACACCGTCGGCCTGCCGTTTGCATCGCGCTCATGCACGCGCCCTCGCCCGAGCAGCCAGCGCCCGGTAGACTGGACCCGGAAAAGCCCGTCATACTCCCCGTCCTGCGCCATCGCATCGCGAAGCCTGTCCAGCGTCTTGACACGATCATCCCGGTGGATACGGGCGAAAATATCCTTGGCGCGCAAGATGCCGCCGCTTTCCGGCAGGTCAAACAGCCGGTTCATGGCGCCATTTCCGGAAACAGCGCCGGTCCGGATGTCCCACAACCAGCTGCCGACATTGGCCGCATCGAGCGCCATGGCATGGCGGCGCCCGTCGCGCGACAACGCCGCTTCCTTCAGCGCGCGCTTGCGCGCTTCATCCTTCAGCTTGAACAGTGAAGACGCAAGAGCCGCCAATCGATGCAGCTGGGCGATCAGTTGTGGATCCGTACGCGGACGAGGAACCACGTCGAACACACAGACAGTGCCGATCGCCTGCCCGTCTACGAAGATGGGCACACCGGCATAAAACCGCAGGAAGGGCTCTCCGGCCACGCGCGGCTGATGGGCGAACCGTGGGTCGGCGGCGGCATCGGCAACCAGCAGCGCATCGCCGGCGCCGGCGATCGTGTGTGCACAGAATGATTCCAGCGAGGGCGCGTGTGTCTCCTGGGTTCCGACGCGCGCCTTGAACCATTGCGTGTGGGCATCAATGAGGCTGACAAGCGCCACCGGGGCACCAAACAGGTCAGCGGCAATTTGCGTGATCGCATCAAACTCCAGATCAAGCATGCGCATGTCCGGAGCGACAGACTGCAGCACGTCGAGCCGTTCGGCCGAAGCAAGACTGTCAGCCACCACGGCCGGCAGTTCCGGTATCGTCTTGTTCATCCGTCCCCAACTCCGCTCGCGCGCATGACTGCGCGGCCCACGGCCTTTTCTGCATTCCGCTCAGACTCTCTGCCACATTTCGCATGCCTGTTTCCACCGGACAATGCGTCGTGCGAAACTCTGCCTGGCATTGTTCGCGCAAACAACGGCGCGCGGCACAAGGCGCCGCGCGAATTTACCACCCATGATCTCAGGATACGAAGGCACGCGATGTCAGTGGCGCCGACGTCGCATCCGGCCCGTATTCGTTTTCACCCGTCACCTGAAGGATATCCTGGAGACGCTGACGTGCCCGGTTTACCCGGCTCTTGATCGTGCCAAGGGCGCAACCGCAGATCTCCGCAGCTTCGTCATAGGAAAAGCCCGACGCTCCCACCAAGATGATGGCTTCCCTTTGATCGGGCGGCAACTGGTCGAGCGCACGCTTGAAATCCTGCAGGTCGAGCGAGCCGTATTGCGCCGGGTGCTGCGCGAGCGATTCCGTGAAATAGCCATCGCTATCCTGGACCTCTCGCCCCCTCTTGCGCATCTGGCTGTAAAGCTCGTTGCGCAGGATGGTAAACAACCAGGCCTTCATGTTGGTGCCCATCTCGAAATGGTCCTGCTTCGCCCAGGCTTTCATGATGGTATCCTGTACCAGATCATCGGCCCGGTCGTGCCGACCGATCAGCGACATCGCAAAGGCACGTAGGCTCGGCAGGGCCGCAAGCATTTCCCGCTTGAAGCTCGGCGCTTCGGATTTGACGGCCCCAGTCATTCAGCAGTACCCGCAGCGGCGCCCGCATTTGCCTTTTGCTCGACAGCGTCCAGTTGCTCGAGAAGATCGAGGAAACGGTCGGGAATGGCTTCTTCCTGTACGGAGACGTAAAGCGCCCGCAATTTTGTTGCAATCTGTCCGTTCGGATCGTCAGCGTGCGCCGGTTTGGCCGCCCCACGCTCTGCCCCTGTTTTGTAGCTCATGAATGTTGGTTACCTTTGGTCGTTCATCAGGATACAGAATGCGCCAGCGAAAAAAATGTTCCGCACGAAGGAACCTTTTTTTAAGGTACGCGTTTCCGACCGGTGAAGGTCATACGCATTGGCCTGCTTGAGGGAGTTCATCTATGTCACTTTCGAACCGGATCGCGCCTTTTCTACCCTACCTGCGCCGGTATTCACGAGCCCTGACCGGGTCTCAGACGTCAGGCGACGCCTATGTAGCCGCAGTGCTTGAGGCCCTGATCGCGGACGTCACAATTTTTCCCGAGGCGAGCAATGACAGGGTCGCATTGTTTCAACTCTACACCAAACTGTTTGGCTCCTCATCGGTGATGATCCCAGAACCGGTTTCGCCGTTCGCCTGGGAAAAACGCGCCTCTATCAACCTTGCGTCGGTATCCCCCATGGCGCGCCAGGCCTTTCTGCTGGTCTCCGTCGAAGGCCTCCGCCCCTCGGAAGCAGGCGAAGTGCTGGAGTTGAACGAGACCGACATGCACCAGTTGCTGGAGCGTGCGTCCGAAGAAATTTCGCGTCAGGTTGCCACGGACATCATGATCATCGAAGACGAGCCCCTGATCGCCATCGATATCGAACAGATGGTCGAGAGCCTTGGCCATCGTGTCACCGGCATAGCCAGGACGCACGCCGAAGCCGTAGCACTGTTCAAGTCCACGCGCCCGAGCATGGTGCTTGCCGACATCCAGCTGGCCGACGGGAGTTCCGGTATCGACGCCGTCAACGATATCCTCAAGACCTCCGCGATCCCGGTGATTTTCATCACGGCATTCCCGGAACGTCTCCTCACCGGAGAACGCCCGGAGCCGACGTTCCTGGTGACGAAACCGTTCAACCCGGACATGGTAAAGGCGCTGATCAGTCAGGCCTTGTTCTTCAACGAGACGACAAAAGCCGCGGCTTGAGATCCGGCAATCCTGCAGGTGCCGCCAGCCACAGGCGGCACTCCGGTGACGACAAATATGAAACCGACAACGTCTGGTCCGCTCATCTGAAAGAAAAGAGAGTGGGCTTGTTTTTCAACGCCATCCCGGTTGCGAAAGACAATCCGAACCTTTGACCGGCCGAACCTTTGACGGGAAAGTATCGCGTGACCACAGCAGGGAAACCGGATCCGACCGAGGCCAAGCCTGAACGAGCCGCGGTCCTGATGGAAATGGCGCTGAAGAAAACGGGCGTCGGTTTTCTTCACCAATCCGCGGACATGGCGGTTACGCTGTTCGGCAATCTGCCGGTCCGGTTATGCCGCCCGGGAGCCCCGATTCCGGACAATGGCGACCTGTTCGGCGGCGATGATGACGTCCGTCTGACCGCCTTGAAGCGGGCCGTTCTGCGCGAGCAGCAACCGACCACGACGGAGGTCGCGGTCCAGTTGGCCAGTGAGCTCGTTACCTATCGAATAGAGATCGAGCCGATCGCGAGCAATGACGGTGGCGGCATCCTGACTGTTATCACCGACATCTCGGATACACTGCATCGCGAACGTATCCTGAAAACACTGCTGCGCGAACTCAGCCATCGCTCGAAGAACCTGCTTGCCATCATTCAGGGCATCGCGACGCAGACAGCCCGGCAGGCGTTGTCGCTGGACGGGTTCCTCACCACGTTCCGCGGCCGCATCCAGTCGCTGTCCTATTCGCAGGATCTGGTGACGGATTCGAGTTGGCGCGGAGCCTATCTCTTCGCGCTCGCCGAGCGACAGTTCAACTCCTATTGGCCGGACCAGGAAAATCCCATTGCGGTCACCGGGATCAATGCGCATCTGTCGCCCAACGCCACTCTGCATATCGGCCTTGCCCTTCACGAACTGATCGTGAATTCCGCCTCGCATGGTGCCATCGCGGCCGGCGTCAACGCCCTGACGGTCAACTGTTTCGAGACGATATACAAGGGACAGAAGGCAATCGAACTGCAGTGGATCGAGCATCTGCCGGAAACCCAAGCGCTACCGAAAGCCGACGAACATACATTTGCCCGGACCGTGCTGGAACGGGTGGTGCCGATCGCCATCGGCGGCAAGGCGCTCTACATGACGACGAACGGACGGATCGAATATCACCTGACCGTGCCATCGCACGAATATGAAATCATCACCCGCATCGAGGAGTAATGCCAAGCGTCGACGATCGAGCCCATCCTATGGGGTTTCCTCATTGAGGCTCGTTGTCAGAGGCTTTGGAATGCTGAAAAGAAAACAGCCAGTGCCGGGGGAAGGCACTGGCTGATATCAACAACTCACCGAGGGGGCGTGTGAGTCGGAAACCGGATACGTTGGGGGCGGTTCGCATTGGGGGCGACACGAACCATCATCCGGACACCACATAAACGGGGCTCCGGACAATAAGTTCCAATCGTCCCGATATTTTTTCGGTCGTGTCGAAAAATACGAAAAATGGTTGATGAAGCGGCTATTCTAGAGCGCCGCATCCAGTTCCGCGCGATGGCGGTGGAGCATCAGGAATTTGCGGTAATCCCGATCATAGACGGCCCGCTTGTCCGGGTCCGGGTGCCGTTCATGCCCGCCGGGATACATGGCTTTGCCGGCCGCCCCGAGATCCGGATAGAGCCCGCCGGCGACGGCGGCGATCATCGCGGTCCCCAGCAACACTGCGTCGTTGGTTTCCGGCACGACCACACGGCAGCCGGTGACATCGCAATAGAGTTCCATCAGAAGCACATTGCGCACATGGCCGCCTGTCACGTGCAGCGTGTCGAGGTCGTAACCGGCCGCCTTCATCATCTCCAGGATATGCCGGATGCCGAGCGCGATGGACACGCAGGTTCGCCAATAAAGCCGGCAAAGATCGTCAAAAGAGGTGTCGAGGGTCAGTCCGGTGATGACGCCGAGCGCGTGCGGATCGGCCAGCGGCGAGCGATTGCCATGGAAATCGGGAAGAACATGCAGGCGTCCGGCGAAATCCGCACCATGCAAGAGCCTGAGCTCCTGAATGCGCTTGACGATCGCGCCGTGGACCTCCGCATCCGGCTCGCCGCCGGCGCTGTGACTGCGCACGATATGGTCGAGAAGAGCGCCCGTCGCCGACTGACCGCCTTCGATCAGCCAACTGCCTGCCAGTGCTGCCTCGAAGTACGGTCCCCACATTCCGAACCCGGGCTTCATCTGCTTGGAAAAGGCGACGATGCAGCTCGACGTTCCGGCGATCAGGGCCAGTTGCCGTTCCAGCGTCTCGGGCTGCGCAAAAAATGCCCCCAGCGCGCCGATCGCGCCGGCATAGGCATCAATCAGACCGGTTGCCACCTCGCACATGTTGTCGAGACCGAGATCCGCCGCAGCCTCCGGCGTCAGTCGCCCTGTTGAAGAACCGACGGCAAGCGTTTCATCGGGAAGGCCACCGCATTCGAGCAGGTCAGACAGACCGATCGCCTCGAGGAAATCGTGCTGCCACGCGTCCGGCCGGTGCGACAGGTAGTTCCATTTTGCCGTCAGCGTGCAGCGCGAGCGTGCGGCACTGCCGGTCGCCCGCCAGGACATGAAGTCCGCGAGGTCGAAGAAATAGCCTGCCTTTTGCCATTGATCAGGCAGGTTCTGCTTCAGCCACATGAGCTTCGGCATTTCCATCTCCGGCGACATCACGCGCCCGGAATGGTCGAGAACCGGATGTTTCGTCGCCGTGCAGAAGTCAGCCTGGTCGAGTGCGCGATGATCAAGCCAGACGATCGTATCCCAGCGCGGATCACCCTTGCGGCTGACGGAGAGCGGCGCACCGTCCCGATCGCGAACGACAAGCGAACAGGTCGCATCAAAACCGATTGCTGCAATGGAGGATGCCTCGACGCCAGCCTTTGCGCGCGCGGTCTTCACCGCAATGCAGGCCGCCGTCCAGATGTTTTCAGAATTATGTTCGGCGTGATTTTCTTCCGGCCGGTTCATGGCGATCGGATAATCCGCCCGCGCCAGAAGCATGCCCTCACGGTTGAAAATGCCGGCACGCGCGCTGCCTGTCCCGATATCGACCGCCACGACCAAATCGCGCATTAAATAATGTTCCCGTCCCTTTGGTCTTGTCGGACCCCGCCCTTTTGTACTTGCCTGATAAAGTGTATCAATTCCCGCATATCGTCAAACAGCACATCCGGCTCAAGCTGCAACAAAGCCGCCTTGTGGCGCTCGGAGCGCGCATGCGACGCGCCGGCAAAGGCAAAGACGCGCATGCCGGCGGCCTTGGCCGCCTCGATACCGGCAGGACTGTCCTCCACGACGATGCAGTTCTCGGCGGAAACACCCATTTGCGCGGCGGCATGGAGAAACAAATCCGGCGCAGGCTTGCCTCGGGAGACCATTGATGCGCTGAACAGATGCGGCTCCAGCCGATCGATCAGCCCCGTGATCGTCAGCGAGAGCCGGATGCGCTCCATCTGGCTGGACGAAGCGACGCAACGCGGAATATCGAGCCCGTCGAGTGCCTCTGCGATCCCATCGACGGCCTGGAGTTCGGAACGAAACCGTCGGTAGAGATCAAGCCGCATCTCTTCGAGAAACCGGTCATCGACCGCCAGCCCATAATCCTCATGGAGAATGTCGGACATGGTCTTGAGGCTCTTGCCAAGAAACCTGGCATAGGCCTCTTCGGCGTCCATTTCGACGCCGGCATTGTGCAAAACCCGCACCAGCACCTCGACAGACAAGGGTTCGCTATCGACCAGAACGCCATCGCAATCGAAGATCATCAACTGGGGGGCTGGCACCTGCATGCCGGTCAGGCCCATGCCGGCGAACGGAAACCGCTGCTGAGAACGGCAAAATTCCGCGGGCGGCTGAGGGTCATTGCATCAATCTCCAAGTTTTCCGTCGAGATAGAGCTGCAGGGTTTCCCGCGTGCCTTTTTCCCAAAGCGTCTTCAAGGCGTGGGCAAAGCGGCGCTGGAACAGCTCCGATTGCGCAACTTCGCCGAAGATATCCGAAAGTGCAAGGAAGGCCTGCGGATCATCCTTGGCTTTCAGCGCTGCTTCCTGAAGGCGATCGGCACTGGCGTCGTTGAAGACAATCGCCTTGCCGCTGTCGGAGGTTCCTGCGAAATAGCGGCACCAGAGGGCCGAGACCAGAGACAAACCGACGACATCCTCGCCGCGGGCCAGGCGATCGGCGGTCGAGGGCAGGATGAATTTCGGCTGGCGGTTGGACCCGTCCTGCGCCAGACGCGGGATCGTGTCCGCGATCTTCGGGTTAAACAGCCGGGTTTCAACAAGCTTGTAATAATCATTGAGATCGGTGTTCGGCACAGGCGGGATGACCGGAATGATTTCGTCGAACTCCAGCTTCTGCAGGAAGGCCTGGATCAGCGGCTCTTCCATTGCCTCGTGGACGAAGTGAATGTCCATCAACGAGGCCGGGTAGGCAATCGCCGCGTGCCCGCCGTTCAGGATGCGGATTTTCATGTGTTCGTAGGGCGCGACATCGGGCACGAACTGTACGCCGACACTTTCCAGCGCCGGGCGTCCGGCCGGGAAATGATCTTCCAGAACCCACTGCTTGAACTCTTCGCAAAAGACCGGCCAGTTGTCGTCGATCGCGTATTCGGAGGCGACGATGCCGACCTCGCGCGGCCCCGTCGCCGGCGTGATGCGATCGACCATGCCGTTCGGAAAGGCGACATTGGCGTCAATCCAGTCGGCCAGTTCAGGATCGGAAAGGCGCGCCAGTCCACGCACCGCTGCATGGGTGACTTCGCCATTGCCGGGGATGTTGTCGCAGGACATTACGGTGAACGGGACAAGGCCCTTCGCCTTGCGGGCCCTGAGACCGGCGATGATCAGGCCGAAGACAGTTTTGGGCTCATCCGGGCTCTCACTGTCGGCAACGATGGCCGGATGTGCGGGATTGAACTTTCCAGACGCCGGATCGATGAAATAGCCGCCTTCGGTAATCGTCAGCGAAACGATGCGGATCGTGGGCTCCGCGAGCTGGGCGATCGTTGCCGCCGCATTGCCCGGGCGCAGATAGTCGATCATCGGACCGGTGACGCGGGCCGCACTCCGGTTGTTGTCCTGCTCGACCACCGTCGTCAGGAAATCCTGCTCGGCAAGCTTGGCACGCATCGCCTCGTCTGAGGGCAGAACCCCTGCCCCGATAATCGCCCAGTCGTGGTCGCGGCCGCTGCTGAAGAGGTCGTCGAGATAGACGGCCTGGTGGGCGCGGTGAAAATTGCCAACGCCGAAATGAACGATGCCCGCCGAAAGCGCCGAACGCTCGTAGCCCGGAATGGTGGCGGTCGCCTGGATCCTGTCCAGCGTCGCAAGCGAAAGTTTGGTGGTCATCGCATTGTCCTTTTCAAGCGGAGTTTCAGGCTCAGCTCATCCAGTTGCCGCCATCGACGTTGTACGTCTGCGACACGATATAATTGCTCTCGCTGGAAGCGAGGAAGATGGCCATGCCGACGAGGTCGTCGGCAGTGCCCATGCGTCCGAAGGGGACTTCCGCACCGACAAGGCGTTTCTTTTCACCGAGCGGGCGGTTTTCGTATTTGGCGAACATTGCATCGACACCGTCCCAATGTTCTCCGTCCACAACGCCCGGAGCAATGGCATTGACGTTTATGCCATGCGGAATGAGGTTGAGACCGGCCGACTGGGTCAGGCTGATGACGGCAGCCTTAGTGGCACAATAGACAGCAACGAGCGCCTCGCCGCGCCGACCCGCCTGACTGGCCATGTTGATGATCTTGCCGCCGCGTCCCTGCGCGATCATCTGCTTTGCCGCCGCCTGCAGAGTGAACAGCGTCCCGGAAACATTGATCGAGAACAGTCTTTCGTAACTCTCGCGGGTAATCTCGACGACCGGCGCCAGATCGAACAGCCCGGCATTGTTGACCAGGATATCCAGCCCGTCGGTCCGTGCCACGACCTTGGCGATCGCATCGTCGATCGAAGCCTGGCTGGTGACGTCCATTTCGACGGCATAGGCGGCAGGGCCGATTTCAGCGGCGGCTTCGGCAGCGCGCTGAAGGTTGATATCGGCGATGGCAACCGTTGCCCCTTCCCGCACATAGGCTTCGGCGAAGGCCCGCCCGATGCCGCGGGCGGATCCGGTGATAAGGGCGCTTTTTCCAGCGAGGCGGTTCATCGGATCGCCAGTCCCTTGGCATCGAAGCGATGGATCCGGTCGGCGTCGGGCGTCAGGAAGACCGTGTCGCCGTGATGGACAGCGACATCGCCGCCGGTGCGCACGGTGACCATGCCGATGCCATCGACATGCACGTGCAGGAACGTGTCGGAGCCAAGGTGCTCGGCCACGCCGACAGTTCCCTTCCAGCTGCCGCTCTCCCGCGAGAGGCGCGTATGCTCTGGACGGAAACCGATAGTGTGGGCATTGAATGGCGCCGAGACTGCGCCGCTGGCGAAGTTCATGCGTGGCGAGCCGATGAAGCCCGCGACAAAAAGATTGTCCGGCTTGTTGTAGAGCTCGAGCGGCGAGCCGACCTGTTCAATATTGCCGGCATTGAGCACGACGATCTTGTCGGCCATGGTCATGGCCTCGACCTGGTCATGGGTGACGTAGACCATCGTCGTCTTCAACTGGTGATGCAGTTCGCTGATTTCCAGCCGCATGGTGCCGCGCAGCGAGGCATCGAGGTTGGACAGGGGTTCATCGAAGAGAAAAGCCGACGGTTCGCGCACGATCGCACGGCCAATGGCCACACGCTGACGCTGACCGCCGGAAAGCTGGCCCGGACGACGGTCCAGGTAATTGGTCAGGTTGAGAACCCGCGCCGCATCCGTGACCTTCTTGTCGATCAGCGCCGGAGCGAGCTTGGCCATTTTCAGCGGGAAGGCGATGTTGTTGCGCACCGACATATGCGGATAGAGCGCATAGGACTGGAAGACCATGGCAAGGCCGCGCTTGGCAGGCGCCTCTCCTGTCACGTCACGTCCGTCGATCTCGATCGTACCGGACGACGTATCTTCAAGACCGGCGATCAGGCGCAGCAATGTCGACTTGCCGCAGCCGGAGGGTCCGACGAAGACGACGAATTCGCCGTCCTGAATGGTGAGGTCGATCGCCGGGATGACCTGGGTCTCGCCGAACGATTTGTTGACCTTCTTGAGTGTGATGTTACCCATGCGTGCCTCCCGGAATTTTCTATTGTTTGCTTACTTGACGGCGCCGAAGGTCAGGCCGCGCACGAGTTGTTTCTGGCTGAACCAGCCCATGATCAGGATCGGCGCGATCGCCAGCGTCGAGGCTGCCGAAAGCTTTGCCCAGAACAACCCTTGAGGACTGGAGAAGGACGCGATGAACGCCGTCAGCGGTGCCGCATTGGTCGTCGTCAGGCGGATCGTCCAGAAAGCCTCATTCCAGGCAAGGATGATGTTGAGCAGCATTGTCGAGGCAATGCCCGGAACGGCCATCGGCGTCAGCACGTACCAGATCTCGCCCCAGAGCGAGGCGCCGTCCATCCGGGCAGCTTCCAGGATCTCACCCGGAATTTCGCGAAAATAGGTGTAGAGCATCCAGATGACGATCGGCAGGTTGATCATCATCAACATGAACATCAGGCCGATGCGGCTGTCGAGCAGGCCGAAATCGCGGAACAGCAGGTAGATCGGCACCAGGACGGCGACGGCCGGCATCATCTTGGTGGAGAGCATCCACATCAGGATGTCCTTGGTCTTGTTGGTCGGCGAGAACGCCATCGACCAGGCGGCCGGTACCGAAACAAGCAGCGCAAGGATGGTCGAGCCGACCGACAGGAAGACCGAGTTCATGAAGGGCTTGAAGTAGTCCTTCTGGGTCTGCACGTCGATATAGCTCTCGAAGGTGCCGGATGGGATCAGGTTGAACCCCTGGATCGCTTCCGTCTCGGACTTGAACGAGGTGATGATCGTGTAGAGGATCGGGAAGAAGATGATCAGCGCGACGATCCAGGCGGCGATCGTGAAAAAGATGGTTCTTCTGGTTGAAACTGCGCGTGCCATGGTCTTGTCCCCTTATTTGTCGAGGTTCTTGCCAACGGCGCGCATCAGGAAGAAGGCGACGATATTGGCGAGGATGACGGCGATGATGCCCCCTGCGGATGCGCCACCGACGTCATAGCCGAGAAGCGCGGTGCGATAGATCAGGAAGGGCAGGTTCGTGGATGCGTAGCCCGGGCCGCCATTGGTGGTGACGAGGATTTCCGCGTAGACGCCCAGAAGAAAGATGGTCTGGATCAGGATAACGACGGTGATCGAGCGGGCGAGATGTGGCACCGTCAGGTAGATGAAGCGGTTGACGAAATTGGCGCCGTCCATTTCGGCAGCCTCCTTCTGCTCGCCGTCAAGTGATTGCAGCGCGGTGAGCAGGATGAGCGTCGCGAACGGCAGCCACTGCCAGGCGACGATGATGACGATGGAAAACAGCGGCCACTGGGAAAACCAGTCGATCGGCTGCAACCCGAAGAAGCGGCTGATATCGGCGAAAACGCCGTATCCAGGGTGCATGATCATGTTCTTCCAGACGAGTGCTGCCACCGGCGGCATGACGAAGAACGGCGAGATCACGAGGATGCGGACGATCCCCTGCCCCCACATCGGCTGGTCGATAAGCAGTGCAAGCGCCACCCCGCCGACCACGGTGATCAGCAGAACACCGCCGACCAGAAGCATGGTGTTCCAGATCGACTGGAAAAAGGCCGGATCGGTGTAGAAATATTGGTAGTTGAACAGACCGGCGAAGCTGACATTGGTCGGATTGAGCAGGTTGTAGTTCTGGAACGAGAAATACAGTGTCATCGCCAGAGGTACGATCATCCAGATCAGGAGCAGCCCGACGGACGGGGCCAGCATGAGACGCGCAAGCGCGCGGGTATTCTGCGTTGCCATGGGTACGACCTCCCTCTTCCCACCGGGCAGCTGCGCTCCGGACGGAGGACAGCACACCAGCTTTCTTGTTCTTGTCTTCAAAGCTTGGCTGCCAGGCGTACCATACTCCCTGAACCATCACGACGCCTGACGCCCGGTTCGAGTTGGCTGCCCGGATCGAAATCCGGACAGCCACGTCCTTGGGAAGGAACGTTTACTTGATGTAGCCGCCGCGCGTCATTTCGCGGGTGGTTACGTCCTGCGCCTGAGCGAGCGCGTCGTCGACGGTCATCTGCCCGGCAAGAGCGGCCGAGAAGAGCTGTCCGACAGTGGTGCCGAGACCCTGGAATTCCGGGATCGCAACGAACTGAACACCGACATAGGGAACCGGCTTGACGGTCGGCTTTGTCGGGTCTGCGGAGTTGATGCTGTCGAGCGTCATCTTCGCAAACGGTGCGGCTTTCAGATATTCCGCATTCTGGTAGAGCGAGGTGCGCGTGCCCGGAGGAACGTTGGCCCAGCCTTCCTTCGAGGCGACGAGCGCGGTGTATTCCTTGCTCGTTGCCCAGGCGACGAACTTCTCGGCCGCTGCGGCCTTCGTCGTGCCTGCCGGGATCGCGAGGTTCCAGGCCCAGAGCCAGTTGCCGCGCTTGCCAAGACCGTTGTCGGGAGCCAGAGCGTAACCGACCTTGTCGGCAACGGTGGATTCCTTCGGGTTCGAAACGAAAGACGCAGCAACCGTTGCGTCGATCCACATGCCGCAATTGCCCTGCTGGAAGAGCGCCAGGTTCTCGTTGAAGCCGTTGGACGAAGCGCCCTGCGGGCCGGCATCGTTCATCAGCTTGACGTAGGTTTCAAGCGTGGTCTTCCACTCCGGCTGGTCGAACTGAGGCTTCCAGCTCTCATCGAACCAGCGCGCGCCGAAGGAGTTGGACATGGCCGTCAGGAACGCCATGTTTTCACCCCAGCCGGCCTTGCCACGAAGGCAGATGCCGTTGATGCCGGTCGCACGGTCGGTCATCTTGCGGGCCGCTTCACCGATGAATTCCCATGTCGGGGCGTCGGGCATCGTCAGCCCTGCCTTTTCCATGAGATCCTTGCGGTACATGACCATGGAGCTTTCGCCGTAGAACGGAGCGGCATAGAGCTTGCCGTCTGCGGAAAGGCCGCTGGAAATCGCCGGAAGGATATCGGCTGCGTCGTAGTCGGCGCCCAGATTGTCGAGCGGCAGGAGCCAGCCCTGCTTGGCCCAGATCGGAACTTCATAGGTGCCGATCGTCATGATGTCGTACTGGCCGCCCTTGGTGGCGATGTCGGTGGTGACACGTTCGCGAAGAACGTTTTCCTCGAGCGTGACCCACTCGAGCTGGATGTCAGGGTTCTTGGCAGTAAAATCCTCCGTAAGACCCTGCATGCGGACCATGTCGCCGTTGTTGACGGTTGCGATGGTGAGGGTTTCTGCATTGGCAAAGCCGCAGAGAAGGAGTGCCGAGCAGGTGCCCAGCAGGAAAGTTTTCAATTTCATAATCTTCCTCCCAGAAGAGTAATGAGCATTTGCTTCGCTCGTGGGCAATTACTCACTAAAGGTTTGACGGAGTCAATCGACATTCCATGCTGCATTGCAGAAAGAAGGCTCCAGGATATTGATTCATATAGGAAATATTTTTCTCAGGACGCGGCAACGCGCGGCGTTGAAACGCATTCAATCCGGGTTCGAAGGGTATTCCGAAAAGTTCAGGTGCCCAGCAGATAGTCTGCGGTACGTTCGTCGGTGATGATTCCGTTGATCATGCGGCCCGTCAGTGCAGCCCGGATCGCGGCGTATTTCTTCGATCCCTTGGCAAGACCGACGACGGTTGCGCTTTCCCGGGACGGCAGGGGCACGCTGGCCACGCGGTCATTGATCACGTCAGCGAGAAGCTGGCCTTCCTTGTCGAACATCCAGCCACAGATCTCGCCACACGCGCCGGTAGCGGTCAGCCGATCCATTTCTTCGCGGGCAAGGAAGCCGTCGACACATAAGGGTGCGTCCGATCCAAGCTCGCCGATACCGACAAAGGCAACATTTGTCTCTCGCCCAAGCTGCAATGCAAACTGGACGAGGTCCTGGCGATGCAGAAGGTCACGCTCTTCAGGCGAGGAGACGAGCACCGGCAGCGGCATGGGAAAATGCCGCGCCTTCACGGCATCCGCCATCGAGAAGATGACGTTATAGTAGGCGGCCGATCCGTCCGGGCCGATATTGCCGGTCAGCGACACGATACGGTGCTGTGGACATTCCATCGGCGGCAACTGGTCGATCGCCGCCTTCAGCGTTCGCCCGGTTCCGACGGCAAGCACGATCGGATCGGCAGATTTCAGCCAGCGCTCGATCTCGACCGCACCCGCCTCGGCGATACCGACAGTTGTGGATGTCGAGGCCGGATCGGTGGGAACCACGTCGACATGGCGAAGCTCGAACTTGTCCTTCAGGCGCTCGGCGAGTTCCAGGCAGGCGGCAATCGGATGGTCGAGCCGGACCTTGATGAGTTTCTCGGCAACAGCAAGGGAAACCAGGCGCTGCGCGGACTGGCGCGAGATGCCCATCGCCGAGGCGATCTCGTCCTGGGTCCGGCCGGCGACATAGTAGAGCCAGCCAGCGCGTGCCGCATCGTCTAACCGGTTGTTCGCCTCCGCCCGTCTCGCCATCGACCATTCTTCCCTTGAGGCAATTCCGATTGAATTGCTGGCATTTTTACAGGCTCCCTGTCAAACGGCGACAGGCGTGAAGACCGGAAATACAAGCGTAACAAGCTGAAAATGCAGTCGTTTAAGAGAAATTGAATTTCGAAATTTTACCATTTGATAAAAAAATGAAGCTGGGTTACCGTTTCGTCAGCCAAAGCTCGACATTTGGGAGATAAAAATGGGAACTATGGAATCCGGAATTCACAAGGGCCGCTTGTCGCCTGCGCAATACGAAGCGAATTTTTCCGACCTTCACGCGCCGCTGGACGATCACGAAGCGCTTGTTGCAGCCGACCGCTGCTACTTCTGCCACGACGCGCCGTGCATGACGGCCTGTCCCACCTCGATCGATATCCCGCTGTTCATCCGGCAGATATCGACAGGCAATCCGATCGGCTCGGCCAACACGATTTTCGACCAGAACATTCTGGGCGGCATGTGCGCCCGCGTCTGTCCCACCGAAACGCTCTGCGAGCAGGCCTGCGTGCGCAACACCGCCGAGCACAGGCCGGTGGAGATAGGCCGGCTGCAGCGCTATGCGACCGACATCGCAATGGAAGAGGACAAGCAGTTCTACGCCCGTTCAGAGCCGACCGGCAAGACGATCGCCGTCGTCGGTGCAGGCCCCGCCGGTCTCGCCTGCGCCCATCGCCTCGCCGTCAACGGCCATGATGTCGTCATCTACGATGCGCGCGAAAAGGCCGGTGGCCTCAACGAATACGGCATCGCCACCTACAAGGCCGTCGATGATTTCGCGCAGAAGGAAGTCGACTACGTGCTGGCCATCGGCGGCATCGAGATCCGCAACGGCCAGATGCTGGGCCGCGATTTTTCGCTGGCCGACCTGAAATCCCGCCACGACGCCGTCTTTCTCGGCATGGGCCTGAGCGGCGTCAATGCGCTGCGCACCGAAGGAGAGGCGACCGATGGCGTGGAAGATGCCATCGACTTCATCGCCCGCCTGCGCCAGGCCGGCGACAAGGCGGAGATCGCTATCGGTCGCCGTGTCGTCGTTCTGGGCGGCGGCATGACTGCGGTCGATGCCGCCGTGCAGGCCAAGCTGCTTGGCGCGGAAGAAGTGACGATCTGCTACCGCCGCGGCAAGGAGCACATGAATGCTTCGGAGTTCGAGCAGGATCTGGCGGCCTCGAAGGGCGTCTCGATCAAGCACTGGCTTCAGCCGAAACGCATAGTCAGCCGCGACGGCAAGGTGGCCGGCATCGAGCTGGAATACACGGCACTGAGCGAAAACCGACTCATCGGCACCGGAGAGACCGGCATCATCGCCGCCGACCAGATACTGAAGGCGATCGGCCAGACATTCGAGGCCGATGGCCTTGGCGCGCTGCTGCTCGACGGTGGCCGCATCTCCACGGATGCCGAAGGACGGACAACGCTGGACGGCGTCTGGGCCGGCGGCGACTGCGTCAAGGGCGGCGAGGACCTGACGGTTTCCGCCGTTGCCATGGGTCGCGACGCGGCCATGTCGATCAACCGGGCGCTTGCCGCCGACGTGCAGCCCGCCGCTGCGGTCGCTTGAAGAGGAGAATGAACAATGGCTGATCTCCGCAACAATTTCGTCGGCATCAAGTCCCCGAACCCGTTCTGGCTCGCCTCTGCGCCGCCGACAGACAAGGCCTACAATGTCGAGCGCGCTTTCAAGGCCGGCTGGGGTGGCGTGGTCTGGAAGACGCTCGGCGAGGAAGGCCCGCCCGTCGTCAACGTCAACGGCCCGCGCTATGGCGCGATCTGGGGCGCCGACCGCCGCCTTCTCGGCTTGAACAACATCGAACTGATCACTGACCGCGACCTCTACACCAACCTGCGCGAAATGAAGCAGGTCAAGATGAACTGGCCGGACCGCGCCCTGATCGCCTCGATCATGGTGCCCTGCGAGGAACAGGCCTGGAAGTCGATCCTGCCTCTGGTCGAAGAGACCGGCGCCGACGGCATCGAGCTCAATTTCGGCTGTCCGCATGGAATGTCGGAACGCGGCATGGGTGCTGCGGTCGGACAGGTGCCGGAGTATATCGAAATGGTGGTACGATGGTGCAAACAGTACACCCGCATGCCGGTCATCACCAAGCTGACGCCGAACATAACCGACATTCGCAACCCTGCCCGGGCTGCCAAGAGAGGCGGAACCGATGCGGTCTCGCTGATCAACACGATCAATTCGATCACCTCGGTCAATCTCGATACTTTCTCGCCGGAACCCTCCATCGACGGCAAGGGCAGCCATGGCGGCTATTGCGGCCCGGCTGTGAAGCCGATCGCTCTCAACATGGTTGCCGAGATCGCCCGCGATCCGGAAACCTACGGTCTGCCGATTTCCGGCATCGGCGGCATCACCACCTGGCGCGATGCGGCTGAATTCCTCGTTCTCGGCGCCGGTAACGTTCAGGTCTGCACCGCGGCGATGACCTACGGCTTCAAGATCGTGCAGGAGATGATTACTGGTCTTTCGGACTGGATGGACGCCAAGGGCCACCACAGCCTCGACGACATTACCGGTCGCGCCGTGCCCAACATCTCCGACTGGCAATATCTCAACCTGAACTACATCGCCAAGGCGCATATCGACCAGGATGCCTGCATCAAATGCGGTCGCTGTCACATCGCCTGCGAGGACACCTCGCACCAGGCGATCACCCAGTTCGTCGATGGCAAGCGTCACTTCGAGGTCATGGAAGACGAATGCGTCGGCTGCAACCTCTGCGTCAACGTCTGTCCCGTGCAGGACTGTATCACGCTGGTGCCGCTGGCGGCAGGCACACTGGACGAGCGCACAGGCAAGCCGGTCGATCCGAACTACGCCAACTGGACGACCCACCCCAACAACCCGATGGCCCGTCAGGCTGCAGAGTAAACGGGTCTTCAGCACAACATGTCTTTTGGCCGGCTCCCCCGTGGGGCCGGCCAAATCGTTGCCAGCCACCGTCTCTTCAAAGCCAACGAAACGCTGTGTCCACAAATCCGGCGTTGCTCCCGGTCGCCGAACCCGTCAATATGAGAAAAATCAAAAACAGCGGGCGCAGACAGCAACCGCGCAGGGACCGGACACCCGCATTTGAGACGTGACCTCGCAACACTGCGCAAGAAGCTGCACCTGTTCTCGGGCCTTGTGCTGGCGACTTTCATTCTCGGCCATTTCGGCAATCTTTTTGCCGGACTTGTCTCGATCGAGGCCATGGAAGCCGTGCGCCATCCGCTTCACCTGATCTGGCACAGCTGGCCCGGCACCATCCTGCTCTATGGCGCGCTTTTCAGCCATTTTGCCATGGCGCTGGACAGTCTTTATCGCCGGCAGACACTGCGCATGCCGTTGCGCGAAGGCCTGAAGATCGCGTTTGGCCTCAGCCTGCCGTTTCTTCTGGTCGCGCATGTCGTCGGCACCCGGCTCGAATACACGCTGTCCGGCTTTTCGATGGACTACCCGCGGATTCTGCGCATTCTCTGGTCCAACAACTTCGATACCTACAAGCAGTCATTTGCCCTCATCGCCGCCTGGTCCCATGGATGTCTCGGCATCTGGTTCTGGCTGCGCGGAAAGGTCTGGTTCGAACGTTACCAGCTGGCACTGTATTCCGCAGCCATCCTGGTTCCCGTGATCGCACTCATCGGCTTCACCGTTTCCGCCCGCTCCCTTGATCCGGCCGTTCAAAGTCTTCGCTGGTTCGAGGAAGGCCGCACCGACCCCGCCACGCTCGCCACTCTGAGACAGGCCATCTATATCGGCTTGCTGCTGGCCATCGGCGCCGTTCTCGCCGTTCGCGCCTGGCCATCGCGCGGCCGTGTCCGCATCACCTATCCGGACGGCCGCATCGTGCCCGTAACCGCCGGCTTCAGCGTGCTGGAAGCCAGCCGCTCCGCCGGCATCCCGCACCTCTCGATCTGCGGCGGCCGTGGCCGCTGTTCCACCTGCAGGGTCCGGATCACCAGCGGTCTCAATGGCCAGCCGGACGCCACCGAAGCGGAAAGCATCACGCTGAAGCGCATTCGCGCGCCGGTCAATGTACGCCTTGCCTGTCAGTTGCGCCCGGTAAAAGACCTGACAATCGCCCCGGTCCTCGGCGCCGACAGCATGGGGCTGAAAACCAGTCCGTCCCGCGAAGAAGCTGCGGGCCGCGAGCGCCAGATTGCGGTGCTGTTCTGCGACCTGCGCGACTTCACCCAGCTGGCCCAGAAACAACTGCCCTTCGATACGGTCTTTCTGCTGAACCGCTATTTCGAAACGATCGGCGAGGCCGTCGAAAGCTCTGGCGGGATCATCGACAAATTCATCGGCGACGGGGTGCTTGCCCTTTTCGGCCTCAACACCACGGTGGAAGAGGCAAGCACGCAGGCATTGGCAGCCACGGTGCGCATCGGCAAGGGTGTCGAGATTTTGAACCGCAGCTTTACCAGCGAGCTCGAAAAACCGCTGCGCATCGCCATGGGCATGCACGCCGGCCCGGCGATCATCGGCTATATCGGCTACGGCAAGGCATCGGCATTGACCGCCGTCGGCGACACGATCAATGCGGCGAGCCGGCTGGAAGGTTTTGCCAAGGAATATGATGCGGAACTTGCCGTCTCGGCCGATGTGGTGCGTTATGCCGGCCTGACGCTCGCCACCCATGATCGCCACCACATCTCCATTCGCGGCCGAACAGGGACGTTGGAAACCCTGATCATCCAGAAAACGGCGGATATAGCGGGATCGCTTCCCTCAGTGGACTCCCACACCGTTTAGAGCAGGCACGTTCAGGACGATGCCGGCCCATGAACCGCAAGACCGTTGATGAAGAGCTGCTCGAGGAACCGCGCCGCATCCTCGAATCGCCCTTCGCCCGAATGCTCCGGGCCAAGAACGGCACGGACCTGCGCATCGAAATCGGCATAGTGCTGGGTCGTGGACCAGATTGCGAAGATCAGGTGATAGGGATCGCATTTGGCGATCTTGCCGGCCTTTGCCCAGGCGCGGATCACCTCGACCTTTTCATCGACCAATGTTTTCAGAGGCCCCCTGAGTTCGTCCAGAATATGCGGCGCGCTCTGCAGGACCTCGTTGGCAAACAGCCGGCTTTCACGCGGAAAGTCGCGGGCCATTTCCAGTTTGCGGCGGATATAGCTGCGGATCTCCGCTACCGGATTGCCCTCAGCATCGAATTCGCGCAGCGGATCGAGCCAGCTGTCGAGCACGCGGTCGATCAGCGCCCGGTGCATGGCTTCCTTGGTACGGAAATAATAGAGCAGATTGGGCTTCGACATGCCGGCGACCTCGGCGATCTGGTCGATCGTGCTGCCGCGGAAACCATGCGTCGCAAAAACCTCCAGCGCAGCCTCCAGAATCTGCTCTTCCTTCTCCTCCTGGATGCGGGTTCGCCTCTGGGTCTTGGCTGCTCTCGGTAGGACCATTTTCTCCCCTGCACTCTTCTGGCATTGCGCTGCCGCAACCTCCATTCTGCTCAAAATCAGCCTTCGCTAAAATTTTGGGCACCGCCTCTGATTTTTTGTTTTTTCGTCTTGAGTGCGGCAACGGAAGCTGTAATGTTTTACCAACCGGTCAAATTATCAGTCAGTTACAAAACAAACGCAACGGCTGATCGCAGGGCAATCGAAAAAACCAGAAGCCCCGATTTGACCGACGGGAACATGAGGCGCGCAACAGGCGGCGCCGATACGACACTGGATGAGGGAGAACGCCATGGCTGCACCGGGCGAGAACATGCGCATCAATGCGGACCGTCTCTGGGACACGCTGATGGACATGGCCAAGATCGGCCCCGGCATTGCCGGCGGCAACAATCGCCAGACGCTGACGGACGAGGACGGCGAAGGCCGCCGTTTGTTCCAGTCATGGTGCGAAGCGGCCGGCATGAGCATGGGTGTCGATACCATGGGCAACATGTTCTTCACCCGCCCCGGCACCGACCCGGACGCCCTGCCCGTCTATGTCGGCTCCCATCTCGACACGCAGCCGACCGGCGGCAAATATGACGGTGTTCTCGGCGTGCTCGCCGGGCTTGAGCTTGTGCGCTCGATGAACGATCTGGGTATCCGGACGAAACACCCGATCGTCGTCACCAACTGGACAAACGAGGAAGGCGCACGCTTTGCGCCTGCCATGCTCGCCTCCGGCGTCTTTGCCGGCGTGCATACACAAGACTTCGCCTATGACCGCAAGGACCCGGACGGCAAGCGGTTCGGCGACGAATTGCAGCGCATCGGCTGGCGCGGCGATGAAGAAGTCGGCGCCCGCAAGATGCACGCCTATTTCGAATATCACATCGAGCAGGGCCCGATCCTCGAGGCCGAAGACAAGCAGATCGGCGTTGTCACCCACTGTCAGGGCCTGTGGTGGCTGGAATTCACGCTCACCGGCCGCGAAGCCCATACCGGCTCGACACCGATGAACCTGCGCGTCAATGCCGGGCTCGCCATGGCCCGCATCATCGAGATGGTCCAGGGCGTTGCCATGGAAAACCAGCCCGGTGCCGTCGGCGGCGTCGGCCAGGTATTCTTCTCCCCCAACTCGCGCAACGTGCTGCCGGGCAAGGTCGTCTTCACCGTCGATATCCGCTCGCCGGACATTGCCAAGCTCAACCGGATGCGGGCAAAAATTGAGGCCGAGGCACCGAAGATTACCGACGCGCTCGGGGTCGGCTGTTCGATCGAGGCGATCGGCCATTTCGAGCCGGTGACCTTCGATCCGACGCTCGTCACTGCCGTCCGCAACGCCGCCGAAAGGCTCGGCTACAGCCACATGAACCTGATCTCCGGCGCCGGCCACGATGCCTGCTGGACGGCGAAAGTCGCGCCCTCGACCATGGTCATGTGCCCCTGCGTCGGCGGCCTCTCCCACAACGAGGCCGAAGAAATATCAAAGGAATGGGCCGCCGCCGGCTGCGACGTGCTGTTGCATGCAGTGGTGGAGACGGCGGGGATTGTGGAGTAGGGCTATGGAGGCAAGTCAGGACGAGCAAGCTTTGGTGGCTTCGCCCCCCTCATCCGACCCTGCGGGCCACCTTCTCCCCGCTGGGGAGAAGAGGGAGTTTGCCGTTCTTTCTAAACCCGTCTTTATCCCTGCACTTCCAACGCTATCCGTGACGCACGGGGGCAGCACACACACCCTCTTCTCCCCCACGGGGAGAAGGTGGCCCGAAGGGTCGGATGAGGGGGCCTTCCGGTGAACGCGCAGAAAAACAACGACATTACCAAGCGCCGAAATGGCGCAACAGCGAAAGCGCGTAATCTTCGGCAGGACGAGACAGAGGCCGAATACAAGCTCTGGAATGAACTGCGCAATCGCCTGTTGAATGGATACAAATTCACAAGACAAGTGCCGCTTGGACCTTATGTTGCCGACTTCGTTTGCCGCGAAATAAGCCTTGTGATCGAACTCGACGGCGCACAGCATTCCGGCTCGCTTTCCGATATTGTTCGAACACGTTGGCTGAACGAAAAGGGTTATTCAGTCCTGCGGTTCTGGAACGATGAAATCCTGCGCGAGCGGCGCGCAGTTCTCGACACAATACTCGCAGTCCTCTCCGGCGAGATTTCCGCTCGTTGCGATGCGACCCGCTTTTCGCCCGCCGGCTCCTTTGCGAATACCAAAAAGGAAATACGCTCATGACCACCATCATCAAAAACGGCACCATCGTCACCGCCGACCTCACCTATAAGGCCGACGTCAAGATCGATGGCGGCAGGATTGTCGAGATCGGGCCGGACCTCTCCGGCGACCAGGTTCTGGATGCGACCGGCTGTTTTGTCATGCCCGGCGGCATCGATCCGCATACGCATCTCGAAATGCCGTTCATGGGCACCTATTCCTCCGACGATTTCGAAAGCGGCACGCGGGCGGCGCTCTCCGGCGGCACGACGATGGTCGTCGATTTCGCGCTGCCCTCGCCCGGCCAGTCGCTGCTCGAAGCGCTTGATATGTGGGACAACAAGACGTCGCGCGCGACCTGCGATTTCTCCTTCCATATGGCCATCACCTGGTGGGGCGAGCAGGTCTTCAACGAGATGCAGACCATCGTCGAGCAGAAGGGCATCAATTCGTTCAAGCACTTCATGGCCTATAAGGGCGCCCTGATGGTGGATGACGACGAGATGTTCCACTCGTTCCAGCGCTGCGCCGAACTCGGCGCGCTGCCGATGGTGCATGCCGAAAACGGCGACATCGTCGCGCAGATGCAGGCAAAACTGTTGGCCGAAGGCAATAATGGCCCGGAAGCCCACGCCTATTCCCGTCCCGCCGCTGTCGAGGGTGAAGCCACCAACCGCGCGATCATCATCGCCGACATGGCGGGCGCGCCGCTGTACGTTGTGCACACCTCCTGCGAACAGGCGCATGAAGCCATCCGCCGCGCCCGCCAGAACGGCATGCGCGTCTACGGCGAGCCGCTGATCCAGCACCTGACGCTGGACGAGAGCGAATATGCCAATCCCGACTGGGACCACGCGGCCCGGCGCGTCATGTCGCCACCGTTCCGCAACAAGCAGCATCAGGACAGTCTCTGGGCCGGCCTTGCAGCAGGCTCTTTGCAGGTGGTGGCAACCGACCACTGCGCCTTCACGACCGCCCAGAAGCGTTTCGGCGTCGGTGATTTCACGAAAATTCCGAACGGCACCGGCGGACTGGAGGATCGCATGCCGATGCTCTGGACGCACGGCGTCGCCACCGGCCGCATCACCATGAACGAGTTCGTGGCGGTGACCTCGACCAACATTGCCAAGATCCTCAACATTTATCCGAAAAAGGGCGCGATCCTCGTCGGCGCCGATGCGGATATCGTGGTCTGGGATCCGAAGCGCTCGAAGACCATCTCGGCCTCCGCCCAGCAGTCGGCGATCGACTACAACGTCTTCGAGGGCAAGACCGTCACCGGCCTGCCGCGCTACACGCTGACGCGCGGCGTCGTCGCCATCGAGGAATCGACCGTCAAGACCCGCGAAGGCCACGGCGAGTTCGTCAAGCGCGAACCGTTTACCGCCGTCAACAAGGCGCTTTCGACCTGGAAAGAAATCACCGCGCCGCGCAAGGTCCAGCGCAGCGGCATTCCGGCGAGCGGGGTTTGAGCATGCGGCTCGTTGCGCGTATCCCTCTGTTTCTCGCAGCGAGCCTGACAAGCACTGGGCTTGTTCACGCACAGGAAAAATTCCTCGATGGCGCCTATGGCAACAAGGATGGCTGCGCCTATGCCAACAGCAATGAGGCGATGGGGTCCGAGGATTTCTTCCTGCTGACGGACGAAGCCGTCACGTCGGCCGCATCCTATTGCAGCTTCAAGGTACCGGTCACGAAGAAGGGCGATTCCTTTGCCGCTCAGGTCACCTGTGCGGAAGAAGGCGAAGGCGGCGAGATGGAGACGAGCCTCCAGATTGAGCGGACCGGAAACGACTATTTGATTGTGTTCGAGGATGGGATGCGCTGGGGACCCTTGAAGAGATGCAAATGACCATCGCCCTGCACTGTCCCACCGCCGGCTCAGACCGGCACCAGCGCCTCCAGTTCCGGCATCAAAATCACGCTTTCCTGCTCGTTCGGATCGGTGCGGGCGATCACGGCAGACGCCGGCTGGTCGGAGAGATTGGCCGGCAGGTGCGGCACGCCGGCCGGGATGTAGAACATTTCGCCGGCGCGAACGATGACGTGGTTTTCCAGCCGCTCGCCGTACCAGGTGTGCGCCTCACCGGACAGCATGTAGATCGCGGTTTCGTGGCTCGCATGCTTGTGCGCCTTGGCCCGCCCGCCCGGCGGGATGGTCAAGAGGTGCATGCAGATGCCGCTCGACCCCACGGTCTCGGCGGCGATGCCCTCGAAATAGCTGAACCCCTGCTTGCCGTCATAGGTGCCGCCGGGGCGAACGATCCGGCAGGTCGGCTGTGATGATGGCGACATATTTTCCCTCCGTCGATTCCCGTACTTTGGCCGAAGTTAGCGTATCTTCAAAAAATCGCATATGCGAGAGCAGTACAGAATATCCCATGCGGCCATCGGTCGATCATCACGGAGCAGGCAGCACGAAATGAGCAATACTTCCGCATCCGTTGTCTCCGCCAGACAGCTGGGCCTGACCTTCAACACCAATGACGGCCCGGTGCATGCGCTGACCGGTGTCGATCTGTCTGTCAACAAGGGCGACTTCGTCTCCTTCATCGGCCCGTCCGGCTGCGGCAAGACGACCTTCCTGCGCGTCATCGCCGACCTCGAAAAACCGACCTCGGGCACAATCACTGTCAACGGCATGACACCCGAGGAAGCCCGCAAAAAACGCGCCTATGGTTATGTCTTCCAGGCGGCAGCGCTTTACCCCTGGCGGACGATCGAGAAGAACATTGCCCTTCCCCTGGAAATCATGGGCTACGGCGCCGCCGAGCAGAAAGAGCGGGTCGAGCGCACGCTGGACCTCGTCAATCTCTCCGGCTTCGGCAAGAAATTCCCCTGGCAGCTCTCCGGCGGCATGCAGCAGCGCGCCTCGATCGCCCGCGCGCTCGCCTTCGATGCCGATCTGCTGTTGATGGACGAGCCCTTCGGCGCGCTCGACGAGATCGTCCGGGACCATCTCAACGAACAGCTGCTGAAACTCTGGGACCGGACCAACAAGACGATCTGCTTCGTCACCCATTCCATTCCCGAAGCCGTCTATCTCTCCACCCGAATCGTCGTCATGAGCCCCCGCCCCGGCCGGGTCACCGACGTCATCGAATCCACCCTGCCCCGCGACCGCCCGCTCGGCATCCGCGAGACGCCGGAGTTCCTGGAGATCGCGCATCGGGTGCGCGAAGGTCTGAGAGCGGGGCATAGTTATGATGAGTAGCGCTTCGGTGTTTGCGGGAAGAACCCCTCCCCAACCCCTCCCCACAAGGGGGAGGGACTTAACCCGGCATTGTCCGCCTTACTTTGGGGCTTGGGGTTGCTCCATGGATTCTCCCCCCTTGTGGGGGAGATGGCCGACAGGCCAGAGGGGGTCTTTCTTGCCACACTCGAACATCGACCCAAAGACCAGAAAACGTGCCAAGACGCTCCGAACCGAACGGACGAAGGCTGAAGCCGTCATGTGGCGTATCCTTCGAGACTTCCGACCGATGGGTGCTCGCTTTCGACGTGAAACCCCGGTTGGCCCCTACATCGCCGATTTCGCCTGGCTTTCCGCCCGGATTATCGTTGAAGTCGATGGGGATAGCCATGAAACGGACGCGGGACGTCAGCATGACCAGCGTCGCGACCAATTTCTCAGAAGCCAAGGCTTTACGATATTGCGCTTTGATAACGCACAGGTTCTCGATGGCCCTGATCATGTTTTGATCACGCTGGAAGACCACATGAAAAGCTTCCTGAAAATGGAGCATCCATGACCGCCCCATACGCCTTCTGGCTGTTCCTCACGACCATGATCTTCCTCGGCGGCGCCACTGCGTCGCGAGCCTATGTCGGCAATGACAATGTGCTTTTGCTGATCCTGTCGCTCGGGCTCTATATGGTCGGCAATCTGGTCATGCTGAAGCTGATGCGAACCGGTGGATTGGGGCTTGCCATCTCGCTGTCGGCGATCGTTCAACTGGTGCTGGTCAATCTCATCGCCTTCGGATTCTTCGGCGAAAGGCTGAGCCTCGTGCAGATGGCCGGCGTCGGGCTCGGCATCGTGTCGATGGGGCTGATGATGCTGCCGATCAGTGGAAAGGCGTGACGATGGAAAAACCAAGTTTCCTTCAAGACCGCGTGTTGCCGGTGGGGAGCATCCTCCTCGCCCTCGTCATCATCTGGTATATCGCCGTCGTCTTCCTCAACGCCCCCTTCGAGCGCGATACGGCGGGCCGTGCTGGAACGACGATCACCTTTTCCGAAATCGTACCGAAGACCATGTTCCAGGCGCGGCCGGTATTGCCGGCGCCGCACCAAGTGATCGCAGAGATCTGGGATACGACCGTCAACAAGGCGATCACCTCCAAGCGCAGCCTTGTCTACCATGCCTGGATCACGCTGTCGGCGACGCTGCTGGGCTTCCTCATGGGCGGCGTGCTCGGCATCGTTTTGGCGATCGGTATCGTCCACAACAAGGCGATGGACCGTTCCTTCATGCCCTGGGTCATTGCCAGCCAGACGATTCCGATTCTGGCCATCGCGCCGATGGTCATCGTGGTCCTGAACGCGATCGGCATTGCGGGCCTGTTGCCGAAGGCGCTGATTTCCACCTATCTCTCGTTCTTCCCCGTCGTCGTCGGCATGGTGAAGGGCCTGCGCAGCCCCGAGCAGATCCAGCTCGACCTGATGCACACTTACCATGCCAGCAAGTCCCAGACCTTCTGGAAGCTGCGCTGGCCGGCCTCCATGCCCTATCTTTTTGCCTCTCTGAAGGTGGCCGTCGCGATTTCGCTGGTCGGCGCCATTGTCGGCGAGCTGCCGACAGGGGCTGTGGCCGGTCTCGGTGCCAGGCTGCTTGCGGGCTCCTATTACGGCCAGACGGTGCAGATCTGGTCGGCGCTGTTCATGGCGGCGGCGCTCGCCGCAACCCTCGTCCTCATCGTCGGCTTTGCCCATACCGCCGTCCTCAAGCGCATGGGGGTCAAGCCATGAACCAGACCAGCAATATGGGCGCCCTGGCGGCGGCCGTCGTCTTCTGGCTTGCAGCCTGGGCTTTCAACGAATGGCTGGTGCGCCAGACCTTCCGGAGCGACGCACTCAACCGTGCGGCACGGATCATCGTGCCGCTCCTGTTCGGCGTGTCGATCCTCGTGCTCTGGGAAGGCATTGTGCGCGGCTTCGCCATCCCCTCGGTGCTGCTGCCGCCACCATCGATGATCTGGGTGCGGCTGATCAATTCCGTGCCGACCCTCTGGGCGGATTTCCAGCAGACTTTCCTCAAGGCAGTGATCGTCGGCTACACGCTCGGCTGCGGCCTCGGCTTCCTCGTCGCGCTGGCGATCGATCGTTCGCCGTTCCTGCAGAAGGGTCTTCTGCCGCTCGGCAATTTTGTCTCCGCCCTTCCCGTCATCGGCGTCGCCCCGATCATGGTCATGTGGTTCGGTTTCGACTGGCAATCCAAGGTCGCCGTCGTCGTTATCATGACCTTCTTCCCGATGCTGGTGAACACGGTTTCCGGCCTTGCGGCCGCCAGCCACATGGAGCGCGACCTGATGCACACCTATGCGGCCAGTTGGTTCCAGACGCTGGTCAAGCTGCGCCTGCCCGCCGCCTGGCCGTTCATCTTCAACGCCTTGAAAATCAATTCGACATTGGCGCTGATCGGCGCGATTGTCGCGGAATTCTTCGGAACGCCCATCGTCGGCATGGGCTTCCGCATCTCCACGGAGGTGGGGCGCATGAACGTCGATATGGTTTGGGCCGAAATCGCCGTCGCGGCGGTGGCTGGCTCCGTCTTTTACGGGATGGTCGCGCTCATCGAGCGGGCCGTCACGTTCTGGCACCCGTCCGTGAGGAATTCGCGCACGGTATGAGGAGAAGGGCTCGTCCACTCAAGGACGGGCACGATGAAGAAGGCCGCCCGACCGGAAAGGAAGGGCATAACAAAAAGAGGGAACTGAGATGAAAACGAAACTTGCCTCCATGCTTCTGGCCGGCGCCTTTTCGCTGGCCGCCTTTCAGGCGCAAGCTGCCGACAAGGTGGTGCTGCAGCTGAAATGGGTCACCCAGGCGCAGTTCGCGGGCTACTACGTCGCGAAGGACAAGGGCTTCTATGAAGCCGAAGGCCTCGATGTCGAAATCAAGCCGGGCGGCCCGGATATCGCACCGCCGCAGGTGATTGCCGGCGGTGGCGCCGATGTGGTCGTCGACTGGATGCCGTCTGCCCTTGCCACCCGCGAAAAGGGCGTGCCGCTCGTCAATATCGCCCAGCCGTTCAAGTCTTCGGGCATGATGCTGACCTGCCTGAAGGAATCCGGCGTCGCGACACCGGCCGACTTCAAGGGCAAGACGCTCGGCGTCTGGTTCTTCGGCAACGAATATCCGTTCCTCTCCTGGATGAGCCAACTCGGCCTGAAGACCGATGGCGGCCCGGATGGCGTCACCGTTCTCAAGCAGGGCTTCAACGTCGATCCGCTGATCCAGAAGCAGGCCGCCTGCATCTCGACCATGACCTACAACGAATACTGGCAGGTCATCGATGCCGGCATCAAGGCGGAAGACCTCGTGACCTTCAAATACGAGGATCAGGGCGTCGCCACCTTGGAAGACGGCCTCTACGTGCTCGAAGACAAGCTCAAGGACCCGGCCTTCAAGGAAAAGATGGTCAAGTTCGTGCGCGCCTCGATGAAGGGCTGGAAATACGCCGAAACCAACCCGGATGAAGCGGCCGGCATCGTTCTGGAAAACGATTCCACCGGCGCGCAGACCGAAGCGCACCAGAAGCGCATGATGGGCGAAGTGGCCAAGCTGACCGCCGGTTCCAACGGCGCGCTCGACGAAGCCGACTACAAGCGCACCGTCGCCTCGCTGATGAAGGGCGGTTCCGATCCGGTCATCACCAAGGAGCCGGAAGGCGCCTTTACGCACGACATCACGGCCGAAGCGCTGAAATAAGCCTTTCGGCGATTGATCTTGCCAACGGGAGACGCGCGGCTTGCACCGCGCGTCTCTTGCTTTTCGGCAGCAGTCGATCGTTCGGGACGAAAGGTCGCAACAAGCAGAAACAAAAACCGCGTTGCATTGCGAAAAGCAGATGATAGAAATAGTGAGGCACCATTGTTTTACGGGCTGTCTCTTGTAACCGAAACACAGCGCGGCTACATGAACCTCGGCGCAAAGGATGAGTGCGCCCCGAGGGAGTGGCCCACATTGCAGCCGTCATGTGCGGAAACCAGAGCGACATGAGCGCCGGTTTCCTGTTGGAGCACAATCGTCGGCGTAGCGGGCTTATCGGGATGGCATAGTCGATTTTCAAGGAAACTGTTCTGATGGCTTTTAATGCAAAGTTCGCCGCCGGTGTATGTGCCTCGCTGATGCTGCTGGCGATTTCGTCGCCGGGACGAGCCGAGGAACCGGCAGCGCAGGCATCCGAGCCGCATCTGCCATCCATCGTCGTCAGCGAGGTGCGCAACAAGCCGATCGTCGAGCGCGTTCTCGCGACCGGCGCGCTTCAGGCCGTCGAGGAAACCTACGTATCGCCTCTGGTCGACGGGCTGTCGATCCGTTCTTTGAACGCCGATGTCGGAGATGCGGTCCAGGAGGGCAGCACGCTTGTCGTGCTGAACAACGACATGCTGCTTCTGACGAAGAGCGAAAGTGCGGCCAACCTCGCCAAGGCCAAGGCTTCGCTTGCGCAATATCAGGCGCAGCTTGCCGAAGCCAAGGCGACCGCCGACGAAGCGGTTCGTGTCGCCACGCGCTCGCGCCGGCTGGCCACATCCGGCACCGTCTCCACGGCGCAGGCCGATCAGGATGAAGCCTCCGCAAGTGCCGCGCTAGCCCGGGTCAATTCGGCAGAACAGATGATCGCCGTCGCCAATGCCGACATCAAGGTTGTCGAGGCGCAGATCTCCGACGTCGAGCTTCGCCTGACCCGGACCGAGGTGAAGGCGCCGGTGAGCGGCGTTATTGCGGCAAAGACAGCCAAGGTCGGGGCGATCGCAAGCGGCGCCGGCGAACCGCTGTTCACCATCATCAGGGACGGCGCCATCGAAATGAAGGCGGACGTGTCGGAATCCGACCTTCTGAAACTCGCGGTCGGGCAGAAGGCCAGGGTCACGCTTGCCGATGGCAAGAACGCACTCGACGGTACGATCCGGCTGATTTCGCCCAAGGTCGATGACCAGACACGCCTCGGCACGGTCTATGTGAGCCTGACGCAGCCGGAAAAGGCCCGCATCGGCATGTACGCCAATGCGGAACTGATCGTTACCGAGAAGCAGGCGATCGTGCTGCCGCTGACCGCCGTGACCACTGCGCATGATGAAACGACCGTGCGCAAGGTGGAGGGTGGCGTGGTCAGGATCGTCAAGGTCGAGACAGGAATCCAGGACGGCCGGTTCATCGAGATTACCGCCGGATTGACGCCGGGCGACGAAGTCGTCGCCAAGGCGGGCGCCTATGTGCGCGACGGTGACAAAATCAATCCGGTCAAGCCGACCGCTGAAGCAACGAACTGACGGGAACGCGCTCGATGAATTTTTCAGCCTGGGCAATTCGCAATCCGATCGCGCCGATCCTCGCCTTCGTCGTCCTGATGTTCCTTGGCTATCAGGCTTTCAACACGCTGCCGATCACCCGCTTTCCAAACATCGACGTTCCGATCGTCTCGATCACCGTCGGGCAAAGCGGCGCGGCTCCGGCCGAGCTGGAAACGCAGGTCACCAAGGAGATCGAGGATGCCGTCGCCGGCATTTCCGGCGTCGACCATATCACCTCGACGATCAGCGACGGCCAGTCGACGACGGCCGTCCAGTTCATGATGGACGTGCCGACGAACCAGGCGGTCCAGGACACCAAGGACGCGATCGATCGCATTCGTGGCGACCTGCCGGCCTCCATCGAAGAGCCGATCGTCGCCAAGGTGGATGTCGAGGGCCAGGCCATCCAGACCTTTGCCGTTTCCGCGCTGGGCATGACGCTGGAAGAGATCTCCTGGTTCGTCGACGACACCGTCAAGCGTTCGCTGCAGGGCAAGAGCGGCATCGGCCGGATCGACCGTTACGGCGGCGCCGACCGTGAAGTGCGCATCGAACTCAATCAGGACCGGCTGAATTCCTACGGGATCACCGCCTCGGACGTGAACAACCAGCTGCGCAAGATGAACACCGACCTCGGCTCGGGCCGTGGCCAGGTGGGGGGCAGCGAGCAGGCCATCCGCACGCTCGGTGACGCCCGGTCCGTCGAAGGACTGGCAAGCACGATGATCGCCATGCCGAACGGCCGCTTCGTGCGGCTTTCGGAACTCGGCACCGTCACGGATACCTATGAAGAGCCGAAGTCCTTCTCGCGCTTCGACGGCGATCCCGTCGTCACCTTCGCGGTCTTCCGCGCCAAGGGTGCCAGCGAAGTTTCCGTTGCCGAAACGGTCGCTTCGGCACTGGACGAGGTCCGGGCGAAAAACCCGGATATCTCGATCAAGCTGATCAATGACAGCGTCTATTTCACCTACGGCAATTACGAGGCGGCCCTGCATACGCTGCTCGAAGGTGCGCTTCTGGCTGTTGCCGTCGTGCTTTTGTTCCTGCGCAACTGGCGCGCCACGCTGATTTCCGCGATGGCGCTGCCGCTCTCGGCCATCCCGACCTTCTGGGTCATGGACCTGCTCGGTTTCTCGCTCAACCTCGTGAGTTTCCTGGCGCTGACGCTTGCCACCGGCATTCTGGTCGATGACGCGATCGTCGAGATCGAAAACATCGCCCGGCACATCAAGATGGGCAAGACGCCGTATCGCGCCGCCATCGAAGCGGCGGATGAAATCGGCCTCGCCGTCATCGCCACGACGTTCACGATCATCGCCGTCTTCGTGCCGGTATCGTTCATGCCGGGCATTCCGGGCCAGTATTTCATCCAGTTCGGCCTGACGGTCGCCGTCTCGGTGTTCTTCTCGCTGGCGGTTGCCCGCCTGATCACGCCGGTCATGGCAGCCTACCTGATGCGCTCCAATGATGGCGATGGCCATCACGAGGACAAGGACGGCGCGATCATGCGCGGCTATACCTGGATCGTCACCACCACGACCAGACGCTGGTACATGCGCTATGCAACGCTCATTGCCGCGATCGGCTTCGTCGTCGGCTCGGTCATGCTGCTGATGACGGTGCCCGGCAGTTTCCTGCCGCCGGAAGACGCTTCACGCATCGTGCTCTCCGTCGAACTGCCGCCGGATGCCATGCTCGAGGATACCGACCGCACGACGACCGAGATCTACGACAGGATCAAGGGTCTCGACGGCGTCGAGGGCATCTTCGTGCTCGGTGGCGCATCGCCCAAGGGCGATCTCGAACTGCGCCGTGCGACCATCACCGTGATGCTGCACAAGCTCGATCATTCGCTCTTGAACAAGCTGGTGAACGATGTTCTCGGCCGTACGCCGCTGATCGGGCAATACATGCCGAAGCTGCCGCCTGCCGGCCGCATCATCCCGCAGGCGCAGATCGAAAAGCAGGTCTATGCTGCCGTCGGTTCGATTCCCGACGTGCGCATCCTCAAGCTCAACGACCGTGGCGAGCGCGACCTTGCGTTCAACCTGCTGTCGAACAATGACGAGGACCTGAACAGCGCCGTTTCCCTTCTCGAAGGCAAGCTGCGCAGCGAACCGCTTCTCGCCAATGTCAGCCCGGACGGCGCCCTGCCCCGGCCGGAACTGCAGATCAGGCCACGCGCCGACCAGATGTCCCGGCTTGGCATCACAACATCGCAGATTGCCGATGTTGTGCGCGTCGCCACCATCGGCGATATCGATGCAGCTCTGACGAAGATGTCGCTCGACAGCCGCCAGATCCCGATCCGCGTCCAGATCGATACGGATTTCCGAACCGATCTTGCCGCAATCCGCAACCTGAAGGTCCAGACGGCTGCCGGCGCGCTCGTGCCGCTCGCAACCGTCGCCGACATCAACTATTCGGAAGGTCCAAGCTCGATCAAACGCTACGACCGCAGCCGCGTGGTGACCATGGGGGCCGACCTTCCGATCGGCGTGGCGCTGAATTCGGCCTCCGACCGCTTCAAGGCAATCGCCAAGGAAACGACGCTGCCACCGAGCGTGCAGTTCATCGAAAGTGGCGACGCGGAAGTGCAGGCGGAAATGGAGCAGGGCTTCGTCAATGCCATGCTGCTTGGTTTGATGCTGGTTCTCGTCGTGCTGATCCTGCTGTTCAAGGACGTGATCCAGCCATTCACCATCCTGTTCTCGCTGCCGCTGGCCATCGGTGGCGTGGCGATCGGCCTGATCCTGACAAACAACGCCATGTCCATGCCGGTTCTCATCGGCATCCTGATGCTGATGGGCATCGTGACCAAAAACGCCATCCTGCTCGTCGACTTCGCCATCGAGATGATCAATCAGGGCATGGAACGTACGCATGCCATGGTCGAGGCCGGCCGCAAGCGGGCGCGCCCGATCATCATGACCTCGATTGCGATGTCGGCCGGCATGCTGCCGTCCGCGCTCGGCGTCGGCGAAGGCGGCTCCTTCCGCGCGCCAATGGCGATTGCTGTGATCGGCGGCATCATCGTCTCGACGGTGATCTCGCTTGTCGTCGTGCCCGCCTTCTTCCTTATCATGGACGACTTGTCGCACCTGCTCGGCTGGCTCTTCGGCCGTCTGGTCGGCCGCAAGGACGAGGAGATGCGCGTTCTTGAAAACGAGGAACTGACGGAGGTCGTCAACGACCAGACGCAAACGATCCACGAACTCCAGGCCCGCCTCGACCGCCTGGAAGGCCGCAGCGGAAAAGGCGGCGGATCGAATGTCATCAACCATCCGGCGCTGGCTGCGGAATAACGACAATCACCACAAATAAAGAAGCCGCGTGCAAAGCCTGCACGCGGCTTTTTCTATTGTGAACAGCGTCTGCTTCAGAGACCGCCGTGAACCGTCAGAAACTCCACGATCCTGTCCACACCCTCGCCACGTTTCATGTCGGAGAATACAAAGGCGCCGCCGGCGCGCATACGGGTTGCATCCCGCTCCATCACGTCGAGATCGGCCCCGACATAGGGCGCCAGGTCCTTCTTGTTGATCACGAGGATATCAGAGCGGGTGATGCCCGGGCCGCCCTTGCGCGGTATTTCCTCACCCTGGCAGACGGAAATCACATAGATGGTGATATCCGCAAGATCCGGCGAGAAAGTCGCTGCCAGATTGTCGCCGCCGGATTCGATGAAGACGACGTCGAGATCGGGAATGCGCCGGTTGAGATCGGCAATCGCCTGCAGGTTAATCGAGGCATCTTCACGAATTGCCGTGTGCGGGCAGCCACCGGTTTCCACCCCGACGATACGCTCAGACGGCAGCGCCTGCATCCGCACCAGCGCCTCGGCATCTTCCTTGGTGTAGATGTCATTGGTCACGACTGCGACCGAATAGCGATCACGCATCGCCTTGCAGAGCTTGTCCGTCAGCGCCGTCTTGCCGGAACCGACCGGACCGCCAATGCCGACGCGCAGGGGGCCGTTTGCAGATTTCATCTTCATGTCCTTCTCAAATCTGGATGACCGCGTCAGGAGCGGAACAGCCTCGAATGCAATGTCTCGTGTTTCAGCGAAGCAATGTCTGCCATGACAGTCGCGGAACCCAGATCGTCCAGCGTGCTCGAAGCGGCGCGTGACGCGATGTCTGCGATCACAGGCTCGAGAGCAGCCAGAATGCCGACACCGTCGCGCTGGCCCGTGACACCGCAACGAATGGCGACCGAAACGGAATTCGATGCCTGCGCGTGCAGATAGGCGGCGAGTGCAACCCGAAGACCCGTCCGGTGAATACCCGCGACCGCGCCGACGGCAACCGGATAGGGCGCCGTTCCGGACAGACCGTCGAGCGCCGGATGCGGCCAGTGGGAGGCGGCAGACAGGAATGCCTCGCCCTGCAGCGTCGTTTCCATATGCCGCTCGCGCGAACCGGCAAGCGCAATCGCCAGTTCGCGAACCGCCAGCAATCGCGCCGGATCTCCGACCGACTGGTAGCTCTCCGCCAGAAGCACCGCGTCGTTCCAGCCCGTTCCGCTGGTCATCACGGCCTGCAGCCAGGCCGCAAGCGCTGGCGCATCGGCAATCCAGCCGTCGTGAATGGCCTGCTCCAGACCGCCGGAATAGGAGAATGCGCCGATCGGAAAGGCCGGCGACAGCCATGTCATCAGCCGGACAAGGGCCTGAGTCTCGTCATGCTCAACCATGCGCGTGGTGGTGACCATGTCCATGGCTATGTCCACCCGTACCGTGATAGGCGCCGCGCATCGGCTGGAACGGCTCGGTCACTTCGCTGACCGCAGCGCCCAGCCCTTCGAGCATCGCCTTGATCACTGGATCACGCGCAATCAGGATCCGGTCTTCGCGCAGTTCCGCCGGAAGGTGCCGGTTTCCGAGATGCCAGGCGAGTTCGATCAGGTGCTGACGGTCGCGCGGGCGGATATCGTAAAGCGCTTCGGCGGTGGCCGAGATCCGGACATAGTCGCCGGTATCGAGAACCAGAAGATCGCCATCGCCAAGCATCACCGCTTCCTTGAGGTCAAGCATCACCACGTCGTCATCCGGCAGATGCAGGAGCTTGCGCCGCAGGTGTCGCTGGTCATGCGCGAGCGCAATGGTGTGCAACGGCACCTTGTCAGCCGGGCCCGGCGACAGGATTTCCGTGGAACGATAGGGCATTTCAGAGTACCTCGACTTTTTCCGGATGAAACAGTTCGACGCGCCCGTCTATCACGAGACCAGCCGTCGCGCGTTGAAACGCCTTTGCAGGGCGGTCCGAAAGATGTGCGTCGAATGAGGCCCGGCTCTTCCAGTTTTCCACGAATACCAGCGTGTCTGCAAAGCCCGGCTTCTGGTAGAGATCATAGGAAAGACAGTCCTTTTCCCGGCGGGCCGCCGCGATCAGTGGCTGCGCCACGGCAACGACATCGGCTGCCCGACCTTGCTGGACTTTGACATAGGCGACGACATAAACCATGGAACGCCTTTCCTGAAACGCAGACTAGAACATAAAATACCGTTGCGCCATCGGCAGGACCGTTGCCGGCTGGCAGGTGAGAAGCTCGCCATCGGCGCGCACCTCGTAGGTTTCCGGATCGACCTCGATATGCGGCGTCAAGCTGTTGTGGATCATAGAATGTTTGCCGATGCCGCCGCGGGTATTCTTCACGGCGATCAGCTCCTTGCCGACGCCGAGGCGTGCCTTGATCCCGGCATCGAGCGAGGCTTGGCTGACGAAGGTGACAGAGGAGTTGGTACGCGCCTTGCCGAAAGCACCAAACATCGGCCGATAATGAACGGGCTGCGGCGTCGGGATCGAGGCGTTCGGATCGCCCATTGGCGCCGCGGCAATCATGCCGCCGAGAATAACCATATCGGGCTTCACGCCGAAGAAGGCCGGGTTCCAGATGACCAGATCGGCGCGCTTGCCAACCTCGATCGAGCCGATCTCGTGGGACAGCCCCTGTGCGATGGCAGGGTTGATCGTGTATTTGGCGATATAGCGGCGGACGCGGAAATTATCGTTTTCGCCGGTCTCCGATGCCAGTCGTCCCCGCTGACGCTTCATCTTGTCGGCCGTCTGCCAAGTGCGGATGGCAACCTCGCCGACCCGGCCCATGGCCTGGCTGTCGGAGGAGATGATCGAGAAGGCGCCGATATCGTGGAGGATGTCTTCGGCCGCGATGGTTTCCTTGCGGATCCGGCTTTCGGCAAAGGCGATGTCTTCCGGGATCGACGGTGACAAATGATGGCAGACCATCAGCATGTCGAGATGCTCAGCCAGCGTATTGATCGTATAGGGCCGCGTCGGATTGGTCGAGGATGGGATGACGTTCGGATTGCCGCAGATCTTGATGATATCAGGCGCGTGGCCACCGCCGGCACCTTCCGTATGGAAGGCGTGGATGGTGCGGCCCTTGATGGCGCTGATCGTATCCTCGACGAAGCCGCTTTCGTTCAGCGTATCGGTATGGATCATCACCTGCACGTCATACTCGTCGGCAACGGAAAGGCAGCAGTCGATCGCGGCCGGCGTCGTACCCCAGTCCTCGTGCAGCTTCAGGCTGGACGCACCGGCCAGAACCATTTCGACCAGCGGTGCGGGAAGCGAGGCATTGCCCTTGCCGGCAAGCGCAAGGTTCATCGGAAAGCCATCGAAACTCTCGATCATCCGCTCGATATGCCAGGCGCCGGTGCAGGTGGTCGCAAGCGTGCCATGGGCAGGTCCACTGCCGCCGCCGAGCATCGTCGTGATCCCCGACATCAACGCTTCCTCGATCTGCTGCGGGCAGATGAAATGGATGTGCGCGTCCATGCCGCCGGCCGTCAGGATCTTTCCTTCGCCTGCGATCACCTCGGTCGAAGGTCCGACGATAATCGTGACACCCGGCTGCGTGTCGGGATTGCCGGCCTTGCCGATCCCGGCAATACGGCCATTTTTCAAGCCAACGTCGGCCTTGACGATACCCCAATGATCGACGATCAGCGCATTGGTGATGACGGTATCGACCGCGCCCTCGGCCCGCGTCGCCTGGCTCTGGCCCATGCCGTCGCGGATCACCTTGCCGCCGCCGAATTTCACTTCGTCGCCATAGGTGGTGAAATCCTTCTCCACCTCGATGAACAGTTCGGTATCCGCCAGCCGCACCTTGTCGCCGGTGGTCGGCCCGAACATGGAAGCGTAAGCCGCGCGTGACATCTTGTAGGACATGGGTTCAGGTTCCTTCGAAAACGCTTAAATGGGCAATGTCTCAAGCCGCTGCAGGCGACCGGCTGCGATGTAACTCTCGACCAGACGCTTCTCCGCAGAGAAAGGGTGCCACGCCCAGCCCTGATGGCCAAAGCCGACAATGGTAACACTGTCGTCCGGCCGGGCCGTCCGCTCCAGAACCGCGTCGATGACCAGCATTCCGCTGCTCGGCACGACATAGGGCTCGGCACCGATTGCGCTCAAACGCTCGTCTACGGCCACATGGATGGCGGCGGGCATCTGAACCATGCGGCGACCGGTAGCCGACGCGAAGGCGTGGAAACCAGCGCTGTAATCATCGCATAAATCGTCCAGCTCCGGATGCGTGACAGCCAGAGTGCCGCGCAAGACTTCGAACCTTTCGGGCGCTCGCGTGCACCAGATTTCCGATGCCAGGCCCACGGCCGCATTCGTCTTCCAATGTCCGCCGCCCAGCATCGCCAGCGCCGGCCGGCCGGTGTTGCAGACGGCAACGATATCGGTCCTTGTGCCACCTGCGCCGTAGGATCGGCAATCGTTGAAGCGCACGACCAGATCGGCGGCATCAATTGCCGCCGCATGCTCCTGCCCGATCTCGCCATTGCCGACGATCATGATGCTTCGCCTCGTGTTCAATCCCAAATTCCGGTCATCAATAGGCGTCCAGCATTTCCTTCAGTTCCGCCGTCCGCCTGGTCGTCAGGTCGGCCAGGCAGCCGGAAACCAGCATCGGCTCCATCGAGCCGCCTCGGGCCGAAAAGCCGGACAGCGCGCACTGGCCGTCGCGATAGCCGATCCAAGCACGTTGCGCCTTCTTCAGTGCATCCACCGCCCCGACAAGATTAGGCATCGACTCCGCCAGATCCTTGTCGATTTCGACCATGTGGGCCATCACCGTCCTGTACGTCGCATTCAACGCCCTGTCGGCGACCTCGTAATCGACATTCGCGCAGTAATTCATCTCGAACTGCGTCATGGCGTTCCCGCAATCGACCTTCTGGTCATCCTGCGCAAAAGAAGCCCCGGCACCCATAAGAATCATCGCGCATGCAAGACCAAAAGGCGCAAGGCGAGCTGTCATAGTCATAACGCGCCCATAACCTCCTGCCGGAAACCATAGACTTCCCGCTTGCCGGCGAAGGGGATGAGATGCACGGTCCGCGTCTGGCCCGGTTCGAAACGCACCGCCGTGCCCGCCGGAATATCCAGCCGCCGGCCACGGGCAGCCGCACGCTCGAACGACAGAGCGGGATTGGTTTCGGCAAAATGATAGTGGCTGCCCACCTGCACCGGCCGGTCGCCTGTGTTGGAAACATCAAGGCTGATGCTCTCCAGACCGGCATTCAGCTCGATCTCGCCTTCTGCTGCAATCACTTCGCCCGGGATCATGCGTCTCTCCTGTTCATGCGGCTCTCATCGGCGCGCAGCCTTCGGCTTTGAGCACGCGCAACGACGAAGGCGGATTGTTTTCCAGTTTTGCGGTAGGACGGATCGGACGGCGCACAAGCTCGCCAGCGCAGTTCGGGCAGACGCCGCCCAGCGTATCGGTTGCGCAATCCGCGCAGAATGTGCATTCGAAGCTGCAGATCAACGCGTCCCGGCTTTCGGGCGGAAGATCTCTGTCGCAGCATTCGCAATTGGGTCTGAGCGCCAGCATGACCTACCCTCAGCGAATGGGTTCGTGCACGGTGACGAGCTTGGTGCCATCCGGGAATGTCGCCTCGACCTGGATGTCGTGGATCATTTCCGGAATGCCCTCCATCACCTGTTCCCGTGTGACGACATGCGCGCCGGCCTCCATCAGGTCGGCGACGGAACGGCCGTCACGGGCGCCCTCAACGACAAAATCGGTGATCAGCGCGATCGCCTCCGGGTGATTGAGCTTGACGCCGCGCTCGAGCCGCCGGCGGGCCACGATGGCGGCCATCGAAATCAGCAGTTTGTCTTTTTCGCGGGGAGTGAGGTTCATGCGTCGCCACCGATATTGCGTGCCAGATTACAGTGTCCAGACTTTCGGCACTGGCGCGCCTTTACGCAAGTGCGAAATGAGTGGGATGAGGATTTTTCTCAAACCGAAGCCGTCCGCCGCCGCAAGCCGCGCGACGAGTTTGTCCTCGCCCGCAACCTGATAATAGCTGACGCCGCCGGAGGCATCACCGAGACGGCTGCGCAGGCCGGGTACCAGCGCCTCGCAATCCGGGCCGGTGTAGAAAATCGTTGCGAACGCGACCTTGCCGCCGAGCACTGCAGCACCTTGCGTCAGCGCGCCCACATCACCGGAAAGTCGCATGTTTTCAGCGTGGACAAGCACGCCGGATTTGCGGATGCGCCAGCAATCCTGGAACAGCCCGGTTTCCATCGCTTCGCCCATCGCCTTGCGACCGAGCAGCACCGCCTCGACGGCCAGGAACTGCCCGCCCTCTGCAATATCGACCTCGAGCCGGCGGCTGAGCGACGCCCGCTCGAACAGGATTGTCTCCTGCGGCAGCCAGTGCACGCTGGCGCCCGGTCCGACAGCGATCCGGGTCGCGACACCGGCCGTGTCTGCACTCGCCTTGTAGATCTTCTCGCAGGCCTGCGTCGTCAGGGTCAGGCGCGTGCCTTCGCCGGCAGTAAAGCTCCAGTCCATTCGGTCGCCACCGGTCAGCCCGCCAGAGCTGTTGATCAGCACCGCCTCCATCGCCCCGTCAAAGCTTTCGGGCAGCCGGATCTTGGCGCAGCCTTCCTGGTAGAGTTCGGCAATGCGCGTGCGGCCGGCGAAGGGTTTGGCGACCAGCCTCCCCCTGCCCCAGGCCCTTTGCGGGGCAATCAATGCCGCATTGTCCATCAAAACCGCCGTCAGACTGTGAGGTGGCGGCGCGCTTCCGGCGTGTCCAGCGTTTCGGCCGGACCTTCATGCACGATCTCGCCACGATCCATGATGTAGACATGGTCTGCAAGCTCACGGCAGAAGTCAAGATATTGTTCCACAAGCAGAATCGCCATGCCGGTGGAATCCCGTAGATACTGGATGGCACGGCCGATATCCTTGATGATCGACGGCTGGATGCCCTCCGTCGGCTCGTCCAGCACGAGGATCTTTGGACGTGTGACGAGCGCCCGGCCGATGGCCAATTGCTGCTGCTGCCCACCGGACAAATCGCCGCCCCGCCGTTTCAGCATGGTGTTGAGAACCGGAAACAGGCTGAAAATATCGTCCGGAATGAAGCGATCCTTGCGCGCAACCGGCGCATATCCGGACTCCAGATTTTCCTTCACGGTGAGAAGCGGAAAGACCTCGCGGCCCTGCGGCACGAAGCCGATGCCCTGCTTGGCGCGATTATAGGGTGCCATGCCGTTCAAAAGCTTGCCGTTGAAGGTCACGGTTCCGCCGCTGACAGCATGCTGGCCGGTTACCGCCCGCATCAGGCTGGTCTTGCCGACGCCGTTACGACCCAGCACACAGGTGATCTTGCCCATCGGAGCCGTGATGGAGACACCACGAAGCGCTTGCGCAGCGCCGTAGTGGAGATTGATGTTGTCGACGGTCAGCATGGGGCACCTGTTCTAAACGACTGAGGGCTGGAGGCAAAAACCCCCTCTGGCCTGTCGGCCATCTCCCCCACAAGGGGGGAGAAACCGTGCGGCAACGGTTCCGCTTCCTGCCGCAAATGCCACTCCGGGTTAAGCCCCTCCCCCTTGTGGGGAGGGGTTGGGGCGGAGTCTTCACCGACAACACCCAGCGAAACATCCTGAGCGGCAAACATCGAAATATTATAGTGCATCGCCTCACCGCCCCAGATAATTCTCGATCACCTTCGGATCGTTGCTGACGAAATCGATCGAGCCTTCGGCAAGCACCGAGCCTTCGGCAAGACACGTGACCTTGACGCCGAGATCACGGATGAAGCCCATGTCGTGTTCGACGACGACGACGGAGCGAGTCTTGGCGATTTCCTTCAAAAGCACGGCCGTCTCGGATGTTTCGGCATCGGTCATGCCGGCCACCGGTTCGTCGACAAGCAGCAGCTTCGGCTCCTGCGCCAGCAGCATGCCGATCTCCAGCCACTGCTTTTGCCCGTGCGAGAGATTGGCGGCCAGATCGTCCTTGCGCGCCGTCATGCGTACGGTTTCGAGGATTTCCTCGATGCGGGCCTTGTCGCCGGGGGTCATCCGGTAGAACAGCGTGGAAAACACCCCGCGTTTGCGGTTCAGCGCCAGCTCGATATTGTCCCATACCGTATGGCTTTCGAAAACCGTCGGCTTCTGGAACTTGCGGCCGATGCCAAGCTGGGCAATGTCGGCTTCATCCTTCTTCGTCAGGTCAATTTCACCATTGAAGAAGACCTGACCACTATCGGGCCGGGTCTTGCCGGTGATTATGTCCATCATCGTCGTCTTGCCGGCGCCGTTCGGGCCGATGATTGCCCGGAGTTCGCCGGGTTCGACCACGAAGGACAGCGAGTTCAGAGCCTTGAACCCGTCGAAGGAGACGGAGACACCGTCGAGATAGAGCATGCTTGTCGACATTTTGCCAGTCATAGCTCTACTCCGCCGCCTGTGGGCTTGCTGTGGCGGCAGTCAGCGCCGCCGCCTTGTCTTCCTGGTAGGTCTTCTCGGTTTCGCCGGCGGTCTTGTATTCCCTGCGTCGCGCGAAATACTGCTGGACCGTGCCGACGATGCCCTTGGGCAGGAACAGCGTCGTCGCAACAAACAGGGCGCCGAGCGCAAACAGCCAGAACTCCGGGAACGCAGCGGTAAAGATGCTCTTGCCGAAGTTGACGAGGAAGGCGCCGATGATCGGGCCGATCAGCGTACCGCGTCCGCCGACAGCCGTCCAGATGACCACTTCGATGGAGTTTCCGGGCGCGAATTCACCGGGATTGATGATGCCGACCTGCGGCACGTAAAGTGCCCCGGCCACACCCGCCATCATCGCCGAAATGGTGAAGATGAAGAGCTTCATGTTCTCGACCCGATAGCCGAGAAAGCGCGTCCGGCTTTCCGCATCGCGCACACCGACCAGCACCTTGCCGTATTTCGAGCGGACGATGGCCGAACTGAGAAGCAGCGCCAGCGCAAGCGCAATCGCCGTTGCGGCAAAAAGGGAAGCGCGCGTACCGGCAGCCTGCACGTTCTGTCCGAGGATTTCCTTGAAGTCGGTCAGGCCGTTGTTGCCGCCAAAACCCATTTCGTTGCGGAAGAAGGCCAGCAACAGCGCATAGGTCATCGCCTGCGTGATGATCGACAGGTAGACGCCGGTGACGCGCGAACGGAATGCAAACCAGCCGAAGACGAAGGCCAGCAGGCCGGGCACGACCAGCACCATCAGCGCCGCAAAGGCGAAGTGGTTGAAGCCGTACCAGTACCAGGGCAGTTCCTGCCAGTTAAGAAAGACCATGAAATCCGGCAGTTCAGGATTGGCATAGACGCCGCGCGCACCGATCTGGCGCATCAGGTACATGCCCATGGCATAACCGCCGAGCGCGAAGAAGGCGCCGTGGCCAAGCGAGAGAATGCCGCAATAGCCCCAGACGAGATCGAGCGCCAGCGCCAGAAGCGCGTAGCAGAGATACTTGCCGAGCAAAGGCACGAGATAGCCCGGAATGTGCAGCGGGTTGGTTTCGGCCAGCAGGAGGTTGGAGAGCGGCACCATGACGGCGGCAAGCACGATGATCAGGGCAACGATCAGTGTCTTTTTTTCGTGGGTGCGCAGGAGCATTTGCGAAATCATTATTCGATCGCCCTTCCCTTGAGCGCGAACAGCCCGCGCGGCCGCCGCTGAATGAACAGGATGATGCAGATGAGGATCACAATCTTGCCCAGCACCGCGCCGGCATAGGGCTCGAGAAACTTGTTGGCGATGCCGAGCGTGAGCGCGCCGACCAACGTTCCCCAGAGGTTGCCGACACCGCCGAAGACCACGACCATGAAGCTGTCGATGATGTAGTTCTGGCCGAGATTGGGCGAGACGTTGTCGATCTGGCTGAGCGCCACGCCGGCCATGCCGGCGATACCGGAGCCGAGACCGAAGGTCAGTGCATCGACCCAAGGCGTACGGATGCCCATCGAGGATGCCATGCGGCGGTTCTGTGTGACGGCGCGCATCTGCAGGCCGAACTTGGAGCGCTTGAGCAGCAGCAGGAGCGCAATGAAGACACTGATGGCAAAGACGATGATCCACAGCCGGTTCCAGGTGCTGGCCAGCCCGCCGACTTCGAAGGTGCCGGACATCCAGGACGGATTATCGACCTGCCGGTTCGTCGGTCCGAAGATCGTGCGGATCGTCTGCTGCAGGATCAGCGAGAGCCCCCAGGTTGCAAGAAGGGTTTCGAGCGGCCGGCCATAGAGCCAGCGGATGATGCCGCGCTCGATGCCGACGCCGACAAGGCCGGTGAACAGGAAAGCCATCGGGACTGCGAAGGCCAGCGAAAAATCGACCAGCCCGGGTGCGACGGCTTGCACCGTCTGCTGCACGACATAGGTCGTGTAGGCCCCGAGCATGACCATCTCGCCATGGGCCATGTTGATGACGCCCATGACGCCGAAGGTAATGGCAAGGCCGATGGCGGCCAGCAGCAGCACCGAGCCGAGCGAAAGGCCGTACCAGATGTTCTGCACGACATCCCACAGCGCCAGACTGCGGTTGATGGTCCGGATATTTTCTTCAATGCCGGCCTTCAGTTCTTCCGGCGCGGTGTCCCGCGCAGCGGTAAGAATGGTCAGCGCATCCCGATTGCCGCGGGCAGCGATGGTGTCGATCGCCGCCTTCTTGTCTTCAAGGCTGGCATCGGTCTTGAGCAGGATCACGGCGCGCACCGCTTCCATGGTGCCCTTGACCTCGGCATCCTTTTCCCCGGCCAGCGCCGCGTTCAAAAGGTTGAGGTTTTCGGGGTTGGCATCCTTCAGCAAGTCCTGGGCCGCTGCAAGGCGGGCGGAACGGTCCGGACTGAGCAGCGTCAACTGGCTGAGCGCCGCGCTGATCGCTCCGCGCAGGCCGTTGTTCAAACGGATTTTTGCAAGATTGCCCGGGGCGTCGGCAACCGGCGCGCCGGTCAGTACATCGAGATAGCTTCCGGAACTCTCACCTTCGAGAAACACCGGGCCACCGGTTTTGGGCGCAAAGAGCTTGCCGTCGCTGAGGTTCTGGAGAATTTCGGCGACCTTGGGGTTGCCGGATGCGGCGAGCGCGTTGACCGCCTCCACCTTCTGCGGAAAGCTGCCGACACCGAGGGCATCAACGAACGGTCGGATATCTTCCTGGGCACGCAGCCCGGTTGCAAGGCAACTGACGAGAAGACAAAGGGCGACAAGGAAGGTCTGGATGGCGCGATACATGGCTCTTCTTGTTCCGTTGGCTCCGGCGTTCCGCATCCCGAGGGATCCACAACATCAGAGCTGTTGCCTAACATTTCCGCATATCCGTGCCGGCTGAGGATCAGGTCGAACAAGAACGAAGCGACCGATCGCCCGGAACAGGTGCCGCCGTTCGCAATGCAGGAAACGTGCCACCTATGGGCGCCTTCATGAGCGAAAGGTGGGGCGAAGACCCCTCCGCCCAAGCGGGAGACCGGGACGGAGGGTATTGGGGTAAAATCAAGAGGTCATTGGATCATTTGAGAGTGACGGCCGAGACCGTCACCCGAATATGCTGGCCTTGATGAAATCAGGAACCTTTGCCGCCGCACTTGCCTGTTGCAACGTTGAAGTTGCCGCAGGACATCGGCTTGCGCCAATCAGAGATCAGATCCTTCGAGTCGGGCAGGAAGTCGGACCATTCGTCACCGACGACGGCCGGGGTCTGCTGCACGATTTCGAACTGGCCGTCTTCCTGGATTTCACCGATCAGCACCGGCTTGGTGATGTGGTGGTTCGGCATGACGGTCGCATAGCCGCCCGAAAGGTTCGGAACGGTGGTGCCGATGATCGTGTCGAGCACGGCGTCGGTGTCGGTCGTGCCGGCAGCTTCGACGGCCGATACCCAGGCCTTGAAGCCGATATAGGCGGCTTCCATCGGGTCGTTGGTCACGCGCTTGTCGTTCTTGGTGTAGGCGTGCCATTCCTTGATGAACTCGGCATTAGCAGGTGCATCGACCGACTGGAAGTAGTTCCAGGCAGCGAGATGGCCGACGAGCGGCTTGGTGTCGAGACCGGCGAGTTCTTCTTCACCGACGGAGAAGGCGATGACCGGAATGTCGGTGGCCTTGATGCCCTTGTTGCCGAGTTCCTTGTAGAACGGAACGTTGGCGTCGCCGTTGATCGTCGAGACAACGGCGGTCTTCTTGCCGGCCGAACCGAAGTCCTTGATCGCCGCAACTTCTGTCTGCCAGTCGGAGAAACCGAACGGCGTGTAGTTGATCATGATGTCTTCCTTGGGGATACCCTTCGAAATCAGGTATGCCTCAAGGATCTTGTTGGTCGTGCGCGGATAGACATAGTCGGTGCCTTCAAGAACGAAGCGCTCGACGCCTTCCGTTTCCATCAGGTAATCGACAGCCGGAATGGCCTGCTGGTTCGGCGCGGCACCGGTGTAGAAGATGTTGCGCGAGGATTCTTCACCCTCGTACTGGACCGGGTAGAAGAGCAGCGAGTTGAGCTCTTCGAAGACCGGCAGAACCGATTTGCGCGACGACGAGGTCCAGCAACCGAACACGGCCGAAACCTTGTTGACCGAAATCAGTTCGCGTGCCTTTTCGGCAAACAGCGGCCAGTCGGAGGCCGGATCGACGACGACAGCTTCAAGCTTCTTGCCGAGCAGACCGCCCTTCTTGTTCTGATCCTCGATGAGCATCAGCATGGCATCCTTGAGCGTTGTCTCGGAGATAGCCATCGTGCCGGACAGCGAATGCAGGATGCCGACCTTGATCGTGTCGTCGGCAGCGTAGACGCTCGAAAATGCGGTCGTGGCCAGCGCACCGGCCAGAAACGCGCCCATTACATGGGATTTGAATTTCATTGTGAACCCCTCTCGTTCTTTGACGACGGCTCTTGGGAGACCTTTAACCGTTCGTAAACAGACTATCCGCCGGGGCTCAGGAAACCTGTATACGTCAATTGACGTAGTCGGGGTGGGCAAGTGTGCAATGCGGTATACTTAATGCCGATCCGTTTCTATGCTAGGACCAAGGTGCGGTCCTCTAAGGGCCGCCCGACAGCAAGGTAACGGGAAACGCACGCATCCGATGACAGCACGCCAGCGCATCATTCCGGTCCGGCGCGAGTATAATCGCTGGGTCGCCAACCAGACGCTGGAAGACTACGCGCTTCGCTTCACCGCCAAGAGCGCCCGGCAATTTTCCTCGCAGCGCATCTCCCAGACCGCCATCGGTGCGATTTCCTTTCTGGCGCTGGAAGCCATCGGCGGTGCCATCACGCTCTCCTACGGCACCACCAATGCGATCATCGCCATTCTGGTCGCCAGCGCCGTCATGCTCGGGGTCGGCTTGCCGATCAGCCGCTACGCCATCCGCCATGGGGTCGATATCGATCTGCTGACCCGCGGCGCAAGCTTCGGCTATATCGGCTCGACGATCACCTCGCTGATCTATGCCTCCTTCACCTTCATGCTGTTTGCCATCGAAGCCTCGATCATGTCGGCGGCGCTCGAGCTTGCACTCGGCATTCCGCTGTGGATCGGCTACATCATCAGCGCGGTGATGGTCATTCCGCTGGTCACGCATGGCGTGCGGCTGATCAGCCGGTTCCAGATCATGACCCAGCCCTTCTGGATCATCCTCAACATCCTGCCTTTCATCTTCATTGCACTTGCCGACTGGAGCAAGTTCGACCTCTGGCTCGCCTTTGAGGGCACCAACAAGGCAGCGGCGGCACCCGGCCAGATCGCATCCTTCTCGCTCGCCGAATTCGGTGCGGCGTCGGCAGTCATTCTTGCGCTGATGGCCCAGATTGGCGAACAGGTGGACTTTCTGCGCTTCCTGCCCCCCGAAGGCCAGAGCAAGCTCAGACATCGGTTTGCGGTATTCCTTGCCGGTGCCGGCTGGGTGATCGTCGGCGCGCCGAAACTTCTCGCCGGCTCGTTCCTCGTCGTGCTGACGCTGAGCGCCGGCGTGCCTGTATCTGAAGCGGCCGATCCGGCCCATATGTACCTGACCGCCTTCGGCTACATGATCCCGTGGCCCAAGGCGACCTTGCTTCTGATGGTGGCGTTCGTCGTCGTCTCGCAGTTGAAAATCAACGTCATGAACGCCTATGCAGGCTCGCTTGCCTGGTCGAACTTCTTCTCGCGGCTGACCCACAGCCACCCCGGCCGCGTCGTCTGGCTGATGTTCAACGTCGCGATCGCGCTTTTGCTCATGGAGCTTGGCATCTACAAGCTGCTGGAAGAGACGCTCGGTATCTTCTCGATCATCGCCATGTCCTGGCTCTGCACGATCTCGGCCGATCTCTTCATCAACAAGCCGCTCGGCCTTTCTCCTGAAGGCATCGAGTTCAAGCGAGCGCATCTCTACGACATCAACCCGGTCGGCGTCGGCGCAATGACGATTTCCGCAGCCGTAGCCCTCACCGCGCATTTCGGTGTCATGGGCATCACGGCCGCAGCCCTTGCGCCCTATATCGCCCTCGCGACGGCCTTCATCGCCTCGCCCGCCATCGCCTGGAGCACGAAGGGCAAATATTACCTGGCGCGCAAGCCGCGACAGAGCTGGAAAATGCTGCCGACCGTCACCTGCTCGATCTGCGAACATCCCTTCGAGCCGGAGGACATGGCCTGGTGCCCGGCCTATTCCGCGCCGATCTGCTCGCTCTGCTGTTCGCTCGACAGCCGCTGTCACGACATGTGCAAGCCGCATGCCCGCTTCAACGCTCAAACCGCTGTGGTCGCCAAGGCGCTCCTGCCGCGGATCGTCACGGAAAAGCTTGCGACGCGGCTTGGCCGCTACGGCATCGCCGTGGTTCTGGCGATCACCGGCATCGGCATCATCCTGGCGATGATCGCCCACCAGACGGGCACCGCTTCGCCCGAAACGGCAGCCGTGATCAACCGGACAGCCGTTGTGGTCTTCTTCGTCTTCTCGGTGGTCACCGGGGTCGTCTGCTGGTTCTACGTTCTTGCCCATGACAGCCGGCTGGTGGCAGAAGAGGAATCGTCGCGGCAGAACACGCTGCTGCTCAAGGAAATCGCGGCTCACAAAAAAACCGACGCGGCCCTGCAATATGCCAAGGAGACGGCGGAAGCTGCCAACCGCGCCAAAAGCCGCTATGTCGTTGGCCTGAGCCACGAGTTGCGCACGCCTTTGAATGCCGTGCTCGGCTATGCGCAGATCCTTGAGCGCGACGAAACGATCCCGGCACCGCGCCAATCGGCGATCAAGGTGATCAAGCGCAGCGCGGATCATCTCTCCGGCCTGATCGACGGGCTGCTCGATATTTCCAAGATCGAGGCAGGCCGCCTCCAGGTCTATTCGAACGAAATCAATATCCAGGATTTCCTCGACCAGATCGCCGACATGTTCCGCCCGCAGGCGCAGGCCAAGGGGCTGGTCTTTGTTCATGAGCGTGCGTCCAGCCTGCCGCAACATGTCCGCACGGACGAGAAGCGGCTGCGTCAGATCCTCGTCAATCTGCTGTCCAACGCCATCAAGTTCACCGATACGGGAACCATCCGCTTCGATGTCGCCTATCGGAGCCAGGTTGCCACCTTTACCGTTTCCGATACCGGCCGCGGCATTTCGGAAACGGACCTGCCGCGGATCTTCGAACCTTTTCAGCGGGGCGAAGCGGAACACGTGCGGCCAATGCCGGGTCTGGGTCTCGGATTGACGATCACCCGCCTCCTGACCCAGACACTGGGCGGCGAAATCGTCGTTGACAGTACCCGCGACCAGGGCTCCACCTTCAAGGTCCGGCTGATGCTGTCGGCAATCGACAGACCAAGCCTGCCCCCGCCCTCCGTGCGCAAGATCGCCGGATATAGCGGGCCGCGCCGCACCATCGTCGTCGTCGATGACAATGAGGATCATCGCGACCTGATGCGCGAAGTGCTGATGCCGCTGGACTTCGTCGTTTTAACCGCAGCCGGCGGAACGGAATGCCTGACGCTGATTGAAGGCGTACGCCCGGACCTTTTCCTGATCGATATTTCCATGCCCGGCATGAACGGCTGGCAACTGGTGACCCGCCTGCGCGACCAGGAACAGAGCGCGCCGATCATCATGCTGTCCGCCAACATCGGCGATGGCACGGCGGCAGACAGCCGCACCGGCCACAACGACACGCTGGCCAAGCCTTTCGATATCCGGCAACTGCAGGACAAGCTTGCTGTTAATCTCGGACTGGACTGGATCTACAGCGACACCCTGCCGGCATCACCGGAGAAACCGTCCGGAGAGATCCGCAATCCGGGTTTCACCCATGTCGAGGAGTTGATCAGACTGGGCGAAATCGGCTATGTCCGTGGCATTGAGGCAAAGCTTGCCGATCTCGCACGCTCCGAAGAAAACCAGCCCTTTACCGACGCGGTGAAAACCTACGTGCAGGCTTTCGACCTGGCCGGCTATGCGGACTTCCTGCAGAACATCAACAAACAAGGGAGGCCAGCCGGTGAATGAGACTGCCCACCCGCGCGATATCGTGCTGATCGTCGATGACAGCCCGGAGACACTCGGCTTCCTCACCGATGCGCTGGAGCAGTCCGGCTTTTCCGTGCTGATCGCAACCTCCGGCAAGGCCGCGATCAATGTTGTCGACCGGATCACGCCGGATGTCATCCTGATGGACGCCGTCATGCCCGGCATGGACGGATTCGACACCTGCCGGACACTGAAGACCAATCCCGGCGTGGCCCAGGTGCCCGTGATCTTCATGACGGGCCTGACGGAAACCGAGCATATCGTCCATGCGCTGGAATCCGGTGGCGTCGATTATCTCTCGAAACCGATCAACATCGACGAACTGCGCGCGCGCATCCGCGTGCACCTTGCCAACGCGCGTTCGGCGCAAAGCGCCCGCGTGGCGCTCGACGCCGCCGGTCGCCACCTGCTCGCCGTGCGCAGCAATGGCACGATCCAGTGGTCAACGCCGCAGGCGACAAGGCTCGTCAATGCGGCGACCGGTCGCGACGACGGCCTCGATACGCTGGCGGGTCACATCCAGCAGTGGATGACGGATAGAGAAAAGCCGGGCGCACCGAAGAATGCGATTTTGATGATCCACCAGCAGGGCCAGCCGGTGCTGCAGCTTGCCTTTCTCGGCGCGATCGGCAGCGACGAGTTCCTGTTTCGGCTGACCGGGGTGAGCCAGACCAGCGACGACGAAATCCTGCGCCAGAGCTTTTCGCTGACCGTGCGCGAGGCGCAGGTTCTGCTCTGGATCGGCAAGGGCAAATCCAACCGCGATATCGGCGAGATCCTCGGCTTGAGCGCCCGGACCGTGAACAAGCATCTCGAACAGATCTACGTCAAACTCGGCGTCGAAAACCGCGCCTCCGCCGCCGTCAAGGCGGCCAATGTCCTGCATCAGGAATAACGCGAACCGGGCTGCGCGGTAAAACGCAGCCCGGCTCCGTTTGTTCAGGCCTTGGCGAAGGCAAGCATATCGGCGTTCAGCTGATCCTTGTGCGTATGGGCCAGGCCATGCGGCGCACCCGGATAGACCTTGAGCTCCGCATGCGGCACCAGCGTCTTCGAAGCCAGGGCGGCAGCGGCAATCGGCACGATCTGGTCATCGTCACCATGCACGATCAGCGTCGGGATATCGAACTTCTTCAGGTCTTCGGTGAAGTCGGTCTCGGAGAAGGCCTTGATCGAGTCGTAGGCGTTTTTGTGACCCGACATCATTCCCTGCAGCCAGAAACTATCGATCATGCCCTGCGAGACCTTGGCACCCGGACGGTTGAAGCCGAAGAACGGACCACTGGCGATGTCGCGGTAGAGCTTGGAACGATCGGCAAGGCTGCCGGCGCGGATACCGTCAAAAACCTCGATCGGCAAACCGCCGGGGTTTGCGGCGGTCTTGAGCATCAAAGGCGGCACGGCGGAGATCAGGCCGGCCTTGGCGATGCGCGAGGTGCCGTGGCGGCCGATATAGCGGGCCACTTCCCCGCCACCCGTGGAAAAGCCCATCAGGATGACATCCTTGAGGTTTAGCGCCTCGATGACCGCAGCGAGATCGTCGGCGTAATGATCCATATCGTTGCCGTCCCAGGGCTGGCTGGATCGGCCATGGCCGCGCCGGTCGTGGGTGACGACCCGGAAGCCATTCGATGCCAGATGGAAGGCCTGCGCTTCCCAGCTGTCGGAGCTCAGCGGCCAGCCATGGCTGAGAACGACCGGCTGACCTGTGCCCCAATCCTTGTAGTAGATTTCCACGCCGTCCTTGGTCACGATCTTGCTGCTCATGATCTTCTTTCCTTCCGTTGGTTTCTGGGTTGATGATTTCGAGGCCGAAGCAGCGTTCGCTGCGGCCGGCAGTCCAACCGCGGCGGCGGCACCGATGCCGGTCAGCAGCATATTGCGGCGGGAAAGCGTAATGTCGGATGTCGATGCGCGGCGGGCCATTTCAGCGTCCTTCGAGAGTTTGGTTTCTTCCCTGCGGGACAGAAAACTTTTGGATTTACATATCTAACGATTAAATCGTAAGCGATTTAATTACTGGTGATTTCCAAACCTGAAATCCGACAGAATATAAATCGTTAGCGATTAGATCGTGCAATAAACATATCGCCGAAATAGTTGGCAGTCAAGCCTTGCGATTAAATCGCGCACGATTATTTTAGAGCGACAATAGGAGCCTCTTCGATGACCGACAAACCAGCGACATCCGATGAACACATGAGACTTGATGATTTCCTATGTTTCGCCGTCTACTCCACCAACCACGCCTTCAACCGGATCTACAAGCCGCTGCTCGACGCACTGGACCTGACCTACCCGCAATATCTGACGATGGTCGCGCTGTGGCAGAAGGACGACCAGACGGTCGGCAGCCTTGGAGAAAAACTGTTTCTGGAGTCCAGCACGCTGACGCCGCTGTTGAAACGCCTTGAGGCAATGGGACACCTGAGACGCATAAGGGACGCCAGGGACGAGCGGCAGGTGCGGATCCAGTTGACCGAAGCCGGCCGCGCGCTCGAGGAAAAGGCCAAAAGCGTGCCACGCTGCATTCTGGAGGCGACGGGGCTGACGGAGGAAACATTGCAGACGCTGAAGAACGAACTCGCGAAAGTCCGCAATGCGATGCTGCGCTGAACGGCAGGACCAGGCATGGTCTGCCCTGTGCAAAGCGTAAAGAACGCCGGCTCTGAAATGCAAAAAGCCCGGGACGTGCCCGGGCTTTCGCGATCCTGAGATCATTGGGTTCGGATCACTCCGAAGCCTTCAAGACTACTCGTTCTGGAAGTAGGTGAACTTGCCGTCGTCACCCTTCTTCCAGGTGTACATGACGTAGTCCGGACGGGTGATGTCGCCCTTGTCGTCATAGCTGAGTTCGCCGATGACGGTCTTGAACGGACCCTTGCCCTTGACGTTCTCGGCAACTGCCTGCGGGTCGTTACCGCCAGCGGTCTTTGCAGCTTCTGCGATGATCTGCAGGGCAGCATAGGAGTAGAGGGTGTAGGCTTCAGGCTCGAAACCAGCAGCGCGGAACTTTTCAACGAGTTCGGTTGCGGCCGGGTTCTTGCGCGGATCCGGAGCGAACGTCATCAGCGTGCCGTCAACTGCGTCGCCTGCAATCGAAGCGAGTTCGTTCGAAACGATGCCGTCGCCGGACATGAAGGTTGCCTTCAGGCCCTGGTCGGCAGCCTGACGCTCGATCAGACCGAATTCGGTGTGCAGACCGCCGTAGTATACGACGGAAACGCCGGCTTCCTTCATCTTGGCGATCAGGGCCGAGAAGTCCTTGTCACCTGCGGTGATGCCTTCGTAAACGGCTTCGGTGATGCCGGCTTCGTTCATGGCAGCCTTGGTCAGGTCAGCGAGGCCCTGGCCGTAAGGTGTCTTGTCGTGAACGACGGCAACCTTGGCGTCCTTGAAGTTTGCAGCGATGTAGGCACCGGCAACGGCGCCCTGCTGGTCGTCACGGCCGCAGGTGCGGAATGTGTTCCAAAGGCCGCGCTCGGTGAAGGTCGGGTTGGTCGAAGCCGGCGTGATCTGCATGATGCCGTTTTCAGCATAAACTTCAGAAGCCGGGATCGAAACGCCGGAGTTGAAGTGACCGATTACGAACTTCACGCCATCGGCAACAAACTTGTTGGCGACGGAAACGCCCTGCTTCGGGTCGGAAACGTCGTCGCCGAGCACGACCTTGATCTGCTCGCCATTGATACCGCCGGCAGCATTGATGTCAGCCGCGGCCTGCTCAGCACCCTTCTGAAGCTGCGCGCCGAAAGCTGCGTTCGGACCCGTCAGCGGACCAGCAACACCAACCAGCAGATCAGCCCATGCAGTGCCGCTGAACGCGACCATTGCAGTCAGCGCAACAGCCGACAAAAGTGACTTTTTCATCTTGTTACTCCCAAAAAATTGAGCGGGTGTCGTTTAAAACCGGTCACGATACCCACCATAATCGTGCCGGTGTTTTTATCCGCCAGCGACGCATTTCGCGCCGGTGCCGGGATTCCCTCGGTTATTTTGACTTCCAGGAAAAGGGCGATGCCTTTTCGTAGAGCCAGTAGTAATTGTTGGTCATCTGCTTCGTTCGATAATAGCGATAACCTGCCGTAGCAAATAGCAAAAGGATCACCGTGTCCACGGCATAGAACTGTAAAGTCAGCATGCTGCCGTTGAAAAGCGCATGATGGATGAAGCGGATCGCCACGCCGAGAAGCAGCGTGTAGATGACCAGCGTGCCGTAGCTGCTCCAGCTTTCCGCAGCGCTCTTGCCCGTGCGCCATGCCGTCCAGCCGCCCATGATGACCGTGGTGAACGCAAACTGCAGAACCGTGGGTTCTTCATAGAGAATGCCTTGCATTCCGTTTCTCCCTCAAAGCGCCATCGGCTCAAGAACCGCATGGATCGCTGCGAATATCGGCTTCCATTTCCTGTCTGCGGCTGGCCCTTGCGGCAGCGGCAGACAGCCCGGCCAATCAATGATGGCCGCCCTCGAGATAGGCTGCGCGGACTTCCGGATTGGCCAGAAGCTCCTTGCCGGTGCCGCTCATCGTCACCTTGCCGTTGACCATGACATAACCACGGTCGGACAGCTTGAGCGCCGCAAAGGCATTCTGTTCGACGAGGAAGACGGTCAGTCCCTCTTCCTTGTTGAGCTTCTTGATGGCCTCGAAAATGCCCTTGACGATCAACGGCGCAAGACCGAGCGACGGCTCGTCGAGAAGCAGAAGCTTGGGGCGAGCCATCAGCGCGCGGCCGATCGACAGCATCTGCTGTTCGCCGCCCGACAGCGTTCCGCCGCGCTGCGACTGGCGCTCCTTGAGGCGCGGAAACAGCGTGAAGATCTTTTCCACGTCTTCGTTGAAATACTTCAGGTTATCGAGGCTCGCGCCCATCTGAAGGTTTTCGTAGACCGTCATGCGCGGAAAGATCCGACGCCCTTCCGGCGATTGCGCGATGCGCAGACGCGCGATCTCGTGCGTCGGCATACGCGTGATGTCCTGGCCGTCGAAGACGACGGAACCGGTGCGTGCCTGCGGACTGCCGCAGACCGTCATCATCAGTGTCGACTTGCCGGCGCCGTTGGCGCCGATCATGCAGACGATCTCGCCCTTCTTGACCTCGACCTCGACGCCTGCCAGCGCCCGGATATTGCCATAATAGGTTTCGACGTTCTGCACATGGAGAAGGGTATCGCTCATCACAGCGGTCCTCCAGGGGCGATATGCTCGATCTCTTCGATCACTTCTTCGACCTCGTCATCCTCTACACCGAGATAGGCCGCAATAACCTTCGGATCGTTTTTCACATGATCGGGATTGCCATCCGAAATCTTCTGGCCGTATTCCAGCACCACGACATGGTCGGAAATTTCCATGACGACGGACATGTCGTGCTCGATGAGCAGGATCGACGTGCCGGTATCGCTGCGGATGCTGCGCAGAAGTTCGTTCAGAGCCAGAGACTCGCGCGGGTTGAGGCCGGCGGCCGGTTCGTCGAGGCACAGGAATTCCGGTGAAGTGCACATCGCGCGGGCGATTTCCAGGCGACGTTGTGCGCCGTAAGGCAGATCACCGGCCGGATCGTCGGCGCGATCGGTGAGGCTGGCCTTGTCGAGCCAGTATTTCGCCTGCTCGATCGACTGTGCCGCCGCCTTCTTGTAGGCGGGGAAACCGAGCAGCCCGAGGATTGTATAGCCCGAGGCCAGCATCAGCTTGTTGTGCTGGGCAACCAGCAGGTTTTCGAGAACCGTCAGGCCGGAAAACAGCCGGATGTTCTGGAAGGTGCGGGCAACCTTGGCGTCGCGCGTCACTTCAAAATCCGACATGCGCTCGAGCAGGAATTCCTTGCCGGCTTTCTGTCGCATGGTGATCATGCCCATCGTCGGCTTGTAGAAGCCGGTGATGCAGTTGAAGACCGTGGTCTTGCCGGCCCCGTTGGGACCGATGAGAGCGGTGATATCGCCGCGATAGGCTTCGAACGAGAGATCGTTGATGGCCATCAGGCCGCCGAAGCGCATCGACAGGTGTTCGACTTTGAGAATTGGATCTTTTGTCATCATGTTCACTCCGGTCGCCATCAACCGTGACCTTCCTTGGTGAAGCTGCCGGAAACACTCTTGCGTTCGCGCAGGAATGCCGTCGGTTCACGCGATCCGACAAAGCCGCGGGGCTTCCAGACCATCACGACGATCATGGCCAGACCGAAGATGAGCATACGGTAGAGTTCCGGCGTGAAGTCCGGTCCGAAGACCTGCTTCAGGATCGTCATCTCGCGCAGCAGTTCGGTGCCCCCGATCATCACCGTTGCGGCAATTGCGATCCCGACCAGCGAACCCATGCCGCCGAGAACGACGATGGCAAGGATGATCGCGGATTCAAGGAACACGAAGCTTTCCGGCGATACGAAGCCCTGACGGACGGCGAAGAACGATCCGGCAAAACCACCGAACATGGCGCCCGTCGCAAAGGCCGTGAGCTTGGTCGTGACCGTATTGATGCCGAGCGAGCGGCAGGCGATTTCATCTTCGCGCAACGCTTCCCAGGCACGGCCGATCGGCATGCGGCGCAGCCGCACCGTGACGAAGGCCGTGAGCATGCAGAGAGCCAGCGCCAGATAGAACAGGAAGATCTTGTAGTAGGCCGAGGACATCGGCAGGCCAAAGACCTTTGCGAAATTGTTGGTCGCGGCAACATCGAACGACCAGATGCCGAACACCGAGGCCTTGGCGATGCCCGAGATCCCGAAGGTTCCCTTTGTCACCGCTGTCCAGTTGATCAGAACGAGACGGATGATTTCACCGAAAGCCAGCGTCACGATCGCCAGATAGTCGCCCTTCAACCGCAGGACCGGGAAACCGAGAACGATGCCCCACAGCGCCGCGAAAATCCCGGCCAGCGGCAGGAGGATCCAGAACGAGAGGCCGAAATAGGAGGACAGCAATGCGTAGGAATAGGCTCCGACCGCGTAGAAGGCGACGTATCCCAGATCCAGCAGGCCGGCCAGGCCGACAACGATGTTCAGGCCCCAGGCCAGCATGACATAAATCAGGATCTGGATGCCGAAGTTGTCGACATATTTCAACGAACCCTGGAAGCCGAAGAAGTAGACCATCAGCGGCGGGTAGACGATCAGCGCCACCAGCGCCAACATGTTGAAATGCGCGGCGATATAGACGCGGAAATAGAAGAAGCCGAATGCCAGGACATAGATGATCGCAAAGGCGCGGATCATCGTCACCCATGGAGAAAGTGCCGCAGGTACGGCCGCCGCGATCGATTCACCGGCAAACATCAGCACCACGGCGAGTACCGCGGCCGCGATGAGCGCCGGCATGCGGAAAAACCGTGTCGCGACACTGTCCGGCAGGAGACCGGTGACGACATCGGTTACCTTCTGGCGGGCCAGGAACGGCCGGATATAGGCGACCGAGAGAAAGCGACCGACGGCAGCGATCACCACGAAGATGACCAGAAGGCCCCAGCGCTGGACAAGGATCAGTTCGTTCAGGATGTTCTGGTCGGTTTTCAGGCCGACGAACAGGATGAACAGGCCAAGGGCGACGAGCGCGGCGTAGAAGGCCTCGCGCAGGGCCTTCGCCATCAGATTGTCATTGGCGGCTACGGGGGCGCCTGCGGATGTGGAAGTCGTGTTTGCCATGGAATTATACCTTCTCGACTTCCGGACGTCCGAGGATGCCGGACGGCTTGAAAATCAGCACGATGGCGAGGATCGAGAATGTCGCGACATCCTTGTAGTCGATCGTGAAATAGGCAGACCAGAGGCTCTCGATGAGACCGATCATCAAACCGCCGAGGACAGCGCCGGGAAGCGAACCGATACCGCCGAGAACCGCTGCCGTAAACGCCTTGACGCCCGGCGTAAAACCGTCGGTGAACACGATCACGCCGTAGTACATCAGGTACATCGTACCGGCGACCGCAGCCAGCGCAGCGCCCATGACGAAGGTGATCGAGATCGTCTTGTCGACATCGATGCCGAGTAGGGCCGCCATCTTGCGATCCTGTTCGGTCGCCCGCTGTGCGCGGCCGAGCGGCGTGTGATTGACGATGTACCAGAAGATCGTCAGCAGAACCGCGGTGACCACGACAATGATGATCTGCTTCAGCGAGATCGAAATCCCGAAGACGTCATAGACGGAGGAAACCATCGAGGGGATCGGCTTGTTGCGCGGGCCCTGTGTCACCTGGATGAAATTGGACAGCGCAATCGACATGCCGATCGCGGTGATCAGCGGCGCCAGCCGGAACGAGCCGCGCAGCGGCCGATAGGCCATCTTTTCGATCACCCAGTTCCAGAGGCCCGTCATCACCATGGCCACGAGGATCATGATGAACAGCGCCAGGGCGATCGGAACACCGCCGAACAGGGAAACGAGCAGAAGGTAGACGATCAGCGCAGCAAAGCCGCCGAGCATGAAGATGTCGCCATGGGCGAAATTCACCATGCCTATGATGCCGTAGACCATCGTGTAACCAATGGCGATCAAACCATAGATTGAGCCAAGCGTCAGGCCGTTGACGACCTGCTGGACAAAATACTCCATATCTATCCCCCGGATCCGATCCCCTTGGGGTCAGACCTCATGTTTTGCAGGCTCTTTGCGAGCCCTTTTCAATAAGGGGATTCCATAATGCTTTCGAAACAAAAGTGAAGCGTAAAATGAGGCTTTCCGGAAAATCTTTGAAACTTTGGTGAAAGTGACGCTTTAAGAGCCAATAAACCAAAAAAACAGCAGTTTGGCGCCGCATTTTCGGCACCAAACGGTGAATTCTACGGCTGCACCACACCTTCGTCCCATAATGACACACATCGGCTGGAAGCGCGAAAGCAGCCGAAACGGATCAGTACCGCATGCGTGATCCGTTGGCGTCGAAGAGTGCCTGCGGTTGCAATCTGGCGGGCAGGATCTCGCCCAGAAGCTCGATCGACCAGCCATCGATCTCGTCGGCGATTTCCTTCGGCACATAGCCGATGGCGACGGAAACCCCGGACGCATGGGCGTAGCCGCCGGATGTCACCCAGCCGCGCACCGCGCCGTTGAGGTAGATCGGCTCGTCACCAATCACGTCGGCATCTTTCGCTTCGATGATGAAGGTGCGCAGCCGCAGCGTGCCGCCATCGACCTTTTCCTTCGCAGCCGCCGCCTTACCGATGAAATCGGCATCCTTGGACAGGGCAACGAATCGACCGAGGCCTGCTTCGTAAGGACCGTAAAGCGGCCGATACTCGCGCGACCAGCTGCCGAAGGATTTTTCGACGCGCAACGCATTGAGTGCCCGCAGGCCGAACAGGCGGATGTTGAAATCTGCGCCCGCCTCCATCAGCAGATCGTAGATGTAGCGCTGGTATTCCGGCTTCATCCAGATTTCATAGCCGAGATCGCCGGTATAGCTGACGCGTCCGACGATTGCCGGTGCCATTTTCAGGTCCATGCGGCGAATGTCCATGAACGGGAAGGCAGCGTCCGACATGTCGAGATGGGTCAGCTTGGCCATCACTGCACGAGCATTCGGGCCCGCGATCGACAGGCCGACCAGGCCCAGATTGAGTGCGCGCAGCGTAACGGAACCGTCCTTCGGGAGGTGGCTCTCGAACCAGCGCATGTGATAATCCTCGGCAATGCCCGAGCCGATCAACAGGAAATCGCCCTCGCCGAGCTTGGCGAGCGTGAAATCACCGATGAGCTTGCCGTCGTCCTTCAGCATCGGCGCCAGCGCCATGCGGCCCACCGCAGGCACCCTGCAAGTCAGCATCCGGTCGAGCCAGGCTTCCGCACCCTTGCCGGTGATCGCATACTTGGCAAAGCCCGACGTCTCCATCAGGCCGACGCTGTCACGCACTGCCTTGGTTTCCGCGCCGACCACGTCGAAATCGTTGGAACGACGCCAGGAGAACTTGTCTTCCTCGCCCTTCGGCGCAAACCATAACGGCGCTTCCAGGCCGTAGGACGCGCCGAAGATCGCGCCGGCCTCCTTGAGCCGGTCGTAGATCGGCGTGGTCAGGAACGGGCGCGCGCCCGGCAATTCTTCGTTCGGATAGCGGATGGAGAAGCGGCGGGAATAGTTTTCACGGACCTTGGCATTGGTATAGCCGAGCGTCGCGAAATCGCCGTAACGCGATACATCCATGGCAAAGACATCATAGCCCGGATCGCCGTGGATCATCCAGTTGGCGAGCGCCAGCCCAACACCGCCGCCCTGGCTGAAACCGGCCATGACGGCGCAGGCCGACCAGTAGTTGGTGAGGCCGCGCACCGGGCCGACCAGCGGATTTCCGTCCGGCGAGAAGGTGAACGGGCCGTTGATGATCTTTTTGATACCAGCCTTGTTGAAGGCGGGGAAGTGGCGGAAACCGACTTCCAGTTCCGGGGTGATGCGCTCGATGTCTTCGGCAAGCAGCTCATGGCCGAAATCCCACGGCGTGGTCAGCGGCGACCAGGGGCGGCACGCCTTTTCATAGGTCCCCATCAGCATGCCGTTGCGTTCCTGGCGCAGATAGATCTCGCCGTCGAAATCGACGCAGTGCATCAGTTCCTTGCCGGTCGTCTTGTTGAACTCGACAACCTCCGGCATGTCCTCGGTGATCAGATACATGTGCTCCATGGCAAGCACCGGCAGTTCGAGCCCGGTCATGCGGCCGACTTCGCGGGCCCAGAGCCCGGCGGCATTGACGACATGCTCGGCGATGATCTCGCCCTTGTTGGTGATCACCCGCCAAGCGCCGCTTTCGAGCTGCACCAGATCCTCGACCTTGGTGTGCAGGTAGATATCCGCGCCGTTTTTCTTGGCGGACTTGGCATAGGCATGGGTGGTGCCATAGGGATCGAGATGGCCTTCGACCGGATCGAACACCGCACCGACGAACTGCGTCGGATCGAGCAGCGGCATCAGGTCGTGGGCTTCCTTGGGGCTGAGCAGATGTGCGTCGAGGCCCATGTAGCGGCCCTTGGCAAGGATCGACTTCATCCAGTCGAAGCGTTCCTTGGTGGCGGCGAGCATCATGCCGGAGGTCATGTGCAGGCCAATGTCCTGGCCTGAATACGCCTCGATCTCCTTGTAGAGTTCGACCGTGTATTTCTGCAGCTTGGCGACGTTCGGATCGCCGTTGATCGTGTGCATGCCGCCCGCCGCATGCCAGGTGGAGCCGGATGTCAATTCCGAACGCTCGACAAGCGCGACATCGGTCCAGCCGAATTTGGTCAGGTGATACAGGATCGAACACCCAACGACACCTCCGCCGATGACGACGACCCTGGCATGGCTCTTCATGGAAAACTCTCCGGTTCGGGGCGCGCAAGGTGACTGCACACCGGCAAATGGTGAAACAACGATCCGCGGAAAACCTATTGGGAAAGACGGGCCGGATAAAGACAGCTGTGCGAAGAGGTCTTGTCCATTCCCGCCATTTTCTGACCCGTCAACGCCGCAAATGCGTCAGGACATGACGCTTTCGTTTCTCACGCCACAAAAGCCGTCGTGAGATCGAATGCGCGGCCCATAGCGTGCAGGTCATGCAGCAGGGATTCAGCAAAGCTGCGCATGACGACGATTTCAAACTCGTTTTCGCCGACGCGCGCCAGATTGACGCTGATATGGCCACACAGGACATTGGCCGACTGGCCAATCGGAAATGCGGAAGCATGGAGGTCAACGCCAACACCCTTGGCAAGGATCGCCCGCGCATTCGGCCCGGTGAGACGCAGCAGGACGCGCCCGTGGCTCTGGTCGATGCAATGGGCCATGTCGCCTAAAAGGGCTGCAAGCGCCTGGTGCAGAAGCTCTGGCGTCTGTAGGCCGGATACGACCAGCCATTCGCCCGGCGCGCAGAACCGGGCGGAGACATCCGCGTCGGAGGCAAGCAGGCTGCCAACCGCAGCCTCTTGCCCCGACGCGGCTAGAACGAAAACAAGCGCCTGCCGCGCAGCCACCGCAAGATGATCGGCTCCGGCCTGAACATCCACCGGGACGAAAGCCTCGAGGGCATGACGGTCTGCGTATTGGTGAACCATGTCCGTTGCCTCAGAGGTTGAGCCTGGTATTGGCGGGATCGACGAAGATCGGGCTGCAGACTTCGGCGAGGGTTTCCTCGCCGCGCAGCCTGTCCCAGACAAGAATTTTTTCGCCGTAGCGTTCCCGGCCCGACTTGAGGAAGCCGAGCGCGATGAACTGACCGAGCACCGGCGAGTGGCAAGCCGAGGTAACATAGCCCTGGTCGTTGAGCGTCGAAGGCTTGGCGCCTTCGCGCAGGAGATGCGCGCCGGCCCGGATATCCTTGTCTTTCTCCAGCGGTTTCAACCCGACCATCTGCATGCGGTCGGCCGCCGTCAGGCCGAAGCGTGTCGACAGCCGCTTGCCGATGAAATCGGCTTTCTGCGAAGACAGCATGCGGCCGAAGCCGGCATCATCCGGCGTCACGCGACCGTCAAGCTCGGCATGGGTAACGTGTCCCTTCTCGATGCGCAGCACATTGAGCGCCTCGAGCCCGTAGGCGCAGATGCCATGCGCCCTGCCCGCCTCCATGACCGCATCGGCCACCGCCTCGCCGTAACCGGCCGGCACCGCCAGTTCATAGGCCAGTTCGCCCGAAAAGGAGATGCGGAACAAGCGCCCCTTGAGACCACCCTTGAGGGTGACGACCTTTGCCGCAAGGAAGGGGAAGGCCGCATTCGAAACATCGTCTTCGACCAGCGCCTGCACGACGAGACGCGCCTTTGGTCCGGCGATCGCCATCTGCGCCCATTGGTCGGACACAGAGCAGAACCGCAGCTTAAGTTCAGGCCAGAGCACCTGCGCGCAATATTCCATGTGGGACATGACGCCGCCGGCAAGCGCCGTGGTGGTAGTGACGACAAAATGCTCCGGCCCGAGCCGGCTCGTCGTGCCATCGTCATAAACCATGCCGTCCTCGCGCAACATCAGGCCATAGCGCGCTCTGCCGACCGGCAGCTTGAGAAAGGAGTTGCAGTAAAGGCGGTTGAGGAATTCCGCCGCGTCCGGGCCGAAGACCTCGATCTTGCCAAGCGTCGAGACGTCGCAAAGGCCGACATTCGCGCGCACGTTCAGCACTTCGCGATCGACGCTTTCGCGCCAGGTCTTTTCGCCGGCGCGCGCAAACCAGGACGAGCGATACCAGAGTCCTGAATCGATGAAGACGGCGCCATTGCGGGTGGCCCAGCCATGCAGCGGCGATACCCGCTTCGGCGCCGCATGTTCGTCACGGGCGGTTCCGGCCAGGGCACCCATCGGCACCGGCGTATAGAACGGCCGGAAGGTCGTCGTGCCCACATCCGCCGGACGGATGCCCTGCATGCCGGCGAGAATGCCCACGGCATTGACATTCGACAGCTTGCCCTGGTCCGTCGCCATGCCGTTGGTCGTGTAGCGCTTAGCATGCTCGACGTGACCGAAGCCCTCACGCAGCGCAAGCCCCAGATCCTTCACATGGACGTCATTCTGGAAATCGACGAAGGCCTTGGATTTGGCACCTGTTACGTACCAGAGCGCCGTGAATGATGGGTCATGCTCCTCCCCGGCGACAGGCAGATCCGGGGCAGCGGTCGAAAAGCCGAGGTCGCTTACCAGAGCCAGCGCCTTGTCGGCCCCGTCCTTCAGGCAGGCGGCGAGCGAATAAAGGCCTGCCGCCGAGCCGGCAATACCGAAAGCCTGACCGACATCCGGCGCAACGAAAGCCTGGAGCGTTTCAGACCAGACCGGCTTTGCACCGCGCTGGCAGGCGAGATGGATAACAGGGCTGAAGCCGCCGGACATGCCGAGGGCGTCACAATCGATGATCTCTTCGAAACCGGAGCGCGCGACCACAATCCCCGACAGGCGCAACTTGCCTCTGGTATCGACAATCGATCCGCCGCGGATGACGCGCGCGCCGGAAGGCCCCGTTTCGCCGGATTCCGTGCGGCTGTCGATGATCGCTGCAATATCGACGCCATGCGCGGCGAGATCGTCAGCGGTGCGATAGCCGGCGCTGCCATTGGTAAAGATCGCCACCGACCTGCCGGCGGCGACGCCGTAGCGGTTGGCATAGGTCGACAAGGCGCCTGCCATCATCACGCCCGGCCGATCGTTTCCACCAAACACCAGTGGCCGTTCTTCCGCACCCGTGGCAAGCAACGCCCGCTTTGCGGCGATCCGCCAGACCCGCTCCACCGGCAGCTTGGCCGACGGCGTGGCCACGTGCTTCTGCACCCGCTCCAGCGCGCCGAAGACATTGTCGTCGTACCAGCCGAACACGGTGGTGCGCGCCATCAGCGTGACATTGGAAAGCGTTGCCAGTTCGGCGATTACCGTCTCGACAAAAGCCACAGCCGGCCCGCCGTCGATCGGGGTCGTCTCTGATAACAGCGATCCGCCGTGGCGAAACCCTTCATCCGCCAGAATAACGCGCAGACCTGCCCGCCCTGCGGTCAGCGCCGCCATCAGACCGGTCGGCCCCGAGCCGATGACCAGAAGGTCACAATGCGCCCAGCACTTCTCGTAGGTTTCCGGATCGCGTTCCAGCACGGCGCGGCCAAGGCCTGCCGCCTTGCGGATGATCGGCTCGTAGACTTTCTCCCAGAACGCCGCGGGCCACATGAAGGTCTTGTAGTAGAAGCCGGCCGACAGGAACGGTGAGAGAATACCGTTCAGCGCGCCGACATCGTAGGTCAGCGACGGCCAGCGGTTCTGGCTTTTCGCTTCAAGCCCGGCATAAAGCTCGGCAACCGTCGCCTTTGTGTTCGGATCGGTCCGGGCGCCCGACCCGATGGTCACCAGAGCATTGGGTTCCGACGGACCTGCCGTGACGATGCCGCGCGGGCGGTGATACTTGAAGCTGCGGCCGACCAGCATCTGGTCATTGGCCAGAAGAGCGGATGCCAGCGTATCATCGGCGAAACCCTGCATCGGTTGACCATCGAACGTGAATGACAGTGATGCGGCACGATCGACCAGACCACCGGCGGAGAGGCGATAGGCGGTCATCGGGTGGCCTCCCACGGGCGCACCGCGCCATCGGCCACGGAAAAGACCTCATGGGTGAACGTGTCGCGCTCGACCACAAGCCAGCGGCGGCAGCCGGCGACATGCTGCCAGTGCTCGCGGTAACGGCCGCGCGGATTGGCGCGAATATGCACGTAGTCGTTCCATGTCTCGTCGGATGATTCCGGATCGGGCCGCACGAGCGAGGCATCGCCGCGAATCGAGAACTCTTCCTTCGGGCGTATGCCGCAATGCGGACAGGGGATCAGGCTTGCCATGCTGTCACCATCTCAATGCAGGTTGGGCTGGGGACCAGCGCCATGTTCGTCTATGGGAAAACCGCGCTCGAACCGATCGAGGCGCAGGAAACGAGCGACGGGATGGGTCTCGTTCCTGGCAATCAGGTGCGCGAAACACCAGCCGGATGCCGGTGTCGCCTTGAAGCCGCCATAACACCAACCTGCATTCAGGTAGAGATTGTCGATCGGCGTGCGGCTGATGATCGGCGATCCGTCCATGCTCATGTCCATGACGCCACCCCAGGAGCGCAGGACCCGAACACGCGACAGGCAGGGGATCATCGTCACCCCCTCTTCCATGACATGCTCGACCGTCGCCAGATTGCCTCGCTGGGCATAGGAATTGTAGCCGTCGATTTCGGCGCCGAAGACGAGACCGCCCTTGTCGGATTGCGAGATGTAGAAATGGCCGGCACCATAGGTGATGACGTGGTCGATCGCCGGCTTCAGTCCCTCGGTGACAAAAGCCTGCAGCACATGGCTCTCGATCGGCAGTTTCAGGTCTGCCATCTGGCCGACACGCGATGTATTGCCGGCAGCAGCAAGCCCGAGTTTTCCGCATCCGATAAAGCCGCGGGATGTTTCGACGCCGGTGACGACACCGTTTTCGCGGCGAATGCCTGTGACTTCGCAATTCTGGATGAGATCGACGCCGTGTTTGTCGGCCGCGCGGCCAAAACCCCAGGCGACAGCATCGTGACGGGCAGTACCGCCGCGCTTCTGCAACAGGCCGCCGATGATCGGGAAGCGGGCATGATCAAAATTCAGGTAAGGCAGCATCTTCTTCAGGGCCGCACGATCCAGCAGCTCCGCCGGAACACCCTCCATCCACATGGCGTTGCCGCGGCGAATATACGCGTCGCGCTGGCCGTCATTGTGAAAGAGATTGATGATACCGCGCTGCGACAGCATGGCATTGTAATTGAGGTCCTGCTCCAGCCCTTCCCAGAGCTTCATCGAGAACTCGTAGAACGGCTCGTTGCCGGGCAGCATGTAGTTGGAGCGCACGATGGTGGTATTGCGGCCGACATTGCCGGAGCCGAGATAGCCCTTTTCCAGTACGGCGATGTTGCGAACGCCGAATTCCTTGGCCAGATAATAGGCTGTCGCCAGCCCATGGCCACCGCCTCCGACGATGATCACATCGTAGAAGGGCTTGGGGTCGGGTTGGCGCCAGGCCGGTTTCCAGTTCACATTGCCGGAGAGGGCGTTTTTGACGATCGAGAATGCAGAATAGCGCATGCCGGTCAGGAATCCATGTTTGTTGCGGTGCCACATTCGCACAGGCGACGTGCCGAGCAAAGGCCGTGACGATCGATAGACGACATAAATGCGCCATGACGGTCTGGCGGTTGTACTATCCGAACGAAGGCAGTTTCGCGTTTCCGAATGCGGCAGGAAATGTGCGATCGGGACGGATTTGCGAAAGCTCTGGGTAAAGTTTGCCGATTATGATCTTTTGCTGGACCAGAAAGGTCGATGGAGATTGAATTCGGTGACCGGCCCAGTGGCCGGGAGGGCGGGAAAAACGTAACGATGCTGGATATCCTGGAAAGGGCGGCGCTTGCCGCCGGCAAGGCCATTCTCGATATCTACCATGCCGGCCCGGACGTGACCTACAAGGCCGACTGTTCCCCCGTGACCGATGCCGACAATACGGCGGAGGAAATCATCCTCAAGGATCTCGCCGCGGCCTTTCCCGATATTCCCGTGGTCGCCGAGGAGCAGGCTGCGGCAGGCCACATACCCGACATCGAGAACCGTCCTTTCTTCCTGGTCGATCCGCTTGACGGCACGAAGGAATTCATCGGCCGGCACAATGATTTTACCGTCAACATCGCCCTGATCGAAAATGGCGCTCCGATCGCCGGCGTCGTCTATGCGCCGGCGCTGGGCGTGCTGTATGCGGCGGCTCGCGGCAAGGCGGAGAAGTTTGCCGTCACGGACACCTTTACCATCGGGGAGCGGATCATCATCGGCTGCCGCAGCCGCGGCGACAAGCTGACAGCGCTTGCCAGTCGCTCGCACAACAGCCGCGAAACCCTCGACTACCTCAACGGAGCCGGCATCGAGGATTATGAAGCGATCGGCTCATCACTCAAATTCTGCCTGCTGGCCGAGGGGGTGGCCGATATCTATCCGCGCTTCAGCCGGACGATGGAATGGGACACGGCGGCCGGAGACGCCGTGCTTCGGGCCGCGGGCGGCGAAACGCTGACGATGGACGGCAATCCGCTCACCTATGGAAAACGCAACCAGACTCGGGATGTCGATTTCGCCAATCCCTATTTCGTCTCGCGCGGCAAGACCTGAAAAACGGGCGGGATCGTTGGATTTTATCCATCGTTTTCAAAGATGGTGGCCCGCCTGCATTCCCGCTGCCCCACACCCGCTTAGGCTTCTCCTGACAAAAGGAGAAAATCGAGCGATGAGCGACATCACAGCCAACCTTTCAATGCCCTATATCCTGCCCTCGCAGGCCCAGAAACATGTCACGCACAACGAGGCCCTGCAGATCCTCGACGCCGTCACGCAACTCACCGTGACGGCACAGCTGACCGCTCCGCCTTCCGATCCGCAGGAAGGCAGCTGCTTTGCCATCGCCGCATCGGCGACCGGCCTTTGGTCCGGCAAGGATGGCCGGCTGGCCCTGCGGCAGGACGGCAGCTGGATCTACATTATTCCGCGTGAAGGCTGGCGCGCCTGGTTTCTTGCCGACGACCGCTTGCGCATCCATGACGGCAGCAGCTGGCAATTTTTCGACGGCATCGGCACGCCGGCGAAAATCGGCATCAACGCAACCGCCGATCTCACCAACAGGCTCTCGCTTTCCGCGACGGCCAGCCTCTTCAACCACGACGGTCACGGCCACCAGCTCAAGATCAACAAGGCGGCAAGTGGCGAGACGGCAAGCCTCCTGTTTCAGTCCGGCTTCTCCGGACGTGCGGAAATGGGGCTCGCCGGCAATGACGAGTTTTCCGTCAAGGTCAGTCCGGACGGATCAAGCTGGGCCTCAGCGCTGAGCATTACCGGCCAGGGGCAGGTGCGGATGCCGCAGAGACCGCTGGTCCGCGCCACACGCGGCGGCGGCGTGGTTACCCCTTCATCGGGATCACAAACCGGTTTTGCCACCCTCAGTGTCAATCAGGGCGGCTTCAGCCTTGGTGCCTCCGTTGCTGGCGGCGGCAACCGGCTGATCGTGCCGGTGACCGCCGCCTACCTGCTCTGCCTCGGCGTCGAGGCCAATCCTGCCGGCGCGTTCACCGTCTCGGTCAAGGTCAACGGCACGACGACCGTTGCCAGCATCAACGACAACGATGCTTCGACCGCAGGATACGCCAACTGCGCCATCGGCCTTGCTTTGCTTACCGCCGGCGACTGGCTTACCCTCGAACACACCGGCTCGACACCGCTCGACTTCGGCTATGACAAGACGGAACTGACGGTGGTGATGCTGTAAAGCCGACGGAACCGGATATTTCCACATCGGGAATCTTTCAATTGTTTCCAATATGGAAACAAGTTATGTTTCGCCGATGCGCATTATTGCCCGGTCAGCACTGGTTAAATTCTGGGAGGGGCTACCGAAAGCCAAGCAGGCAACCGCCCGGCTGGCTCTCACGGAATGGCACACGACCACGTCAGATGCCGACTGGAGCAATTTTGCGGAGGTCAGAGCGACGTTCAACACTGCCGACTATGTTGCAAATGGCAAAATCGTTTTCGATGTCGGAGGCAACAAATATCGTATCGTCGCTCTTATCGGATTTCGCACGAAACGCGCGTTCATCCTCTTCGTCGGAACCCATGCGGACTATGACGCTTTGGACGTCGCGAAACTTTAAGGAGGCCATGATGGATATTAACAGCGTAAGGACCCTGCTGGATGAGACGGAATATGCTGCTGCGCTGCTGGCAGTGCGTCCGTATTTCGAGAACGAACCGGATGCCGGTTCGCTGCAAGCGGCGCATTTCGACGCACTGATGCTGCTCATCGAGGCTTACGAGGCGAAGAACCATCCAATTCCCCGTGCAACCCCCGTGGAAGTGCTTAAATCCGTGATGGCCGCCAACAATTACACGCGCGCCGACCTGATCAAAATCGTCGGCTCCAAGGCGCGCGTCTCCGATCTGCTCAATGGACGACGGGAAATCAACCTCGATCAGATCCGTAAAATCAGTCGCGCCTGGAAAATCCCAGCCGCATCGCTTGTCGGCGATCTCGCAGCCTGAACGCGCCAACGAAAAAGGACCCGACCTGACGGCCGGATCCCTCAAATGTGCTGCCTGGTTTTAAGCTTTAAACCGGCACGGCCGCGGTCTCCGTCTTGCCGGTCTCGCCCCCGCCGGCAGCATCGTCTTCCGCCTTCGGCGGCTTGATGCGGAACCAGGCGAGATAAAGCGCCGGCAGGAAGAGCAGCGTCAGGACAGTGCCGACGATAATCCCGCCCATCATGGCGTAGGCCATCGGGCCCCAGAAGATTTCCCGGGCAATCGGGATCAGCGCCAGACTGGCGGCGGCGGCGGTCAGCATGATCGGCCGCATGCGATGCTCCGTCGCCTCCCGCACGGCATCCCACGGATGCACGCCCTCCATTCGCAAATCCTCGATCTGGACGACGAGAATGACCGAGTTTCGGATAAGAATCCCGATCAGCGCAAGGATGCCGAGAATGGCGACAAAGCCCATTGGGGCGTTGCTGAACAACAATGCCGCGACAACGCCGATCAGTGCGAGCGGCGCAACGGCGAAGACGAGGAACAGCCGCGAGAAGCTCTGGAGCTGGATCATCAGGATCGTCGCCATGACGAACAGCATCAGCGGCACCACGGCCGCAATCGGCGCCTGGCTCTTGGCGCTTTCCTCGACACTGCCGCCGACGACGACCTTGTAGCCCACCGGCAGCTTTGCGGAATAGGCGTTCACATCCTGCTCGAGTTGCGTAACGATGGTTGCCGGCTGCGTGGCATCGCGGATGCCGGCCTTGACGATCAGCGTCGGCATGCGCGACCGGCGCCAGACGACCGGCTGTTCCATCTCGTAGCGGAACGTCGCGACAGCCGCGAGCGGCACCGAGTTTCCGTTCGTTCCAGGCAGTTGCAGGTCGCGCAGGGTCTCGATCGATTCGCGTTCCGAAGCCTTGGCCCGGGCAAGGACATCGATCAGGTAGATGTCGTCGCGCACCTGCGTCACTGTCGTGCCGCCAACGACGCCGTTGAGGGCCGAGGCAATATCCTGCGAGGTCACACCGAGCTGGCGCGCCTTGTCCTGCAGGACATCGACCTTGACGACGCGGGCGGGCTCGTTCCAGTCGTAGACGACATCGCCGAGCAGCGGGTTGCGACCGACAATGCTGCCGAGACCAAGCGCCAGTTCGCGCACCTTCCCGATATCGGGACCGGAGACGCGGTACTGGACCGGACGCCCCACCGGCGGACCGATGTCCAGCAGCTTCACATAGGCATCAGTCCCGACGAAGGTCTTTTTCAGATAATCCTGCAGGTCGGCGCGCAGCCGGTCCCGGACGTCGAGCCCCTTGGTGACGATGATCGTCTGGCCGAAAGCGGTGTTTGGCGGCTGCACGTCGAAGGACAGGACGAAGCGCAGTGCGCCCTGTCCGACATAGGTCGACCAGCGCTCGACATCGGGATTGCCGACAAGCTTGTCCTGCTCGAACTTGGCCATCTGGGCATTGGTCTCGGTGATCGAGGCATTCTGTGGCAGTGACCAATCGACGATGAGTTCAAGGCGATCCGACGAGGGGAAGAACTGCTGCTGGACGAAGCCCATGCCGTAGATCGATGACGAAAAGACCAGCACCGTGACGATGATCGTCACCCATTTCCAGCGCATGCACAGACCAAGCAGACTGCCGAAGGCCCGACCGACCCTGCCCTTCTCGCCATGATGCTGCTTCATCGTCTTCGGCAGGATGGTGACGCCGAGCAGCGGCGCAAAGACCACGGCGACGACCCACGAGACCAAAAGCGAGACGGCAATGACGACAAACAGCGTGAAGGTGAATTCGCCCGCCGCACTGTTGTTCAACCCGACCGGAATGAAGCTGGCGACCGTGACCAGCGTGCCGGTCAGCATCGGAAAGGCCGTATGCGTATAGACATAGGTCGCTGCCTTGCGCAGCGAATCGCCCATTTCCAGCCGCGCCACCATCATCTCGACGGCGATCATCGCGTCGTCCACCAGAAGGCCGAGTGCAATGATCAGCGCACCCAGCGAAATGCGCTGCAGCGAGATGCCGTAATAGGACATGAAGACGAAGGTGATGGCCAGCGTCAGCGGGATTGATAGGGCGACGACCAGGCCGGCGCGCACGCCCAGGCTGATGAAGCTGACCACCAGAACGATGATCACGGCCTCGAACAGCGCCTTGGTGAAGCCGGAGACGGCTTCCTCGACGATCAGCGGCTGATCCGACACAAGATGCACATCGACGCCGACCGGAAGTTCGGCCTGGACCCTGTCGATCTTTTCCTCGACGGCCGCGCCGAACTCCAGCAGATTGGCACCCTGCTTCATGCCGATCGCCAGCGCGATGGCGCTCTCGCCGTTGAAGCGGAACAGAGATGACGGCGGATCCGTATAACCGCGGGTGATGGTCGCGATGTCGCTCAGGCGGAAGAAGCGATTGTTGACCTGCAGGTTGACGGCCTTCAGGCTTTCCTCCGACTGGAACTGGCCGTTGACACGAATGCTGACGCGCTCGCCCTGCGCCTGCAGGACGCCGGACGGGGCTATGGCGTTCTGCGCCTGCAGGGTTGAGATGACCTCGTTCTGGTTGACGCCGAGTGCCGCAAGCTGCCGGGTCGAGAATTCGAGGTAGATGACCTCGTCCTGCGCACCGACGATATCGACCTTGCCGACATTCGGCACGGTCAGGATGTCGCGACGAGCAGTCTCGACATAGTCGCGCAACTGCCGCTGCGTCAGGCCATCGGCCGTGAACGCGTAGATATTGCCGAAAACGTCGCCAAACCGGTCATTGAAGCTCGGATCGAGCACGCCGGATGGAAACTGGCCCCGGATGTCACCAATCATATTGCGAACATTGACCCAGATGCCGGCAACGTCGCGCGCCTTTGTCGTATCCTTCAGGTTGACGAAGACGATGGTCTGGCCGGGCGTCGTGATGCTGCGGGTATAGTCGAGAGATTCGAGTTCCTCGAGCTTACGCTCGATGCGCTCCGTCACCTGCCGCGTCGTTTCCTCGACGGAAGCTCCCGGCCATTGGGCCGAGATCGTCATCGTCTTGATCGTGAAAGACGGATCCTCTTCGCGGCCCAAGCTGAGATACGAGAAGAAGCCGAGCAGACCGAAGACGATCATAAAATACCAGACCATGGACGCGTGATCGAGCGCCCAGTCCGAAAGGTTGAACTTCTTCATGAACGGTCCCCGTCTGCGAATATCACTTTCTGGCCTTCCTTCAGGCGATTGACGCCTGCGGTCACGACGCGCATGCCCGGCTCGATGCCCGACGTGACGATGACGGACGATCCGGACGGCGAACCGGTCGAAACCTCCAGCGCGCTCACCGTCTCCTTCGTTTCATCCACAACCCAGACGAAGGACTTGCCGTCGCGCGACAGGATTGCGTTCTGTGGCACGCTGATTTCCTCCGTCACGGCGGCATCCAGCGTCGCCGTGATGGTGGTTCCAAGCCGGAAGCTGGCCGGCGGATTGTCAAGCGCGATCTTGACGCGACGTGTGCGTGTGGCCGCATCCGCCGCCGGTGCGATTTCGCGAACCTTGCCGGGAACGGTGATCGAGGGATTGATCTGTAGCGAAACGGTGAAGGGGGTGCCGACCGGCAGCAAGGCGCTGCTGTCGGGCACATCGACGACCGCATCGCGTGCGTCGGGCCGGGCCACCGTGACGACCGTTTCCCCGGCCGACACCACCTGGCCGACTTCGGCTCCGGTGGTCGTCACCACGCCATCGAATTCGGCGGTAATCCGGGCGTAGGACAGTTGCTCTTCAGACTTGGACAGCGATGTTCTTGCCTGGACAAGGGCGGACTGTGCCGCAGCGGTGACCTGTTCGGCACTTTCGACGGCGGCTTGGGTCTGCGTTCCGCTCTTGAACAGCGCACGCGTACGCTCCTCGACGGAGACTGTGTTGGCAAGCGTCGCCTCGGCACTGGCAAGATCAGCCCGCGCCGAACTGACGGCAAGTTCGAGCGTCGTCGGATCGATCGCCGCAAGCGTCTGCCCGCGCGTGACCGTATCTCCGGTATCCACATCACGGGCAACCATCAGCCCGATGACGCGGAAACCGAGCGCCGTCTGTACCTTCGGCTGAACGGTGCCGGCAAAGGTAACGCCGCTGACGCGCTGCGGCATCACGACCTGCGACAGGACGGGACGAACGATTTCGGCAGCCTGCTCTTCCTTTTCCTGACAGGAGGCCAGGACAAGGAGCCCCAGGGGAAGGCAGATGAGCCATGATATCCTGCGGTTCATTGTGCCTGCTCCTTCACGACATCGACGACCTGATCGGGGCGCAGCATCTTCAATCCGTCCACCACCACCTGTTCCCCCGGCTTGACGCCATCGGAAATCAGGACGCGGCCGGTCTCGTAGGCACTGACCTTGACGGGTCGCAGGCTGACTTTCCTGTCATCGGGGTTGACGATCCAGACCGCCGGCTTTCCATCAGTCGCCGAAAGCGCGGTCCAGGGCAGGATCAGAAGCTTGACCGGCAAGGATGTTGCAAAGCCCGTAACGGATGCACCGAGCGTCATGCGATCGGGTGTCGTCTTCATTGCGATTTTGACGCGCACCGTGCCTGTCGCCGTATCGATCGTCGGCGAAATCTCGCTGACCGTGCCTTCCGTATTCACCGTGGGATCGCTGACAAGCGCCAGCTTGATCATCGGTGCGGAGGGGCGCTCGAAAAGAAGCGATTCATAGACTTCGAAGATTGCATCGCGCGGTCCGTCCTGCGCAACGGTAAACATGGTCTGGGCGGCCTGCACCACCTGTCCTGCTTCTGCATTGCGGACCGTCACGATACCAGACGCCTCGGCGCGCAATTCGGTGTAGGACAAGGCGTCGCGCGACGTCCCGAGCTGCGCATTGGCGGTTTCCAGTGCGCCCTGCGCAGTGCGCGCGGATGTCTGGGCCTGATCAAACAGTTCCTGCGTGGTCGAGCCCTTGGTCATCAAAAGCTTTTGCCGTTCGAAGGCAGCCGACGCCTGCCGGACCTGCGCCTCGGCAGCACGGACCGCCGCTTCGGACGCCTCGACATCGGCCTTCTGCTGCTGCGGATCGATCCGGGCCAGCACCTCGCCTTCGGTGACATGCGCGCCGACATCGACAAGCCATTCGGTGATCTGGCCACTGACGCGGAACGACAGGTTCGTTTGCACATGGGCAACGATCTCGCCGGTCAATGTGACGCTCTGGCCATAATCCACGAAAGCCGCATCAACGGCACGAACCTGTACGTCAGGCCTTGGCGGCAGCTCCGATTGCTTCTGGCACGACGCCAGAAGAAGAAGGGAAACCAGCGCGGCGCCAACCGCGCCGCCCGGGAATTTTCGATTGGAAATCATCTGCCGCCACTCATAGGATAATCCATACAGAACCATTTAATGTGGCCCCTCAATATACAGCGGTTGCGCTAAACGCAAGATACCATGAACGGCTTCGAATATAAGATAGCGCAATGACAAGGCACAAAAAAACCGGCTGCGGGAGCCGGTTATGGATTGTCTGCGAGAGACCCCGCCTGGGGTTATCCGGCATCAGGGCGGACGCAGCTACGGGGCGACGGACAGAAGGCTGCCGATCGAATCCTCGTTGAAGGGCTTGGTGATCCGCGGAACGGCGCGAAAAGCCACAGGGAATACCGAATCCTCGCCGTAACCGCTGACGAACCCGAAGGGTACGCGCCGTTCCAGCAGCGTTTCCGCAAGACGAAAGCTCGTCTGCGATCCGAGATTCACGTCGAGCAGGACAAAGTCGAATGTCTCTTCCGAAAGAAGAGCTTCAGCCTGCTCTATGTTCGTCGCGATTGAAACATCAGCCACGCCAAGCGACCTCAGAATATCCTCTGCTTCCATCGCGATGATGAAATTGTCTTCAAGCACCAGCACACGCTGGAACGTCATCGCCATTTCGGAAGGCTGCACGGCTGAAATTTCCTGTCTCTGCTGCACGGCACCATCTTTCACCTAATGTCAGGCATTCAAAGCAGGACAATACGCCTTACACATCTTGATGACATTTAAATAAGACATGCGTCCAAGAGAAGAGACGCATATCCCGGAATGAGCGATGGAACCAAGCGGCAGATACTGCGTTTCTTGGAGGCATTCGAGCGAGCGGGAGGCATTCATCACGGACATCGAGATTGAACGACTGGAAGATGCCGCGCGCCGGGTTTTCGGTGGCGCAGGCTTTGACGCGGAGAGCGAGCCGGTCGATCACGATAACTGGCTGGGCCGGGCATTGAAGGACTTTTGGCCAGTTCGCGGCAAAAACGACCTTGCGGGATATGAGCATCGCGCAGGTTCGTCGATAGCCTGATCCCCCTCATCCCCAATGCGAACGAACCCCATTCGAACCGAACCCCAAATTCGAACTCAAGGAGATATCCCATGGCCAGCACGGCATCCGTCTTGAAACCGAAAGCCAAGGACGAACAGTTTGACATCGGTCTGACGAAAACCTACCGCGACACGATGTCCGGCGATCTTTCATCGATCCTGGCCGGCACCTATCAGCTTTTGATCAAGAGCCATGTCTATCACTGGAACGTCGTCGGGCCGCTGTTCAAGCCGCTGCACGAGCTTACTGAAGAGCATTACAACACGCTCTTCAAGGCAACGGACGTGATCGCAGAGCGCATTCGCGCACTTGGACATCTCGCGCCTGCCAAGCTGGGAGAAGCGGCACAGTTTTCCCCCAAGGCCGCCGACGTCAACCACACGTCCGCCGCCGACATGGTTGCCGACCTGATCGCGGATCACGAAGCTGCCGTGCGGATGATGCGAAAGGCAGCGTCGAAAGCCGACGAGAACGACGACATGGTGACGGCCGACATGCTGACCGATCGTCTGACATTCCATGAGAAGGCCCTGTGGATGCTGCGCGCCATTGTCGCGCAATAAATCAGGGCGCGTAAAAGCGGTGCTCGCATAGAGCGGACATGCAGGCGGGAAGCTCCGATGATCAGGGCTTTCCACCAGCTTTGTTTTCGACAGGGATGGCCTCAGATAAAGGGGCGCTTCTTTTCCTTGTAGCCATCCCAGCCGGCGAGTTGCAGCAGGCCTTTTTCGTCGAGAATATCGCATCCCTTGTCGGCCCAGCGGATCATCTTGCGCTCACCGAGCTTCTTCAAAGTCTTGTTCGTGTGGACGATGGACAGGCCGAGCGTATCGGCAACATGCTGTTGCGTGATCGGAATGGATACGCGCTCGCCATCGAACAGCTGGAGCGCTTTGGCGCGCTGATACAGAAAGGCCAGAAGATAGGCGGCGCGCTCGAGCGCCGAGCGGCGGCCGATGCTCAGGAGGTTTTCGTCGAGTATGCGCTCCTCGCGCGCCGCAATCCAGGTCAGGTCATAGGCGAGGTCCGAATGATTGCGGAAAATGCCGCCGAGCTTGTCGCGCTCGAAGACGCAGAGCGTAACGGGCGAAAGCGCCTCGATCGAATGCTGCATCTCGCCCATCAGGCTGCCCTGCAGGCCGATCAGGTCGCCGGGCATCATGTAGTTGAGGATCTGTCGGCGCCCATCATCCAGCATCTTGTAGCGAAAGCCCCAGCCGGCCAGCACCGTGAACAGATGCGCACTGTGCGAGCCCTCGACGAGGATCGTCGCGCCCGCATCGACAGCCAGTTCACCGGTTTTGAAATTCGAAACGAATTCCAGTTCCTCCGGTGTGAAATTGCGGAAATGCTCCAGTTTGCGCAAGGGACACTGCTCGCAGGGGGTCCGCTGGCTGTTTCGTGTTCTCGTGGCTGCCATGGATTTGCCGATGCTGGATGAGAGAAATGACGGAAGCAGTCGTTTGAATTGACGAGAAGATTAGCGCCCGCCGAAAGACCGGCAAGGCCGGGATGGTGCACTTCGGACTTTTTTCTGCCGCATCCTTCACCGTCCTCCCGGCTGAGAGTGAACTTCATTGCATGATCGCTCTGCAATGCCGCGTGTCAAACAGGATGCTCGAAGCTCGCGGTAAAACTTTAAATATGCTGCACAATCCCTGAAACCGATTCCGATTTCTAGATTTATGCAGTAGCTTTCCTTTCAAGCATGAACAACAAAATGACGGAAACATTCCCATGAACCATCCAGCGTTTGCCAGCCACCACGTCGCAGTCGTCACGGGTGCCGCCTCGGGCATCGGGCTAGCGGCTGCCCGCCGTTTCGCCGGTCTCGGCATGAAGGTCGTCCTGGCCGATCTTGCGGGCGACAAGCTGGAGCAGGCAAGGCGCGAAACAGCGGCGCTGGCGCCGCATGGCGCAGACGACGTCATCGCGGTTGCGACGGATGTCTCTCGCCTCGATGCGATCGAAGCACTGGAGCGGCAGGTCATATCCATATTCGGGCGCGTTCATGTCCTGATGAACAATGCCGGAATCCAGCCGGGCAGCAGCCTGTTCGGCCACTTGAAAAACTGGGAAGACGTGTTTTCGGTGAACCTGTGGAGCGTGATCAACGGCGCCCGCATATTCGCGCCGGGCATGATTGCCCACGGCGCGCCCGGCATCATCATCAATACCGGCTCCAAGCAGGGCATCACCACGCCGCCCGGCGATCCCGCCTACAACGTGGCGAAAGCCGGCGTGAAGGTGTTCACGGAGGCTCTGCAGCACGAATTGCGCAACACGCCGGATTGCAAGATCACGGCCCATCTCTTGATACCCGGCTTCGTCCATACGGGCCTGACGGCCAATGGCCGCACGGAAAAGCCCGAAGCGGCCTGGACCGCTGCTCAAACCGTGGATTTCATGATGGAGAGCCTCGAAAAAGACGATTTCTACATCCTGTGCCCGGACAATGACGTCACGCGCGACACGGACGAGAAGCGCATTCTCTGGGCCGCGGGCGACATTGTCGAAAATCGTCCGCCGCTCTCCCGCTGGCATCCTGATTATGCAAACGCTTTCAAGGCCCATCTGGCGCAGCCGAAGCCAAAGCCGCAATCGTGACGGCGCCGTCGTGCACTTCAGCAAAGCATCGTTTACCGAACACTGAAACACGATTGGATACCATTTCGTTGACAGTGCATTTCCGCTTGCGGGACTGGTGCTTTCCCTCGCTGACTGATTTTCTGCCCCGGCAACGAGAGGTACGAACATCATGACGAGCGGCATCCATCACATCACCCTGATCACCCGCAAGGTGCAGCCGAATGTCGATTTCTATGCAGGCTTCCTCGGCCTGCGACTGGTCAAGCGCACCGCCGGATACGAGGACGCTGCGCAGTTGCATCTGTTCTACGGCGATGCTGTCGGCACACCCGGCTCGCTCGTGTCCTTCCTCGTCTGGGAAGACGGCGCACCGGGTCGGGTCGGCCATGGTCAGCCGAGCGAAATCGCCTTTGCCATCGCGCCAACCAGCATCGGCTTCTGGCTGACCCGCGCCCTGCAGCAGCAGATCGTGATGAGCGGCCCGTCCCAGGAGTTCGGTGAGCCGGTGCTGCGCCTCAAGGACCCGGACGGCGTCATCGTCAAACTCGTGGGAACCAGCGATCTGCAAGCGCCCGCGCCATGGACGACCGCGGACATTCCGGCTGAGGACGCCGTGCGGCGCCTCCGCGGCGCAACGGTACTGACCGAGAAGCCGCAGGAAACCGCAGCCTTCCTCGAAACGCATTTCGGCTTTTCCGAAACGGCTGCAACGGACAGCATCCGCCGGATGACGTCCGTTGCACGGGATATCATCGATGTCCGCGATGCGAGCGGCTTCTGGACGGCGGCGCCGGGCACCGGCACGATCGACCACATCGCCTTTCGCGCCACGGACGAGGCCGCCGTCAAGGCGGTCCGCAGCGCACTGGAAGCGGTCGAATCCGGCGAAATTTCAGCCCACGACCGAAAATATTTCTACTCGCTCTATGTCCGCGAGCCGGGCGGATCCCTGTTCGAGCTTGCAACCGATACACCCGGCATGCTGGTCGACGAACCGGAAGACACGCTCGGAACACAGCTTTTCATCCCTACCCATTTTCAAAGCGACAGGTCGGATATCCGGGTGGCGCTTCCGCAATTTTCGATGCCAGGAGAACCACGCATGACCGCCCGCGACCTGCCCTTCATCCACCGCCTGCAGCAGCCGGAAAATCCGGATGGGACTACGCTCGTGCTGCTGCACGGCACCGGCGGCAACGAAACCAGCCTCTTGCAGCTTGGCAGCCAGATTGCGCCGAATGCGACGCTTTTGTCCCTGCGTGGGCGCAGCCTCGACGAGGGCTTCCCGCGTTTCTTCCGGCGCATCACCAATCTCAGCTTCGATCAGACGGAAATCATCTCCGAAGCGGAGGCCTTCGCCGCTTTCGTCGAGGGCGCCGTGGACGGCTACGGCCTCGATCTTTCGAAGACCCTGTTCGTCGGCTATTCCAATGGTGCGAACATGCTCGGCGCGGTCATGCTGCTGCATCCCGGCCTGATCCGCCAGGCCGCCCTGTTCCGGGCCATGAACGTGCTGGAAACGATCCCCGGCGGTGATCTGACCGGCACGAACGTCCTGATGACGACGGGCGCGCAGGACCCTTACGCCCCCTACACGCCGGCTCTGGAAAAGAACCTCCTGAACGGGCAGGCCGCGGTGGAAAACACCCTTCTCAACACAGGCCACGAACTCAGCCTTCAGGACGTGAGCGTCACCAAGACTTGGCTTGCGGGAATTGGATTCTAGAGCGTCAAGCAAGCCTTCGCGGCAGCCGGCGCTTGCGGACACCGTGAGGCCGGCGCGTCGTCAGGCCACCTCATGAAAATGCCCCCGACCGCAAGTGGACCGGGGCATTGATAGCAACTGATGCCGGCTCAGGCGATCAGGAAGTCGGTATAGGTCGGGATATAGGTGTTATCGAACTCGGCAAGCTTGATGGCGGTGCCACCGGTGCCTGCGCCGTCATTGTCGTAATACAGGAATGCGTCGTTGGTATCGAAGAACAGATGGTCCCCCTTGCCCATCGACGACAGTGAAGTCCCCGTGGAATAGTCTCCCTTGGCGATACCGACCGGGTCGCCGGACGGCTCATCATAGGCGAGGAACGTATCCGCCATCAAACCGACCTTGTCCCCCTTGGCAAAATCGAGGATGAGGTCGAGGCCGAGCTTGGCGAGCGTGACGAAGCCGAAAACGAAGACGTCATTGCCAGATCCGCCTGCCAGCGTGTCGTTGCCGCCAGCACCAGCAAGGACATCAGCCCCGCCATTGCCAGTCAGCTTGTTGACAAGGCTGTCGCCGAAAAACTCGTCGTTGCCCGAACCGCCGGTGAGGTTCTCGATATTCTTGATGCGATCTAGCTTGGTGTCGTTTGTGTTGGTGACGTTTGCAAAGGTCGAGCCCTTCAGTGTTGCAAAGACTGCACTCGTCGATGCACTGTAGTCGGCAGTATCCGTGCCCGTGCCGCCATCAAGCGTGTCGAAGCTGGAGCCGCCGATGAGTTTGTCGTTGCCGGCATTACCGCTGATCGTGTCCTGACCGGCACCGCCAGTCAGCGTATTGGCAACCTTGTTACCGATGATAGTATCGTTGCCGGAACCGCCGATCGCGTTTTCGATCGTGACGCCCTTGGCGATCGAAACGTTGAACTTCAGCCCGCCAACGGACGAAAACTTTTCCGCATTCAGGTCGATTGTCTGGGTGTTGGTGTATTTGGAGAAATTCAGCGTGTCCTTGCCGCCGGCATCCCAGATCGAGAACACGGTCTTGTCGCTCGCCGAAGCGAGACCGTAGACGCCCTTGCCACCGAAGCCATAGGTATCGGTCCCGGTGCGCGTTTCCATGTTGGCACCATACAGACGCTGAAGCGCCGTAATATCGTGAAGCCCGAGCGTCTTGAGGAAATTACCCTTGTGGTTCGCACCCGTCTCGGAAGCCGCAAAATAGCTCATGACGGTGTATTGCAGCGTATCCTGCACATAGAAGGCATCGGCGTCATACTCGAAACCATCAGGATAATCGGTCGGATGCTCGAGACCCAGCGAATGCCCGAGTTCGTGCATCACCGTGTTGTAGTCGTCGGTGCCGATCTTGATCAGCGGGTCGCTGCCATCGGAGTTCGGGCCCTCGAGATTGTACCAGAAATCGCCATCAGTAGACGCAGAGCTTCGCTCTTGATCACCGACAGAATACGAGTAACCATAGACATCGCTTGCCTTTGCATCGGAATAGTTACCAAGCAGCATCGTGGCGCTGTTCGAATAACCACTCGTGCCTTCAACGCGTTTCAACGTAACGCCGCAGACCTCTTCGAACAGGTCGAAGATCAACTCGCTGATCTTGATCTGATTGGCGTTGAATTTCTCGAACGTACTGGCTTCGTTTCTGTTTTCCTTCGAATCATCCGGATAACTGGATGGAATGCTGCTCCGGTAGGCATAGGTAATCGTCGTGTTCTGCTGAAGATCTTCCGACCAGCTCGAATCGTTTCGCGTCAGCTGCTCTGCCGCCTGCGTGGTCGTAAATGACTTTTTCGTTGCCATTGGTTCCCCCTCTGATTTGCCCCGCTCCCGTATACGATGGCGGTAAAATCTTCGCCACTATAGAATTAGGGTTTTATACTTTAGGGCTGGCCATATTTGGGGTCGATACAATACAACGCCTTCATGCACATCGACAGCAGACATTGTTAAATCTGATATGAGGAATTTTTGTCCACCAGGTCGTTCCCGTTACCTCTGCGCAGATCCGCAATAGTCCGCAAATGCCTCGACGAAGGACGCCAGTCTCTTTTTTGCTTCCTCATCGATAAGCATGCCGTCCATATCGAAAAGCGAATTCGCCTTGGGAAGCATCAGCCGCTTGCCGGACCAGAGATCGGCACCCAGCGTCCGGAAGACCGCAAGCCAGGCATCCTGGCTGAGGATCGTGCCGAAATTTCCGGGCGAGGTCCCAGCCAGGGCAAAAGCGCGGCCGGCAAAGACGTTCGGTGCACCTGTCATCGACGAACTGACCCAGTCGATCGCATTCTTGAACACGCCGGGCATGGAATTGTTGTATTCCGGGGTGAACAGGATGACGCCGTCGGCGGCAGCCACCTGCTCCTTCAGGACACGCACTGCGTCGGGCACCCCCTCCTTCTCGACATCGGCATTGTAGAGCGGAATGCCTTCGATCGTGCCCACTGAGAATTCCACACCGGCCGGTGCCAAGGGCATGGCTGCGCGCAAAAGCGCCGTGTTGAAAGAGGCCCTGCGCAGGCTGCCGGAGATACCAAGGAGTTTGGTCATTGAATAATCCTTCTGATCGTTGCGCGGAAGAATGGTGCGGAATTGCGAAAAGTACAGACAAAAATGCCGGGAGCTTGACGCCCCCGGCTGGTTTTCCTGTGCAATTTCAAGTGAGCGGCTTCAGCCGTGCCTCGATCTGCGCCCGCTTGCCTTCGAGGAAGGGCGGCAGCGACAGGCTTTCGCCGAGCGTTTCCATCGGCTCGTCCACGGCAAAGCCCGGCCCGTCCGTGGCAAACTCGAACAGGATGCCGTTCGGCTCGCGGAAATAGAGCGAGCGGAAATAATAGCGCTCGACCTCGCCGCTCGACGGCAGGCGGAACCCTTGCAGCCGCTCCGTCCATTCGTGCAGCGCCGCTTCGTCCGGCACGCGGAAGGCAACATGATGCACGGCACCCGCGCCCTGCCGCGCGGTCGGCAGGCCCGGCTGGACCGCGACATGCAGTTCGGCCGCTGGCCCGCCCTCGCCCATCGAAAACACATGCACCTCGCCGACACCATCCGGCGAAGCATAGGTGCGGCTCTCGACCATGTTCATGACATGAGTGAGCACGATCTCGGTGTTGGTGATGTCAGGAACGCTCATGGTTATAGGGCCAAGGCCCTTGATCTGGTGTTCGGCCGGCACCGGCGAACGGTCCCAGGCATGCGATGGCGCAAGCCCGCCATCGTCGATCAGGCGAAAACGCTGGCCTTCGCCATCCTCGAAGTCGATGGAGGTACGACCGTCGATCTCCACAACCTCACCGGCGGTTACCTTCAGTTCGTCAAACCGCGCCTTCCACCAGACGACCGTCTCGGCACTACCGACACGCAGGCCGGTGCGCGAAATACTATGCGTGCCGCGGCCTTCGCGACCAACGGGCCAGTCGAAGAATGTCAGGTCGGTCCCCGGGCTCGCAAGACCATCGGCATAAAACAGGTGGTATGCGCTGGTATCGTCCTGGTTCACGGTTTTCTTGACCAGCCTCAAGCCCAGAACCTGCGTGTAGAAGCGCAGGTTTTCAGGCGCATTGGCGGTGATTGCCGTCAGATGGTGGATACCGGTCAGTTGCAGGCTCATGGCTGCCTCCTTGGATTGAACTCTTTGAGGCGAATATCGGGTGCCTTGGGCGTTTCACAAAGGACTATCTGACACACAGATTGTTCACGATTGTCGAACGATCTATAGCGGGCGATCAGCGCTGGAAATCAACGCGCACGCGGGCAACGGGCAGGACATATTTCCAGACGGTGGCCGTGTTGACGATCGATTGTCCGTCATCGGACAGCACCATGCGATCATAGAAGCGGACGACATTTTTCTTCGGGCCTGGGTCGAGATCGACGAGGTAGTTGAAGCGCGCGGTATTGCCATCGACGCGCAGTGTCGTCGTGCCGATCACATCCTCGCGCGTGCCGTTATAAGTCGTCGGCCCGGTACGCACAAAACGCCATGTCTTGCGGTCCTTCTCGCCATCGTCATAGACGAAATCCTCGCGCAGGGTCAGCGTGTCGCCGCGCAGGCGTCCGGTCAGGTTGACGTCGAATTTGCGATTGACGCCGTTGATGGCGGAGAACGAGCCGACCGCCGTCGTGCGGCCAACGAAGAATTTCTCCATCAGCGTATCGGCAGCAGAGGCCACACTTGGCGCAAAGCTCACTGTTGCCAGAACCGCCATCGATAGTAGGAACCGCTTCATCGTCTCTCTCCTGTTGTTGGTTTGACAGGAGATACGAAGATGGGGTTGCAATGGTTTCCCCATCAAGAAGATTGATGGCGGATGAGCATTCTAGGCCCGGTTCACATCGGCAAGATAGGTATTTTCCGCTTTCGAAATCACGAAATGCTCCGGCCGGATCTCCGCGATCATCAGATGTTCGCCATGGGAGCCGGCACTGGCCAGCAGCGAACCGTCGGGAGCGGCGATCCGTGACGATCCGGCGAAGGTGAACCGTGCATCGGCGCCGCAATGATTGATATAGGCGACGAAGACCTGGTTTTCGAAGGCGCGGGTCTGGATCATGTGATCGGTGATGAAGGTCCCTGACCAGCCGGCCGGCAGTGCCGTTGGAACGAGAACAGCCTCGGCTCCCGCCTGCGCCAGCCTCCGGACGTTTTCCGGAAACTCGACATCGTAGCAGATCAGCATGCCGCATATGACGCCGCGATGCGTGAACAGCTTAGCCTCGGGCGTGCCGGCCTTGAACAGCCCGCGCTCGTAGTCACCATAGAGATGCGACTTGCGATAGACGGTCGGCATGGCCTCGCCATCGACGTGGACAGCGCTGTTGAAGACCGCAGCCCCATCCCGTTCGGCAAAGCCTGCGATGATGGCCAAGCCGGTTTCCGTGGAAATGGCCTGCAAACGCTGGACGATAGGCCCATCCGCCGGTTCCGCCAGATCCGTGATGACATCGCCGGCGCCATAGCCGGTCAGGCAGAGTTCCGGCGTGACCAAAAGGCTTGCACCGGCCTTGGCCGCGTCCCGCGCCGCCGCTTCGACACGGGCAAGGTTCGCGGCGACATCGGCGTCGCGGGATTGCATCTGGAGAGCGGCGAGTATGATCATTTATCGTCCGATGACATGGCGCCGAGCAGCTTCGGCAGATCGCCAAACCGCGCAACGAGGGAGAAGATGACGGCAGCCGTCGCCACGAACAGGATCGTCACGGACGCCATGGTCGGCGTGTAGCCGTAGCGCAGCGCGTTGAAGATCTTGATCGGCAGCGTTTCCATCACGAAGCCGACCGTCATGTAGGCGACGATATATTCGTTCAGCGACAGAACGAAGGCGAAGGCATAGCCCGACACGATATAAGGCAGGATCAGCGGCAGGACGACGGTGCGGAAGATCGTCCGGTCGTCGGCGCCCATCGTCGCTGCCGCCTCCACCAGAGATCGGTCGATGGCGGTAAAGCCGAGCGACAGCGTCACTAAGGGCAGCGTCACGAAGAAGATGGCGTGGCTGATCACCGCCGTCCAGGGCTGGCCGTAGAAACCGGTCGTCGCCCAGAATGTCAGGAGTCCAAGCGCCGTGATCACTGGCGGCAGGGTGAACGGCGCCACACCGATGAGCTGGAAGATATTCGCCCAAGGCGCCACACGACGCCATAGGAACCAGGAGAGCGGCAGGGCGATGGCAACGGCCAGAGCGGCCGAGAGAACGGCGAGCGTCACCGAGGCGAACAAGGCGTTGCGCCATTCCGGATTGAGAAAGATCTCGCCATACCAAGACAATGAAAAGCCCTTCGGCGGAAAGGCGAGCGTCTGCTTCTCGTTCACAGAAACGCCGGCAACGACGATCATCGGCAGCGCCAGGAACAGGCCGATCAGGAAGAAATACAGCTTGCGGAACATGCCGGTCATGCCGCTTCTCCCTTGCGCCCGGCAATGACCGTCAGCGCCACCAGCCCGAGGGTGACAAGCACCAGGAACACCGCCATGGCGGCGGCAAACGGCATGTTGGACTGGTAAATCGCCTGATCGGTGATCAGCACCGACAGCGTCCAGTGCTGCGGCCTGCCGAGAAGCTGCGGCAACAGATACGAGCCGAGCGCGAAGATGAAGACCATGATCAGCGTCGCCACGATCGTGTTGCGCAGCGCCGGCACGACGACCGTGAAGAACGCCTTGACCGGCGAGGCACCGAGCGTGCGGGCAGCCTCCGTCAATGTCGGATCAAGCCGCACCAAGGCCGGATAGAGCACCAGCACCGTATAGGGAAAAGCCTGATAGACCATGCCGGTCAGCACCGCACCGAAGCTCGGCAGCAGCGCCTTGGCCTCGTCCATGATCCCGGCCATGACCAGAAGATTGGTGATGCCGGCCGTGCGCGAAAACAGCGTCGACCAGGCAAAACCGATGATCACTTCGGACAGCGACAGCACCGAGAGCAGCGCGACCAGCCAGACGATCTGCACCTTTCGCTTCATGCGGGTGAGGAGGTAAGTGAACGGCAGCGCCAGCACGACGCAGCAGATGGCGACCACCACCGCCAGCATCAGCGAGAAGCCGAGCACATTGGCGAAGAACCAGCTGATGAAGCGCTCGTAGTTCGACAGCACGAAGGCCGGCACGTAAAAGCCGCCCTGCTGGCGCTGGAAGAACGAGACGGCGATCATCGTGGCGAACGGCACGACGAAGAAGACGATCAGCATCATCGCCGGAAAAAACAGCGGCGCATAATCGCCGATCTTCTGGGGCGCTTCGCGTCTCATCTGGCCAGCACCACGCAGACATCCGGCGACAGGACGACCCCGACCGGCTGACCAACCGAAACGTCCGGTCGCGCCCGCGGCGTCGAAACCGCGATAATCTGGCGACCGGCAACATCGATAAAGGTCTCGATCGTGCCGCCGAGATCGCGCACGAAGGTGACGGTACCCGACAGCGCTCCGGCTCCGGGCGCCGTCAGGTGCACGTCTTCCGGTCGAACCGACAAAGTCGCCTTCGCCATGCCCGGCTTGAAGGCGATGCCTTCCACCGGCTGACCGAGAACCAGGGCACGTCCGGCGCTATCGAGCTCGGCTTCGAGCAGATTGGTCTGGCCGATGAAGTCGGCGACGAAACTGTCGGCGGGCTTGCGGTAGATTTCCATCGGCGACGCCGCCTGGCGGATCTCCCCGCCCTGCATGACGACGACTGTGTCGGCCATGGTCATGGCCTCGCGTTGGTCATGGGTGACGACGATGGTTGTGATGCCGAGTTTTTGCTGCAGCTGCCGCAATTCGACCTGCATCGCCTCACGCAGCTTGGCGTCGAGCGCCGAGAGCGGCTCGTCGAGCAGGAAGAGCTTCGGTGAAATTGAAAGCGCCCGGGCAATGGCGACACGCTGCCGCTGTCCCCCAGACAGTTTGGACACCGGCCTGTCAGCATAGCCGGACAGATGGATCATCGACAGCAGCTCATCGACCCGCTTCTTCTGCTCTTCCTTCGGCGCACTTCGGATGCGCAGCGGATAGGCGATGTTCTCGCCGACCGTCAGATGCGGAAACAGCGCCAGCGACTGAAACACCATGCCGAGATTGCGCTTGTGCGTCGGCACATGGGTGATGTCCTCACCATCGAGCCGGATCGAACCGCTCGTCGGCAGGTCGAGGCCAGCGATCATGCGCAGCAGGGTTGTCTTGCCGCAACCGGATGGTCCAAGCATGCAGACGAAGGTGCCATGCGGCACATTCAGCGCGACATTGTTGACCGCCGTGAAGCTTCCGAATTCCTTGGTGACATTGGTAAGGGCGAGGCCTGACATGGTGTTCCTGTCTTTTCGCATCATGCGGAAATCATATATTCAGTGAGCACGCACGACTCCAGAAGGTCTCGGCGGCCTTTACCTCCCCCTTGAGGGGGGAGGTCGCAGCAAAGCTGCGGGTGGGGGTGATCGATTGTTTGGCGCAAGAGGTCACCCCACCCCGGCACTGCGTGCCGACCCTCCCCCTCGAGAGGAGGGTATAAATCAACCGACGATCAGTTCCGTCCACTTCTGGTTCAGCCAGTCCGACTTGGTCTGGTAGAGGTCGTAGCGCGGGATGATCGGATCGATGTCGGACGACACGGCAGCAAATTCCGCATCCGTCAGGTCCGTCAATTCGCGCTTGACCGTCGGCGAGGTGCCGACCTTGCGCGACAGGGTCGCCTGGATCGATGGCTGGCTCATATAGTCGATGAACACATGCGCTTCCTCGACCTTGGTCGAAGCGCGCGACAACGCCCAGCAGCCACTATCCTGGATGCCGCCTTCCTTGGGGAAGGTCGAGCGGACCGGATTACCATCGGCAGCGGCAAGGCCGGTGACGTCATGGTAATACTGACCCATCGGGATTTCCCCTGACTTCAGCGACTGTTCGAACTGCGCTTCGTCGCGATACCAGAGACGGACGTTCGGCTTAACTTCGGCCAGCTTATCGAACGCCTTCTGGATGCCTTCCTCGGTGTCCAGCGCATTGGTGCCGCCAAGATAGGTCTTGGCCGTCACTTCGAGCAGGAAGGAGTTGGAGACGAGCGCGAGCAGACCAAGCTTGTCGGCATTTGCCGGATCCCACAGCGCTTCCCAGGAGGTCGGGGCTTCCTTGAACACGTCAGTGTTGGTGACCAGCGTGATGTACCAGGACACGGCGCCGATGCCGGCGACGCGACCATCCGGATATTTGTTGACGAAACGATCGATCAGGTTCGAGGCATTCGGAATCTTGGCGACATCGAGCGGCGCCCAGAGGTCCGTCGACTGGCCCTTGAGCATCGAGACCTGCGACATCATCGAGACGTCGGCAGGAGCAGCACCCGCCTTGGCGGCCTGATCGAGCTGCACCAGCCAGGCTTCGCCGGTCGGCTCGGCAATCGATTCGATGGCAATGCCGCTTGCCTTGGTGAAGTCCGGGAAGATGTTCTTGTCGAACGAATCCTTGAAATAGCCGCCATAGACGCCGACCTTCAGCGACTTGTCCTGCGCCCGCAGAATGGACGGCATGGCCAGCATCGAGACGGCGGCGGCACCGCCGGCCAGAACGGCACGGCGACCGAGCGGTCTGTTGACGAGATCCTTCATCTTGTTTCTCCTTGTCTTCGGCACTCCGGCCGGTTCCACAGTTTACGACGAAAACGCGTGCCGCACCTCTCTAATGTTGCGCGGCACGAAGCTCCAAGACCCGCGCATACCGCGTCAACGGAAAACACAGGGCAAAATAGATCAGCGCGACCAGACCATAAACCTTGAACGGCTCGAAGGTAGCGTTGTTGATGGCATTCGACGTCCGGACCAGTTCCTCGAAACCGATAATCGAGGTCAGCGCGGTGCTCTTGATCAGCTGCACCAGAAAGCCGACGGTCGGCGCACGGGTCATCGAAAACGCCTGCGGCAGGATGATCAGCCGCATCTGTGACACATAGTGCAGGCCAAGACTGCTGCCGGCATCCCATTGTCCGAGCGGCACCGCCTCGACGCCGCCCCGCCAGATTTCCGCCAGGAAGGCGCTGGCGCAGAGCGTCAGGCCGAGAACCGCCGCCGTCCACGGCTCGATGCGGATGCCGATCAGCGGCAGGCCGAAGAACAGCAGGAACAGCTGCATCAACAGCGGCGTGCCCTGGAACAGACCGATATAATATTCGCCGAATTTCCGGAAAATGCGGCGCTTGGAAATCCGCAGGAACAGGACGATTAGTCCGACCACCGTGCCGCCGATGAAAGCGACGATCGACAGGAGAATGGTCCAGCGGGCCGCGAGCAGGAGATTACGGACAATGTCCCAGAAGGTGAACTCGATCACGAGATACCTCCCGACAGCATGCGGTTTCCACCAGCCACCAGCAGGCGCCGCAGACCGATGCTCAAGGCGAGATAGACCAGCGTGATGATAAAATAGGTCTCGAAGGCCCGGAACGTCCGGGCCTGCAGCATGTCCGCCTCATAGGTCAGCTCGCGCACGGCGATCTGCGAGACGACGGCCGATTCCAGCATCATGATGACGATCTGGCTGGTGAGCGCCGGAAAGATGACCCTCAGCGCCTGCGGCAGCACGACCTTGATGAAGACGATGCGCGGACGCAGGCCCAAGGCGAGTGCTGCCTCCCGCTGCCCCTTCGGCACCGCGTCGAGCCCGGCACCGACGATCTCGGTCGTATAGGCCGTCATGTTCAGCGTCATCGCCAGGATGGCGGCGACGACCGGATCGAGCCGGATGCCGAGGCTGGGCAGGCCGAAGAAGATGAAGAACAGCTGCACCAGAAACGGCGTGTTGCGGATGAGCTCGACATAAGCGCCTATCGCCCGGCGCAGCAGCATGGTGCGGCTGCGGCGTCCGGCAGCGCCCAGGATGCTGAGCACGGTGCCGGCAACAGCCGACACCGCAATCAGGAACATCGTCATGGCTGCGCCGTTCGCGATCAAACCGAGCGCGTCGGTGAGCCAGCCAAAATCGAGCACATAGCCCAAAGGATCAATCCTTCAGGTTTTCAGGATTGAGCGGCGTCTTCAGCCACATCTCCGAGCTTTCGTTGAGCTTGCCATCAGCAAGCATCTTGGCGACGGCGTCGTTGATCGCAGCCTTGAGGCGGTCCTCGCCCTTGTTCAGCGCCAGATGGGACGGAGACGTCAGAAGCTGGAACTTCTGCTCGGGCTTCAACGCTTCCTGGCGGGCCAAAACCTGAGCCCCGACATCATTGCCGACGACCATCAGGTCGGTCTGGCCGGAGATGAAGGCCTGGATGACGGAGTTGTAGTTGTCGAAGCGTTTGATATCCGCCGTGGCCGGCGCTGCTTCCGTCAGCGAGGTGTCTTCGAGCGTGCCGCGGTTGACGGAAATGCTCTTGCCGGCGAGGTCTTCCTTGCCCTTCACTTCCATCGCGGCCGGACCGATGACGGCGATGTAATACGGCGCATAGGCAGCGGCGAAATCGATGACCTCGGCGCGTTCCTTGCTGTAGCCGACGCTGACCAGCACATCGACGCGTTTTTCGGTCAGATACGGAATACGGTTCTGGCCGGTGATCGGCACAGGAACCAGCTTCACCTTCAGGCTATCAGCAATGTACTGCGCGACGTCGATGTCATAGCCCTTGAGGCTCATGTCGGCGCTGGCCGAGGAAAAGGGCGGGAAGTCGGCAAAGACGCCGACATTGAGAACGCCGGCCTTGGTGATGTCGTCGATTGCATCGGCATTGGCTGCGGATGCGAAGCCGAGAACGGCACCGCTGAGCATGAGGGCGGCGGCAAAGGCCGATTTCAGGTTTGAAAGCTTGGTCATTGTATTCCCCTTTGTGATTTTCTTTATGGCATGCACGGAAATCGGATTTGGCATTTGCCCCTCACCCTTGCCCTCTCCCCGTGAACGGGGAGAGGGGACGATCGAGTTTGCCTCTCCCTCCTCGAAACTACCGAGGAGGAACAGAAGTAGCCGTTTGTCCCTTCTCCCCGCATGCGGGGAGAAGGTGGCCGGCAGGCCGGATGAGGGGCCGCCGACGTAAAGAAGATCAGTCCCTCTTTCCCTGGACGAACGGGCTGAACACCATCAGGCTCAGGATCTCGAACAGAACCTGCGCACCGACATGCGCGGTGTTGGTCGTCGCGTCATATTGTGGCGCCACCTCGACGACATCGCCGCCGACCAGATTGATGCCCTTCAGCCCGCGGATAAGTTCGAGCACTTCACGCGTCGTGAGACCGCCGACTTCGGGCGTGCCGGTGCCTGGCGCAAAGCTCGGATCGACGCTGTCGATATCGAAGGAGAGATAGGTTGGCCCGTCGCCGACGATTGCCCGCGCTTTCTCGATGATCGCCGGCATGCCCATGCCGGTCACTTCCTCGGCATGAATCACGGTCATGCCGCTGTCATAGGAAAACTCCCAGAGATATTCCGCGGAGCCGCGAATGCCGATCTGCACGGTGCGCGTCGGATCGAGCACGCCGTCCAGCACCGCATTGCGGAACGGTCCGCCATGGTGGAATTTCGTCTGGTCGAACGAACCGCTGGTGTCGCAATGGGCATCGATGTGGATCATGCCGACAGGGCGGTTCTTGCCGACGGCTTTGAGGATCGGATGGCTGATCGAATGATCGCCGCCGACCGAAAGCGGCACCACGCCGGCATCGACGATCTGGTTGATGCGCTTTTCGATGTCGTCATGGCTGAGTTCCAGCCGGTAGCGGCTCTGGAACGGCACGTCCCCGATATCCGCAACCCGGAGATCGAAGACAGGCGCGCAATCCAGCACATGATTGTAGGGGCCGATACGCTCGATGGTGCGCACGGCGCGCGGTCCGAAACGGGAACCGGGGCGGTTGGTAACGCCGAGATCCATCGGCACGCCGCTGATCGCCACTTGCAAGTTGCCGAAATCCGGATTTTCGGCATCGACCGGCATGTAGGGCGCCGTCAGGAAGGTCGGAACGCCGGCATAGGGCGCAAGACGGGTGCCGCTCTTGGAGAAAATCTTGTCGGCAACCTTTCGGAAGGCCGGATCGAAGATATCGCCACCATGGCCGGCATCGTACTTCGCCTTGAGTGCGCTCAGTTTTTCCTTATCCCACGCCATGCCCGCTTTTCCTTGGTCGCTGTGCCGGGAAGATGCGGATAAGCGCTCGCCAGAGCCTTTAAAAGGTCTGGAATGATCGCCAGATACGGATTGTGCGCGGTTTTTACCGTGCATCCGTTTGCATGTTCCCCGGGCTTCTGCCTCTGTTGACGATATTAGGAAACAAATTGATTGGAAAATCAATTGACATTGTTATAGCTTTTCATGTGAGAAAACCTCACATGTGAATTTCCGCCCCGGAGTGCCTGCTTGTCCAGCCGCCTGCCCCCGCTCAACCCCCTGCGCGCCTTCGAAGCGACGGCGCGGCGCGGGTCTGTTTCGGCGGCGGCCCGCGAGTTGAACGTCACCCATGGCGCCATCAGCCATCAGATCCGGGCACTCGAAATGTCGTTCAGCGTCGATCTGTTCGAACGCAGCGGCAAGCGGCTGAAACTGACCTCGCAGGGCGCGTTGCTGCTTCCGGCCGTGACCCATGCCTTCGAGGGCATCGCCGCAGCAACGGCCGCCATGACCCGCCCGACGACCAGCGGCGAACTGAAGATCACCTGCGTGCCGGCGCTGCTCTCCTTCTGGATGATCCCGCGCCTGCACCAGTTCACCGAGCAGTTTCCCGACGTCCGGCTGACGCTGGTCGCCTCCAATGATTCAGGGCATCTGTTTTCACCCGATGTCGATGTCTGCATGCTCTATGGCGACGGCAACTGGCCGGATTGCTGGGCAAGGCTGTGGAGCCGGCTGGAACTTTTCCCGGTGGTCAGCCCGACACTGCTCAACATGCGGCCGTTGCGGTCGGTTCGCGACCTGCATGATCATGTGCTTCTGCATGGCGATGACGGGCGCGAGTGGAACACATGGCTTGCCGCCGCCGACGGCATCGGCATCCCGCGTGGGCGCCAGCATTTCATGAGCGACGCGCGGCTGTCTACGGAAGGCGCGCTGCACAATCAGGGCGTGGCGCTGGGCGACACGATCACCGCCGGCAGCCTGATTGCCAAGGGCGAGCTGATCGCACCCTTCGACCTGACGGTTCCGGCCAACGACGCCTTCTACGTGGCCTGCCGCAATGAAAACCGTGCAGCCCCGATCGTCCAAGTCTTCATCGACTGGTTGTTTTCGGCGCTCGAAAGCGACCCGATGCCCGAGTTGCAAACTTCGGCGCGCACCATCATCCGCGCCCGTGCGCCAAAGGTCAGCGCGCCCAAAACCGGCGTGCAGGAGCGACTGCCGCCCAAGGACAGCTTCCAGCCCGTTTCCTCCCCCGCCCGCGCTAAGCGCCCGGAAAGCACCCGGAAGCGCCGCGCCAAACCTTGAGCCACAGGATCGATGCAATGCCGCATTTCAACCCGCTGATCGCCAGACTGTCGCCGCCGCCGGTTCCCATGGTGCTTGCCTGGGGCAAGGCCTATGACGGCGCGCGCGGCCCGCTGATCGATCTGAGCCAGGCCGTACCCGGTTACCCGCCGCATCCAGACATGCTGAAATGGCTGGCCGAATCTGCGGCCTCCCTCTCCTATTCAAGCTATGGTGCGATCGAAGGCGAGGCGGTTTTGCGCTCTGCCTATGCCGCGCATGTCTCGGCGGTCTACGGTGCCCATGTCTCAGCGGAGAATATTCAGGTAACGTCGGGCTGCAACCAGGCCTTCATTTGCGCGGCGATGGCGATTGCCGGTAGCGGCGACAAGATCCTGATGACCAACCCCTTCTATTTCAATCAGGAAACCACGCTCGCCATGCTCGGCATCGGCATCGAGCTTGTGCCCTGCGACCCCTATGCCGGTTTCCTTCCGGACATCGAGGCGATCGAAGCCGCCCTCACGCCCGGCATCCGCGCGCTGGCGCTCGTTTCTCCCAACAATCCGACCGGCGCCGTCTATCCGCCGGAACTCCTGTCGCGCATTCATGACCTATGCCGCGCCAACGGTACATGGCTGATCCTCGACGAAACCTATCGCGACTTCCTGCCCTCCAACAGCGCGGCACCGCACGCCCTGCTTTCCGTCGATGGCTGGCAGGACAGTTTCATCGGCCTTTACAGCTTCTCGAAGTCCTTCTGCATTCCCGGTCATCGGCTCGGAGCAATCACGGCCGGTCCGGCATTGATCGAGCAGATCGCCAAAGTGATGGATAACCTGCAGATCTGCGCACCGCGCTCCGCACAGGCGGCACTGGCCAAGGCGATCCCGGCGCTCGACGGCTGGCGCGCCGGAAACCAGGTAGAAATCGATAAGCGTTCGGACGCCTTGAAACAGGTGATGAGCAGGCTTTCCGGCTGGCGGCTGCAGGCAATCGGCGCCTATTTCGCCTATGTCCGCCATCCCTATCCGGACATCCGCTCGGAATTCGTCGCGGAAAAACTGGCCAAGGTCGCCGGCATCGTCTGCCTGCCCGGCGACTATTTCGGCGAAGGACAGGAAAGCTACCTGCGTTTTGCCTTCGCCAATGCCGATGTCGAAACCATCTGCTTGCTTGAGGAACGGTTGTCCAACTTCGAGCTGCCGGGAATCTGAATCAGCCGCGACGCGCCACCAGAATGCCGATGAGCACAACGGCGCCGCCGAGCGCCTGCATCAGTCCGACCGGTTCGCCGAGCAATAGCCAGGCGAGGATCGCGGCCACGACCGGTTGGAGAAGCAAGGTCAAAGACGAGAAGGCTGGCGGCAGGAAGGCGAGCGCATAGATGATCAGCGCCTGCCCGGAAGCGTGGCTGATAAAGGCGAGACCGGCAAGCATCACCCAGCCGAACAGTGCCGTAGGCAGGAAATCCGCCTCGAAGATCAGCGCAAGCGGCAGCATGCAGACCGCAGCCGAGGCCGTGCTCCAGATCATGATGCGGATCGTCGAAAACCGCGCGCGAAGCCTGCCGATCGAGAGGATGTAGCCCGCATAAAAGACCGCGGCGACCGCCGCCGTCGCATCACCGGCAAACTTGCCGTCGCCAATCGCCGTTGGCCCACCCTTGAGGATGATGACACCGGCCAGTGCCATTGCCAGTCCGGCGAGAAACACACGGCTCACATGGGCGCGAAACAGCAACCAAGAGCCGAGCGTCACGAAGATCGGCGCGAGATTGGCAAGGAGCGTCGCGTTGGCAACGGAGGTCATGTGCAGAGCCAGATGCCAGGCAGCGAGGTCGGCCGCCAGAAACAGGCCGGGCAAAACGAGCAGGCCGTAGTCGGTAAAGCCTGCCGGTTTGGCATCCGTCGCCGTCCCAGCCGCTGCCCGCGACCAGATGAGAAGCGGCAGCAAGGCCAGCGCCACCCGCCAGAAGGCCGTCGCCATCGGCCCGACGTCCGACAGCCGCACGAAGATCGGCGACCCGCCGATAAAGGCCCCGCCGATCAGCAATGCAGCAAGCGCAAGACGATTGGCGGAAGCGGATTTTAACGGGGATGGAGGAGCGATGTCTGTCAAAAAAATTGCCATGCGGGACTGGCGCAGCAAAACACGGCGCGCTGGAAAGCATGGCAGCTATCAGAAACTACCCGCCGGAAACAACGACTTCTCCTGATGGGACGATGAGATTTGGTGAACGAAGCTTGCGATTTCCTCTTCTCCCCAGCGGGGAGAAGTGCCGAGCGCATGCGAGGCGATGAGGGGGCCGGCGAAGCCGGAGCCATAAACCGTGGCCTTCGGCCCCCCTCATCCGCCCTTCGGGCACCTTCTCCCCGAAGGGCGGATGAGGGAGCATCTCGCAACCTTCAGAGTCTGCCCTGCAACGTCCTAAGCAGCCGCTTCCGGGCGGTGCACCGTCTTCACCTCGAGGAAATCCTCCAATCCAAACATGCCGCCTTCGCGGCCGTTACCCGACTGTTTGTAGCCGCCGAACGGGCTGCCGTAGCGGTGCGGGCCACCATTGATGTGGACCATGCCGGCGCGCAGGCGCGAGGCCACCCGCTCGGCCCGCTTCGGATCGCCGGTCTGGACGTAGGCTGCGAGGCCGTAGTTCGTGTCGTTGGCGATGGCGATGGCTTCTTCTTCCGTGTCGAACGGCATGATGGCCAGAACCGGGCCGAAGACCTCGTCGCGGGCGATCTTCATCGTGTTGTTGACGTCCGCGAAGATGGTCGGCTTGACGAAATAGCCGGTCTCGAAACCTTCCGGCTTGCCGGGTCCGCCGACAAGAAGCTTGGCGCCTTCCGCGACGCCGGCCTCGATCAGGGCCTGCACGCGGCCGAACTGGATATGGCTGACGAGCGGGCCGATATGGCCGCCTTCCTGCGTCGGGTCGCCGACGGTCGCTTCCTTTCCGACGCGCGTCGCGATCTCGACGGCCTTATCATAGACGGAGCGCTGCACCAGAAGGCGCGTCGGCGCATCGCAGGACTGGCCGGAATTGTTGAAGCATTCCAGCACGCTGCCGGTCACACGATCTTCCAGATCAGCATCCTCGAAGACGATGTTCGGCGACTTGCCGCCGAGTTCCAGCGTCACGCGCTTGACCGTTTCGGCCGCATCCTTGCTGACGGCGATGCCGGCGCGGGTCGAGCCGGTGAACGACATCATGTCGACGTCCTTGTGCCTGGAAAGCGCAGCACCGCATTCCAGGCCGTCGCCGTTGACGAGGTTGAACGTGCCGGCCGGGAAGCCCGCCTCATGCACCATTTCGGCATAGAGAAGCGCATTGAGCGGCGTGAATTCGGAGGGTTTCAGCACGCAGGTCGAGCCGGTTGCAAGCGCCGGTACGACCTTCAGCGCGATCTGGTTGATCGGCCAGTTCCAGGGCGTGATCAGGCCGCAGACGCCAACCGGCTCGCGCAAAAGCACGTCGCCATTCGGCAGGACCTGGCGCATATGCAGCCGCTTCAGGGCATCGATGAAGCCCTGAAGGTGTCCGACGCCGACATCGGCCTGCTGCTCGGTGCTCATGGTGATCGGCGCACCGAGTTCCATGGTGATCGTCTGCGCCATCTCGTCGTAGCGGCGCTTGTAGATGGCGAGCAGCTTTTCCAGCAGTGCCAGCCGCTCCTCGATCGACGTCTGGCTGTAGCTGGCAAACGCCTTCTTCGCTGCAGCGACGGCGCGATCGATGTCGGCTGCCGTGCCCATGGAAATCACGGCGATCGGCTTTTCGGTCGCCGGGTTCAGCACCTCGAGGTCGTTGGCCACGAGCGGGGCGACCCATTCGCCATTGATGTAGAACTTGCGTTTGTCGAGCATTCGTCTTGTCCTTCCCGTCAGATCGTCTTGTGTTTTTCGTTCAGCCAGTCGGTGATCAACTGGCGGTAGCGTTCGCTGCTGAAGCTTGGAAAATGCCCGCCATGCACGATACGAACAGGCAGTTTCAACAGGCGCTCCATGGAGGCGAGATAATCAGCGGCGTTGGAGTGATAGGTATCCTCGATCAACGGTCCGTCATAGAGGATATCGCCTGAGAACAGAGTTTCGGTCGCCTTTTCATAAAGCGCAATCCCCCCCGGGGAATGTCCCGGCGTGTGGATGACCTCGAAATACCGGTCGCCGAGATCGAGCATATCGCCATCGTGAAGGATGCGCGTCGCCGGCGCCTTCTTCACCGCATAACATTTCGAACAATAGGGTTCGGGCGGCAACGCATCGAAGATATCGTCGGTGACATAAGGATCGGCAAGCGTGTTTTCGCGTGTCGGGTTGGCGAGAAGATCGGCTTCGGCCGCATGCACCGCCCGGCATTCGAATTCGTGATGACAGCCGATATGATCGAAATGCGTGTGGCTGGCGACAGCGACCAGGTCGCGTTCGGTGACCAGCGGCACGTATTCCCGCAGCGAGACCACGCCCATGCCGCTATCCACCAGCATGTCCCGGTCCCGACCGCGAACGTGCCAGATGTTGCAGCGGTAGAATTCCTGGATGAACGGCTCGCAGATATAGGTCACGTCATCGGCAAGACGCTTCACAGCATACCATTTGTCGGCGGGAATGCGTTGCATCGAATATCCGTTTCCAGTTTGCGGCGCGAACCGCGATTTCCCTCTTCTCCCCAGCGGGGAGAAGTGTCGAGCCAGCGAGACGATGAGGGGGCCTCTCCGCGTATTCCCGTGGCCTTGGCTCCCCCTCATCCGACCCTGCGGGCCACCTTCTCCCCGCTGGGGAGAAGAGTACGCCCCGTTCAATCGTTCCCGATCATGAACTTTCGGCTGGCAAGACAACAACATCCTTCGCATTGACCGCAAGTGCAACGCCCTGCCCCGCTTCGATGCCGGCCGATTGCGGCATATGGGCGACGATGGACATATCAGGCGCTGTATGAGGTCGGAGATGGCAGCGGTAATGCGTGCCGAAAAAGGCGTGTCCGGTGATCGTCGCTTGGCCGAGTGCGACAAGCCCTGCCTCGTCGGCGCCCGCCCGGCGAAAATGCTCAGGCCGGATGCAGAGCGTGACGGCCTGATTGCGGCTCGGAAAACCAACCGTGAAGGCGGACGGGGACAGCACCATGGTCCCCAGCGCCGTTTCGACCCGCGCGGACACGGCATCCGTTTCCACGACCTTGCCGGGGATGAAATTGACCTCGCCCATGAACCCTGCCGAAAACAGCGAGCGCGGGCGCATGTAGATGTCGGCAGGCGCACCGATATCCTCGATACGGCCCCGGTTCATGACGACAATGCGGTCGGCAATCGCCATCGCCTCCTCCTGGTCGTGGGTGACGTGGACGAAGGTGGTGCCGACGCGCTTCTGGATCGCCTTCAGCTCGTCCTGCATCTGGCGCCGGAGCTTCAGGTCGAGCGCCCCCAGCGGTTCGTCGAGCAGAAGTACGTCGGGATCGACGGCAAGCGCACGGGCAAGCGCCACCCGCTGACGCTGGCCACCGGACAGCTCGTGCGGCTTCTTGTCGGCGGCGCCCTTCAGGCCGACGAGATCGAGGAAACCAAGCGCCTTTTCATCGCGCTCGGTCTTCGCCATGCCGCGCATGCGCAAGCCGAAACCGACATTGTCCTTGAGTTTCATGTGCGGAAACAGCGCATAGTCCTGAAACATCGTCGTCGTCGGTCGCTTGGCCGGCTGGACATGGGTCATCTCGCGTCCGCCGATCGAGATGCGGCCGTTGGTCGGCGACAAGAAGCCGCCGAGGATGGAAAGTAGCGTGGTCTTGCCGCAGCCGGACGGGCCCAGCAGCACGATGAACTCGCCCGCCTTGATATCGAGCGAAACATCGTTCAGCGCCATGAACGTGCCGAAGGTCTTGGAAGCGTTCTGAACGGAAACCGCGGCGGTCATGATTTTCCAGTCTTTCTGAACAGGGTGAATTCCAGCAGCATCAAAACGGCGACGGAGACCAGGAAGACGAGAGAGCCGATCGCATTGGTCTTCGGATTGAGGCCGGAGCGCAACAGGCTCCAGATTTCCACGGGCAGCGTCACATCGAAACGCGAGAGCAGGAAGGCGATGATGAACTCGTCCCAGCTGAACGTGACGGAGAGAAAGAAAGCCGCGAGGATAGAGGGCATCAGCATCGGGGCGGTGACAAGCACCATGACCTTCAGATCGCTGGCGCCGAGATCGCGGGCGGCGCGCTCGATATTGATATGGTGATCGCCCATCGAGGAATAGAGGATGGCAAAACAGAGCGGCAGGTTGATCACCACGTGGCCCACGCCGACCGTCCAGAGCGACAGCGGAATGCCGAACGTGTTGAGGACAGTGAGAAGGCCAAGCGCGATGATCAGATAGGAAACCGTCATTGGCGCGATCAGAAGGCCGCGCTGCAGCGCCGAGCCGGGCATCTTGTGACGGGCAAGCGCATAGGCCGCGAGAAAACCGAGAACACAGGCGATCGCAGAGGAAACCAGCGCAACGACGAAGGAATTGACGAGCGCTGCCATCAGTTTGCGATCGGCCAGGATCGCGGCATACCACTGCATCGAGAACCCGTTGAACGGCGGCACCGGCAGGCGACCGTCCTGGAACGAGAAGAGCACGAGAACGGCAACCGGCAGGAAGATGAAACCGAAGATCAGCGTCGCGTAGACCCAGGAGGCGGTCGAAATGAAGACAGTGCGCATCGTCATGCCCTCTCGATCTTGAGCCAGCGGGCGCAGAGCACATAGGCGAGCGTCACCGCCAGCATCAGGATAATGGACAATGCCGCGGCCATCGGGAAATCGGCGCGCCGCCCGAGCTGCAGCATGATGATCTGCGGCAGCACAAGTTCGTTGTTGCCGCCAAGGATCTGCGGCGTCACGTAGTCGCCGATGCACAGAACGAAGGTAAGGAACGCGCCAGTCATGATGCCGGGCAGCGTCAGCGGCAGGATGACGTGGCGGAAAGTCTGGAAGGCATTGGCCCCGAGATCGGCCGCCGCCCGTCGGTAGTTGGGAGAAAGCTGGATGAGGTTTGCATAGATCGTCAGCGTCAGCAGCATGACGAAGAAATGCGTGAAGCCGATCACCGTCGCCGTGCGGTTGCTCGCCAGTTCCAGCGGCTCACCGATCAGGCCGATGGTCATCAGCGTCTGGTTGATCACACCGTTTTTCGACAGGACCAGCAGCCAGGAATAGGAGCGCACGACGTAGGATGTCCAGAACGGCAGGACGGCCATGATCAGCACCAAACGCTGAAAGCGTTTCGGCACACGCTCGGCGATGATCCAGGCGAGCGGATAGGCAAGCAGCACCGAGAGCACGGTAACGATCAAGGTGATCTCAAGCGAATTGACCAGTCCCTTGAAGAGCGCGGCCTTCTCGAAGAACGCGAAATAGTTATCGAGGTTCCAGGCCCTGACGATCTGGCCGCTCTGCCGCGACCACAGGCTCATCGCCACCATGAACAGGAACGGCACCACGAAAAAGGCGAACGTCCAGACAAGCGCCGGCGCGACGAAACCCCAGGCCTTGCGACGATCGGACTGTTCGAGGGTGGCGGTGGGCATAGGCGGGCTTTCGGGTTTGGAGAGGCAGCGGCGGGCCTCTTTCTCCGCAGAATTGGCGGACTGAGGGGGCTGGAGCTTACTTCCTCTTCTCCCCTGCGGGGAGAAGTGTCGAACGAAGTGAGACGATGAGGGGGGATTTTCCGCAAACACTGCGGCTGCCGCCCCCTCATCCGGCCTTCGGCCACCTTCTCCCCGCTGGGGAGAAGAGAAAAAATCTACTGCTGCATCATGTCCGTCCAGGCGTCCTGCATCTTCTGGTCGAGCTCGGCGCTGGGGATCGGATAGAGCTGCGTCTTCTTCAGGTACTCGGCCTGGTCGTTCCAGCGCAACGCGGTCTTCTGGGCATCCGTCAGATGTTCACCCGCCTTGGCGTTGGCGGGCATCGCCCAATAGCAGGAGGATGTCGCAAGCCGCGCCTGACCTTCTGGGCTTACGATATACTGGACGAATTTCAGGGCCAGCTCCTGCTTCTTCGACGCCTTCATGACGCCGATCGACTGGGCCCAGCGAACGGCGCCCTGATCCGGCACCGTCCAGTCGAGGTTCGGCTTTTCGCCTGACAGTGCTGCCGTGATCCATTCGCCGCCGCCGACCAGAATATCGACTTCGCCGGTCGCCAGTGCCGTCTGCGAGGAAACGACGTCGCTCACCTGCTTGGAGACCTTCTTCATCTCGGAGAGTTTTTCGGCAATCGCCGGCATGTCGGCGTCGGAAAGTTCGGCGGTCTTCTTGCCGAGCCCGAGGCCGACCAGGCCGATCATTGGCAGGTAGTAGTCATAGAGGGCGATACGCCCCTTGTATTTGTCGGACCAGATGATCGAAAGATCCTGCATGTCCTTCGGATCGACCTTGGTCTTGTCATAGGAAATCGTGTTGTAGCCAAATTTTTCGGTGACGGCATAGGTCTTGCCGTCCTTGGTGTTGTTGGCCTCCATCCGCACTTCCGGAAAGATATCGGCTGTCGGCAAGGCGTCAGCCGGAATTTCAGCGAGCAGGTCCATGGCGACAGCGCGCTGGACATCGACGCCGTCGATCACCAGCACGTCCCAATCGCCCGGCTGCGACTGTTCGAGGATCGATAGGGCAGCGCCCGTGCCCTCGTAATCCTTGAGGTTGACCTTGACGTTGTTGGCTTTTTCGAACGGCTCGATCAGCGCCGGGTCGGTGTGGTCGCACCAGACCAGGGCGTTCAGCTCGTCCTGCGCCAGCACGGGCGTAGCGGTGGGAACGAGCGCGGCGGCGGCAATGGCAGTCGCCGCGGCAGAAGCAAAAAACCGGCGCGCAAAAGCGCCCTTCAAGGAAGATGTCATCATGTTGCCCTCTGGTTTGACGCTCATTCCGGCGCCTTCCAGAAAAAGATTGAATGAGTTCATTTTTTAAGTCAATATTAATTTTGAGGGTATTCAGAAAAGACGGGCAGAAGAAGGAACGGGCGATGGCGGGGCTTCGCGCAAAACAGAAGGCGGACCGGAACCGCCGTATCCTGGAAGCGGCGACACGCCTGTTTCGCGACGTCGGCTATGACGCCGCACGGATCGAGGACATCGCCCAGATCGCCGAAATTTCCGTGGGCACGTTCTACAATTACTATGAGAACAAGGGCGACATTCTCGTCGCCGCCGTCTCGATGGAAGTCGAGGAGGTTCTGGAGGCCGGCAAGGCGATCGTCGAAAATCCGCCGTCAACCGTGACCGAGGCACTGAAAAGCCTGATCAACCAGTATTACGACCACTCGCTGTTCTACCTTTCCAAGGAAATGTGGCGAACGGCGATGGCGATCTCGATCCAGCAGCCGGAAAGCCCGTTCAGCAAGCGTTACACCGAGCTTGACGGTCGCCTGTGCGATCAGGTCTCGATGCTGATCGGCAAGCTGCAATTGCGCGGCGCCATCATGCCGGGCGTCGACACTGTGGCCGTCGGCCAGATGATCTTCAACAATCTCAACACAATGTTCACGGAATTCGTTCGCGACGAGGCCATGCAGCTGGACACGCTGAAGGAAGAGGTGGCGCGGCAGAACAGGCCGATTGCCACATTGATGGCCCCGCCGAAACTTTCATAAAACAAGGGAAAACAGGGATGGACAACACCAAGCAGGCGGTTCTTGCCGCCGCCGAACAGCTTGTCACGGCATTTTCGCGCCATGATCGCGATGCCTATTTTGCAGCGTTTTCACCGGAAGCGACGTTCATCTTTCACAACCTTGATCGGACTTTGAAAAATCGCGCTGAATATGAGGACGAGTGGGCCCTCTGGGAGAAACGCGACGGCTTCCGCGTCCAAGCCTGCCGCTCAAGCGACAAGAACTTGCAGATCGCCGGGAACGTCGGCATCTTCACCCATTGCGTGGAAACGCAGGCAGAATTCGGTGGAGAAAGCGTGACAAGCCGCGAGCGCGAAACGATCGTTTTCGAAAAGGCCTCAGATGGACGCTGGCTAGCGATCCATGAACATCTGTCCCGCGCGGACTGAAAAGCCGCGTGATCTTTCAGAGAATGCCGCAGACGACCGCGGAAATGAAAACGAAGGCGGCAAACAGGGCAGCGCCCTGTGCAACGGTATTCCACGTCAACCTCGGCGCAGCGGCTGTCGCATAGGCTGGTTGGTGTATCGGTTTCGAACTCTGCATGTCGTCCTCTTCGCGGTCTTGGCCGGTCAGGACTTGAAATATCCCGATGTGGCCAGCAGCAATCTGATAGTTGTTGTCCCCTATAATCGACGAAATTTATAGATATTATTTTCCTGTTTTCGGCGTAGAACTGAAAAATCAGTTCCGCCGTGTTTACGGCTTGCCTGATCATCCGCCACACGATGCCGGTCGATCACAGATGGGAATGATCGTGCTCGTGCTGGTGCTCCCTCTCCTGGACATGGCGCGCCCAGCGCTCGCTGAACCACGGCGTCAAGAGCGACACATCGGCCGCCTGATGCGGGCGCGTCAGGGCGGCATCCGATTCCTTGTAGGTCCAGACGGTGAAGGTGGTCAGTTCGTGTTTGCCGAATGTCTGGATCAGGGGAATATCCGCCGCATCCCTGCCCCGCGCAACAGCGATACGGCCGATCCGGCGCTCGTTGTTGCGGGCATCGAACGTATACCAGCGGTCACCGAGATAGACCTCGAACCAGGCGTTGAAATCCATGGGCGCGGGATTTTCCGGTACGCCGATATCGCCCATATATCCGTTGACATAGCGCGCCGGCATGTTCATCGCCCTACATAGGGTCACAGCGAGATGGGCATAGTCGCGGCTGACACCGACACGTTCGTCATGGGCCTCCATCGCGGTTCGCAAGGTCGCGGCGTAGCCATAGCTGAACAGCAGCCGCTCATGCACATAATCACAGATCACCTGCACCCGCGCCCACCCCGGCTCCACATCGCCGAACAGGCGCCAGGCAAGCGATCCGAAACGGTCTGTCTCGCAATAGCGGCTGGCGGAGAGGTATGGCAGGCAGGCCGCGGGCAGCTTTTCGACGGGCACCGCCTGGGCCTCGACATTCACCGGATCGGGAAATCCGCTGTCACGGATGACCGCATCATAGCTCAGGTGGACCCCGCCTTCCGGGACGACCATGCGCATGCAGATATTGCCGAAGGGATCGGAAATTTCGCTCATCGGGATGGCCGGCACAGCGATCGGCCCGCGCTCGCCGACAACCGCGTGACGACGGTCCCGATCGACCGAAAGATAGGTCATCATCGGGGTCGGCTGCTCGCAATGGATGCCGATCTCGTATCCGAAACGTATGAACATTCAGAACCTCCACAGATGAAGCGGAGAACAATTTCCAGTCGGTTTTGTTCCGGCATGGGCAGGATATGGACAGGGCTCAGGCAACAAAAACGGATAAAGCATGCGCAGAACACATCAAGCCTGGCCTGTAGGACGCGAAATCGCCTCCTTCGTCCTTCAATCCGCGCTCTGAACAAGAATCAACGCCGATTTGTCGACTGTTCAGGAAACGCGTCGATCGCAACATGCCGGCCTGGACGTCAGGGCTGGGCACGGTCGCGACAACCATACCTTGGAAAACCCGTTCACTGGCAATCATTCGGACAAGGGCGGGACGCGAAGCACACAAGCGTTGCGGGCGCCTCACGAATGATTCTAGGATGAATCGGTGTCGGAGGCAACTGCTTGCGCAAAATGCAGGTGCAACCCGCAAATGGAGATCTGCGCGGGTCCGTTCGAAAATTTGCATGCACGCAGATGACTTCCCGGTCCGCTGGCCTATATGGTCGTTCCGGCGCCAAAATTCGGCACCTGTATTCGTATAGCGATTTTGAGATTGAAGCCCATGTCGAAACCCTTGTTCGCCTCTCCCGGCGTGGATGTCGCCGCGAAGATGGCTGACAGCGAAATGCTGAACCGTTTCGACGCAATGGCCTGGGAAACGACCGCGCTGGGTCCGGTCGAAACCTGGCCGACAACCTTGATCACCACAGTGCGCACGATGCTGGCCTCGCCGGTTCCGATGGTGTTGCTGGTCGGCAGGGATGCCATCCTCATCTACAACGAGGGGTACAAGGTCATTGCCGGCAAGCGCCATCCGCAATGCTTTGGCGCATCGGCGTTCAGCTCATGGCCGGAGGTCGCCGACTTCAACCGGGTTGTCATCGATACTGTGATGGGCGGAGGAACACTGTCCTATGAGGACCAGCAGTTCACCCTTTATCGCAACGGTACGGCCGAAGAGGTCTGGCTCAATCTTCACTACAGTCCGGTTGTCCACGAAGACGCGGTTGTCGCGGTGCTGGCGATCCTTTCGGAAGCCACAAAGCGAATACTGGCGGAACGCGCGCTTGCGCGCAGCCGCGAGCAGCTTTCGCTTGCACTAGGCGCATCCGGCATCGTCGGAACCTGGGATTGGCATGTCGAGGAAAACAGGGTCTATTCCGACCAGCGGTTTTCGTCGCTCTACGGTGCCGACATCGAAAACCCGGAAGAAGGTGCACCGATCAGCGCCTATCTGTCAGGCATTCACCCCGACGATCTCGAGGCCGTCTCCCGGGCGATGCAGGACGCGATGGCAACGGGCGAACGCTTCTCTGCGGAGTACCGGCTGCTGCAGAAGAATGGCGCCGTGCGATGGGTGCTGGCGGAAGGCCAGCCACGTCTGGACACTGAAGGGCGGTGTACCCGCTTTCCCGGTGTCGCCGTCGATATCACCGCGCAGAAGGCCACGGCGGAGGCGCATGCCCGATCCGAAATGGCGTTCCGGACGCTGGCCAATGCCATGCCGCAGATGGTCTGGTCGACACGACCGGACGGGTTTCACGATTATTACAATGCGCGCTGGTATGAATTCACCGGCGTACCGGACGGCTCGACCGACGGCGAGGCCTGGAACGGCATGTTCCACGACGATGATCAGGAACGTGCCTGGGCCGCCTGGCGCCACTCGCTCGAGACCGGCGATCCCTACCAGATCGAATATCGCCTGCGCCATCACAGCGGCATCTACCGGTGGGTCCTGGGCCGGGCCTTGCCTGTGCGCGACGAAAAGGGCGAGATCACCCGCTGGTACGGCACATGCACGGACATCCACGATGCCAGGATGGCCATGGCGGAGCGCGAAATCGTTGCCCATGAACTGAGCCACCGCATCAAGAACATTTTTTCGGTGCTCAGCGGCATCATCAGCCTCTCCGCCCGCTCGGCACCTGAAACGCGCGGGTTTGCAGAACAGTTACGCAAACGCATCGAGGCAATGGGCCGCGCCCATGATTTCGTGCGCCCGCACAGCAGGACCTCGCGCCCCGTGGATATGGAGACGACGGTCTTCGGCCTCCTGCAGCGGCTGCTTGAGCCCTATGCGTCGGAAAACAACGAGCTGCGGATCAATTTCAGCGGCGACGATACGCCGATCGGCGACAGCGCAGCCACGCCGCTTGCATTGCTGTTGCACGAACTGGCGACCAATTCGGCCAAATACGGCGCGCTTTCCCATGCCGCCGGCCGGCTGAATGTCGTTGGCAGGAAAGCGGGTGAAAGCTACAGCCTGGACTGGAACGAGAGCGGCAGCCCGCATCCGCTGTCCCCACCGGACGTCGACGGGTTCGGTTCACGCCTGATGAAGATCAGTGTCGAAGGCCAGTTGGGCGGAACATTTTCGCGCCGCTGGAACCCTGAAGGCATCGAGGTCAGCGTCACCATGCCGATCGCGTCGATTTCCCGCAGCAGCAAGCTGGCTCAGCCCCAGTAAACGGGTCGAACTTCGGTTCTAGGGCAATGTTTTGATAGGTCTGGGCGACCTGTGGCCGGCATTGGCGCTACGGAAAAAGCGTCATGCGGGCCGGCGCTTCCGCAGCCAGCGACTGTCGCTTGGCGACAACATAGTTCACAGCCTGGATCAGCTCTTCTTCCGCCACGGGCTTTGGAAGAACGCCAACAGTACCCGGCACGCCATCGCCGAGCTGCGACGGGTTTGCCGTCATGAACAGGACGGTTATGCCGTGCTGTTCGGCGAGAAGCCGTCCGATCTCAGTGCCTGTTGCGCCATCGCGAAGATTGAGGTCGACGAGGGCGATGTCAGCCAACGGTGCAAGATCAAAGGCCGATGCCTTGTCAGCGGCAATGCCGACCGGCTTGTGGCCCAGTTCGGACACCACATATTCGATCTCTGTTGCGACGAAGATCTCATCCTCGACTACCAGAATTTTGCATGTCATTTCGAAACTCTCAAATCTGTTCTATCGGCGTCGGGATATGTCCTCATTCCCATCATCGATCCCGTTAGGCGCCGTTTCCAGTCTCTCAATCAACGATCGGTTTCCCACGAACTTGCATGGATTCGGCCACTGATGTTCATCGTTCGCGAGGCACTTTCGCGCGCGGTTTCACACGACCGCATCATCGAGAGCCACCTGCTGGCCACCCATCCAGCCGACGACAACGAGCGGCGGCACCTATTGTTCCATGCAATGACAGGAAAATGCGATAACGGAGCGAGTAACGCTCACCATGTGGCACCGCGGCCCCATATCGTCACGCGCCGGGAAATTTCAACCGGCAATATCGAAGTCGTAGACGAACACCCCGTCGACACCGCCGTCTGTCGCGGCAACGATCCGCCCGCCGGCTTTTTCATGCGCCGGATGGACCAGATAGGCATCACGCGCGGCGCTATCGGCAAAGTCAATAATGAAGGCGTTCGTATAGCCCTTGCCCAGACCTTCCGGGCTGACATTGGCACCGATGTCGACAGACAGATATCCCGGAATAAGCGACTGGAGCGCGGCGATATCGGCGAGGATCGACGCGCGTTCCTGCCCTGAAACGCTGTCCTTGAACCGGATGAAGACACAATGGCGGATCATGGCAGGCTCCTATCTTACATTGGCGCGCGCACGCGGCCGCTGGTCGTTGCGTTCATGCTCGAAGATCACCGGCGCCAGCGGCTGGCGGTTGCGGATGATATCCGAGCCCTTTTCGCCCATCATGATCGTCGGCCCGTTTGTATTGCAAGAGGGAACGCGTGGCATCACCGAACTGTCGCAAACGCGCAGGCCCTCCAGCCCGTGCACCTTCAGATCGAGCCCGACGACCGCATCCACGCCTGTGCCCATCTTGCATGTCCCGACAGGGTGATGATCGGTCTTGGCATTGGCACAGCCGTAGTCGAACAATTCATCGTCCGTCATCACTTTCGGTCCCGGCAGGCGCTCGGCCATGATGAAGGGTTTGAGCGCCGCCTGGCTGAAAATCTCGCGGGCGATCTTCAGGCCTTCGAGCGACATTTTGATATCATGCGGATCGCTCCAGTAGTTCGGGTCGATCAGCGGCGCGGCCGCAGGATCCGACGACGACAGGCGCACGGTGCCGCGCGAACGGGGATGCAGATAGGCCGAATTCAGGGTCACGCCGGCATTCTTGAGCTTCTCGACGCCAGCTTCGATACCGGAGCCCAGCCCCAGGTGAAACTGGATATCGGGCGAGCGCGCATCCGGATCGGCATACCAGAAGCCGCCGGTTTCGAAGAGCGAGGAGGCAACCGGACCGGACTGGAACAGGACATATTCCAGTCCGGCCCAGAGCGTGCGGTGCAGCTTGGCCACGCCGTCATAGGTATGGTCGCCCGTGCATTCGGAAATGACGAAGAGATCGAGATGATCCTGCATGTTGGAGCCGACGCCCGGCAAGTCGTGTTTGACGCCGACGCCGACGGAGCGCAGGTGATCGGCCGGACCGATGCCGGACTGCTGCAGCAGTTTCGGCGAACCGATCGCGCCGGAAGAGACCAGCACTTCCCGTTCGGCCCGGATGATTTCCAGTCCCTTTGCGGTTGCAACTTCGACACCAACCGCGCGCGTTCCCTCAAGAATAATTCGCGTCACCCGCGCGCCAAGGCGCACTGTGAGGTTCTTGCGGTCGCGAATCGGGTTGAGATAGGCGAGCGACGCCGACGAGCGACGACGATTGCGCTGGGTCAGCTGATAGAAGCCGACACCGGCCTGCTGCTTGCCATTGAAATCATGATTGTAGGGAATGCCGAGTTCCTGGCCGGCGCGGATATAGGCGTCACAGATCGGCAGTCCTGACACCGGCATGGAAACCCCGAGCGGCCCGCCATAGGAATGGTAATCATCGGCAAAACGCTGGTTGTCTTCCGATCGCTTGAAATAGGGCAGTACGCTGCGATAATCCCAGCCGGTGCAGCCGTCCTCGCTCGCCCAGAGATCATAGTCGGCCGCATTGCCGCGTGTATAGAGCTGAGCATTGATCGACGAACCGCCGCCGATGACCTTGGCCTGCGTATAGCGCAACACCCGGTTTTTCATATGCTTTTGCGGCACGGTCTCCCAGCCCCAGCTGGCGACACCCTTGGTCATCTTGGCGAAACCGGCAGGCATATGAAACAGCGGATTCCAGTCACTGCCACCAGCCTCGAGCAGGAGGACCTTGACATACGGGTCCTCGGTCAGCCGGTTGGCCAGCACGCAACCGGCGGGTCCTGCGCCGGTGATGATATAGTCGTAGGTCATGTGTCTGTCCTCAATAAGCTCCGCTGCTCTTCCATTCGGAAGAATGAGCCAGCCAAATATCCTGCTGCCTCTTCTCCCCAGCGGGGAGAAGTGCCGAGCGTATGCGAGGCGATGAGGGGGGCTTGCCGCGAACACCGAATGGCTTGACCCCCTCATCCGGCCCTCCGGGCCACCTTCTCCCCGCTGGGGAGAAGTGACGCCCACCTCACAACCGACCGATCGACAGCCCGCCATCCGCATTGACGACCGTCCCGGTGGCAAAGCCGAACCGTCCGCAGGCAAGGGCGGCAACCATGCCGCCGATATCATCCGCCTCGCCCCAGCGCTTCATCGGCACCAGACCGCCGTCGATCAGTGCGTCATATTTGCCGGAAACATTGGCCGTCATGTCCGAGCGGACGATGCCCGGCCTGACCTCGAAGACTGCGATATCAGTCTCTGCCAACCTGAGGGCCAGTCCTTGCGAAAAGGAGGCAAGCCCCGCCTTGCTGATGCAGTAATCCAGTCGCTCGGGCGAACTCATCGTCGCCGAGACGGAGGTGATGTTGACCACCGAGCGCGGCATGCCTGACGGCGACGCCAGCATCGCCTTGACGACGGCCTGCGTGAAAAACACCGTACCGCGCAGATTGGTGGCAAGGATCGTGTCAAAATTCTCCGGAGACATATCGAGGAAATCGCCTCGGATAACCGAAGCCATGCCGGCATTGTTGACCAGGCAATCGATCGACCCGAACGCGGCAAGCACCGCATCGACAGTCGCCTGATGACCGGAAAGGTCGGACAGATCGGCCTTCAGAAAGATCGCCTTTGCCCCAAGAGCGGCCAGATCGTCCAGCACGGCGCTGACCTGATCGGCCTCGCCGATGCCAGTGATCGCGATATTGAAGCCATCCCGGGCAAGCGCCCTGGCGATACCAAGACCGATACCGCGGCGCCCGCCGGTGACGATGGCAACGGGACGCCTCTGATCCGTCATGCCGCGATGTCCTTCGAGATGATGTGATCCGCCACCCGCAGCGCCTGGGCCGCGATCGTCAGGGCCGGATTGACCGCTGCAGATGTCGGCAGGCAGCCGCCATCGACGACGAAAAGGTTCTGATGATCGAACGCCCGACAGAACGGGTCCAGCGGAGCGGAAGCCGGATCATTGCCCATTTTGACCGTGCCGCATTGGTGCGACGGCGTGCGTTTGTCAAAGGGCTGTGACAACACGATCGGATAGCCTGCAGCCTTGAAATGCGCCCGCATCTTTGCCTCAAGAGCAGACAGCGCCTCCATGTTCGAGCGCCGCCACTGCATGATAATGCCTTTGCCATCGACCATGATTCGGCTTTCCGGATTCGGCAAATCCTCCGTCATCATGTACCAGTCGACAGCGTGGCCGGCCATGAAATCGAGGGCAAAACGAGGCGCATACCAGGGCGCATTGGCCTTGAGGATGTCGCCGTTGATCTTGCCGAGTAGCTGGACATTGCCGAGCGGCAAGCCATCACGACCACCGGTCAGGTAATAATCATTCAGCATCAGCGTCTTCTGGTAGACGCTGTCATTACGCCGGAACGGGTTGATCGCCAGCATGGCGCTGCAATTGTGGTTCATGAAATTGCGGCCGACCTGATCGGACCGGTTGGCGAGCCCCTTGCCGCCCCCTTGGCCATCCCCGGAGCGCAAGAGGATCGCGGCGGAATTGATCGCGCCCGCCGACAGGATAACCAGCTTCGGAGACAGCCGTTTTCTTTCGCCCTTGTGGGTGTAATGAACAGCCTCGATCCGGCCGCCTCGCCCGACCTCCAGCGTCTCGACGTGAGCGGAGGTGATAAGCTCGATGTTCGAGTCCTTCAGCGCGACGGCGAGCGGCGCGCTCTCGGCATCCTTCTTGCCCTTGCCCGTGTTGGGAAAACCATCCCATGGCGTGCGTCCGCCAGCCAGCCAGGCGTCGATGTCAACGCCGAGCGGCAATGTCGCCGGATGCAGTCCCTGTGCCTTCAGCTCAGTGCGGGCACGGGCGATGGCCGGCTCGTCCGGCACGGGACCATAGGCATAGGGCGTCGAATGGGCAGGTTCGGTCGGATCCTGTCCAAGCTCGCCGCGCACCTCGAACAGCCGCTCCGCCTTGCCGTACCATGGCTCCAGTTCCGCGTAGGAAAAGGGCCACGCCGGCGAGACGCCACCCAGATGCTGCATCTCGGTGAAGTCCTCGGCCCGGTAACGCAGCAGGACCGCGCCAAAGAGCTTGGAATTGCCGCCGACGAAGTAGAAGTTCCCCGGATTGAACGTCGTACCGTCAGGTTCGCGCCACATCTCCTTTGGACGGAAGTGACCATCGACGAAAATGGACCGATAGCTGCGCGTTTCCGGCGTGTCGGGAAGGCGCTCGCCGCGCTCAAGAATAGCGATCCGCGCACCCGAGCCGGCAAGGGCGGAAGCGACCGTCGCGCCGCCGATGCCGGAACCGATGATGACGATGTCGGGTTGCTTGGACATGATGGTTCTCAGCGAATTCGGCTCTGGCTTTGCGGATCGAAGAACACCGCCTTGTCGAGATTGAAGGCTAGCCTTGCCGTCTGGCCCGGAGCGATATGCGCATCGGCACGCAGGCGTGCGACGACTTCCTTGCCGCCCAGCTTGGTCACGGCAAAGGTATCCGACCCGGCAGGTTCAACCACGTCGATCAGGCAATCGCCCTCGACCAGCGAGCGGGCATTGCGGTCCGCGCCGTCCGGGTCGGTTAGTGCTTCCGGTCGGATGCCGAAGACGATCGACTTGCCGGCATAGGCCGTGAGCCCCTCCACCTGCGAGACAGGCAATTTCAGCGGTTCGGAATCCGGCCGCTCCAGCACCACGCGCAAGTCGTTGCCGGTGCCCTCGACGGTGGCCGTCAGAAGGTTCATCGCCGGCGAGCCCATGAAATCGGCGACGAAAAGATTGGTCGGATTGTTGTAGATTTCGGCGGGTGTACCAAACTGCTGGACCTCGCCCTCACGCATGACGGCAATCTTGGTAGCCAGCGTCATCGCCTCGATCTGGTCGTGCGTGACATAGACGATGGACGTGCCCGTCGCCTGATGCAGCCGCTTGATCTCGATGCGCATGTCGACGCGCAGCTTGGCATCGAGATTGGACAGCGGTTCGTCGAACAGGAAAAGTTTCGGGTCGCGCACCAGCGCCCGGCCCATGGCGACACGCTGGCGCTGGCCGCCGGACAGTTGGCTCGGCTTGCGATCAAGCAGATGGGTGATCTGCAGCACCTTGGCCACCTTGTCGATCGCTTGTCTGCGCTCCTCGACAGGAACGCCGCGCATTTCCATGCCGAAGGAGATATTTCCCGCCACGGTCATGTTCGGATAGAGCGCATAGGACTGGAAGACCATGGCGATGTCGCGCTTTGACGGATGCAGGTCATCGATCGCCCGCCCGTCGACGCGGATCGAGCCTTCGGTGATCGATTCCAGGCCGGCAATGGTGTTGAGAAGCGTGGACTTGCCGCAGCCGGACGGGCCGACAAGCACCAGAAAACCACCCTTTTCGAGTTCAAGATTGATGCCCTTCAGAATTTCCAGTGCGCCGAAACGCTTTCTGAGGCCGGAGATTTCGAGGAAAGCCATGGTTTATCCCTTTACGGCGCCCGCCATCAATCCGCTGACGAAATAGCGGCCGGCGAGAATATAGACGAGGAGCGTAGGCGCTGCCGCGATCATCGCAGCCGCCATGTTGACATTGTATTCGACCACGCCGGTCGAGGTATTGACGACATTGTTGAGCGCAACCGTCATCGGCATCGACTCGCCCGTTCCGGCATAGGCCGAGGCGAACAGGAAGTCGTTCCAGATGTTGGTGAACTGGTAGATGACGGTGACGACGATGATCGGCAGCGAATTCGGCAGCATGATCCGCCGGAAGATCTGGAAGAAGCCGGCACCATCGACCTGCGCGGCCTTGACCAGTTCGGTCGGGAAAGCCTCGTAGAAATTGCGGAAGAACAGTGTCGTGAAGCCGAGACCGTAGATGACGTGGACAATCACCAGATTGACGGTCGGATTGCCGAAGCCGAAGCGGAATCCGAAAGCATTCTGCAGGGTCACACCGAAACGTCCAAGGCTGCCGAGGATCGTCGCCATCGGCAGGAGCACCGACTGAAACGGGATGAAGCAGGCAAACAGCATCAGGCCAAAGACCAGCGTGTGGCCGCGGAAGCGCCATTTGGTCAGGACATAGCCATTGAGCGCCCCGAGCAGCGTCGAGATCAACACGGCCGGGATGACCATCTTCAGCGAATTCCAGAAATAGCCCTTGATGCCCTCGCAGGTGAGGCCGACGCAGGTGTCGCCCCAGGCCTTGATCCACGGCTCGAAGGTCGGCGAACTCGGCAGCGACAGCATGTTGCCGTTCTGGATCTCGTCCATCGTCTTGAACGAGGTCACGAGCATGACGAAAAGCGGCATCAGATAGACGATCGCGAAAAAGCCCAGCAGGCCGTAGATGACAACGCGATTGAGGATTTTCATGCCGTTGCTGCGGCGTGCACCGGCGTTGGAAGAGACGACAGCGCTCATCGTGCTTTCTCCCTGAGTTCGGAATAGAGATAAGGAACGATGATGGCCGTGATCGTCATCAGCATGATGATCGCGCTCGCCGAACCGACGGCCATCTCGTTGCGCTTGAAGGTGTATTCGTACATGAAATTCGATGGCAGCCAGGCCGAGCCGCCCGGCCCGCCGCTGGTCAGCGCCACCACAAGGTCATAGGACTTGATGGCCATGTGGGCGAGCACGATGAAGGCCGACAGGAAGACCGGGCGTAGCAGCGGAATGATGATCCGCCGATAGAGTTGCGGCGTCGATGCGCCATCGATCTGCGCCGCCTTCATGATCTCGCCGTCGATGCCGCGCAGGCCGGCGAGGAACATCGCCATGACGAAGCCGGATGCCTGCCAGACGCCGGCGATCACCACCGTGTAGATGACAAAATCCTTGTTCTTGATCCAGTCGAAGTGAAAGCTCGTCCAGCCCCATTGATGCAGCGTCTGTTCGAGGCCGAGGCCCGGATCGAGAAACCACTTCCACGCGACGCCGGTGACGATGAAGGACAGCGCCATCGGATAGAGATAGATCGGCCGCAAAAGCCCCTCGCCGCGGATTTTTTGATCAAGCAGAATGGCCAGCAACAGCCCCAGCGCAAGACAGATACCGATATAGAGAAAGGCGAAAATGCCCATGTTGGTGATCGACGTGTACCAGGAGGAAGGCGGATCGCTCTCGAAGGTCCAGCGCCAGAGCCTTTGATAGGCCCGCGCACCGGTGATCGTATAGGAGGGGAATGTCTTGGAGTTGGTGAAGGACAGGTAGCCGGTCCAGAGGATGAAGCCATAGACGAAGACCAGCGTGATGACGAAACTCGGCGCCAGCACGAGCTTCGGCAGTGCATCCTGCAGGCGGGAGCGGATGGAGTTCCGCGTCCGGCGCTCTGTCAGGTTTATTTCAGGCGTTGTAACAGTGCTCATGGAATTCCTCCCCTCACCAATGCCACCCCATTGGAGCAGTCATCTTGTCGGCAGTCCCTCCCCCGCTTGCGCAGGGAAGGGTTGCATTCGAAAGCAGACGCTTACCTTGCGTCGTCGATCGCCTTGACGAGTTCTTCGACGGCCTGGTCCGAACTGGTGATCTGGCCATGCACGAATTTCGACACGACGTCCTTGTAGGCATTGGCAACGGCCGGCGGAGCGCCATAGCCTTGCGCCAGCGAACCGAACAGCGTGCCGCCGTCATTGGCCGCTTTCAGGTCGGCGATGCCCTTCTTGCCGCAAGCGTCGAAGTCCGTATCCGGAACGTCGGTACGGGCCGGAACCGAGCCCTTGACGACGTTGAAAGCCGACTGGAAGCTCTTCGACAGCGTCGCCGTCGCAAGCGCCACCTGGGCAGCCTTCTGGTCATCCGGAACATTGAACATGCCGAACATGTCGGAGTTGTAGATCACGCTGCCTTCGGTGCCGGGGAAGCGGTAGCAGAGGAAGTCCGTATCCGGGGTCTTCTTGGCCGCGACGAATTCGCCCTTGGCCCAGTCGCCCATGACCTGCACGAGTGCATCGCCCTTGATGACCATGGCGGTCGCAAGGTTCCAGTCACGGCCGGAGAAGTTCGGATCAACATACTTGATGATGGTTGCAAGATTGTCGAAGGACTTCTTCATCGTGTCGGACTTCAGCGACTCTTCGTCGAGATCGTTGAAGGCCTTCTTGTAGAACTCCGGTCCGCCCGTCGAAAGGACGATCGAGTCGAACATGGTGGCTTCCTGCCAGTTCTGTCCACCGAGAGCCAGCGGGATGACACCGGCAGCCTTTGCCTTATCCAGCAGGGCAACCAGGTCCTCGAAGGTCTTCGGCTCGGTGCCGCCGATCTTGTCCATCACGGACTTGTTGATCCACAGCCAGTTGACGGAGTGGACATTGACCGGAGCCGCGACCCACTTGCCGTCATAGACCGAGAACTTCTGCAGGGCTGCGGGAACCGACTTGTCCCAGCCTTCCTTGACGGCCGTCTCGGTGAGGTCGCCCATCACTCCGGCAGCCGCATAGTCGAGCACGGTATAACCGAGCATCTGCGAGGCCGTCGGATAGGTTCCGGCGGCAACCATGGCCTTCAGCGCCGTCATGGCTGCGTCGCCACCACCGCCGGCAACAGGCACGTCCTTCCAGGCAAAGCCTTCCTTGGACAGATCATCCTTGAGAACGTTCAAGGCAGCCGCTTCGCCGCCCGATGTCCACCAATGGAGCATCTGAACTTCCTTGACGTCCTCCGCATGGGCTGCAACGCATCCCATTGCCATCAAAGCCGCCATTGCCGTCGTCGTCATGAACTTGCGCATCGTATTCCTCCCGGTTGCAAGTCTTGAAAAGCGGAATCGTCTTCCGCCGTTGAGTGCTGTCCCGTTCGCAGTGACAGGGTAGCAATTGGTCGCGGCATCCGCCGCTGGACAATTTAAAACGTTATAAATTTCACCGAGTCAAGCCACGCCTCGCATTTTGCCAACCACACGATGAACAGCCTGAATTTGCTTGATTATAACGGGTTTTATTATGCTGCACCGCACCATTAAAAGCTCCATGAACCAGATTTATAACGTTTTCATTGAAGCCATTGCACCTGCGTTTGCCACGCGTTACAAATGCAGTTCGTGAGCGCGTACAGAAAGAATGCCCTTGGCCGACACCCCCAGATCCACGGCGCCGGAACAACAGGCACGGCATGTCAGGCCGACCTTGCGGACCATTGCCGACATCACCGGCTTTGCGGTCACCACGGTCTCGCGCGCGCTCAGCAATGCGCCGCAGATTTCGGTCGAGACCCGAAGACGCGTTCATGAGGTCGCCAGCGAGATCGGCTACCTGCCGGACCGGGCGGCGCAACGCCTGAAGACCGGGCGCACCAATGTCATCAGCGTTCTGCTCGACCCCCACGAGGAAATTCTCGGCTATGGCACGTCGCTGATGCTGGGCCTGGCCAAGGCGCTTGCCGGCACGCCCTACCATCTCATCGTCACGCCGAATTTCCTGGCCGACAGCAATCTCGATGCGGTCCGCCATATCGTCCGCAACAGCATGGCCGACGGCCTGATTTTTTCCCGCACCGAACCCTTCGATCCGCGGGTCCGCTTCCTGCTCGAAAACGGCTTTCCCTTCGTCACCCATGGGCGTACCGAATTCTCCACGCCGCACCCTTACGTCGATTACGACAATTTCGCGTTTGCCTATGAGGCCACCAAGCGGCTGATCGTGCGCGGACGCCGCAAGCCATCGATCATCCTGCCGCCGAAACGCATGACCTTTTCCCAGCACCTGCTGCACGGTTTCATGACCGCCATCCGGGAAGCAGGCGTCGTTTACGAAATCCCCGATGAAATCCATCTCGACAGCCCGATCGACCAGATCCGCGATTACATCAGCCGCCGGGCCGGCGAACCCGATCCGCCGGATGGCTTCATCTGCGGCGGCGAGGTCTCCGCGCTGGCCACGATTACCGGCATGAGCGATTCCGGCCTGGCACTCGGCGTCGAATACGACATCGTCGCCAAGCAGACCTCGAAACTGCTGGTCAACATCCAGCCCAAGGTCGAGACGATCTACGAGGACCTGACGGACACCGGCGAACAAATGGGCCGCGTTCTGCTCGCCCGGATCGCCGGAGAGGAGATGTCTGGGCTGCAAGTATTGCTGAAGCCGCAGGTGGATTTTCCGATGGCTTGAGGCGGTAAAGGTCTCAAGCCTTTCCTTTCCGACGTTTACCCCCCTCTGTCCCTCCGGGACATCTCCCCCACAAGGGGGGAGATTGATCGCTGGTTTTGTGCCCGCCTTACGGGAAAATTGGCGAGGGAAAGCAATGATCTCCCCCCTTGTGGGGGAGATGTCCCGAAGTGACAGAGGGGGGCAAGCGTCCCCGATCTCAGTCAAGTCAGTAGAAGAGCAAGACGCAGCGCTCCGCTCTCTATCATTCAATTCCTGCATCACGCCCTCCTTTCCCCTCATCGTCTCAGTTCAAACCGCTTCAACCGCGCGGCATCCACCAGCCGGTGCGGCCGCCGATGTGCATGTTGAGCGTCTTTGTCTCAGTGTAATCCTCCACCGCATGGCGACCGAGTTCGCGGCCAAGGCCGGACTGGCGGTAGCCGCCGAAGGGCAATTCGGAAGCACCATCCATGAAGGTGTTCATCCAGACCGTACCGGCGCGCACCTTGCGACCGACATTCAGGCAGGTATCGAAATCGCGGCTCCAGACACCGGCAGACAGCCCGTAGACGATGGAATTGGCGATGCCGATAGCCTCATCCATCGTCTCGAAAGTCAGAACCGAAAGCACCGGGCCGAAGACCTCTTCACGTGCCACCGCCATATCAGGCGTCACCGCCGACAGGATGGTCGGCGACATGAACTGGCCGGATCCGAGATCAAGCGCCGAACCGCCATGCGATATCGTCGCCCCGTTGCTGGACGCGGCCGAGACGTAGCCGACGATCTTTTCGAGGTGTTGCGGCGTGATGATCGCGCCGACCTGGGTTTCCGGATCGAGGGGATCGCCGACCTTGACCTTGGTCGACATCGCCGCGATCCTGGCGATGACATCCTGCGCGATATCCTTGTGGACGATCAGCCGCGAACCGGCATTGCAGCATTCGCCGGCGTTGAAATAGGCGCCGAACACGGCTGCATCGATGAAATCGTCGAGATTGGCATCGGGAAAGACGATCTGCGGGTTCTTGCCGCCGAGTTCCAGAGATACCTTCTTCAACGTCTGCGCCGCATTCGTCATCGTCAGCTTACCAACGCCGGTCGAGCCGGTAAAGGAGACCATGTCGACGTCGGGATGAGACGTCATAATCGCACCGACATCCGGGCCGGTGCCGGTGATGATGTTGACGACGCCAGCCGGCACGCCGGCAGCTTCCAGAATTTCGCCCAGCACCAGCGTCGAGCCGGAGGTGAGTTCGGACGGTTTGACCACCGTGGTGCAACCGGCGGCCAGTGCGAAGGGCAGCTTTTGGCTGACGATCAGGAAGGGGAAATTCCACGGCGTGATGATCGAGACGACGCCGATCGCCTCGCGCAGGACAACGCCCAGCGTGCCGTCCCCCAACGTATTGTAGCTTTCGCCATGCAGGTCGCGGGCAAGGGCTGCGGCATAGCGCCAGATGTCGGCGGCACCGCCGAGCTCGGCCTTCGCCTGGCTGATCGGCTTGCCGCTCTCGATGCAATCGAGATAGGCAAGCTCATCGGCGCGGGCTGCGATCATGTCGGCCGCCTTGAGCAGGACCAGCGAGCGCTCCGAAGCTGTCATGCGCGGCCAGGCGCCATCGTCAAAGGCTTTGCGGGCAGCCGCAATGGCGCGTTCGGCATCGGCATGTTTTGCCGCCGGGTAGCGGCTGACGGTCACGCCGTGACCGGGCGCCACGCGCTCCAGCGTCCCACCGTCCGCAGCATTCACCCACTTGCCATCGATCAATATCTTGAAATCGCGAACCGCGATATCGCCGAGCGCCTTGGGCTTCACCAGAACCGTCATTACCATTCTCCCTTGAATTCCGCGGGGCGTTTTCCGGCAAAAGCCGCAACGCCCTCTTTCATGTCACCGGTCTTGGCGGCCAGGATCGAGCCCAGCGCTTCGACGGCCGTACCATTGTCCTCGCCATTGGCAGAGGCGATCATCAGCTTGCAGATTTCCAGTGCCGCCGGCCCGCGTTGGGCGATGCGTCCGGCATATTCTCTGGCCGCGGCCAGAACCGTTCCGGCCTCTACGACCGCATCGACCAGCCCAAGCACACGCGCCTCTTCCGCAGAAAACATCTCGCCACCGAGAACCATGCGCCGCACGACCTGGGCACCGAACCTCTTCACGAGACGCTGCGTGCCCGACCATCCCGGCACCATGCCGAGGCTGGTTTCCGGCAGGCCAATCTTCGCCTGCGTTTCCGCGATACGGATATCCGCCGCCGCCGCCAGTTCCAACCCGCCTCCCAGCGTATGGCCGTTGATGGCCGCGATCAGCGGCATGCGCAGCGTCGCCAGGCGTTCGAATACGCGATGACCGAAGCGCACCCATTGATGGCCGAAATCCTGTGCGCTCATGGCACCCCAAGCCTTGATATCGCCGCCGGCACAAAAGGCCTTGCCTTCGCCGGTCAGGATCGCAACCCGCACGCCGGCATCGGCCTCGATCGTATCGCAGGCAGAGCCAAGCGCCTTCAGCATGTCGATGTCGAAAGCGTTCAGCTTTTCCGGCCGTGCGATCGTCAGCGTTGCAATCGCATTTTCGATCTCGATCCGGATGCGATCATCAGACATGAGCGCCTCCTGCAAGACTGCGACGCGGCTTTTGCGGCAAGGTCAAACCGATCGGCGCTTCGCGGAAGAGCGCCGCATCCATCACCTTCAGGTCATCGGAGACGATCAGCGGAAACTCTGACTGGTCAAGGATATGGGCCTGCAGATCGACGCCGGGCGCGATTTCGGTCAGCATGATGCCTTCAGGCGTCAGCTTCATCACGCAACGTTCGGTGACATAGGTGATGTCCTGTCCCTGTTCGACCGCGCGGCGGCCGGAGAAGGTGACGTGTTCGACCTCGTTGACCAGCTTCTTCAGCTTGCCTTCCTTCTCGATCACCAGCTTGCTGTCCGCCATCGAGAGTTTCGCACCGGCGTTGAACATGCCGGAAAACACAATCTTCCTGGCCCGCGCGGTGATGTCGACGAAACCGCCCGCCCCTGCCGTCACATGCGGCCGGAAGGAGAGTTTCGAGACATTGACCGAACCGGACCTGTCGATCTCGAGGAAGGAGAGAAGAGACGCATCGAATCCCCCGCCCTGGAAATAGGTGAACTGATAGGGCGATGGCATGAAGGCGTCGGCATTCGAGGCGCAGCCGAAGGCGAAATCGAGCAGCGGTACGCCACCGACAGCCCCTTGTTCGATCACCCAGGTCACCGAACCATGCAGGCCTTCTTCCAGCAGAATGCGCGGCACATTGGCCGAGATGCCGAAACCGAGATTGACGCAGGACCCGCCCTCCAGTTCCTGCGCCACCCGACGCGCAATCACCTTCTGGATGTTGAACTCCGGTACCCGGAAACTATCGAGCGGCCGAAAGATTTCGCCTGATATGGCCGGATCATAATCCGTCAGCGTCGTCTGCTTCTGGTCGGGATCGACGATCACATAGTCCACCAGCATGCCGGGCACGCGCACGTCATGCGGCTTCATCGATCCCGACTTGGTGATGCGCTTGACCTGCGCGATGACGATGCCGCCATTGTTGCGGGCTGCCAGCGCCTGGTCGAGACCGCCGAGATAGGCGCCTTCGTGCTCATAGGTGAGGTTGCCGCGCTCGTCCGCCGTCGTTGCCCGGATGATCGCCACCTGCGGCACGATCGCCTTGAAATACAGCCAGTCCTCACCCTCGAACTCGATCTTTTTCACCACCGGTTTGGCAGCCGCCGAAGCGTTCATCGCGCAACCCTGCCGCGCCGGATCGACGAAGGTGTCGAGGCCGATCTTGGTCAGCACGCCCGGCCGTTTGGCCGCGGCCTCTCGGTGCATGTCGAACAACACGCCGGAGGGAATGTTATAGGCGGCAACTTCGTTGCTGCCGATCATCTGCCAGATGAGCGGCGGTTCGGATGTCGAGGGGCCGGAGGGATAGGACCCGCCGATGATCGTTTTCAGCAGTCCCTTCTTCGCGATGTGGTCGATGCCCTTGATGCCGCTCATGTCGCCCGCAGCGATCGGATGCAGCGTGGTCAGATCCCGCGGATGCCCGGTCGCCTCGAAACGCGCGCCGATCGCTTTCAGCATCAGGTCCGGGCAGCCGAGACCGCTCGACGAGGAGACGGAAACGATCGCTCCATCGGGGATCAGGGAGGCTGCTTCAGCCGGGGTGATATGCTTGCTCATCTGCGTCGTCTCAAAGTCCGGGTTCGATGGAAACGGTGGTGCCGCTTGTTGCGGCCTGCATCACGGCAAGGCCGGTCGCCAGCGACCAGATGCCGTCCTCGCCGCTGCACAGCGGCTTGCCCTTGCCGGCAATCGCATCATTGAAGGCGAGCAGCGTGTTTTCGTAGAGATTGCGATGATCAAGCGGCAGCTCGGTCTCGCCATCGGCATTGCGCAGCGTCACCGTGCCGATCGCCTTTTGCGTCATGCAGTTGCGGGCAAACAGCGAGCCGTCGGAGCCGTGAACCTCGAAACTGGTAAGCGCATATTTGGTGGTGAAGCCATCATGGAACTGCGCGATCAGCCCCGACTTGAAGCGGATGACGCCCATGGCCGCATCTTCGAGCCCGGCCTTTGCCATGCCGCCATATTGTCCGAGCGCAACCGCCTCGATGGGATCGTCGCCGAGCACGAAACGTAGCGCGTCGGTATCGTGCACAGTGATATCAAGAATGACGCCGCCGCCGGCTTCCGGTCGGTCCAGCCGCCAGCCTTGCAGGTGCGGCGGCAGATAACCGGCGTGACAGACACGGGCCGCAAGCGGCTTGCCGATCCTGCCAGCAGCAATCGCATCGCGCATGGCCCGATGGGTGGCAGCCCCGCGCAGATGGTGGTTGGTCGCCATGACAACGCCGGCGTCTTTGGCCGCCTTGACCATGGCGTGCGCATCCTCAAGCGACATCGCCAGCGGCTTTTCGCACAGGATGTGTTTGCCGGCACTGGCAGCCGCAAGCACCTGGTCGCGATGCAACTCGTTGGTGGTCGAGATATAGACCGCCTCGACATCAGGATCACCGACCAGATCGGCAAGACGCGTCACCGATTTCGCAATCCCGTGATCTCTTGCGTAAGCAGCGCCCCGCTCGGCGCTGGTGCTCATGACAGAGACGATCTCGCCGCCCGTGGCGCGGATCGCGTCGATTACCCATTCATGCGCGATCGTGCTCGCGCCGATCAGTCCCCAGCGTGTCATAACAAAGCCAGCCTTTCTCTCTTGTCGGAGGCCGCGCCGCAGCTTTGGCGCACGACAAGCCGCACGGAACTGACGATCGCTTCCGCGTCGGCCTTTCCGGCATTGATCTGTTTCAGGAGCAATTGCGCCGCCCGCCGGCCCATGCCCTGCGGATCGACGGAAATGGTCGTCAGCGCCGGAACCGCCGTCTGCGCCTCGATGACATCATCGAAGCCGATGACGGCGAAGTCCGGGCCCGGCTCCAGCCGATGCGCCCTCAGCCCGTCGCAGACACCGAAGGCGACCGCGTCGTTGAAGCAGACTGCCGCCGTCGGCCGCTCGCGCAGCAGCAAGGCCCGCTCGACTGCAGCCACGCCACCCGCCCGCGACGGGGCGGAGCTGATCACCAGTTCGTCCTGCGGCACGAGCCCCATGGCGACGAGAGCGTCGCGATAGCCGGTGAGCCTGTCATTAAAGACCGCCGTATCGGGAAAACCGCCGAGAAAGGCGATGCGACGATGCCCGAGCCCGGCCAGATGCCGGACCGCCTCGTGCATGCCGGCACGATTGTCCGAGACCAGCGAGGAGACCTTGGCACCGGCGATCTGGCGCACGACATTGACGACCGGAATACCGCTTGCCACCAGTGCCTTCAGATCTGCCGCTTCCGTGCCGCGCGCCGGAGACAGGATCAGGCCCGAAATGCCATGCTCGCGCATCGAGGCAATGACCTCGCTCTGGCGATCGACGCTCTCGCCGGTATTCGACAGGAACTGCACGTAGCCGGCAGACTGCACCACCACATCAACCCCGACGGCAAGCTCGGCGAAGAAGCTGTTGGTCAGGTCGTTGACGACGATGCCGATGATCTTGGACTTGGAATTCGATTGGCGCAGGTTGGCCGCACCGCGATTGTAGACGTAGCCGAGATCGCGGATCACCGCATTAACCTTGGCACGCGTCTCCTCATGGACGAGCGGACTGCCCTGTAGCACGAGCGACACGGTCGACTTCGACACGCCGGCGGCGCGCGCAATATCGATGACGGTCACCCGCTCTCCGCTCATTCCATCCTCCCTGCAGAGCCTTTGCGGCTCCGTTGTTGGCTCTAAATAATTGGATCGTTCCAAATTTGTCAAGCGACGTCTTTAAAAAATTCGTTCATATCGTCAGCCCATCCTCCAAGTTAGCCGCCCCCCAACATGAGGAATCATCAATACATGAGGCAATTACAGGTATTTATTTTCCCTGACAGACAATATCCCAATCAGTCCATTCGACATCCTGAATATTTTATCGGAGCGATGCACCGTTAGATACGCAGAATTTTCCACTTGAAATTTGGAACGATCTAAATTATCCGACATCGGTCATTGCGAGGAGGACCCCATGACAATCACCCTGCCGCTTCCGCATGCCGATGGAAGTGTTGAGCCCTATCGCTTGACCGGAACGCCGATCGCACGTCCGCTAGCCCCTCCCCGCTTCAGCCGTATCGCTTACGCAGCCGCCCATGTCGTCTCTGATCCTTTGCGCGATGTGACGCCCTGGGGCCAGCCGGCGATCGACTGGGACACGACACTCGCCTTTCGCCACCATCTCTGGAGCCTGGGCTTCAGGATTGCCGAGGCGATGGACACGGCACAGCGCGGCATGGGGGTCGATTGGGCAGGAGCGCAGGAATTGATCCGCCGCTCGCTGACTGAAGCCCGCACCGTAGCGGGCGCCGACCTCGCCTGCGGCGCCGGCACGGACCATCTTGCGCCGGCAGATGCGAAATCGCTGGATGACATCATCAAGGCCTACGAGGCCCAGATCGGCCACGTGGAAAAATGCGGCGGACGCTCGATCATGATGGCAAGCCGCGCGTTGGCAAAAATCGCCACATCGCCGGATGACTATCGCCATGTCTACGGCCACATCCTGCGCCAGACCAAGGACAAGGTCGTGCTGCACTGGCTGGGCGACATGTTCGACCCGCAACTGAAAGGCTATTGGGGATCAAACGATTTCGAACCCGCCCTCGATACGGTCCTGTCGATCATTGAAGACAACAAGGCCAAGGTCGAGGGCATCAAGATCTCGCTGCTCGACAATGCCTGCGAGGTCGCGCTGCGCAACCGCCTGCCAGAGGGCGTGCTCTGCTTCACCGGCGACGATTTCAACTATGCCGAACTGATCGAGGGCGACGGGCAGAGATACAGCCACGCTCTGCTCGGCATTTTCGATGCGGTGGCACCATCAGCCTCAATGGCCCTAGCCTCGCTGGCAAAGGGCGACATCGAAACCTTCCGCAGCGTAATCGAACCGACCGTGCCGCTGTCGCGAAAGATCTTCGAGGCGCCGACGCAGTATTACAAGGCCGGCGTCGTCTTCCTCGCCTGGCTGAACGGCCACCAGAAGCACTTCACCATGCCGGCCGGCATGCAGTCCGCCCGCGGCATCCTGCATTATGCCGATGTCTTCCGGCTCGCCGATCAGGCCAATGTGCTCGACCGGCCAGAGCTTGCGGCGGAGCGTATGAAGGCACTGCTGGTGACGCAGGGGATCTGACGACAGAGATCGATCACACGAAAACGCCCGGCATCGCTGCCGGGCGTTTCGTCGCGCTTGCGCATGGGAGGAAACAAGCGCGCGTGTTGCTGCGATTCCATGTCTCAGGTGTGACGCGCCCCATTCGGGCGATTGAAACCCGTATCGATATGCGGTTCCCAGAACTCTACAGATTCGCGGATCATATCGACGACCAGATGATCGGTGGGCTCTCGCTCGCGAAAGGACAGTTCGAGGCAGATCTCGTTGTCGGTTCCGCCACCGCGACGCACAGTCTCCAGCAGTTTTTCCGGCGTGATGCGGCCATCCCTGTTGTGGGCGGCGATGAACGGCCAGTGGCCGCCCTTGTTCATCGAGGACTGCTTTATGTGGATGATCGGCGATTCCTTCGGAAAGGCCTCCGCCCAGGCGTAAGGGTCGATATCAGCCGGATTGCTTGACGTCACGTCGCCATGATCGATGTCGACCATCATCTTCAGCGGGATGGGCAGGCCGGCCTCGGACAGGCGCTTGTCGAGTACGCGACACTCCGCGATCGTATGGCCGAACTCCCGGCCGACCGACATCGGCTCCCAGAACAGATAGGTCAAACCTGCAGCCTTGGCATGCGCAGCCACCTCCGCCCAGCAATCAATGGTGATCCGCATCAGCGTCTCGCGGCGGGCCTGATCGTCATAGTCCTTATGCGTGAAGATGGCGAACTGGGTGCCCATGCCGGTGGCGCCGAGTTCGGCGGAAATATCGGCGAATGTCTTGAACCAATCGACATAATAGCGCCGGACATCGGCATCCGGATGGCCGAAATGATTGAGCCGGCCATAGGGACCGGTCATGCCCGACGTCACCTTGACGCCGGTGCGGGTCAGTGCCTTACGAAACTGCCGCAAATGCTTGGCAATCGTCGCAGCCGGCCAGGACGGATTGATGAATTCATGGGTCAGTTGCACATGGCCGATCCGGATCTTGTCGGCAATCGTATCGATCAGGTCGTCGGCTTCGGCGAAGCGATTGACCAGCGGATTGGTGTTGAGCGACAGCGTGAACGCCATGAGCTTCGTCCTTTACCAGAGAAATTTCGGCATGATGAAATCGGGGACGACATCATGTTCGATAAACAGCGCCTGCCGCTGCGCATCGGTTGCCGTTTCGAGAATGCCTGTCGTCACGAGCGCAGAGGCAAAACCCGCACCGGCTGCGCCGACGATGTCATGCTCGATACTGTCGCCAATACAGCAGATGCGCTTAGGATCGATCGGCCCGAGAAAATCCCGGGCGGTAGCATAGATGTCCGGAAACGGCTTGCCGATCCACCGGACGTGACCGCCAAGCTCTTCATAAAGTTCGGCAATACGGCCAGCGCCGAAGGCCGTACCCTCCCTGGTCAGCATGATCTTGTCGGGATTGGTGCAGAGGCAAGGCACGTCGCGCCGTGCCGCCGGCGCAAGCAGCGCCTCGTAGTAGGAAAGCGGATGAATATCCCCTTCGCTTGCCGCAAGCAGCACGAAATCGGCGTCTTCGCCGCGCTCCGTCCGATCGACATCGATGCCATCCAGCGGCGATGTGTCACCGTCGCGGCTGATCAGCAGGCAGCGGCGCGAAATGCCCTTGCCTTCGCCGCGGCTTTCGAAGGCAAGGATACGCCAGGCCACTTCGCCCGAAGTCAGGAACCAGTCCCAGCTTGTGGGATCGAAACCCAGCGCAGCCAGACGCCTGTCGTTTTCCGCCGAACGTTTGCCCGAATTGGAGAGAATGACGATCGTCTTGCCTGCCTGCTTCAGCCTGAGCAATGTTTCGGCCGCCCCCGGATAGGGGCCGTTGCCATCGCGCAGAACACCGAACTGGTCGATCAGGAAAGCGTCGAACCTGTCGGCAAGGTCGCCGATGCCGGAGAGCGGGAGCGGCGCTGCAGCGTTCATAGGACACCCGCCTCTTTCGCACCGGCAAGCGCCAGGCGCGCAGCACCGGCGGCCGCCTCTTCCGACAGCACAGGCAGGAACGGAACCCCGAGCCTGCGGCTGCGGATCTTGGTCCAGACGGGATTTTGCGCGCCGCCGCCGACGGAGCGGATCGAGCGCAAAGCCGGACTTCCGAGCCCGGAGAGCCTTTCATAAGCGAGGTGCTCCACCCCAGCGATCCCCTCGAAGATCGCCTTGAGGAAATCGCTGTCGCGTTCCGGCCGCGGGCTCATGCGCGGCTTCAACTGCGGATCGTTGATCGGAAAGCGTTCTCCCTCGCGCACCAGCGGATAATAGTCGAGCCCGGTTTCGGTCGATGGATCGATGGCGCTGGACAATTCCGCAAGGCGCTCGCTGCTGAAATGGGCTGCCAGCACCACGCCGCCGGTATTGGACGCGCCGCCGGCCAGCCACATATCGCCGATGCGGTGGCTGTAGAGCCCGTATTCCGGGGCAAACAGGGGGCGATCCGACAGCATCTTCACCGTCAGCGTCGTGCCGAGCGCAGAGACACCGTCTCCCGGCTGATCGGCACCGGTGGCGAGGAAAGACGCGCAGCCATCCGTGGTGCCGGCGACGATGATCACATCGCTCGGGAGCCCAAAGGCATCGGCCGCTTCCGCGGAGATACCGGCGATCGGCACACCTGCCGGCAAGACATCCGGCAGCAGGTCCATGCGTGCGCCGGTTTGGGAGATCCAGTCCGGCCAGCACCTGTTCACAGGATCATAACCGGTTTTCAGCGCATTGTTTTCATCCGATACGTCGTAGAAACCCGTGAAGTGACCGGCCAGCCAATCGGCCTGGTGCAGAACACGGAAAACATCCGGCAGCGACTGAAAAGTCATCACTTTCGCGAGCCCGGAGGTCGCACCATGGGCGGCGCTCTCTTTTGGTGCGGACTGTGAAATGCGCTCGAGAATATCTACATCGGAGACCGGATCGTTGTACATCATCGGGATGGCCAAGGGCTCGCCGGAAGCGCTCACCGGGAGCAGCGTGCCGGAAGTCCCGTCAATGCTGATCGCCCGGACGCGGGGGCGGTCGATCGCGTCGAGGGCGCCGCCGAGTGCGGTCTGCAAGGCTTTCCACCAGACGCCGGGCTGACGATGATCGCTCGAAAAATCCGCCATCTTCGCTGATCCGGACGCAACAATCCGGAAGGTCGGGTCCATCGCCACAGCACGGGCGCCGGAGGTGCCGATATCGATGCCGATGACCAGTGGCGTTTTATGTGACGTCGTCATTGCAGCGCCTGCCCGGCCCGGTTCAGGGCCTGCCGGTATTTCTCGGCATCCCAGCCCAGAAGCTCGGCATTTTCAGCGTCGGTCAGATAGCGCAGTCTTGCACCATCCGGAATGCGCGACAGCACGTCGGAGAGGCAGCGCGCCATGGCCCGCGCACCGGCGGTGATGTCACGGGTGACGAGCGCGCCCTTGCCGGGAAAAAGGATGACGGGTGGCGGCGCGACCCCGTCGACAGCAAAGCGCTCCTCGATTGCGGCAGCGGTCTCATGGGGGGCCGCAATGACGGAGCCCTTGCCCAGAAAAATCACGTGATCGGGATAGAGACTGCCGCCGGCCGCGATCTTGCAGCTGGCAAGATCGGTCGCCGCATCATGGATGCCAACGTCTTCGGGAAGCCCGTAGCAGCTGTTGATCGCCAGTCTCGACAGGGCGGTAAGATCGGCCTTGGCCGGCGCGCGCACCGGCAGGGCCAGGCGTCTGGAAACCTCCGCCAGCAGAGCGGCCGCGGCCGCGACGGTTTCACCGGCAACGGCCAGGCCATGATTGCCGAGGATCAGCACGCTTGTATCCACGCCGATGCGCGCCGCAATCGCCTTTGCCAGTGGCAGGCCGGGGCGGGCATAGGGCACGAAGACATGCGGGAGGCCCGACAGTTTCGAGGCAGCGAGGGTTTCCGCATTTGCCTGCACCGCCGTTGCGATGGTTTCGACGCAATGCACGTGGATCACCACCTTCTGCGGCATCAGCGCATGCACGGTCGTCTCGATCGACGGTCGAAGGCCCAGCGGATTGCGATCGGCGATCACGAAATCCTGCGCTTTCTCCGTCGAAGGATCGTCGCGCTCCAGCGCATCAAGCAGCGGCTCCAGTGCCACCGGCACCATGACGTCCCTTTGCCGCGCCTGCATCAGCCAGAGACCCGACGCCTTGATCCAGAGCGTGCCGCCCTCCTTGATCGAGGTATTTCCGCCGGCCCCCTGCACCAGGGCCGGATCGGCGCCGACACGGGCAGACACGTCCAGTAGGGCTTCAAATTCAGAACTTCTCACGCCAGTCTCCGATATCAATGTCAGGCTGCCTGCGATTGCTGCTCAAACCAGGCTCCAAAAGCCTCGCGCTCGCCGGATGTCATGTGCAATCCGTGTTTCGTGCGCCGTTCCAGAATGTCCTGCGGCGTCTGTGCCCATTCAGTGTCCATCAGGAACTGCACCTCGCGTGCGCGCAAAAGTTTTCCGAAAGCCTGACCGAGATCCTCAAGCGAGGCGGCATTGCCGATCAGCACATGGGCGCGCGTGCCGTAGAGCCGCGCATAATGCTTCGCGAGGTCTGCCGGCAGCCAGCGATAGCGGGCTCTGAGATCGCCCAGGAACTGGTCGAAATCCGCCTCCGGCATGTCGCCGCCCGGCAAGGTGCCCTTTGCGGTCCAGCCCGGCTTCATGACCGGAAAGAACGGCCGGATTTTTTCCAGCGCATGTTCGGAGAGCTTGCGAAACGTCGTAATCTTGCCCCCGAAGACGGAGAGAAGCGGCGCTTTGCCGTCTGGGGCATCGACCTCGAATATATAGTCGCGGGTTACGGCGGACGGGTTTTCCGCATTGTCGTCGTAGAGGGGCCGCACGCCGGAGAAGCTGTGCACGATGTCGCTGCTGACCAGCTGCTGCTTGAAATACCGGTTCACCGACTTCAGCAGGTATTCGATCTCATTGTCATCCGCGCTCACGTCCTCCGGCCGTCCCTCGTAGGGAATATCCGTGGTGCCGATCAGCGCTAGATCGTTTTCGTAAGGGTTGATGAAGATCACCCGCTTGTCGGGGTTCTGGACGAGATAGGCCTGACGCCCCTCCCAGAATTTCGGCACGATGATGTGGCTGCCCTTAACCAGCCGCACATTGCGCGTCGAGTTCAATCCGGCAACCCGTCCGATGACGTCATTGACCCATGGCCCTGCGGTATTCACGACGCAACGCGCCTGGACGGGAATCTTGCGGCCGGAATAGGCCTCGGTCATCTCGATATCCCAGAGATCGCCGTTTCGCCTGATCGAGGTGCAGGCGGTGCGGGTATGGATGTCGGCACCGCGTTGGCTGGCATCGAGCGCATTCAAAAGGACAAGGCGGGCGTCGTCCACCCAGCAGTCGGAATATTCGAAACCCTTCCGGTAGTCCCGCTTGATCGGCGCCCCCTCCGGCGCTGTCGCCAGGTTGAGCGTGCGCGTGCCCGGCAGGCGCTTGCGACCGCCGAGATGATCGTAGAGAAACAGGCCAAGGCGCACGAGCCAGGCCGGGCGATCGGACGAACTGTGCGGCAGCACGAAGCGCATCGGCCAGATGATGTGCGGTGCCGATTCGAGAAGCACCTCGCGCTCGATCAGCGCCTCGCGCACCAGCCGGAATTCGTAATATTCGAGATAGCGCAAGCCGCCATGGACGAGCTTGCCGGAGCGCGAACTGGTGCCCTGGGCCAGATCGTCCTTCTCGCATAAAACCACCGACATGCCGCGCCCTGCCGCATCGCGCGCGATGCCGGCGCCGTTGACGCCGCCACCGATGATGAACAGGTCGACTATGCCGTCTTCAGCGCTCACGACCGTTCCTCCTGCAGCCCGTAACTGGCAAAGCCCTGCAGGACGCCGGCTATCTCTTCATCCGGAAGGATCACCGGACCGCCGATGAGCAGCGCGTGATAATATTGCCTGGCGATGGTCTCCAGTCCGACCGCCGCCCACATGGCTTTTTCCAGCGTCGCGCCGGTGGCGATCATCCCGTGATTGGCCATCAGGCAGGCGGAACGCCCTTCGAGCGCCCGGAGCACATTTTCCGACAGTTCCTGTGTTCCGTAGCGGGCGTAGTCACACACCCGGACATCATTACCGCCGAATGCGGCGATCATGTAATGGCAGGCCGGGATCGGCTTGCGCGCCATGGAAAGAATGGTCGAAAACATCGCGTGCGTATGGACCACGGCACCGATTTCCGGGCGGCCGCGAAGGATATCGCGGTGGAACGGCCATTCGACCGACGGCTTTTTCGGTCCTTCCCAGGCATTCGCATCACCGTCGATCGGCATGGAGACGATCATCTCCGGGGTCATTTCCGCATAGGGCACAGCGGATGGCGTGATCAGCATGCGGCCATCATGACGGACGCTGATATTGCCTGACGTGCCCTGGTTCAACCCGGTGGCGTTCATGGCGCGGCAGTGTTCGATGATGGCGATACGCAGTTCAAGCTCGGTCATGGCCACCCCTCAGCACGGATGGACCGGCGGAAGGCCGGCAATGTAGCGACGCACCTCTTCGGCTGCCATTTCCGCCGCATAGGTCACGGTACGGACGGAAGCGCCGGCAATATGCGGCGTCAGTGTGACGTTGGGCAGTTGCAGCAGCGGCCAGTCGACCGGTACCGGCTCGACGGCGAAGGTCTCCAGCATGGCGGAGGCGATCGGCCCATCGACCAGCGCCGCATAGAGCGCATCGTAATCCACCAGCGGCCCACGCGCCGTGTTCACGAAGATAGCGCCGGGCTTCATCATAGCGAACCGCTCGGCATTCATCAGGCCGCGCGTTTCCGTCGTGACGCGCGGATGCAGCGTCACGACATCGGAACGGGAGAGAAGATCGTCGAGGCTGACATGCTCGACGCCGGCATTGCGATCGTCAGCCGAAAGCTGGACATAGGGGTCGTGGACGATGACTTTTGTCCCGAAGGCCCGGAGAAGACGCACGACCTTGGTGCCGATATTGCCGTAGCCGACCACGCCGACCGTCATTTCCGAGAGTTCGCGGCCGGTCTTGTCGGCCCGGTAAAGCTCGCCGCGCCACTCGCCCTTGCGCAGGGATTCATGGCCGGTGCGGATCAGCCGGGTCTCGGCGAGAATGGCGCCGAGCGTGAATTCGGCAACGGCGCTTGCATTGCGGCCGGGTGTATTGACGACCAGCACGCCGGCGTCCTTTGCCGCCTTCATGTCGATATTGACCGGCCCGCCGCGCGACACCGCGACGAATTTCAGATTGGGCAGGCGCTCGAAAATGCCCCGCGAGAAGGGTGCGAGCTGGGTGATCACCAGCTCCGCGTCGCCGACGAAATCGACGATCTCGTCGGCCGTGCCGACATATTCCTTCAGCCCGTCCATGCCCTCGACGGCATAGCCATGCTCCATCGGCACATCCGGCCAGGGCTGCTCCAGAAGACGGATATCATGCGCCGCGCCGCAGGCTTCCACGACCTTGTCGCGGAAGATGGTCGGCAGCATGAACCTGTCCCCGATAATGGCGATCTTCTTCATTGCGGTCTTTCCTGTTCAGAAGCCGGGCTGGCGCTTTGGGAAAGGGCGTGCCAGACCGGACGAAGGGCCAGGCGCGATTGCCTGTAGGTTGGAAACACGGCATCGAAATGCGCTGCCATGGTTTCATCGGCCGGCTCCGGCGGCCGCTGATAGGGCGTTACCCAGTCCTTGACGCAATCCGCCATCGAGCCATAGATGCCGAGCGAGACGGCGGCAATCATTGCCGTTCCGGCGGCCCCCGCTTCTTCCCGCTCGCTGGTCTGGATGGCGCAGCCGAGCGCACCGCCGAGGATGCGCCGAAGCGAAGCGCTGCGCGCTGCGCCCCCAGTCAGGCGGACACGCGACGGCAGCGGCCCCATCTCCACGTAACAATCGCGCGAGGCCATTGCCAGGCCGTTGAAGACGGCCCGCACCATATCTGCGAAACCATGCCCGGTTTCGAGACCGACGAAGGATGCCCGTGCAGCCGCATCGACGAAGGGACCGCGCTCGCCTGCCTCCGAAATATACGGATGAAACAGAAGCGAGGTATCATGGGATTGCGCAAGCCAGCTTTCGACATGGCCAAGAAGCTCGGCCTTGCTTTTCTCGACGCCGACGCTTTTCAGCACACTGCCGGCGACCGAGAGGATCCAGTCGATGTTCAGCGTCGCTGCCATGTTGGACTGCATCTGCGCATAGGCGCCCGGGATCGGCAGGCACATCGTGTACCCTGTCAGGCCGGGATTGAGGATGACATCATCGGCATCCCTGGCGAGACGCATGTGCATGCCGGTCGAGCCGATGATCGAGCATCCGGTATCCGTGCCCGGCTCATAGAGCCCCGCTCCCAGCGAGGTGCAGACCACATCGACGTAGCCGAGCACGACCGGCGTGCCGGAAAGCAGGCCCGTCAGGGCCGCTGCGCTGTCGCAGAGGCTGTGATGTGTGACAACCCCATCGACGATTTCCGGCAGCAGGTCGCGCTGCTTTTCGAGCCCGAGAAAGCCGATGACCTCATCGGAATACTGGCGGGTACGGAAATTGCCGAAGGTGAAATTGGCTTCGGAAGGATCGGTGGCGCGCTGGCCGGTGAGCTTGAAATAGAGCCAGTCCTTGCAGTGGAATCCGGTGGTCGCACCGGTGAGCAGGGCCGGCTCGTTATCGAGTATCCAGCGCAGCTGCGACCCCATCTGGCAGGCGGCGAGACCGGACCCCGTATGAGCAAACCGGGCCGCATCGCCGCTATCGCTGCGCAGGCGATCGACGGTATCGCCGGCCCGGGCGTCGAGCCAGAGCCAGCCCTTGCAGACGGGTTCGCCGTCCTTGTCGATGAGCCATGTACCGTCACCCTGCGCCGTGACCGAAATCGCGGCGACGCGGCTCGCCAGATTGTCGATCTTGTCGGCCAGATCGGCGAGCGTCTTTGCCGCGTCCGCCCAGGTCCTGTTGAGATCCTGGACGACGCCGGTGCGGCCGACACTTTCATAGCTGTTCGGAACCGCCGAAAAGGCGATCTGTCGTCCCTCGAGGTCGAAGGCGACGGACTTGATGACGGAGGTTCCGGCATCAATCCCGATCAGGATGTCGCGCATCAGGCTAGCTCCTGCCCATGGCTGATCGCCCTGCCGCTTTCCCCATCGAAAACATGCAGGCTTGCCGGATCAAGGCGGATGCCGACGGTTTCGCCGATCGCGAGATTGGTGCGGTCATGCTCGACCAGAACCATGGTGCCGCCAGCAAAATCGGTCGCGATATGCGTCTGGTCGCCCAGCCACTGGTTGACCGCGACTTTCGCGCCGACCCCGCCGTCTGACCGACGCACCGCATACGGGCGGATGCCGAGAACAACCTTGCTGCGCTTCATCAGTTCGGCCCTGACCGCATGCGAGAAATCCGATGCCTTGTATTCGAGCCTCACGCCTTCGTTGAGACCGAAGGCGACCGTTGCCTCATTGCCCGAGACCCCCGCCGAAAAGACATTCATCGGCGGCTCGCCGACGAATGTGCCGGTGAAAAGATTGGCGGGGCGTTCCTTGATCATCTGTGGCGTGTCGAATTGCTGCAGAACACCGCCTTCCATGACGGCGATCCGGTCCGCAAGGGCATTGGCTTCCGTCTGGTCGTGGGTGACGAGAATGGCGGTCAGGCCACGCTCCTTGATGAAATGTTTGATGCGGCCGCGCAGGACAGCGCGCAGCTGCGGCTCCAATTGGCCCATCGGCTCGTCCAGCAGATGCAGGTCCGCATCGCGGATCAGCGCCCGCCCGAGCGAGGCACGCTGCTGCTGCCCGCCCGAAATCGAGCTTGGATAGCGGCCCATGATGTCCTCGATCTCGAGAAGCTTGGCAATGAAACTTACTTTTTCCTCGACCACCGCCTGCGACAACTTCGAAGACTTGAGCGCGAACGCGATGTTTTCCTTCACCGTCAGCGGCGGATAAAGCGAATAGCCCTCGAAGGCCATGGCGACATTGCGTTTGACCGGCGGAAAGGTCTGGACCTCCCGCCCCTTCAGCTGGATCGTGCCGCGTGAGACCGCCTCGAAGCCGGCGACCATGCGCAGCGTCGATGTCTTGCCACAACCCGATGAACCGAGAAGTGCGATGATCTCCCCCTTCTTGACATCCATGTCCAGGTTCTGCACGGCGTGCACGCCATGGTCGATGGGGCCGTAGAACTTGTCGACACCCTTGATCAAAAGTGCGGTCTCGCTCATGCCGCTTCTCCATTGCGTGTCATTGACGCCGCAGCCGATGCGATCAGCGCACCGCTTTGCTTGTCGAACAGGAAGGCCGTGCGGCCGTCCACTGCGATATGCGCCGGGCCGGATGCCGGCCCGGGCGTTCCGGCCGGTCGGGAGACCAGAACTTCGCGCCGGCGCACGGTCATTGCCAGTGTCACCGTCTTTTCGTTGAGCGGCGTTTCCGCCTCGACCGTCACCGGGATCGCGCCCGGCGCGCCGGCCTCGCAGAAGACGATCGCCTCGGGCCTCAGCCCGATGACGCAGGATTGTCCGACCACTGTTCGCGGCATGCCGGGCAATGCAACCCGCACATCCGAAAGCTCGACATAGATGCCATCGGGGCCTTCCTTCGGCACGACGTCAAGGAGATTGATCGTCGGATCGCCGAACAGGCGGGCGATCTCGATATCGGCCGGCGCGTTGTAGATTTCGGCGGGCGTGCCGATCTGGCGGATACGGCCCTGCGACATGACGGCGATGCGATCGCCAAGCGCCATGGCCTCCTTATAGTCCTGCGTCACGTAGACAACCGTCGCGCCCTGGGCCGCCAGCAGGCGGGGCAATTCCAGCCGCATCTCGAAGCGCAGCTTGGCATCGACATTGCGCAAGGGATCGTCGAGCAGAAGCAGCGGCGGCGAACCGGCCAGCGCACGGGCGAGCGCTGTCCGTTGTTTCTGGCCGTTGGAAAGTGCCTTGGGATGATGTGACAGGACATGGTCGATCTTCAGCAGCTTCGCCACCTTGTGAACACCGGCGGCAATCACCTCCTTCGATGAGCGGGTCGCGGTCAACGGGCTGGCAATATTGTCAAAGGCGCTCATGTGCGGAAACAGTGCGAAGTTCTGGAAGGCCATGCCGATGCCGCGATGTTCGGCATCCACCTCGGCCATGTCTTCGCCGCCGATCAGGATTTGCCCCTCGTCGGGCTCGATGACACCGGCCACCATGCGCAGGAGAACGGTCTTGCCGGCGCCGGACGGACCGAACAGGACCAGTGTCTCGCCATCGGCCACGCTGAGCGAAAGATTGTCGAGGACCGTCTGGCTCTTGTAGCGCTTGACGATGTTTTTCAGTTGAAGCGTTGTCATTGCAAATTATCCCTTTACCGCGCCGAGCGACAGGCCTTCGACCAGGTAGCGCTGCGCGTAGAGTGCGATGGCAAGCGTCGGCGTGATCGAAAGCACGATGGCCGCCGCGATCTGGCCGTACTGAATGCCCGACGCGGTGACGAAAGCAAGCGCTCCCACCGTCACCGGCTGCTTGTCGGCCGATGCGAGCACCAGCGCGAAGACGAAATTGTTCCAGGCGAAGATGAAGGCGAGCAGCCCGGCAGCGGCGATCCCCGGACCGGCGAGCGGCAGGGCGATCTTGCGGAAGGTCGCAAACCAGGAGTGGCCGGCGATGCGATAGGCATATTCGACATCGGCCGAGATATCCTCGAAATAACCGCGCACGATCCAGAGTATAAGCGGCAGGCAGATCAGCTGATAGACCCAGATGAGGCCGAAATAGGTATCTGATAAGCCCAGCCACTGGAAATACTGGGTCAGCGGCAAGAGTACCAGCAGGGGTGGCGCGAAGCGGAAGGACAGAAGCGTGAACGCGATATCCTCCGAGCCGCGGAACTTGTGGCGGGCAAAGGCGTAGGCCGCGGGAACGCCGAGAACAAGCGCCACGGCAACCGATGCGACCGACAGGAAGACCGAGTTTCCGAGATTGCGCATGAAGGCGATATCGAGCGTGCCGGCGGCCGATGTCAGCTTGCCGGTGATCAGCGCCTGATAGTTCTCGAAGGTCGGCGTGAAGACGACGGAGGGCGGAATGCGCAGGATCGTCTCGTTCGTCTGGAAGGACATCAGAAAGATCCAGAGGATCGGGAACATGAAAAACAGGACGATCAGCAGAAGCGCCGTGCCGCGGAAGATTTTCTCGAAAGTGGATGTGGTTTCCATGGGTCGGTCCTCCCGCTCTCAGGATTCGCCACGGGCGCGTTCGCGCAGCCGCAGCCAGTGTTTGATGAAGACATTCGACAGGAAGTAGGTGATCGCCCAGAGGATGACCATCAGAGCAGCAGACCGCCCGACATTGGTCGACTGGAAGAAGTTGAGATAGGCCTCGACCTGGAAGACGGTCAGCGTATCGCCCGGCCCGCCTTGCGTCATCGCGTAGATGATGTCGAACTGCTGGATGCTGTCGAGCAGGCGAAACAGCGTCGCCGTCAGGATATAGGGGGTCAGCATCGGCAGCGTGATGCGGAAAAAGACGAAGGTACGCGGCACCCCGTCCAGCGCCGCGGCTTCGAACGGTTGCGTCGGCAGCGAACGCAGGCCGGCGAGCAGCAGGATCATGATGAACGGCGTGTAGACCCAGATGTCGACGAGCACCACGGTGAACAGCGCCGAGCTAGGCGAGGACGCCCAGCGGAAATCCTCCAGCCCGATCAGGCTGGCAAAATAGCTCAGGATACCGAAGCCGGGATTGGTCATCAGCTTCCACATCAGCGCAGCCAGTGCCGGCGCAGTCATCAGCGGCATCAGCAGCATGATCGAGACGAAATTGTTGACCGTCGAGCGGCGCTGCAGCAGCAGGGCAATGCCGAGACCGAGCAGAAGCTCGAGCGTCACCGTTGTCCCGGCATAGACCAGCGAGATCTTCAGCGTATTCCAGAAGCCCGGATCGGTCATGAAATTGAGATAGTTGTCGCCCCAGTTGAACTGGCGCGCCCAAGGCTGGCTCAGCCTGTAGCGCTGGAACGAATAGACCACCGCCGTCAGAAACGGGATGAGGATACCGATGCAGACGAGAAGGGCCGGAAGGCTGAGCACATAGGGCAAGGCCTTCCGGCTGATCCTGAAACCGGAGGCGGCTTTGCGCTCCCTAGCTGTTGAAGCCATTGTCAGCTCCGATCCATTTTTGTTGAAGAAGCCGCGCAAGGCGCAGGCGCGGCGACCCGCGCTTGCCCGTCAGCATTCAAATTTCAGTCAAGCCTGGAACGGTACACTCCGAAGGCCATGCGGCGGATACCCGGCGCCCAGGGCGCCGGGTACTGTCGTCAGGATGATCAGCCGAGACCGGCTTCCTTCAGCTGGGTGTCGATGCTCTGGACGAGCATGTCGAGACCTTCATCAACAGGCACTTCCTTGGCGACCATCTTCTGGAGCGTCGAAGCCCATTCGGTGGTGACGTCGAAGAACAGCGGCTGCGGCGTGAACTTGATCGAGGCGCCCGGTGCCGACTTGTCGAACATGTCGACATAGCCCGGATAGCTCTTGTTCAGGCGTTCGCGGAAGATCTCGTCCTTCCAGACCGACTGGCGGACCGGATTGACGAAGTCCATCTTGGTGGCGCCGAAGATGGCGTGCTCGGCACCGGATGCCCACTGCATGAAGTACCAGGTCGCGTCCTTGTCCTTGGAGAAGTTGGACATGGCGAGCGACCAGATCCAGATGTTCGGTGTCGCCGAGGTTGCGGCCGGATTGGCGGCAAAGGAGGCGAAGGCAAGATTGCCGGCTTCCTTGTTGGTGCCGCCATTCATGAAATAGCCGAGAATATCGGCATCGAACATCATTGCGGATGCGCCGGCGCCGAGATCCGTGCCGACCTGATACCAGGTGTAGGTAGACCAGTCCTTCGGGCCGCTTTCCTGGATCATCTGCACCCACTTGGTGTGGAACGCCTTGGATTCGGCCGTGTTCATCGCGGCCGAAAGCTTGCCGTCCGCCGAAACGTTCAGGTCCTTCTGGCCATAGTTGGCGTAGCCCGAAAGGAAGCCCGGATGGATCGTTGCCCAGGAACGCGATCCACGAACGCCGATGCCGTATGGTCCGCCCAGATCCTTGGAAGCCTTGCCGGCTGTCTCGATGAGTTCATCGAGGTTTCCGGGTACCTTGCCGCCGATCTTGTCCAGCATCGTCTTGTTGTAGGTGAGGTCGTTCTGCTCGTAGCCCCACGGAATGCACCACTGCTTGGCGTCGTCCGAACCGAGCACCCCGCCGGGTGTGCCGTTCCAGGCGCAGGAGCTCCTGACGCCTGGCAGGAAGTCGTCCCAGGCATAGTTGGGGTTGGTCTTGGCCGGATCCTTGATCCATTCGTTGAGGTCGGTGATCCAGCCGGCGGGGCCGTAGGTCCAGGTCATGTAGGCGCCGGTCATGAAGGCATCGTATTCGGTGGAGCCGGACGAGAGCGCCGCCGTCACCTTGTCGAAATACACGTCTTCGGGGAACACGTCGTAGGTGACCTCGATACCGGTGAGGTCCTTGAACGTCTGCAGGTTGGCAATCATCGCATCGGCATAGGGATGCTTGTTCAGAAGCAGCTTCAGCGACTTGCCGGAATGGGCCTTCCAGTCGAAGTCGGCAGCATGGGCGTTGGTCGCCATCATGTTGAACAGCGTGCCGGCAGCGGCGCCGGTTACTCCCATGGCGCCAAGGCCCTTCAGCATTCCACGGCGATCCACCTCTCCGCGCAGAAACGCACCGATGAGGTCTTTTTCCTTCTCATACATTGGTTTTCTCCTCCTTCACGGGCAAAACAAGCTCGATTGAGCCGTACCGGCTACCCGACCGGTATGTCCTTCGAAAACGGAACATGCGGCCACTCCCTGGCCTTCTGCCTGTCCCGCCTCCAATTCCTCCCGCCACCGTCAGGCAGCGTCGTTCATCAGCGTCCGCGCCGTGCGCTCGTCGGTGATCAGCCCGCTCAGGAAGCGGCTTTCCAGCACCGAGCGGATCGCCCGGGCCTTCACCTTGCCTCCGGCCACCGCCACGATGCGGCGGTTTTTCAAGTCTTCGCGCTTCATCGTGAAGGTGCGATCCGACAGCGTCGTCTCGATCGGCTGGCCCTTCTCGTCGAAGAAATGGCCGAGCAGTTCGCCGACGCCGCCGCCGTTCTTGATTTCCTCGATCTCGCTCTTCTCGATCATGCCGGTGGCGACCAGCGAGGCTTCGCGCTCCACCGTGCCGATGCCGACGAGCAGCAGATCGGCGCTGTTGGCGAGATCAAACACCTCGCGAACGCCGCGCTGGCTGAACAGCACGTCGCGGTCCTCGATCGTGTTGGCGAAGAACGGAACCGGCATGACATAGGCTTCCGCGCCGGTGCGTTCCGCCAGCCGGTGGATAACGTCGTGCGGGTTGGCCGAAAACTTGCGCGTCAGCCCGCCAAGCAGCGACACGAAGCGGACATCGTTGTTTGTCGTGCGCGGCAGATATTCGACGCAGGCCGCAAGTGTGCGGCCATGCCCCATGCCGATCAGCACGTGCCCTTCCCGCTCGATCTCGCGCTTGAGGAACTGCGCACCGGAAATGCCAAGCGCCTTCAGCGGCAGGTCCTCCGGATCGAAGTCCGGCACCACCTCGCAATAATCCAGACCGTAGCGGGTCGATAGCTTCTGCTCGAGCTCGACGCATTCGGAGACTTCACCGTCGATGTAGACCTTCACCAGACCATCCTGGTTGGCCTTCATGATCAGCCGGTGGGCCTTGAGTGACGACAGCCCCAGCCGCTTTGCAACCTCTGCCTGGGTCAGGCCGCCGGCATAATGCAGCCAGGCTGCACGGGTCGCCATGCTCGACTCGTCATCCCTCAAGGAGCCCCCACCCGTGATCGCCATGTTCTCCACCCTCAGAGTTTGATATTTTTTTCTGATTGTGAAAATATTTTCACTTGCTGAAAATTTTGTCAAGCGCCATTGAGCGTCGAGTGCGCAACGATACGCTCGGCGGCGAACGGGAAAGCAGGAAGGCCTTGCTGGGACACTGACGATAAGACAAGGAATTCAGCCTGTTCTTGCAGTGCAAACACGGATGAGAAAAATCTGGAAAAAATTCAACTTTTGGCGAGAAAATCAGCGAAACGGCTTTGAAAAATCAAAAATCATTCCAATTTTCGCGTCCATGCTGTAGCGCAGACGAAGAAACGTCGAAAACGACTGGATCCGGAATGCTGACTGTCAAAAGGGTAAAACGCAGGATTCGAAAAATCAGGAACAGGCTTGCGCGACGATTCTTCGACACGCGATACGGCCGCGAATTGCTCGTCAACGTCCTGCCGGCACGGCTTTTGACCATGACCACCGATTGCAGCGATCACCTCATGACCTTTTCGCCGCATGACTACATCGGTCGGAAAATCTTCCGGAAGGGCCATTTCGAGCGCGAGCATGTGGATCGGTTGCTCGCCCTCCTGAAGACGCGCGGCCTCTGGCACGAGGATACGGTGCTGCTGGAACTCGGCGGCAATATCGGCACCCAGACGGTCTATTTCGGCCTGAGCAAGGCCTATAACCGGATCGTCAGCATCGAGCCGGACCCGCGCAATTTCGAGCTTCTGCGGACCAACATCACGCAAAACGGGCTCGATGGCATGGTGACCCTCGTCAATTGTGCGGCCGGCGAGACCGACGGCGAAATCGCCTTTTTCCAGCATCAGGACAATCACGGGAAAAGCAGCGCCCTCCGGCAAAGCCCATCCGACCGGGAGATTTCGGTGCCGGCCCGCCCGGTCAGCACGATCCTGGCGGAGGCAGGGATAGCACCGCAATCTGTCGGGCTTGTCTGGATGGATATCGAAGGCTACGAGCCGGTCGCCTGCCGCTCCATGGAAGCGCTGATGGCGCTCAAGGTGCCGCTCTACATGGAGTTCTCCCCGGCCTTTTACGGCCCAGAGGGCTCGGCGGAATTCGTCCACTATCTCGCAGGCTTCTACACGGATTGCCTCGTCTTTACCGAAGACGACGACCCGGTCGCCCTTAAGGTCGCCAAGATGCCGATCGACCGCGTGCAATACGACGTGCTGTTGCTGCCATCCTGACGATCAGCGTTTGCGGTAAAGGAAATATCGATCCTCGCGCACCGTGGCAGGCAGTGGTTGTGGCTCAAGATCGGGATGCTCCAGCGGCAGGCCGCTGACGGCGATGCCGCCGCTGCGCAGGCTGCCCGCCGCCAGCTGCGGCAGCCAGGTTAGCGTCACCGCGTCCTTGTCGGGATAACCCGTGCCGATATCGGCATGCACCAGGGCAGCTTCCGTGCCGACAAAGGCCTGTGCCGTCTCGCGGATTTCGCCGATCACGAGATCCTCGGCCTCCGGCGTCGAACTGGCATGGGAACCAATGGCCCGGTCGAAGGCGATGATCCGGCGACCGGGAAAATGCTCGCGCAGATGGCTGTAGGTGCGGCCGTTGCCCAGGCCGATTTCCAGCACGGCGCCGTCAGGCCCGTCCATCATCGTTTCGCTGATATGGTTGAGAATGTCGCGCTGGGCGGTCAGGCGGCGAATGAAACTATCGAGGCGGCTCATGGGGGCGGAAATCCGTTTTTTTGTATTTCAGGCATCCGGCATAACACGACGCCAGCGCATCGGTCGACCATGTCGAACCGACACGGAGGATCAAGATTTTGTCAGCGAAGATGCCGACGCCTCAATCGCATCGCGCTTTCGACTGTGCTAGGCTTGGCCATGGCAGAGATTTCCAGCGATACATTTTTCAACACGCTTCCCGTCTTCGTCGAATTCGAGGGCGTGGCAGACCGTGACAACTATCAGCCACTGCCGGAAGACTGGGCGCTGGCGACAGCCGATATCGTCGATTCGACCGGCGCGATCGAGGCCGGAAACTACAAATCCGTCAACATGGCCGGCGCCAGCGTCATCTCGGCCATCCTGAACGCGCTCGGCCAGCACGACCTCCCCTTCGTCTTCGGCGGCGACGGCGCCCTCGTTGCCATTCCACCGTCGGCGCGCGGCAAGGCACAGGAAGCGCTGGCTGCCGTGCAAAGCTGGGTGAAGGAGGAGTTGCAGATGACCATGCGCGCCGCCCTCGTGCCGGTCTCCGATATCCGGGGCGCCGGGGTCGATGTCCGCGTCGCCCGGTTCCAGGTGAGCGAAGGCGTATCCTACGCCATGTTTGCAGGTGGTGGGGCCAGTTGGGCCGAAGCCCGGATGAAGGAAGGCCTCTACGCGGTAGCGCCAGCCGCGCCGGGGACGCGCCCCGACCTCAGCGGTCTCTCCTGCCGCTGGAACCCGATCAAGTCCCGCCATGGGGAAATCGTCTCGATCATCGCGGTCCCCAGCACAGCAGGCAGCGGTGTCGCATTCCAGAACCTGATCACGGACGTCGTGGCGCTCGCCGCGACTGAGGAGCGCGAAGGACATCCGGTCGCCGCCGAAGGCCCGCAGCTCGGTCTTTCACGCACCGGTCTCGAAGCCGAAGCACGAGCCGCCGCCCCGAAGGAACGACGGCTGCGGCAAAAGCTTTTCATCATCGCCCAGTATATTCTCACCGTGGCGCTGTTCCGCTTCGGCGCGACGCTCGGCCGCTTCGATCCGAAGGTCTATCGCAGCGACGTGGCGCAGAACACGGATTTCCGGAAGTTCGACGACGGCCTGAAGATGACCATCGATGTCAGCGAGGCGCAACTGAAGCAGATCGAGGCACGGCTTGAGGAAGCCGCACAAGCAGGGATCTGTCGCTACGGGCTGCACCGGCAGGATTCCGCGCTGATGACCTGCATCGTGCCGACGCCGCTCAGCCGCACGCACATGCACTTTATCGATGGCGCCGCCGGCGGCTACGCCGTCGCGGCCAGCCGGCTGAAAGACAGTCTGTCCGCTTTGCCGCAAGCTTCCGCAGAAACCTGACGATCAGGCCTTGACGATCCGGTCGCTCTCCAGGTGTCGACGGGCAAACGCGTTGCGCGTATCGATGATCAGCGGTGCCCAGCGGGCGAGCGCCGCATAATCGACCGCGTCATGGTCGGTGGCGATCAGCACCGCGTCGAACCCCTTGATCGTCTCTTCATCGAGCGGAACCGAAGACCGCCCCTTGAGCATCATGTATTCGCGGGTCGGTGGGATTTGCGCGATGTGCGGGTCATGATAGGCGGTCGTGCCGCCCCGCTCCTCGATCAGTTCGATCAGCTTCAGCGACGGACTTTCACGCGTATCCGGCACGTTCTTCTTGTAGGCTAGGCCGATGACGAGCACGCGCGACCGGCTGAGCGCCTTGCCGCTGTGGCGGTCGAGCGCCTCGGCGAGTTTACCCACGACATGGCGCGGCATGGCGGAGTTGATCTCGCCGGCAAGCTCGATGAAGCGGGTCGGAAGCTCGAATTCGCGGGATTTCCAGGTCAGGTAGAAGGGATCGATCGGAATGCAATGTCCGCCGAGGCCCGGCCCCGGATAAAAGGGCATGTAGCCGAACGGCTTGGTCTTGGCGGCGTCGATGACTTCCCAGATATCGACACCCATGGCATCGTAAACGACCTTCAACTCGTTGACCAAGGCGATGTTGACCGCGCGGAAAATATTCTCGGTCAGCTTCACGGCCTCGGCGGTGGCATTCGAGGAAACCGGCACCACGGTTTTCACCGCCGCGGAATAGAACCGAACCATGAGTTCGGCCGCCACAGGCCCGTCGCCGGCGACCACCTTCGGAATGCTGGACGTCTCGAAATCGCGGTTACCGGGGTCCTCTCGCTCGGGCGAAAAACCGAGGAAGAAATCCTGTCCGGACTTCAGTCCGCCCTTCTCGAGGATCGGCTTCACCACCTCATCGGTCGTGCCCGGATAGGTCGTCGATTCCAGCACGATCAACTGGCCCGGCCGCAGCGTTTCGGCGATCTTTCCACAGGTCTTGACGATGAACGAAAGGTCCGGATCCCGGTGTTTCGTCAGCGGCGTCGGCACGCAGATGATGATCACGTCGCATTCGGCCAGCCGGGCAAAATCGGCCGTTGCCTGAAAGCGCCCGGTGCCGGCATGTTCGCGAAGCACCGCGTCGGATACCGCCTCGATATAGGAGCGGCCCGCCTCGATCGCGACCATCTTCGACGGATCGATATCGAAGCCCGTCACCGGAAAACCGCTGCGCGCGATGGTCATGGCGAGCGGCAGGCCGACATAACCAAGGCCGATGACGCCGGCGCGCGCGGTTCGCGCGTCGATGCTGGCAAGGAGGTTTTGATGAGTGGTGGAAAGAGCGGTCAAGTTGGTCTTCTCGTCTTGTCTGCGGGGCATGAATGGGCAGCAATGGAGTTGGGGGTAAATGATCCGGGTGTCAAGCGCCGGCCGGGTCCGACAGGCTTTGCCGAAAAATGGGTCCAACTTTTGTTTGAAGCGAATCTGGTTTTACCACCACCGCCTCATTATATTGGCCCTCGGTGATGTCATCCAATCCACCAAGAGAAGAGACTGGATAGGCCGTACCGGCGGGGCGCCGGACTGCGGAAGAAAGATCAAGTACCGACGATGAACACACACCGGGCACATGTCTCGACCACTCTCCTCGACCGCGTTTCCCACTGGCTGCAGCAGGCAGCGCTGAGCGGCGAAAGCCTCGAAAACCTCGTCCAGGGTTTCTGCGAGCGACTGGCCGCATCGGGCCTTCCCCTGAACCGCGTTCACCTCAGTTTCTCCATGCTTCATCCGCTCTATGACGCGCTTGGCTTCACCTGGATGCGCGGCAAGGGCGTGAGCATCGAGGGTTATCGTGCCGACACAAGCGCCGAAAACACGAACCGCTTCCTGCACAGCCCCTATTATTATCTGCTCAGCAACAATCTCGATCACATGCGCCGGCAGATCGATCCTGCAACACCGTCGGAATTCCCGGTGTTCGAGGACTTCAAAGCCTTGGGCGTGACCGACTACATCGCCTTCGTGCAGTCCTTCGGCGAATCGGCCGGCCAGGGCATGATGGGCTCCTGGGCGACCGATGCGCCCGATGGCTTCAGCGACAACGTCATCGAAGCCCTCCTGCGCATACAGAACAGTCTGGCCGTGGCTGCGAAAATGGCGGTTCTCGGCAAACTCGCCGACAACATGCTGACCACCTATCTCGGCGGCAATGCCGGCAAGCGCGTGCTGTCCGGCCAGGTCCGGCGCGGCGATGGCGATACCATCCGCGCGGCGCTTGTCATGGCCGACATGCGCCAGTCGACGATGCTGGCCGAGAAGGAAGGACGCCAAGTCTACATCGATACGCTGAACCAGTTCTTCGATGCGATCGCCACCCCCTTCAACAGACAGGGCGGCGAAATCCTGAGCTTCGTCGGCGATGGCTTCCTCGCTGTCTATCCCTGCGGCCGGCACCGCGAACCGTCTCAGGTGGCCGCGCTTGCGGCCATGGGCGCCGTGCGCCAGGCAACGGCCCGCATGGCGGAGCTGAACATCGACCGGAAGCGCCAGGGATTGGGTGAAGTCCGCTACGGCATCGGCCTGCACGTCGGCAATGTCATGTTCGGCAATGTCGGCCTGAAGGACCGGCTGACGTTCTCTGCTTTCGGCGCCGCCGTCAACGAGGTGGAGCGCCTGCAGGGCCTGACCAAGAAATATGCCCAGCCGATCGTTGCCAGCCAGTCCTTCGCCACCTATTGCGGCGGCGACTGGACCTCGCTCGGCGAGGAGAAGCTGCGGGGTGTCCGCCAGAAGGTCACCGTGCTTCTGCCGGGCGAGAGCAACATGAAGCTCGACTATGCCGAGGTGGCCCAGAACCAGTCGCACGACAGTCGATCGGAAGCCGAGCAGGTCATGCTGCTGTATCGCAACAGCCGCAAGCCGACAGGCTCGGACGCCTGGAACAAGCTGCTGCAATAGCGCAGCCACTCCGACCGCATTTCCGGCCGGGAATCGCAACATGACGGCATCCGGCAACTGTATTGGGCCGCGATGGCGTGCCTGTGCGTGCCTTGAAGTTTCCCCGCCGCGGGTCATGGACAGGGCAAATCCCGTGGGATAGTCTCGACAGCCTGAAGCCGAGCGTTCATCCGAGCGCGGCATGGGCCATGCGGCGACCATAATGCGACAAGGAAAACTGCTGGCATGACTTCAGGCGCGGACCTGCTGCGGATCGAGAACCTGAATATCTCGTTCGCGATGCTCGGCGGGCAGATCGATGCCGTGCGCAATGTCAGCCTGCGCGTCAGCCCGGGCAAGGTCACGGCGCTGGTCGGCGAATCCGGTTCAGGCAAGTCCGTCATCAGTCAGGCTGTCATGGGCATCCTGCCGCAGACAGCCTCGGCCAGCGGCCGCATCCTGTTCTGCGATCCGGCCATGTCCGACAAGCCTCTGGACCTTTTGCAGATGCCGCGCGACGGGCGCGAAATCCGCGCGATCCGCGGCAATCGCATGGGCAAGATCTTCCAGGAGCCGATGACGTCGCTGTCGCCGCTGCACACGATCGGCAACCAGATCAGCGAAGTGCTGCGCATCCACACATCGGCATCCAAGACGGAGCGGCGCGAGCGCAGCGAGGAAATGCTGGGGCTGGTCGGCTTCGCGAAGCCATCCCGCGCCTTCGACATGTATCCGTTCGAACTGTCGGGCGGCATGCGCCAGCGGGCGATGATCGCCATGGCGCTCATCTGTCGGCCGGCGCTGCTGATTGCCGACGAGCCGACGACAGCGCTCGACGTGACCATCCAGGCCCAGATCCTGCAATTGCTGCGCGACCTGCAGACGAAGCTGGGCATGGCCATGCTGTTGATCACCCACGATCTTGGCGTGGTCGCCAACGTGGCCGACGAGGTGGTGGTGATCTATCATGGTGAAATCATGGAGGCCGGACCGGTCGAGACCATCTTCCGCAACCCTTCCCATCCTTATCTGAAGGGGCTGATGGCAGCGGTTCCGCATTTCGACATGAAGCCGGGCGAACGCCTGAAAGCGCTTCGCGAGATACCGGTGAATGCCGGCAACCTTCTGGGAAAAAAAGCCGCTGTCGCGACAGGCCCCGAAATCCTTCTGTCCGTCCGCAACATCGGCAAGACCTTTACCACGCGCAAGTCCGGCTGGTTCAGCAAGGGCGACACCTCGGCAACACAGGCGGTCGATGACGTCAGCTTCGATATCCGTCGCGGCGAGTGCCTGGGACTTGTCGGCGAGAGCGGCTGCGGCAAGACCACGCTCAGCAAGATCCTGATGCGGGCGGTCAGGCCGGATACCGGCTCGATCACCCTGCACGGAACCAACGGCGATCTCGACGTGCTGGCTGCGGAAGGTGCGGGCCTCAAGGCGCTGCGCACCCGGGTCCAGATGGTGTTCCAGGATCCGGTCTCCTCGCTGTCGCCGCGCATGACCATCCAGAACATTCTTGCGGAACCGCTGGAAATCCACAGTCGCGGCAATGCGCAGGCGCGGCAGGAAAAGGTCAGGACGCTGATCAATGCGATCGGCCTCGACCAGCGCTTCCTCAATCGGTATCCGCACAGTTTTTCCGGCGGCCAGCGTCAGCGCATCGGCATCGCCCGCGCGCTTGCGCTCGGACCCGACCTCTTGATCTGTGACGAGCCCGTGTCCGCCCTCGACGTATCGGTGCAGGCGCAGATTCTCAACCTTTTGAAGGACCTGCAAAAAGAGCTCGGCCTGACCTACCTGTTCATCTCGCACAATCTCGCCGTCGTCGATTACATGGCCGACCGGATCGCCGTGATGTGCGGCGGGCGTATCGTCGAGATTGCGCCGCGCGAGACCCTGATGCGCGCGCCGGTGCATCCCTATACGAAATCGCTGCTGGCAGCCGTGCCTTTCCCGGACCTCGACAGGCCACTGGATTTCGCCGCACTGAACCCGAGCGGCGCCTCCGACAAGCGCAGCTGGGGCCGCCAGTTTTCCGGCGCTGACGGCGAAGCGATGATGGCTGCCGACCTCGGAAACGGCCATCTGGTGCTCGCCAGCCGCAACGCAGATGCAAGAGAGCTCGTCCCGTGATCAAGCGTCGCACCACACTCGGCCTGCTCGCCTCCGCCTTCCTGCCCGGCCTTGCCCGCGCGGGTTTTGTCGAACCGGATTACCTGAAGCCGCTCCTGCGCGCAGCCGCCCTGCCGGATCTTGCCGACCGCCTGCCAAAACAGCCTCGCGTCGTCAATCTGGCCGCCATGGGCCGCAAGCCCGGACGGTATGGCGGCGTCGTCCGGACGCTGATCGGCAGCCAGAAAGACATCCGGATGATGACGATCTACGGCTACGCCCGTCTGGTCGGCTATGACGAGAAACTGGCGCTGCAGGCAGACATCCTGGAAAGCTTCGAGCATGTCGACGAGCGCGTCTTCACCTTCAAGATCCGCCAGGGGCATCGCTGGTCCAATGGCAGCTACCTGACTGCAGAGGATTTTCGCTATACCTGGGAAGACGTCATCCTCAACGAGGATTTGCGGCCGGGCGGCGTCCAGCGCGAACTTCTGGTCGACGGAAAACCGCCGCGCTTCGAGGTGATCGACACCTACACCGTGCGCTACACCTGGGACGGCCCGAATCCGGACTTTCTGCCGGGCCTTGCCGCCGCCTCGCCGCTTACACTGCTTCTGCCGCATGCCTATATGCGCCAGTTCCATCGGAAGTATCAGGACGACATCCGGCTCTCGGCCCTGATGCGCGAATATCGCGTCAAGAAATGGGCCGACCTGCACATCAAGATGTCGCGGCAGTACCGGCCTGAAAATCCCGAACTTCCGACGCTGGATCCCTGGCGCAACCGCACGGCGCCGCCGGCCGAACAATTCGTCTTCGAGCGCAATCCGTTCTTCCACCGCGTCGATGAAAACGGCCTGCAGCTGCCCTATGTCGATCAGTTCATACTCAACATCAGTTCTTCAGAGATCATCGCAGCCAAGACCGGCGCCGGCGAAAGCGATCTTCAGGCAAACGGCATCGATTTTGCCGACTACGCCTTCCTCAAGGATTCCGAGAAGCGCTATCCGGTCAAGGTCAGCCTGTGGAAGCGCACGCAAGGGTCGCGCGTGACGCTCCTGCCCAACCTCAACTGCAAGGACGAGGTCTGGCGCAAGCTGTTCCGGGACGTCCGCGTCAGGCGCGCCTTGTCGCTTGGGATCGACAGGCACGAGATCAACATGGTCTCGTTTTATGGCCTCGGCAAGGAAAGCGCCGATTCGATTCTACCGGAGAGCCCGCTGTTTCGACCGGAATATGCAGCCGCATGGAGCGCCCATGATCCGGATCAGGCCAATGCACTTCTGGACCAGGTGGGCCTGACCACACGCGACGACGAAGGAATACGGCTTCTTCCCGATGGCCGCGCGGCACAGATCGTCGTCGAGACCGCCGGCGAAAGCACGCTCGAGACCGATATTCTCGAACTGGTCACCGACCACTGGCGCAAGATCGGCATTTCGCTGTTCATCCGCACCTCGCAGCGCGACGTCTTCCGCTCGCGCGCCATGGGCGGAGATATCATGATGTCGATGTGGTCGGGTCTCGAAAACGGCGTGCCGACAGCTGACATGAACCCCGGCCAGCTGGCGCCAAGCACCGACGACCAGATGCAATGGCCCGTCTGGGGCATGCACTATCTTTCGCTCGGCCAGTACGGCCATGCACCCGAGCTGCCGGAAGCCGCCCAGCTGGTCGATCTGCTCAAGGCCTGGCGGCGGACGACGGAAAGCAGCCAGCGGACGGAAATCTGGCAGACGATGCTCAGTCTCTATACGGAGCAGGTGTTTTCGATCGGCATCGTCAACGGCGTCTACCAGCCTGTGCTCAGGTCGTCGCGCTTGAACAATATTCCGGCCGAGGCGCTCTACGGTTTCGATCCGACCAGCTTTCTCGGCGTCTACATGCCGGATACGTTCTGGTATAGCGACAGCGGGGAAAGCTGATCATGCTGCGCTACATTCTCTGGCGCGTCGCCGCCATGATCCCGACGCTGCTGATCATATCGGCTCTGGTCTTCACCATCATCGAACTGCCCCCGGGGGATTATTTCGAGAGCTACATCGCCGAACTGCGGGCGCAGGGCGAAGGCGTCGACATGGCCGAGATCGAGGAGCTTCGCCATCAGTACGGCTTCGACCAGCCGCCGGTGCTGCGTTATTTCCACTGGGTCGCGGGCATGCTGCAGGGCGACTTCGGCTATTCCTTCGAATACCAGCTGCCGGTCAACGAGGTGGTCGGCGACCGGCTCTGGCTGACCATCCTGGTATCGCTGTTCACGATCATCTTCACCTGGATCGTCGCCTTCCCGATCGGCATCTATTCGGCCACCCATCAATACAGCTGGGGTGACTACGGGCTGACCTTCGTCGGGCTCATCGGCATCGCCATCCCCAACTTCATGTTCGCGTTGATCCTGATGTATTTCGCCAATATCTGGTTCGGCACGTCGATCGGCCATCTGATGGACCAGAAATATCTGGCGGAGCCGATGAGCTGGGACAAGGCGAAGTCGATCATGGAGCATCTCTGGATCCCCGTGCTGATCGTCGGCACGGCCGGAACCGCCGGCATGATCCGCAGGCTGCGCGCCAACCTGCTCGACGAACTGCAGAAACAGTATGTCGTCACCGCGCGTGCCAAGGGGCTGCATCCGTTCCGCACGCTGATCAAATATCCGCTGCGCATGTCGCTCAACTTCTTCATTTCCGATATCGGCTCGATCCTGCCGGCGATTATTTCCGGTGCCGAGATCACCGCCATCGTCCTGTCGCTGGAAACGACAGGCCCGATGCTGATCAAGGCATTGCAGAGCCAGGACATGTACCTCGCAGGTTCGTTCCTGATGTTTCTTGCCTTCCTGACCGTCATTGGCGTCCTGGTCTCGGATATCGCGCTGGCGTTCCTCGATCCGCGCATCAGGCTGCAAGGCGGGAGCACCAAGTGACATCATCGATCCCGTCGACAAGCACGCCGCTGCCGCACTTCGTTTCGACAGCACCCTTCGATCCGAATTCCGTCGAGGTGATGTCGGAAGACCAGGCCCGGGTCTATCAGGCGTCGCAGACGCGGCTGATGTGGTGGAAATTCAAGCGCCACAAGCTTGCCCTGATCTCCGGAGTCTTTCTCATCGTTCTCTATGCGATGATTGCGATCGCCGAGTTTCTGGCGCCGTACAATCTGCACACGCGCAATGTCGACTTCATCCATTCGCCGCCGCAGGCCGTGCACCTGTTCAACGACGGGTCCTTTGTCGGCCCCTTCGTCTACGGCCGCGACATGCGCCTCGATATGGACACGCTGCGCCGGATCTACACGGAGGACCGGACCGACATCCAGCCGCTGCGCTTCTTCTGCAGTGGCGACGGCTACAGGTTCTGGGGTCTTTTCGAGGCGAGCACCCATCTCGTCTGCCCGGCGCAAGGCGGACAGTTATTCCTGCTCGGCAGCGACAGGCTGGGCCGCGACGTGCTGTCGCGCATCCTCTACGGCGCCCGCATCTCGCTGACCATCGGCCTGCTCGGCATCACCATGAGTTTTGTGCTCGGTATCGTGATCGGCGGACTTGCCGGCTACCATGGTGGCGTCTTCGACCTGATCGTCCAGCGCATCATCGAAGTGCTGCAATCGATTCCCAGCATTCCGCTGTGGATGGCGCTGGCGGCGATCATGCCGGTGACCTGGAGCCCGATCGTGATCTATCTCGGGATCACCGCGATCCTCGGCTTGCTCGACTGGACCGGTCTTGCCCGGGCAGTTCGCTCGAAGCTCCTGGCGCTGCGCGAAGAGGACTACGTTCTGGCCGCACAGCTGATGGGCGCGAAAAGCGGACGCATCATCGGACGCCATCTGGTGCCGGGCTTCATGTCGCACCTGATCGCCACCGCGACCTTGTCGATCCCCGGCATGATCCTCGGCGAAACCGCCTTGAGTTTTCTCGGGCTCGGCCTTCGTCCGCCGATCACCAGCTGGGGTATCCTGCTGACCGAAGCCAGAAGCGTCAGTGTCATTGCCTTCTATCCTTGGCTGCTGTTTCCGACTATCCCCGTCATTCTCGTGATTCTGGCCTTCAATTTTCTCGGTGACGGCCTGCGCGACGCTGCCGACCCCTATAAGTGAAGTGGAGTAAACCATGTCGAAGAAACGCCATTGGGAAATGGACTTCACGGGGGGAAAACAGGGGCTCGGCTCGTGATGCGCAGGATCGAAGACGCCCGCATACTGATGTACAGCCATGACACGTTCGGCCTTGGCCATCTGCGTCGCTGTCGGACAATCGCCCATTCGCTGGTCGAGGATTATCGCGGCCTGAACATCCTGATCATTTCCGGTGCGACGATTGCCGGCGCATTCGACTACCGCGCGCGTGTCGATTTCGTGAAGATTCCGAGCGTCATCAAGCTGCGCAACGGCGAATATACGTCGATGGACCGCCATATCGACCTGCACGAAACGCTGAAGATGCGCCAGTCGATCATCCGGCATACGGCGGAAACCTTCCAGCCGGACATCTTCATCGTCGACAAGGAGCCGATGGGTCTGGGTGGCGAGGTCGAGGAAACGCTGACCTTTCTCAAGAAGCAGGGGACGACGCTCGTCCTCGGCCTGCGCGAGGTCATGGATGCGCCGCACCTGCTCGATGCCGAGTGGAAGCGCAACGATGTGATGCGCAAGATCGGCCAGTTCTACGACAGCGTCTGGGTCTACGGACCACCGGATTTCTACGACCCGCTGGTCGGGCTGGACGTACCGGCGGCGGTCCGCTCGAAGATGGATTTTGTCGGCTTTCTCCAGCGCAGCACCTCGCCGGACGGCGAGCCTGACCACAAGCCGAAGGGCGACTATATCCTGGTTACCACCGGCGGCGGCGGCGATGGCTCCGACCTCATCCACGACGTCATCGACGCCTATCAGGAGGACCCCACCCTCACCCATCGGGCGCTCATCGTTCTGGGTCCATACATGCCCGCCAAGCAGCGCCACAAACTCGTGCGCAAGGGTGCCAAGGTACCCTATGTCGAGGTCATCGAATTCGACAACCGCATGGAGGAACTGATTGCCGGCGCCAAGGCGGTGGTCGCCATGGGGGGCTACAACACCTACTGCGAGATCCTCTCCTTCGACAAGCCGGCGCTCATCGTGCCGCGCGTCATGCCGCGGGAAGAGCAGCTGATCCGCGCCCGGCGTGCCTCCGAACTCGGCCTTATCGACATGCTGCTGCCCGAGGAGGCAAACGACCCGATGCGGTTGGCGGCGGCGCTGAAGGCCCTGCCGATGCGCGACCCGCCGTCGAAAAGCGCTGCCGGCATGACGCTCGAGGGTCTGTCGAACATTTCGCAGATCGTCGGCGAATGGCTCGGTCGCCGTGACAGCGAGCATCTGTCGGTTGTAAAAGGGTAGTCGCTTGGTGCAGGCCCGTAAAATCGTCGTGGTGCTGAAAGGCTATCCGCGCCTTTCGGAGACTTTCATCGCGCAGGAATTGCTGGGTCTTGAACGAGCCGGGTTCGAACTCGTCCTCATCGCCCTGCGCCGGCCGACGGACACGAAGCGCCATCCCGTTCACGACGAGATCCGGGCGCCTGTGCACTATCTTCCGGAATATCTGCACGAGGAGCCCTGGCGTGTGTCGCGGGCCATTCTCACCTGCCTTCCGAAAGCGGGTTTCTGGCGCGCGCTTCATGCGCTGTTTGCCGATTTTTGGCGGGACCGCAGCCGAAACCGGATCCGCCGCTTCGGCCAGGCAGCCGTGCTTGCCGCCGAGTGGCCGCAGGGTGCCGGATGGCTGCACGCGCATTTCATCCATACGCCGGCGTCGGTTGCCGCCTATGCCAGCCTGATCAGCGGCACGCCCTGGACCTGCTCGGCCCACGCAAAGGACATCTGGACGTCGCCGGACTGGGAACTGGCCGGAAAGCTTTCCTCGACGCGCTGGACGGTGACCTGCACGCGGACAGGGTTCGACCACCTGCGCATCCTCGCGAACGGAAAAAGCAGCGTCCATCTCAGCTATCACGGGCTGGACCTCGCCCGCTTCGCGCCATTCACCGGCGCGCGCCCGTCCAAAGACGGATCCGCAACGGACCAGCCGGTGACCATTCTGAGCGTCGGTCGTGCCGTCGAGAAAAAAGGCTTCGATATTCTGCTGCGGGCGCTCAGCCTGCTGCCGGCGGATCTCAACTGGTTGTTCGAACACATCGGCGACGGCGGCGAACTCAAGAAACTTCAGGGGCTCGCCATTGAACTGGGCATTGCCGAAAAACTGTCCTGGCGCGGCGCGCTCGATCAGAAAGAGGTGCTATCGCGCTACCGCGAGGCCGATATCTTCGCCCTGCCCTGCCGCATCACCGCCGATGGAGACCGCGACGGACTGCCGAATGTGCTCGTGGAAGCGTCCAGCCAGCGTCTTGTCTGTATCTCGACCAATATCTCCGGCATACCGGAACTGCTGATCGACGGCGAAAACGGCTTCGTCGTGCCGCCGGAAGACCCGCAAGCCTTTGCGGCCGCGCTTGAAACCGCGATCCGCGATCCATCCCTCCGGCAGCGGCTGGGCGATGCGGCAGAATACCGTGTGCGTAGCGAATTTGATCATCATGCCAGCATCCGCCAGCTGAAACATCTCTTCGAAGCCGAATGGCAGGCAGCACCATGACGACCGTCCCGGGAGCGCCACGCGTTTTCTTCTATGTCCAGCACCTGCTCGGTATCGGCCATCTGGCCCGGGCCAGCCGCATTGCAGGAGCACTTTCCGATGACGGCTTCGATATCACGGTGGTCACCGGCGGATCGCCCGTCAGGGGCTTTCCGGGACCGGGCGTCCGTCATATCGCCCTGCCCGCGATCATGTCGGGCGATGCCGGTTTTTCCGGGCTGACGGACGAACACGGCCACCCGATCGACGAGGCTTTCAAGGCCCGGCGCCGCGATCTGCTGCTGGCAGCCTTCCAGGATTGCCGTCCGGACATCGTTCTTTTGGAGGCCTTCCCCTTCGGCCGCCGTCAGGTTCGCTTCGAGCTCCTGCCGCTGCTCGAGACGATCGCGGCGAGCACACCAAAACCGCTGGTGATGACCTCGCTACGCGACATCCTGCAGGAGCGCGCCAAGCCGGGACGCGACGAAGAGACCGTCGCCCTGATCAAGCAGCATTTCGATCGCGTGCTGGTGCATGGCGATCCAGGCTTTGCACGGCTGGAAGACACGTTTCCGCTGGCCTCCGAGATTATCGACAGGGTGTGCTATACGGGGCTTGTGGCGGCCCCCGTTCCGGCACCTGCCGCCGAACGGTTCGACGTGGTCGTCTCGGCCGGAGGCGGAGCTGTCGGGATCGACCTGATCCGGGCCTCGCTTGGAGCCGCGATCGCGATCGGCAAGGGTCGATGGTGCCTGATCACCGGCCCGAACCTGCCACAGGCGGATTTCGATGCAATTGCAGCCGAGGCGCCGGCCCATGTCAACGTCGTGCGTTTCCGCACCGACTTTGCAAGCCTGCTGACCGGTACGCGCCTTTCGGTATCGCAAGCCGGCTACAACACCGTCTGCGATGTCTTGCAGGCCGGCTGCCAGTCGCTGCTTATCCCGTTTACCGCCGGCGGCGAAACGGAACAGACGACGCGGGCGATACGGTTGGAAAAGCTTGGATTGGCGCAGGTTTTGACCGAGGACGCCCTGTCGGCGCACAGCATGCAGCGTGCCATCGAGCGGGCGCTTGAAAACCCCGCGCCGAACATCCACGGCCTGGATCTCAACGGGGCACGCCACACGGCAGCAATCCTGCGCTCGCTGCTCTGATCCGGTCTACACCGTTCCGATCAGCATGAAGCGCGTGTATTTCTTCATCGGCAGTGCCCCTGAATAATCCAGCTGGCTCAATCCCGCTTGGGCGACAAACGCCTCGAGCGAAGGCACGCAGTTGATATGGGTCGGTTCGCTGAAATAGTCGTTGGACTGCAACAGCACCCGTGTGCCCGGAGGCAGAAGCGAAAGCCAGGCTCGCAGGTTGGCGATGTGCTCGCAGCTGGTATTGATGACGAGATCCGCATTGAGACCGCCATAGTCCAGTGCATACATATCCTGCGTCAAGGCCTGGAAGCGCGCACCGGCAGCAGCATTCAGCGTTTTGGCCACGTCGGCGACGCTGTCGTCGATATCGACGCTGTCGATCCGCTCGATCGAGAAGCGGGCATCATCAAACAGCATGCCCGCCAGCACGCCATACCATCCGCCCAAAAGCACGATACGGCCGAACGTGCCGCCGAGGCTGTCGAACAGACTGTCACGGGCCCAGGTCTTGCAGGCAACCTGCTTGTGATTGAAGGCATTGCCGACGTCAGCCTGCGGATGCCGGGCGATCACCTCTGCCAGTCCGGCGATCAGGGAACTGCCCGTATAGGCCGATAATCCGCGTGCGACATCGAACGCGCTATCGTGCCAATCTGTTGTGTTTGCTTCATCTGTGCGGGTGGTTTTCATCATGGCCGTGTTGTAGTCTGCCGTTTTCGGGAGCGCAAGGAATGCACGGATATCCAGCGGAGGGTGCCGCAGCAATGCAGGCCGGAGCGGCAGGGAACCTGCCGCATCTTGCGGGCGTCGGCTCGGCCATGCGCCAGGTCGTGGCCGCACATTTCCTGCGGGATTGCCAGCATATCCTCGAAATCGGCGGGCACGCGCAACCGATCACCGGCTACCTGACGCACCATCCGCTCTCCGTCCTGTCCGTCGATCCGAAAACCCGCGCTTTTGAAGCGGAAGAGCTGAACGGACGCCCCTGCTCGGTTCGCCACGTCCCCAAAAAATTCCAGGAAATCGAATACGCCTATACCGCCGGCAGCTACGGTCTCGTGCTGCTGGGTTATTCGCTGAAACCGTTCGGAAACAGCGATCCGCTCGGAAAGCTCTTGTTCTCGCTCATCGACAATGCCAAAACGGTGATCATAGACTATGCGCCGGAGTTGGAGCGGGCAGCGTCTCAGGTTCCCCATATCGTCAACCGCCCGACGCTTGCTCTGCGCTGCATGTTCGACCTGCGCCTGCACGACGCGGAGATTGCCGGCACACCCTATGCGGACCGTCGCTTCTACGTTCTGGACCCCCACCCTACGGTACTTTGAATTCATCCATGGAAAAACGTCTCACTCGCTACATCTGGACCCATACCCGCTCACAGCAGCTCTGGATCCTGCTTGTCGTCGCTGCCTCGATGATCCCCTATTTCCTGTCCTTCGACCTGCCCAAGCAGATCGTCAACGGCCCGATCCAGGGTGCAGGCTTCGATACACCCGGCGCCACGCAACTGTTCATGAACCTCAGTTTCGATCTTCCCTGGATCGGCAATATCGTCCTGTTCCCGGGTGTCGCGCTGACCCGCATGCAGACGCTGTTTGCCCTCAGCCTGGTCTTCCTGCTGCTGGTGGTGATCAACGGTCTCTTCAAATTCTATATCAACACCTACAAGGGCCGGCTTGGCGAACGACTGCTGCGGCGCATCCGCTTCGAGCTCGTCGATCGCATTCTTCGTTTTCCGCCCAACCAGTTCAAGCGGGTCAAGGGCGCGGAAATTTCCAGCATGGTCAAGGACGAGGTCGAGCCGTTGGGCGGCTTTACCGGTGACGCCTTCGTCTCGCCGGCCCTCCTGGGCGGGCAGGCGCTGACCGCGCTGTTCTTCATCTTCATGCAGAACTTCTGGCTCGGCATGATCGCTGCCGCCATGGTCGGCGTGCAGGGCCTGATCATTCCGCGCATGCGCCGCCGCCTGCTGGTGCTTGGTCGTGAGCGGCAGATCACCGCGCGCGAACTGGCCGGCCGGGTCAGCGAAATCGTCGACGGAATCGGCGCGATCCATGCCTATGACACGTCCAACTACGAGCGCGCCGACATTGCCCACCGCCTCGGCCGCATCTTCAAGATCCGCTACGACCTCTACCAGTGGAAATTCCTGGTCAAGTTCATCAACAACTTCCTCGCCCAGTTGACGCCATTCCTCTTCTATTGCGTCGGCGGTTATCTGGCGCTGCAAGGCCGCCTCGATATCGGCCAGCTCATTGCCGTGATCAGCGCCTACAAGGACCTGCCCGGTCCGCTGAAGGACCTGATCGACTGGGACCAGACCCGCCAGGACGTTCAGGTGAAATATGTGCAGGTGGTGGAACAGTTCACCGTCGAGAAGATCCTGGAACCTGCGGTGCAGGTGATGGCGGTCGCAAGCCCGGCCGCGCTGAAGTCGCCTCTGGCCGCGGTAAATCTCTCGCTTGCCGACGACAGCGGCGCAAGGCTGCTGGAGCGCGTATCCCTGCAGATCCACCCCGGCGAAACGATCGCCATCGTCGGCGCCGCCGCCGGCGGTGGGGATTCGCTTGCCGAAGCTTTCGCCCGGCTGATCTGGCCCGAGAGCGGCAAGATTGTCGCCGGTGGCGACGATCTGCTGGAGCTGCCGGAATCCGTGACCGGCCGCAGCATTTCCTATGCCTCGTCGGAAAGCTACTTCTTCTACGGCAGCCTGCGCGACAATTTGCTCTACGGGCTGAAGCATGCGCCCTACAAGGCAGCGGTCTACGAAGGCGCCGGCGCGACCCAGCGCAAGTGGGAAATCTCCGAGGCCAAGATGGCCGGCAATCCGGATTTCGATACGAACAGCGACTGGATCGATTACGAAGCCGCCAGCGCAACGCATGCGGAGGACCTGTTTGCAGCAATCCTGCCTGTCCTTGATACCGTACAGCTTTCGACCGACATCCTCGACCTTGCGCTGCGTTCCACGGTCGATCCAGCTGAGCATCAGGAGCTTGCGGCCGGCATCGTCGAGATGCGGCACGCCCTGCGCCAGGAACTGGAAGAAGAGGATCTTTCGAGCCTCGTCGTTTCCTTCGAACCCGGAGCCTACAATACCGAGGCGACAGTCGGTGAAAACCTCCTGTTCGGAACGGCGACCGGTCCGGCGCTTCGCGGAAAGGCGATCTCCAAGAACGCCTATTTCCGCTCGGTTGTCGGCCGCACCGGGCTGGATCGCGCGCTGTTTGACATGGGCTACAGCATCGCGGAAAACGCCGTCGAACTGTTCTCCGACCTTCCGCCGGACCACCCGTTCTTCCAGCAACTGACATTCATGACGGCCGACGACATCCCGCTTTACCAGCAGCTGGTGCAAAAACTCAAGGGCAAGGGCCTGGATCAGGCCTCCGAAGAGGAACGGTCGGCCATCATCCGGCTGAGTTTCCTCTATATCGAGCCCCGCCACCGTTTCGGTCTCCTTACCGATGAGCTGATGGCCAAAATCGTCGATGTGCGCCGCGAATTCCACGACGGCCTGCCGGAGGACCTGCAGGGCGCCATCGAACGCTACGATCCGGAACACTACACGGCGTCGGCCAGCCTGATGGACAATGTTCTTTTCGGCCGCATCAGCCACAAGCATGCCGACGGCTCCAAGCGCATACGGACCATCGTCAGCGCCCTTTTGAACACGCTCGGCCTGCACGAGCAGGTTCTGGCGATCGGTCTGGACTACAATGTCGGCGCCGGCGGCAAACGTCTGACCTCATTCCAGCGCCAGAAGCTCAACCTGGCGCGTGCGCTGGTGCGGCGATCGGAATACTATATCTTCAACCGTCCGATGCCCGGCCTCGACCATCGTCTTCAGGACGAGATCGTCCGCGACGTCATCAAGCTGGTGAAGCGCGACGGCCGCGATCCGGCAGTCGTATGGGTCCTGTCGAACGCAGGATTGGCGCATCTGTTCGATCGCGTGATGGTATTCGACAGGGGAATGCTGGTGGAAGATGGAACGCACGCGACACTCGTCGAGAATAACGGTATATTTAAGGAACTGGTGTCATCATAATCTGGGACTATCCACGTCGAGCCTGTCGTAGAAGACAAGAAACGGGCCGACACGGACAGATGATTTGCGCAGAGGCGCTGATGGGGAATTAGGGGTACAGGCACGTCATGCTTCTCAAGGATGAAGTTCAAATGCTGCGGCGGGTTCCGCTGTTTTCCGGGGTCGAGCCGGCAAAACTGAAACTGCTCGCCTTTACGTCCGATCGTGTGGGATACCGCGCCGGGGAAATCCTGTTCCATCAGGGCGATTCCGGCGACGCTGCCTATGTTGTGCTCACCGGCCGGGCCGAGATCCTGGTCGATTCCCCAAGCGGCCAGTTCAAGATTGCGGAAGTCGAGAATAACGCCATCGTCGGCGAAATCGCCATCCTCTGCGATGTCGCACGAACCGCAACGGTCCGCGCCGTCACCGCCGTCGAAGCGCTGCGCATCCGCAAGGAGCACTTCATAAAGCTTCTGACGGACTTTCCGGAAATTACCATCGAGGTCATGCGCGTGCTCGCAGACCGGCTCAGCCACACGACCAGCGAACTGACGGCAGCACGCAGCCGGGCGCGCCAGGCCGAGTAGGCAATCGCCAGCATCCGGCGCGGCTCAGTCGATGTCGCCATTTGCGAGATCGACGCGGAAATTGTGGGACGGCAGACCGGACCGGAACTTGTCGTACATGCGAAACAAGAGCGCAAACCGGGCCTGAACCGCACTCTCCCCGCCCCATGCGCCGTCGCGGAAAATGTCCGCCACGGCAGTATATTGCGCCAGACGCTCGGCATCGATCCAGTCCAGTGCCAGTTCGCTCGCCATCCGCAGTCGGTACCAGTCCGCGAGGAAGGATGTCATTGACACCTGCCTCATCGCCTCCAGCGCAGCGCTGCCTCCCTTGAGCCTTTGCCACAGGCGGTTTTGTGCCTGCGGGCTCGCGCCAAGCCTCTCAAGCACCGAAATTGCGTCGCGCGCAGGCACGGGCTGACGCTCTTCCCCCAGAAGAGCAACATCGGCAAGGGTCAGCACCTGCAGGAGGGACACAATGTCCCTCGGCCACTCCCGTTTCAGAAAACGACGGCCGACCAGATGGCCAAGATGCGCGTATAGAAACGTCCCGTAGTCTTGCGCCTCCAGCATGGCTCCCGTTTTGATACCGGAGCGCGCCGTCTCTGCCCGGTAGAGCGCCCGGATTGCCGGATCGATCGGCATTTCGCCGATATTGACAGTCTCGACATGTAGATGTGCTGAATCGGGCGTGACGATCTTGTAGGCACAGGGGAAGGCGACAAGTGAAGGGACGGCGATATTCAGCAGGAACGTGCCATCCCGCCCTGCCCGTGCCGTGTCGTTGACATGCAGATGACCGCTGAAATGAATGTTGATGCCGGCCTTGATCAACGCCGTTGCAACGTCCGCGCCGGGTATGCGGTCCGAGAAACTGGTCCGGCCCATCAGGGAAAGTTCATCGGCAAACGTGTCGTCCAGCGGATCGATGGCAGGATAGTGGGAAAATGCGAGCAGGCATTTTCCGAGGCGACCGGCCCGATCCGCGACATCACGCATCCAGTCGAACAGGAACGGTTTGTGGCGCAGCATCGCATTCCATCCGGCCCCGGTGCTGTCTGCAAGGTCGCCGCTAGTTCCGATCGGCACGCCGGAGACCGGTTCGAAGACATTGGCGTCGATCATCAGCAGCCAGACACCCGGAAACGGTTCGGTCAGATAGGAGGCATCGACCAGCCGGCGGACGACCGTTCCATCCGCAGAGCGTGCCTCGTAGCGGCGCGCTTCCAGATCATCGGCCACCCCGAAAGGCGTTTCCCAGTGCAGATCGTCCGGCCGACGGAAAAACCCGACGTCCGGAAGCGCAGGCAGGCCCGCAGGATAACCTTCGCAGAACATCTGCGGGGTGACATTGACCATCTGCGCATGGGCATCGCTGACATGGGGGTCGCTCGTCACCAGGCGATAGTTGCCGTCCTCGGTCAGGAATCGCTTCGACCGATGCCGGCCATGCTCGCCAAAAATGTCGTGGTTTCCGACGGTCGCGTAGAAGCGCATGCGGAAACGGCTGGCATATTCGTCGAGCATGCGCTTGACGCCCGCCACGGTGGCGACCTGCCCGTCATCGGAATAATCACCCAGCAGCACGACGTGCCGGATGTCGCGAGCCGCGATATCATCGAGCGTGAAGCGCAAGGCTGATAGGCTCTCATTGAACACACGCGTCGAACGCGCCGTGTCCGCCAGCATCCGCACAGCCATCGATCTTTCGCCATCCGGGATGCCCGGAAAATCATAGTCGCCGTAGAGATCGTGAAAATGCGCATCCGCGACGACGGCGATCCGGGGATATTTCGAAGGCGGCATTCTTTTTGCGTTTCCGTAAGCGAATTAACAACGGGTTCTGGTGTTGTGTCCTTCTGAACCACAGAACGAAAGAAAAAGCGAATTCGACACTCGCCTAAGCCAGGCAGTTTGGCTAACATGGCAAAAATGAGGCGGCACCAGAGGCCGGAATGACACACAGAAACAAGCTAAAACCCTGAAAGAACAGGGATAATTTTGACCATCCGATAAATTCTGAAAGAGACGCCTGAAGTAGGCTGGTCAGAGGCAAGCGAGAGAGTGAACAGAAACGTGTTTCGGGTGCGGTTTTGGGGAGTGCGTGGCAGCCTGCCAGTGTCGGGCGCCGCCTTCCAGCAATATGGAGGCAACACGATCTGCATCGAAATGCAATGCGGTGATCACCGGCTGCTTTTCGACGCTGGATCCGGCCTCATGACCGCCGGCCAGGTGTTGAAGGCCGAAGGCGTTTCCGACTTCAATCTGTTTTTCACGCACTGTCACTACGACCACATCATCGGCCTTCCCTATTTCCCGGCGCTTTTCGATCCGCATGCGTCGGTTGCCCTGTGGTCCGGCCATATGGCGGGGCGGATGAGCACGCGCCAGATGATCGGCGAATTCATGCGCCCGCCTTGGTTTCCCGTCGAACCGGACATCTGCCGGGCCCGGATCGGCTGCGTCGATTTCCGCTCCGGCGACACGCTGACGCCTCATCCCGAACTGGCAATCCGCACCGGCAGCCTCAACCATCCAGGCGGGGCCATCGGCTACAGGGTCGAATGGGGCGGCCGCGCGACGGCGATGATCACCGACACCGAACACACGCCGGGGATTCTCGATCCCGCCGTGCTCGACCTCATTCAGGACGCAGATCTTTTCATCTACGACTGCACCTATACCGATGAGGAAATGCCCCGCCATGTCGGCTACGGCCACTCCACCTGGCAGCATGCGATCCGGCTTGCCAAGGCGGCCGGCGTCAAGCGCATCGCCTTCATCCATCATTCGCCGCTGCGCACCGATGCGGAACTCAACGCGATCGGCGAGGCGGCAGCCCGCGAATTCACCGGCGCCTTTGCCGCGCGCGATGGCCAGGTCATCGATCTTTAAGCGCGTCCGGAATCGGCAAGAATATCCTTGACGGATGCCCAGCGGCAGGCCGGATGACCGCACGTTGCGGAAAACAAGCCATCCAGAAAATCCCACACCGTCTCGTCGTGGACGAGATGATGGGTCAGGACGCCAACCGTTCCGCCATCGGCGAATATCCGCTGCAATCGCGCCACCGTCTCTCCGACCAGAACGGCATGATCACGACCACCGCGCGTTCCATGCCAGTCCATGACATCGACATGTGTGTTCAGCATCCGGATAGGCGACGGTTTTTCAGCACCGTAGACCGACAGCGCGGTAAAGCCGATATCATCCAGGAATGGCAGGAGATCCATATCGATACGGTTCCACGGCGGCACCAGCAGCGGCACGAAACGAACTCCGAACAGATCAACCAGCCGTCCGAAACCAGCCTCAAGCTCCGCGAGTACGGTTTCCGCCGGCCTTGCCGGGCCACCAAGCTCCTGCTTCTTTTCACCCTGGGAGGCGTGGTTCACATGCGCCCAGCCATGCACCGCAACAGCCGCGTGCGAAGCCTGGCTGAGACGGTCGGCAAGCGGGACACCGGTTCCGGCCGGAATGACGGCAAGCGTGACAGGCGCCTGATGGCGGGCTGTCACATCAAGCAATTGGTCGAGTGCTGCCGTTGGCAGGATGGCGTCATCGTCCCGCAGCCAGAAGGTTGCGGTTTTCCCGGCCGCGTGCCAGCGGTCAAGCTCCCGGACAAGCAGCGCCCAGATTGTCGCATCAGTCGTCATCGACCTGTCTCCAGATGATGTTGCAGGATCGTATCGAGCCGGACGGACGCGGTTGCAAGATCGCGCTCTTCACCAACGAACCGTCGTGCTTCCAGCGCCATGACCTGCCGCTCATATCCGTCGGTCAGCAGCCGGCGGATTGCAGCAGCGTAGGCCGCGACGTCGCCGGCCGGCGTCAGAAGCCCGGTCCGTTCGTGCATCACGACCTCCGGCACCCCGGCGATATGCTGGGCGACCGCGGGCAGACCCGCCGCCTGCGCCTCGAGATAGGCAAGCCCGTAAGCCTCGCCGCAGCCGGGCCAGACATACAAGGCAGCCCGCGACAACAGTTCGGCCACATCAGCCGTCGCCTGCTCGCCATGCCAGTCTATCCGGCCGTTCAAAATACCGGAAAACAGTGCCTCGACTTCAGGCCGGCAGGTGCCGTCGCCGATAACCGAAAGCCGCCAGTCAAGAACCGGCAGCAGATGAAGGGCCGCTGCCAGCATTTGGTAACTGTCCATCTTGTCGCCGGGACGCATCATCGCGGTGGTAACGAGACGGCCGGGCTCCGGCTTCGGCTCCCGGACAAGGAACTCCGACGCGTCGATGAAGGGGGCCAGCATCGCCGTGCGGGCATCCGGCAGCGCCTCGAGAAGCCCCTCCCGGTCGCGGCGGGTGAAGCAGATGTTGACGGTCGCATTGCGAACCGCGTCGGCGACCGTCTGTTGCGCCTCGGCCCACGGGCCGATGTTGCGCCGCGGAGAATACGAAGCCTCGGCGGTCACATAGGCAATGCCGAACCGGCGCGCGAGCGAAGGGCCGATCAGGTCCGGTGCCTTGTAATAGGGATGGTAGCAGAACCAGACATCCGGCTTGCCCTCGGCCTGCCAGCGCTGCGCAATGCGCTCCCGTTCCGCTTCGGCGGCCTGTTTCATCTCGGCAGCCTGCTCCGTGGACGGCACCTTCGAGAAGGTCCGCAGTTCGGAGGCAACCTCGACCGCGTGGCCCGATTGGCGCAGGGCGGCGATCACCAGACGCGCCATCAGCCTGTCGCCGGAGGGAACAGGATGATGGGGAGATTTCAGCGGCGCATGGAAAGCGATCTTCATGGAAGCGCAGTTCTAGGGGGCCACGCCGTTACGTGTCAATCGAACGGTAGGTCAGAGATAAAAATCGTACTCGACTGCACTCGGCGCATGGAACAAGGCCTCGAATTCACCCATCCGGTTGTCGCGGAAAAGTTCGAGGAAGCGTTGCGGGATATATTCCTTGAGCACCGCCCCGCCCGTCATGCGGTCGAGCGCCGAAATCAGGTTGCGCGGCAGATCGCTGCCATCGCCTTCGGAAATGCCTTCCGTCGCCGGTGTTGGCTGCCATTTCCCCCTGATACCGGCGTGCATGCCCGCCAGGATCGCCGCGACGACCAGATGCGGACTGGCATCGGCACCGGCAACCCGGTGCTCGATGCGGCGCGACTTATCGGAGCCGGTCGGCACCCGGAAGGCCACCGAGCGATTGTTGTAACCCCAGCTCGTATCCATCGGCACGAACATCTTCGGCTTCAGGCGCCGGAAACTCGAAAAATTCGGTGCATAGAAAGCCATGGTCTCGGCCAGCGTCCGCTGCAGCCCGGCAACGGCCGGCTCCAGAAGCCCTTCAGGTCCCGACATGCGGTTGTTGCCGTCCTTGTCGACGAGGCTGACATGGACGTGCATGCCGCTGCCGGGCTGATCGACGAACGGCTTTGCCATGAAGGTGGCATCGTCGCCCCGCGCCCGTGCGACGCCGCGAACGATGCGCCGCAAAAGCACGGCCTGGTCGGCCGCCAGCACCGGATCGGGGCCATGCTCGAGATTGATCTCAAACTGGGCGATACCGTATTCGGAAATCGCCGTGCCGACCGGAACGCCCTGCACCTGCGACGCAGCGGCAATATCCGCGATGAAATCGGCATAGTCCTCGACCAGCGAGAGACTGAAGTTTTCTTCCGTACGCGGCGGCGCGCCGGTGCGTGCGAGATTGGCCGGAGACACACCGCCGTCCGGCGTGCGCCTTGCGGCTGTCAGGTAGAATTCCAGCTCGCAGGCAACGACCGGAAAAAGCCCGTCGGCATTCAGGCGATCGACCACATCCTGCAGGATCTTGCGCGGATCGTACCAGAAGCGCTCGCCGGTGACCGCATGGCGCAGGTCGAGCAGGCATTGCTGCGTCGGCACCTTGGCCCACGGCACCGGCACCAGATCGCCGATTACCCGGGCACTCGCATCCGGATCGCCGTCGTAGCCGCCAATACCCTCTGGCGTCGGGTTGACGCCGCGCGCATCGAACAGCAAAGCGCAGGCCGACATGTTGAGACCATCGCGCAGAAGCCGCGCGCTGTCGCGCGCCGGTTCCCGCTTTCCGTAAAGCTGGCCGGAAATGCCGATGACAAAGGCATCGATGTAACCCTGTCCCGCAGACCCGTTGCCCGAACCATTCATCGTCATGTGAGACCCCGCTCTTTCAGTTCCACCGCGGTACGGTCAAGCACGTTCCGAGCTGTTTCGATGATAAAATCCACTTCATCGCGGCTGATGATGAAGGGCGGCGCCAGCAGCATGGTATCGCGCGTCGCCCGCATGATCAGGCCGCTTGCAAAGGAAATATCGCGGCAGATCGTGCCGGCAGACCCGACCTTGGCGAACTTCGCGCGGCTGGCCTTGTCGGGCGAAAGCTCCAAGGCGCCGATCAGCCCGACCATGCGTGCCTCGCCGACCAGCGGATGATCGGCAAGCTCGGCCCAGCGCTTTTGCAGATAAGGGCCGATATCATCGCGGATGCGTTCGATCAGTTTTTCGTTCTGGATAATGCGAATATTGGCGATCGCCGCCGCGCAGCCAGCCGGATGGGCCGAATTCGTATAACCATGATTGAAGTCGTCGCCGATACTATCAAGCACGTCGGCGACCTTGTCGGAAACGAGCACGCCACCGATCGGCTGATAGCCGGAAGAGACAGCCTTGGCAAAGGCGATAAGATCGGGCTCGAAGCCGAAGGTCTGGCAGCCGAACCAGTTGCCGGTCCGGCCAAAGCCGCAGATGACCTCGTCGGAGATCAGCAGGATGCCGTACTGATTGCAGATCCTCTGGATCTCCGGCCAGTAGCTCTTCGGCGGAATGATGACGCCGCCGGCCCCCTGCAAAGGTTCACCGATAAAGGCAGCAACCTTGTCGACACCGATTTCCAGGATGGCCGTTTCCAGCTGCCGTGCAACGCGGATGCCGAAATTCTCCGGATCCTCGTCGCCGCCTTCGCCATACCAGTAGGGTTGGCCAATGTGATGAATGCCTGATATCGGCAGGCCGCCCTGCGCGTGCATGTATTTCATGCCGCCAAGGCTGGCCCCCCCGATGGTCGAGCCGTGATAACCGTTCCAGCGGCCGATGATCACCTGCCGCTCGGGCTCGCCCTTGGTCGCCCAATAGGTGCGGACCATGCGGATGATCGTGTCGTTCGCCTCGGAGCCGGAGCTTGTATAGAAGACGCGGTTGAACTGCGGCGGCGAAATCTCGGCCAGCAGTTCCGACAGCTCGATCGCCGGCATGTGCGAAGTCTTGAAGAAGGTGTTGTAGTAAGGCAGCCGGTGCAACTGTTTGGTGATCGCATCGATGATTTCCTTGCGATCATAGCCGACGGCCACGTTCCAGAGGCCCGACATGCCATCGAGGATTCTGTTGCCGTCGATGTCGTAGATATAGACGCCCTCCGCCCTGTCGATAATGCGCGTGCCGATCTGGGCGAGCTCGTGATTGTCGGAAAAGGGGTGGAAGTGATGCCGGGCATCGGTCTGCTGCAGGAGGCTGAGCGTCGGGGCTTGAGACATTTTCGCGTTCTGAGCCATTGCGTCTGCCTTTGCCTATCAAGATGGGTTGCTAAACCGATTCGAGACCCAGCATGGCGGGCGCCCTGTCCCGGCCCCGCAATATCGAATCTGCTTGGAAAGCACACTAACCCCAGCGGGTTGGGCTACGCCAGCGCTGTTGACGCAAAGTTTTCAAGCCACGCGATTTCACCGTGCAGGTTCCGTGGGGTCCGGCCCGGCAGCTGCTCAGACCTCACCTTTCCGGGCAAGCACAAAATCATGCTCGACATCCCAAAAATCGCCTTCGAAGCCATAGTCCATTGAGCGATCCGGCGCGTGGGTCCAGCGGAACTCGGCAAGCAGGCTTTCCTTGACGCCAAACACGGCATCGGAGTTGATATAGGGATCGTCCGGATCGAAGATGTGGGTAATCAGCGTCTCGAAACCGTCCGCCTTGATGATGTAGTGCAGATGCGCCGGTCGATAGGGATGGCGGCCGAGATGGCCGAGAAGCTGCCCGACCGGTCCGTCGTCCGGAATGGGATAATATTTCGGCTTGACCGCCCGGAACCAGTATTGCCCATCGGCGCCAGTGCGGAAGACGCCGCGCAGGTTGAAATCGGGCTGTATGCCCTGCTGCTGGACGTCGTAGAACCCTTCGTCATTGGCCTGCCAGACATCAATGACGGCATTCGTGATCGACTGCCCGGCCGTATCGAGGATGCGGCCACCGATCACCATGTCCTCGCCCTTGGCGTCGAGGCATATGTTGGCGCCCATCTCCAGTTCCGGCGCACCCTCGACATGGAAGGGCCCGAGCACGGTGCTCTCCGAGGCGCCTGATGGTTTGCGGTTGTTGATGGCATCCACCAGCATCGAGACGCCGAGCACGTCCGACAAAAGGATGAACTCCTGCCGCCATTCGTTGCACATCTGGCCTGTCCGCGTCAGGAACAGGATCGCCTGCATCCATTCGTCCTGAGACGGTTCGATCTCCTTGACCGCCTCGTGCATCTTGCGGGTGATCACCTCCATCACCTGCTTCAGGCGTTCATCCTTTGCCGCACTGTTGCGACCAATGACGACTTCGACGGAATTTTCCTCGGTGAAGAAACCCTTTTCATGTGCGCCCATCATGGCCTCACCTTCCCAGAACAGTTGTCAGCGCCCGGCGCAGTTCCGCCTGCGGATCGTCTGCGATGCCCTCCTGGCGCCAGGCGACATGATGATCGGGCCGTACAAGCAGGATGCCGCTGTCGCGGATCTCGCGGATATTGGCCCAGTCGCCGGTAAAATCCTGCCATTGCTGGCGCGGACCGATCATATGGACGGCGATCTCGATGCCAAATTCCTTGCCAAGGCTGCGGGCCGCATCGACCCAGCCCTGCCCACCGATGCCGGTCAACACCGTAAATCTGCCGTGGCCGGCAAGATCGAGCGTCGATATCTTTTCGCCCGTCTGCGAAAACACCCAGGCATGCGGCAAGCGCGCGCCCGGCCAGCTCGTCTGCTGACAATGCAGTTCGGGGTCCTTCGTGAAGGCCGGCTCCGGCTGGCCATCGGCAAGAACAGCGTCGGATCGATAGCGCTGGTTCATCTCGACGCCATGGCAATCGAACTCGTATACCTTGTCGGCGATTGCCTTGCGGATCGCCGCGCGCTGTTCTTCAGCAGCGATCGTATCGTTGCAGCGGGCATCCATGTTCTGCTGCATCTTCACAGGGTCGATGGAATCGAGCAGGCCGAGCGCCTTGAAGATCGGTCCGAACTCCTCAATCGACTTGTTGGCGCGGGTGACGATCTGCTTGGCGACCGGCGCACGCTCAGTCTGATAGCTATCGAGAAGCCTCTCGCCTGCCGTGCCCCTGAGCACGAAGGCCAGCTTCCAGGCAAGATTGAAGGCATCCTGGATCGACGTGTTCGAACCAAGCCCGTTGGACGGCGGATGCCGGTGGATCGCGTCGCCCATGCAAAAGACGCGTCCGTTCGAAACGGTGGTGGCGTACATATTGTTGACCGTCCAGGTCGAGACCGACTTGATGCTCATCTCCAGATCGGGAACGCCGACGAGATCGCGCACCACCTTCTTCGCATGCGCCTCGTCCACGGAAGGGGCCGGCTGGTTGATGTCGTAGCCCCAGACGATCAGCCATTCGTTCCAGGGGCGGACCATGCGCACCAGCCCCATGCCGATGCCGCCGACATCGGCCCCCGGCTGCAGCACCCAGTAGAGCACGGAAGGGCGGTGCGCGACATAACGCGACAGGTCGGCTTCGAACAGGATGTTCATCGAACCGGCGACACCCATCTTGCCCTCGAAGGCCAGTCCCGCATGCTCCGCAACCTTCGAATTCCCGCCATCGGCGCCGACCAGATATTTGGAGCGGACGGTGAACTGCCTGTTCGTCAGCCGGTCGAGACAAGTGGTGGTGACGCCGTCCGCATCCTGTTCGTGGCTAAGATATTCGGTGGACATGCGTGACTGGGTACCGCGTGAACATGCCGTGGTGAACAGCAGCGGCTCCATGAAAGTCTGCGGCAGGTCGTTCATGTGGCAGGGCGAGGACAGAAGATGCTCGGCGCGCGACAGCGGATGCGTGCCCCAGCTTTTCATGCGACCGATCTCCTCGCCGTCGATCGCCGTGCAGAAGACGTTTTCGCCCATCAGGTCCTGTTCGGTGGCGCGCGTATAGCCTTCCTCCTCCACATCGCGGCCGAGATCGCGCAGCACTTCCATGGTGCGCTGGTTGGTGATGTGGGCGCGCGGCGTGCTGGCCAGCCAACGGTAGCGGTTGATCACCATATTTTCGATGCCATAGCTCGACAGGAGTGCAGCCGTGGCGGACCCGGCCGGTCCTGTGCCGATGATGAGTACGTCGGTGGTAATGTCAGCCATGTGGCCCTCCCTTGATGCTGTGACCGAGCGGCCCGCCCTTCAACCTGCGGCGAACCGGAAAAAGCTGAATGCCGGTGCGATCGGAGAACAGGCCCCAGAGACCGCGCGGCGCAAAAAGCATGACGACGATGCCGAGCATGCCCAGCATCAGCAGATACCAGGAGCCATAATCGGCAAGCAGGTTCTGCAGCAGAAAGAAGATTATGACGCCAAGGATCGGGCCTTCGATGGTGCCGATGCCGCCGATCACGACGATGAAGATCACATAAGCCGTCCAATCGATGACCGAGAAAGCGGCATCAGGCGAAATCCGCGCCTTCTGCAGGTAGATAAGAGCCCCGGCCACACCGGTGATGAAGGCTGTCGCCAGATAGACCGTGACTTTCATCCGCCGCGCATCGACGCCGACCGCGCGGGCCGCCTGCTCGTTGTCGCGCACGGCAGCGAGCCCCAACCCCTGCTTGCTGCGCAACAGCCAGTAGATGAAGCCGATCGTCGCGACGACAAGGATCAGTGCCAGCCAATAGGTCAGCGCATCGCTCGCCTGCGAGGCCTTCATGCCGAAGAGATCGCGCATCAGCCCCACGCCCATCATGTCACGGGTGGCTTCGCGCGGCAGCGATGTTCCAGTGCCGCCGCCGAGCGCCTTCCACTGTGCAAGAAGCAGCCGCACGACCTCGGCGACCACCCAGGTGCCGATGGCGAAATAGGGGCCGTAGAGCCGGAAGGTGAAAAAGGCGGTGGGGATGGCGAGCGCCACCGAAAACAGACCCGCGATCAGGATCGCCAGAACCGGATCGACGCCGAGCAGGCTGACGCAACCGAACATGGCATAGCCACCAAAGCCGACAAAGACTTGCTGGCCGACGGAGATCAAGCCCGCATAGCCGGCCAAGAGGTTCCAGTTCTGGGCAAGCACCAGCATTGTCAAGATGAAGAACAGATCCTGGATTGCGCTGCGCGACACGATGAAGGGCGCGGCGAAGGCGAGGATCAACAGCACCATGGCCGCGACTGTGGAAACCCGCGATGCCCGCGTGCGTGTTTCGACCGTGAAAATCGGAAGGATCATGGTCATCCTGTGCCTCAATCGTTTGCGCGCGGGAAAAGACCACGCGGCTTGAACAGGAGTACGGCGAGGAAGGCGAGATGGCCGGACAGGATCTGCCATTCCGGATTGACGGCTGCCCCGACCGTTTGCGCCACGCCGAGAATGATGCCGCCCGCAAGCGTACCCCAGAGCGAACCGAGGCCACCGATGATCACGGCTTCGAAGGCATAGATCAGGCGGGACGGCCCGGATGTCGGATCGAAATTGGCGCGTGTGCCGAGATAAAGCGCCGCGATCGTCACGACAACCATGGCAAGCCCGGTCGCAAGCGCGAAGATGCGTTGCGGCCGGATGCCCATCAGGCCTGCGGTCACCGGATCGTCCGATGTCGCGCGGAAGGCACGGCCGATCGACGTCCTGTAGATCATCTGGTTGAGGGCGATGATCACCGCGACGGCCGAGAAGAAGGTCATCAGCGGCATGATGCCGGCGGTGACCGGGCCGAGATCGACCGATGCACTTTCCAGGCTGCCCGCAAAGACGCGGCGGCTATCGGCCGAGAACCCCTCCAGCAGGCCGTTCTGGATGACGATGGACAGGCCGAAGGTGACCAGCAGCGGCGGCAGGATATCCTTGCCGAGCGTGCGGTTGAGGATGAAATATTGCAGGGCCCAGCCTATGGCAAACATCACTGGCGCCGCAACAAGGGCTGCGAGGAACGGATTGAGGCCGAGCCCCGTGACCAGCACGAGGATGAGAAAAGCGGCAAGCATGATCAGGTCGCCATGGGCGAGATTGACCAGCCGCATGATGCCGAAAACGAGGCTGAGACCCGCCGCAAACAGTGCATAGAGACCACCGAGCAGCACGCCCTGAAGAATCGTATCAAGCCAGTTCATGGTGTTCCACTCCTGACTCGGCTCCGAAATAGGCCTTGTGAATGTCCTCGCGGCTGAGATCGGCGGCGCGACCGGAAAGCGTGACGCGGCCTTCCATCATGCAATAGACGCGATCGGCGACCTTCAGCGCCTGCGCAATGTCCTGCTCGACGATGACGATCGCGGCGGCGGTTTCGCGAATGCGGGGGAAAGCGGCGTAGATATCGCGCACCACCACCGGTGCCAGTCCGAGACTGATCTCGTCACAGAGAAGCACTTTGGGATTGGACATCAGCGCACGGCCGATCGCCACCATCTGCTGCTGCCCGCCGGAAAGCGCCGTCGAGGGATTGTTGCGCCGTTCGTTCAGGATCGGAAACAGCGCGTAGACACTTTCGAGGTGCCATGGCCCATCGATCTTGCGGCCGTATCGCCCGACCAGCAGATTTTCCTCGACGCTGAGCGAGGGAAAGAGTTTGCGCCCTTCCGGCACCATGGAAATGCCAAGGGCAAGGATGTCGGGCGCAGGCAGAGCCCCGACCGGTTCGCCATTGTAAAGGATCGAGGCCGCCGCATTGGAAAGGACGCCGGAGATCGAGCGCATCAGCGTCGTTTTTCCGGCCCCGTTGGCACCGATAATGGCGATCGTCTCGCCGGCACCCACCGTGATATCGACACCAAACAGCGCCTGGAAATCACCATAGCTGGCCGTCAAACCTCTGGTTTCAAGAAGCGCCATCAGATTTCGATCCCCAGGTAGATTTCGCGGACATCGCGAGAGGCCATGATCTCGTCGGGCTTGCCGATGCCGATGACCTTGCCGAAATGCAGCACCAGCAGACGCTCTACGACCGCATTCAACGCATGCAGCACATGCTCGATCCAGATGACGGCGACGCCGCGGGCATGGATGGCACGAATGGTAGCGACCAGAGACCGGCATTCGCCTTCGGTCAATCCGCCGGCGATCTCGTCAAGCAACAGAAGTTTCGGCTCCGTTGCCAGCGCCCGCGAAAGCTCCAGCCGCTTGCGCTCCAACAGGCTGAGGCTGCCGGCCAGCACATTCGCCTTGTCGATCAGGCCGGTATCGACGAGAATTTCCGCGCATTGGTCCGACACCTGCGCTTCGCTGCTGTCGGAACCAAAAGCGCCGGCCACCAGCAGGTTTTCGAACACGGTCAGCTTCTCGAAGGGCTGCGGGATCTGGAAGGTTCGCCCCATGCCCGACAGGCACCGCGCCATCGGCGGCGTGCGGGTGACATCGCTGCCGAGAAAGCGGATCGTGCCGCTGTCGGGTGCGATATTGCCGGTGATCAGATTGAACAGCGTCGATTTTCCGGCGCCATTCGGCCCGATGATCCCAAGCGCCTCGCCCTCACCGACGGCAAAGGTGATCTCATCGGCCACCGTCAGCGCGCCGAATGTCTTTGAGATGCCGTCGAGTTCGAGAATTGCCAACCCCATTCCTCCCAGGAACAGGCGGGGCCTTCGAAAGGCCCCGCGTCCATATTCAGGCGATCGCTTCCATCTTACCGCCGACCGGGATGTTCGGCGCGGTCTTGTTGTCGGTGATGACGAGATCGTAGCCGCCACCCTCCTTCAGCCGCCACTGGCCGCCGACCAGCGGTGTCTTGGCAACGTTCTTGGCGGCGAACGGCGGCAGGCCCTTGCCGTCCCAGGCGATCGGGCCGACCAGCGTATCGAGTTTGGTGGCGGCGATTGCCTGCGCCACGACATCCCCGTCCGTCGGATCGCCGGCGCGTTTCATCACGTCCACGGCCAGTTCGAACAGCGCATGGGCAAAGCCGATCGGCTGCGTCCACGGCCGGCTGGTCGCCTTGGTGAAGGCGTCGGCGACCTCGGCAGAGGTCTGTCCCGTCAGCGACGACTTGAATGGATGGCTTGGTGTCCACCAGACTTCGGACGACAGGTTGTGGCCAGCATTGCCGAGTGCTTCCACGGTCTGCGGGAAGAGCAGCGCCTTGCCGATCGAGGCGATCTTGGGCGCGAAACCCTGCTGCTTGGCCTGATTCCAGAAGGTTGTGAAATCCGGCGGGATGACGACGCCGGTGATGATTTCGCACTGGCCGGACTTGAACGCATTGATCTGCGCGGAAAAATCATCTGTCATGTTCTGGTAGCGGCCGGGATCGGTGAGCGCATAGCCCATCTTTTCCAGCACGGGCGGGAAGCCGACGACCTTGTCGCCCCAGGCATTGCCGTCGCCGTCATTTGGGAAGAGCCCGCCAACCTTTTTGTTGGTCTCGATCTGCGCCCACATATTGGTGAAGACGGCGATGACGTCCTCAAGGCCCCAGAAGAAGTGGTAGGCATAGTTGAACGGCTTCCAGGACGCCGGATCGCCGGGATTGCCTTGCTGGCCGATGAACCACGGCTGCCAGGGTGCGACCGTCGAAATGCAGGGCATTTCCTCCGCCTCGCAGGTGGTTGCCACCGGATTGGTCGTTTCCGGCGTCGAGGCCACCAGGATTAGGTTGACCTCGTCATCGACGATCAGTTCCTTGGCGACTTCCGCCGCCCGGTTCGGGTTCGACTGGCTGTCCTTGACGATGACCTCGTAGTTGAGACCCATCGCCTTGGTCGTTGACAGGAAGCTGTCGATGACGAACTTGTCGGCCTCGCCGAACGCCGCCAGCGGTCCCGTCTGCGGGCTGACATAGCCGAGCTTGATCGCCACATCCTGCGCCACCGCAGGCGCGGCAAGGCCGGATGTCGCGGCGAGCGCACCTGTGGCCGCCGTCGTCTTCAGAAAATCGCGTCTCGTAAACATGTTTCTTCCTCCCATTGTCCTCTCCTCCCAGAGATTGACGTGTCTGTGTTCAGTCTATGTCGGCCGCCTGCCCTCAAAGGCATCCTGCAGCAGGGTGCGGATGGACGCCCTGTCGATCGGTCGCGGGTTCCAGTAGGGATTCTGAGTGGCGATTTCGGCGGCGCGGTCGAGATCAGCCTCGCTGAGGCCCAGATCCCTCAAGGCCAGCGGCGCGCCGATGCCCTTTGCGAAATCCCAGAGCCCGCCGCCAACGGAACCGCCGAAAATCTCGGCGACCGGCGCCAAAAGCTCGGGAACGGCAACAGCGTTGAAGGCGGCCGTGTGCGGCAGCATGATTGCATGCGTCTCGGCATGCGGCGTATCGAAGGTGCCGCCCAGCGTGTGGCAGATCTTGTGGTGCAGCGCCATGCCGACGGTACCGAGCACGGTGCCGCAGAGCCAGGCGCCATAAAGCGCAGCGGCACGCAACGCGATATCCCCCGGCGCGCCCACAATCTTCGGCAGGCTGTCCTTGAAGGCGCGGAGCCCTTCGACCGCCATCAGCGACGAGATCGGATTGCGGTCCTGCGCATAGAGCGCCTCGACCGCATGGGCCATGGCGTTCAGCCCTGACGTGACGCTCATGCCCACAGGCAGGCCCGTCGTCAGCGCCGGATCGTAGATCACGACCTCCGGAAGGATGCTGGCATGCCGCACCGTCGTCTTGCGTCCGCCCTCCGTCTGGCCAAGGATCGGCGTCACTTCGGAGCCAGCATAGGTGGTCGGGATAACGATCTGCGGCAAATCCGTGCGGTATGCGATGGCCTTGCCGAGGCCCATCGTCGAGCCGCCACCGAGCGAAACAATGCAATCGGCCCCGATCTGCTTCACCACCGCCATCGCCGCGTCGGTCACATCAACAGGCGTGTGCATGACGGCGCCGGCAAAGACACCGACGCATAGCGGTCCGAGCCGAACGGCAAGCGCTTCGGCATCGGCCTTCTGGTAAGGCGTCGAAAGCACCAGCGCCTTGCGGCAACCGAGCTTTTCGACCCATTCGCCGGCAGAGGCACTGCGGCCTTCGCCGAAAACGATATGCGCCGGGCTGCCGCTGTAGAGGAAATCGCGGCTCATGCCTCCGCTCCCTTTCTGGAACGCACCATGACGAAGGTGAAATCCAGCCGCCAGCACGGCCCGCCCTTCTCCTGTCTTTCGAAAGCGCGCACCAGTTCCGCCTTGACGCCGAAAATCGCGTCCTCGGCCAGATGCGGATCGCTGCTGTCGTAGATGTGCGTGGTGATCGTCTCGAAGCCCGGCGCCCTGATGATGAAATGCAGGTGGGCCGGACGGCGCAGCGGATAACCGGCACGCCCGAGAAGTTGGCCAACCGGTCCGTCGTCGGGAACGCCGTAGCCGGAGGGCCTGACCGTGCGGTAGCGGAAACAGCCATCCATATCGCTTCGGAAAAGGCCGCGCAGATTGAATTCAGGCTGCAGGTCCGGCTGCTGATTTTCATAAAACCCTTGGGCATTGGCCTGCCAGGTGATGATTTCCGCGCCAGCGACGGGTGTGCCATCGAGATCTTCCACCCGACCGGAGACCTCCAGTTTTTCGCCGATACCATCAAGGGAAATATCGCTGCCCGACGGGAGGTGCGGAACGTCTGCCCGGAAAAACGGACCGCGCACCGTATTCGGCGTCGCAGTCTTCGGGCGCCGCGAATTGATCTCCTCGACCAGCGCCGAAGCCCCCAGAAGATCGGACAGGAGAACCCATTCCTGCCGGCGTTCATCGCTGGCATGGCCGACATCGGTCAGGAATTCGACGACTTTGCGCCAGTCCGCCTGCGTCGGCCGAAGCTCGCGGATCGCGGCATGCAGGTGCGTCACCACGGCCGCCAGAGCCTGCGGCAGCGCATCATCCGTCGATTTCGGCAGTCGCTGCGCGAAAATCTCGGACGAGTTGGCCTCGCTGAAATTCAGCGCGATCGGACCCGGCGTCATGCGTCTCCTCCAAGGCATTGCTGGTGGAAACAAAACTAGCCGATCCGAAAACATCCGTTGATGATTTTATTCCGGATTAATATATCATATCGTTATGAAAATCGATGAACGCCATCTCGTCCAGCTTGCCGCGGTCGTCAAGACCGGTGGCGTCACCGAGGGTGCGGCCCTGCTCGGCCTGTCGCAGCCGGCCGTATCGCGCACGCTTGCCATGCTGGAGGCACGCATCGGCGAGCCGCTCTTCATCAAGGGCCGCCGGCCGTTGCAGCCGACACCGCTCGGAAGGGCCCTGGCCGATCACGGCCAGACAATGCTGTCAGCATCGCGAAAGGCTTCCGATGTGGTCGAGAGTTTCCGCGTCGGCAAAAGCGGCGTGGTGCGCGTCGGCGGCACGCCCTTTTTCATGGACGCGCTGATTGCCGGCATGATCGCCGAGTTCCAGAACCTGCATCCCGACGTTCGCATCGACCAGACCTATGGCTATTTTCCGGACCTGCGCGCCGCGCTCCATGCCGACCAGATCGACCTTGCCATCTGCCCGATCGATATCCTCGACGAAGGATCCGGCCTGGAATTCCAGCAGATCCTGCCGGGCCGCAATGTCGTGGCCTGCCGGGTGACGCACCCCTTGCTTCTGAAACGGCGACCGCAACCGGCGCACCTTCTCGATTTCCCCTGGGTGGCGCCGCCGCCCGGCAGCCCCCTGATGGCCGACCTGCGCAGCATGCTGCTCTCTTTCGGTGCGACGGAAATCAAGATCCGCTATTCCGGCGGCTCGCTGATGAGCGTCGTCAACTATATGAAGGCCGCCGACGCGCTTACCATCATGCCGCACAGCGTGGTCTTTGCCCTGCGCAATGAAAAATCGATCACCGCGCTGCCGGTCACTATTCCCCATCCGGACCGGGCGCTCGGCCTGCTGAAGCGCGCCGATGCACCGCGCACACCCGCCATAGACCACTTCGCCCGCCATGTTCGCACGAGCTTCGATACCCTGAAGCACCTGATCAAACGACACGAACAGGCGGTCGTCTGGGGAAGCTGATGCCGACAGTCTGCCAAATTCAGAGCGTCATGCCGGACAAGATAATCTCTTCGGCTTCATCCCTGTCCATTCCGAAGACCGCCCGGCCGATTTCGAAGGCAAAACCATTTCGCGCGAAAGCCGACAGTTCCTTGATTTTCCGCTTTTCATCAAGTTCGCTGCGTCGGAAAGGCCCAAAGCCCCGCTTGCGGGCAAAGACGGCGGCGGCGACGAGGTCGTTGCTTTCCTCGAGTGCTGCCTGCGCGGTTTCCCGGGAAATGCCTTTCACCGATAATTTCTGCGCGATCGCCTTTTTCGATTTGCCGCTGCGAACGCCTGATCGCGTGCGGGTCTCGGCATAGGTCGTATCGTTCAGTCCGCCGATCTCATAGGCGAATGCAACAGCTGCGGCGGCAACGGCCTGCACCTGCGCGGCGCTGATATCCGGAAACTTTGTCCGGGCCTTCCGGGCGATGGCATCAAACAGTTCACGCTCGGTCATCATTCGCCGGCCGAGACGATAGAGTGTCGAATTGCGCGACCAGAACAGCATGCGCTTCGTCGGCACGTCGGACAATTCTGCTAAATCCGCATGGATTTCATCCTCATCCGGAAACATCAGCGCAGGTCTCTTTCCGGCATTCCGGCATGCTCCATGGCGTCGGCGCAGTCGCGCGATTATCTTGATTTTAAGGTGGCCGATTTCACCTTGCAAATGAAACAGGCACGGTGCCTCGGGATTTCATCAACCGCGCGCCAGACACAAGCGCCGGCCGCGCACTTTGCTGGTTACGACCGGTGGGTAACAATGGCGGGCAGCCGCAGGATCACCCGCAGTCCGGGATGGGCATTTTCCAGCGCAATCGAACCACCTGCCGTCTGGACGATGCTCTCGCTGATCGCAAGCCCCAACCCGGCACCGCCACTGGTGGAATCGAGACGCCCGCCGCGACGCAGAACATGCGGCAGCTTGTCTTCCGGGATGCCCGGCCCGTCATCTGTAATGCACAATTCGATGGTGTCGCCGATCCGTGAGGCGCTGATCGAGACCTCCTCGCGACCATACCGACCGGCATTCTCGGCGATGTTGCCGACCAGTTCCGACAGGTCGTCAGGGTCGATCCGCACCTTCAGATGCTCCGGCAGGTCGCTTGCCCAGTGAATTCGTTGGCCAGCCGGCGTGCGGCTGACCACGGCGATGACGCTTGAAACCACCTTTGCGAGATCGGAACTTGCACGATGGCCGCTATCGGCCATGCGGGCGCGGGCCATTTCGTGGTCGACAAGCCGGCGCATGACATTGATCACGGTTTCGATATCCCGTGCCGTTTCGACCTGGCCGGTCGATTTCAGGCGGACGACATCGCCGGAGAGCACCTGCAGCGGGGTCTTGAAGCCATGCGCCAGTTCCGATGCCCGCTCGCGCGCCCGGCGCAGCTGGTCCTCGCGCGATTGCAGCAGCCCGTCCACCTCTGCCGTCAGCGGCAGGACTTCGTCCGGAAACGCATCTCCAAGCCGATCGGCATCGCCGCTGCGGATCACGGCAATGCGCTTGCGCAGGTCGCCGAGAGGTTTCAGGCCGACGATGATCTGGGCAAGACTTGCGGCAAACAGCAGAAGCGCCAGCAACGCCAGATAGGGCAGAAGATCGCGGCGGAAGGCGGTCGTGGCTTCGACGACGGCGGAGCGCTCGATCGCAACGGCTGCGACGACGGGTACCGCGCCCAGGCGTTCTTCGGTGACAATCTCGCGAACAACAGCAATCAGCTCGGCATTGCCCGGCCCCTTGACCGAAAATTGCTGTGGCGCCGGCGGATCAATGCGCGGCAATGTCAGGACCGTATCCCAGAGAGAGCGCGAATAGCGCTGGCCGGCCGGCGTGTCGATCTGCCAATAGAGGCCAGACAGCGGCGTCTGGAAACGGGGATCGGCCGGCGGCCGGACAACGTCGATGGCGCCGGCACTCGTCCTGTCCAATCCTGCGATCACCTGGGCGAGGTGCAGCACCAGCTCGTCGGTGACCCGTCTCTCGACATGCCGTTCGAACAGCAGCGACAGCCCGAAGAAGGCAACGACCAGCGCAAGACCGACCGAGGCCGCACCGGCCAGGGCCAGCCGCAACCGCAGCGAACGCCGCGTCATCAACCGTCTTCGCCCATGGTGTACCCAAAGCCACGACGGGTGGTGATGATCGTCGATCCGAGCTTCTTTCTCAGCCGCGTGATCAGCGCTTCGAGCGCATTGGCCTCACGTGAAAAATCGTCGCCATAGACGTGGTCCAGCAACTCATTGGCCGGAACCACCCTGCCCCGGTGATGGGCAAGATAGCTGACAAGGCGGTACTCGAAGGGTGTGAGCGACAACGGCATGCCACTGACGCTGACCCGCATGCTGCGCGTATCGATGCTCATGGCGCCGATTTCGATGGTTGCGGCCCCGTGGCCCACGGACCGGCGGATCAGCGCCCGGACGCGGGCGAGCAGTTCCTCGAACTGGAAGGGTTTCGGCAGATAGTCGTCCGCACCGGCATCGATGCCCTCGACACGTTCGGCCCAGCTTCCACGCGCCGTCAGCACCAGCACAGGCATATGCCTGCCATTGCCGCGCCATTGCTTCAGGACGGTAATTCCGTTCATCCGCGGCAGGCCGAGATCAAGTACGACGAGACTGTAATCCTCGGTATCGCCTTTGAACCAGGCGGTCTCACCATCCTGCACGACATCGACCGCATAGCCGGACGATGTCAGAACCGCGCAGATATCCGCACCGATCCGCACATCATCCTCAACGACCAGCAGACGCACTAATTTCCCTCACGTCCGATGATGGCCTTTGTCAGCGCATCGACCTCGATTTCGATAATCTGGCCGGAGGCCTGAATGATCTCGAGTTCATAGATATACCGGCCGTCTTCCATTTCAAATTCGATTTCGATGATCTCTCCGGCGATTTCCTTTCGCACGGCTTCGATGATCTCCTCCAGGGGCCGGATCTTGCCCTGCTTCAACGCTTCGCGTGCATCATATTGTTCCTGCGCATCGTCGGCCGCGTCGTCGTCCAGCGCCGTATCGCCGGATGCGCTGATCGGCGCAAGCAGGAGAGCCACGCAAAAGAGGCAGCCGATCGGATTGAGGGTGCGAATGTGTTTGAACATGCCCCTCATTAAACGATCCAAACTGACAATTTGCTGACGACGGCTGTCAGATTGCTGAAAGGCACCGGCGGTCAGATTGGCGACGACGGGCAAGGACGGGTCGATTCCCGGGACCAGACAGCCCCGCCCATCCGAACGAAGGAGAACTCACATGGCACGTTTCAATGGCAGCAAATCCGCAGACCTCTTGAAGGGCACCAGCTACGCTGACGACCTCTACGGCAGCTCCGGCAATGACCGCCTGTACGGCTATGGCGGCAATGACGAATTGGAAGGCGGCTCCGGTGACGACCGGCTCGATGGCGGCTCCGGCCACGACGAACTGGAAGGCGGGTCCGGCAACGACACCCTGATCGGCGGCTCCGGCAATGACGATTATGAAGGCGGCTCCGGCAAGGACCTGTTCGTCTACTCCTCCGGCCGCGACGAGATCGACGATTTCAATGTCCGCGACGACAAGGTCAGCCTCGACAAGGCGCTCGGCATCGATTCCTTCGCCGAACTGATGCGCAAGGCGACGATCGTCGATGATGGCGAAGATGTGCTGTTCAATTTCGGAAACGGCAATACGCTGCTGCTTGAAGACACGGCGGTCGCCAGCCTGAAGGCCGAACATTTCGGCTTCAAGGCAAGCTCGGAAGTCGTCGTCGTGCCGACCAGCAAGGACGACAGGCTTGTCGGCACGGCCAGCAACGACAAGCTTGACGGCGGCAGCGGCAACGACACGATCTACGGTAACGCCGGCAACGACACGCTGAAGGGCGGCTCGGGAAGCGACGATATCGAAGGCGGCAGCGGCAATGACAAGCTCTACGGCAACAGCGGTAATGATGAGCTGGAGGGCGGCGCCGGCAACGACCGGCTCGACGGCGGCACGGGCCGCAACGAACTGAAGGGCGGCAGCGGTTCGGATACGTTCGTATTCTCGAGCGGCATCACCGAAATCGAGGATTACCGCGCCGGCACAGACAAGGTGCAGATTTCAAAGTCGCTTGGCGTATCCGACTTCGGCGACCTGATGGCGCTGGCAAAACCCTATGATGGCGGCGAGGATGTTCGCATCGATTTCGGCAGTTCAACGCTCACCTTCGAAGATACGACGATCGCCGAATTCCAGTCGGGTGATTTCTTTTTCGTCTAATGCCAGAGGCAGCAGGAAAATCATCGGCCGTCCCGTTTTGCGGGACGGCCTTTTGCATATGAGCGGCGGCGATCGTTGCGATGGTTTCCCGCCGGTTGTTTCTCTCGGCAATCCGCAACGCCAAAAACGAAAAAAGCCTGCCGCGGGAGGAGGTGCGGCAGGCTTTCAATATCGAAGCAGCGACTGGGAGGAGGAGTGCCGCTGCTCATGCAAGCAGCCCTGGGAGGAGGAGTGGGCTGCAAGCGCTATCGAAGTTCAGCGGGAGGAGGTGCATCCCTTCGATAAGTATGACTATAAATGATTCTTGCTCATTTCATAGGCATCTCTTTGCAGGGCAGATATGCAATTTTCACATATCTGAAAATCATGCTCCCATCGATGCGAAAGCATGGAAAAAGCAAAACGCACGCTGGTCTGAAGCGGGCGTTGAAGACATCTCGAATGACCGGCCACAAGGCCGAAAAAATTAGCGAGCGATGGACGCGCGGGCTACCGAGCGGATGTCGGCGCGGTCAATGCCCAGGTCACGCAGTTCGCGGGTCGACATGCGATCGAGTTCGTTGACGGTCTGACGGAACTTGCGCCAGTTGTTGAAAGAGCGTGCTACGTTCATGATGATCCCCTTTCGTGAGGTCCTGTTGACGCCAGCAACCGCACTTGGCTCTGTCGTCGTCTGATGACGGGAATATAGGCTGGCACACTGCCGCCGAACAGCGCCAAGACATCAAGGCACCTATGCGCCAAATGCACAGGTTCGAAAACTTCAGTGTCACCGGCAAGACAAGGTCGCACAGGCTGCCGCCGCCAGAAAGCTTGGCCGCGCTGCAAATTCGCCTATAAGTCGCGAACGAAACAAGCCATTGAAGAAGGTAAGGGATTGAACATGGAAACCGTCGCCATCGAGAGCCGGAGTGATTTTGCGCTCTGGACCATTCAGCGCGCCCAGGAAATCGTCACATCGCAGGGTGCGGCCTTTGCCATGGCAGCCCGCGACATGAACGAGGAGGCCCTGGCACAGACAGCAGCGGAACTGGGCACGGCCATCAGCGAAGCCATGCTGGAAGTATTTGATGGGCTGATTTCCGATTGAACCGTCGTCGGGACGACGCCATGGCTTGAATGGCGGGGCATGGAACCCCACATCGACTACAGACGTTTGCTTTCGTTTTCGAAGGGAAGGTTTGACATGGCATCGCTCGCCGACAATGCAGTCGCCCAGGATCCGCGCAACGCCCTGACGCGCACCCAGCAGGATGCGCTGAAGGCCATCGCATTCTTTCGCCGCCAGAGAAAGACCGGCAGCCGCTGGCTCGTCGGCGACAAACGGATTTCACAGAAAGTCGTGTCCGATCTCGAAAAACTCGATCTGGTCGATGAAGGCCGCGTGCGCAGCGAAAGTGTGCTGGTGCTGACGACAGCAGGAAATCTGGCGGTCGACCGCCTGGGTCACTGACGCTCGGTTCCGGGCGCGAAGATTCTCATGCCTCCCCTGCGCTCATACTTCGTCCAGGATCGCCCTTATCTTTTTGCTCAACTGATCGATGCCGAAGGGCTTCTGGAGAAAATTCGTGCCGTGATCGAGCATGCCGTTGTGTACGATGGCGTTGCGCGTATAGCCGGTCGCGTATAGCACTTTCAGATCCGGCCGCAATTTGACAGCGGCCAAGGCCAGTTGGCGACCGTTCATGTCCGGCATGACGACATCGGTCAACAAAAGAGCGATGCGGCTGGTGCCTTCCAGGATGATCAGCGCCTCCGGCCCGCCAGAGGCAGACAGCACATTGTAGCCGAGTTCGCGCAGGGCCTCGACCGTGAACAGCCGGACGCGGTCCTCGTCTTCCACCACCAGCACTGTTTCCCCCTGCCCACGCGGTGTCGTCGCACCGTCGGCAACCTGTTCCAAATCTCCAAGCTCGCCATAGAAGCGCGGCAGATAAATGCGGATCGTCGAGCCAAGGCCGATTTCGGAGTAGATCTTGATATGGCCGCCCGTCTGGCGCACGAAACCGAAAACCTGGCTGAGCCCGAGACCTGTTCCCTTGCCCACTGCCTTGGTGGTGAAAAACGGATCGAACGCCTTCCTGATCACGTCCTGCGTCATGCCGGAGCCGGTGTCGCTGACAGCGATCAGAACATATTGCCCCGTATCGATGTCATACTCCCGTGCATAGGCTTCATCGACATGGGCATTGGCCGTTTCGATCGTCAGCTTGCCGCCATCGGGCATGGCATCGCGTGCATTGACCGCCAGGTTGATGACCGCATTTTCCAGCTGGGCAGGATCGGCTTTTGTCCGCCATAATCCGGCAGCCGAAATCGTCTCGATCCGAATGTGCTCGCCCAGCGTGCGCGTGAGGAGATCGTGCATGCCGGCAAGCAGCCTGTTGCTGTCAATCGGTTCGGGCGCCAAAGGTTGCTGACGGGAGAAAGCCAGAAGCCGCTGCGTCAGCGCTGCTGCTTTCTGCGCCCCTTCCATCGCACCGTCTATGAACCTGTCGACATCCGTCTCGCCCCGCCGCAAACGTCGTTGCAGCAGGTTGAGACCACCGATAACGATGGCCAGCATATTGTTGAAATCATGCGCGATACCACCGGTCAGTTGCCCGACGGCCTCCATCTTCATCGACTGGCGCAGTTGCTCTTCGGACTTCATCAGGGCCGAAGTTCGCTCGGTGACCTGGCGCTCCAGCGACACCGTCAAGGCATGCAGTTCGTTTTCGGCGCGCCGGCGCTCGACGGCTTGGCGCGTCTGCTCTGCGATCTCGCGAATGAACCGCAGTTCGTCTTCCGTCCACTCGCGCGCCGTCTCGTGATTAAGATAGAGGATCGCCACCAGCCCCTCCTGCTCGGTCACCGGCATGTTGACGACCGACTGGGCGCTGATGTTTTTCAAGGCTTCGGCCGTTGCCGCCGTCCTCGGATCCAGTTCTGCATCGGCAAAAACCACGGTCTCGCCGCGCTTCAGATTCTCGATATAGCTGCCGTAATCCCGGAAATGCAGCACGCCGGCGAGGCTTTTGATCCCGGGCGCATTCCAGTCCTTTTCGATGGTGATGGTTTCGGCGACAGGATCGATCGTGCCGTAGCCGACACGGCTGACATTCATGAACTCGCCAAGCATGCGCGACGTGACGAAAGCGATGTCGGTGGGATCTGTGAGTTCGCGGATTTCCTGCTGCAAGCCCAGCGCCACGGATCGCTGCAACTGCGCGGTCTTTATGTCGTGAATATCGGTGTAGGTTCCGTACCACCGCGTGATCCGCCCCCCGTCGTCGCGCACGCAATTGGCCCTGCCGATCACCCAGCGATAGGCGCCGCTGCGATGACGAAGGCGATACTCCACGTGATAGGAGCCGCCGCTCGCCAGGCATTGCTGCCAGACAGCCCAGGCGCGATCGTAATCGGCCGGATGACAGACGCCGCGCCAGTCGAACCCAAGCGCTGAGTCAGCCGGAAGACCTGTGAATTCGTACCAGCGCTCGTTGAAGTAATCGTAGAAGCCATCGGGCTGCGTCGCCCAGATCATCTGATCGACCGAATTGGTGATCGCCTTGAGCTGACCTTCGCTCTCACGGATTTTCTGCTCGGCCTCGTGACGCTCGCCAATGTCGATCACCGAACCGATAAAGCCGAGAAACGTACCGTCCGGCCCGAAGCGCGGCTGCGCGGCATCAATGGCCCAGCGATAGGCGCCATCCGCGCCACGCAAGCGATATTCGGTGCGAAACCCGACACCTTTGGCATTGGCCGCCAGGAAATCGCGCTCGGCTCTTTCGCGATCGTCCGGATGCGTCGCGTCGAGCCAACCGAACCCTTCCGCCTCCTCCCGGCTCTGCCCGGTCCAGGCATACCAGGACGCGTTGAGATAGGTGCAATAGCCCTCGCGATTGGTGACCCACATCATGACAGGTGCATGATCCGCCATGTTGCGGAACCGCGCCTCGCTTTCGCGCAATTCCCGTTCCGCCCGGCTGCGCTCGGTCGTTTCGTTGACAAGGCAAAACACGCCCGCGACGGTACCGGCCTGATCTTTAATTGCAGAATAGGAAATATCGAACGTTACCTGCTCGATGTACCCATGTCTTTCGATCTCGAACGTCCTGTCCTTTGCAAAAACCGGCTGACCGGTCTGCCGCACCTGATCCAGCAATGCCTTCAGATCATCCCATAATTCGCTCCAGTTTTCCGAAGCAGGCTGTCCAAACGCACGCGGGTGCTTGTCGCCGATCGTCGGAGCATAGGCATCGTTGTAGAAGGCGAGATTCTGCGGACCCCAGAACAGGACGATCTGGGTGGGTGCATTGATGATCAGATCAACGGCATTGCGCAGTTCGGGCGGCCATGTCCCCGGTTCGCCACTCGGCATCTCCATCCAACGTCTGGTTTCCAAGAGATGGCGCACACTTTCGTCAGACCGGGTTATTGCCGTGGGCATTCTGTTTTGCTCATCATGGAAATGGCTAAAATAACGTGCAGCGGTTACATAGGGCGCGGCCAAAACTCAGCCACTCCCCCCGCATCATCTTTTTTCAAAGCCACGAAACCCATTCCAGGATGGCGCAAAAAGGTCGCCGCAACGGCGGCGGCGACCATCAAAGCTGCCTTTGCACCTTGTTCAGGCAGCACGCTTCAGCGCATCGCCAAGCATCGAGACGATCTCGCCGATCTGGTCCTTTTCGATGATCAGCGGCGGCGAGAGGGCGATGATATCGCCGGTGACGCGGATCAGAAGGCCTTTTTCGAAGCAATCGACGAAGACGTCATAGGCCCGTGCGCCGATCGCGCCTTCGCGGGAGGAAAGCTCGATACCGGCGATCAGGCCGATGGTGCGGATGTCGATCACATTCGGCAGGCCCTTCAACATGTGCATCGCGTCCGCCCAATCCGCATCAAGCTCGGCGGCCCGGGTCAGCAGGCCCTCGTCGCGATAGATGTCCAGTGTCGCGATGCCGGCGGCGCAGGCGGCCGGGTGGCCGGAATAGGTATAGCCGTGAAACAGTTCGATCTGCCCGTCCGGTCCGTGCATCAACGCATCGTGAACCCTGCGGCTCGCAAATACCGCACCCATCGGGATAGCGCCATTGGTCAGTCCCTTGGCCGTCGTGATCAGGTCCGGCGTAACACCGAAATGATCCGTGGCAAAGGGCGAGCCGAGGCGCCCGAAGCCGGTGATGACTTCGTCGAAAATCAGGAGGATGCCATGTTTGCTGCAGATGGCCCGCAAACGCTCGAGATAGCCTTGCGGCGGGACAAGCACACCGGTGGAGCCGGCCACCGGCTCGACGATGCAGGCGGCTATGGTCTCGGCACCGTGCAGCGCCACCATGCGCTCAAGATCATCCGCGAGTTCGGCGCCATGCTCGGGCTGACCCTTCACATAGGCGTTGCGGGCGAGGTCATGGGTGTGGCGCAGGTGATCGGCGGGGATCTGCGGGAAGACGCGACGATTGTTGACGAGACCGCCAACGGAGATGCCGCCGAATCCGACGCCGTGATAGCCACGCTCGCGGCCGATCAGCCGGGTGCGGGTGCCCTGCCCGATCGAGCGCTGATAGGCGATGGCGATCTTCAGCGCCGTATCGACCGATTCCGAACCGGAGCCGGTGAAGAAGATGCGATCGAGCTTCGCATCCGCTCCGCCCGGCGCGATTGCGGCCAGCCGCTCGGCAAATTCAAAGGCAATCGGATGCCCCATCTGGAAGGACGGCGCAAAGTCGAGATCCAGGAGCTGGCGTTCGACTGCGGAGGCGATCTGCCGGCGCCCATGGCCGGCATTGACGCACCAGAGCCCTGCCGTGCCGTCCAGCACCCTGCGCCCATCGGTCGTGGTGTAGTGCATGCCATCAGCACTCGCCATCATGCGAGGGGCTACCTTGAACTGGCGGTTGGCGGTAAACGGCATCCAGTAGCTGTCGAGACTGGGGGCGTTCGGTTTCGAATGGGCGTCCATCGGCATCTCCTTTTGATGCGCCATAGCCGCCATGATTTCGAAGATCGAACAAGTCCTTTTCTTTCTCGGTTCAAGCCATTGAAAAATATGCTGCCATATGTGTATGTTTGCGATATTTCGAACAACTGAAACGGATCGGATATGTCGGTCGATATCGGAAACCGCCTTCGGCATGTGCGCATGCTGCACAACCTCTCGCAGCGCCAGCTCGCCAAACGCACCGGCGTCACCAATTCGACGATCTCGCTGATCGAATCAAACGCGTCGAACCCTTCGGTCGGCGCACTGAAGCGCATTCTCGACGGTATCCCTATCGGCCTTGCGGAGTTCTTCGCCTTCCAGCCGGAAAAACCGCGCAAGGCATTCTATGCGTCGGAGGAACTGACAGAGATCGGCAAAGGGCCGATTTCCTATCGCCAGGTCGGCGACAATCTCTTCGGCCGCAGCCTGCAGATCCTGAAGGAATGTTATCAGCCGGGTGCCGATACCGGCAAGGTTCCGCTGGTGCACGAAGGCGAGGAAGGCGGCGTGGTGCTTTCGGGCCGACTGGAAGTGACTGTTGATGACGAGCGCCGCATTCTCGGCCCCGGCGACGCCTATTATTTCGAGAGCCGCCGCCCGCACCGTTTTCGCTGCGTCGGCCCCGTCCCCTGCGAGGTCATCAGCGCCTGTACGCCGCCGACCTTCTGACACACTGTGTGGGACGAATTGTTTCATCCCGGTCGAAGGTGTGATTTGATACCGCTCGAACCCAAGGAGATACGCCATGCCGACATCGGTCCGGATCGAAAACCAGTCTCTTGCCGTCGATGTCTCCTCGCTCGGCGCGGAAATGCAGGCGTTGAACAGCAAGGACGGCCGATCCTGGCTCTGGAACGGCGATGCGACCTATTGGGGCGGGCGGTCGCCGGTTCTCTTCCCGATCGTCGGCAAGGCTCCCGGAGACCGGCTCGGCATTGACGGACAGGATTATCCCATGGGCCAGCACGGCTTTGCCCGGCGCAGCGAATTTGTCCTGGCGTCCTCAACGGCTACCGCCTGCCGGCACGAACTCGTCGCTTCCGAGGCGAGCAAAGCGATCTACCCTTTCGACTTTCGGCTGATCGTGGAGCACTCCCTTGACGGCAACCGGTTGACGGTTGCGGCCGAGGTGACCAACGCGGACAGCCGCGGCCTGCCCTTTGGCATCGGCTTTCACCCGGCCTTCGTCTGGCCGCTTCCCGGCGCAGAAGGCAAGCCGCATTCTGTGATGCTCGACAATGGCAGCGAGCCGCCGCTGGCGCAGCTGGAAGGCGGATTGATCAAACCCGGCCACCTGCCCTCGCCTTTCGAAGCCGGACAACTAGTTCTGCAATCGGAGATGTTCGAAAACGACGCGCTGATCTTTTCAAAAGGAGCAGGAACAGGCCTTCGCTATGGACCAGACGGCGGACCCGCACTGCACTTCACCTTCGAAAACCTGCCCAACCTGGCGCTCTGGACGAAGCCGAGCGCACCCTTCCTCTGCGTCGAACCATGGCACGGAACGGCCGCCGAAATTGGTCGCTCGAACGACATCATGGAGCGGCCCTACAGCCAGATGCTCGCGCCCGGCGGCATGGCGCGGTTCTCGTTCACCGTCGAAATCCCGGCCTGATCGGCAGCCTCACGCCTTCTCGGAAAAGATCGGGTCCTTGGTGAACATGCCGCCCTGATAGAGCGAGAGCGGCGAGGATGCCGGCGGGCGGCCAACCGTGGCTTCGAGTTCGGCCCTGAATCTTTCGGCATTGTCGCGTGGCTTCCAGCCGAGATAGGCGGCGTGCGAATTGTCCCACCAGCGGCTGTCATTGTCGGAGATGCCCCAGATGATCGGGCAGCCGAGCATCGGCGCGCGGAAGATGCAATCGATCATTTCCTCGAAATCGCCATAGGACATCCAGGTGGAGAGCATGCGGTGATTGCTCGGCCGCTCCATGCAGCTGCCGATCCGCACCAGCGCCGTCTCCTGCCCAAACTTCTCGAAATACATGCGCGCCAAGGCTTCTCCGAAACATTTGGAGACGCCATAGAGACCATCCGGCCGCATCGGCGCCGTAGCGTCGATATGCTCGTCCTGCCGATAGAAGCCGACCGTATGGTTGGAGCTGGCAAACAGAATGCGCGGCATGCCATGGGCACGGGCTGCCTCGTAGAGATTGTAGAGGCCGAGCAGATTGGCATTGAGGATCTTCGAAAACTTGTCCTCGACCGAGATGCCGCCGAGATGGACGATGCCGTCGCAGCCTTCGACGAGTTTCATCACCGCATCGGCATCACCGAGATCGCAGGTGACAAGCTCCTCGTTTGCCGCAGCCTCGCCCAGGTCGGTGATATCGGACAAGCGCACCGTCTCGGCGAAACGGCTCATGCGCGCCCGCATGGCACGCCCCAACCCACCGGCGGCGCCGGTTACCAGAAGTCTTTTCACGCAATTCCTCCCGAAGCATCAAGCGCCTGTGACGCCGTAAACATAAAAGCCATCATACAGGTTGCTGGATTTGCGTCAACAAGTCGGATATACAGGGTCGAGTCAGGCTCAAAAACTTGACAGACGACCACAGACAGCCTCACTTGGGCTGCACGGCGTCGGCGGGGAGGAAATGCACGCATGGGACTTCAGGCCAAGACCGAGAAGCCGAAAAGCGAAACAGGAACGCTGACAGCGCGGCTGGGCGAAAACCTGCGCCGGGCAATTACATCAGGCCAGTTTCCACCCGGAAGTAAACTGCCGAGCGAATCGCAGTTGAGCGAAGCCCATGGCGTCAGCCGCACCGTCGTGCGCGAAGCCATCGCCACCCTGCGCTCCGACAGGCTCGTGGAAACCCGGCAGGGTGCAGGCGTCTTCGTGCTGGAAGCAACAGCGACCGCCTCACTTCCCCTGCTTTCGGTTCAAAACCTTGATCCTGCTCGCGTTTCCTCGATGATTGAACTTCTGGAACTGCGCACCGCTGTCGAGGTGGAGGCCGCAGGCCTTGCAGCGCTTCGCCGCTCGCCAGCCCAGGAGGAGGCTATTCTCGATCGCCACTATGCCGTGCGCGCGTGCCTGGATGCCGGCGCCTCGACCAGCGAGGCGGACTTTGCGCTGCACCTCGCCATTGCCGAGGCCACCAACAATCCGCGCTTTCGCGAGTTCCTTGCCATGATCGGCAAGGGCGTCATTCCGCGTGCCGCCCTGCGCAATGATGATTCGGAACACGACCAGACGGCCTACATCCGCCTGATCGACAACGAGCACAATGCCATTGTCGTGGCCATATCGAACGGTGACGAGGAAGCCGCACGCGAGGCCATGCGTCGCCATCTGCGCGGCAGTCAGGCCCGTTACCGCGCGCTTTTGCGAGAACAGCGTCAACCTGTATGATGACTTCTTGACACCTGTCTGCTGACCATATAGGACAAGCATGCCGGAGGAGGCATCAAGAGGAATTCAAGTATGACGCCGCAAGAGATCAAGGCCGCGCTGGGCGCTGGCCTGTTGTCCTTTCCTGTCACGCATTTTGATGCGGAGGGAAAATTCCAGCCCGAGAGCTACCGCCGCCATGTCGAATGGCTGTCCGGCTTCGATGCCCCGGTCCTGTTTGCCGCCGGCGGCACCGGAGAGTTCTTCTCGCTTTCGCCCAATGAAGTTCCCGAAATCGTCCGGGCCGCGAAGGAAGCATCCGGCAAGACGGCGATCGTATCCGGCTGCGGCTATGGCACCGACATGGCCGTAGACCTTGCCCGCTCGATCGAAAAGGCTGGCGCCGACGGCATTCTGCTTCTGCCGCATTACCTGATCGATGCCCCGCAGGAAGGCCTGTACGTTCACGTCAAACGCGTCTGCCAGTCGGTCGGCATTGGCGTCATGGTCTATAACAGAGACAACTCGATCCTGTCCTGCGAAACACTCCAGCGTCTCTGCGACGAATGCCCCAATCTCGTCGGCTTCAAGGACGGCACCGGCGATATCGGCCTGATCCGCCAGATCACGGCCACCATGGGCGACCGATTGACTTATCTCGGCGGCATGCCGACGGCGGAACTGTTCGCCGAAGCCTATCTCGGCGCCGGTTTCACCACCTATTCATCCGCCGTGTTCAATTTCGTGCCCGGCTTGGCCGTCGAGTTCTACAAGGCGCTGCGCAGCGGCGATCGCACACGCTGCGAAACCATTCTCAAGGACTTCTTCTATCCGTTCATGGCGATCCGCGCCCGCCGCAAGGGCTATGCTGTCGCCGCCGTCAAGGCCGGCGTTCGCCTGCAGGGCTTCGATGCCGGCAAGGTCCGCGCGCCGCTCGACGACCTGACGCGGGAAGAAGAAGAAATGCTCGACAAGCTCATCGGCCCCTGGAAGCGGTGAGGAAAGCATCAAGATGAAAATCGTTGCCGTTCGCACCCATCTGCTGGAGCACCGCCTGTCGGTCCCGTTCGAAAGTGCCTCGATGCGCTTCGACCGCCGCGCGCATGTTCTGGTGGAAGTGATCTGCGACGACGGTACCATCGGCTGGGGCGAATGCCTCGGCCCGGCCCGGCCGAATGCGGCCGTGGTTGCCGCCTATACGCCCTGGCTGATCGGCGAAAATCCTCTGGAAAACGAAAAGCTCTGGGCACGCCTCTATAATGCCCTGCGTGACCAGGGCCAGCGTGGCCTCGCCATCACGGCACTGTCCGGCATCGACATCGCGCTCTGGGATATCAAGGGCAAGCATTTCAGCGTGTCGGTTTCCACCTTGCTCGGCGGACGCTTCCGCGAGAGCGTGCGCGCCTATGCCACCGGCAGCTTCAAGCGCGATGGCGTCGACCGCATAGAGGACAATGCGCAGGAAGTCGCCCGCCACCGTGCCGACGGCTTTCATGCCGCCAAGATCAAGATCGGTTTTGGCGTCGAGGAAGACCTCGCCGTCATCCGCGCCGTGCGCGATGCGGCGGGGCCTGACATGCGGCTGATGATCGATGCCAATCACGGTTATGACGTGATCGAGGCCGTCCGTCTCGGCCGCGCGGCCGCGCAATACGACATCGACTGGTTCGAGGAACCGGTGGTGCCCGAACAACTCGGGGCCTACCGCGAGGTTCGTGCGGCCCAGCCGATCCCGGTTGCCGGCGGCGAAACCTGGCACAGCCGCTGGGGCATGCGCGAACCGGTCGAGACCCGCGCCGTGGATATCCTGCAGCCGGATCTTGCCGGCGTCGGCGGCTTCACCGAAGCCAAGCGCGTTGCCGATATGGCGGCGCTGCACGGCATCCGCGTCGTTCCGCATGTCTGGGGCACGGCTGTTCATATTGCGGCTGCGCTGCAGTTCATGGCGGCGATGATTCCAAACCCGGTGCGCGTCAACCCGATCGAACCGATCCTCGAATTCGACCGCACTGACAATCCCTTCCGCCAGGCCGTCATCCGCACACCGATCGAGCATGTGAACGGGGTCGTGACCATCCCGGATGGTCCCGGCCTCGGCATCGAGATCAACCGCGATGCGCTGGCGCAGTTCCGCATGGGAGACGCCTGATGATCGTCCGGCCACTCACGGGACGCGCCCTGAAGTTTCCGCTGCCACGCGGCGCGGTCGATACGCAGATGCACATGTATCTCCCCGGCTTTCCCGCCCTGCCCGGCGGGCCACCTTTGCCCGGCGGCACGCTTCCGGATGCCGCCCAGTATCGCCAGTTCATGTCCTGGTTCGGCATCGAGCGGGTGATCATCACCCAGGGCAATGCCCATCAGCGCGACAACGCCAATCTTGTCGCCTGCCTCGCCGAAATGGGCTCCGTCGCCCGTGGCGTTGCCGTCATCGACGGTGACACACCGGATGGTGAACTCGACACCTTGTCAGCAGCCGGCGTGATCGGCGCGCGGATCATGGACCTTCCGGGTGGCGCGGTCGGGCTCGATGCACTGGAAGCGATCGATGCCCGCGCCAGCATTCGCGGCTGGATGGTTGCCGTGCAGTTCGACGGCAGCAATATTCTCGAACACGAAACACGGCTCGCCAAACTCAAGTCCCGCTGGGTGCTCGACCATCACGGCAAATTCTTCTCCGGGGTCACGCCGGACAGTCCGCAGATAGCCGCCGTCAAGCGGCTGATCGATGGCGGAAACTGCTGGTTCAAGTTTGCCGGGGTCTATGAATCGTCGAAGTCAGGCGCGCCGGACTATTCCGATGTCGCAGCCGTTGCCCGCGCCGTCGCAGCCTACGCGCCCGATCGCATCGTCTGGGGCTCGAACTGGCCGCACAATCTGGCGAAGACGACGGAAGATTATCCCGACGACGCAGCCCTTGCCGACACCGTTCTCGGCTGGCTGCCCGACGACAATGCCCGCCGATTGGCGCTGGTTGACAATCCCGAACAGCTTTACGGCCTTGCTCCGTTCCAGGGCCAGGGAGACTAAAACTGCCGGATACGAAGCGAGGAGGCTTCGGTCCTGTTTTCAAGGAGGAGAGAAACATGAAACTTGCGAAAACACTTTGCGCCGCTCTGGGCTTTGCCCTGGCCGCCGGCACCCTGCACGCGCAGGAAATCACCCTGCGGTCTGCCGATATCCATCCCGACGGTTATCCGACCGTCGAGGCGGTGAAATACATGGGCGAGCTCGTTTCCGAGCGCACCAAGGGCCGCATCAAGATCGAGGTGATGAACAACGCCACGCTCGGCAACGAGAAGGACACGATCGAGCAGACACGCTTCGGCGTTATCGACATGAACCGCGTCAACGCAGCGCCGTTCAACAATCTGGTTGCCGAAACGACCGTGCTCGGCCTGCCCTTCCTGTTCCGCTCGACCGAGCACATGCACAAGACGGTGGATGGCCCGATCGGTGATCAGGTCCTGGCCGCCTTCGAACCGCACGGCCTCATCGGCCTTGCCTTCTACGATTCCGGCGCACGCTCCTTCTATACGACCAAGAAGCCGATCGAGAAACTCGAAGACCTGAAGGGCATGAAGATCCGCGTCCAACAGTCGGATCTCTGGATCGCCATGATGGAAGCCTTCGGTGCCAATCCGACGCCGATGCCGATGGGCGAAGTCTACTCCTCGCTTGAAACCGGCGTCGTCGATGGTGCTGAAAACAACTGGCCGTCCTACGAATCTGCCCGCCACTTCGAAGTCGCCAAGAACTACACGCTCACCGAACATTCGCTGAACCCGGAAATCCTGGTCATCTCCAAGATCGCCTGGGACAAGCTGACGCCCGAAGACCAGACGGTTCTGCGCCAGGCAGCGAAAGATTCGGTCGGCAAGATGCGCGAACTCTGGTCTGCCCGCGAAAAGGTCTCGGAAGAAAAGGTCCGCGCCGCCGGCAACAATATCATCAAGGTCAACAAGGAGGAATTCTCCGCTGCGATGAAGCCGGTCTATGACCGCTTCGTCACCGACCCGAAGATGAAGGCCCTGCTCGAACAGGTCCAGGCCGTTCAGTAAAAAGCACCAGGGCCGGCCTCTCGATCGAGGGGCCGGCCTTTCTTTTCCGCATGCCTATGGGCGGCGGGTCATGGGAGGGAGTTTCAACAATGCGGCACTTCATGCTGGCCATCCGGCCCGCGCTGACCTGGCTCAGCCGGACAGCACTTTATATTTCCGGCGCCGGTATCGTCGCAATGACTGTTATCGTCGGCTGGCAGGTCTTCGCTCGCTACGTGCTCAATGACACGCCGAGTTGGGCCGAGCCCATGTCGCTGCAGCTCATGTCTTGGTTCATCCTTCTGGGCGCTGCCGTCGGCGTGCGCGAAAGCGTGCATCTCGGCCTCGATTATGTCCGCCACTATGCGCCGGCCCCCGTGCAGCGCTCGATGGACCTCCTGAGCCTCGGCCTGATCTTTCTCTTCGGACTGGCGATGAGTTTCTACGCAACGCTTTTGGCCATCGGCACCTGGACGGCCACCATTCCAGTCCTCGGCTGGCCCGGCGGTGTCGACTTCTTTCCCATGATCGGCGGCGGCGTGCTGATCGCCATCTTTGCCGCTGAACGTTTTCTCGATGTCGCGCTCGGCGAAGCCGTAGCCGCCGACGTTCTCGTACAGGAAGCCGCCTGATGGCCTATACCATTCTCTTCGGCACGTTCACCGTGCTCATGATGATCGGCATGCCGATCGCCTTTTGCCTCGGCATCGCCTCCGTCGCCACCGTGCTCTATATGGGCCTGCCGCCGATCGTCGTGTTCCAGCAGATGAATTCCGGCATGAACGTTTTCGCCATGATGGCGATCCCGTTCTTCATCTTCGCGGGCGACCTGATGGTCCGCGGCGGCATCGCCGCCCGGCTGATCCGTTTTGCTGCAGGCCTCGTCGGCCATATGCGCGGCGGTCTCGGCCAGGTCAACATCGTCGCCTCGACCCTGTTCGGCGGCATATCCGGCTCGGCCGTGGCGGATGCTTCCGCGGTCGGCGGATTGATGATCCCGCAAATGGCAGCCCGCGGCTACGATCGCAGCTACGCCGTCAACGTCACCGTCAATGCGGCCATCATCGCCCTGATGATCCCGCCGTCGCACAATATGATCCTCTATTCGATCGCCGCCGGCGGCAATGTCTCGGTGGCAGACCTGTTCACCGCCGGCATCGTTCCCGGCCTGCTGCTGGCAGCCGCATTGATGGTCACAGCCTACATCGTTGCCCGTCGGCGCGGCTATCCCGCCGAGCCCTTCCCCGGCCTGCGACGGCTCGGCTACTATTTCCTCGCTTCCATTCCGGGTCTGCTGCTCATCGCCATCATCTTCGGCGGCGTGCGCTCCGGCGTGTTCACCGCAACGGAAAGCTCCTGCATCGCCGTCTTCTACGCCTTGATCGTCGCGCTGCTCGTCTACCGCGAACTTGACTGGCATGGGTTCGTCGAAGCGGTCCTGCAGGCGGTGCGCACCACCGCCATGGTGCTGCTGGTCATCGGCACCGCTGCATCCTTCGGCTGGCTGATGTCCTTCCTGCAGGTGCAGCAGTCGATGGTCGTGCTGATCAGCGCGATTTCCGATAATCCCATTATCGTGCTTTTGATGATCAACGTCGCGCTGCTTCTGCTCGGCACCTTCATGGACATGGCGCCGCTGGTGATCATCTCGACGCCGGTGCTTCTGCCGATCGTCAAGGCCTTCGGCATCGATCCGGTGCATTTCGGCGTGGTGATGATCCTGAATGCCGGCATCGGCCTCAACACGCCGCCGGTGGGAACCGTGCTGTTCGTCGGCTGCGCGGTAGGTGGCATCTCGATCCGCGAGGCGATGCGGACGATCTGGCCGTTCTTCGGCGCTAGCGTCGCCGTGCTGCTGCTGGTCACCTATATCCCCGCGCTGTCGCTCTGGTTGCCGGCGCTGTTCAAATAAACGAGACACGCATTCAAAGCGCTGCGGGTGAAATAGCACCCCCAGCGCTCTTCCATCATGCGGGTATTTTGATATGACCGCGTCTTTCGAAGGAGAGAAGATGGCTGCGCGGGACCGATATTCGAGAAAGCTGGAATGCGCCCAATGCGGGCATTCGGGATTTGCGGACGTTTCTGAAGACGACGATCCCAGGCGCAAGACCCGTGGCTTCCAGGTCGATGCGATGCCGAAAGGCTTCGACACCGAATTCGCCGCCAGCAACCCGCTCAAGCACATCATTCGCTGCCGCTGCGGCCACAAATTCAAGTTCGAGCAGAAGACCGCCTACGCACCGTCCGGCGAGCCAAGGCGCTGAAAACCGGGCGACCAAAATGGCGGTCGCCCTGTCCTGCGTGATGGTCCGATCATCGGCGACCGGATCACCGCATCATTTGTTGGCCATCAGCCACATCTTGCCGGCCATGGTGATGCCGCGCGGATCGTTGGCCATGTCGTCTTCGAGGTGGGTGCGCTCCAGAAAGCCGAACTCTTCCAACTCATTCAGGGTGGTCGTCGTCAGGAACCTGATCTTCTGTGGACGCTCCTGAAAGCGATCGGTCTTCGCATAGGTGACCTTCGCGTCCTGATGGGTCCACTTCTTCGCCGGCTGCGGGAAAAGATTGCCTTCCTTGGCAAGCTTCAGCCCCCTGATCTGGACCGGCGTGAGTTCGAGCTTAATCATATTCTGTCCTTGGATAGGCTATCGATCTGAAATGGAAAAGGCCGCTGCAAGCGGCCGGAGATCTGGAGAAACGAATCTTGCGACGTCCGCAAGGGCGCAGAAAAGAGGCCCCAATCGGTCGGAGCATTGTTCAGTATCAGCAGTGTAGCATACTTAAACTGCGAATTGGCAGAATAGATTGGGACGCTGTGACGCACAGCCCAAGCGACGCAGGAACGGAAAGCTGCGCTACCGAAGCTCTTCAAACACCGATTCGACATACAGCCACGAACAGGCTAGGAACCTCCCATTGTCGGTTCTATCGCCCGTTTCCGTTTCACTTGCCTATAGCCCTTTCACTTGCCGATAGCCCTTTCATTTGCCCAAAGCCCTTTCACTTGAAAGTGGCGAGGACCGTTGCCAAATAAAGATCATCGACAAAGCGATCGCCGCCTGAAGAAGGTGCGGCATCCATAGTTCCGCTTTGCGCTCCACTCCCCCAACCGAACCGAACCGGACGGAAACGTCCCGATCGTTGTTATTCCGGAGACTCACATGTCAGCCATCAAACAGAATGCCGCGTCAGCCGATCAGGCCTACCAGCCGATTCCTTTCGCAAAGAAGCATCGGATTTCCGTCGAGGATGCCAAGGCCATCCTCGAAAAGCATGGTGCCGATCGCAAGTCTGCCGACAAGGAAGCCCGCCGCGTCGCCGTCTGACGCCGGCTTTCTCTTTTCAATCGCGACAGACGCCTGAGCGCTCAGGCGTCTGTCTCCACTTAAAGATCTCGGGTTTCAAAGGCCGGCGCGGGGATCCTTGCGCGACAATCTCCCGAGCAGATAATCGACTTCGGCACGCGCCAACTGCGAAAGCGCACTGCCCGGCTTGCGCTGTGCATCGCAGGCAATCGCCCCACGCTTCATCATCACATATTTGCGCACGGCAAGACCGATGCCCTGTTGATGCTCGTAGCGCAGGTAGGGAAGATGGGCATCGAACAGATCATGCGCCTTGTCGCGTTCGCCGCGGGCAGCCAGTTTCACCACATCGACGAGCATGTCCGGAAAGGCATATCCGGTCATCGCGCCATCGGCACCGCGCGCCATCTCGAAATCCAGAAACAGCCCGCCATTGCCGCAAAGAATGGAGATCGGTCGCATCGATCCGTCGTTCTGGAACCCGCGAAGCTGCGAGATCTTTTCCAGACCCGGCCAGTCCTCGTGCTTCAGCATGACGCAGGAAGGGTTTTCGGTGACGATCCGCCGGATGACCGATGGCGTCATCACGACGGAAAGCGTCAACGGATAGTCCTGCAACACGAACGGGATATCGCCGCCGATTGCCTCGCAGGCGCTGCCGAAATAGCTGACGATCTGATCATCGGTGCGCAAGGACGGCGGCGGCGCAATCATCACCGCCTGCGCCCCAGCCTCCATCGCAGCGTGGGAAAGGCTGCGCATGGCGGCAAATCCCGGCGCGGAAACGCCGACGATGACCGGCAGCCGCGTTCGACCGACAACGCGCTTGACGAAGTCCAGCGCCTCCGCCGCATCGAGCTTGGGTGCCTCGCCCATGATACCGAGGATCGTCATGCCATCGATGCCGCATGTTTCGTAGAAATCGACCATGCTGTCGACCGATGTCCAGTCGAGCCGGCCATCAGCCTGGAACGGTGTCGGTGCTATCGTATAGACACCATTTGTCTGTGGTCCGATCGCCATGTGATTTTCCTCCGGAACGGCCGCTATCTGTACCCCGGTGTTCCGGCAGGCAGCAAGTAGCGCATTCCGAGAAGGGGTGGCTGAGAGGCATGCGTTTATAGAGACAATTTATGACTACTTAATCTATGCAATTAGTTGACAATAAAATCGGCGCCATGCAGACTTGCGTTTCACGAGGCGTTTGGCCGCGCTAAACCGGACGCCGCGTTCAAGGATAGAAAGGAAGTCCATGACCCTTGCGCTCAGAATCGGCGATAGTTCCGCACCAGCGGCATCCATGTCCTCCAGCCCAGGCCAAACCTTATCCGAGGCCGATGCGTTGAGCCTAAAGCTTGCCATGCGGCAAATGGCGGGCGGCGTCTGCATTATCACCGCAGGACAGGGGCGCGAACGAACCGGCGCCACCGTCACATCGGCAACCGCCCTCTCGGTCGATCCGCCGACGATGATCGTCGCGATCAACCGTAGGTCATCGAGCTTTCCGACCATTCAGGCCTATGGCCACTTCTGCATCAACATCCTGTCGCACGACCAGCAGGCGATCGCCGATCGCTTCGCCGGCAAGAGTGGCCTCAAGGGGCCGGAACGCTACCAGCACGCGGAGTGGACCACATTGGCAAGCGGCGCGCCCGTTCTTCTCGATGCACTGGCCGCCATCGACTGCGCCGTCGAAGAAGTCATCGAGCGACACAGCCACGCGATCTTCATCGGCCGCGCGCTTTCGATCGGCACAAGGGAAACGACCCGGAGCCATCCTGAAGACACAGCAGACCCGCTTGTCTATGCCAACGGGCAGTACAGAACGTTCAGGACGGACAAAGGCTAGACCTTTCCATTCCGCAAGATATCACGCGGACGCACGGTATCCTACGCCGGAAACTCCGGCGCTGTGGTGGCTTCCGACTGCATTTCGGCTGGCCTGAAGCCGAGACCCGAGGTTGCGACCAGGGCTGCGGCCGTATAGGCCTGCGTGACGATCTCCGGCACCAGATCGATATCCGGGAGCGAGCCGAGACCGAGCGGGCCGACGGCAAACAGCAGGCCGCCGCCCCCGCCCTTTGGCGCCAGCAGCTCGCCCGAGCCCCTGACGGCGAGCCCGAGTTCGAGTTCGTCCTTTGCTGCAAGCCCGGTTTCAAGCAGTCCGGTGATCAGCGAATCGGCAAGATCCGGCGCGAGGCACCGGCAATCGATCACCTCGTCCGCGGCCAGCAGATCCTCGTTATCATGGCCCCGCCAGCGGACGACAAGGCCATCCTGCGTTCGCCGCAAGGCACGACCGCGTTTCATCTGTGTCATGCCCTCGGCCAGTTCGCGCTCCAGTCGCCCGTGCATATCCGGCGGCAGGCGGTTGCGATGACTGTCGTAGATGGCGCGCAAATGGCGGTTGAACTGGCGTTTCTCGTTTTGCGGAAGCGCCGACCACAACGATCGTGCGCGTTTGCGAAGCCCGTTCATGGCCGCCTGCCAGCCCCTGCCGTCGGCCTCTGCCTGCGCACAGACCTGCCGGACGAAACGCATGATTGCAGGCAGCTTTTTCGGCATGGCCTGAGCCGGAAACACCGGATCGGCGGAGAGGCGGGTGTGGGACTGCGGCAGAAAACCGCGGCGCGACAGGATGGTAATTTTGCCGGTAAACCCGGCATCGCGCAATTGCAGGACGCGGTCCACTGCCCTTAGCCCATTGCCGAGAACGACCACGTGTCGGGCATTGTCCAACGGGCGGGCTGGCGTGGCGATGCCGGAAGGCTGCGTGATCTCCGGCAAGGGGCCTCTGGCTCCATACCCCGTTGCGAGGAAAACAACATCGCAACGCAGGTCGCCGCCATCCTCAAGACCGACCAGGTAGCCGTCGTTTCCGGTCCGTCGAACATGCGTGGCGACGTTGTTCAGCATCTGGACGGTCACATCCCGCCGCTCGGCAAGCGCCTCGGAAAAACGCTGGTAGACATAATCGCTAAAAATCGCCTTCTGCACGAAGATCTGTCCGAACCCGGGGATCGCGGCCGGCACCGCCTGACGGAACTCCGGATTGTCCGTCAGCCAGTCGGTAAAATCGTCCGGCTCACCCGAAACCGAAAGGTCGCGAACGCGGCTGTTGAGGATTTCGGTGGAATGGGCCGAAGCCAGGGCCTGGCCACCGCTGATCGTCGAATGCGGGTCGAACAGCCGCAACTGAAACGGTCGCGTCACCGTCTTGAGCAGGGCGATCGCCATCATCATGCCGGAGAAACCACGCCCGATGACCGCGATCTGCAACAGGCCTTTCTCGTCTAAAAATGGCGTCGAAAGGCTGTGAACCGTCATATCATCTCCTCTCCGTCGAACCCGACGGGATGGTTGAACAATGGCACCCGGTTCAGAAGACACGGGCAGTTCACAAATACGCGGCATACTCTATAAAATTAATGGTATTAATGCCGAAAACGAATTTCGGTTCAAGCTGTTTCTGAACGCTTGAAATTCCCATTCATTGCCAGTCGCTTAGCCCGACGCTCAGGCGATCTGGCCCGGATCACGCCGGCGATCCATTCTGCGCAGGAAGGCTGCAAGATCGCCGCCGCCATGACGCAACTGCCGTTTGCGGGAGAGGACGGACATGATACGCGCCGCCGTGGATACGCTCATTTCGTCGAGCGGGCTGTCGCCGCTCCAGGGCCGCGTCAGGCGTTCCCTGATCGCCCCCAGGAGATTGCCCGGCAGGATGTCGGTGCAATCGCGCATATGATCGAAAACCAGGCTGATCGGAAGGACATTGCCTTCGAACATGACGACCGGCTCCGTGGAACCGTCGTCCCAGTCGTCAAAGCTGTCGACTGCATCCCGGAAGAGTTCGTGAAGGGTGATGGGGGCGTGCCCCTCATGAAGCTGTGGCAAGTGCGGCATCCAAAATCCTCCCACGTGATGTGTTCAGTTTCCGCGCTTTGGCCGTCGGGGACCCTCTGGTCACCAAGACCGGCAATGTGGAAACGTGAACACGGGACACAGGTTCCGACCAGGCGCCATAAATCTTCCAAGTCTATGGAAATACTTGCATTTATTTCTGGTGCTTATTCGGAGCGAGGCCCTGGTGCCGGACATGGTCTTCCGGCACACGATGTATTCACCAAAAGCCGGATGCGGACGTGCCGCCGTTGCAAAGCGTGATGGTCTACCCGTCAGCCCCTACTCGTGCGCGTCGGCCTTGCCCATGGCCCAATAGCCGGATGTCTTGGTCCACTCGAGCGGATGACCGCGTTCATTGACCATGTAGTCCCGCAGAGCCCGCATCACCGATGCTTCGGCGGCGATCCACAACAAGGTTTCCGGCTGCAATTCGACCGTCTTCAGCAGTGCGAGGAGGGCTGCCGGATCGGATGCCTGATCAAGCGGACGGCACGCCCAGAGCATCGTCAGATCCGCTGCCGTTTCGAACGTCTGGCGGTCGTCAAGATCGGAAACGGCAACGATGCTGGTGATCCGGTGGTCCGAACCTGCTTCCTCGATACGCCGGCCGATGGCCGGCAGCGCCGTCTCGTCGCCGATCAACAGAAAGCGCTTCACCCGTTTCGAAATGATCGCCGACCCGCGGGGACCACCGATTTCGAGTGTGTCGCCGACACGGGCATCGAGCGCCCAGCGGGTTGCCGGTCCGGCGTCATGCACGGCAAAATCGATGACGAGGCAACGCGATGCGTTGTCGTACTGCCTTGGTGTGTAGTCGCGGCGTTCGATTTCGCCGGATGCCGTCGGAATGAAAATCTTGACGTGATCGTCCGCCCCTAGGCTGACGAAATCGGACAGGTCCTCTCCGCCGAAGCGGATGCGCAGCATGCCCGGCGTCAGCCGTTGGATGGCTGTCACCGTCAGGACACGCCGCTTCAATTCATGGCGGACGCGCTCGACAAGAGGGGATGCGATCGTGGAATTGGGGGAATCGACGTGTGTCATACCTATCCTTTTGAGGGTTCTCGACACCGCTTCTGCAGGACACATCCGCGCAGACCGATGGCGCAAAGTCGCTTGATCACAGGCGTTGCGTGACGTTCACGCTGACGTGCCCGGATCAATGCCCAAGCCTATGGCGCCGTTCTAAATTCAGCCCTGCCGTGTCGCAAGTCGATTCCCGACGGCCGCGATCACAATTTGTTGACTATTATACTCATGTTTTATTGCCACCCGAAACACGCCGAGGGGCATCCGCATATCAGATTCAAGCGATAGCGAAGCGCGTGACGCGATGACGAATAAAGGAAATGGAGGATGTGTGCATGCAGGGAAAGAATGGTGCCCCATGCCGGAATCGAACCAGCACTCCTTTCGGAACTCGATTTTGAGTCGAGCGCGTCTACCAGTTCCGCCAATGGGGCACGGGATCGTTGCGGTAGCAAATTGCGTTTACACGAAGGCTTTCGGGCGGGTCAACCGGGATTTTGCCGGGACGCAGGCCGGAATCACAAAAGCGTGCTCTTCGCACCTGCAGCAAAGACATTTACAGGCCGGCCATTCCTGCCTAAAAGGCTTGGACTTCAATGGGAGCCTGCGCATGCTTCGACGCCTTTATGACTGGACCATGTCGCTTGCCGCCCGCAAATCTGCGGAAACCTGGCTCGCGGTGATCGCCTTCATCGAAAGCTCGGTCTTTCTCGTTCCGGCCGACGTCCTGTTCCTGCCGATGGCGCTTGCCCGGCCGGAGCGCGCCTGGCGCTATGCTCTCATCGCAACCGTCGCCTCCGTGCTGGGCGGTATCGCCGGCTGGTATCTCGGCCATTATGCCTATGAGGCCATCGCCAAGCCTGTGCTCGAATTCTACGGCAAACTCGAAGCGTTCGAGACAATGAAGGCCACAGTCGGCTACGAGATGCTGGTGCTGCTGCTGATCACGTCCGGGCTTTCGCACCTGCCGCCGATCAAGGTGGTCACGATCCTCGCCGGCGCGATCAACATCAATCTCGGACTTTTCATCATCACGGCGATCATTGCCCGCGGCGCGCGTTTCTTTTTTCTCGCCTGGCTGCTGCGGCGCTATGGCGAGGAAATCCGCGATTTCATCGAGAAACGTCTCGGCATGATCGCCGCCGTCTGCGCCGGCGTTCTCATCCTGCTGTTCATTGCCTATCGCGTGTTCATGTGAGCCAACATCCGGAGTTCCGCGTGAGCGACACCAGCAGCCAGACCAGCACAGGGCTTTTCCCGTCGCTTGCCGCCACCTTCGGCATGGCCGGCACGGTCGGAGGGGCGCTTGCCTTCGAACATCTTGGCGGCTACATCCCCTGCGCGCTCTGCCTGCTGCAGCGAGACCCCTACTATTACAGCCTTCCGCTCGGCATTCTCGCTGTTCTCAGCGTGGTTCTGAAACTGCCCGCCTGGACGACACGCGTGCTTCTCCTTGTGATCGGCATCGCCATGCTGATCGGTGCCGGCATCGGCGTCTATCATGCCGGCGTCGAATGGCATTTCTGGGAGGGGCCCGCGACCTGCGCGACATCGGCCCAGGGCGTCTCCTCGAATGTCGGCGATCTTCTCGGTGACCTCGACAGCAAACACGGCCCGTCCTGCACCGATGCGGCGCTTCGCGTGCTGGGTCTTTCCTTTGCCGGATGGAACGTCATTGCCAGCCTGATCCTGGCCGCCATTGCGCTGCGGGGCGCCGCCAAAGTCCGCCGCTGAACAGTAAGTGCATCTTGACGAAAAAAGGCGCCGCTCGGGCGCCTTTGTCTTTTACGGCTGCAGTTCGACATCCCAGTAGAGATAGTCCATCCAGCTTTCATGCAGGTAATTCGGCGGAAAGAGCCGGCCGTTGTTGTGGAGATCCTGCACGGTCGGGTGATAAGGCTTCTGGTGCGGGAACATGCCGGCGAGCCGCGGCAGCTTGCCGCCCTTGCGCAGGTTGCAGGGCGAGCAGGCGGCGACGACGTTTTCCCAGGTGGTCTGCCCGCCACAGCAGCGCGGAATGACATGATCGAAGGTCAGATCGTCGGGCGAGCCGCAATACTGGCACTTGAACTGGTCACGCAGGAAGACGTTGAACCGTGTGAAGGCCGGGTGGCGGGACGGCTGCACATAGCTCTTGAGGCAGACGACACTCGGCAGGCGCATGGAGAAACTGGGCGAGGAAACCTGATGATCGTATTCGGCCAGGATATGCACACGGTCAAGGAAAACGGCCTTGATCGCGTCCTGCCAGGACCACAGCGACAAGGGGTAATAACTGAGCGGCCGATAGTCAGCGTTCAACACGAGCGCTGGTAGGGCCTGCGGTGAGACTGCAATCGTCAAGCCAGTAAACTCCTGCTCGATTCGGCATCTGTACCTTCTATATTAGGCGCGTTGCGTCAGGATTGTGAAGCCAAAAGGAAAAAGGAAACAAAAGATTCGCTTTTTCCTTCAGGCTGTCGCCGGCAGTCCGTCGCGACGCATTTCACGCGCATAATAGGCCCAGAAAAGTCGTGCCGCTACGCTGCGCCACGGCGCCCAGACCTGGGTCAGCATATCGAGGTCCCGGGCCGACGGCTTGGCTTCGAGCAGGAGCGCGTGGCCAACGGCGTTCTGCAGCGCGACATCGCCGACCGGAAAGACATCCGGGTGGCCGGCACAGAACAGAAGATACACCTCTGCCGTCCAGCGGCCGACCCCCTTGATGGCAGTCAGTTCGCGGATCGCAACGGCCCCATCCACCGCGCAGATCGCCTCAAGATCGAGTTCGCCGGCGATCACCGCTTCGGCCACCCGCTTGAGCGTCTCGGCCTTGGCGCGCGAGAGACCGGAAAACCGGCAATCCTCATCGGTCATGGCGACCACCGCGGGTGCGGCAATCGTACCCAACATGTCTTCCAGCCGCCGCCAGATCGCCTCGGCACTGGCTTTGGAGACCATCTGCGACACGATAATGTTGGCAATACCGCGATAGCCGGGCGCGGCGCGCCTGAGCGGCACCGGCCCCGCCTTGGCGATGACGGCTTTGAGACGTGCATCGAGCATGACCAGCCCTTCCAGGCCGGAAGCGATATCCTCGTGGGCACGAATGATCCGCATGGCTGAAACCTCCAGCGAAACCGGCAGCCGACATCGGGGGCTGAGAACCGTCGCTGACAAAACAAGTGACCGGCAGGCCGCTTCCATGCCAAGAAGAGACCATGAACACGACTTTGTCAAAGCCGCCGGTCTTCCGTTTTGCTCCGAGCCCGAACGGCCTGCTGCATCTGGGGCATGCCCTTTCCGCCCTCCTGAACCAGGACATGGCCACGGCTAAGGGTGGCCGGTTGCTGCTGCGCATCGAGGACATCGATCCGGCGCGCTGCACGCCGGAATTCGAGGCGGCCATTCTGGAAGACCTCGCCTGGCTCGGCCTCGACTGGGAAAAACCCGTGCGCCGGCAATCCGACCATCTCGATCTCTACCGCGAGGCGCTCGGCAAGCTGGTCAAGATGGGCGTGGTCTATCCGGCGTTTCTCACGCGTGGCGCCATCAAGACGATGGTCGAGACCTTCGAGCAACGGGGCAAGACCTGGCCCCGTGACCCCGAAGGCGCAGCGCTCTATCCGCCCGAGGAGCGCGGATACTCGCAGGCCCAGCAACAGCGCATGCTGGCGTCGGGCAAGCAGCATGCCTGGCGGCTTGACGTGGCAAAGGCACTTGCCATGATCGGCGGGCCGCTTGCCTGGCAGGAAACCGGAAGCGGACCGAAGGGAGAGACCGGCCTCATCACGGCAGACCCGGCCGCATGGGGCGACGTCATCCTGTCACGGGCCGATGCGCCGTCGAGCTATCATCTGTCGGTGGTGCTTGATGACGCGCTGCAAGACATTACCCATGTCGTGCGCGGGCAGGACCTGTTCCAGGCGACCGCGGTGCACCGCTTGCTGCAGCGGCTCCTCGACCTGCCGGAACCCGTCTACCATCATCACCGGCTGATCCTCGGGCCGGACGGACGTAAACTGTCGAAGAGCAATCGAGATACCGGCATAGCAGCGTTGCGGGTTGAAGGCATGACGCCCGAAGACGTTCGCAGGACGGTTCTATAGGACCGTTTCGACCGGCTGCTTGGCTGGCGGTTCTTCCACTTCCCTGGTGCCCCTGAAGCTGCGGATCACCATGCGCTTCACCTTGTATTTCATGATCGCGGCGTTGATCTCCGCGCCGAGGATGAAAATCACGCCGACGATATAGAGAAAAACCAAGGCGATCATGATCGATGCGAGGCCGGCATAGGTCGAAACATAATTGGCGAAGGATGCAAGGTAGGAGGCAAAGAGATAGGCCCCCACCGACCAGGCCGTCAGCGTCAGGATGATGCCGGGCAATACGTCCATGATCTTGCGGCGACCGTCTGGAAGCCAGAGATGGCTGACGATCAAACCGGTGGTCAGCATGACGAAAACGCCGGCCAGGCTCCAGCTGTCGAGCAGGCTCAAAAGATTGTTGAACAGCGGCAGATAGGTTCCGGCATAGCGCAGCGCAAGCGGCACGGCGACGAGCAGGAGGCTGACGATAGCCAGAACCAGCACGCCTGCCAGCACGAAGGCAAGACTTGCGATCCGCGTCTTGTACCAGGCGCGGCTCTCCGAAACCCGGTAGGCGCGATTGAGCGAGACCCGTAGCGCCTCGACGCCATTGGACGCGAAATAGGCGGCCGCCAGCACGGAGATCGTCAACAAGCCGCCGCGCGGGATGGTCAGCACCTGCACGACCTCGTCGGAAATCGGCTTGGCGATCGATTCCGGCCAGGTATCGAAGATGAAATGGACAGCCGTGACCGCGAACTGGTCGGCACCGAGAAAACTGCCGAGCGCCGTTCCAAAGATCAGGAAGGGAAAGATCGCCAAAAGCGTCGACAGCGCGACATGGCTTGCCATCGCCCAGCCATCATCCTCGCTGAAATGCCAGACAGCGTCGAAGATGACCTTCCAGGCGATTTGAATGACGGCCGGCATCCTGTCTCCAATTGTCTCTTGTTGTCTCTTGGCGCTATTCAATTGTAACCCATTCCCGAATATGGGAAACCGGGCAGAAATGTCTACGGGAACAGGCCGAATGATCGACAGACCCAGCATAATCGTCACCGGCTGCTCCTCGGGCATCGGCGCCTTCTGCGCGCGCGCCCTCAAGGCAGACGGCTGGCGGGTCTTTGCGACGGTTCGCCGCACCGACGACCTTCAGGCGCTGGAGGTTGAGGGTATCGAGGCCTTCCTGATGGATTATACCGAACCCGAGACCATGGCCGATCTCGTCGAGCAGGTTTTTGCGCGGACCGGCGGACGGCTCGATGCGCTGTTCAACAATGGCGCCTATGGCCAGGCGGGCGCCGTCGAAGACCTGCCGACGGAAGCGCTGCGGATACAGCTGGAAACCAATGTCATCGGCTGGCATGACCTGACACGACGGGTCATCCCGGCGATGCGGGCACAGGGGCATGGACGGATCGTCCAGTGCTCATCCATTCTCGGCATCGTGCCGTATAGATGGCGAGGCGCCTACAATGCCTCGAAATTCGCGCTGGAAGGCCTGTCGCTGACGATGCGGATGGAACTGGAAGGCAGCGGTATCGAGGTCAGCCTCATCGAACCGGGGCCGATCGCGTCGCGCTTCACGGCGAATGCGATCACCCACATCGAACGGCACATCGACCTGAAGGGCTCGGTGCATGCCGCAGACTATGAAAAGCAGATGCGCCGGCTGCGCGGAGAAGGCAAACCCGCAAGCGGCAAACTCGAACCCGATGCGGTCTACGACGTTCTGAAACACGCCCTGACGGCTAAGAAGCCAAGACCGCATTACATCGTGACCCGGCCTGCCCTGCAAGGTGCCCTGTTGAAGAAGCTCCTGCCGGCCGGCCTGTTTTATCGCATTATCGGCCGTCTCGGCTGATCGCAAAGGCAAAGGTACTTGTCGCATGTCCAGTTTTCTTACCGGCCTGACGCTGCTCGTCATGGGCCTCGTCGTTATCGTCCTCATCCGCGGCCTCATGCACATGGCAAAGGGCGGCAGCGGCAGCACCTCGAACAAGCTGATGCAGGCGCGCGTCCTCTTGCAGGCCATTGCCATCGCCCTGATCATGCTGACATTGTGGATTACCGGCGGCGGACGCTGACGGACGAGAACGGCATCATGGTCAAGCTCAACAAGATCTACACGAAGACCGGCGACGACGGCACGACGGGCCTGGCGACCGGTCCGCGGCGCCTGAAATCGGACCTGCGCGTCGACGCTTACGGCACCATCGACGAGACCAACTCGGTCATAGGGCTGGCGCGGCAATACATGGTGGACATGGCCGACCTCGACGCCATGCTGATGCGGATCCAGAACGACCTCTTCGATCTCGGCGCCGATCTGGCGACACCGGACACGGGCGAAGTGATGGAATACGAGCCGCTGCGCATCGTTTCGGCGCAAGTCGCGCGGATCGAGGCGGAAATCGACCTGTTGAACGCCGATCTCGAGCCCTTGCGCTCCTTCGTCCTGCCGGGCGGCGGAAAGGCGGCGGCCACGCTGCATATCGCCCGCACGGTCGCCCGCCGCGCCGAGCGGCAGATGGTCGAACTATCCCGCCTGCCCGGCGAAATCGTCAGCACGGTGGCGCTCGAATACATCAACCGCCTTTCGGATTTCCTGTTCGTCGCGGCGCGCTGGACCAACGACAAGGGCCGCGCAGATGTGCTTTGGGTTCCGGGGAAAAACAGGTAAAGTCGCTGAAAATCTCAGCGCCTTCAGGGGACAGCATGTTCATACCGCTGCACGACGCGAATTCCCTGAAACACATCAAGCTGCAATATGTGACGATCAGCCTGATCCTCATCAACGTGATCATCTGGCTGATCACCGGGCCGGTGCTGGCGCCGGAGGCCTTTTCAAACGCCGCCGTGGTCGGGCTCGGATATATTCCGGCCGTCGTCTTCGACTATGCCACATTGGAGCCCGGACTGGTGCTGGTGCCTGACGAGGCGACCTACATCACCTATGCCTTCCTGCACGGCGATTTCTGGCATCTGGCCGGCAACATGCTGTTTCTCTGGGTGTTTGGCGACAATGTCGAGGATGCGCTTGGGCATGTGCGCTTCCTGATCTTCTACCTGCTATGCGCCGCCGCCGGCGCCTTCCTGCACGGCCTGATCGACGTGGAATCGCAGGCGCCGCTGATCGGCGCGTCGGGTGCCATCTCCGGCGTCGTCGCCGCCTATTTCCTGCTGCATCCGAAGGTCCGCGTCTGGGTGCTGGTGCTGTTCCGTATTCCGTTGCCTCTGCCGGCGGTCATTCCGCTCGCCTTCTGGATCGGCCAGCAATTTTTCATGCTGCTGATCGATCCTTCAAGCGGGGTCTCCTGGGGTGCCCATGTCGGCGGCATCCTGGCCGGTGCAGTGCTGGTTGTCATTTTGCGACGCCGCGGCGTGCCCTTGTTCGACCGGACGATCGTCAGTCCAAGGGCTGTCGAGCATATCCAGGCCACGCCTTCGGAAGCAGCGGTGCCGGTCGAGACCAAACAGGATCGTCCCAGCCCCTGGGGCAGACCAACCTGACGAGGGCGCTACCGACGCGCTGAACGCGACGCGCTCGCGACGGCATGACACCTTCAATTGGAAACGATAGTGAGATGAAATTATGCAGCATATTGAATGCGCTATACCGCCGTGCCCGACACGCGGCGCTGTATTGGACGCAGGTGACTGCTGAGTAAGCCGCGTGCCTCTGCCCGTCGGTGATCACTCGATCCAGCGAGTCCAGCACAGGATTTTATTGACGTGTACGTAAAGGTAATTTAATTTGCCCGTCTACAGCCACATGCCGCATCCGAGCAAAGATTGTAATTCCGGAAAAAACGCGTATCGATGTCGCCAACCGACAATCAGGCCGCTTAGTTAAAGCGCATTTTGCTGCAAACGTATTGAAGGAAGGATTCCATGAAAGTTCTGGTCACCGTAAAGCGGGTTGTTGACTACAACGTCAAGATCCGCGTCAAGCCGGATGGTTCCGGCGTCGAGCTTGCGAATGTGAAGATGTCGATGAACCCGTTCGACGAGATTTCCGTCGAGGAAGCGCTTCGTCTGAGGGAATCCGGCAAGGCTTCGGAAGTGGTGGTCGTTTCGGTGGGTCCGGCCAAGGCCGAAGAAACGCTGCGCACGGCGCTCGCCATGGGCGCGGATCGCGCAATCCTGATCGAGACCGAAGATCAGGTCGAGCCGCTGGCCGTTGCCAAGATCATCAAGGGTGTGGCGGAAGCCGAACAGCCCGGCCTGATCATCGTCGGCAAGCAGGCGATCGATGACGATTCGAACCAGACCGGCCAGATGCTGTCCGCCCTTCTCGGCTGGGCGCAGGGCACCTTTGCCTCGAAGATCGAGATCGGCGATGGCAAGGCTGCCGTCACCCGCGAAGTCGATGGCGGCCTGCAGACCATCGAGATCACGCTGCCGGCGGTCGTCACCACCGACCTGCGTTTGAACGAGCCGCGCTACGCCTCGCTGCCGAACATCATGAAGGCGAAGAAGAAGCCGCTCGACAAGAAGACACCGGCTGATTTCGGTGTCGATACGACCGCCCGCCTCAAGGTGCTGAAGACCGAGGAGCCCTCGGGCCGCAAGGCTGGCATCAAGGTCAAGTCGGTCGCTGAACTCGTCGACAAGCTGAAAAACGAAGCCGGCGTCCTCTAACGTCCAGAAAAGGAGACTAACATATGGCCATTCTTCTTCTGGCTGACCACGACAACGCAACGCTTTCCGACCAGACAGCCAAGGCCCTAACGGCCGCTTCCAAGATTGGCGGCGACGTCCATGTGCTGGTCGCAGGCTCGGGCGCCAAGGCCGCAGCCGATGCCGCTGCAAAACTGTCCGGCGTTGCCAAGGTTCTGCTCGCCGAAAGCGACGACCTTGCCAACAATCTCGCAGAGCCCTTGGCAGCCCTGATCGTTTCGCTGGCCGGCGCCTATGACACGATCATCTCGGCGGCAACCTCGACCGGCAAGAACGTGCTACCGCGCGTTGCCGCCCTGCTCGACATCGCCCAGATTTCGGAAATCACCGAGGTTGTCTCGGCTGACACCTTCAAGCGCCCGATCTATGCCGGCAACGCCATCCAGACGGTGCAGTCGTCAGAGGGCAAGAAAGTGATCACCGTGCGCACGGCATCCTTCGCCTCCGCCCCGGAAGGCGGCTCGGCATCGGTTGAAACCATCTCGGCCGCCGCCAATCCCGGCCTCTCGAGCTTCGTCAAGGATGCGCTGTCCTCGTCGAATCGTCCGGAACTGACCTCTGCCAAGATCATCATTTCCGGTGGTCGCGCGCTCGGCTCGTCGGAGAAGTTCCAGGAAGTCATCCTGCCGGTTGCCGACAAGCTCGGTGCCGCCGTCGGCGCCTCGCGCGCTGCCGTCGATGCCGGCTACGCCCCGAACGACTGGCAGGTCGGCCAGACCGGCAAGGTCGTCGCACCGCAGCTCTACATCGCGGTCGGCATTTCCGGCGCCATCCAGCATCTGGCCGGCATGAAAGACTCGAAGGTCATCGTCGCCATCAACAAGGACGAGGAAGCCCCGATCTTCCAGGTCGCAGACTACGGCCTCGTCGGCGATCTCTTCACCATCCTGCCAGAGCTTGAAAAGGCGCTTTGAACGCCTCAAGTCGATTAAAATCAGGCGATCACGCTTCCGGCGTGGTCGCCTTTTTGTTGCCAGTCCCCAAGGTCGGAGTTGCCCTTTGCGAACATGGCAGAGTTGCGGCGAAACCAGCAATAAAGGCTGGAAAATTAGGACATATGGCTTTATCACTGGCTCCGGACCGGACAGGCCGGTCCAGTGGTGTCTTTGCATAACGGAAGTCGCAATCGCACTTTCGTCCTGATGATGGAAAATCGGCTCGATGATCAAGAATGTCGGAATTGTTGGCGCGGGGCAGATGGGCTGCGGCATAGCCCAGGTATCGGCGGTGGCCGGCTACAAGGTCCATATCTACGATATTTCCGCAGACCGCATCGAGGCGGGCCTTGCAACCATCAACGGCAATCTTGCCCGCCAGGTCTCCTCCGGCAAGATGACCGACGAGGAACGCAAGAAGGCGCTGTCGCTGATCAAGGGATCTGCCGATCTCAACGACCTCTCGCCGATGGATTTGGTGATCGAGGCCGCGACCGAGGACGAGACCGTCAAACGCAAGATCTACGGTCAGGTCTGTCCTGTCCTGAAGGCCGACGCGATCCTCGCGACCAACACCTCGTCGCTGTCGATCACCCGCCTTGCCTCCGCCACCGACCGGCCGGAACGCTTCATGGGCATCCATTTCATGAACCCGGTGCCGGTGATGAAGCTGGTGGAACTGGTGCGCGGCATAGCCACCGAGGAAGAGACCTTCTCGTCCGCCAAACAATTCGTGACCGCGCTCGACAAGACTATCACCGTCGCCGAGGACTTCCCGGCCTTCATCGTCAACCGCATCCTCCTGCCGATGATCAACGAGGCGATATATACGTTGTACGAGGGTGTCGGCTCGGTCGAGGCGATCGACACGGCAATGAAACTCGGCGCCAACCACCCGATGGGGCCGCTGCAACTTGCCGATTTCATCGGTCTCGATACCTGCCTGTCGATCATGCAGGTCCTACATGACGGCCTGGCGGATTCGAAGTATCGCCCCTGCCCGCTGCTCGTCAAATATGTCGAAGCCGGCTGGCTCGGCCGCAAATCCGGCCGCGGCTTCTACGATTATCGCGGAGAGGTTCCGGTTCCGACGCGGTAATGCCTTCTCCCTCTTCTCCCCAGCGGGGGAGAAGAGCGGAGCGTATCGAGGCGATGAGGGGGTCGTGCGGCAAATTCTAAATTCGCGGGAAGGCCCCCTCATCCGCCCTTCGGGCACCTTCTCCCCGCAGGGGAGAAGAGGGAGAGTGCCGCCCAGTCTCAGAAATTCGACTTAGCTACCCACTGCCGCTTTTACCAATGCCTTGGCATCCTTGCTGTCCCAGGCCGCCGGGCCGTTCATAGCCGAAATCAGGCAGCCCTTGTCGTCCATCAACAGCGTGACGGGAAGACCGAAGGCGAGGCCTTCTTTTTTCAGCGCGTTAAAGACACCCATGGAAGCATCGCGGTAATAGCCGAGGGCGTGGACCTCGGTTTCGTCAAGAAAGGCTTTTGGCTTTTCGTCGTCGCCGATATCGATGTTGACGGCGACCACTTCGAATTTGTCGCTGCCTTCGGTTTTCTGAAGCGCGTTCAAGGCAGGCATCTCCTCGCGGCAGGGCACGCACCACGTCGCCCAAAGATTGAGTAGAACGGTCTTGCCGTCAAAATCGGCCAGTGTCAGGTCCTTGCCATCCTTGTTCTTGAACGTCAGTTCGGCAAGCGGGCGCGCCTCGCTGACCGGAGCCATTGCGGCGACCTGGCCTTTCAGGAACGGCGTGATCGCGGCCACCTTGTCCTTTGCCGCCTCGCAACGCCGGGCGTCGGCGGTTTCCGCGACTGTCGCCTTGCCAGACCGGGTTTCGATCACGTATACCCCTGCCGCACCGGCAAAAAGCCCGGCAATGGCAGCGATTGCCACCAGCCTGGCGGCCGAAAGGCGTTTCTTCGGGTCTGTCGTTTGATTTTCCAAGACGGATCATTCTCCAAGGCGGGCATTGTTCATGGCTGACGGCATCTCTGAGACCAAATCCTCCAACCAGATGTGGGGCGGACGTTTCGCCTCTGGGCCGGATGCGATCATGGAGGAGATAAATGCCTCGATCGGCTTCGACAAGAAGCTTTTCGCCCAGGACATCCGCGGCTCAATCGCGCATGCCACCATGCTGGCCCATCAGGGCATCATTTCCAGCGATGATAAAGACAAGATCGTTCACGGTCTCGACACGATCCTGTCAGAAATCGAAAGCGGTCAGTTCGAGTTTTCCCGCCGCCTCGAAGACATCCATATGAACATCGAGGCACGGCTTAGCGATCTGATCGGCCCGGCAGCCGGACGCCTGCACACCGCCCGCTCGCGCAACGACCAGGTGGCGCTCGATTTTCGCCTGTGGGTGAAAGAAGAACTGCAGAAGTGCGAGACGATGCTGACGGGGCTGATCGCCGCCTTCCTCGACCGCGCCGAGGAACATGCAGACACGGTGATGCCCGGTTTCACCCATCTGCAGACCGCCCAGCCGGTGACTTTCGGTCATCACTGCATGGCCTATGTCGAAATGTTCGGCCGCGATCGTTCGCGCGTCCGCCACGCCATCGAGCACATGGATGAAAGCCCGATTGGTGCTGCAGCGCTCGCCGGCACCGGTTTTCCGATCGATCGTCACATGACGGCAAAGGCGCTCGGTTTCCGCGAGCCGACCCGCAATTCGATCGACACGGTCTCCGACCGCGACTTTGCGCTGGAATTCCTGGCTCTGGCCTCGATCTGCGCCGTGCACCTGTCGCGGCTCGCCGAAGAAATCGTCATCTGGTCGACCCCGCAATTCGGCTTCATCCGGCTGTCGGACGCGTTTTCGACCGGCTCCTCGATCATGCCGCAGAAGAAGAACCCCGATGCCGCCGAACTGGTGCGCGCCAAGACCGGCCGCATCAACGGTTCGCTGATCGCACTTCTCACCGTCATGAAGGGCCTGCCGCTCGCCTATTCCAAGGACATGCAGGAAGATAAGGAACAGGTTTTCGATTCGGCCGAAAGCCTGGAACTGGCGATTGCCGCGATGACCGGCATGGTGCGCGACATGACAATCCGCACCGACCGGATGAAGGCTGCCGCCGGCTCCGGCTATTCGACCGCCACCGACCTTGCCGACTGGCTGGTCCGGGAAGCCGGCCTGCCCTTCCGCGATGCCCATCACGTGACCGGCCATGCGGTGGCGCTTGCCGAGAAGAAGGACTGCGAACTGGCCGAGCTTTCGCTGGAAGACTTGCAGGCGCTCAATCCGGCAATCACCGAAAAGGTTTTCGGTGTCCTGACCGTCGAGGCTTCCGTCGCCAGCCGCACATCCTTCGGCGGCACGGCACCGAGCGAAGTCCGCAAGCAGATCGCCTGGTGGCGCGCTAGAAACTGAGCCACAAGATTCAGGGTGCACAACATCCTGAAAACTCGATATGAGTTCTGACGAATTGTAGGAATGGCCGATAGTCCGGGCCGGGAAAGAGTTCCATGCTTCTGCGAAACACAGTCTATCTCCTCGTCGCGCTGGCTGCCGCCGGCGTCGCGCTTTCCGGCTGCGGTCGCAAGGGCGACCTCGACCGGCCGGGCATGAGCACGCCGCTGAATACCAAGACGCCGGCCGGTACGGCAGAGAAGAAACAGGAAGCCGAAGACAGGCCGTTCCTTCTCGACCCCCTCCTCTAGTCAGAGCACTCCCTTGAACCATTTCGAACATCGCAACGGCGTTCTCCACGCGGAAAACGTGCCTGTCACCGACATCGCCAAAGCCGTTGGCACGCCATTCTACTGCTATTCGACAGCGACGCTCGAGCGCCACTATTCGGTCTTCTCCAAGGCTTTCGCCGATGTCGATGCCATGGTCTGCTATGCGATGAAGGCCAATTCCAACCAGGCTGTCCTCAAGACGCTCGGTCGCCTTGGCGCCGGTGTCGACGTGGTCTCGGGCGGCGAGTTGCGCCGGGCCCTTGCCGCGGGTATTCCGGCCTCGCGCATCATGTTTTCCGGCGTCGGCAAGACGGTCGCCGAAATGGATCTGGCGCTCGACGCCGGCATCTATTGCTTCAACGTCGAATCCGAGCCGGAACTGGAAGTGCTGAACGCGCGCGCCGTGCGCGAGGGCAAGAAGGCGCATGTTTCCTTCCGCATCAATCCCGATGTCGATGCCCGGACGCATGCCAAGATTTCGACCGGCAAGAAGGAAAACAAGTTCGGCATTTCCTATGAACGCGCACGGGCCGTCTACGCCCATGCGGCAACGCTGCCGGGTATCAAGGTGACCGGCATCGACATGCACATCGGAAGCCAGATCACCGATCTGCAGCCGTTTGAGGAAGCCTTCAAGCTGTTGCGCGAACTGGTCGATACGCTGCGGTCCGACGGCCACGCGATCGATCACGTCGATGTCGGCGGTGGTCTCGGCATTCCCTATCGCGAAGACAACAACCCGCCGCCGCTGCCGGATGCCTATGCCGAGATCGTCAAGAACCAGTTGCGCGAGCTTGACTGCAAGATCGTCATGGAGCCCGGTCGGCTGATCGTCGGCAATGCCGGTATTCTGGTGACGGAAGTGATCTATGTGAAGGATGGCGGCTCGAAAACCTTCGTCATCGTTGACGGCGCGATGAACGACCTGATCCGACCGACGCTTTATGAAGCCTATCACGAGATCCGGCCGGTGCGGATTTCTGCCGCCAACGCGCCGCGCATCAAGGCCGACATCGTCGGGCCAGTCTGCGAGACGGGCGACTATCTGGCGCTCGACCGGGAAATGGCCATGCCTAAGCCTGGCGACCTGCTCGCGGTCGGTTCGGCTGGTGCCTATGGCGCCGTGCAGGCGGGGACGTATAACACGCGGCTTCTGGTGCCGGAAGTTCTGGTCAGCGGCGACCGCTTCCACGTGATTCGGCCGCGCACAACCTATGAAGACCTCATCGGTCTCGATTCCGTTCCCGACTGGCTCGCCTAGCAGCCCGACTGACACAATCCGGACCACATCTGTTGATGGCGCAGGGCAGCCAGGTCGCTTTTCGATCACGATTTCGTTGCCGCCCTCGTCTTCGCCACAAAGAGTGTTATCCTTTGCTCTCAATCGGTCTGGCCTGTTGGTTGGAATTGCGCTGCCACGCGCAGGCGTGAAAGGGAAAAGCAACGGATGACGGAAATCCGGCGGGAAGCACCAGCAATGAAGACACGGCTTGCCAGACTTCTTGGCGTCAAGCGGCTCCTCGCCAGTCTCGTTCTTGTTGCAGAACAGATCGTGCCACGCGCCATTCCCCCGGCAATCGTCGTTATGCTTTTTCTGTCGGCGGCATGGTTCGGCTTTTTCCGCAGTGTTCCAACCTGGCTGCATGGGCTTGCTCTCTTCGCGTTTGCCATCGCCTTCATCCTGTTTCTGATCCCGCTCGCCCGCATCCGCTGGCCGGATGTTTCCGAAGCCGACCGCATGCTGGAAGCCCGCAATGCGTTGCCGCATCAGGCAATCCGCGTGCAGGAGGACCAGCCGGCAACCGAAGGCGCCTTTGGCCTCGCGCTCTGGCAGGAACACCAGAAACGCATGGCGCGCATGATCGGCGCGCTGGACGCAGGCATGCCACGGCCGGATATCGCCCGGCATGATCCTTTCGCGCTTCGGGCAATTCCCGTACTCATCGTCTGCGTCGCCTTCGTCTACTCCTATTCCAACCGGGCCGGACTGCTCGCCGATGTCGTCCACCTGCCGCAACCGGTCGTGTCGAAACCTGATGTGCGCATCGACGCCTGGGTGACACCGCCCGCTTATACAGGACGTGCGCCGATCTTCCTCACAGGCAATCAAGCCGGCGAGCAGGCAAACACCGACGCGCTGCGCATCCCGCAATTTAGCGAAGTGACTGTGCGCATCACCAGCGCTGCGGGCTCGACGCCGGTCACCTATCTCGAGAAAGATGCAGCCGCGCCGATCGTCATTTCTGCCGAAGAGGCAAAGGCCGTCACCGAGACGACGGAAAAGCCGGTCGATACTGCAGCGGATGCACCGACGCCGGCACAGGGTGAAACGCACCTCTACAAGATCACGCGCGACGGCGCGCTTGATGTGGGCGAGCGGCAGTGGCGTTTCACGGTCATTCCTGACAGCGTGCCCGAGATTGCCTTTGACGGCCTGCCGCGCGGTACCGTCAATGCTGCGCTTGAAATCGGGTTCCTTGCCAAGGACGATTACGGCCTGCAGCAGGCCTGGGCGGAGATTAAGCCACTCGATACACCCGCAGCGGACGCTCGACCGCTCTATCCGCTACCGGAATATCGCCTCGATCTGCCGCGCCGCAATGCCCGCGACGCCAAGGGGCTGACGAGCCGCAATCTCAGCGAACATCCGCTTTCCGGAAAGCGCGTACGCATCACGCTGGTCGCCCGCGATGCCGCTGGCCAGGAAGGCCGCAGCGTTCCGCAGGACATGGTGCTGCCGGGCCGTCAATTCTTCGAGCCGCTCGCCGGTGCCGTCGCCGAACAGCGGCAGGTCTTTGCGCTGGATGTCAAGGCGCTTCCCCGAGCACTCGACCTCAATGACGCGGTGATGATCCGCCCGGACGAGAACATTCCGAACCTGACCCATTACCTGCTGCTGCAATCGGCCCGCAGCCGCATGGAAATGGCCTATAACGACGATATGCTGCGCGATGCCGCCGATCACCTCTGGGAAATCGCACTCGGCATCGAGGATGGCGACCTGTCTCTGGCCGACCGTCGCCTGCGCGATGCGCAGCAGGCGCTGTCCGACGCGCTGGAGAAAGGTGCCTCCGACGAGGAAATCGCCAAGCTGATGCAGGAACTGCGCGACGCCATGCAGGAATACATGAAGGCGCTGGCCCAGCAGGCAATGAAGAACCCGCAAATGGCGGCCCGGCCGGAGCAGAACAATTCGCTGCGCCAGCAGGATCTGGAAAAGATGATGGACCAGATCGAAAACCTGGCGAAGTCAGGTGCCAAGGATCAGGCTCGCCAGATGCTGTCCGAGATGCAGCGGATGATGAACAACCTGCAGGCCGGCCGGCCGCAACAGCAGCAGGGCCAGGAAAACAGCGAAATGCGCCAGCAGATGGACAAGCTCGGCGAACTGATGCAGCAGCAGCAGCAATTGATGGACGAGACGTTCAAGTTCGACCAGGCCCTGCGCGACCGCATGCAGCGCGGCGACCCGCTGCAGGGAGAGGATAACGAACTGTTCGGCCAGGACATGCCGCAGGATCCTGGACAAGGTCAGCAAGACCAACAGCAGGGCGGCGAGCAGAGCCCAATGGACCAGATGACAGCCGAACAGCTGAAGGAAGCGCTGAAGCAGTTGCGCGCCCAGCAGGAGGCGCTCGGCAAGCAGCTGGGCGAGATCCAGAAGGGGCTTGAAGGCATGGGCATCAAGCCCGGCAAGGGCTTCGGCCAGGCCGGTCGCGAAATGAAGGGCGCTGCGGGCGCGCTTGGCCAGGGACAGGGCGAACAGGCCGTCGGCAGCCAGGGCCGCGCGCTGCAGGCATTGCGCGAAGGCGCGCAGGACATGATGCAGCAGATGCAGGGTCAGGGACAAGGCCCCGGCCAGGGACAGGGCGTGCCGCAATACGGCCAGAACGGCCGCGATCCCTTGGGTCGCCGCCAGCAGAATGCCGGCCCGGATTTCGGCGATCAGGTCAAGGTGCCGGACGAGATCGACACCCAGCGCGCGCGAGAGATTCTGGAGGAAATCCGCCGGAGGTTGGGGACTAATTCATCGCCGGAAACGGAGCGGCAGTATCTGGAGCGGTTGCTGGATATCAGGTGAGAGTTGAAGTCCGAGCCTAATAGCGGCGGCCGTCCACCGTAAATGGGTGCGCAGCCTAGTAATCGATGACGCGCAAATATATTAGCGGTTGCCCGTCTCGGACCAAGGCAATGCCTTCATGTCCATATAGGACACCTATTTTCAAGCTTCGACACAGCCACAATTTGTCCCCGGGCTGTAGTTCTTCCAGCAGAGGTGCGAGTACGACTTCAGGCTTATTAAGCCAGTCAACAAAGTTTTGAGGAAGTCGATCGAGTCCGCCGAACCGGTGAATGAACCAGTCGCGGAAACCCGACACTGTGGTCTCCTCTACCAACTCCAAACCGGCGGGATTGTGAATTAGTTTCGACATAGCGAGCGCGCTTTCTTCGCAGGTAATGCGTGTCCCGCACCATACCATTTTGTCTACACAGAATTAAATAAGCGGATTTGTTAGTCATCGAGGAAGTACGTCGCCTGGGCACGAATTCGTCATCCGAGACGGAGCGGCAGTATCTGGAGCGGTTGCTGGATATCAGGTGAGTCTGGAACAAATGCTTTTGGCAGGTATCGGACGTGCCGGAAATACCCCCTCTGTCGACTACGCCGACATCTCCCCCACAAGAGGGGAAATTGACCGCCCATAGTCTGCGCCCCTGACTTGAAGGCATTGAGGGAAATGGATGATCTCCCCCTTGTGGGGGAGATGTCACGCAGTGACAGAGGGGGTAAAGCGTCCTCAGACACTGGCTTTTCAGATGGCCCTCAAGCCGCCAGCGCCACAGCAACCGCCTTGCGAATATCCGGCAGCGTGAACGGCTTCGACACGACATCGATCACCTTGCCGTTGAGATTGTCGGCGCGTTCGCGCTGCTCGGCATAGCCGGTCATCAGCAGGATTTTCAGCGCCGGAAAGGCGGCGGATGCCTTGAGGGCGAGTTCGATGCCGTCCATGACGGGCATGCGGATATCGGAGAGCAGCAGGTCAAAACTCTGGTCGTGGAGCTGCGCCAGCCCAGCGGCACCATCGGCCGCCTCGACTGTTTCGTGGCCATCGAGCTGCAACGCGCGGGCAACGAAACGGCGCAGGCTGTCCTCATCTTCGGTAATCAGGATCTTTGCCATCATGGCTCCCGTCAGCATCGTGCGCTCCGATAGCGTCACGTCATGGGGCCAAGAAACCAGTTCTTCGTTTGCTTTTCGTAAACGGCCCGCGACCTGATCTGAGGGTCAGCCGGTCGTGACGGTATCGCGGATCAGGCAGCGTCGCCCGTGACGATGCCGACGAAAGGCAGTTCACGGAAGGCATAGGCCACGTCCATGCCATAGCCGACGACAAAATAATCCGGGCATTCGAAGCCGACATAATCGGCCTCGAGGTCTGTGCTGCGCTTGACCTTCTTGTCGAGCAGGACGGCAATGGTCACCGTGCGGGCGCCGCGCTCATACATCAGTTCCTTGGCGAAACGCAGGGTGCGGCCGGATTCCAGAATGTCGTCGATCAGGAGCACGTCGCGGCCATGCACATCGCTGTCGATATCCTTGATGATCTTCACACCCTGCGACACCGTGCCGGTTCCATAGCTCGACAGGGTGATGAACTCGACCTCGGGCGCAAGCCCCGTCGTGTGCATGGCGCGGATGAGGTCGGCGGCGAAAATGAACGAGCCCTTCAGCACCGCGATCACCAGCAGATCGTGGTTCGGTCCCTTGGCGATCTGCTGCGCCATTTCGATGTTGCGGGCCGCAATCGTCTCGGCGGTATAAAGCGGATCGATGTTTTTTCCACGCACGACGGGCATAAGGACTTCTCCGGAATCTCAACTCTGGGGAGGCGCTTAGCACAGTCAGGGCGCAGACACACCCGGTTCGCCGAAGGAAACGGTCACATCAGGCAGTTTTCCACCTGTGTGCAGCAGCCGCGTGGAAAAGGCACGGCTTTCGCCTGCGCCCAGCGCATCGGATACCGGCAGCAAACGGCTGGCGGTCACGCGTTTTCCATTGGAGATGACATCGACCAGAATGGTCGGAACCGCCTTCGGGGCATTGGACCGGTTCTCGACCGTGCCGAAGACGGACAGCACCTTCATGCCGTTCGCCTCGTTGACGGCGGTTGTGACATCCGCCAGCACCAGCGGCGGCGAGGGAACAGCCACGGCACCGCCCGGCAGGCCGATGAAGAACACGAAGGTCGAGGCGCCAATGCCGGCGACCAGCGCCGCGAAGGTTTTCGGCGACGCCATCTGCAGCATGGTTTCGAGACCAAGCAGCGCCCGCATCGGCAGGGATGGAGCCACCGTCGTGGATGCACTGTCGCGGATTTGGGCGCGACTGTTATCGTTGAACACCGGATAGGGACCGCGCCGGGTAACCGTTGCAACCGTCTCGAACTCGACATCGACGACATCCAGCGACCGCGACATCCCGGATTTTGCAACAGAACGTGGCGCACGTTCGGGCGGCAGGAGATCGATGGAAGCCGCAGCATCCTTGCTGTTGAATCGGAAAGCGTGCATCGCCTCTCCTTGCCGCAAACGGGCTGTACCCGCGCGATGTCCCACATTCCGGATAGCCAGAATCGGGGCATTGAAACAAATCTTTCGCAGACGTAAACCTAAATGGTTAATGCTTCGGAAAGAGCGCCCTCAAAGCGGCGTGTTTTCATGGAAAATTAACGCCTGTTTAACCATGTTGGAACGGCATCCGCCCAAGAGCGGCAAGCCGGCCGGAATGGCCGTATAAGAAAATCGACAAGAGAAACTGGGCTGGCCGTTGATTCATTTTGAAAATGTCGGATTGCGCTATGGAATGGGACCGGAAATTCTCCGCGACCTGACGTTTGATATTCCGCGCAAGTCGTTCCAGTTCCTGACGGGCCCGTCCGGCGCCGGCAAGACCACGCTGCTGAAGCTGCTTTTCCTGTCGCTGCAGCCGACCCGCGGCCTGATTCGCATGTTCGACCGCAATATCTCGGTCATTCCGCGCGAGGAATTCCCGATGCTGCGCCGCCGCGTCGGCATCGTCTTCCAGGATTTCCGCCTGCTCGATCACCTGACGACCTATGAGAACGTCGCCCTTCCGCTGCGCGTCCGCGGCAAGGAGGAGCATACCTACCGCTCGGATGTTCTGGAACTCCTGAACTGGGTGGGGCTCGGTGAGCGCATCAATGTGCTCCCGCCCGTGCTTTCCGGCGGGGAAAAACAGCGCGCCGCCATTGCCCGCGCACTGATCGACCGTCCGGAAATCCTGCTGGCAGACGAGCCGACCGGCAATGTCGATCCGCCGATGGCACGGCGCCTGCTCAACCTGTTCATGGAACTGAACCGGCTCGGCACCGCCGTCGTTATCGCCACGCATGATCTTTCGCTGATGGATCAGGTCGAGGCCCGCCGCATGATCCTGTCGCAGGGACGGCTCGATATTTATGAGTAAGGCCCCCTCCAGCAAACGACAGGCGGCAGAGCCGGCAGATCCCGCCCGCAAGGCGGCAATGAAGGTGCGCCCGACGGCGCCGATCGTTCCCTCGACCAATGTCTCCGGCAATGCGCTGATGCTGGTCATCGCCATCATGTCATTCCTCGCCTGCCTGACGCTCGGCGCCGTCAGCATGGTGCGGGCGACGGCCGAGAGCTGGCAGAGCCAGATTTCCCGCGAAATCACCGTGCAGATCAAGCCCGACGAAAAGCTGGACATGGAAAAGGCGCTTGCCGATGCGCGCGATCTTGCGCTGACCTTCGACGGCACGACGGCCGGCAATATCGTCGACAAGGAGGCCACCGCCCGACTGCTCGAACCCTGGCTCGGCGAAGGTCTCGATCTCGATGAACTGCCCGTTCCGCGTCTTGTCATCATCACCATCGACGAACGCAATCCGCCGGATTTCGCCGCCATGCGCAAGGCGTTGACGGAGGCGATCCCGCAGGCCTATCTCGACGACCACAGGACCTGGGTGGACCGCCTCATCGCCATGGCGCATACGACGGCGCTGATCGGAACCGGCGTGCTGGTACTCGTCTTCTCGGCCATGGTGCTGACGGTGATCTTCGCCACCCGTGGCACGCTGTCGGGCAACCGCCATATCGTCGAGGTGCTGCATTTTGTCGGTGCGGAGGCGAGTTTCGTGGCCTCCGAATTCCAGAAGCATTTCCTGAAGATCAGCCTGAAGGGCGCCGGCGCCGGCGGGTTGCTGGCAGCTCTCTGCTTTGCAGCCGCGAGTTTCTGGCAGGCGAGAGCGCTGGCCACACCGCAGAGCGACCAGGCAACCGCCCTGTTCGGGACTTTTGCAATCGGCTGGATGGGTTATCTCGGCATCGCCGCAATCATGATCGTCATCGCCCTTCTGACAACACTCACCGCGCGCTACACGGTCATGCGGACGATCTATGAAATCGACCTGATCCGATCCGATCCGGCGCGAACAGACACGCACCAGAATTAGCCGTCATGCTGGAATTCGCCATGATGATCGTCCAGACCCGAATCAGCCTCCTTTCGCAATCGCTCTGCGAGGGGTTCTCGCGACGGCTGGCTGAGCGCACGGAAACGGCATGACGGAAGAACAGCAGAATGGTGGTCTTGTCCGCAGGCGCAGGGGCCCTGTGCGCCGCTTCGTGCGGCTAACCTTCTATGTGCTGCTCGTCTGCACCGGGATTGCGGCTGCCGGCTTCCTCTCCTTCGCCGACCAGGTCGCCTCGCTGCAGCCCCCGGCAGCCCCGGCCGCCGATGCGATCGTCGTCCTGACCGGCGGTTTCCAGCGCATCGACCAGGCGGTCGATCTCCTGAAAACCGGCGCGGGAAAGCGCCTTCTGATCTCCGGCGTCCATCCGACAACGACCGGCACGCAGATCCGTCGCAATACCCAGAGTTCGGCCGACCTGTTCAAGTGCTGCGTCGATATCGGCCATGACGCGATCGACACGATCGGCAATGCCAACGAGACGGCAAACTGGATCCGCGACAACGGCTACAGGAGCATCCTCGTCGTCACCAACAACTATCACATGCCACGCAGCCTGCTGGAATTGCGACGCGCCAATCCGCATATCCGTTTCATCGCCTATCCCGTCGTCAATTCAGACCTCAAGAGCCAGAACTGGCTGCGCAACCCGACGACGCTGCGCACCATCCTTTCCGAATACGCGAAATATTCTGTCGCCTACATCCGCGACTGGCTCGGCGCCCGAACGCCAAGCGGCCTGCGGACCGAACAGGGCAACATCGTGCCGGCCGACCAATAATACCGGAACAAACGCGATATCCGCAGGAGCAGGCGGTTTTCCTTGCCGGAATATTCGTGTAGGCAGCCTTCGTCCCTGTTCTGCGAAAGCCATCGCTCATGATCATCCTGCGTTCCGTGTTGTTCAATATCGTCTTCTACGCCAATCTGATCCTGCAGATGGTCTTGTTGACGCCGTTCTACTTCCTGGTGTCGCGCAAGACCGCATTGATCGTCCCGAAGAACTGGGCGCGCAGCAATCACTGGCTTCTGGAAAAGATGGTCGGCACCACCTTCGAGATCGAAGGCCTCGAAAATATCCCCGAAGGCGGCTACATTTTCGCGCCGAAGCACCAGTCGTTCTGGGACGTCTTTGCGCTCCTGCCGTGGCTGAGCGACTTCTTCTTCATCCTCAAGCGCGAACTCATGTGGATTCCGCTGTTCGGCTGGTATGTGCAGAAACAACGCATGGTGCCGGTCGATCGCGGCGCCCGCGGCAGGGTCATGACAGCCGTCATGAACCGCGCCAAGGAGGAAATGGCCGCTGGCCGGCAATTGATTATCTATCCCGAAGGCACCCGCCGCCCGCCGGGCGCGTCGCCCGATTATAAATACGGTATTGCCCGGCTCTATCGCGATCTCAACGTGCCCGTTGTGCCCGTTGCCATGCACCCCGGCCTGTTCTGGCCGCGCCGCAAATTCCTGCGTTACCCCGGCCATTTCAAGGTCCGCATCCTGCCGGCGATCCCGCCTGGCCTCGATCCTGACGTGTTTCTGAAAACACTTCTCGACGTGACGGAAGCGGCAAGCGACGAGCTGCTGATCGAAACCGTCAGGAACAACCCGCATCTGCCGCTGCCGCCGACCGCAGTACAGCGCCTGAAGGAACTCGGCTTTCAGCGCTGAACGGCAAGTGGCGGGAGCAGGCGCACAACCTCTTCGAGCCAATGATCGCGGATCCCGATGTCCCTCAGATGCGACAGGGTATTGAGGACGTAATCCGGGTTGGCTCCCGATTTGCCGACAGCGCCGGCCACGATGGCGGCCGCCTCCTCGACGGACAATGCGCCGGCATACTGGACATGGGCACGGTCGATCACATAGGCCAGCGCCGGGGTCCGGCGACCATCCGCAAGCTGCACCGGCATGATGCGCTCCTTGTAGACATGGGTGACCAGTTCGCGTTCGCGCAGATAGCCGATGACCGCATCCTTCTGCGACGGTTCGACGCGAAACGCCATGCCGCGACAGGAGCCGCCGTGATCCAGGCCGAGCACGAGACCGGGCTTCTGCTCGGTTCCCCGGTGGACCCAGGAGCGGACGCAGAGCGCACGCCGGTAGCCGAAAGCCCGCGCCGTCATTTTCTCCTGAAATTCAAAGCCGGGGTTCCACATCAAGGAGCCTTAGCCAAAGACCCAAAAATCGTCCATATCCACTGCCATTCACATGAGGCCACGCCAATCCGCCGATTGTCGCGGTGCCGCCAGCCGCCTTCTCGGGTCCGCCGACCATTATCAGCCGAGCCGGTGGAATCGCCCGATGAGGCGAGGCTGCGCAAAAGCAGACCTTATGCCATTTGTCCGCGCCTGCGAAAGCGCTGCGACACGCAAAACCCTTGGAGAACCGCATGACAGCCACTGATACCGCCGCCTCTCCGGCAAGCCGGAAAATCTGGCAGCTGGCCATCGGCATCGTGGTCTTCATCGGGCTCTATACGGGCGCATGGTTCCTTGCTGCCGACCAGATCAAGACCCGAATTTCGGCCTTCATGGCAAACGGGGCGGCCACGGGGCTCTCGGGCGAATGCGACAGCATGGACGTGCGCGGATTTCCGTTCCGCATCGGCCTGTTCTGCGACACCGTTCGCGTCGACGACACGCGCCGTGCCGCCTCCGGCTCCTTCGGAGCCCTGCGTTCCGCAGCCCAGGTCTACCAGCCGGGCCATGCCATCGTTGAACTCGACGGCCCGGCGGAGATTAGGGTTTCGCCCGGACTGTCGATGTCGGCCGACTGGGCGCTGATGCACGCCAGCCTGCAGGCCAATTGGGAAGGCCTCGACCGCACGTCGATCGCCTCCGACAAGCTGGCCGGTACGGTGCTCATGACCGGGACCGGTGAAAGCCTCGGTTTTGCGGCAGACCATAGCGAAATCCACATGCGGCGCAACGGGCCGGACCTGGACGCCGCCTATTCCGTCACCGGCCTGAACATCAAGCCTGTTGCCGGCCAGGATTTGCTTCCGCTGATCAACGCCAGTCTCGATCTGACATTCGTCGACCGGGCCAACCTGCTGGACGCCGGCGGTCGGCAGCCGGATGCGCTCTACAACAGCAAGGGCGAAGTGCGCAACCTGACGCTCGATCTCGGCAGCGGCATGGTCGGAACCATCACCGGCCCGTTCAGCGTCGATGGCGCAGGCTTCATCTCCGGGGAATTCAGCGTCACTTTGAAAAACATCGAGGGCTGGCGCCAGAACCTGACGAAGGCTTTTCCGGACGAAGACGGCACCATCCTCATCAACAATATCGCCAACATGCTGACGGCGCTGGCCGATGGAAAAAACGAATCCACCGTCAAGCTCAACGTCCGCGACGGCACCGCCTTCCTCGCCTTTATCCCGATCGGCGTTTTGCCGCAGTTGTGAGGCAGCCTCAATGCTTTTTCAGTGGCGTTAAGAACCCTCGTTAGCCTTGAAGGATCACTCACTCCCTCGGTGAGGGTGGCAAGTGCGCTTTGCTCTGACACGTTATAGCGGTTGATACCCAAAGCCGACTGATCCTGCGCGCAAGCACAACCACCCAGACGCAAAACGCTAACGCTTTTCCTTTATGTGAGGGTCTGATGATACGAACCGGGAGTGATCGCAAATGAACGCACTTCGCGTTTTCTGGCAATACTCGACCATAAAGGATAAGATCGTAACAGCTTTTGTCGCTATCGCACCCGCGCTGCTCGTTTTGCACGCAGTAGAGCTGCAGAGCAGAGGCGTACTTGCAAAGGGCTCTTGGGCCTTCGGCGCATTGATGCTCTTCTTCATCTATATGGGCGCCTTTGCTCTGATCTTCGGAATTTACCGACAGGCGAAAAAAGCAAAAAATGCTACTGACCCGACCTGATACGGGTGACGCCGAAACATTTTCACTTTCGTAGTCTTCGAAAGGCGCGCCTGCATTGCCGGTGCTGTCATGCCCCCCAATCGCGCCCGCTTCTCCGGTTCTTCGGCGCGCCAGCTTTTCGGGGTGCAGTTCCGTATGATCAACGGGCGGGGGGGCCGTAACCAAACCTAAGTCTTCTGATCCATCGCATGCCGCCCGAAGTCGGCCTTGTCGGTATCCTGACCCGCCTGGACGATGGAGCGGCGGATGGTGCGGGTGCGGGTGAAGAGATCGAACAGCTTGTCACCGTCGCCCCAGCGGATCGCCCGCTGCAGATAGGCGAGGTCCTCGGAGAACCGCGACAGCATTTCGAGGATCGCATCCTTGTTGTGCAGGCAGACGTCGCGCCACATGGTCGGGTCTGATGCTGCAAGGCGCGTGAAATCGCGAAAGCCGGAGGCGGAATATTTGATGACTTCCGATTCGGTCACCGCTTCCAGATCATCTGCCGTGCCGACGATATTGTAGGCGATGATGTGCGGCAGGTGTGAGACGATCGCCAGCACCTTGTCATGATGCTCCGGATCCATCTCGTCGACCATCGAGCCAAGCGCTTCCCAGAAGACACGCAGCTTCGCCTTGGCGGCCTCGTCCGTGCCGGGCGGCGGCGTCAGGATGCACCAGCGGCCCTGGAAGAGGCCGATGAAACCGGCATCCGGGCCGGAATATTCGGTGCCGGCGATCGGATGTCCCGGAATGAAATGCACGTTATCGGGCATATGCGGTTTCATCTGCGCGATCACCGACGCCTTGGTCGAGCCGACATCGGTGACGATGGCACCCGGCTTCAGATGCGCGGCGATTTCGGCGGCGACACTTCCCGATGCCCCGACCGGCACCGAGACGATCACCAGATCGGCCTCCTTCACCGCATCTGCGCTGGATGTCGTGTAGCGATCACCCAGTCCCAGTTCTTCGGCACGTTTCAGCGTGGCTTCGCTGCGGGTCGAAACGACGATGGATCCGGCAAGGCCCTTGTGGCGAATTTCCCGGGCGATCGACGATCCGATGAGACCGATGCCGATCAGGGCAATGGTTTCGAACTGCTTGGCCATCACCGGCGTCCCATGAATTCGGTGAGCGCCGCGATGACGCCCTCATTCGCCTCGACGGAGCCGATCGTCATGCGCAGGGCATTGGGGAAACCGTAGCTGCGCACGGCCCGCAGGATGAAGCCCCGGCTCGTCAGAAAATCGTCGGCATCGGCCGCGCGTTTTCCCTCGGTTTCGGGAAAATGAATGAGCACGAAATTGGTGACGGATGGGGTGATCGTGAGCCCGATGGACGAAAGCGCGCCGGTGACCTTGCCGAGCCAGAGCAGGTTGTGATCGACAGCCGTCGCGGCAAAGGCCTGGTCGCGGATCGCGGCGGCACCGGCAGCGATCGCCGGACCATTCATGTTGAACGGCCCGCGCACCCGGTTCAGCGCATCGATGATCGGCAGCGGCGCATACATCCAGCCGATGCGCAGCGAGGCAAGACCGTGGATCTTGGAGAAGGTCCGCGTCATCACGACATTCTGGTTGGAGGACACGAGTTCGAGGCCGGCCTCGTAATCGTTTCGGCGCACATATTCGGCATAGGCGGCATCGAGAACGAGGATGACGTTCTTCGGCAGGCCGGCCTGCAGGCGACGAATTTCGCTGACCGGCACATAGGTGCCCGTCGGATTGGCCGGATTGGCTATGAACACGATCTTGGTGCGCGGCGTCACGGCGGCGAGGATCGCGTCGACATCGACATGGCAATCCTTTTCCTTGACGACAACAGGCGTGGCGCCCGCCCCCATGATCTGGATCTTGTAGACGAGAAAGCCGTGCTCGGTGATGATGCCTTCGTCGCCATCACCGAGATAGACGTGGCAGAGCAGGCCGAGCAGTTCGTCCGAGCCATTGCCGCACATCAGGTTTGCCGTGTTCAGCCCATAGACCGAGCCGATCGCCTCGCGCAACTGCATGGCCAGGCCGTCCGGATAGATCTCCAGCTTTTCAGCGGCCTTCTGGAAGGCCTCGATCGCCTTGGGGCTCGGCCCCAGCGGCGTTTCGTTGGACGACAGCTTGTAGACCTTGGCAACCCCCGGCGCATGCTCCTTGCCCGGCACGTAAGCGGCAATATCAAGGATACCGGGACGCGGAAGGGGCGTGAGATTTTCGGTGCTCATGGGCTCGGCTTTCAGGGACGTGACAAGGACTGGAAATGAGCATCAGCCATTAACGAGGAACACGGTTTTTGTCGAGGGCGCAGGACGCGGCAAGGATGAGCGGAACCTGATCAGCGAGGCCCGCTGGGTGCCTTTTCCCGCGTCGTTGGCACGCCCTGCGGCGCAAGAACCGGCACGAAGACGCGGCGCGACGCCCGTGCAGCAACCGGCAGGCCCTGATAGAGCCGCTTCTGCGCCTCGACGATGATAACACCGGAAAACATCGGCCAGAGCGAGCGACCAATGCGCTCGAAGCCGCTCCGGAGCTTCAGCACCGTCTTCAGCTTGGAGGGCGGAAAGAATAGCGCGTCCGCAGAGGCGCCGGGGGTGAAGTTGGTTTCGCGCAGCAGCGCCGTCAACTGACCACGCGAATAGGGCCGGCCCGAACCGAAGGGCGTATGCTCCATGCGCGCCCAGACGCCGCGCCTGTTCGGCACGACGATCACCAGCCGCCCGCCGGGGGCCAGCACCCGCCACAGTTCCTTCATCGTCTCGCGCGGATTTTCGGCAAATTCGAGCGCGTGCACCATCAGCACCCGGTCGATCGAGGAATCCGGCAAGGGAAGCTCTTCGTCGAAGATGAGCGCCGTCGAGGACAGTTCCGCCACCGGCCAGTTCACCGCACCCTGCCCCGCCGGCATGAAGGCGAAGGTGCGTTCGGTATCGGCACGGAAACGCTCGAGATAGGGCACGGCATAACCGAGGCCCACCAGCCGTTCCTCCGGCAGCGTCGCCCAGAGCGACGACAGCGCCATGGTGATCGACTGCTCAGCGAAGCGTCCGAGGCGGGAATGATAGAACTGGCGGAGATCGACGATATCTGCGTGCATGCGCCTATGTTAGTCGGGAACGGCTGGACTTCAAGGCGCGGCCGACTACATTCACGCCACAGGCCCGTCCGACACGCCCGCAGGCATCATTTCCAGGAATTCCAATGGCTAAGCTCGATCTCGAACTCTTCCTCTGTCGCACCGATAATTTCGGCGTGCTGATCCATGATCCGGTAACCGGCGAGACGGCATCGATCGATGCCCCGGAAGAAGCACCCATTCTGGACGCGCTGGAGCGGCGCGGCTGGACGCTCACACAGATTTTCACAACGCATCATCACCATGACCATGTGGCTGCCAATCTGGCGCTCAAGGACCGGTTTGGCGCCACCATCACCGGACCCGTGCACGAGGCGGATAAAATTCCGGGGCTGGACCGGAAGGTTGGCGACGGAGACCAGTTCGATTTTGCCGGCCACCCCGTGAATGTCTTCGAAACACCCGGCCACACGGCAGGCCATATCTGCTTCCACCTGCCTGACGATAAATTGCTCTTTGCCGCCGATACCTTGTTTGCGCTTGGATGTGGCCGTCTCTTCGAAGGCACGCCCGCCGACATGTGGACATCTTTGCAGAAATTGATGGCGCTGCCAGATGATACGGCGGTCTATTTCGGTCACGAATATTCACTGAGCAATGCCCGCTTCGCGCTGACCATCGATCCGCAAAACTCTGACCTCGTGATCCGGGTCGCGGAAATCGAGACGGCACGCGCCGAGGGACGGTTTACCGCGCCGACGACCATCGGCCTTGAAAAACAGACGAGCCCGTTCCTGCGTCCCAATGATGCCGGCATTCGCGCCCATCTCGATATGCTCTCGGCCACGGACGCGGAAGTCTTTGCCGAAATCCGCAAACGCAAGGATCATTTCTGATGGACGTTCAACTGCCGCTATCGGCGCGCGCGATAATAGAGACGCTGAAGATGGAACGGCACCCGGAGGGCGGCTGGTACATCCAGACCTTCAAGGACACGGCCGGCGGCCCGCGCGGCCATTCCACCGCCATCTACTATCTCTTGGAACGCGGCGAGCGCTCGCACTGGCACCGGGTCCGCGATGCGGCCGAGGTCTGGCACTTCTATGCCGGCTCGCCGCTGGAACTAAAGATCGCGGAAGACGGCAAGCCGGAACAGGCGTTCAAGCTCGGCTCGAACATTCTGCTTGGAGAAATGCCGCAGATCGTCGTGCAGGCGAACTGGTGGCAATCGGCAAGCTCGCTCGGTGCCTGGACGCTGGTCGGCTGTACGGTCTCGCCCGGCTTTGACTTTTCAGCCTTCGAAATGGCGCCGCCGGACTGGCAACCTCCGAAGGGATGAACCCTACTCGGCCGGCGTGGCGTGCTTCTCGCGGCGGCCGAAGATCATGTCGCGTGCGGCCAGCACGGCACCGCCGGTGACGAACAGGCAGGCAAGTGCGATCCGCAGTGACGGCTCGGCGAAACCGAACAGGATCAGCACCAGCGTCGACAGCACAGGTGCCGCATAGCTGGCGACGCCAAGAATCTGGATGTCGCCATTCTTGACCCCGTAATCCCAGGCATAGAAGGCAGCGCCGACGGGCAGCAGGCCAAGACCGGCAACGGCAAGCCATTCGGTTGCCGATTGCGGCCAGACTGTTGTCTCGAGGCCGAGATGGCAGAGAAACGACAAGGCGGCCGTGGCCATGCAGAAGCCGGTGACGACATCGGTCGAAACGGCCTCGAAGCGCCGCGTCAAAAGCGAATAGCCGGCCCAGGTAAAAGCGCAGGCCAGAGCCGCGCCATAGCCAAGCGCATAGGCATTGTCGAATTCGACGCCATTACGCGCAACGATCATCCCCGTGCCGAACAGGCCGCAAATGGCGCCAGCCACGTGGTACCAGCGCAGCTTTTCACCGGGCAGAAGCGCTGAGCCCACGACGATCAGCAACGGCCAGAGATAGGCGATCAGCCCGGCCTCGACGGCAGGCGCGTTGCGCAACGCCGTAAAATACAGAAAGTGATAGCCGAACAGGCCGGCAATGCCGACGATCCAGACCTTCGCCGGCTGTTTCAAGAGCGCCAGCCGCTCGGGCTTGAAAGCCAGCACGATCAGCCCCGGCAGGCTGCCGATGGAAAAGCAGATGGCGGACAGCTGGAATGGCGGCATCTTGCCGGAAGCGGCCGTGAACAGCGCCAGAAGCGACCACATGAGGATCGCCGAAAAGCCGATCAGCGTTGCCTTGAGTTTCATCGCGCCTGCCCCCGGTCACGCCGGATATCGGCGCCGCATCAATCCATCAGCCACCGAAACGGGTGGCGGAAACGGTGACCGGGCCGAGCTTGGTCGGGATCCGGACATAGACCGGAGCATATACATCCACCGCTTCGGCCTTGGCAAACCAGATTTCCATCGATGCCAGCCGACGCAGATATTCGACGTCGTCGCGACCCTTGCGGAAACCGGATTTCGGCACGAACTGCACGCCGCAAACGATCACGTCGCCCTCGAATCCCTCGGTCTTGAAGGGTCGCGTTCCCTTGGCCGAAAGCTTGAGATCGACACGCGATTCGCCGTCGAAGATCGGCAGGGTCTTGGGGCAGACCTTGGTCTTGGCCGGAAAGATCAGCCCGGACAGCGGATCGACCACATTGCGCATATCGCCAGGCTTGAGCGGGATCCAGTTCTTGGGGATCAGCCGCTTTGGCGTCATGGTGGCGGATGTGACATTGCCGTTGCGGAACTGGACATCGATATCACGGCCTTTTTTCCCGGTCTTGTAGGACACGGAATATTCCGAAGCACGCAGCTTGTCCTCCTGGACAACCCCGGAAACACGGGTACGCCCGGACGTGCTGCTGATGACATCAGCTAGCCCTGCCGAACTCAGCGTGCCGGAAATCGTATAGCGATCGTCAGTGAGCTTGGTGTGGAACGAGGCTCGTGCAATCGGAAAGCCGGAAAGGGAAATGCTGTAGTCCGTTTCGTGCTCCACATCGGCGGCAAAAGCTTGAGCTGTGGAAAACACCGTGGCGGCCAGCAACAGAAGCGCAACAGACCCATTTCGCACGTTCATTCTGATTCCCATCGCATTCGGCAGCATCAAACCTGGATAGTCGGCGTTTACGGCGATTCTACGCCTTACTCCCGTGGATGTTCTAGCGTATGACATGTTGAAACGAAACGGGCTGAAACGCCGTGATTTTGGGGAAAGGATGCTGTTTTTAAGCGGTTTATCCCAGAGAAAACCGGCATTTCCACCAAGAGTTTTCCGGAGCAATGAAGGTTTGGCTTGACGCGCCGTCCGTCTCTGACTATAGAACCGCAACTTTCCAATCATGGCCAACGGAATGCGGCCTGGGCTTATGGCCCGCCAACGCATTGACCGAAGGCGAAAAGAAAATAGGTGCATCATGTCCCGTAGTTGCGAATTGACCGGCAAGGGCGTCCAGTCGGGCAACAATGTGAGCCACGCAAACAACAAGACCAAGCGCAAGTTCCTGCCGAACCTATGCCAGGTCACGTTGATTTCCGACGCTCTCGGCCAGCGTTATCGTCTGCGCGTTTCGGCTGCGGCCCTGCGTTCGGTCGAACATCGCGGTGGCCTCGACGCTTTCCTCGTCAAGGCAGACGAAGCTGAGCTCTCGCAGCGCGCTCGCCTGCTGCGTCGTCAGATCGTCAAGAAGACAGCTGAAGCTGTCGCTGCCTGATCAGCACGCACGGATAATGATTTGAAGGCTTGCCTGGGCAACCGGTGAGCCTTTTTCTCGTATGATTTTTACTGAAAACCGTTTCGCAGGCATCGCGGGTCATCGACCCAGGCGTGAATGCGGGACTATATCCCTCCAACTGGTGGCATCACCCAGGATAAAAAAATGCTGACGAACCGCACGTTCTTTCTCTATGTCGCGATGATGACCCTCGTGGTCGTCGCCTCCAATTTCCTCGTCCAGTATCCCCTGCCCGGCAGCATTGCTGGCATGCAGCTGGGGGACCTGTTGACCTGGGGCGCCTTCAGCTACCCAGTCGCCTTCCTCGTCACCGACCTCACCAACCGCCAGTTCGGCCCGCAGGTCGCCCGCAAGGTCGTGATCGCCGGCTTTGCCGTCGCTGTCGTGCTGTCGGTCCTTGTTGCCACGCCGCGTATCGCGATCGCGTCGGGTTCAGCTTTCCTGCTTGGCCAGTTCCTCGATATTTCGCTTTTCAACAAGCTGCGGGCACAGAGCTGGTGGCGGGCGCCGCTGGTTGGCTCGCTGGTCGGCTCGCTGCTCGATACGACCATCTTCTTCTCTGTCGCCTTCGCCGCCATCTTCGTGTTCATCGGCCCGAATGACGGTTTTGCGCTCGAAAACGCGCCGCTGCTCGGCCTGCTCTCGACCGAGGCGCCACGCTGGATGTCCTGGGCGCTCGGCGACCTGATCGTCAAGATTATCGTCGGCATCGCATTACTGCTGCCCTACGGGGCGCTGATGAGCGTGATCAAGCCGATGCCGGGCGTCAAGACACCTGCTTGAGGGATGTTTCCTGAAACGTAAAAAGGCGGCGTCCCTCCGGATCGCCGCCTTTTTCATTTTCCGCTCTATGGATTATCAGGCGCGCTCTTCCCAAACCTTCGCAAGTTCCACCAGCGTCTTCACCGCACTCTCCATGTCCTGGCGGCTCACCCATTCGAGCGGCGAGTGAAAGGCGTGGCCGCCGGCGAAGATGTTGGGGCATGGCAGCCCCATGAAGGACAGGCGCGATCCATCAGTGCCGCCGCGGATGCTGCCGCGCACCGGCACGAGGCCGGCCCGGCGCACCGCTTCCATGGCGTTGTCCATGATTTCCGGATGCCGGTCGAGCACGACCTTCATGTTGCGATACTGCCGTATGACCGTGAACGTGTAGGAGGAGCCCGGGAAGCCGGTCATCACATCCTTGACGATCATCTCCAGCATGGCTTCCTTGCTTTCCAGTCCCGCATCGTCGAAGTCGCGGATGATGAAGCCGAGGTTGGCCTTTTCCATCGATCCCGTCAGCCCGACCGGATGGATGAAGCCCTGCTTGCCCTCGGTTGTCTCCGGCGCGACGTCCTTCGGCAAGCGATCGATGATGGCGCCGGCGATCTTGATGGCATTTTCCATCTTGCCTTTGGCAAAGCCCGGATGGATGGCGACGCCCTGGATCGTGATCTCGACACCGTCGGCCGAAAACGTCTCGTCCTCGATATGGCCGGCAGTTTCGCCATCGACGGTATAGGCGAATTGGGCGCCAAGCTTTTTCAGATCGACCTTGTCGACGCCGCGGCCGATCTCCTCGTCGGCGGTGAAGAGGATCTTGATGTCTCCATGCCGGATATCCGGATTGTCGATCAGGAACTGCGCCATCGTCATGATTTCGGCCACGCCTGCCTTGTCGTCTGCACCAAGCAAGGTCGTACCGTCAGTCGTGACAATGTCGTTGCCGATCTGGTCAAGCAAGGCCGGATGATCGCCGACACGGATGACCTGCTGCGGATCGCCGATGAGCTGGATATCGCCGCCCTGGTAATTGCGGATGATCTGTGGCTTGACGTTGGTTCCGGTAAAATCCGGCGCCGTATCGACGTGCGAGCAAAAGCAGATGACTGGAACAGGCTTATCGGAATTTGACGGGATCGTCGCATAGACATAGCCGTGCGCGTCGAGATGGGCGTCCGCCAGCCCCATGGCGCGCAGTTCCGCAACCAGGACGCGGCTGAGGTCTTTCTGCTTCTCCGTCGACGGCTGTGTCCTGGAGGCCGCATCCGACTGCGTATCGATGACGACATAACGAAGGAAACGGTCGAGTACGGTATCTGTCATGACATTTCTCCTGCCTTGTGCGGTTACCCCTTGTGCGGTCACCGGCGCTCACTGGACGAGCCGGAATTCCAGCATCAGGTTGCGCTCGAGAATAGAATGATTGTCGTCGGAAACCACGATGACGCGGATTTCGCCGTCCGGAAGCGCAACGACGTCCAGGCCTTCCATATTGTCGATCTGGTAGCCCATGTCGGCTGACAGAATCACAGGCCCATCGACAACCGCGCCAGCCTTGATGCTGTCCCCGGCGATCCGACGGATCTGCATGCCGATGCCTTCGGCAAAGCTGAAGCGGCGCTCCAGGAGAAGCAGATCGCCATTCGGCAGAAAGGCCCCGTCGGTGATCGCGAAGGGGTCCTTCTGCACGACACCGAAGACACCTTTGCGCAGGCCATCTAGCACGGCCGCATATAGATGGTCCGCCTTGTCGAAGCTGAGTTCGGAAACGACGACCGTGGCACCATCCAGCGGGCTGCCGGCCGGCGAAACAGCAATCGTCTCAAGCCCCCGGTTGCCGCGCAGTTCCCGTTCCGGAATGAGAATCGGCAGACTAGCCGTCGGCCGCGCCTGCGCAAAGCCCGGATCAGGATAGGCATCGACACGGTGGAACTGCTCGAAGCTCACCAAAGCCTCGTCGTCGCGAAAGGCAAGGCCTTCCGAATCCATATATATCTTGACCCGTTCCGAACGGCCCTGGCTATCCATCATCGACGTGACCGTCACATCGGCGAGCCCCGATAGCCGGCCTTGGACATCGCGCGTCACCGATCCCTGCAGCCAGTGTCCGGTATCCAGCACGGCGACGAAGGACGTGGTATCCGCCCGAAAGCGGATGGATGACATCGCCCCGAACAGGGCATTGGACGACGACAGTTCGAGACCGCCGACGAACTCCAGCGCGCCGAACGTCTTCTGGTCCGAACCGATCTTGAAATTGGCGATCTGACGGCTGCTGATCGGCACCGCTTCGTTCGGCGGCGGCGATGCCACAACCGAGGCCGGTATGGCCAGCCAGGAGCAAAACACGACGGCTAGAAGGGAGTGGATTTTCAAAATTGCGTCTTTCTATGACGGCCGTGACAACGGTCCGCATCCTCAACGGCAGGCTGGCGCGCAGCCGGTGGCGCACGCAGGCGCGACCCGCCTCCGGCGATGATTCGCCGCGCTCGTCAGGCGCGACGGCGGCCCTGCGGCTTGCGGCGACGGCTTTCGTCCTCGAACAGTGACGCGAGTTGATCGGTCATCGCTCCGGCCAGTTCGTCGGCATCGACGATCGTCACGGCCTTGCGGTAATAGCGCGTGACGTCATGACCGATTCCGATCGCCAGCAGTTCCACCGGTGAGCGCGTTTCGATCTGCTCGATCACGGCGCGCAGGTGGCGTTCCAGATAATTGCCCGGATTGACCGACAGCGTCGAATCGTCGACCGGCGCGCCGTCCGAGATCATCATCAGGATACGGCGCTGCTCGGGCCGGGCCAGAAGCCGGTTGTGCGCCCAGATCAGCGCCTCGCCGTCGATGTTTTCCTTGAGCAGGCCTTCGCGCATCATAAGGCCGAGATTGCGGCGTGCCCGCCGCCAGGGCGCATCGGCCGACTTGTAGATGATGTGGCGCAGGTCGTTGAGCCGACCCGGCGTCTGCGGCTTGCCGCTGGCCAGCCACTGCTCGCGCGCCTGCCCACCCTTCCAGGCCTTGGTGGTGAAGCCGAGGATCTCGACCTTGACACCGCAACGCTCCAGCGTGCGGGCGAGGATGTCGGCGCAGGTGGCCGCAACGGTGATCGGCCGGCCGCGCATCGAGCCGGAATTGTCGATCAACAGCGTCACCACCGTATCGCGGAAATTCGTGTCTTTCTCGCGCTTGAAGGACAGCGGCTGCATCGGGTCGATGATCATGCGCGTCAGGCGGGCCGAGTCGAGATAACCCTCTTCGAGGTCGAACTCCCATGACCGGTTCTGCTGCGCCATCAGCCGGCGCTGCATGCGGTTGGCAAGCCGCCCGACAGCCCCCTGAAGATGCGCCAGCTGCTTGTCGAGGAAGGCACGCAGCCGATCGAGTTCGGCTTCGTCGCAAAGCTCTTCCGATGTGATGATCTCGTCGAAGGCCTCGGTGAAGACCGAATAATCGACCTTCTCGTTGAAATCGGAGAACGGACTGTTGGGACGCTTGGCTTCGCCCGGCGTCTCGCTGTCGTCGTCGCCTTCGTCCTGCAGGTCGTCGTCGGAAATCTCCGCGCCGTCCATCTCGCCTTCGTCCATCTGCTCGTCGGCGGATTCGTTTTCGTCGGCCGGGGCAGCATCGGAGCCCGCATCCTCGTCGGAGCTGTTTTCGTCCTCTTCCTGGCTGCGCGGCTGGTCTTCGTCGGTCTGGCTGTCCTGATCGTCCGGCTCGACCTCGTCGTCGCCGTATTTTTCAGCCACGTCCATGGAGGAAAGCATGTTGCGCACGACCCTGGCGAAAGCCTGCTGGTCGTTGATCGTCGCCGACAGATTGCTCATGTCGCCAGCGGCCTTGTCCTCGATGAAATCGCGCCAGAGATCGAGCACGCGGCCCGCAGAAGCCGGAGGTTTCTGCCCCGTCAGCTTTTCGCGAACGATCAGCGCCACGGCTTCTTCCAGCGGTGCGTCAGCCTGCCGGTCGATGGCGGCGAAATTGGCGCGGGCATATTTGTCGTCGAGCATGGTCGTGAGATTGTCGGCAACACCGCTCATTCGGATCGAGCCGATCGCCTCGACACGCGCCTGCTCGACGGCATCGAAGATGGCGCGCGCATCCGCGCCCTGCGGCGACATGGTGGCATGAACGCGCATGTCGTGACAGGCCTTGCGCAGCGCCATGGAATCGCCAAGGCCGCGGGTCACGGAGAGTTCCTGGCGCGTCGGGCGCTTGGAAAGCTCCGGCAAGCGCACCCGTTCGCCGGCAAGGCCCGGACGCTCGTTGGCGAAAACGACCTCAACCTCCGGGTCACCGGCGATCGAGCGGATGCAGCCGGTCAGCGCCCGGCGGAACGGCTCCACATCCACGGTCCCGCCGGGTCTCGGTTTCGAATTGTCGCCGCGGCCAGCCATGACTTATGCCGTCGCTTCAAGCACGATATTGGCGGCACTTTCCTTGAGTTCGACGCCAAAGGCACGCTGGTAGTGTTCGGCAACCAGCGTCCGCTCGAGTTCATCGCACTTGTTGAGGAAGGTGACGCGGAAGGCGAAGGCGATGTCTCCGAAGATGTGCGCGTTCTCGGCCCAGGTGATGACCGTGCGCGGGCTCATGACGGTCGACAGATCGCCATTGACGAAGGCTGCGCGCGTCAGATCGGCAACGCGCACCATCTTGGAGACCGTATCGCGGCCCTTGTCCTTGGTGAAACCCTTGACCTTGGCGGCGACGATATCGACCTCGTTGTCATGCGGCAGGTAGTTCAACGTCGTGACGATAGACCAACGGTCCATCTGCGCCTGGTTGATCTGCTGCGTGCCATGGTAAAGCCCTGTCGTGTCGCCGAGACCGACGGTGTTGGCCGTCGCGAACAGGCGGAAGGCCGGGTGCGGCCTGATGACGCGGCTCTGGTCGAGCAGCGTCAGGCGGCCGGAGGATTCGAGCACGCGCTGGATGACGAACATGACATCGGGGCGGCCGGCATCGTACTCGTCGAAGACGAGCGCGACATTGTGCTGATAGGCCCAGGGCAGGATGCCGTCCTTGAACTCGGTGATCTGCATCCCGTCCTTGACGACGATCGCATCCTTGCCGACGAGGTCGATGCGGCTGACATGGCTGTCGAGGTTGACGCGCACGCAAGGCCAGTTCAGGCGGGCAGCGACCTGCTCGATATGGGTCGATTTACCGGTGCCGTGATAGCCGGACACCATGACGCGGCGGTTATGGGCGAAACCGGCGAGAATGGCGAGTGTCGTCTCGCGATCGAACAGGTAATCCGGGTCAAAATCCGGAACATAGGCATCCCCCTTTGAATAGGCGGGCACGCGAATATCGGAATCGATGCCGAAAACCTCGCGGACGGACACAGTCGTATCGGGAAGGTTGGAAATATCGAGGTCTACCTTGCTCATCATGTCTCCAGCGCGGGAACCACACTGCTCCCGTAAAATCGTCTTTGAAAGCGTTGAACGTCCAAGTGATTCCGCTTGAACGCGGGATGCTCCAGGGGAAGGTTATTAAAGTGCGTTCCTAGCAGAAGCCAGCCTGTTTTAACAATTGATATGCCTGGATCACGGCGCGAAAACGCTCTTCCGATCCCCTGTCTCCGCCATTTGCATCCGGGTGATGCTTTTTTACAAGCTCCTTGTAGGCCGTCTTGACGTCCGTGGGCGTGGCGTTGGCGTGCAGGCCGAGCGTCTCGAAAGCCTTGGCTTCAAGCGCCTTCAGCTTGCGCGCCCGCGGCTCCTGTCGCGGCGCGCGGGCGCGCGCCTGCTCGACGAAACCAAAGGGATCGCGCATGCGCGCCTGGGCACCGGCGCTGCCCGAACGCTGCTGCGACTGCGCAGGCGCATTCTTGGCATTCTTATTGACACCGACCGTCCAGGTGGGGCGATGACCGGTCAGCGCCTCCTTCTGGTAGCGGGCAATCTCGTTGTCGGACAGACCGGAAAAATAATTGTAGCCCTTGTTATACTCCTTCACGTGCTCGAAGCAGAACATGAAATACTGGTTCTCGGCATTGCGCCCGACAGGGGCACGATGCACAGCATTCTCCTCGCAGCCGTCCCACTGGCATTTTGGCGCCATCGGCTCTGGTTTCTGGTTCACCCTGCGCTTGGTGCGGATGCCGTCGAAGTATTTTGAATCAAGTTTCATGGTGCTGATTATGGAGCGTGGCGAGCGCCACAACAAGAATTGACAAACCGGAATGTTGCAGGCTTTGTGAGACTATTTTGCGCCGCGCAAAACGCAGCCCGAAACGTCCATTCCGGTCGATGGATGGTTGTCCGGAAAAGCCAGAGAAACGGGGCCAAAACATGTCTCTCCAGAGCCGAATAGAAACTAAATTGACGCAGGCCTTCTCACCGGATCGTCTCGTCGTGCTCAACGAGAGCCATCTGCATGCCGGTCACCACCCCGACATTGACGGAACGGGCGAAACCCACATGCGCGTCCGCATCGTCTCAGAGGCCTTTGCCGGCATGAGCCGCATAGCCCGCCACCGCGCCATCAACGACGTCTTGAAGGCGGAGATCGATGCCGGCTTGCACGCGCTGGCGCTGGAACCGGCTGTTCCCGGGGAAACAACCCGCTGGTAACCGATTGGTCATAGTGACCGACAAGACAGCGATGTACTTCGGCTGGCGGAATTGACGATCGAATAAAACGGCCATACTCTCCGTTGCAGAGACGATGACGGATATTGGGCGTCCGCAACGTCAATTTTTACTTCGATACATTGCATTCTTATCTTTTCATCGGAAACGCAGGCCGAAGGTCGATCCAGACCGCGGACCTGATCGAGGGCTTTTGCCATGTTGAACGGGCTTAACCTGATTGCGATATTCTTTGCCGCGGTTCTGTCGGCGGTGCAGGCTCATGCTGCGACGCCACCGGGCAAGCGCGTTGCGCTGGTTATCGGAAACAGCGCCTATCGGTATTCGGTGCCGCTTCCAAATCCCAAGAACGATGCCGAACTGATCGGCGAAACCTTGCGGCTTGCGGGCTTTTCGGTCATCAGCGGCTTCGACCTCAACAAGTCGGCCATGCTCGATATCGTCGATAAATTCACCGAGGAAGCCTATGATGCCGATATGGCGCTGGTCTTCTATGCCGGCCACGGCCTGCAGGTGAACGGCCAGAACTATCTCGTGCCAGTCGATGCCAATCTCGAGAAAGCCGCGCAACTCCAGACACGCACCATCCCGATCGACAAGCTTTTGTCGGCGCTGCCGCCGGCGCCGGCGGTCAACATCGTCGTGCTCGACGCCTGCCGGGACAATCCGCTCGGCCGGTCGCTGGCCGCATCCCTGCCAGCCGGACGATCCATGGGCGTCAGCAAGGGGCTGGCATCCGTGCAGACGAACAGCGTCACCGGCGGCGGACTGTTGATCGCCTATGCCACCGATCCCGGCGCAATCGCCGGCGACGGCACGGAAAACCACAGCCCCTATACGGCAGCGCTTGCCCGGCATCTGACGACGCCCGGTCTCGAAATCCAGAGCGCGCTGACCCGCGTCCGGGCGGACGTTTCCGAAGCCACACGCGGCAACCAGAACCCCTGGCACAACGCCTCGCTGTCCCGCGAAGTCTTCCTGGGTGGCGAAGTTGCCTCCAATGCCGCAGCTGCCGTGACGGCAGAAACGATGGGTCTGGCAACGATCCCGGCCGCGGACAATTCGGCGATCGACTGGACCATCGAGCAGAAGCTGTGGGACGAGGCCTCCAAGCGCAACACGGTGGCGCATTATGAGCTATACCTGGCAAAATACCCGAGCGGCAATTTCTCGACGCTCGCCAACCTCAATCTCGACCAGCTGAAAGCGCAGGAACAGACCAAGGTCGCTACCGCAGAGCCGGCACCCGGTGAAGCCTCGGATTTCGCCTCGACCGCGCGCACCGCCGTTGCCATGCCTGATGACATCAAGTCGATGCCTGGCACGCCTGAAACGGAAGCGATGATCGGTCTCGACAAGGCGGCACGCATCGATCTTCAACTGCGCCTCGGCGCGCTCGGGCATGTCACCGGCGGCGCGGACGGCGCGCTTGGCGCAAAATCGCGCAACGCCATCGGGGCCTGGCAGCGGCAGAGCGGCATGCTCGAGACGATGTACCTGACGCCGCAGCAGCATCTTTTCCTGATTGTCCAAACCGATCCGATGATGCCGCAGGTGCGGGCGCGCTACGAAGCCGACAAGGCCGCTGTTGCAAAAGCCGCGACGCTGCGCAGATCGCAGGCGACGACGACCGCCAAGGCGAACACGACAAAACAAAAGACCGTGAGACGAACCAACAACAACCGCGAAGGCACGCTCGAAGGTCCGGTCGAAAGCAACAACAATCAAAGCGGCATGACACCTGAAGGGGCAGCCTTCACCGGCGCCTTGCTTGGCGGCGCGCTGGGCGGGATCCTGAGCAACCGCTGACACGGAAAAGCGGCCGCGATGGCGTCGAACTAAGGGCGCCCCTGCAAAACGGTACCCTTTGTCTCCGGTGCTTCTATGACAACATATCGCCGCCGGTTGGCGGAGCATCGTCGGCGGGACGGATGCGCAGACGCGTGATTCTGTTTTTGACGCGCTTCATCACCAGGAACCGCTTGCCGTAAAAGGTGAAGGCCTGTCGCTCTTCGGGGATTGTTCGCGATTCATGGATCACCAGGCCGGCGATCGTCGTCGCCTCGTCATCCGGCAGGTTCCAGTCGAGTGCGCGGTTCAGGTCGCGGATCGGAACGTTGCCATCGACCACGATGGAACCGTCCGCTTCCTGGCGAACACCCTGAATTTCGATGTCGTGTTCGTCGGAAATATCGCCGACAATTTCCTCGAGAATGTCCTCCAGCGTGACAAGCCCCTGCACCTCGCCATACTCGTCGACGACGATTGCGAAATGCGCCTTGCGGCGCAGGAAGGCATTGAGCTGGTCCTTGAGATTGGTGGTGTCGGGCACGAACCAGGGTTTTTGCGTGATGCGGACGATATCGAGGTTCTCCGGCTCGACGTCGGGCTCGGCCAGCGCCCGTAGCAAGTCCTTGGCATGCACCACGCCGATGATGTTGTCGGCCGAACCCCGCCAGACCGGCATGCGGGTATAGGGGCTTTCCAGAATGGCACGGACGCAGACCTCCGGCGCATCGTCGGCGTTGATGGCGCGCATTGCCATCCGGTGGATCATGATGTCGGACACTTCCAGTTCGCCGAGATCGAGAACGCCGCCGAGCCGGTCGCGATCGGCCTTGATGACCGAACCCTCGCGATGCAGGAAATCGACTGCGCCACGCAACTCCTCATGCGCCGTCAGCATCGAAATTTCCGCCGACAGGCTGACACCGAACAGAGCCAGCAGGCGCCGGACGATGCCGTTGACGAGGCTGGAGAGAGGACCGACAACGAGCACAAAAATGCGAACGAAGGGGGCGACGACAAGCGCGAAACGATCGGGCGCTGCAATCGCCCAGCTTTTCGGAAGGACCTCGGAAAAGATCACCAGCAGGACCGTCATCGCCAGGGTCGCGATGGCAACACCCGAATTCCCGAACAGCCCGAGGAACAGGCTCGTGGTCAGGGATGAGGCAAGAATATTGACGAGATTGTTGCCGATCAGCAGAGCGCCGATCAGCCTGTCGCGCCGGGCGATCAGCGCCGTCACGATCGTCGCCCGCTCGTCACCGTTTGTTTCCAGCGTGTGCATGCGCGCACGGGAGGCCGCAGTCAGCGCTGTTTCCGATCCGGAAAAAAATGCCGAGCACAACAGGAGACAAATGACCGATACGAGCGTCAGCCAGTATTCGGCCAGGAAAGCGAGCGCATTTTCAACCATCATCGCGGATGTTTCTCCTCAAGGAAACGCACCACCTCGGAGGATGGGACATCGTCCGCGACGAAGGACTGGCCGATGCCGCGGGTCAGGATGAAGGTCAACTGGCCGCCCTTGACCTTCTTGTCCTGCGCGATCGCAGTCATCAGCGTTTCCACAGGAGGCAGTGCGCCCGGGATATCGCCCATCCGCGTCGGCAGGCCGACCTCTTTCAGATGCGCCTCGACCCGCGTCGCATCGTCGGGACTTGCAAGGTTCATGCGCGCGGAAAACTGATGTGCCAGCACCATGCCGATCGAAACGCCTTCGCCGTGCACCAGCCGGCTGCCGTCATACTGCGTTGCCGCTTCCAGTGCATGCCCAAAGGTGTGACCGAGATTGAGAAGTGCGCGACGGCCATTCTCGCGCTCGTCGGCCGCCACCACGTCGGCCTTGGCTTGGCAGCTTGTCGCGATCGCCTCGATACGGGCCTCGCCGCCGGCAAAGACGGCACGCCAGTTCTTTTCCAGCCAGTCGAAAAAATCCGGCTTGTCGATCAGGCCGTATTTCGCGACCTCGGCATAACCGGCACGGAATTCGCGCGGGCTCAGCGTATCCAGCACGTCGGTGTCGGCCAGCACGAGATCCGGCTGGTGGAAGACGCCGATCAGGTTCTTGCCATGCGACGAATTTATGCCGGTCTTGCCGCCGACGGAGCTATCGACCTGCGCCAGAAGCGAGGTCGGGATCTGGATGAAGCGCGAGCCGCGCCTGGCAATGCCGGCTGCAAAACCGGTGAGATCGCCGATGACGCCGCCACCAAGCGCGATCACCGCATCGTTGCGCTCGATCCGCGCGCCAAGGATGGTCTCGCAGACTGGGATCAGATGTTCGAAGCTCTTGGTCTTTTCGCCCGCCGGCAAAGCCAGAGATACCGCATCGATGCCGTTTGCCGCCAGGCTGTCCATAAAAGGCGCGAGATAGCGCGCGCCGACATTCTCGTCCGTGATCACGGCCATGCGCCGGCCCTTGAGCCGGGATGCAATTTCGCCGGCGGCCGATGCGATCAGCCCCGGACCGATCAGGATGTCATAGGACCGGTCGGCCAGATCGACGCGAACGGTGCGTTTGGGTTGAACGATGGCATGGCTGATCATGATGTCACTTCTTCGGCATGGCGGCGATGGCGGCGAGAACCTCTTCCACCATGACCTCTTTCTTTACATCGCGCGAGACGACAGTCAGGTCGGCCTCGGCATAGATCGGATATCGCGCGTTCATCAGGTTTTCGAGCGTCTGCTTCGGGTTCTCGGTTTTCAGCAGCGGGCGGGTATCGCGCTTGTTGACCCGTTCCCAAAGGACATCGAGATCGGCGCTCAGCCAGACGCAGAGCCCGCTCTTCTTGATATGCCGGCGCGTGCGCTCGTTTATATAGGCTCCGCCGCCCGTAGAGACCACCCGGGGACCGGAGTGCAGCAGCCGCTTGATCACCCGGCTCTCGAGCGCACGAAACTCCTCCTCGCCATAAGCGGCGAAAAGTTCGCTGATGGTCATGCGGGAAACGCGTTCGATCTCGTGGTCGGAGTCGACGAAGGGAATATTGAGCAGAGTCGCGGTCATGCGACCGATCGCAGACTTGCCGGCGCCCATCAGGCCGACGAAGACGAGGTTCCTTCGGCCAAGGACCGTCTTTGCCCGCTCCACCAGCGTTTCCGAAACAGGCTCGATGACGTCGTTCATGCCGTTTGTTATTCCCCGTTTCGCAACGGTATCGACAAATCGGCAGGAAGCGTCAAGACGGACGGCCCGCAAAGACCACCCCAAACGCATGGAAACGCGACGGTTCTTGCACTTGGTGGCCGGCATGGTCATATAGTCGGACTGCCCGAGGAGTTTGAAATGCCGACCCTGTTCCGTTTCCTGTTCATCTGCGCGCTGATCGCCGGGAGCATCTATGGAACCATGCTGGCGCTTGTGACCTTTGTAGATCCGGTCGAACGCGACGTGACGATCCGCATTCCCTCGGAACGGATCAATGGCACACCATGATGGATCTTTCCGCGGCCCATCTCGAATCTTTTCTCGAAATGATGAGCGCCGAACGCGGCGCCGCCGACAACACGCTGGTCTCCTACGAACGCGATCTGGATGACGTGCATTCGTTCCTGAAGGGTCGAAACGTGAGATTGAACGAGGCCGGCAGCGGCGATCTGCGCGCCTATCTCGCCCATCTGGCCGGGCAGGGTTTCAAGGCCTCTTCGCAGGCGCGCCGCCTATCGGCGCTGCGGCAGTTCTACAAGTTCCTCTATGCCGAAGGCTTGCGCACCGACGACCCCACGGGCGTGCTTGATGCCCCGAAAAAAAGTCGGCCGCTCCCGAAAATTCTGAGCGTCGACGACGTCTCCCGGCTGATCACGCAGGCGGAACAGGAAGCCGGGCAAAGCGGCGGCGATATGCTCCCGCGCATACGGATGCACGCGCTGATCGAGCTTCTCTATGCCACCGGCATGCGGGTGAGCGAACTCGTCTCCCTGCCGGCTTCAGTGCTTTCGCAGAACGGCCGGTTCTTGGTGGTGCGCGGCAAGGGCAACAAGGAGCGGATGGTACCGCTGTCACACAGCGCGATCCGCGCGATGCAGGCCTATGGACAGGCTCTGGCGCAGGATGTCGCCGGGCGCGAGGATCCGCCAGCGGAAAACCCGTGGCTCTTTCCATCTTCCGGCAAGGCCGGTTTCCTGCCGCGCCAGGTCTTTGCCCGCGATCTCAAGGATCTGGCGGCGCGCGCCGGCATCCGCGTCGCCGCCATATCGCCACACGTTCTGCGCCACGCGTTTGCAAGCCATCTTCTCGCTAATGGCGCGGACCTTCGTGCGGTTCAGGAACTGCTGGGCCATTCGGACATTTCAACGACACAAATTTATACCCATGTGCTGGAAGAACGGCTGCATCAACTGGTCCAAAACCATCACCCTCTTGCCAAACAGGCAAAAAAACACGATTAGGAGCGCCATAACCCTTGGCCAGAAACACTGGGATCACAGAGCAGGCGGCCATTGGCGCTAGAGGATCGGAAACGCAGACCATGCACCATTATCTCGATTTCGAAAAACCAATCTCCGATCTCGAAGGCAAGATTCACGAGTTGAAGAAGATTGCCAGCGAGGACGAGAGCATCGACACCGCTGACGAAATCGAGCGGCTTGAAGTTCGGGCCCGCGACGCGATGGCCGAAATCTATTCCAAGCTCAATCCCTGGCAGAAGACCCAGGTCGCGCGGCATCCGCAGCGTCCGCACTTCAAGGACTACGCGTCCGAACTGTTCACCGAGTTCACGCCGCTCGCCGGCGACCGCAAGTTTGGCAACGACGAAGCGATCCAGACCGGCTTTGCCCGCTTTCGCGGCACGCCGGTTGCCATCATCGGCCAGGAAAAGGGCAACGACACCAAGTCGCGCATCAAGCACAATTTCGGCAGCGCCCGGCCCGAGGGCTACCGCAAGGCAATTCGCGTCATGGAAATGGCTGACCGTTTCGGCCTGCCGCTGATCACGCTGATCGATACCGCCGGCGCCTATCCGGGCATCGGTGCGGAAGAGCGTGGCCAGGCGGAAGCCATCGCCCGCTCGACGGAGATGTGCCTGAACGTGCGCGTCCCGATCATATCCGTGGTGCTGGGCGAAGGTGGCTCGGGTGGAGCGATCGCGATTGCCACCGGCAACCGCGTCTACATGCTTGAACACGCGATCTACAGCGTCATCTCGCCGGAAGGTGCCGCCTCCATCCTCTGGCGCGATTCCACCCGCGCCAAGGAAGCGGCGACAAACATGAAGATCACCGCCGAAGACCTGAAGTCGCTGGGCGTCATTGACGGCATCATTCCGGAACCGGCCGGCGGCGCGCACCGCGATCCGCAGGCCGTCATCGACCGGACCGGGACGATCATCGCCGATACGCTGAAGGAGCTTTCGGCCCGCACCGGAGACCAGTTGCGCTCCGATCGCCGCCAGAAATATCTGAGCATCGGCCGCCAGCTCTAGCGTTTGGCAGCAGCGGCGATCGGACAGCATCTCGCGAAATTCGCAGACGGCCAAACCTTGGCCATATTCCTGCGCTCTGGAAACGGCTTGGCGTAAGGGTGGACTGCCAGGGTAAGATTTTGTGAAGTATAAGCACGGTAATGATTCCCCGGCCAACCCGTTGCGGGCACGCGCCGTATCCGAACGTTCTGCTTGATGGGCTATTGCTGATGCGCTTGACACATCTCTTCGCCGTTTCGATCGTGGCTGCCGCCCTTGCGGGCTGCACAGCCAATGAAGCCCTCGACACGGTGGACGTCGACCTTTCGAAGGTTTCCAGCAAGACCAACTATCAGCTCTCCGGAAAGATCGTGCAGAAGATGCAGGCCATGAGCATGGCCAAGACGTCGCCGATTATGCTGCGCATCTTCAAGGAAGAGGGCGCGCTGGAAGTCTGGAAAGCCAATAGCGCCAACCGCTTCGAAATGCTGCGCCAGTACAAGATCTGTGCCTGGTCGGGCAAGCTCGGCCCCAAGCTCAAGGAAGGCGACCGCCAGGCGCCGGAAGGTTTCTATCCGATTTCGCCCGGACAGATGAACCCGAACTCCAGCTATTATCTGGCCATCAATACCGGTTATCCCAACCGCTACGACCAATCGAACGGCCGGCACGGCTCCAACCTGATGATCCATGGCGCCTGCTCGTCATCCGGGTGCTATTCGATGACGGACGAGCAGATGCAGGAGATATTTGCCCTGGCCCGCGACGCCTACAAGGGCGGACAGCAGGCGATCCAGTTGCAGTCCCTGCCCTTCCGCATGACCGCGGAAAACATGGCGCGTCACCGCAACAGCCCGCACATCGAATTCTGGAACATGCTGAAGCCCGGCTACGACCAGTTCGAAATTTCCAAGCGCCCGCCGGAAGTCAACGTCTGCGAGAAGAAATACGTCTTCAACCAGCAGACGGATGGCAAGTTTTCGCCCACCGGCCAGTGCCCGGCAATGTCGACGCCGGCGGCGATGCAGTCTGCCCTTGCCGCCTACAACAAGAAGTATGACGCGGACTACGCGAAGGCGATGTCGAAATACGAGGGCATGGTCTGGTACGAGCCGACCGAGGCAGAGCGCAAGGCAATCGTCGCCAAGCAGCGCGTCGGCAAGGAACTGGCCTATGCGCCAACCGGCTCGTCGCTCGACGCCGGCAAGCTGATGAAGGTTGCCGATCTCGAAAAGCAGATGGCCCGCCGCGCCGAGCTTGAAGAGGCCAAGAAGGCAATCGAACTCCAGAAGGCCGAACTGGAAAAGACGACACGCAACGGCAAGACCGTGCCCGTACCGCAGCAAAACCCGATGGCGCGGCCTGTCGAGCAGGCAGCCATCGATCAGGGCACGGCCCAGGGATCGACCAGGAAAGGCTTCTTCGGCAATCTGTTCTCGCGCAAGGCGGTGGAAGAACCGCAGGCCGCTGCGCAGGCACCGATCGATGCCGCCCCCGTTGGTGCTGCGGCGTCTGCGGTCGATACCGCGAAACCGGTCAAGCAGCCGGACGCCGAAGCCAAGGCTGACAAGCCCGTGACTGTACAGCCGGCTGTCGGTGGCGAAACCGCAGCAACGACGGCAGACGGCGAAGCGGCGACAGTCGGTCCGCCTATCGAACAGGCGGCAACGGAACAGGCGCCGAAGAAACGGCCGTTCTGGAAGCTCTGGGGCAAATAATGCCCGATGCACCGGTTGTAACCTACGATCTCAAGGGGCTAAAGTGCCCCTTGCCCGTTCTGAAGACCCGCAAGCGCATGCAGTCGCTCGGTCCCGGCAGCCTCATTGCCGTCGAAACCACAGACCCTTTGGCCGTGATCGATATCCCGCATTTCTGCAATGAAGACGGCCACGCCATGGAGCGATCCGAAACGATTGATGGTGGGCACCGGTTTCTGATCAGGAAAAAGCTGTAGACGCTGCCCGCTGGCGAAAGCCGGACATTCCAACAATTTGTATTGTCAACGGCCCGGCGCAAGTGCGGGACAGCGCCATGCTGCGTTGCCGGCAGTCGCCGCTTTCGCCTGTTTTCTGCATTTCGGATAAAACGCGAAAATCTCTTTGCGCTTGCGGCAGAACGAAGCAAACTCATTTCTATATAAAACTTATAGACTAACTAGCATAACTCTCATCACCGGTGGCGTGCCGTATCGCAGCCGTCGGAGCTTAACGCAGCCGGTTGGTTTCGGGCTTTTCAGAAGGAGAGAACGCGCAATGACACGCAAGATCAGACTTGGAGCATTTCTTCCCGGTGGCGGACAGCATGTCGCGTCCTGGCGGCATCCCGATCAACCTGCAGACGGCGCGACCAGCTTCGAGTTTCACAAGCAACTGGCCCAGACCGCAGAACGCGGCCTGTTCGACGCCTATTTTCTGGCAGACGGGCTGGCGATCGGCTTCGGTGGCGCGCGTGAAGGCGGTAACGCCCGGGTCGCCGGGTTCGAGCCGGTGACGCTGTTTTCGGCTCTGGCCCCTTTCACAACCCATCTCGGCTTCATCGCGACGGCATCGACGACCTATGAGGAACCCTACAGCACAGCGCGAAAATTCGCGTCGCTGGACCTGATTTCCAATGGCCGCGCCGGATGGAACGTCGTGACCACGACGGGAGACCCGACCGCGCAGAATTTCAACCGTGACGTCCAGCCGCCGCATGCGGAACGCTACAAGCGCGCCGCCGAGCACGTCGATGTCGTCAAGAAACTGTGGGACAGCTTCGAGGATGATGCCTTCGTGCGCAACAAGGACACAGGCGTGTTCTTCGATCCGTCCAAACTGCACGACACCAACCATCGCGGCGCGCATTTCAAGGTTCGCGGTCCCCTCAACATTTCGCGCTCCGCACAGGGACATCCCGTCATCGTACAGGCCGGCCAGTCGGATGACGGACGCGGCCTAGCCGCCGCCACGGCCGAGGTGATTTTCACGGCGCACCAGCATATTGAGACTGCGCAGGAATTTTACCGCGACATCAAGGCCCGCGCCCGCGGACAGGGCCGCGATCCGGATCATGTCCTGATCATGCCAGGCGTATCCCCGTTCATCGGGCGGACCGAAGCTGAAGCGCGCGAAAAATATGATCGGCTGACCTCGCTGATCCTGGAAGAAGACGGCATCGGCCTGCTGAATGGGTTGACCGGCGGCGATCTCGACCTGCACGGCTACGACCTCGACGGGCCGCTTCCGCCAGCGCCGCCGACCGAGGGCATGAAAAGCCGACAGGCCCTCATCCGACAGATCGCCGACGAGAACAATTTTACCATTCGTCAGCTCTATCAGTGGGTTGCCTCGGCGCGCGGACACTTCACCATCGTCGGAACACCGGAGACGATCGTCGATACGCTGCAGGAATGGTTTGAGAACGAAGCTGCGGACGGCTTCAACATCCTGCCTCCGTGGCTGCCGACGGGTCTTGAAGACTTCGTCGATCTGGTCGTTCCGGAGCTGCAGCGCCGTGGCCTGTTCCGCACCGCCTACGAGGGCAAGACCCTGCGCGAAAACCTCGGCCTGCCCTTCCCGGTCAACCGCTGGACAGCCGCCCGTTCCGTTGTCCAGGCTGCAGAGTGAGGTGCGAGCATGTCCTATCAGACCGTCAACTCACCTCTGGCGACCGGCTTCGACCTGCGAGGCCGGAACCGTCAAACCGGGGACCGTACCCAGCGTCTCGTCGGCGTCCTTGGCCCGCTCCTGTCACGCTACGGTCTGATCGTCGGTTTCCTCATCCTCTGGCAGACGTCGAGTAAATTGGGCTGGGTGAACGCGACGATCTTTCCGCCGCTGGACCTTATCCTTGCCGCACTCTGGAACGGCATCTCCAGCGGCGCACTCCTGGACGACATCGCCATCAGCCTGCAGCGTTCGGGACTGGCTTTTGCGGCGGCGGTCGCCATCGGCATCCCGCTGGGCCTGTTGATGGGCCAGGCCAGGGCCGTCGAGCAGGCACTCGACCCGCTGCTGCAATTCTTCCGGCAGACCTCGGCACTGGCGCTGTATCCGGTGTTCATCCTGCTTCTCGGGCTCGGCGAAGCATCGAAGGTCTTCGTGATCTTCTGGGCGACGCTGTTTCCTTTGCTGCTGGCAACGATCGGCGGCGTCAAGGAGGTGGATGCAAAGCTCATCGAGATGGCAAGAACCTATGGCGCAGGGCCGGTGACGGTTTTCCGGCGGATTGTCCTGCCCGCATCCGTGCCGGCCATCTTCGTCGGGCTGAAACTGTCGGCCACCACGGCGTTGCTTCTCCTGATCGCCGCCGAAATGATCGGTGCGAACAAGGGCATCGGCTTTCAGGTGATGAATGCCCAGTACAATTTCCAGGTCCCGCTGATGTTTGCCGCCATTCTCCTGCTTGCCCTTCTGGGGCTCGCGGCCAACGCCCTTCTGGTGCTGTTGCAACGCAGGCTTTGCCGCTGGTCAAACATCAGCGCCTGACAAACCCCATCGACCTCTCCGTTTGAAAGAAAAGACCATGACATTCCATTCCCGCAAGATTCTGCTCTCCGCCGCATTCGCGCTCGGCATCAACCATGCCGCCTTGGCAGCGGACGACGTCAACCTGCGCTATCTGGCAAGTCAGGGCGGGCTCTCCGCCCATGAACTGGCGGCCGAACTCGGCTACTTCAAGGGTACCGGCATCACCATCGAGAATGTCGGTTATGCCGCCGGCGGTCCGGCCTCGCTGATCGCGCTGGCATCGGGCGATGTCGAGATCGGCAGCGCCGCGACCTCGGCCGTCCTCAATTCGATCATCGGCGGCAACGATTTTGTTGCAGCCTACCCTTCGAACGGCATCAACGATGAAGTCCAGTCGATCTTCTATGTGCTGAACGACAGCCCGATCAGGGACATCAAGGACATTGCCGGCAAGACCGTCGCGGTGAACACGCTCGGCGCCCATCTCGACTACACGATCCGCGAAGCGCTGCACTCGGTCGGTCTGCCAAGCGACGCTGCAAACCAGGTGGTTGTTCCTGGCCCCCAACTGGAGCAGGTGCTGCGTTCCGGTCAGGTCGATGTCGCAGCCTTCGGCTATTGGCAGACGACATTCGAAGGTGCGGCCAAAAAGACCGGCGGTCTGCGCCCGATCTTCGACGATACCGACGTGCTCGGCGAAATCGCCGGCGGCTTTGTCGTTCTGCGCCGCGACTTCATCAAGGAGCATCCGGAGGCATCCAGGATCTTCGTCGAACAGTCGCAGCGCGCGCTGGACTATGCCCGCGAGAACCCCGAGGAAACCCGGAAGATCTTTGCGCGGGCGTTGCAGGAACGCGGCGAGAACCCGGAGATCGCGCAATACTTCCGCGGCTATGGCGTGCGTGCCGGCGGCAAGGCGGTCGATCGCGACCTGCAGTTCTGGATCGACATCCTGGTGCGCGAAGGCAAGCTCAAGGAAGGCCAGTTCGCAGCCAGCGACATCCTCTATTCGCCCGACACCGCAGCCAGCAACTGAGGAACGATCATGAGCACCGCCCCATCCGTTCGCGGAGAGGTGACGATCCGTCATCTCTCCAAGTCCTTCGTCCTCAACGGCAAGCCACTCCCCGTCTTGAAAGATCTCAATTTCAGGATACGCGCCGGCGAGAGCCTCGCGATCGTCGGTGCCAGCGGATCCGGCAAGACGACCCTTTTAAGAGTGCTTGCCGGGCTTGAAGAGGCAGATTCAGGCGAGGTGCTGATCGAGGGCAAGGCGATCCGCGGTGTCGGCACGGAACGGGCCGTGATCTTTCAGGAGCCTCGCCTCCTGCCATGGCTGACCGTTCTCGACAATGTCGGCTTCGGCCTCGAAACCCAGGGGCTTTCGCGGGAGGATGCCAGAACGAGGGCACGGCGCTATGTTCACCTCGTCGGCCTGCAGGCGTTCGAAAACGCCTATCCGCGCCAGCTCTCCGGCGGCATGGCGCAGCGGGTGGGCATTGCCCGCGCGCTGGCAGTCCAGCCGGAAATCCTGCTTCTGGACGAACCGCTGGGCGCCTTGGATGCGATGACAAAAATCAGCATGCAGCAGGAACTCGCCCGCATCTGGCGCGACGAGGATGTGACGACTGTCCTCGTGACGCACGATCTCGAGGAGGCGATCTATCTTGCGGACCGCATCCTGATCCTACCGAAGGAAAAGGGCGGCGAGCCCCGCCTGATCGAGATCAATCTTCCCCGCCCAAGAGACCGTAGCGCCCCGGCCTTCGTCCGCCACCGCGAGGAATTGCTGACCCTGTTTGGATTACAATGAGGCTGTCGCTCAACCAAGCCAACGTAAGTTGGCCTCTTCATCACCAGCGTTTTGTTGGTGCAGCGTCGGTTTCAGCAATCAGGTGACATACTCACCGCGCCGGTTTCACAGCACGAATGGCATATCGGTGCTGGGACTTGCGGACCATGGCTTTCAGGACGTTCCAGTTCCGCGCCTGTGCCCGGTGAATATCTTCGAGGCGCGTGTCGATGGTGATGTCTTCAAAGCCCGAGTACATCAGCAAATCGGCAACCGCGGCGGCACGCGCGCCGTCGCGGAAATAGACCCGCGAGAGAATGCTCCGATGGGTCTCCATCATCTCCGGGGAATTGCTGACGGCATCGGATTTCAGCCAGCCAAGCCGCTGCCCCCATCCCGCCAGTTTCGACAGAATGCGCTCGCGAAGCGTCGAGTTGACGAAATCGCCATCGATGATCAGCAGGGTGCCACCGGGCTTCAGCACGCGAAACCATTCCGCAAAAGCACTGGCAGGATCAACCAGTGTCCAAACGAGATGGCGGTTGACGACGACATCATAGTGGTCGTCCGGCTCCATGGTGTTTTCGGCGTCGCCCATGCGGAAGGAGATGGCGCGGCCGCGTGATTTGGCCTTCGCCCTCGCCAGCGCCAGCATCGGCTCCGACCAGTCGAGGCCGGTGACCCTGAACCCCAGGTCGTCCATCAAATGAGAGACAACGCCGGTTCCGCTGGCAAGATCAAGCGCCATCCGCCCCTCGCCCTTGCCCAGGTGCTGGGTGAACAGGCGGTGCCAGGCAGCACGCTCCTCCTCGGAGAAAATTTCGTGGCCGGGCGACAGGTCAAAGGTCGCGGCGCGCTCGGACCAATAGGCCTTGATCTCGTCACGCAGGCCGTAGTTCGTAATGTCGGAAACGTCGCTCATGGGAGTTGCCTTGCAGTTTATTGGGCAGGTTCTGGTCAATCTCAGTGTAGAGGCTTTCTAAAAGATAAAACTTGACTGTCAACATCAAGAAATTTAGAAATCGCTCAGTTTTCGAGACGGAGTTCAAAATCATGACTGTATTTCGCAAAGCGACCCTGGTCGCTGCGGGTTTCTGCGCGCTTTTTTCCGGGACTGCATGGGCTGGCGAAAAGGTAATCATCAAGGATGTGACGGGTCGCGACGTCGAGGTCAGCGTGCCGGTTGAACATGTGATTCTGGGCGAAGGCCGGCAGATCTATTTCGTGGCTGCCCTTGACCGGGACGAGCCCTTCAAGCGCGTTGTCGGCTGGCGGGATGACCTGCCGAAGGCCGATCCGGAAAGCTATGCCGCCTATCTCGCAAAATATCCTGGCATCGCCAAGCTGCCCACCTTCGGCGGCATGAAGGACGGCACGTTCGATGTCGAGCAGGCCGTGGCGCTCAAGCCCGACGTGATCGTCATGAACCTTGATGCCAAGACGGCGACGGAAGAAGCCGGCTATATCGAGAAACTCGGCAAGGTCGGCATCCCGCTCGTCTACATCGACTTCCGCGAGAAGCCGATGGAAAATACCGAAGCCAGCATGCGGATCATGGGCAAGCTGCTCGGCGAGGAAGCCAAGGCCGAAGACTTCATCAAGTTCCGCGCCGACAGCATTGCCAAGGTGACCGACTTGCTCGCCAAGCAGCAGCCAACCCGACCGGTTGTCTTCGTCGAACGCGCCGGCGGCTATTCCGACGATTGCTGCATGTCCTTCGGCAACGAGAATTTCGGTAAGATGGTCGAAATCGCCGGCGGCATCAACATGGCCAAGGATATCATCCCCGGCACGTTCGGCGCGGTGAATCCGGAACAGATCATCGCGGCCAACCCCGACCAGATTATCATTACCGGCGGCAACTGGCAGGGTTATGTTCCCGGCGGCGACTGGGTTGGTGTCGGCTACGGCGCCGACCTCAAGGAAGCCCATCGCAAGCTCGACAACCTGACGAAGCGCCCGGCCTTTACCGGCGTCAAGGCTGTCAAGGACGGCAACGTCCACGCCATCTGGCACCAGTTCTATAACAATCCTTATCAGTTCGTCGCGATCCAGGAGATCGCGAAATGGCTGCATCCGGAGCTGTTCAAGGACCTCGACCCCGAGGCCACCTTCAAGGAACTGCATGCGCGCTTCCTGCCGCTCGACTACAAGCCGGGTTACTTCGTCTCGCTGAAGGACGAATGATCGATGGCTGTCGCCGCTGAAACGCTTGAAACGACGTCGGGGCGCGGTCAGTACCGCGCCCTGGCCTTGCGCCGCATCGTGTTGATCTGTGTCTTGCTGGTCGCACTCTGTCTGAGCCTGTCGATCGACATGGCGCTCGGCCCGGCGAACTACACCTTGCAGGAGGTGCTGACGTCCCTGTTCCATGCCGAATCGGTCGGGGATCAGTTGCGCGTCGTCATCTGGGATATCCGCATGCCGATCGCCCTGATGGCGATCACCGTCGGCGCGTCGCTTTCGCTTGCCGGTGCGCAGATGCAGACGATCCTCGCCAATCCGCTTGCCAGCCCTTTCACGCTCGGCATATCGGCTGCCGCCGGATTCGGTGCTGCCCTCGGCCTCGTCGGCGGCGTGGCGCTGTTTCCGGGCGCCGTGCAGTTCATGATCCCGATCAACGCTTTCCTGATGGCGATGGCGGCTGCGCTGTTCATCCATTTCGCATCAACCATGCGCGGCGTCACCGTCGAAACCATCGTGCTGCTCGGCATTGCCCTGGTCTTCACCTTTAACGCGCTGCTGTCATTGCTCGAATATCTGGCATCCGAACAGGCGCTGGCCGCGGTTGTCTTCTGGACGATGGGCAGCCTGACCAAGGCGACCTGGCCGAAGGTCTGGATCACCGGCGCCGTCCTCGTCTTCGCCATACCGCTGTTTGCCCGTCAGGCCTGGGCGCTGACGGCGCTGCGGCTGGGTGAGGACAAGGCTGCCAGCCTCGGCATCAATGTGCGCCGGCTGCGGTTGCAGACGATGCTCACCGTCAGCCTGCTTGCCGCCATCCCCGTCTCCTTCGTCGGCACCATCGGCTTCATCGGTCTCGTCGGCCCGCATATCGCCCGGATGCTCGTCGGCGAGGACCAGCGCTTCTTTCTTCCGGCCTCCGTTCTTTGCGGCGCGCTGTTGCTTTCGGCGACCTCAGTCGTTTCCAAAGTCCTCATCCCCGGCGCCATCCTGCCGATTGGCGTCATCACGGCGCTTGTCGGCGTCCCTTTCTTCTTCGTGCTGATCTTCACCAACAGGAGGCGGTCATGGTAGCCCTCACCCTCAACGGCGTCGGTGCAAAATATGGCAAGCATACAGTCCTGTCGGATGTGAACACCGACATGATGACCGGCGGCGGCATGACGGCGGTCATCGGCCCCAATGCGGCTGGAAAATCCACGCTGTTCAAGCGGATTGCCGGCCTGTCTTCCGGGCCCGGCACGGTGATTCTCTCCGATACGCTGAAGGGGCCGGAGACTATTTGCTACATGCCGCAGGACACCGGCGCCAATGCCGTGCTGACGGTCTATGAATCCGTGCTTCTGGCCTCGAAGCAGGGTTCCAACTGGCGGGTCAGCGACAGCGAACTGCACGAGATCGACCGGACGCTGCAGGCCTTGCGCATCGAAGACCTTGCCTTTCGCGGGCTGGGTGAGCTTTCCGGTGGACAACGCCAGCTGGTGTCGATCGCCCAGGCACTCATCCGCAAGCCGGAAGTGCTTTTGATGGACGAGCCGACCTCCGCGCTCGATCTCTTCCGTCAGATCGAGGTGCTGAGCTTCATGAAGTCGCTTGCTGCGAAAACCGGCATGTCGGTCCTGATTGCCCTGCATGATCTCAATCACGCGCTGCGCTATTGCGAAAACACGATCGTAATCGCCAATGGCGCGATGGCCGCGAGCGGCCCGACCAGCGAGGTCGTCACCGCCACCATGCTACGCGACGTCTACCGCGTCGAGGCGCGGGTCGAGGCCTGTTCGCTTGGAAAGGCGATCGTGATCGTCGATCATTCGATAGTCTGAGTTCTAACGCTTTCGCAAAACTCAGATCTTCAAGCCCGGAACGGCGAGCGGGTTGTCGAACAGCGCCGTGGCATCCGGGCGGTCGATGCGCGGGCGGCCGGTAAAGGCATCGAACAGGTCGCGCACGAAGGCTTCCGGCAGGTCTTTGGTGATCAGCACCATGCGGGTGCGGCGGTCAGTAGGATCCGGCCATGCGGCCAGCCGCTGCGGCGCATGAAAGACGCTCTGCACGCCATGCAGGATGAGCGGCCGGTCCGGATTGTCCGACATCGACACGACGGCCTTCATGCGCAGCAGCTTTTCGCCGTGTGCAGAGCGCAACAGATCGATGAACATTTCCAGAGCCATTGGATCGATCGGCCGATCATGGACGATCGAGAAGGAGCGGATATCCGCGCCGTGCCGGTTGGCGTCATGATGATGGTGGTGATCATGGTCGTGATCGCAATGATCGTGATCATGCCCATGGTGATGATCGTGTGCGGCGGTCGTCTCGTCCTGCAGCCAGCGGCCGACATCGGCGATCTTGGTTGCCGGATCGTAGAGCCCGCAATGGAACAGTTCGGCCTTGCCCGCCTCGGGAAGATCACCATCGACCATTTCGGCACGCGGGTTGAGATGCCGCAATTGGGCTTTCAGGCTTTCCAGCGCTTCCGGCGAAGCAAGGGTAGACTTGCTGATCACCAGCCGGTCGGCGACGGCCACCTGCTTGACTGCTTCCTCGTGATTGCCAAGCGTCGCCAAACCGTTGACCGCATCGACGACCGTCACCACGCCGTCGAGCCGGTAGCTCTGCGCGATGACAGGATTGCCCATCACCGACTGCAGCACGGGGGCCGGATCGGCAAGGCCGGTCGTCTCGATGACGACGCGCTTCAGCGGCTTGATCTTTCCGGTCTGCATCCGGTCCATCAGGTCGGCCAGCGTATCCACCAGCTCGCCCCGCACCGTGCAGCACAGGCACCCGTCGGACAGCTCGATCACGCCATCGCTGGACGCCTCCACCAGGAGATGATCGATCGACACGTCGCCGAACTCGTTGATGATCAGGGCGGTATCGGTGAGATCCGGATCCTTCAAGAGCCGGTTGAGCAGCGTCGTCTTGCCCGCACCGAGAAATCCGGTGAGGATCGAGACCGGTACGGCCGAAGATGTCAGGCTCATGATGTTATCCGATAAAGTGATGGCCGGTTGTGACGGTCAGTAGGCCGGCCGCGGGATCGGGATCGGCACGTTGGCGACATCGCCCTGCCCCGCCGCGGACTGCCCCTGCGCACCCTTTGCGCCCTTCGCCTCGGCCCCAGGGATAAGGCCGGCATAAACGAGTTTCAGCGGTCGGTTGATCTCGTGGATATAGGGCGAAAGCAGCTTCTGGCGGCCGACCTCGTCGCGGCCTTCGCTGCGCACCTTGGCGGCTTCCTTGGAGCAGATCTGCTTGCTGATATCGGTCACGCTGTCGCGCGTTGCGCCATAGGGCGCGATCTTGCCAAGTCCGGGCTTGCCGGCACCACTATTGGTCAGGCCAAGTTGCAAAAGGCGAGCCGATTCGTCGGCGCGGCCGCCCAGACTGTCTGCCCCCAGAACGACGGAGACGACGCTGCGGCCGTTGCGTGTGGCCGATGAGACCTGGTTGAAACCCGAGGCGCAGATGAAGCCGGTCTTCATGCCGTCGGCGCCGTCGAAGCGACCGATCAGCATGTTGTAGTTCGGAAAATTCTTCTTGCCCGTGGTGAAACCTTCGAGCGCGAAATAACCGGCATATTCCGGAAACTCGCGCTTCAGCGTGATCGCCAGAACGGCGAGGTCGCGCGCCGTCGTGTACTGGCCGGCGCCGGGAAGACCATGGGGATTGATGAAATGCGAGGAGGTCATACCGATCCGTCGCGCCTCGGCATTCATCTGCTCGATGAAGGCCGCTTCAGACCCAGCCACCGTTTCACCGATCGCCACCGCCACGTCGTTTGCCGACTTGACGAGCAGGATCTTCAGGGCGCTGTCGAGCGTGAGCGCCTGGCCGGGCTTGAAATACATCTTGCTTGCGGGTTCGGCGGCCGCATTCTTGGTCATCACCACAGGCGAATCGAGTGTCAGTCGGCCGGACTTGATGGCGCGGAACGTCGTATAGGCCGTCATCAGCTTGGTCAGCGATGCCGGATACCACTTCTGGAAAATATCCTCGTGCTCCATCACCTTGAGCGAATTGACGTCGACCACAAGGCGCGGATTGGCGGCGGCCGGCACGATCGCCACCAGAAGCGACGCGCAGGCACCGGCCACAACGCCCAGTCCCTTGAGCTTACCACCCGTCCAGATTTGTCCTATCACCACAATCCAACCTTCAAATTTCGGGAATTGCCTCGTATCGTCCGGCTATTTACCTTATATGGCAGGGTGATGGCAAAGGCCATTCTATCCACGCCGATGGCAAAATCACGCTGTACACCCCTGACCTTAGCGGATTAACAGGAACGCATCATGCCCATTTTGAACAGAGCCGCCGAACTCCAGAGCGAAGTCGCCGAATGGCGCCGCCATCTGCACACCAGACCCGAACTGATGTTCGCGGTTGAAAATACGGCAGCCTTCGTCGAAATGAAACTGCGCGAATTCGGCGTTGACGAAATCGTGACCGGCCTCGGGCGCACCGGCGTCGTCGGCCTGATCCGCGGCAATCTTGGCGAGGGCCGCACCATCGGCCTGCGCGCCGACATGGATGCCCTGCCGATGACCGAAACCAGCGGCGTTCCGTGGGCCTCCACGACCCCCGGCAAGATGCACGCCTGCGGCCATGACGGCCACACCGCCATGCTTTTGGGCACTGCCAAGTATCTCTCCGAGACCCGGAACTTCAAGGGCGCGGTCGCCGTCATCTTCCAGCCGGCAGAAGAAGGCGGTGGGGGTGGCAACGAGATGGTCAAGGACGGCATGATGGAGCGTTTTTCCATTGAGGAAGTCTATGGCATGCACAACATGCCGGGCATGCCGGTCGGTGAATTCGGCACGCGCGTCGGCCCGATCATGGCCTCCACCGACGAATTCACCATCACCCTGCAGGGCCGCGGCGGCCATGCGGCACAGCCGCACAAGACGATCGACCCGATCGTCATCGGCGCGCAGCTTGTCGGCGCGCTGCAAACCATCGCTTCGCGCGCCGCCGACCCGCTCGCCTCGGTCGTCGTTTCGGTCACAAAGTTCAACGCCGGTTTTGCCCACAACGTCATTCCGGAACAGGCGGTTCTGGCCGGCACCGTGCGCACGCTGCGCCCCGATGTGCGCGACATGGCCGAGACCCGCATCCGTGAAATCTCGCAGAACATAGCGGCGGCCTTCGGTGCCACCGTTCAGGTCCGGTACGGCCGGAATTACCCGGTCACGGTCAACCATCGCGCCGAGACGGGCCATGCGATCCAGGCGGCGGCAAGCATCGCCGGTGAAACAAAGGTCCTATCGGAAATCGACCCGATGATGGGCGGCGAGGATTTTTCCTACATGCTGCTGTCACGTCCCGGCGCCTTCATCTTCATGGGCAATGGCGATACGGCCGGGCTGCACAATCCGAATTACGACTTCAACGACGAAGCCATCCCGCACGGCATCTCCTATTGGGTCAAGCTTGCCGAAACCCGTCTGGCAGCCTGAACGCTGGGAAAAGGAGACGGCATGTACGAAATTGACAAGATCGACCGCCGGATACTTCACATCCTGCAGGCCGACGGACGGATTACCAATCTGGAGCTTGCCGACCGCATCGGCCTGTCGCCGACCGCGACCAGCGAGCGGTTACGTCGTTTACTGAAGGAAGGCTTCGTCTCAGGTTTTGGCGCACGTCTTGATCCGCACAAGCTCGGCTTCGGCCTGCTTGTGTTCATTGAGGTGATGCTCGACAAGACGACCGCGGAGGTCTTCGACAAGTTTGCTGCGGCCATCAAGCAGGCACCGTCCGTGCTCGAATGCCACATGGTCGCCGGTGGTTTCGACTATCTCCTCAAGACGCGCTTCGAGGACATGATCGCCTACCGCAACTTCCTCGGCCAGGTCCTCTGGACCCTTCCGGGCGTCAAGGAAACGCGCACCTATGCCGTGATGGAAGAAATCAAGAACGACGGCCCGCTGCCGTTGGGGTGACGCACTGTCGTCTTCTCCCCAACGGGGAGAAGTGCCGAGCGCATGCGAGGCGATGAGGGGACCACACGCCTTGAAGGACTTAGCTCCCCCTCATCCGACCCTTCGGGCCACCTTCTCCCCGTCGGGGAGAAGGTAAGAAGCTCCTTACAGCGTCGCCATGTCGATGACGAAGCGATAGCGGACGTCGGACTTGACGACGCGCTCATAGGCTTCGTTGACCTGGTCCATGCGGATCAGTTCGATTTCCGAGACGATGTTGTGCTTGCCGCAGAAATCCAGCATGTCCTGGGTTTCCTTGATCGAGCCGATCATCGAACCGGCGAGGCTGCGACGACCGCCGATCAGGGAAAACGCATGGATCGATGCCGGAACTTCCGGCACACCGACCAGCACCATTGTGCCGTCCAGCTTCAACAGGTTCAGGTAGGGTGCGAGATCCATGTCCGCACCGACAGTGCTGATGATCAGATCGAACGTGCCGGCGAGCTTCGTGAAGGTTTCCGGATCCTTGGTGGCGTAATAGTGGCTTGCGCCAAGCTTCACGCCGTCTTCCTGCTTCGACAGCGACTGGCTGAGCACGGTGATCTCCGCGCCGAGCGCTGCGCCGATCTTGACGCCCATATGGCCAAGACCGCCCATGCCGACGATGGCGACCTTCTTGCCGGGGCCGGCCTTCCAGTGAACCAGCGGCGAATAGAGCGTGATGCCGGCGCAGAGCAGCGGTGCGGCCGCGTCGAGCGGCAGGTTTTCCGGGATCGACAGCGCATAGCCTTCCTTGACTACGATATGGTCGGAATAACCGCCATAAGTCGGTGTGACGCCATCGGCTTCGAAGGCGTTGTAGGTGCCGATAAGGCCTGGCATATACTGCTCGAGGTCAAGATCGCGTGTCGCGCACTGGGTGCAGCTGTTGACGAAGCAGCCGACGCCGGCGCGGTCGCCGACCTTGAACTTGGTCACTTTGGCACCAACTGCCGTGACGATGCCGGCAATCTCATGGCCGGGAACCATGGGGAAACTGGAATTGCCCCATTCGTTGCGGGCCTGGTGGATATCCGAATGGCAGATGCCGGAGAATTTGATGTCGATGACGATATCGTCATCATTGGGTTCGCGCCGTTCGAAGGTGAAGGGCTGGAGCGGTTTCGACGCGTCCGTCGCCGCATATCCTCTTGCCTGGGCCATTGTGTCTTCCTCTTAGGTTGGATCGGGGGGCTTACAAAAACGAGGCACAGATGGTGCCTCTCCCCCGAGACCACTATGCGCAGGATGGCGGTCAAGCGTTAGTTCGATCCTGCAAAATTTTTGCACAATCCTGCAAAATGATATTCATGGCTTTTGCAAATTCGGTAAAAGCGTCTACCTTGGCAACTGCAATACATCACCTAAATCACTGGAAAGACGGTTTAATATGACGGAAACAAGACAGGCTGGCCAGCAGGAACTGATTGATCTTCTTGCCCGTTTCGCCGAAACGGATGGCGATCACGCCACCGCGATCCATGGTTTGACCGTTCACCGCCGCTCGACCCTGGATATGCCGGCCTGCGGCTCCTACAAGCCGAGCCTCGCCCTGATCGCACAAGGCACCAAGCAGGTGACGCTGGCCGACGAAACCTACCGCTACAATGGCTCGGACTATCTTTTGACCGCAGTCGATCTGCCGGTGACCACAAAGATCGTCGAGGCCGGACCGGACAGGCCGTATCTCAGCATGTCCTACCAGATCGACACAGGTCGCCTCCCCGGCCTGATCGCGCAGACCGGTATTACGGGGCCGCTGCCTGGACCCGCCGCCCGCGGCATGGCCGTCAGTCCGGTGACCGACGATCTGCGCGACGCGGCGATCCGCATGCTGCGTCTGCTCGACAGGCCGGCCGATATTCCGGCGCTGCTGCCGCTGATCGAGCAGGAACTGGTCTATCGTCTGCTGACAGGCCCGCAGGGCGCCCGCCTGCGGCATATGGCGGTTGCCGAAAGCCAGTCGCATCAGGTGAGCCGCGCCTGCGTCTGGCTGAAGGAGCACTACGCCCTGCCACTGCGGGTGGAAGAGCTGGCGCATCGCGTCAGCATGAGCGTGTCGTCGTTGCATCACCATTTTAAGGCCATCACCGCGATGAGCCCGATCCAATACCAGAAGCAGCTGCGCCTGCAGGAAGCCCGCCGGCTGATGCTGGAGGACATGCTGGATGCAGGATCGGCCGGACACCAGGTGGGTTACGAAAGCCAGTCGCAGTTCAGCCGCGAATATGCCCGCCAGTTCGGCGCGCCACCGCTGCGCGATGTCGGTCGTGTCCGCCAGAACCTTGTCGAACGGCTGACCGGCGGCATGGAGATGCTGAGCGAGGGCTGACAAGACCCCGACGGTCGGCTGCATTTCTTCCCGGAAGATTGCCGCCACCTGTTCCATCCGGCACAGCGGCCCATCCGCAGACCGGCTATTGTTTGCTATGTTCAATTTCATTTAAAGGATAGACACCATGGGCGTGACGATTAACGGCAACAACAGCGCAAACGAAATCATCCAAGGCAACCGCTCGGAAATCATCGTCAATGCGCTCGGCGGCAAAGATGTCATCGTCCTCAACCTCGTCGGCAATCTCGGCGGCGGTAACTTCGTCGATGCCGGCAGCAACGACGATTTCGTCGACAACCGCTTCGAGGGCGGCAACGAGATCCGCCTCGGCACCGGTGACGACACCTATTTCGGCACCGGCTTTGCACTGAGCAGCGAAGGCTTCGACAGCGTTTTTGGCGGCAGCGGCGACGACACGATCGCGGTTACGACCTTCCACAGCGAATACTTTGGCGAGGCCGACAATGACACCTTCGTTTCCGAAGGCTGGCAGAATTTCTTCTCGGGCGGATCAGGCAATGACACGCTGAGCTACGAACTGCGCGACGACAGCAACACGCTCGGCGGCAGCGGCATCGCCATCGACCTGGCACAGAACTTCGCCAACACGGGCGCCTCCCGCATCGAAGAGTTTTCCAGCATCGAAAATGCCACGGGCACCAATGTTGGCGACGATCTCTTCGGCTCCTCCGCCGATAACGTGCTCAAGGGCCGCGGCGGCAGTGACCTGCTTGTCGGCCGCTCTGGTAACGACACGCTGGACGGCGGCACAAGTGCCGACGAGATGATCGGCGGCAGCGGCAACGACACCTATATCGTCCAGAACAGCGGCGACATCGTCGATGAGTTGAACGACGGCGGCAGCGGCACCGATACAGTGAAGTCCTCGATCAGCTTCAGCCTGGTTCAAAGCTCCAAGCTGGGTGGCGTGGTCGAAAAGCTGACGCTGACGGGCTCCAACAATGTCAACGGCACAGGCAACAGCAGTGCCAACACGCTGACCGGTAACAGCGGCGTCAACACCCTGAACGGTGGCGGAAGCGGCGATACGCTAAACGGCGGCCTCGGCAAGGACATCCTGACCGGTGGAACCGGGGCGGACAAATTCCTGTTCAAGACGGCGCTCAGTGCCTCGAACAATGTCGACAAGATCACCGATTTCAACGTGAGCGACGATACGATCCAGATCGACAACGCCATCTTCACGACCGTGACCGGCACCGGCGCCCTGAGCGCGGCTCAGTTCGTCAAGAACAACACTGGTCTTGCCGGCGATAGCAACGACCGCATTATCTACGAAAGCGATACCGGCAAGATCTTTTTCGACAGCAACGGCAGCGCCAGCGGCGGCAGCGTGCATTTCGCCACCGTCGGCACCAATCTCTCGCTGACGAGCGCAGACTTCTTCGTCGTCTGAGGACGCAGCAAGACGCGGCATGCGCCTCGACAAGCAGTACCCCGTTATCCGTGACAGCAGGCGGACAGGTTCGCCGTGCGATCCTTGCGGCGAAACGGGGTACGTTTGCGAATGAAGATCAGAACCATGCCGCTTGGCGTCATTTTTATCGGCCTGCTCATTGCAACCATCTGCAGCATCGCCCTCGTCCCGCACCGGGCCTCCGGCCATACCATCGCACCGATCTCAGTGCACGCACGGACCTGACGGCGCGTTTCTCGCAACGTCAATTTTACAATCGACGAACAGCGCTTTTGATCTTGTCATATCCTATCCAGGGGGATAGGTATTGCTCATGACAGAGCATCGGCATGAGACCCACCCCGACATCGTCAAGCGGCTGAAACGGGCTGAGGGCCACCTGAAAAGCGTGATTGCCATGATCGAGCAAGGCCGTCCCTGCCTCGACATCGCCCAGCAACTGCATGCCGTCGAAAAAGCCATCACGCAGGCAAAGCGGACACTGATCCAGGATCACCTCGACCATTGTCTCGAGGAGACAGTGGGGTCTCTCGCCCGCGAGCAGCGGCATTCCATCGACGCGTTCAAGTCGATCACCAAATATCTGTGAAGGTCTGAAAAACCATGCCCGATTTCGCAGACCTCATCCGGCAGGGTTCAGGGCACGCCTGGCTCTTCGTCCCCAGCGCGATATTGCTCGGTGCGCTGCATGGGTTGGAGCCTGGCCATTCGAAGACCATGATGGCGGCTTTCATCGTCGCCGTACGCGGCACGGTGATGCAGGCCGTACTGCTCGGTCTGGCGGCGACAGTGTCGCACACCGCAGTCGTCTGGGGCATTGCCTTTGCCGGCCTCTATCTCTGGCAGGGTGTCGATGCCGAGACCTTCGAACCCTATTTCCAGCTCGCTTCTGCCGCCATCATCATAGGCTTGGCCCTATGGATGCTGTGGCGCACATGGAGGGAACAGAGGGTGGCCAAGGCCCATGCCCCCCATTCCCATTCCCATGATCACGCCCACACTCCGCACGATCATGGCGATCACCACCATCATCCGGCGCATGGATCCGGGGATGACCAGACCGCCCATGAGCGGGCGCATGCGCAAGACATAAGCCGCCGGTTCGCCGCCCGCGAGGTGACCACCGGGCAGATTGTGCTTTTCGGTCTCACGGGTGGACTGATCCCCTGCCCTGCAGCCATCACGGTTTTGCTGCTTTGCCTGCAACTGAAGGCCTTTACGCTCGGCTTCGCGCTGGTCCTTTCCTTTTCCATCGGCCTTGCCATAACGCTGGTGACGGTCGGCGCGCTTGTAGCCCTGAGCGTTCGGCACGCAACGAGCCGCTGGACATGGATGAGCGGTGCAGCCCGCAAGGCCCCCTATCTTTCCGGCATATTGATCATTGCGGTCGGCCTCTATATCGGCCTTCACGGTTGGCAGGGGCTTGCGGCACAGACCGCCGCAAGCAGCGACACCCTGATGACGGACCTTGCCGCCTATGCCGGGCTGTTCCTTTCTGCACTGGTCGCGGCCACGATCCTGCCGATGCAGTCGGAAGCCGTGCTGGTTGGGTTGCTCGTCGGTGGCAATCATTCTCCCGCACTCCTTGTCTCCGTCGCCAGCCTCGGCAATATTCTCGGCGCGGTTCTAAACTGGCTTCTCGGGCGCGGCATCGAGCGGTTTCGCGACCGGCAATGGTTTCCGGTCTCGGTTCGCAAACTGGAGCAGGCGCAGGTCTGGTACCGCCGATACGGAAAATGGTCGTTGCTCGGAAGCTGGCTGCCAATCGTCGGCGACCCGCTGACTGTCGTGGCCGGCGTGCTGAAGGAGCCCTTCCCCATATTCCTGCTTCTCGTGTCGATTGCCAAGATCGGGCGCTATCTCGTGCTTGCGGCCGTAACGACGACCTTGATCTAATACCAAGGATCAATGATCCCTGGTCTAAAGCCTCGTTCGAATGCGCCGGTCTGGCCGGGCCGAAAATATTTCCGAAGAGGCGGAATGAGAACCGAGCGAGCCTCGTATACTCTTGCATGGACTCGAAAAGCCACCCGTTCGATGTACTCGGCCAACTGACCGCTCTGAGACGGTATGCGCGCTCGCTCGTGCGCAATCCGAATGATGCGGAGGACCTTGTTCACGACACGCTGGTCAAAGCCTATGAGCGCCGCGTTACCTTCCATACCGGCGCCAATCTGCGCGCCTGGCTGTTGTCCATTCTGCACAACACCCATGTCGATGGTCGACGGTCGGCGCGGGCGAGGCAGCGCCGCGATGATGCCGTGCTGCGGGAAGTGGATGTTTCCGTAGCTGCGGACCAGGAAAACGCGGTTCGGCTCGGCCAGATCCACAACGCATTTTTCGACCTGCCGGACGAGCAGCGGCAGGCCTTGCACCTCGTGGCCATCGAGGACCTTTCCTATGAGGAGGCTGCCAAGGCGCTTGGCATTCCCTTGGGCACGCTGATGTCGCGCGTCTCGCGCGCCCGCGCAAAGCTCCGCGCGTTTGAAAACACACCCGCATCGCAAGCGAAACTGAAGCTTGTCGGAGGCCATGATGACTAATCCGGATCCCATCCTCGAAAGCGATCTCGACGCCTATGTCGACAACAGGCTGGCACCAGGCGCCCGCATCCGCGTGGAAAGCTACCTGTCGAAAAACCCTGAAGATGCCGCGCGTGTCATGGCCGACCTCGAGATCAGAAGCACGCTTCGCCTCGCGATCGGCGAGCAGGACACCCCGCACCGCCCGGAGACCCGCGAGGCCGCCCGCCGCCTGGAAAGCAGTCTGTCGATGCGTCGCACATGGGCAACCCTACAGCGGATTGCCGCCATCGGCATCCTCGTTGCCACCGGCTGGGTTGCAAGCTCACAGATCGGGCCATTCAACGCCACCGCGGTGAATGCCTCGGTGCATGCGCCTGGATATGTCGAGGAAGCCATCCGCGCGCACCAGACCAGCCTGCTGCGCGCCGGCATGACCTCGCAGCGCGAAGCACCCGACTACGACCCGGAAGACATCCGCGCGGCAACGGCCATTGTGATGCCGAAACTGCCGAAGACCTGGAAAGTCGCGGATGTGCAGATCTTTCCGTCGGATTTCGGCCCCAGCGTCGAAATGTCCATCGTCGTCGATGGTGGCGGACAATTGTCGCTCTTTGCCGTCCGGCCGGGCTTCTTCGCGGTCGAGAGCGTGACCGACGTCAACCTTTCCAGCGCCGAAGCTGCCTATTGGCAGATCGGCGAAGTCGCCTATGCGCTCGTCTCGAGCGCGCCCGATACGAAGCTCGCGGCAGAAGCCCGCGACCTGTCGAAAACCCTGTACTGAGTCAACAAAGGAGATCTTCATGTACCAGAACGAACAGCGCTTCGGCGCGACAACCGCCCAGTCGGGCGCGCTCTTCGACGAGGGCCTGCGCAAGCACATGCTGCGCGTCTACAATTACATGGGCGCCGGCCTGCTGATCACCGGCATCGTTGCCTTCGTCATCGGCAACACACCGGAACTCTACGTGCCGATTTTCTCGTCGCCGCTGAAGTGGGTGGTGATGCTCGCACCGCTCGCCTTCGTTATGTTCTTTTCATTCAAGATCCAGACCATGTCCGCTACGACCGCGCAGGCGATGTTCTGGGCCTTCTGTGCCGTCATGGGCCTGTCGCTCGCCTCGGTCTTCCTGGTGTTTACCGGCGCCAGCATCGCGCGCACCTTCTTCATCGCCGCGACCATGTTCGGCGCAACCAGCCTTTACGGCTACGTAACGAAACGTGACCTCGCACAGTTCGGCTCGTTCCTGATGATGGGCCTGATCGGCGTCGTCATCGCCTCGATCGTCAATATCTTCCTCGGCTCGTCTGCGCTGCAGTTCGCAATCTCGCTGATCGGTATCGCCGTCTTCGTCGGCCTCACCGCCTGGGATACGCAGAACATCAAGCAGCAATATGCTGAAAACTTCGACCAGGAATCGCAGCAGAAGATCGCCGTCTTCGGCGCCCTTTCGCTGTTCCTCAACTTCGTCAACATCTTCCAGCTTCTGTTGCACTTCACCGGCGAACGCGAATAGTCGGATAACAGTATCGATGCCAAATTCCGGAGGCCGCGGCGCAAGCTGCGGCCTTTTTCGCGCCTGACGTTCGTGCTTCGGAACCATCCGGCTATTCCGGTGTTTCCCTTGCGTCCTTGCGGAGATGGTTCATGAACACCCAGGCCTTGCTTTTCACAGTCATCCATCTGACGGCAGGCCTGTGCGCCCTGGCCATTGCCCATTTCTACTACCTGCCACAGTTGCAGGACGGCGCGACCAGCATGCTGCAGAGCTATACGATCGACGAAACCGCCGCTGATCACCGTTGATGCCCGGTAGTGCTGATTTTTCAGGGTATCCCTGCAGAATAGGACGCAGTTGAAGCAGGCATCGGCTAGGATGTGCCGTGAATCGCTGTTCCTATCAGATCTTAGTCCCTAGCGATTCGAACGTCAGAATGGAGATAATATGCGCCTGACCATTTTAGCCCTTTCCCTCGCCGCGAGCCTTTCAACCCTTTCCGCTTGCTCCAGCACCGCATCGGGCAACACCACCTACGCACAGACCGGAAATTCAGGCCCGAGCGCCGTCAGTATCCCGCTCAATTGATGCAGAAGGCATGGCCCACGCGATCGCAACAGATCCGTGGGCGCCCATCAGAATAAGCTCGGCCGCAGGAACGCGCTTCACACCGGAAATCACTTGTTTCAAGCTGAAAATTGACAACAAAAAAGGTCGGGGCGAAACCGCACCGACCTTCGTGTCCGTCGCTTTATCACTTGTGCCAGTACATCCGTGGTCAAAAGGCTCAAGCGACGAAGGCATTGCGAACATCCGCGACGTTTTGGGAAGCTCACCAGCAATGCCGATAGGAGAGATATAGGATCTGACTGTGTTGAAATCAAGACCTGAAATGAAATGGTAGCGGGAGAGGGACTCGAACCCCCGACCCCAGGATTATGATTCCCGTGCTCTAACCAACTGAGCTACCCCGCCGCCGGGACGGAAACAGCGGTTTTGGCCGCGTTGCCGTCGTCAGATGGCGGCTTATAAGGTGCGGTTCATGCCGGTGTCAAGCCGAGCCGTTTCAAAAAACCGGAAGTTTTCCCAAGCCGGTGGACAACGGCGTGACACGGGTCTGCCGACCGTCGTCAATCAGGCCGCAGCCACCGTCTGCAACAGGTCCTTGAGTGCAGCTTCCGCCGCCGCCTCGCGTTCCGAGCGCAGGATGAAGCCGCCGCCATAGACGCGGGCGTTTTCGCCGATGCCCGAATAGAGCGCGCAGGCCTGGCCCGGCGCGACGCCGGCCTCACCCTCCAGAAGCTCGACGGAAATGCCGCTGTCGTCGGCACGCAGGATGGCGGGTGCCGGCTGGCGGGTGGAGCGCACCTTGGCAAAGCAGGCAAAGCCACCCGTTGCCACGTCGGCAAGATCACCGTCGCCGAGCCAGTTGACGTCACGCAGATAGACGCGGCGGGTTTCCAGCGCTTCCCTCGGGCCGACGATGACGCGGCGCGAGCGCGCATCCAGATGCACGACATAGAGCGGCTCGCCGGTGGCGACGCCGATGCCGCGGCGCTGGCCGATCGTATAGTTCAGGATGCCTTCATGGCTGCCGAGCACGCGTCCGTCGAGATGGACAATGTCGCCCGAAAGCGCCGCATTCGGCTTCAGTTTGTTGATGATATCGGCATATTTGCCCTGCGGCACGAAACAGATGTCTTGGCTGTCTGCCTTCTTGGCGACGACGAGGCCCATGTCTTCCGCCAGTGCCCGGGTTTCGGCCTTGGTCAAGTGCCCGAGCGGGAAGCGCAGGTAATCGATCTGATCCTGCGTCGTGGCAAAGAGAAAATAGCTCTGGTCGCGATCGGCATCGGTCGGCCGGAACAGCGCACGACGGCCGGGCGCACCCGGCTGCGGATTGGCTTTCGAGCGGATATAATGACCGGTCGCAAGTGCATCTGCACCAAGATCGCGCGCGGTCGCCAGAAGATCGGCAAACTTGACCGTCTGGTTGCAGGCGACGCAGGGGATCGGCGTCTCGCCGGCCACGTAGCTTTCGGCAAAGGGATTGATCACCGTCTCACGAAAACGCTGTTCGTAGTCTAGAACGTAGTGCGGGATGCCCAGAACCTCGCAGACCCGTCGTGCATCGTCGATATCCTGGCCGGCGCAACAGGAGCCTGCACGATGGACGGCGGCGCCATGATCATAGAGTTGCAGCGTGATGCCGAGCACGTCGTAGCCCTGACGTTTCAGGATACCGGCCACCACGGAACTATCGACGCCGCCGGACATGGCAACGACGACACGGGTGTCTTCGGGCTTGCGATCAAAATCGAGACTGTTCACGGCATCCAATCCGGTCTTCTTACCTGTCGGCGACCATACCCTTTTTCGGGCAATCGGCCAAATGGACAGAAAAGCCCGTCTGCAGGCGTTCTACCGCTGGCCGGCACCGCCGCCTATATAGAAAGTTGCAAGCCAGATCGCAAGGGACCGGATGAACCCGACCCCTGGCCCTTCGATGCCATCAGATCAGCTTCAGGCGCATCGCGCGTGCAATTGCCTGCATTCGGTTGACCGAATCGAGCTTCTTCGCCGCCGTCTTGAAATAGCTGGAGACGGTGTAGACCGATATGCCGAGAATGGTGGCGATCTCGTCACTACTCTTTCCCGCCGCTGCCCAGCGCAGACATTCGATCTCGCGGGCGGAGAGACGATCGCGGACCGAAATGCCGGCATCAAACGTGCGCTCCAACATCTCGAACACATGCAGAAGGACAAGACAGAGCTCCGCGGTCTGCGGCCTGTCCAGCTCACCGCGATCCCCGAAAAGCGTCACGATGAAGGGCTCGCCATAGGTCGTGTGCAGGGCAATCGCAAAGATCCGGTTCATTCCGGGCTGAGCCATGCCGGCATCCTCCCCGAGGAGAAGCGCAGCCTCGCCGAAAACCGGAAGTTTCGTCTGCCGAAGCCGCTCGACCAGGGCAGAAGAATGAAACAGCCCCGCCGCATCATACTGGCGCACGAGCTCCGCCGTCCAACTGCTCAGAACCAGCCGCTCAGAAAAGCGCTGCTGCTCTCCGAAAGGCATGCGTGCGATCATGAAGTGGCTGAAGCCGAACTGCGCCGCGCACTGGCGCATCAGATGCAGGACCTCATATTCCGTCTGGACGACAGGGGCAGCCATGCCGAATAGGAAATCAGCATAGGCCTCGCTGCGCAAGGCCAGTTTCTCAGGGTCTTTCATTTTTGATCACCAATCAGCCGGGCTATCACGCCGGCGCCAAAAAATTCCACGGTCCGGAATTTTTTCTGCAGCAGCACATTGGACAAAACATAAAAAAGCGCTCTAAAGCGCCTCTTTCGTTGCTACGGAAGCAACATGCTGTGTCTGGAAATAATGTGATGCGACAAAGAGCATTCCGGGAACATAAAAAACGATGTTCCTGCTCAATTTCTGAACAATGTATAGCAATAATTTTATGCAAATTGAACCGATATATTTGCATGGCTCCCATGCGTCACCGATCCTGTGAAAAATCGGGGTGAATGGCGCGATTTCCGCATGAATAGTATTTTTGCATGGCGTCATCCATGCCTATTTCCTGGGCAGATGAGGCGGCCTGCGGTGAATCCTGTGCCATCCGCGCGCACAGGCTGCGGGCATCTCGGCGAAGTCCCTCAAATTATGAGCAAATTGTTACCGGCAGTTTAGGCAAATGTTAAATGTGGCAGGGTAAGTTGCCTGAATATGGTCTTGCGTATGTGTAGAGAGTCCGATGACCGAAATGATACGACCCCGCGTGAAATATGTCATCGGACCCGATGGCAGCCCCCTGACGATTGCCGATCTGCCGCCCGCCAATACGCGGCGATGGGTCATCAGAAGAAAGGCTGAAGTGGTTGCCGCCGTTCGCGGCGGATTGCTCAGCCTCGAAGAAGCTTGCGAACGCTACACTCTGACAGTCGAAGAGTTCCTCTCCTGGCAGTCCTCCATCTCCGATCATGGCCTGGCCGGCTTGCGCACCACGCGCATCCAGCAATACCGTCACTGACCAACGCCTCGGGTCAAACCTGAAGCCATACTGCCTTCATTCGGGCGGCCGCGGAGAGATCTGCGGCCGCCCGATGTTTTACAGCAGGCCCGACACGATCGCCGAAGCGGCATGAAACCAGAGACCGGCTTGGGTAAAAGCAGAGGTGACGCCGCTGGTCCTGGCCGCGACGGTCAACAGCGCCACCAGCATGACATCCATCATCGACCATTTCGACAAGAGCGGCAAAAGCCGCACGACTGCCCCGCCGCCACCCCAAGAGCCGGGAGCGGGAGCCGGGTCATAGAGCAAAACGGCCGGCGCCAGCATTTTACAAAGCGGAAGACGACGGAGACGAGCCCGACCAACGGGCAAAGCAGAAGATCGCCCTCGCTCCGGAGCGTCGACAGGATACCCGGCAGAGACGGCGTTCAGCGAAAAAACAGAAGCTTTCAAAACGAACGGGCATGAGGACAGATCTGGAAACGGACGCGACCGTCTATCCCAAGCCATATATTTTCACGAACGAGAAAGCCCATTCGGACTGGAGCGTTGAAAATGGTGCGTTCGCCATGACGATAACCCAGAGACACGACACGGACGGCTGCCCCGGCAGCCGCTACAGGTTGTGCCGGGCGGCAACATTCATCATGTCGTTTTGCCCTGCGGTCGAGAGGTATCCAGCCTCAAGCAAGCGTTGATCACTAATCTAGGGTGGCATCGCGTTACCTGCAGTTGTGATGAGAGTGTCGCCAATCCATGTCGGCGATGCTGCTGGATTTGTGGGTAGTATCGAAACGGGCCCACTGAAAGTTTCCGCACATGACATCGATGATATCTTCATTCAGCACTCTGCAGATCAGGGCCCTTGCGCCGTCCATCGTCGCCACCTGGAATCCTGACGATATTGCCGCATTGTCGAGCTCCCAGTTGGGAGCGCTATCATCCATTCAAGTTGCAGCGCTTCGGGAAAACAGTATCCAGAGCTTAAACAACGAGCAGATGGCGTCGATATCGCCGAAGGCGGTCGTCGGACTGACGCTGGACCAGTTGGCCGCTATTTCTCCCGACAAAATCGCCACACTCAAGACGGCGCAGGTTGCAGCGCTCACGACAAGTCAGATTGCTGGTCTGAGCACGGCCCAGGCAGAGGCTTTCAATCCTTCGCAAATCGCAGGCCTAAGTTCCGCGCAGATTGCTGCACTCAGCGCCTCCGATCTTGCAGCCTTCTCGACCGCCGACATTGCGGCGATCAACACGAAAGCCATCCGGGGGCTGACCAGCGACCAGATCGCGGCACTGAGCATCGACCAGGTGACTGCGCTGACGCCAGGCCAGATCGGGTTCATGCAGGACCGTCAGGTTGCAGCGTTTTCCGTATCGCAACTCGGCGCATTTACAAACCAGCAGATCGGCGCGATCACCGCTACGCAGCTTTCCGCTTTACCGACGGCAAACATTGCAGGGCTTTCCGGCGAACAGATTGGCGCGATCAGCACCAAAGCAATCCCCGGCTTCACATCTGCCCAGCTCGCAACATTGACGACCACCCAGGCCGAGGCGCTCACCTCTGGCCAGGTCCGGCAGATGAGTGCGAGGCAGATGACTGCCTTGCGTCCACTTGGGCTTTCGACTTTCTCCAGCGACGATATTGCGGCAATCAACACCTCTGCGCTCTCGGGATTGTCGGTCGAGCAGATTGGATCGCTGGCCACGGATCAGGTCACCGCGCTGACGTCAAACCAAATCGCCATCCTGAAACCCACGCAGGTGGCCTCCTTCTCAATGTCTCAGATCGGAGCATTGACGGCGCCGCAGGTTGGTTCCCTCAGCGCCGTCCAGATTGCCGCACTCACTCCGGAAAAGCTGGCATCCTTCTCGACAGGACAAATCGCCGCCCTCAACACAAAGGCGATTGCCGGATTGGCGCCGGCTCATATCGCAGCCTTGAGCACTGCGCAGGTCGATGCCTTGACTCCGGCTCAGATCGGAAGCTTGAGCGCGAAACAGGTGGCTGCACTCAGCATCGAAGCGCTGGCCGTGTTTTCATCCGCCGATATCGCAGCCATCAAGCCCAATGCCATTCCGGGCTTGTCTACAGGGCAAATCTCCTCGCTTACGCTTGAGCAGGTCTCCAGCTTGAGCGAAAGCCAGATCGGCGCCCTTCAACCCGTGCAGATAGCGAGCATGTCACCAGCGCAAATCGACGTCTGGTCAACGGCACAGATCCGTGTGCTCACCGCAGCACAGCTTGCGGCCCTGGGAACGGACAAGCTTGCCGTTTTGTCCGCCGAGCAAATCACGGCGCTCGGCAATCGGGCGATTGCAGGCATGACGCCGGCCCAGATCTCGTCACTGGCACCCGCCCAGGCTGAAGCGCTGACAGCCGCCCAGATAGGCAGTCTCGGTACAGCGCAAATCGCGGCCCTGACGCCTGCCACTCTCGAAACGTTGACCGCGACCAAAATTCAGGCAATCAGCACGAAAGCCATCTCGGGTCTGTCGCCCGAGAATGTGGCTGCCCTCGATCTTGACCAAGTTGCCGCACTCACCACGGCGCAGATTGGGGCTATGAAGAACACGCAAATTGCGGCCATGGCGCCGGCTCAGATCGCGGCGCTGTCTACAGCTCAAATCGGCGGCCTGAATGCTGCCCATGTCATGGCGCTGGGCAACGAAGACATCATGGCACTGTCCACTGAGCAAATTTCCGCACTGAGCACGGCAGCAGTGGCTGGTCTGACAACGGCGCAAATCTCTCTTCTGAACTCGGCGCAGGCGGAAGCACTGACCTCATCCCAGGTTGCCGGCCTCAGCATCGTGCAGGTGGCCGCCTTGACGGCGGAAGACCTCGCTTCATTTTCTACCGCCGACATTGCAGCCATCAGGCCCGCTTCCATCCCGGGGCTTTCCGCAGCACAGATTGCCATGCTGGCGCCAGAACAGATCGAAGTTTTGACAACGGCCCAGATCACAACCCTGAAAGCCAGCCAGATCGCAGGGCTCCAGCCGTTGCAGGTCGGCGCGTTGAGCATCACACAGGTACGTGTCCTCAGCGCGACGCAGGTTGCAGCGCTGACGCCAGATGGTATCGCCGCCTTGTCGCCGGATCAGATCGCGGCGCTGGCGACAAAAACCGTCAGCGGCCTGACGGCCACACAGGTGGCGAATTTCTCGGCCATCCAAACAGAGGCTTTGACTGCCGCCCAGGTCATCGGCCTGACTGCGCCACAGCTTGCAGCGCTCGGCCCACAAGGACTTGCCACGTTCCTTGACCAGGAGATCACTGCGATCAGCACAACAGCCATCACCGGTTTGACGAATTCGACGGTGGCCTCGTTCAATCAACAGCAGATCGCAGCCATGACGCCCAATCAGATCGGTGCGATGAAACCCGAACAGATCGGTGCTTTGACCGTTTCGCAGATCGATGGCCTGAGTACGGCACAGGTCACGGCGCTGAGCGCCAATCAGGTCGCAGCGCTGCCGATCAACAATCTTGCAGCATTCTCCCCGGATCAGATTGCAGCACTCAGCGCCAAAGCTGTCGTTGGATTGATGCCGGCCCAGGTCGCCGCCTTGAGCACGATCCAGATCGACAGCCTTTCGACCACACAGATCAGCGCCCTGACTGTGACGCAGGTGGCGGCCCTGCCAGCCGGAAGCCTGTCCAATTTCTCGCCCGCAAAAATCGCGGCGATCAGCGCGATCGCGTTTCCCGGTCTTACCACTGGCAGTATCGCAGGCCTCAGTCTTGATCAGGTGGCCGCGCTGACGACAAACCAGATCGCCGGAATGACGGGAGACCAGGCCGCAAGCCTTACTGCGGTACAGTTGAACGGGCTCACGACTGCACAGCTCGGTGCTCTCGGTCCGACCCAGATAGCTGCCCTGACGACGGATCGTATTGCAGCGCTTTCCGGCGAGCAGATCGCAGCACTCGGCACCAAGGCCATCGCAGGATTGACGCCGGCACAGATAGCCGCCCTGTCCACGTCCCAGATAGATAGTCTTTCGACAGCGCAGATCGGCGCGTTGACCTCGACGCAGATGAGCAATCTCGGTGCAGCTGCGCTCTCGACTTTCTCGTCGAGCGACATAGCTGCGATCAGCGCCACAGCCATTTCGGGGCTGAGCGCCCCGCAAATCGCAACCTTGCGCTCTGACCAGCTTGCAGCCCTGACCACAGGCCAGGTGGCTGCGTTGTCAAGCGACCAGATCGCCAGCCTGGGCTCAGGGCAGATCGACGCATTGACGGATGCGCAGATCAAGGTTTTGAGCGCAATCCAGATCGCGGCTCTTTCACCGGCAAACGTCGCCGCTTTGTCGACAACTCAAATCGCAGCAATCGACGTCAAGGCAATTCCCGGCCTGACCGCAGGTCAGATGGCAGCGCTTTCCGCCGGACAGGTGGACAGTCTGTCAAGCGCACAAATCGGTGCGATGAGTGCCACGCAAATTGCGGCGTTGGGCAACAGGGCAATATCCACCTTCTCGGCGGGAGACATTTCGGCGATTAACACCCAAGCGATCGCTGGGTTGCCAGAAGCCTTTGTCTCGGCGCTTCACCCCGAACAAGTTGCCGGACTGACCGGAGGTCAGATTGCGAACCTCACCTACTATCAAGTGAATGGCTTCACTCCCTCGCAGATTTCAGCCTTGTCGCCTGCACAGATCGGCAGCTTCAACGCGCTTCAGATTGCCGCACTGGGTTCAGAGAGGCTCACAGGCCTCTCCGCCACCCAGATTGCGGCTATAAGCCCAGCCGCGATAGGCGGCCTGGCAACCGATCACGTCACAGGCCTGACGACAGTGCAGGCGGAGGCGTTAACACCGGCCCAGATCGCAAAGTTCACAGCGACGCAGATTATGGCGATCGGCAATGCAGCAATGGCAACATTCTCGGGCGCCGATATCGCGGCCATCGGCATAAGCGCACTCCCCGGCCTTTCTCCGGTCCAGATCCGCAACCTCGGCGTCAGCCAGCTCCAGGCTCTGACCCCGTCGCAGCTGCAAGCGCTCGCACCGGAACAGCTAGCCGCAGTCGCGACGGCATATGATTCAGCCAGAACAACGACGGGGGCCTGAAACCGGTCATCTTAGCAATGGTGGTGTCTAAGCGCAGACAGGACAATGCTGCGCGCGAGAAAAAACGAGTCCCGAATAGCCAGCAGCGGCGAAATCCAGCCCCTGAAACGGCGAACATCCTCTTCTATCCCAGACCTCGAGCGTCCATACTCGGGCGAGGATCGAAAACCCGGAGGACGAAAGCAGGAAAATGGATATCCAGAACGAGGAAACCGGATCGCACGGCCGCTACAGCGCGACCATTGATGGCCACACAGGCGAGATGACCTATTCCCGCACCTCGCCGACGTTGATCATCATAGACCATACCGGTGTTCCGGATGAACTGCGCGGCAAGGGGGTCGGCCAGGCCCTAGCACAGAACGCGGTGGACGAAGCTCGCAGGGGCGGCTGGAAGATCATTCCGCTCTGCCCATTCATGCGCGCGCAATCGCAGCGCCATCCCGAATGGCAGAATGTGATCCAAAGCTGACACGACCTATGGCAGAAAAACAGAAGGCCCTTCTCAGGGACTCGGGATTGAGTCCTTGAGAAGGGCCTTTTTGTCCGCCCAGTGTACAAGACATGGACAGTCGAGGCGCCGTGCTGCGCCGATCGATGCGCAACCGGTCACGGTCGGTCGTCAGGCCCGCATGCGAACAGCGCTGTCGCGCTCCTCGATTGCCGCAGCCTTGGCGAATTCCGCCTGGACTTCCTCAAGCAACAACTCGGCTGCATCCTGCTGGACTTTCAGCTCGCGGACGGAGACCTGCAGGTTGTCAGCCCTTTGACGGGCAGCCTTGGCGAAGGTCGGATAGGCGAAATGCGAAGGGTCCGAAATACCGGACTTCTTCTCTTCGAACGTGATCTGGTTTTCCAAATCCTTGGTCATCCGCTCAAATTCGGACATCATCAGCTGCAGCTGGCTCAGCTGACGCCGTTTCTCCTTCACCTGAAATTCCTTCAGGCGAACTAGGCTCTCACGTGACTTCATACGCAATACTCCCGTGATGCGAGATCCCGGTTACTGGATTTTGGCCCGACAAACCGACCAGACAGTGTCGGAAACGAAAAAATTTCAGCGATCTTAACAAATACCTACCGCTGGTAACCTTTCGTTTACGGGCATCGTTAATCATAGGGACGATCATTTAAGGGTCAGTAAATGACGCCCATTAAATTTTACAGGCGTCATAGATTGAGTCAGATGAGTCAGATAGCTGGTTTTCCTCATGTTTCGGATGAAGAAGGCCATTCTAGATTCACATGCAAAATCAGAGGACTGCAAAAAATATTTAACATTTCCGATACACCTTGCCAGAGTGAATCAGAATTTGTTAACCATTTACTGGCAGCCTCCAAATCAGGCAACGTCTGGATCCGTATCGCGTAAGGGGGCCAAAACGACCTTTCGGCGGCGGAAAAGGGGATAAATTATGCGGGTACTACTCATTGAAGACGACAGCGCGACAGCGCAGAGCATCGAACTGATGCTCAAGTCGGAAAGTTTTAACGTTTACACCACCGATCTCGGTGAAGAGGGCGTCGATCTCGGCAAGCTCTACGACTACGACATCATCCTGCTTGACCTCAACCTGCCCGACATGTCCGGCTACGAGGTTCTGCGGACGCTGCGTCTGTCCAAGGTCAAGACACCGATCCTCATCCTGTCCGGCATGGCCGGCATCGAGGACAAGGTTCGGGGCCTGGGCTTCGGCGCCGACGACTACATGACCAAGCCTTTCCACAAGGACGAACTGGTGGCTCGCATCCATGCGATCGTGCGCCGTTCCAAGGGTCATGCACAGTCCGTCATCTCGACGGGCGAACTGATCGTCAACCTGGATGCAAAGACTGTCGAAGTCGGCGGCCAGCGCGTTCACCTGACGGGCAAGGAATACCAGATGCTGGAGCTGCTTTCGCTCCGCAAGGGCACGACCCTCACCAAGGAAATGTTCCTCAACCACCTCTATGGTGGCATGGACGAACCGGAACTGAAGATCATCGACGTGTTCATCTGCAAGCTGCGCAAGAAGCTCGCAAATGCCGCCGGTGGCGCCAACTACATCGAAACCGTCTGGGGCCGCGGCTATGTGCTGCGCGAGCCTGAAGGCGAATTCGCCGAAAGCGCCTGAACGACCGCATTCAGCGGTGGACGATGATGTCCCGCATACCCGCATTTGCGGAGGCGTCGTGTCTGTTCATGACCCGTTTTGAAAAGTCCGTCCTTCACAGGTCGGACTTTTTTCATTGTGGAAAGACCTGTCGCAGGCGTTGCCGCCCAACCTTGACGCGCCCAACCGTTGACAGCAAAAAGCCGCAGGCGAGCTGCGGCTTGTATCCCGTTCGGTGCAATCGACTGTCGTCAGGCGGCAATCGACAGGCTGGCAAAGACGTTGGTCAGGATCTTACGATCGAAGGGCTTCAGCAGGAAATCGTCGGCACCGGCGCGTTTTCCGGCCATCATCTTCTTCAGGTCGGCCTCGACAACGCAATAATAGATACGAACGGTCTTGCCCTTTTCCATCAGGCGGATATTGGCAATCAGCTCGAGAGCGCCATCCAGGCCTGCGTCGACGATGATGATGTTCGGCAGCTCCGCGTGGCAGTTCGACAGCGCCTCAAGCCCGTTGGACGCCTCGGACACGAGGAAGCCCATTCCGGACAGAATTCTCTTCCCGACTTTGCGGACCACATCGGAATCGTCGGCAATCATCAAACGCTGCATATTGGGGCTCCTTTACGCCCGTATACCTAAACGGGAGCAATAATCTCAGGAACAACCGTATCGGCCTTTGGCAAAGATTCTGTTACCGCGATTGCTAAAACGCGATTTTTTTCGCCTATGTCGCTGCCATGCGAACAGTGAAGAGGATCTCTTCGCTGTTCGACGTCACCTCGATTTCCATGCCCGCCTCTTCTGCAAGCAGCACCGTGTAATAGGGCTGGATGGTGTGTGCATCGACGGCTTCTTCCAGCGTGCCGGAGAGAAGTTCGACCAGACGCGGCGGGACCCGCATCATCTTGCCCTTGGCGATCAGCTTGAAAACGGCGTCATATTCCGGGTTTTCGAGGATCACGTCGATCGAACCACCGCGCGGAATGGCGCCATAGGCGATCAGGAAAAGGTTGAGCAGCAGCTTGACCCTGTTCTTGGCGATAATGACACGCGGGCCGGACCAGGAGACTTCCGTCTTCTTTTCGGCTGCGGCAAAATCCTTGGCAGCCTTTTCGGCTTCGCCGGTGTCGATCGACGCGCCGACCGAGCCGGAGGCTCCGAAGGCAAGGCGGGCAAACTTCAGCCGCACCGAAGCATTCAGCGCGCTTGTCCGGATGAGATCCATGGCGTCCGCGTCGCTACCGCCCTCGTCCAGGAGTTCGAGACCGTTGTTGATCGCACCCACCGGGGAAATGATATCATGGCAGACACGGCTGCAGAGAAGTGCTGCCAGATCAGGGCCGGTCAGCGTCAGGTTCGGGTTCTTTCCCATAGAATATCCTCAATGGCCTTCGTTCGGCTTCCGGTGTCATTCCGGCAATTGGCTGGCCGATTACGTTCAACCAACCCGCTTCTTTTTAAGCGATGAAGATTGCGCGGACATATCCGCAAAGGCGAAGGTCATAAAGACACCACATTTGGTAAACCGATTGTTAAGATCATCGGTTCAAATTGCGTCCATGGGAAGTGGATCTTCCGTAAAACGGCGCTTGCGCCGGAAAAGGTCCGCCGCCCCGCAAGCCGCAACCCTTCAGCTTCCAGGGAGGATGGCTTTGACGGAGGAAAAAATGCAGTCGATCATCAATGCCGCAAAGTCCATCTGCCTTCAGGCATTCGTCGCAATCGTCGCCGTCGCCGGCCTTGCAGCGCCGGCACAGGCACAGCAGGCGGGTGGAACGCAGTATACCGCGCAGGAAATCGTCGATGCAGGCCACGGCTTCTTCGGATCGACGTCCGGCGGCCTTGCCAAAGTGGTCGAGCGCGCGTTCCAGAGCTACGGTCTGCCGAACGGCTACATTCTCGGCCAGGAAGGCTCCGGCGCCTTCGTCGCCGGGCTGACCTATGGCGAGGGCGAGCTCTACACAAAGAATGCCGGCCAGCATAACGTCTTCTGGCAGGGTCCTTCGCTCGGCCTCGATTGGGGCGGACAAGGTAGCCGGTCGATGATGCTGGTCTACAACCTGCCGAGCATCCCTGCCCTCTACAAGCGCTACGGCGGCGTCTCGGGCTCGGCCTATGTGGTGGCCGGCGTCGGCATGACCGTCCTCACCGACGACAATGTCGTTCTCGTTCCCATCCGTACCGGCATCGGCGCCCGGCTGGGGATCAATGTCGGTTATCTCAAGCTCACCGACCAACCCACATGGAACCCCTTCTGATCTTTCGCGTGACCTCACGTTTCGGCCAGGCATGACGGTGCGATTCACTGTCGTTGATCGCTTGCCGAGCATCGAATACTTGAAGTCGGAAGAACGTCGTGCTTAGAGCATAGGCGGAGAAAAGCCGAACGGAAACATCGCAAAGTCCATCGACACCTTTGGGGGCCGGTTGCTGCGATATGGGAAACCGTTACGCTTGAAAATACCTGTGAACATATGTCGAGTGGTTTTGTCCCGTGATTGAATATGCCCTGCTGTTTGCCCTGGGTTTTCTGACGGCGGCCATTTTCGGCCTGCTGGCCGCTCCGGCCGTTCACAAGCGCATCATCCGCTTTGCCGAAGACCGGCTGAAGGCGACCATGCCACTCTCGCCACAGGAAGTGCGCGCCCAGAAGGATGCGGCACGCGCCGGTTACGCTGCCGAAAATGCGCGCACCAGCCAGACGCTGAAGCGCGAGCGTGACAAGACCGTGGCGCTGATGGTCAGCAACGGCACCATGCTCCGGGAAGCCCAGCGCCTTACCGGCGAGAATGCGGAATTACACAGCCAGATCGCCGACATGAATGTCGAGGCCGCAGACCTCAGATCCTCCATCCGCCAGTTCGAACAGCGGATCGAGCGGCTGAAGACGACGCTGGCATCCGTCGAGAGCGACAATGAAAGCAAGAGCAAGGAGATCCGCACGCTGGTGCGCCAACTGGATCACATATCGGCGGATGTCGACGGTATGCGCATCGATCTTGCCGCCCGCGATACCGAGGTCGAAAACCTGAAAAGCCGGATTGCCGGCCTGCGCGACGAACGCGAAAGCCTGCGCGAGGAGATCAAGGCCGAGGGCGCCCGCGCAAGGGAAATGGAAGTCCGGCTCGGCCGCGAGGAGGCGCGCATTCGCCAGCTCGAGTCGCGCCTGTCCAAGGAAGTCGCTGCCAATGCAGACAAGGACAATGTCATCGAGCGCCGCGTCGCCGAAATCGAACGCCTGCGTGCCAAGAACAAGGAAACAGGCCTCGAACTACGCGACGCGTCCCGTGCCCTGCGCTCTGCGGGCGTGACACAGCTGCCGCGCAAGGAGAAAAAGCCGCAGGAGCCGACAGTGATGGCCGTGGCGACGCAGCCGGCGATTGATGTTCCGCAACTCTCGGACGATGCACGCAATCGCGCCACGGCGCTTTCCGAACGTCTGAGCAACTCGAAAACGTCGGCGCATGATGACGCCTTGCGCGAGGAAATCGCCGGCATTGCGGCGGCGATGATCGCGATCACCGCAGTCAAGGAAGGGGATGCCTCGACCATCCATCCGCTTCTTTCGATGGCGTCCGCCCCGCGGAAGGACAGTGATCGCAAAAGCCTTGCCAGCCGCGCGCGCGAACTGCTGCCGCCCAACGAGGCATAAAACAAGGTTCTTCAGACGAAGCTGTTGATCCGCGCCACCTGATGCAGCGCGATACCTGTGGCCACTGCCACGTTCAGGCTGTCGAGACCCGGTCGCTGCCGGATGCGCGCCGTGCGGATCGACGACAGGATCGCCGCAGGCAGCCCCTCCCCCTCCGTTCCGACGAGAAGCGCCGTGCGGGCCGAAGGCGGGATATCCTGTAACTCGGTCTCTCCGCGCGGCGAGAGACCCCATATGGCGAAGTCATTGGCCTGCAGCCGCTCGATGAGCGCAGCGATCGATCCTTCGCGGGCAAAGGGCACGCTGAGCACCGAGCCGACGGAGACGCGGATCGCCTTACGGTACATCGGATCGCAGCACGTCTCGTCCATCAACACCGCATCGACCCCGAAAGCGACAGCGTTTCGAAACATCGATCCCAGATTGTCGTGGTTGGAAATGCCGCAGGCCGCAAGCACCAGTGCATCGGGCGCAACGGCATCAAGCAGCGCGTCCCGGCCGGCCATGCCGTCTCGCCGGCCAAGCGCCAGAACGCCGCGGTGCATGTTGAAGCCGGCAATGGCATCGAAGACGGCCGCCGTCGCGACATAGACCGGCACATCGGCTGGAAAGCCGGCGAGGATTTCATCGACGCCGGCCAACCGGTTTTCGAGGATCAGGATCGCTTCCGCGCGGATGCCGCGCCCCTTGGCATGGGCCGCGGCCAGCATGCGCAGCACCACTGTTCCCTCGGCAATGAACAGGCCCTGCCGGCCGGTCAGGTCGCGTTCCTTGATCGACACGAAACCGGCGACCCGGGGATCGGCAGGATCGGAAATGCGGATCCGCAGCGCGTCGGTGCCGGACATCCTGCTCAGTTGGTCTTCACAAGAACATCGGCGACGATGCGACCGCTGGCGATATCGAAGACGAAGGCCTTGCGCTCGCCGCCCGGGAGACTGCCGTAGAACAGGACCTGCCCGCCGGAGAGCGCGACATCGGAGACGGTAAAGCCTGCAGGCAAGGCCGCAACCGCTGCAGTCGGAGCATCGCTCGGCACGCTCAGCGACGACGTCTGCGCAACCGGAGCGGCGCTTGGACGTGTCACCTTGTAGACAATCGCTCCCAGCACGGCCATAAGCATGACCAACATGACGCCGACCGAGACGACCTGCAGCTTGATCATCTTGCGGCGGACGTTTTCCATGGCCGGATCGAGCGGCTTTTCTTCCTGTCCGTCCTTAACCTGTTGCGACATGACTGGCCTTTACCTGTGAGATCGAAGAACTATGAAGGACCCCTTTAAACAAGCCCCGGCCATTAGGAAAGTCCTGACTGCCAACGAGGATGCCAGCGGCCGCATGGACGCGTTTCTGACGGACGCGCTAGACGGCGAGTTTTCGCGCAACCGCATCAAGGCGCTGATCGAGCAGGGTGTCGTGTTCGTCAACGGCAAGGCGGTCACCGAGCCGAAACGCAAGGTGCAGCCCGGCGACGTCTTCGAGATCGGCCTGCCCGAACCGGAAGATCCTGAACCCAAGGGCGAAGACATTCCCCTCGATGTCGTCTACGAGGACGCGGACGTCATCGTGCTGGTCAAGCCGCCCGGCCTTGTGGTGCATCCGGGTGCCGGCAACTGGACCGGTACGCTGGTCAATGCGCTGATCCACCATTGCGGCGATAGCCTTTCGGGCATTGGCGGCGTCAAGCGCCCCGGCATCGTGCACCGGCTCGACAAGGATACCAGCGGCGTCATGGTCGTTGCCAAGAACGACAATGCCCACCGCCATCTCTCCGAGCAGTTTGCCGACCATGGCCGCACCGGCCCGCTGGAGCGCGCCTATCAGGCGATCGTCTGGGGCCGGCCGAAAACCCTGAAGGGCACCATCGACGCACCACTCGGGCGCGCCGGGGACCGCATCAAGCGGGCAGTCAAGAAGATCGACACCGACGATGCCCGCGAGGCCATCACGCATTACACCGTCATCGACCGATATCTCGAAAAGCCGGATTCGACGGCGCTCGCCTCGATGGTCGAGTGCCGGCTCGAAACCGGCCGCACCCACCAGATCCGCGTGCACATGGCCTATGTCGGCCATCCGCTGATCGGCGACCCCGACTACGGCGCGGCGTTTCGCACGAAATCCAACCTTTTGCCCGATGCCGCCAAGACAGTCGTCGACCGGTTCCCGCGACAGGCGCTGCATGCTTTCCTGCTGCAGTTCGAACACCCGGTAACCGGCAAGACGATGCACTTCGAAAGCCCGATGCCCGATGACATGCGCGCTCTGGTCAAGGCGCTGAAGACGCCGGCCTGATCCGGTCGCCGGTATCGAATTTTTTGAGCAGATATGCCAAAAGAGCTGGATTTTTCAGCTCGTGAAGGCTTGCTTTCCCGGCTTTGAAACACAATTTACGGGAAGCAACCACAGTCTGGCATCCTGTTCCCCCGGTTCACCAATCCGTGAAACCGGCGTTCTTGAATCATGCTTTCGCCGTACTTATTTAGTAGATCGTGGGGTTGGATAGACCCACATGCCCGGTCAGCCATCTGGAGACCGGAACGCGAAAGGGGGTGCATCATGGCCCGCAGTACAATGCCGTCAATTACCGCCGGAGAAGGTGGTCTCAACCGTTACCTGGACGAAATCCGCAAGTTTCCGATGCTCGAGCCGCAGGAAGAGTACATGCTCGCCAAGCGCTATCAGGAGCATGACGACCGGAAAGCAGCGCACAGGCTTGTAACCAGCCATCTTCGTCTCGTGGCCAAGATTGCCATGGGCTATCGCGGCTACGGCCTGCCGATCGGCGAAGTCGTGTCGGAGGGCAATGTCGGCCTGATGCAGGCCGTCAAGAAATTTGACGCGGAGCGTGGCTTCCGTTTGGCGACCTATGCAATGTGGTGGATCAAGGCGTCCATCCAGGAATATATCCTGCGCTCCTGGTCGCTGGTGAAAATGGGCACGACCGCCAACCAGAAGCGGCTGTTCTTCAACTTGCGTCGGCTGAAAGGCAAGATTCAGGCGCTCGACGAGGGTGACCTGAAGCCCGAGCATGTCACGCAGATTGCCACGACGCTGAAGGTTTCCGAGGCCGAGGTGATTTCGATGAACCAGCGCCTGTCCGGCGACGCATCGCTGAATGCGCCGATCCGGGCGAGCGAAGGCGAATCCGGCCAATGGCAGGATTGGCTTGTCGACGACCATGACAGCCAGGAAACCATCCTGATCGAGCAGGACGAGTTGGAAAGCCGCCGTGGGCTGCTCTCCAGCGCGATGAAGGTCCTGAACGACCGCGAACGTCGGATCTTCGAAGCGCGCCGCCTGACGGAAGATCCGGTGACGTTGGAAGACCTGTCGAACGAGTTCGACATCAGCCGCGAGCGTGTTCGCCAGATCGAAGTCCGGGCTTTCGAAAAGGTTCAGGATGCTGTCCGCAAGGCAGCACTGGACCGGCAGAATGCGTTGCGCGTCGTCGAAGACGCGTAAGTCTTCGCACAATCCCAAACAAACAGGCCCGGCTGATATCTCAGCCGGGCCTGTTTCGTTCATGAAGTGATGCCAGGACGGCGGTCCCTACTGAACCGTGGCTGCCGGGCTTGCCGTCGCGGTCAGGCTCCATGCCTGCAGCGCCTTGTTGAAGGCCTCGGTGCCCGTCGGGCCTTTTTCCAGCGTCAGCAAGGCGCGGCGGCCGTTGCGATAGGTCAGCGGGATGTCGATCCAGCTGCGGCTGCGCAGCAGTTCGGTATTGGTGGCGACCGCTTCGGGAAAGTCGTTGAGCGCGATCATGTGGAAATCCTCGGTGATCTTTGCCGGAACGGCAATCAGGGCGTCGCCGCGATCCTGCTCGTTGCGCTTCATCGCGACGCGTTGGACGCTGTCGATGCTGCCGCCCTCGAAGGTGTCGGGCAACGAGAAGACGAATTCGATGACATGGCTTGCCGGAAGGGAAGCGTCCCCGTTGCGCTTGATCGTCACCAGCGCGGTCAGGCCGCGTTCCGGAACATTGATCTGCGCCTGGATCACCGGTTCGGGCTTTGCATCGCCACCCGGTGATTCTTCCTTGACCGACCAGGCGACATTGCCCTCGATCGCAGTTGGGGCAGATTGGCCAAGCCGTTCCTCATAGAGGAACATCTTCTGCGCACCGGCGGGAACGGTCTGCGGCTGGGCAGCATCGGTCGCTGGCTGTTGTGTCGTCGTCTGGGCTGCTGGTTGGGCATCGGTGGCTGTGGTCGTCGTCGCCGGCGTCGTCTGTGCGGATACGGCAGTGTCCGCCGGTTTTCCGGCCTCGGTCTGCGCCGCGACGGACTTGCCCTCCTGCTCGACCGTTTCGCCGGCTGCGGCAACGGCAGGCCCCTCATCGACCTCGCTGCCATCCGTCTGCAAGCGCTGGGTGAATTTTGTCGGCGCGGTCTCGAGAGATGCAACTTCCTCGCCAGCCGGCGTTGCGGTGTTCGCAGCCGGCGTGGTTTCCGCCGTGCCCGAGCCGGACGCATCGACGGGATTGCCGACGGGCGCCGGTGACGTGATCGAGGCAAGCATCCCGGAAACCCAGCTGTTCACGCTCGCCTGGTTCTGCCAGTAGGCAAAACCGCCACCGCCAAGCACCAGAAGAAGAACGGCCGCCAGCCCCACGGTTTTCACGTTCAGGGCGGAGCGCTTCGGCTCGACGCGATAGGAGACCGGACGCGACGGCACAGCCATTTCATCGACCGGCTGCGGATCTGGGATCCGCGTGGGGGCAAGATCGGCCTTCGCAGCAGCGACAGAAACACTGCCGTCACCGTTCAGAAGGTCGTCGATATCGTCCCAGGCACCAAGCTTGCGCTCTGCGGTGACGGCTTGCGCCTCGCCAGCGTCAACGCTGGCCGTCTTTTCAGCCGGCCAGGACCAATCGGAGACCGAGGGTTCGACGGCTGCATCTGCAGCCGGCGCGGCCGTCTGCGCGAAGGGATCTCCGTCTTCCCAGGCCCACGAATGCGTAGGTTCCGCAGCAACGGCAGCGGCATCACCGTCCGCGCCGCGCGCGAGGTCGGCAACCCGCTCGACAGCCAGTTCCACGGCCTCGTCGGCATGCTCGACCGCCTGCTCGGGTTCGGGCCAGGCATGCACGGCATCAACAGCAACTGGCGCAGGGGCGCTCCATTCGGGCAGCTCCCATTCGGATGCAACGGCGGCTGGCGCGGGTTCCGGTTCAATCTCGACCTCGGCATGTCCCCAGGCCGGTGCCGCTACAGGCGTGTCGTCGTGCTGATGCTCATCCGCAGCATGTTCGGGCTCGGCGTCTTCCGGCGCGGCCTCTACAGTCTCCACAGGCGCTGCAAAGTCACCTTCCGAACGGTCTGGCTCGCTGTCAGTGTCCTCAGCGCCATCCTGCTCGGAGACAGTTGTTTCCGAGGCCGTATCGGCTTCATGCGCCGCTGCGGCGACAGGATGCTCGGCTGCTGCCCAGATCGGATCGGAGTGCAGGTCGTCCGCGGGTGCCTTGACGCCCTCGTGTTCAGATTCAGCGACCACTTCGGCGGCAGCAGGGTCGGACGGCCATGTTTCGGGCTCGATCGCCTGTTGGCTGTCGGCAACCGGTTCCAGGTTTTCGTCTTCTTCGGCACGAACCGGCTCGGCCTCGGAGACGACCTCCGTCTGCGCGGCAACCTCTTCCGGATAAGGGACGGCCTGCTGTTCTTCGACAGCCGCCGGTTCATCGTAGGAAGGTTCTTCCGCATGAACGATCGGCTCGTCCACGGGCGGCAGGGCTTCGGCGTGATCGCCTTCCACCTCGGCAATGGCCAGTTCGAGCTTGGCCATCTGCCGGTTGATCATATCTTCCGATGGCTGCGGCTTCATGCTTTCGAGCTGACGGCGAACGGCGCCCCGGGCCTTGTCATAGACCTTGGCCCGCATCTCGGGAACATTGTCCGACAGGCCGTCAACGGTCCTTCGAATAACTGCTACAAAATCCGCCATCAGAACTTTCTCTAAACAATTTGACGCTCTTTCACGTCAAACTCATATATGTGTCATATCAATGAAGACTAGTCCTCAAAGGGGTCCGTCACAAGTATCGTGTCGTCACGCTCGGGGCTGGTCGAAAGAAGCGCCACCGGCGCGCCGATCAATTCTTCCACCTGGCGGACATATTTGATTGCCTGTGCCGGCAGATCGGCCCAGCTGCGTGCGCCGACGGTCGATTCCTTCCAGCCTTCCAGCGTGATGTAGACCGGCTTGGCCAGCGCCTGCTGCGCCTGGCTGGCCGGCAGGTGATCGATCTCTTCGCCGTCGAGCGTATAGCCGACGCAGATCTTCAGCTCGTCGAGACCGTCAAGGACGTCGAGCTTGGTGAGCGCAATGCCGGTGATGCCATTGGTGGCGACCGACTGGCGCACGAGCGCCGCATCGAACCAGCCGCAACGCCGCTTGCGGCCCGTGACGGTGCCGAATTCATGGCCCTTCTCGCCAAGGAACTGACCAACTTCGTCGAACAGCTCGGTCGGGAACGGGCCTTCGCCGACCCGTGTCGTATAGGCCTTGGTGATGCCGAGGATGTAGCCGAGCGCGCCCGGGCCCATGCCGGAGCCGGCAGCCGCCTGCCCTGCGACCGTGTTGGACGAGGTGACGAAAGGATAGGTGCCGTGATCGATGTCGAGCAGGGTACCCTGCGCGCCTTCGAACAGGATGCGCGCGCCCTTGCGGCGCTGGCGGTCGAGCAGCAACCAGACGGTGTCCATGAAGGGCAGAACGCGGTCGGCGATCGAGGACAGTTCCTGCATGATGGCTTCGTGGCTGACTTCCGCTTCGCCGAGGCCGCGGCGCAGCGCATTGTGATGCGTCAGCAGCCGATCGACCTTGGCCGGCAGAGTGCCGAGATCGGCGAGATCCATGACCCGGATGGCGCGGCGGCCGACCTTGTCCTCATAGGCCGGACCGATGCCGCGGCGGGTCGTGCCGATCTTGGTGCCGCTGTTGGAGGCCGCATCCTCGCGGATGCCGTCCAGCTCGCGGTGCAGCGACAGGATCAGCGTGGCATTGTCGGCAACACGCAGATTTTCCGGGGTGATCGTCACGCCCTGCTTGCCCAGCTTCTCGATTTCGGCGAGCAGTGCATGCGGATCGATGACGACGCCGTTGCCGATGACAGCCAGCTTGCCGGGCCGCACCACGCCCGAGGGCAGCAACGACAGCTTGTAGCTGGTTCCGTCGATCACCAGGGTATGCCCGGCATTGTGGCCACCCTGGAAGCGCACGACGATATCGGCGCGTTCGGAGAGCCAGTCGACAATCTTGCCCTTGCCTTCATCACCCCATTGCGAACCGACAACCACGACATTCGTCATTTCAGATTTCCTGTTTCCTGTTTCGCGTTTCCGGGCGCCCGTCCGTGCGCAGCCTTCAAACCCGCGCATCTATACTGTTTTGTTTTTTGGAAAGCGACCCTGTTGTGCCAGGACAACCGGCTTTTTGCATGACATTTGACCGCTTTGACCTATATCACGGTGCATCTCGCGCGCTTCCCGACCACAGGGAAGCCAAATCAACCTTCGGAAATGCGCCCCTTGAATCTCCAGGCCTATATCATTCTCTGCATCACGACCCTCATATGGGGCGGCAATTCGGTCGCCGGCAAGCTCGCCGTCGGCCATGTCAGCCCGATGATGCTGACCAGCATGCGCTGGGTCATTGCCTGTTCCGTACTGCTGGCCTTTGCCGCGCCGCAGGTGCGCCGCGACTGGCCGGTCATCCGCAAGAACTGGGCGTTGCTCATGGGATACGGCCTCGTCGGCTTCACAGGCTTCAACGCATTTCTCTATTCCGCCCTGCAATTTACCAGTGCCATCAACTGCGTCATCGAGCAGGCGGGTATCCCGATGGTGATCTTCGTCGTGAACTTCCTCCTGTTCCGGACAAAGGTTTCCCCCGCCCAGATCGCCGGTTTCACGCTGACCCTGTTCGGCGTCGCGCTGACCGCATCGCACGGCGACCTGACGACCCTGCTGACCCTCGACCTCAACCAGGGCGACGCGCTGATGATGGCGGCCGTGCTGGTCTATGCCGCCTATACGGTTGCCCTGCGCTTCAAGCCGGAAATCCACTGGAAAAGCCTGATTGCCGTTTCCGCCTTCGGAGCCCTTTTGAGCAGCGTACCGCTTGTCGGCTGGGAGATCGCAACGGATCGCATGATCTGGCCAGACATGACCGGTTGGGTCATCGTCGCCTATGCCGGCATCCTCCCCTCGCTGGTCTCGCAGATCCTCTATGTCCGGGGTGTAGAACTGATCGGCCCCAACAGGGCCGGCCTGTTCATCAACACCATCCCGATCTTCGGCATGGTGCTTTCGATCCTCCTGATCGGCGAAACACTCCAGACGTTCCACATGATTGCCATGGCACTCGTCCTGGGCGGCATCGCTGTGGCGGAGCGCGGGCGCCCGAAAGATCTGGCCTAATCAGGCTTCTGGGACTCTGAGGCGTTATCGGTCTCGACCTCACGCTTCCACTTCATCGACACCTCGAAGCGAGCGACAGCGACGAGAACCGTCAGACCCGCCACCAGCGCGAAGGCGGCGATTAGCCAATGGCCGAAACCCAGCGCCAGTCCAATCGCGCCGGCAAGCCAGAGGCCCGCACCCGTCGTCACGCCGTGGACTTCACCCTTGGACAGGAAAATCGTTCCGGCGGCCAGAAACGCAACGCCCGCAGTAACAGCTTCGACGACACGCAAAGGATCAATACGCACCTGCTCCTCTGACAGGCCGGGCATGTGGATGCTCTCGATCGAGATGATCGCAAAAACCGCGGCCGCGAGGCTGACGAGAATATGGGTCCGCAGTCCGGCCGGTCGTTCGCGCACCTCCCGCTCGATTCCAATTAAACCGCCGAAGAAGATTGCGCCGCAGAATCGGGCAAAAATGATCGGATAGGGAAGCTGTGTATTCGGGAAGATTTCGGCGATGATCTGGTCCATGGCTGAAAACGCCAACGGAGACGATTGGTTCCGGTACAGAGAATCCGGCTCGAACTAAAAAGGGCACGCCGGGCGGTTGACCAGGCGTGCCCTTTCGATCGCTCGGGACGGGTATCAGTCGACGTTGAAGACCAGCGGCTTGGCGGCGCGGATCGCCGGGTTGGCGCGCAGTTTGTCGAGCACCGTTTCCGAAACTGCACCATCGACATACAGCAGGGCGATGGCATCGGCGCCGGCATTGTGGCGACCGAGCTGGAAGTTGGCGATGTTGACGCCGGCGTCACCGAGCGTCGTGCCGATAAAGCCGATCATGCCGGGAACGTCGGTGTTGGTGATGTAGACCATGTGGTTGCCGACGTCGGCGTCCAAGTTGATATCCTTGATCTGGATGAAGCGCGGCTTGCCATCAGAAAACACCGTGCCGGCAACGGAACGGGTCTGGTTCTCCGTCGTCACCGTCAGCTTGATGTAGCCGTCGAAGACGCCCGACTTGTCGCGCTTGACCTCGGACAGGATGATGCCCTTTTCCTTGATCATGACGGGCGCCGAAACCATGTTGACGTCGGCCACCTGCGCGCGGATCAGGCCGGCCAGGGCCGCGCTGGTCAAAGCCCGCGTATTCATGCCGGCAGTCGCACCGTCATAGAGGATTTCGATTTCCTTGATCGCGCTTTCCGTCACCTGGCCAACAAAGGCGCCCAGAACATCGGCGAGCCGGATGAACGGCTTCAGGAGCGGCGCTTCTTCTGCCGTGATCGATGGCATGTTGATGGCGTTGGAAACCGCACCCTTGATCAGGTAGTCCGACATCTGCTCGGCCACCTGCAACGCGACGTTCTCCTGCGCTTCCGTGGTGGATGCGCCGAGATGCGGCGTGCAGACGACATTCGGCAGGCCAAACAACGGGCTTTCGGTGGCAGGTTCGACCTCGAACACGTCGAAGCCGGCACCGGCGACATGGCCGGACTTGATGGCATCCGCCAGCGCCTGCTCATCGACCAGGCCGCCACGGGCACAGTTGATGATGCGTACGCCCGGCTTCGTCTTTGCCAGAGCCTCGCGGCTGATGATGCCGCGCGTCTTGTCGGTCATCGGCACATGCAGGGTGATGAAATCGGCCTGTGCCAGAAGCTCGTCCAACTCGACTTTGACGACGCCCATTTCCTCGGCGCGCTCCTTCGACAGGAAGGGGTCATAGGCGATGACGTGCATCTTCAGGCCGATGGCCCGGGCGCAGACGATGCCGCCGATATTGCCGGCGCCGATGACGCCAAGCGTCTTGCCGGTGATCTCGACGCCCATGAACTTGGATTTCTCCCACTTGCCGGCCTGCGTCGAGGTATCGGCGGCAGGCAGCTGGCGGGCGACGGCGAAGATCAGCGCGATGGCATGTTCCGCCGTGGTGATCGAATTGCCGAACGGCGTGTTCATGACGATGATGCCGCGGCGCGAGGCGGCCGGGATATCGACATTGTCGACGCCGATACCGGCGCGGCCGATGACCTTGAGGTTGGTCGCAGCTGCAATCAGCTTTTCCGTCGCCTTGGTGGCCGACCGGATGGCAAGACCATCATAATTGCCGATGATGGCGGCCAGCTTTTCCTTGTCCTTGCCAAGCTGCGGCTGGAAATCGACGTCGACGCCGCGATCGCGGAAAATCTGGACGGCGGTTGCGGAGAGTTCATCGGATACGAGTACGCGCGGTGCCATGGGAGGCCTCCATTGTTTTCGTCAAAATTGAAAAGGGTATGGGATGGACCGCGCCCTGTCGGCGCGGTCAAAAGCCGGTCAGGCCGCAGCCTGCGAAAGCGTTGCCTTCTGCGTCGCGAACGCCCAGTCGAACCAAGGCATCAGCGCCTTGATGTCGGCCGTCTCGATCGTGGCGCCGGCCCAGATGCGAAAACCGGACGGCGCATCGCGATAGGCGCCGATGTCATAGGCGACACCCTGCTTTTCGAGAAGCGCGACCATGCCTTTTGCAAAGGCGTCCTGGCCGGCGGCATCGAGCGCCGAAACCTCGGTATCGACGATCTTCAGGCAAACCGATGTATTCGACTGCGTCGCCGGATCAACCGCCAGATTGGCGATCCAGTCGGTCTTTGCAACGAAATCCTCGATCGCCTGCGCATTGGCATCGGCCCGCGCGATCAGCGCCTTGAGACCGCCGAGCGACTTCGCCCAGGTGAGCGCATCGATATAGTCCTCGACGCAGAGCATCGACGGGGTGTTGATCGTCTCGCCCTGGAAGATGCCTTCGATGATCTTGCCGCCCTTGGTCATGCGGAAGATCTTCGGCAGCGGCCAGGACGGCTCGTAGCTCTCGAGGCGCTCGACAGCACGCGGGCTGAGGATAAGGATGCCATGCGCGCCCTCCCCGCCCAGAACCTTCTGCCAAGAGAAGGTGACGACATCGAGCTTGGCGAAATCGAGGTCCTGCGCAAATGCGGCGGATGTCGCGTCGCAGATCGTCAGGCCCTTGCGGTCGGCGGGAATGAAATCGGCATTCGGGACACGGACGCCCGAGGTCGTGCCATTCCAGGTGAAGACCACGTCGCGGTCGAAATCGACCTGCGCGAAATCGACCAGCTTGCCGTAGTCGGCTACGAACTTGCGGGTATCCGGGAGCTTGAGTTCCTTGACGACGTCGGAGACCCAGCCGGAACCGAAGCTTTCCCAGGCGACCATATCGACGCCACGGGGGCCGAGCAGCGACCAGAGCGCCATTTCGACGGCGCCGGTGTCGGAGGCTGGCACGATGCCGATGCGGTAGTCCGCCGGCACGTTTAGAACTTCACGGGTGAGATCGATGGCCTGCTTAAGCTTGCTCTTGCCAACCTTGGCGCGATGCGAACGCCCAAGGGCTGCATCGGAGAGCGCTTCGAGCGACCAACCGGGACGCTTCGAGCAAGGACCAGAGGAAAAATGGGTGTTTGCCGGACGCAATTCCGGTGTCGCAGGGGTCGTCATCAAAGCTATCCTTCCAGATAGAAAGCCTCTCGTTAGGGAGAGGTGGCCTGCCGCCGTGAATATGGCGGAGCGGGAAGGAAGTCAAGAATGTTGTGTCGTGAATGACATGATTTTTGGCGTTGCCGACAAAGAAGCAAAACGACGCAAGCCGGCTACCAGATCGACAGCCGCAATCCGGCGCGCAGTTCGTGACGGCCGAGGCCGTCATCCAGCCCCTTGGCGCCGCTGGCACCGGCCAGTGATTCGGCGCCGAAGCCGAAAATCTCGCCGCTACCGATATGGGAATAGCGATAGCCGAGATCGAGCTTAAGCCGGTCGGTGACATCATAGGAGACACCGGCCATCAGGGCGTAGGTGAAGCGCCAGCTGTCATAACCGTCATAGGATGCTGTTGCCGACGGCCCGCCGGAACAGACGCCGAGGCTGTCGATGCAGGCCGATGTCTGCGAGACGCCGGAAAAGCGCAGGTTTGTCGCCCCGAGACCGGCGCCGAGATAGGGCGTGAAGCCGGCCAGCGTGCCGAGGTCGACATAACCATTGGCCATCAGGCCATAGGCTGTCACATCGGCGTTCGTGCCAACAGCGCATGTGGTACCGGCACCCTCACCCGCACAAGGGAGCGCGACGGTCGAATCACCCTCGAAGCGGCGACCAAAATAATCGCCGGTGAGGTCCGCGCGGACCATGTCGTTGAGCTGGTAGCCGAGGCCCAGAGATGCGGATAGAGGCTCGCCGAACCTGTCGCCATTGAACGGCACGCTGCCATAGGTGCCGGTTCCGGCATCATAGGTGCGGTAAGACGCGTCACCCTCGCCGCTCCAGGGGGCGTAACCAATGTCGCCACGCATATAGAGACCGCTGTTTTCGGCGGCCGTTGCGATCGTCACTTCCGGTGCGTCGATGATGTCTTCCGCAAGGGCTGTCGCGGGGACTGCCAGTCCCATGGAGACGGAAAGACCGATAGTGAGGTTGCGCAAATTCATGGTCTTTGCCCTTTTCCGCCGCGCAGTCCGTGCGCCAATCCATGGAAAGAAGTTTGTGCCCGAGATGCGGCCGGCCTTGCCTCGAATCCGCGTTTCAGAATTCGTTAACCATAAATCGCGCTCCGTTAAGAAAGGTTTAAAGGCCGATTGTTCGGCGGCGCATTTGTTAACGGCATGACACTGCCGAAACGCAAAAAGCCGCCCGGCAGGACCGAGCGGCTTTTGGAGGAAGACGGGATAGGCTTATTTGTAGACCGGCTGCTCGACCGGGTAATCGACCGGCTGGTAGGGCTGCTCGCAGCCGCCGAAGGAATAACGCATGCCGGCGCGGGCTTCGTGCAGGAACAGGCCCTTGTCTGAGCCGGGGCCGCCGTTCTGCTCGTAGCCGAACATGTTGCCGCCGACGACATGGCGGAAGCGGTAGCCGACGTCGGCCTTGATGTTGCAGGTCACGTCGATCGACGCGCCGGCCATCAGGGCATAGGTGAAACGCCACTTGTTCTTGCCGTCATGTTCGACGGTCGGGTCGCAATTGGTCGGATCTGCGGTTTCGCAGCTTGTGTTCTTCAGGTTGTCCCACTTGACGTTCGTGCCGCCGATACCGGCGCCGACGTAAGGCGTGATCGAACCATAGGTACCGACATCGACATAGGCGTTGGCAAGCAGGCTCCAGGCCGTCATCGAGGAAATGTCGCGCGAGGTGCAAGCTGCAGCGACGCCGCAGGCGCCGGACGTCGAGCCTTCGAAATCGGCATTGCCGAGATAATCAAGCGTTACGTCGGTGCGCAGGTAATTGTTGATCTGGTAGCCGGCGCCAATACCCAGCGTGTAGGAATTGTCGATATCCGCCTCATCGAAGTCAGCGACATTGGCATTCGAGCCCTGGTAGAAATGGGCGCCGCGCAGCTTGTTGAACGAGAACCCGGCGTCGCCACGCAGGTACCAGCCGCTGGCGGCCTCGACTGCGACCGGCTGTTCGATGATGGGCTGCTCGACCGGCGGTTCGTACAAATCCGCCGCATAAACCGATGTGCCGCAGAGCATTGCTGCAACAACGCCACTCAAAATCTTCCTCATGGCCACACTCCAATACAATTGTTGCTTGGCCACCTGTCATGCGGTGTCCAAAATCCGTTTCTCGAAATGGATCATGGATTGGAAAGGTTAAGGCTCGATTAACTACATAAATTTACCGTAATTGTTAAAGAATTTTAGTATTCCCTATTAATTTACTAAGAACGAAGCATGCCATTCATGAAAAAAGGACCGGTTTGACGGCCGGCCCTTCACTATTCTCATATCGGTAGAGTATCGAGCAGATCAGGCTGCGCTGCGCGCACTGCCGATGACGCCGATCAGTTCATTGACGATACGCTCGACCTGGGCCCTATCGTCGCCTTCCGCCATGACGCGGATCAGCGGTTCGGTACCGGACGGGCGGATAAGCAGACGGCCGGACTTGGCAAGCTCGGCTTCGGCATCGGCGATGGCCGCGCGAACGACACTATCTTCCAGCGGCTTGCCGGCAGAGACGCGGACGTTCTTGAGGATCTGCGGCACGGGCTCGAAACGGTTGCAGACCTCGCTGACCGTGCGGCCCTGCCGCTTGACGCAGGCGAGGATCTGCAGGGCGGCCACCAAACCATCGCCGGTCGTGCCGAAATCGGACAATACGATATGCCCGGACTGCTCGCCGCCGACATTGAAATCGTGCTGGCGCATATGCTCGACGACATAACGGTCGCCGACCTTGGTGCGGTGCAGGTCGAGCCCGCGGCCGTTGAGATAGCGCTCGAGGCCAAGATTGGACATGACCGTCGCAACGATGCCGCCGCCCTTCAGCGTGCCTTCGGACGCCCAGCCATCGGCAATCACCGCCATCAGCTGGTCGCCATCGATGACGGTACCGTTCTCGTCGACGATCAGGACGCGGTCGGCATCGCCGTCGAGCGCGATGCCGATATCGGCGCGCACTTCATGGACTTTTTTCGCGAGCGTTTCCGGATGCGTCGATCCGCAATCGAGGTTGATGTTGACGCCGTTCGGTTCGTTGCCGATCGTTACCACGTCGGCACCCAGCTCCCAGAGCGCGAGCGGCGCCACCTTGTAGGCAGCGCCGTTGGCGCAGTCGATCGCCACCCGCAGCCCCTGCAGGGTCACGTCGCGCGGCAGAGTGCGCTTGGCATGTTCGATATAGCGATAGATGTCGCCCTCGACGCGCTTGGCACGGCCGATCTCGTGCGACTTTGCCAACTGCGCCGTCATGTCCTTGTCGAGCAGGTCCTCGATCTGGCTCTCCATCTCGTCGGACAGCTTGTAGCCATCCGGACCGAAGAGCTTGATGCCGTTATCGGCAAAGGGGTTGTGCGAGGCCGAGATCATGACGCCGATATCCGCACGCAGCGAACGTGTCAGCATGGCGACGCCGGGCGTCGGGATCGGGCCGAGCAAGAAGACGTCCAGACCGGCAGCCGTGAAACCGGCAACCATGGCATTTTCCAGCATATAGCCGGAAAGCCGGGTGTCCTTGCCGATCACCACGCGATGGCGATGGGCGCCGTTGCGAAAGATCGTCCCGACGGCGATGCCGACCCGCATGGCAAGGTCCGGCGTCATCGGAAACATGTTCGATTGCCCGCGGATGCCGTCCGTACCGAAATATTTCCGCTTCATATAAGCTCCGTTCCTGTTGTCACACCGTGCGTGCGCCTTCGGCGCTGCGTAGTCATCATGCCAATCGGCACGGAAATCCGGTGTGTTGGCGCTCTCTGTGCCATAAAACTGCAATAAATGGCACCAGTTCTATCATCAGAAATCATTACATCCGGTTACCAAATGCGGTCACGACCCGCCTGAAAGACGACAGCAAAGAAAAAGCCGCCTGACCCTGCGGTCGGCGGCTTTTCCAATCGAATTTAACAGGCCGTCATTGCGGCTGGGGTTCGAAGCCGCCTTCCGGCTCGTCACCCTTGTTGCCGAGCGAGCCATCCTTCTTCGAACCGGCCGACGGGACGGCCGAACCACGATGCGGCGGGCTGTCGTCACCCAGGTCACGGGCCGGCTTTTCGCCACGGATCAGAGCCTTGATTTCGTCGCCTGTCAGCGTTTCATATTCCAGCAGGCCTTCGGCGATCGCGACGAATTCGCTGTGCATATCCGTGATAATGCGGGTCGCTTCGACATAAGCCTCGTCAATCAGGCGACGCACCTCCGTGTCGATCTTCTGCGCCGTCGCTTCCGATACATTCTTGGACTGCGAGACAGAGTGGCCGAGGAACACTTCCTGCTGGTTTTCACCATAGGCAACATGCCCGAGGACGTCGGAGAAGCCCCACTGCGTGACCATCGCACGCGCCAGCTTGGTTGCCTGCTCGATATCGGACGATGCGCCGGAGGTGATGTTTTCCTTGCCGAACGTGATCTCTTCGGCCACGCGACCGCCCATCATGATGATGAGTCGCGAAACCATCCACTTGTAGCTCATCGAATAGCGGTCGCCTTCGGGAAGCTGCATGACCATGCCGAGGGCACGGCCGCGCGGAATGATCGTCGCCTTGTGCAGCGGATCGGCGAGCGGAACCTTCAGCGCGGTAATCGCATGGCCGGCTTCGTGGTAGGCGGTCAGCTTCTTTTCAGCCTCGGTCATGGCGGACGAGCGGCGTTCCGCGCCCATCATGATCTTGTCCTTGGCGTCCTCGAATTCCTGCATGGTCACGACGCGCTTGTTGCGGCGTGCGGCCATCAGGGCGGATTCGTTGACGAGGTTCATCAGGTCGGCGCCGGAGAAACCGGGCGTGCCGCGGGCAAGAACCTTGAGATCGACATTCGGCGCCAAAGGCACGTTGCGGACGTGCACCTTGAGGATGCGTTCGCGGCCGTTGATGTCGGGGTTCGGAACGACGACCTGGCGGTCGAAACGGCCCGGACGTAAGAGCGCTGGGTCGAGAACGTCGGGACGGTTGGTCGCAGCGATCAGGATGATGCCTTCATTGGCCTCGAAGCCGTCCATCTCGACGAGCAACTGGTTGAGCGTCTGTTCGCGCTCGTCATTGCCGCCACCGAGACCGGCGCCACGATGGCGACCGACGGCATCGATTTCGTCGATGAAGATGATGCAAGGGGCATTCTTCTTGGCCTGCTCGAACATGTCGCGCACGCGGCTTGCGCCGACGCCGACGAACATTTCGACGAAATCCGAACCGGAGATCGTGAAGAACGGCACATTGGCTTCGCCGGCAACCGAACGGGCAAGCAGCGTCTTACCGGTACCGGGAGGGCCGACAAGAAGCACACCGCGAGGAATCCGGCCACCGAGGCGCTGGAACTTTTGCGGATCGCGCAGGAATTCGACGATTTCCTCCAGATCCTGCTTTGCTTCATCGACGCCGGCAACATCGTCAAACGTCACTCGGCCATGCGCTTCGGTCAAAAGCTTTGCCTTCGACTTGCCGAAACCCATCGCGCCACGCGAGCCGCCCTGCATCTGCCGCATGAAGAACAGCCAGACACCGAGGATCAAAAGCATGGGGAGAAGCGTGCCGACATAGCTGAGGAAGCCAGAAGAACCGTCGGTTTCGGGGCGAACCGTGACGGTGACGTTCTTGGCTTCCATGCGCTCGGTCAGCGCTGTGTCCACGGCCGGTGCATAGGTCTGGAAGGTCGCGCCGCTCTCGCCATAGGAGCCAAGCACCTTGTTGCCGGTGATCACGACTTCCTTTACCCGGCCACCGTCCACGTCCTTCAGGAACTGCGAGAACGGAATCTCGCGCGAGCCCGTGCGCTCCGTCGGTTGCTGGAACATGCTGAACAGCGCGATCAACAAGAGCGCTATGATTGCCCAGAGGGCAAAATTACGAAAATTAGGGTTCATCGAACTCCCCGGAACCTCTCGCAGCCTGCAATGATTTGAGGCTGCTTTCTTGCGCTTAACATAGGGTTGCGTGATCGGCTTGCCAAGGCAAACCGCGGCTCAACCCGTCTTTTCCATTAAAACTCGGCAGTTTCTGCGAAAACATGGTGAACCGGCAGGGGCTTATAGGGCTCCCGGCCGAAAAGCGCAGCGCACTGATCCGCGAGTATCAAGTCAAAACGCGGCAAAAAGGTGTCCCATGGCGAAAGGCAAATCCCAACGTCCACAGGGGTTGCAGCGTCAATGACAAGAACGGCCCCGGAAACCGACGGAGCCGCCCTCGCCGCCCGCCGCGCCACGCCGTCCGGCACACCTGCGGCAATGAGTCCCGCCATCGTCTGTGCATCGACGGCGCCTGCAGAGACCCTGACGGCCCGTTGGCTTCTGTTTCGCATGCGGAAACGGCCGTCCCACATGGCTTCTTCCTCCGGATCGAGGGACAGGACCGGCAGGTCGCGGGCCTCGCGATACAGGTAAAGACCGGAGCGGCGGCGGTCGAACACCACACGCCCCGCGGTCAGCCGCCCGTCGGTCCCGCTGTCGATGAAGCGACGAATGCGATCAGACGTCACGCGACCGGGTAGATGGGATCGCCCGCCAAGGCAGGCGGCCAGCGACAGAATTCCTTTCAAAATGGCCTCACCGCCAGCGCCAACAGCCTGCACCGGCTCGATACGCGCGACCAACCCGCCCGACACTGTCCCATGTGCTGCCAGAAAGGCAGCCGCCTGCCTGGCCGATACCTGTCGCTGCTCCCGCGCGCCCGCATCTTCGTCATGGGCTTCGGCGTCAAGACTTCGCGCCAGCGCCTGGCGCACGCGCACCCGCTCGAACCGAGCACTCTCATTGCTCGGATCATCGAGCCAGTCCTCTCCGCGCGCCAAAAGATAGTCGCGAATCACCGCGCGATCGAGACCGAGAAACGGACGCAGGATCCATGTCCTGCGATCGAAAAGAACGGCGTCCGCCATGCCGGAAAGGCCCGGACTGCCTTCGTCTGAACGGGCGCTACGCATCGCGACCGTCTCGATCTGGTCGTTGCGCGAATGTCCGGTGACGACGCACAATGCGCCAGTTTCCTGCGCTGCGCCGGATAACAGGGTGTAGCGAGCATCGCGTGCTGCTGCCTGCAGGCCGGTAAGCGGCTTCTCGCCATCCCAACGACGGATAAGGTGGACGATGCCAAGGCTGGCGCAAAGCTGCGCGACGGCATTGGCTTCTGCCGCTGATTCGCGGCGAAGAGCGTGATCGACGGTGCAGGCTGCCAGCGAAAATCCCGCCATGCCGGCCATGGCCTCGTGCAAGGCAAGGAGAAGCCCCGTGGAATCGCTGCCACCGGAAACGGCGACGAGAACAAGACCGGGCGTGTGGAATGTTCCGAGAAATTGACGAGCCGCGTCGATGACGGCGGCGGGATCGGTCGGGTTGACCTCAGCAGGCAAGGCGGCCCTGCTCGCTGGTCACCTTCGCCTTCACGGCGTTGGATGCCTTGGGATAGCGCTTGGTCACCTCGCGCAGCGTGGCGCAGGCGGTGTCCTTGTTGTCGAGGGCTGCGAGCGACATGCCGAGCTTCAGCAGCATCTCCGGTGCCTTCGGCGATTTGCTGTAGGCTTGGTGGGCATTCAGGAAGGTCTTGGCCGATTCGTTGAATTTACCCTGCGAATATTGCGCCTCGCCCATCCAGAAGCTGGCATCGGCGGCCTTCTCGCCCGTCGGAAAGACATCGAGATAGTCGCGGAACTCCTGCTCGGCCTGGCCGTAGTCGCCGGACAGGACATGGCCATAGGCGGATTGGTAAAGGTCGCCGGGATTATCGAGGGCTGCCGTCTGCTGCTGCGTTTCCGGCGTCGCATTGATGCCGTTGTCGACGCCCGGAAGCGTGGTGTCGAGGCCGGCCTGCGTGTCCGTATTGGCGGCAACCGGGTTGCCGTTTTCATCGAACACGATCTGGCCGAGCGTCGACGGCGGTGTTGCTGCCGAGGTATCCGATCCCAAACCTGCGTTGGGATCGGTAGCCATTGCCTGATCATCTGTTGCCGGTGCGGCACTCGATGCGGTGTCACCTGTCTTCGGTGTTTCCACCTGGCTCTTCTTGGTGCTGCCCGATTTGCCGCTTTCCAGATCCTGGAAGCGGAATTCGTTGTCCTCCTGGAATTTGCGGATCTGCTCCTGCATCTGCAGAAGCTGGAAACTCATTTCCTCGATACGCCCGTTGAGCGAGCGGATCTGTTCTTCGAGCTGCCCCACACGTCCGGCTTCTGTTGCCTGGACGTTCAGGACCGGCGGCGTCTGCCCGGACTGGGCGTCGCCATGGAGCGCGCGGTTCAAAAGCGCGGAAAGCGGCATGGCCATCGCCGGCTGACCCAGACCCGCGAAGGCGGAAAGGCCAATCATTGCTGCCACGACAAGATGTTTCATATCGTCATATCCTGTTCGAAAACCCATGGTCTCACTCACCGGGCGATGGGATTGCGGCCCTGCGATGATTGCCGCACACTTTTCCAATTGCCGTCAAAAAGCAACGGAGTTCGGCCAAAGTATGGATAAAAAAGAAATGGCGGCAAAACTGCCGCCATTTCCGATGTCTTTTCGATGGAGGCCGACATTACATGCCAGCGCCACCCAGCACCGTGACGGCGCGGCGGTTCTGCGACCAGCAGGAAATGTCGTCGCAGACTGCGACCGGCTTTTCCTTGCCGAAGGAGATCGTCCGCATGCGGTTGCCCGGAACACCCTGCGAAGCGAGGAAGTCCTTGGTGGCGGCGGCACGACGCGCGCCAAGCGCAAGGTTGTATTCGCGGGTGCCGCGTTCGTCGGCATGGCCTTCTACGGTGATCTGGTAGTTCGGGTACTTGGCAAGCCACTGAGCCTGACGAGCCAGCGTCGACTGTGCGTCGGCGCGGATCGACGAGCTATCCGTGTCGAAGAAGATGCGGTCGCCGACATTGACGGTGAAGTCCTGCGTCGAGCCCGGGGTTGCCGCATTGGCACCGAGACCGAGATCGTTCGCGTTGTTCGGCAGGTTCTTCTTCGATGCGCAACCGGCGATGGCCAGCGTCATGAACAAGGCAATCATCACCGGATTGCGAGCGATGGTATTCATGCGGCTTGCGGCCGGGGTGTGAATGCGGCTCATGGGCCGGTCTCCTTGGCTGTCGTAAAAATCTGGACTGTTTGTATTCAGGGTTGCCAGACTGTAACCGGAAGCGGTTAATCCGATTTCAACGGATATGGTTAACGAAGTAACAATTCTATACTTGAAGGCTTGCTAATCAGCACTTTGCGGCGAGAACGCGGCGATATCGCCACAATTCCCGCCGCAATGCACAATGGCTATTCGAGCAGCGGCGACCAGGCCGGATCGGACGCAAAGCCCTGCGTCGAAACGAGCTGTTCGTTATATCCTGTCAGGTCGATGGAATAGAGCTGCGGCCCACCGGCGCCGGCATTCTGACGGAAGAACATCAGGACGCGACCATTCGGCGCCCAGGTCGGGCCTTCGTTGTGGAAGCCCGTGGTCAGGATACGCTCCCCCGAACCATCCGGCTTCATGACGCCGATGGAGAACTTGCCACCCGATTGTTTGGTGAAGGCGATCAGATCGCCGCGCGGCGACCAGACCGGTGTCGAATAGGAGCCGTCGCCGAAGGAGATGCGGTTCTGCCCGCCACCGGTGGCGCTCATGACGTAGAGCTGCTGCTTGCCGCCACGGTCGCTTTCGAACACCACCTGGCTACCATCCGGCGAATAGGACGGCGACGTATCGATCGCGGCCGTGTTCGTCAGACGCGTCGTGGTGCGCGAGCGCAGGTCCATCGTGTAGATGTTGGCGTTGCCTTCCTGCTGCAGGCTCATGATGACCCGCTGACCATCCGGCGAGAAGCGCGGCGCAAAGGTCATACCCGGAAAGTTGCCAACAACTTCGCGCTGCCCGGTTTCCAGTTGCAGCAGGTACACCCGCGGCTGGTTGCCTTCGAACGACATGTAAGTGATTTCCTGCTTGTTCGGCGAGAAGCGCGGCGTCAGCACGAGATCTGCGTTGTTGGTGACGGCACGGGCATTGGCGCCGTCCTGATCCATGATCGCCAGCTGGCGCTTGCGGGCCGTCTTCGGGCCGCTTTCTGCGACGTAGACGATGCGCGTGTCGAAATAGCCTTCCTCACCGGTGATCTGCTTGTAGATCGCATCGGCGATGATATGGGCGACGCGGCGCCAGTTTTCCGGCTGGGTGAAAAACTGCTGGCCCGTCAACTGCTGGCCGGCAAAGGAATCCCAAAGCCGGAATTCCGCCTTGAGACGACCGTCGCCTTCCTGCGTCACGCGGCCGGTGACCAGCGCCTGCGCATTGATGATCTTCCAGTCCTCGAAGCGCGGAGCGGCGTCGGGATTGCTGATCTTCTCGATGAAGGCGGCCTTGGCGATCGGGGCAAACAGGCCTGACCGTTTCAGGTCGGCGGCCACGACGTCGGAAATCTTCTGCCCGAGTTCCCCTTGCAGGAAATCCGTGACGGCGATGGGCATGGGCTCGACATTGCCCTTGTTGAGATTGAGTTCCACCAACGCAAAGGCAGGCGGTGCCGACAAGGTGACAACCGCCGCAAGCGCGACGAGAATTCGGAAAAAGGTGCGTCTCAGCATGTCATCAAAGCCTTTCAGCCATTCATCTATTATTGGATCATCATCGAGCTGGGGTCGAAATTCACGACCACTTCGCTCCACGAGTCGTATTTTTCCGGCGGCAGACCCTTGAAGGGCACGGATTTCAGCACGGCACGCCGCGCGCCGCCGGCGATCGTCCTGCGTGCAGCCTCGGACCCACCTGTCGCTTCGACGTCAAGATCACCGATGATATTGCCGTCCCGGTCGAGCTGCATGGAGACTTTGACACGAACCTCGCCGGCGTCGGCGATGCCGGCAAGCACAGACCAGTTGTTCTGGATCTGGCCGCGCAGGGCATCCATTTCGGTCTGCGAAAGCGTGTTGCCCGTCGTTGTTTTCTTTGTGCCAAGCGATGCCGTTTCCGTCGAACGTTTTGCGCCGCCGCCGGATGGATCGGTCTTGTTCAGAAGAGCGGCCACTTCATCGGCGTTGAAATCGCTTTCGTTGGCCGACGTTGCCTTCTTCTTTTCCTTCTTGGATTCCTCGTTCTTGCGGTCCGGCGTCTTCGCGGTCTGGGCCTGCGCCTCGACCTTCGGCTTGGCCATCGGCGTCGGGATCTTGTCGGGAAGCGCTTCGGCTTCCGGATTTTCGGCGGGCTGTTCCTCTGCAGGCGTCGGCTCGGGCTTCGGGTCCGGCTTCACCTCTTCCTTGGGTGTCGGCAGGGCTGCGACTTCCGTCGCCGGCTCGGAGGCCGGCTTTTCCTCGGTCTGCTCCTCGATTTCTTCCTTGACCGGATCCGGCGTCGGCAGAGCCTTCTCCGTCTTTTCCGGCGCAGCAGCAGACTCCGTATTGAGCGGCTTTGCGTCGGGCGTCGGCGGCGTCTTCAGGTCGACGTCATTATCGCCGGCATTTTCGGCATTTTCGACCTTGTCGGGGCGCTTGGTCGGCGTCGGCGACGATTTTTCCGCCTTCGGCGCTTCCTTGACACCCTGCTGCGTCTGCGTCAGTTCCTCAATAGGCACCATTTCCACCGGCAAGGCCTCGCTGTCCGAAACCTCGAAGGCTTCGGGACTGCCAAGCGACACCAGCGCCCAGGTGAGAACCAGCGCATGCAGAACCGCAGATGTGACGAGACTGGTCTTCATCGCGCGCGCTCTACTGGTCCTTCTTCGGCTGCGTAACGAGGCCGATATTCTTGAAACCGGCATTCTGGATGCGCGTCATCACGTCGGCGATCACGCCATAGGGAGCCGTCGCATCGCCGCGCACGAAAATGCGCTCGCTGTAGCCAGTGGTGGCGATCGCCTCGAGCTTGGCGACGATTTCATCGAGCGGGATCGGGGTTTCCTGCAGGAAGACTTCGCCATTGGTCTTGACGGAAAGCGTGATCGGCTGCGTTTCGGAATTCAGCGCCTTGGCCTGGGTTTCCGGCAGGTCGATCGGCACGCCGACCGTCATCATCGGAGCGGCGACCATGAAGATGATCAGCAGAACAAGCATGACGTCGACGAACGGCGTCACGTTGATTTCGCTCATGATGGCCTTGCCGCCGCGGCCGCGCCGGCGACGTCCGCCGCCGGAACCCTTCGATCCGCCCATTGCCATGCCCATGGTCTCTACTCCGTCTTCGCTGGCGTCTGCTGTGCGACTGCTACTGTGCAGCCATTACTGTGCGGCTTGGCGCGGCTGCAGCTTCTCATCGATCTGGCGCGAAAGAATGGCCGAGAATTCGTCGGCGAAACCTTCCATGCGGGCCGTCAGTTTGCCGGCATCGGCAGAGAACTTGTTGTAGGCGATAACCGCCGGAATAGCGGCCAGCAGGCCGATGGCCGTTGCCAGCAGCGCCTCGGCGATACCGGGAGCGACGACGGCAAGGTTGGTCGATTTCGATCCGGCGATCGCCTGGAACGACGTCATGATACCGACGACCGTGCCGAACAGACCGACGAAAGGTCCGGCCGAACCGATGGTGGCCAGCGAACCGAGCCGCGCTTCCAGCGTTTCGGCTTCCCGCGACAGCGTCACGTCCATGGCCCGGTCGATGCGCATCTGCAGGCCGATCGGCGAACGCGCGCCGCGCTCGAAACTCTTTTTCCACTCGCGCATGGCAGACACGAAAATCGCGCCCATGCCGGAGGTCGCGCGATCGGACAATGTCCGATACAGTTCTTCCAGCGACTGGCCGGACCAGAACACCTGTTCGAAGGCGTCGAGCTGGCGGCGGACCTTGCCGAATTTCAGCGTCTTGTCGACGACGATCGCCCAGGTCCATACCGAAGCACCAATCAGTCCGAGCATGACCAGCTTCACCACGAAGCCCGCCTGCATGAAAAGCGACCAGAGCGTCACGTCGCTCGTTGCTGCCAATCCAACCTGTTCCATCGTTCAAAAGTCCCCGAATCCAAACGCCCGGCAAGAGCGATGTCATGCTCTGCGCCGGGTGGCTCAAACGTCACTGTTACAAGATTTCCCGGCAGCTGCCGCTGATCGCCCCATAGGCTGATCGTAAAGCTTCCTGCCTGCCTTCTTGCGGCCAATCTTGGTCAAAGGATGACGTGCACTGCACAAAACCCTAATATGGCTATTAAGACATCATTATGGTTAAGAGAGTGTTAGCAAACGCAGCATTTGCAGCATTGGAGCCCCTGTTCCCTCCGAAACAGCGTGCTCGTCGATCGCATGGCATTTTCGGGTCACTGGATGAGACGAACTCATCCGTAACCCGGATCAAAGGATTATCCCCATGCGCAAGTTCATCATCTCCGCCATCGTCGCCGCCGTCGCCGCCGTTTCATTCGCTGCCCCGTCGCAGGCTGGCGGCTACGGCTACAAGAGCCACGGCTATTCCAAGAGCTACGGCCACAAGTCCTACGGTTACAAGAAGAGCTACGGCCACAAGCAGTACGGCTACAAGAAGCACTACAACTCGGGCTACGCCCACAAGTCCTACAACGACGGTTACGGCCACAAGTCTTATGGCCACAACAGCTACAACGCCTACGGCTACTGAGCCACACGTTCGGCCTGAACTGACCTCCCGAAACCTCGGCCGTCCCTGCGGCCGGGGTCTTCTGCGTCGCACGTCCTTTTTGGCAAAGATGGAACTTTCGGCCTGTGTCGGCGTTCAGAGCGCATGGGTAAAATCGCACAAAATAACACACGCACCGAAAAGCCGATGGACCATCGCGACCGGTTGATCCTGGCGCTTTATGCGCAATTGAAAGCCGAGCGAGAGACACGCGACGCAATGGAATGGGCGATTGGAAACGGGGCTCTCTCCACCGAGGTGCTCCAGGCCATGGTCTCCGACCCTGTTCCTGTCATCACCGACGACGACGTGACGGCGCTGGAACGCCTTCTGGCTGGCGACAGATCTGCAAAAACGCTCAAACACTAGCCGGTGATGACAGGGGATTGCTGATGGTCTCGCGTGCACTCTGGAAAGGTCAGCTGCGGCTGTCGCTCGTCTCCATTCCGGTCGAGCTTTTCAGCGCTACGAAGACCGGCGCCCGCTTTTCCTTCCGCCAGATCCACGAGCCCTCCGGCAAGCCTGTGCACTACGACAAGGTCGTCACCGGCATCGGCCCGGTGGATACGGACGACATCGTCAAGGGCTACGAATACGAGGACGGAAAATATGTCCTGCTCGACCCTGACGAAATCGATGCCGTGAAGCTTGAAACCAAGAAAACCCTCGAACTGGTTCAATTCGTCGATTCGTCCGAGATCTCACCGATCTACTACGACAAACCCTATTATCTCGTGCCGGCAGATGACCTCGCTGAAGACGCCTACCGCGTAGTACGCGATGCGCTTCGCAAGGCCGGCAAGATCGGTCTGGGACAACTGACCCTGCGAGGCCGCGAATACATTGCCGCCATCAAGCCCTGCGGTGACGGGCTTTTGCTCGAAACGCTTCACTACGCCGATGAACTGCGCAAGGCCGATCCGATGTTTTCGGGCCTGTCCGGCCGCACCTCCGACAAGGAGTTGCTTGATGTTGCGACCGCGCTGATCGAGCGCAAGACGGCCCCGTTCGACGCAACATCGTTCAAGGACAATTATTCGGCTGCGCTCAAGGACCTGGTTCAGAAGAAATTGAAGGGCAAGAAAACCAAGGTGGCGGTCGAAGAGGACGAGGACGATACGGACAAAGGCAAGGACAATGTCATCGACCTGATGTCGGCGTTAAAGAAGAGCCTCGAAGGTAGCAGCAACAAGGGCGCAGCCGCCCAGACACCGGGCGCAAAGGCCCCGGCCGCAAAGAAGGCCGCACCCGCGACCCGCAAGAAGAAAACCGCGTGAGGTGACGCATGGCGACGCCACAGGATCCTCTTTCCGAATACAATCGCAAGCGTGATTTCACGCGGACTGGCGAACCGAAGGGCTCGGCGCACAAAAGCAAGGACGGCAAGCTGTTCCTGGTCCAGAAGCACGCGGCCACGCGCCTACACTATGATTTCCGCCTTGAGTGGAAAGGTGTCTTGTTGAGCTGGGCGGTCACCCGCGGGCCGAGCATCAATCCAGACGACAAGCGGCTGGCGGTGCGCACCGAGGATCACCCGCTCGCCTATGGCGATTTCGAAGGCACGATCCCGAAGAAACAATATGGCGGCGGTACCGTCATGCTCTGGGACACCGGCTGGTGGGAACCGCTCAACGATCCCGAGGAAGGCTTGCGCGAAGGCAAGTTGAAATTCGAGCTGCATGGCAGCCGCATGTCCGGCGGCTGGACGCTGGTGCGGATGAAACCGCGCAACGGCGAAAAGCGTGAGAACTGGCTGCTGATCAAGGAAGGCGACGATGCCGCCGATGAGGATGGCGAAAGCCTGATATCCGAGAATATCACCAGTGTAAAAACCGGCCGCTTGATGGAGGATATCGCCGCCGGCAAGGGCGAGCGACAAGCTCACGTCTGGGAATCAAGCAAGAGTGCCGCCGAAAATGTCGAAGCGGGGGCGGTTGCGGACGACAAAGCCCTGCCGGAAAAAGCCAAGAAGCATGCCGGAAAGGCCCCCGGGTTCGCCAAACCGCAACTGGCGACGCTCGTGTCTGACGCTCCAGAAGGCGACAATTGGCTGGCTGAGGCAAAATTCGATGGGTACCGGCTGCAGATCTCCATCGGCAAGGGCGGCGTCACCTGTTTCACCCGCACAGGCCTCGACTGGACCGAAAAATTTCCCGATATCAGCCAGGCCTTTTCCAATCTCGGCTGCGATAGCGCGCTGATCGATGGTGAAGCGGTTGCGGCCTCGGAGGACGGCTCGAAATTCTCCGCCTTGCAGAAAGCGTTGAAGACCGGTGGCGAAACCCGCTTCTACGCCTTCGATCTGCTGCATCTCGACGGCAAGGATTTGCGCAAGGCGCCGTTGATCAAGCGCAAAGAGGCGTTGAAGACACTTCTGGAAACTCTGCCGGTCAATCAGACCATCCGCTACAGCGAGCATGTCCGGGGCAATGCCGAGAAGGTTTTCCAGGCCATGTGCAAGGCCGGCCAGGAGGGCATCATCGCCAAGCAGGCGGACGCACCCTATCGGGAAGGACGCAATGCCAATTGGCTGAAGGTGAAATGCACCCGCCGACAGGAATTCGTCATCGGTGGATATTCGCCCTCGGACAAGCGGGGGCGCGCCTTTGCCTCCCTGCTGGTCGGCGCCTTCGAAGACGACAAGTTCGTCTATCAGGGCCGCGTCGGTACCGGTTTTGACGAGGAGACCATGGCTGATCTGGCCGGCCGATTTGCGAAACTGAAGCGCAAGACCTCGCCTTTTGTTATGGTTCCGGCAGTCATTGCCCGGAATGCAATATGGTTGACGCCGACGCTGGTCGCCGAGGTGGATTTTGCCGAATTCACCGATGACGGCCATATCCGCCATGGCGCTTTCGAAGGACTGCGGGAAGACAAGGAGGCTTCGACGGTGAAACCGGAAACCAGCAAGAAGCCGCCCGTAGCGCCAAAGCCGGTCGCGAAAGAAACGGCAAAGCCTTCGGTCAAAAAGAAGATCCCTCGCCGCGAGGACGACACCGAAGGCGAAGTGCTTGGCCTGCGCATCACCCATGCAGACCGCCAGCTGTTTTCCGATCCTGATATCACCAAGATCGATCTCGCCCGTTATTACGGCGTCGTTGCCAGTCGCATGCTGCCCTTTGCAGCAAAACATCCGACCTCGATCCTGCGCTGCCCGCAAGGCCCCGATCACCAGTGCTTCTACCAGAAACATGCGGGCGACGGCTTTCCCGACGAGATCAACCAGGTTCCGATCGAGGAATCCGACGGCGATACCACGAACTATCTCTATATCGACGATGGAAAGGGCCTCGTGGCCGCAGTCCAGATGGGAACGATCGAATTCCATATCTGGGGCTCGACCGTTGACAAACTGGATGCCGCCGACCGGCTGGTTTTCGACCTCGATCCGGATCCGAGCGTCACGTTCGAGACCGTGAAAACAGCCGCTATTGCCGTGCGCGATCAGCTTGCAACGCTCGGGCTGAAATCAGTTGCAATGGTTTCGGGCGGCAAGGGCATCCATGTGATCGTGCCGCTGTCACGCCGCGCACCATGGGAGGATGCCAAGGCCTTCGCCAAGGGCCTTGCCGTCAAGATCGCAGACCACGACCCGGACAATTACATCGCCACCATGTCGAAGGCCAAACGCAAGGGCCGGATCTTCATCGACTGGCTGCGCAACGAACGCGGCTCGACCGCCGTTGCGCCCTACTCCGTCCGGGCAAGGGCCGGCGGGCCGGTGGCAACCCCAGTTTCCTGGGAGGAACTTGGTGATCTGGATGCCGCAAACGTGTTTCACATTCGCGACATTCTCGACCGGCTGGAGGAGAGCGATCCGTGGGAAAAAGCCAGCGACTGGAAACAGGGGCTGACGAAAAAGATGCTAAAGGCGGTCGCTGCCGGAGCCTGAACCGAGGAACTTCCTGCCCAGTGCCTCCGGCAGACGCCGCGGACGGCCGCTGCCGTTAATGACGGCGATGATCACCTTGGCGGCAATCAGCAACGTCCCCTCGCGCCGAACCTCCTGGTTCAGCACCATCTTCGCGCCGCCGGCCTTTTCCGTCGCCGTGGTGATGGTCAGAATATCGTCCATCCTTGCCGGCCCCTTGAAATCGATCTCCATCCGGTGGACGACGAAAACCAGGCCTTCCGAATCCGCCTCGATCGCCAGCGTCGCCTGTTCGACGCCGAGCAGACGCAGGTAATCCGTCCGGCCGCGCTCCATGAAATGCAGGTAGCGCGCGTGATAGACGACGCCGGAGAAATCCGTGTCCTCGTAGTAGACACGCTGGATCAGCCGATGCCCGGCATCGGTCAGTTCGCCGGATAGCGCGATCAAGGTCATGCGGTACTCCACGCGGGATTTTCTTTTCCTGTGGCGGAACAAGTGCTGTTTGGCAAGCATTGTCGTCCTGTCACATTCCAGCCTTATCAACTTCCCATTGTTTACAGCGGATCAACAGGAGAACCGCGCATGAAGATCGCAGTCCTTGGCGGTGATGGTTTCGTCGGCTGGCCCACAGCCCTGCATTTGTCGGATGCGGGTCATGATATCCACATTCTCGACAACCTCTCCAGGCGCTGGATCGACACCGAACTCGGCGTCCAGTCGCTGACCCCGATGGACTCGATCCAGGAGCGCACCCGCATCTGGCATGCCGAAACCGGCCGTCGCATCCATTTCCACCTGATCGATCTGGCGCGCGATTACGAACTGCTGAAGAACTGGTTGGCAGAGAATCGCCCCGATGCCATCATCCATTTCGCCGAGCAGCGCGCCGCGCCCTATTCGATGAAGAGCGACCGACACAAGAACTACACCGTCAACAACAACGTCAACGCCACGCACAATCTGCTCAATGCCATGGTCGAGATTGGCCTCGACGCCCATCTCGTGCATCTCGGCACCATGGGCGTCTACGGCTATTCGACGATCGGCGCGGCGATCCCGGAGGGCTACCTCCCCGTCGGCATCGAAACGGTCAGCGGCGAGACGGTGAGCCAGGATATTCTCTATCCATCCAATCCCGGCTCGATCTATCACATGACCAAATGCCTCGATCAGTTGCTCTTCCAGTTCTACGCCAAGAATGATGGCCTGCGGATTACCGACCTGCATCAGGGCATCGTCTGGGGCACCCATACGGAGCAAACCCGCCGCCATGCCCAGCTGATCAACCGCTTCGACTATGATGGCGATTACGGCACCGTGCTGAACCGCTTCCTGATCCAAGCCGCGATCGGTTATCCGCTCACCGTCCACGGCACAGGCGGCCAGACCCGCGCCTTCATCCACATCCAGGATTCGGTCCGTTGCATTGATCTTGCCCTGAAAAACCCGCCTGTTCGCGGCGCAAAGGTCGAGATCTTCAACCAGATGACCGAGACGCACCGGGTCCGCGATCTGGCGGAAATGATTGCCGGGCTGACCGGCTCTGATATCGCCTGGCTGCCCAACCCGCGCAAGGAAGCGGCCGAAAACGAACTGATCGTGCGAAACGAGAAGTTCCGGGCGCTTGGCCTCGACCCGACGACGCTGCAAAATGGCCTGCTTGACGAGATCGTTGAGGTCGCCCGCAAATATGCCTATCGTGTCGATCGAAGCCGGGTTCCGGCGGTGTCCGCCTGGACCAAGGACATCGCGGCGAAGATCAATCATGATCCGGAAGGAAAGCGCCTGAAATCGGTATCATGAGCGTCACGCAACTATCCGAGGGTCTGCTAGCAACACAGCCGGCGCGATCGAAACATGCCTTCGTGACGCTGGTGACGAATGCCGACTATGCGATGGGGGCAACCGCGCTTGCCCGCTCGATCCGATACACGAACACGTCGGCCGATATCGTCGTCCTCCATACGTGCGGCGTATCGGACGAGGTTTTGCAGCCGCTTGCGGCGCTCGGCTGCAGACTTATCCGGACTGAACTCCTGCCTTTGTCGGATGCGTTCAACGACCGGCATGCGCGCCGCAACGTTCACGAAAACGCCCCGTTCACCAAAGGCCGGAAGCCGGATTTTCACTCCCCGCTCGACAATTTCTGCAAGCTGCGGCTCTGGCAACTGACGGACTACGAGCGCTGCATCTTCATCGACGCCGACGCGCTGGTGCTGAAGCCGATCGACCGCTATTTCGCCTATCCGGAGTTCTCCGCAGCGCCCAACGTCTATGAGAGCCTGGCCGATTTTCACAGGCTGAACTCCGGCGTCTTCGTCGCAAAACCGTCGCTTGCCACTTACGATGCAATGCTTGAGCGCCTCGATACGCCGGATGCCTTCTGGCCACGCACCGACCAGACCTTCCTGCAGGTCTTTTTCCCGGACTGGCATGGCCTGCCGGTCACCATGAACATGCTGCAATATGTGTGGTTCACCATGCCGGACTTATGGGATTGGTCGTCGATCTGCATCCTCCATTACCAGTATGAGAAACCCTGGGAGAAGGACCATCCGAAAGCAGAGAAACTGCAGCCCCTGATCGATCTGTGGTACGGTTTTTTCACCGGCGAGACTATTCTGGCCCCGGCCGATCTGCCCAATCCGGCGAAACTCAACCCGGGCAAACCCAACCCAGGGACACCATGACGCGCGTTCTCGTATCCGGAGGGACCGGCTTTGTCGGTCGCTTCATCGTCGAGCATCTGCTGGCCAATGGCTACAAGGTCACCGTGGGCGCGCGCGCACCGCCGGCGCCCACCCTGTTTTCCCAGCCCGTTCCTTTCGTTCCGCTTTCCCTTGACCCCGACGCCGACCAGATCGAGGCTTTCGACAGTATCTACTATTTCGTCCACGCCGCCTTCGACCACCTGCCGGGAAAATATCGCGGCGGCGAAGGCGACGACCCGCAGGGTTTTCATGCCAGAAACCTGGATGGAACGGTTCGGCTTTTCGAAGCGGCAAAGGATGCCGGCGTGCGCCGCACCTGTTTCCTGTCCAGCCGTGCCGCCTACGGCACGCAACCACCCGGCATGGTGCTGACGGAAGACTTGTCCTGCAAGCCCGATACGCTTTATGGCACCGTCAAGCTTCAGGGCGAGCGCTCCCTGCTTTCGCTCTGCGGCCACGGCTTCGTGACAGCCAGCCTGCGCGTGACCGGCGTCTATGGCTCTGCCGGACCGGATCAGCCGCACAAATGGCAGCATCTTTTCAACGACTATCTGGCGGGCAAGGCGATAGCGCCCCGCGCTGGCACCGAGGTCCATGGCGACGATGTCGCGAAAGCGGTTCGGCTGATGCTTGAGACCGATGCCATCCGGATCAGCGGCGAAACGTTCAATGTCTCGGACCTTCTGATCGACAACCGGTCGATCCTCGCGTCGCTTCAAGAGAGGACGCACTGTCCCCATCCCCTGCCCGATACCGCAGACATTGCGGCGTACAACGTCATGAGTGTCTGCAAGATCGGCGCACTCGGCTGGAAACCCGGTGGGCGCGAAAGGCTCATCCGAACCCTTTACGGCTATGCTGACCTGATGGGCTGAGTACCCCATCCGCCTTGTGTCATCGATCGGCGCCACAAACACATGCAAAAAGTGTATTTACCACTAAAAATTATCTATAGTTGTATACATCGATTTGCTCTACCTTCCGCTGTCTCGGGCCGGTCCGGCACTGAGCTTCAAACGCTGCATTCCCTGAATGCAGCGAAAACACGGGAGATATACCGATGCCGATCGACACGCTGGATGCTGCCGCCTGGAAACTGGTGGGCAATCTCGATGCGAACTGGAATGCGAATGGCGGCAGCGATTACGGCTGGGGCACAGTCGCAACCGAACCCCAGACGCTGACCGCAAACGCCGTACTCGCGGTCTACAAGCTGCAACAGGGCGACCAGAGCCTGACCAAGGATTATTACCTCGTCACCGGCGATGTCTATCACGGCATCCAGGGTTCGCCCACAAGCCCCGGCAGAAACTGGGTCTCGGTCGGCTTCTACGCAAACTATATGAAATTGCGCATTAGTTCGGGATCGCCGGAAACGCGGCTGACGAGCTTTGGCCCGAACAGCACGATCGAGGAGGTGGCGATCAGCTTTTCCGTTGGTGGGGAACTGGGCGCGGAACGGGAGGGCGGGAAGACCAAGGTAGCGGCCTCCGTCAACACCAGCGTCGGCATCAGCTTCACGGCATCCGAGGTTTCCTTCGCTGCCCGCCCGGCGACAGGCTCCATCGAATGGCACACCAGCCTTCCGCATGTCGGCTGGATCAGCCCGGCGGTGCCCGCCAATCCGGGCCGGACGTCCTATGCCGGCTATATCTGGAACCCGGCGGTGATCTTTGAGGTGCGCAAGGCAAGGTGCCGGCCCTGAGCGGGCAGTTGGAAGTCGATTTCGAGTTTAACTGGACACGCGGCATCCGCAAGCGTTCGTTCACCCCGGTGCTCGACCTCGTCTACCAGCCTGTGGCCGGGAAAACCGGGGCGACAGACAGCGCAAAGACCTTGCCGACCATTCTCCAGACCCTGCACAGTCTGGCCAAAGGTCCGGACGCCCCCGGCAAGACCGATACGTTTCTATCCGCCCTGCTCCAGACCGGCCTTGCTGGTGCCTTCGGCGACAGCAATCTAGAACAGTTCGTCATCGCCCCGACCAACGCCGCCATCGAGGCCTATTTCGAGGCAAACCCGTCTGTCGCGCTCGCCGCATCCTCCCTTGCCAACCAGCGCTGGCTTACCGATTGGGTCACGGAGCGCGTCTTCAGCCTGCCGCCGAAAAGCGCCTGGCAGACGACGCTGGCCAAGATGAAGAGCGCAAACGCTTCGAACGGAGAATGGTACGACTGTGCCGATGGAACGCTGTTCGTTTCCGATTGTTACGAACCGGATGCGAAACTCAAGGCCGGCCTGAACGATATGATCTCGGGCGCCGCCGCCTGATCACCGACGCGAACGTTCCCGGTTGGCCCTGCCGATCGGGAGCGCAAATCCCGGAAACATCAAGGATCCGGCCTGTCCAGATCGCCATCGTGCCAGATGATATGCTGCGGCGTTTCCGGCAGGCTTTCGATCTGGTCGGCAATGAAATAGGGCGGGATATCCAGCGCCCGCAGCGATGCGACCGTCGCCCTTGCCCACTTGAATTCGAGATCGTTCTTGCCGTCCTTCAGGCGATGGACGATGTCTGTTTCATGGAACGGGAATGCGCGCGGGACCTCCATCCGGTAGTAAAAGCCGATCTCGTGATAATCCCGCTGCTCGTAGCGAAAGAAATTCTCGACCGTCCAGAGCAGCGGGCCGACGGTTACCGCGACGCCCAGTTCCTCGATCATCTCGCGCCTCAGCGTTTCGGCGGAAGTCTCGCCAATCTCCGCGCGTCCGCCGGGAAAGGTCCAGAAGGCCTCATGCGTCGCCCGATGAACGAGAACGTAGCCATCGCGAAAACCGAGCCCGGCAATGCGGAAATTGAACCGCCGCTCGCCTGAATCCACCCGGATCATCCTGCGTTTCGCCATGGGACTAACCGAGATCGACGACGACGATTTCCGGCGGGGAGCCGAAGCGAATGGGAAGGATCGATGTGCCGAGACCACCGGAAATAATGATGTTGCGGTCGTCTTCGACAATATGTCCATAGGCATAGCGATTTCGATAACGCGACGGGACGACCGGCGAGTAGCCGAAAAGACGGATCTGGCCGCCATGCGTATGGCCTGAAAGCGTGAGGGCCACCCGATCCGGCACTTGAGGGAAAATATCCGGCTCATGGGCCATAAGCACGACCGGTGCCTCATCGTCGATCTGTGCCAGTGTTCCCGGCAGATCGTCCAGTCCCTCCCAGGGACCTATCTGATCTGCAAGCCCTGCAAGCCAGAATGCCATGCCATCTTTTTCAAAGCGAACCGCGCGATTTTCATAGACCGGGACACCGATCGACTCGAGCGCCGTATGCGCAAGCGTCGGTCCCTTTCCCGCGGCCATGGCTCCAGGATCATCCAGCCAATCGTGATTTCCGAGCACGGCGTGAACACCAAGCGGTGCCGACAGCCGGGAGAGTTCGCGCGCCCAGTCCTTCGGCTCCACATAACCTGTCCTGATCCGCATGCCCGAAAGGAAATCGCCGAGCAGCAGCACCATGTCGCCGCCAAGCGCGTTGGCCTGCATGCAGATTTCACCGATCCGCTTCGGCGGCATCCAGGGTGTGCAGGCATGAATGTCCGCAAGTACCACCAGCCTCAGCTTGAGGCCAGACGGCCAATTTGGCGGAACAAGGCTGTAACGCGTCACACGCGGTCGCCCGGTGGGCTCAATGCCCACGGCATAAGCGCCTGTGGCTGCCCCACTCAGAACCAGCCCGCCGAACGTACGAAAAAAACCGCGACGCGAGACCAATCAATCATCCTCTTGGAACAGACGAAACTGGGTCGCCTCCAGGTCCTTCGGTATCTGCAGTCCCAAGTGTTTCCACGCATTTGCGGTTAAAATACGCCCGCGCGGCGTGCGCTGGATGAAGCCCTGCTGGATCATATAGGGCTCGATGATGTCTTCGATCGCATCACGCGGTTCCGAAAGCCCCGCCGCGATCGTTTCGATGCCCACCGGACCGCCGCCGAAATTGAGCGCGATCATGGTGAGATAACGTTTGTCGAGTTGGTCGAGCCCCATATTGTCGACGAGCAGCCGCGTCAGCGCTTCATCGGCGATCTGGCGCGTCACGGCCTCCGCCTTCGCCACCTCAGCGAAATCCCGCACCCTGCGCAGCAAACGACCGGCTATGCGCGGCGTACCGCGGGCCCGGCGCGCAATCTCGCGGGCACCCTCGTCCGTCATGCCAAGACCCATCAGCCGCGCGCCCCGCCGGACGATCAGTTCCAGTTCCTCGACCGTGTAGAAATTCAGCCGCACCGGAATACCGAAGCGATCGCGCAGCGGTGTGGTCAGAAGGCCAAGCCGGGTGGTGGCCGCAACCAGCGTGAATTTTGAAAGATCGATCTTCACGGAACGTGCCGACGGCCCCTCGCCAATGATCAGGTCAAGCTGGAAATCCTCCATGGCCGGATAGAGGATTTCCTCGACCGCCGGGCTCAGCCGGTGGATTTCATCGATGAACAGCACATCGCGGTCTTCGAGATTGGTGAGAAGAGCGGCCAGGTCGCCGGCCTTGGCGATCACCGGACCGGAGGTCGAGCGGAAATTGACGCCGAGTTCTTTCGCCATGATCTGCGCCAGCGTCGTCTTGCCCAGACCCGGTGGACCGACGAACAGCACATGATCCAGCGCCTCGCCACGATTCTTCGCGGCCTCGATGAAGACCTTGAGGTTGGCGCGCGCCTCCGCCTGGCCGGTGAACTCGTCGAGCGTCTGCGGCCGCAGCGTCGTATCGAGGTCTTCCCCACGCTTTTCCGGGGCTATCAGGCGGGCGGCATCGGTCATGCGAGAAGTTCCATTCCGGGGATGCGTTTTGCAGCTTTGAGATCGAACGTCTTGATCGCAGTGCAACCTTCTTCCTGCGAACCACACGCAATAAGCGCATCCGCAAAATCCACATTCTGCGTAGCTATCAGACTTAGCGCCTTTAAGACCACCGTATGATTCTCAACGATCAGTCCGCGGGTCCGCAATAGTTTTCCAATTGTCGCCGCCACGTCTTTTCTCTGGAAGCCGTATTGGGAGCGAAGAGCCCAGTCTAGTTCCAAAAGAGCGATCAACGACAGGAAGGCATTGTAATTCTTGCCGAGCCCGGATCCAAATTTCAGTGCAGCTTTATGCTGCGCCGGATGGTCGTCGAGAACCAGACGCAAAACGACATTCGTGTCGAGACCGAAGGTTTTCACGCAGCAACATCCGGCTCGTCATAGTCGGTACCATCGACCACATTGGCACCCGCCGCCGCCAGAACAGAACGATCGATGTCGTCGAGCGTCGCAGGTCCTTTCGGAGCGGGACCAAGCATTCCCGCTAAGTCGTTGAAATCGACGTTCTTTGGCGTAACGACCACCTGTCCATCAATGACACTGTAGATCACTTGGTCGCCAGGTCGAAGATGGAGCGCCTCGCGCATATCTTTCGGAATGGTCAGCTGACCTTTGGAGGAGAGTGTCAGTTCCCAGTACATACTCAATCCTTCGGAAAATTCTAATTTTGGAGGATTTTATCAGATATCGCGGAATGTACGAGTTTTTTCCAAATTACTTTGAAAGCTCCTTTAGACCCAGCCGGATCAGCTTGGCGCTATCCGCGCCCTCTCCGCCGTTCTTCAAGGCTGCTGCGACCGCATTGGCCGCCTGATCGCGCGAATAGCCGAGATTGGTCAGCGCCGAAACCGCATCCGTGACCGGGCCGGAGGCAAGGCCTTCGCCAAGTTCCTGCTTGAAGCCGATAGTGCCCGCCGCTTCGCCGGCAAAGGCCGGTGCCTTGTTTTTCAACTCGGTCATAATCCGTATGGCAACCTTCGGACCAACGCCGGGCGCGCGCGAAACAGCCGTCTTGTCCTGCAATGCGATCGCATTGGCGAGTTCGCCGGGTGTCAGCGTCGAAAGCACCGCGAGCGCCACCTTGGAGCCGACACCCTGAACGCTCTGCAACAGCCGGAACCATTCGCGTTCCAGCGCGCTCAGGAAACCGAAGAGCCGCAGCTGGTCCTCACGGACATAGGTTTCGATGAACAGCACCACCGCTTCGCCCGCCGATCCAAGCCGCGACAGGGTGCGCGCAGAACAATGGGCGACATAACCGACGCCATGGACATCGACCACGACATGGTCATCGCTGATTTCATCGATCGTGCCCTTGAGTTTGCCGATCATGCGTCAGGTCCTTGGCAAGGGGTGGGTTTCGGGCGTGATGAGATCGACGGTCGGAAAGTAAGAAACGTACCGGCTTCCGTCGCGCGTCAGAAGACGATGGCGACGCCATTCAGCATGCGCGCCGATCAGAAAATCCGGCAGAGGTCGCTCTCTCTGGCCACCGGCAACGCGATAGGCACGATGCGCTTTTCCGGCACGAAATGCAGCCTCAAAAGGAATGGTTTCGCGTTTCGGCGCCAGCCAGCTCAATGCCGCAAGCAAGTCCGCCTCGGAAATTGCCGATGCCGCAAGTTCCGACCAGACGATGGGACTGAGAATGATCTCACCCTCCTGCGTGCACCGTTTGAGAACATTGACGGACCATTTCCGAAAGGGGGCGTCCGGACCCAGCACATCGATAAAGACATTGGTATCAACCAGAGTCGACATCGTCGCGCTCCCCCCGGAGAAAAATCATAAATTCTTCCGTGCTCATGCCACCCGTATCAAATGTTCCCCGGACACGCTCGGCCCAGTCATCAAAATCGCGGATGGAGCTATCGTCGTCGCGGGTATCGACCCGGATCAACAAGGCTCCGCCTTTCGACGCAACAAAGTCGACCTCGGTTCCCGGCACGATATTGAAACGATCCCGAATTTCCTTCGGTATGGTCACTTGGCCTTTTTCAGTAACACGCATGGTAATACCTCTCAGGTATTACCTACCCACAGAAACAGAACAAGTCAAGAACAAACTATCCCGCAAGCGCCGCCATGCGCAGGCGTGCACCGCCGCGATTGTGGGCGTGGCAGATGGCGATGGCCAGCGCATCGGCCGCATCATTGCCCTTGAATTCGGCCTTCGGCATCAGAATTTTCAGCATCATGTGGATCTGCTGCTTCTCGCCATGGCCGACACCGATCACGGATTTCTTGACAGCGTTGGGCGCATATTCGGCAACCGGCAATCCGGCGCGAGCAGGCACCAGCATGGCAATGCCGCGTGCCTGTCCAAGTTTCAGGGTGGCGACCGCATCCTTGTTTACGAAGGTCTGTTCGACCGCCGCCTCGTCCGGCTTGTGCAGGTGGATGACCTCGGCGAGCCCGTCATGCAACTGGCACAGCCGCGAGGCAAGATCCATGTCACCGTCGGACATGATCGTTCCGGACCCGACGAAGCGCAGCGAGTTGCCGAGCGTATCGATGACGCCCCAGCCGGTGCGGCGAAGGCCGGGATCGATGCCGATGATACGAATCGTGTTTTGCATGGGTGCAAGCTTAATACTCATGCCGCGACGCTGCCAGCAAAATGTGAACAAAACAAAAACACCACACCAAACGTTGCCGACGATCACGGGATATTACTGAGGGCCCGCATCTTTAATTCACGGGATCAACGCTTACATAAGTCTCAGATATTTTCGCTGAAGAAGGCTAGTCCCATGGTTTCCTTTTCGATTCTCGATCTCTCGCCGATCACGCAGGGAAGCACTGCGGGGCAGGCCCTCCAGAACTCCCGCCGTCTGGCGCAGGAGGCGGAGGCTGCGGGCTATACGCGTTTCTGGCTGGCCGAACATCACGGGATGAAGGGCATCGCGAGTGCCGCGACCTCGATCGTCATCTCCCATGTCGCCGCCGGCACGAAAACCATTCGCGTCGGTTCCGGCGGCATCATGCTTCCCAATCATTCGCCACTGGTGATTGCCGAACAGTTCGGCACGCTGGCAGCGCTTTTTCCCGGCCGCATCGATCTTGGCCTTGGCCGCGCGCCGGGGACAGATATGCGCACCGCATCCGCCCTTCGCCGCAACATGGAGACAAGCGCCAACAATTTTCCCAATGATGTCGTGGAATTGCAGGCGTTGCTCGGACCGGCCGGCGCGGACCAGGCGCTGCTTGCCGTCCCCGGCGCCGACAGCAACGTGCCGATCTGGCTCCTGGGCTCCAGCCACTACAGCGCCCATCTCGCCGGCATGCTCGGCCTGCCCTTCGCCTTCGCCTCGCATTTTGCGCCGGACATGCTGTTATCTGCGCTGGAAATCTACCGCGAACGGTTCACGCCCTCGCGATATATGGAAAAGCCCTATGCCATGGTCGGCATCATGGGGGTCGCAGCCGATACGGATGCGCAAGCCAGCCACCTTTTCACCTCGATGCAGCAATCCTTCGTAGCGCTTCGTCGCAATGCGCGGGGCCAGTTTCCGCCACCGGTCGAGAGCATGGATGGGTTGTGGAGCGATCAGGAACAAATCTTCGTCGATCACGCCATGACCTATGCCGTCGTCGGCGGACCGGAGACGATTCGCACGAAGATCGCCCGTTTCCTCGACCAGACCGCCGCGGATGAACTCATCGTTTCCATGCCGATCTTTGACATGGATGCACGCCTGAAGTCGGTCCGGCTCTTTGCGGATGCACAACAGGACATGGCAAAGGCCGCATGACAAAGCCCCGGATCGCTCCGGGGCTGAACAGGTCAAAGCCTGGCAAGAAGCGCGATTTCAGACCTTGAAATCGAAGTGCTTGCGCACCGTCTCGATGATTTCCCATGTGCCCTTGAAATCGGCTTCGACGACAAAGGCATCGCCCGCTTCGACCGTAACCGGCGTGCCGCCGTCCGGGGTGATGATGATCTTGCCGGCGAGCATGTGCACGAACTCGTAGGCCGTGTAGGTCGCGTGATAGGTGCCGGGGGTGGCTTCCCAATAGCCCGAAACCATCGAACCATCCGAAGATGTATGCAGTGCCCAGGTCTTCATCGTCGGCGCGCCGGCAACGATCACCCAGCCGTCCAAAGTTGCGGGATCGCCGTCTGCCGGAGCCGGCTTTGCAAGTTTCGTCACGGTCTGCATGGTCGCTATCCTCTTGTTAAAACCGGAGACTATCGCCCGACCGGCGAACGGGCGCCGCCGATACCGACAGACAGTGACGGTGGATGGATCAGGCCGAAAGCTTGGCCATGACCTCGTCGGACACTTCGAAGTTTGAATAGACGGCCTGGACGTCGTCATCATCTTCCAGGACGTCGATCAGTTTCATGACAGAGACGGCCTTTTCTTCATCCACCGGCACGGTGTTCTGCGCCTTCCAGACGATCTTGACGGTCTCGGCTTCGCCGAGCGCGCTTTCGAGCGCCTTGGAGACTTCGTTCAGCGCCTCGAAGCCGCAGATGATCGTGTGGCCGTCTTCATCGGTGGTGACGTCGTCGGCACCCGCTTCGATCGCGGCTTCCATGACCTTGTCGGCATCGCCGACAGCCAGCTTGTAGGTGATCTCTCCGACATGATCGAAGGAGAAGGAGACCGAGCCGGTTTCGCCGAGCGCGCCGCCGGCCTTGGTGAAGGTCGAACGGACATTCGAGGCGGTGCGGTTGCGGTTGTCGGTCAGCGCTTCAACGATGACCGCCGTGCCGCCCGGGCCATAACCTTCGTAGCGGATCTGTTCGTAATTCTCGCCGTCGCTACCCGACGCCTTCTTGATGGCCCGGTCGATATTGTCCTTCGGCATCGATTGCGCCTTGGCGTTCTGGATCGCCAGACGCAGGCTCGCATTCATCGACGGGTCGGGCAGGCCGGCCTTTGCCGCGACGGTGATTTCGCGCGCCAGCTTGGAGAACATTTTCGACCGCACGGAATCCTGGCGGCCCTTGCGGTGCATGATGTTTTTGAACTGTGAATGGCCGGCCATGGCGCCCTCCGAAAAATCGTCTTCTTTTTGAGATGGCGCCTTATAGTTTTATTGCCGCCGTCCGTCCAGCAGGGCACCACGCTTTTCAGTTGGCGTCGATCCGCCGACGGCTGAGAAAGAAGGCGTGCCCGTCGCCGCGTTCGCAGCTCAGCCCCGTTCTGGTCGAGGTGCAACTGAAGGGTCCCTGCCGCCAGGTCTGGCCATAGTCGAGTATGGTGGATGCGGAACAGCAACTGGCATCACCCACATTCTTGTCGAGGGTCGCCGGGCCACCGGCGGACAGTGTCGCGCGCACATATCGTGGCTCGACCCTGTCGCAGGCCAGTTCCGGCCCGCCATCCTGCGGAAGATAGACGGAGGTCCCGCCTTCCGGCGTGTAGATACAGCCGATATTTCCGGACGGCAGCACGAATCCCTCCTGCCGGCCATTGCCGACGGAGCGGGTTTTCGTCTCGGGCTGCGCGGCGACGTCCGGGATCTCGACAGCACTTCCATCCGCCGATGGCATGCGCGGCGCGGGCGCACCTTGGGCAAGAGCCACCGTTGCGGAAAATAGTCCGGCAAGGCCGGCGATCAGAAACAATCTCATGAAAAACGATCCCGCTGTTACACGCCCTTCAGGATATAAATCAGCGGCTTCTTTGGCAAGGAACGCAATGAGACGGTAACATTCGTTCCGTTGGCAAAGCTACGGTCGAAACGACCATCAAACATCTGCAGAAAATTTTCGATCGGCGGACCGCGACGGTGCATGGGCAGGATCAGCGCCGAACGCAGCCGCGTCACCACCCGGCTCATGCTTTCGGCTCCCATCGTCAAACCGCCATCCACCGGGACCATCAACACATCCAGGCGACCGATCTCGGCATAGTGTCTGTCGGTCAGTTCGTGATGCAGATGCCCGAGATGGCCGATGCAAAGACCTGCGACCTCGAAGATGAAGATCGAGTTGCCATTCGGCTCCATGGCGCCATAGCCGGAGCGGATATCCGTGGTCACATTGCGGATATAGGCATCACCGACGACAAGGTCGTGATCGGCCGGGTTTGCATCGTCGCTCCAGCCATGCAGCACATGCCTGATCGCCGGATCGGGGGAGAGCGTATAATGGCTCGAATGCGCCTTGTTCATCGTTACGACGGTGGGCGGGGTGGCAGCCCCGTACCAGCCGTTGAAATCGGTGGCGATGGAAATGCCGCCCGGCGTCTCGACCAGGAATGTCGAATGCCCGGCATAGGTGATCGTCACCTCTTCCGCAGCCGCCTGCACGGGAAACGCGGCATCGGGTTTGAAACTCGCAAACCTGACATTGGGCATGGCCTGCGCGATCGCTTGGCACTGGCTGACGGGTGGCCTTGCGTCCTGCGCATAAGCCGATCCGGGAGCCATCATAGACAACAGCGTGATTGCGGCAAAGATCGAGGCAAAAGACTGCGGCATCATGCACCTCACCCAAGGGTTTTGCAGATGCGAAGGATAGGCGACCAGCCTTAGCCGTCCAGCCTCAAAGCGCCAGCAACGCTCACGATTGCGTTATTGCGAACTCTTCTTTCTGAGCAAACGGACGCGCCTACCGCCAAAACTCCGGAATGGTCTCCGCCAGCCGCGGACCGATCCTGAGCGGGGCGATCTTTTCGGCGAGGCCGGTGCGGTCGGAAATCTCGACGCCGACGCCGCAGATCGTGGCGGGGCCGGAGGCAGCCTCGAAGCGGCCCTTCGGCATCTTGGAGATGAACCGGTTGAGCGGCTCTTCCTTTTCCATGCCGAGCGAAGAATCATAGTCGCCGCACATTCCGGCATCCGACATATAGGCCGTACCGCCATTCAGGATCTGCGCGTCGGCCGTCGGAACGTGGGTATGCGTGCCGACGACGAAGCTGGCGCGGCCATCAACGAAATGGCCGAAGCACTGCTTTTCACTCGTGGCTTCCGCGTGGAAATCGAAGACGATCGCATCGGCCTGCTCTTTCAGCGGGCAGGCTGCGAGGATCGCTTCGGCTGCCTTGAAGGGATCGTCGAGTTCCGGGTGCATAAAGACGCGACCCATGACGTTGGCGACGAGCACGCGGGCCCCGTTGCGGGCGAAATAGAGGTTTGATCCGCGACCCGGCGTACCGGCCGGATAATTGGCCGGCCGCAGGAACTGATCGTGCCGCTCGCAGAAGGAAACGGCTTCCTTCTGGTCCCAGACGTGATTTCCGGTGGTGACGACATCGGCACCGGCATTGATGGTCTCGAGAAAGATATCCTCGGTAATGCCGAAGCCACCGGCGGCGTTTTCGCCGTTGACGATGACGAAATCGAGCTTCAGGTCGCTGACAAGGCCGGGCAACCGGTTCCAGACCGCCGTCCGACCGGTCTTGCCCACCATGTCGCCCAGAAACAAAAGCCGCATATTCTATCCTGCTCCAAATACCTTGAGGCTGCTTTCCGTCAGGATTGCCTCGAGCGCCACATCATGCGGCTCCGCCGGCACTGATGCCACTTCCTGGCAGTCGAATGCAATCCCGATCAGCCGGGGAACAAGGCCTTTCTGACGCAGTCGGGCGATCGCCCGGTCATAATGACCGGCGCCATAGCCGATCCGGTTGCCCCGTGCGTCGAAGGCCGACAAGGGCACGAGCAGGATTTCAGGATCAAGCACCGCCGCGTCCGGCCCCGGCCCCGTCGTGCCGAAGCCCGTCTTGACCACGGGGGCACCCGTCACCAGTTCACGAAAGACGATGGTCTCGCGGTCCAGCACCACCGGCAGGCAGAGACGGGCGCCGCGCGTTTTCAACCGCGCCATCAAAGGCCGGATATCGGCCTCCGAGCGGATCGGCCAGAAGCCGGAGATCACCTGCCCCGGTTCGAAGGCAAGCACATCGCCGGCATGATCCAGCATGGCAAGGCTTGCCTCGATGCGAACGTCCGGCGACAGCGCATCCCGCAGCGCCAGCCGCTCGTTGCGGATCGCAGCTTTTGCTTCCCTTGAACTTGTCATGGCATTCCTCTTCGCAGACCGGCTTCTTTCCTAGAGCAAAGCACGACCCGATTGAAACCACGCCGCCGCCGCATCTGAAACTTTTTGCGACGGTTTTGCGTCGTTGTCTGCAATGGCACAGCATTAGGGGACTGTTCAGCATGGAACTGGGTTCTGCTTTCTCCCAGCCTACGGGCTGTGCCAGAGGTGCACAGGATTTCTATGATTGAAAGAGCGCCTCGCGACCCTGATCGGGAAGCCTGTGCTGACAGAAGACGGAGCCCGGCATGTCCATGAAGGACCAGATGCTTCACCAACTCGACCCGCTCGAACTGCGCTGCCTGTCGCTGGCGGCGCGCGGCCGAACCCGCGAAGACATCACCCGCGAAACCGACATCCCGCACGATCGCATCGACGCCGCCTTCGCCCAGGCAATGGCGAAGCTCCAGGCCGACAATGTTGCCGAAGCCATTTTTCGCGCCGCCCGCATGGACCTGATTTCCTGAACATGAACTGACGTCAGAGCATCCATAAAAAACAGCGTGCGCCCTCCGTGTCCCGCATGTCTTCCTGGGATTTGCAGAAAGCGGCACGCCCCACACCGATATCATCCAGCAGGTGGTCGTTGCCACGGCGGGCTATCTCATTGATGAACTGCCGCATACGCCGTTCCCGTCGCCACGCGCCGACAGCCTGCAGCACGACACGCAACAGTGATCGCGGACGCTTTCGCACCTCGGCCTCTTCGGTCATCTCTCGCACTCCTCAAGGAATGCCCGAACTATTCGGTATTGTTTGACATGACGCAAACGAATTGCGAGCATGACTGTCATTAGTAAAATTGATGGCAAAAGTGATGCACTACCCCCTGGATAGCGATCTGCTGCGCACCTTCGTTGCCGTGGCGGAAAACGGGAATTTTACCAAAGCCGGTGAAGCCGTCGGTCGCACGCAGTCTGCCGTCAGCATGCAGATGAAAAAACTTGAATACGTGCTTGGCGAACCCCTGTTCGAACGCGGCTCGCGCGGTGTCAGCTTCACCGATGCCGGCAAACGGCTTCTCGACAATGCCCGCCGGATCGTCGCGCTCCTGGACGACACGGCGGCGGCTATTCGCCTGCCGGTGCTGGATGGCGTCGTGCGCATCGGCATTTCCGAGGAATATATGAATACCGCCCTTCCGAAAGCGCTCGGCAGCTTTGCTGCGGTCCATCCGGGCGTTGAGGTGACCGTGCATGAAGGCACATCGATGGACAATATTGCCGCGCTCGAAGCGGGCGAAATCGATATCGCTGTGGTCTTCGAGCCGGGCGGTCGTTCAAAAAATGAAGTCTTGATGATCGATCCGACGGTCTGGGTCACCTCGGAGCAGCACGGCATGCACGATCGTCGCCCCCTGCCGATTGCAAACTATACCTATCTGAAAGGTGGATGGTGCGATGCGTTGGCCGCCGAGACTCTCCGTAAACGCGGCATTCCAAGCCGTGTCGCCTATATCAGCAGCACAAGCAGCGGCCTCTTCGCAGCCGTCACATCCGGCCTTGCAATCGCGGCCTTGTCCCGGAGCAGTATACCGCCCGGATGCCGCGAACTCACACCGGATGATGGTTTCGACGTCATAGATTATTCGAACGTGGTTCTGCGACGGCGCAGGCGCGCTCCGGACAGGATCATCGAATCGATGTCGGATGCCATACGCGAGGCATTCAGGAACGGACAACCGCAGACCTAAACGGCCAGCATTTTATTCCGAAATGTCGCAAGCGCAGGAAGGGAAAAGTGCGATCCACACAACCGATGGATTTTTACGATCCTGGGTGCCTACAAACGTAGGTGGGCGCCATATGTCCAAGCCCACGGGCCTGGCCAGGGACAGCTCCCTTTGGATCGAGTATGGCCCCAGGGATTGTGGTTCCTGTCGGGGAGCGCAGACCGCAGGGTGAATATAGAGTGCTTCTGCAGGTTCCGCCAGTGCCCTTGGCAGCCTTGTGTGATTTGTCTTGCGAAAGCGGCCATGGTGATGCCGTCATCCACCCGGACACGGGGCCTGTGTCGCGGTCGAGGACGCAGCTACGGATCGGCTTGCAGGGCTGGAAGCGGGCCATCTCTGCGGACAAAGAATTTGCAGCAAAAAGCCCGGCCGCTTGCGCGGACCGGGCCTTCTCTCCTCCCCAGGATGCAAAAATCAGGCGGCCTTTTCGAGGTCTTTCTTCCAGCCGCCCGTGGCGGCCAGGCTGCACATGCGGGCACGATGGGTGAAGGCGCGCTGGCCGGCGGCGACATTTTCCGGCTTGCCGCCCCAGGCATTGAGCGCTTCGGTCTGCAGCGCGCGGCCGTAGGAATAGGTCATGCCCCAAGGCAGGTCATAACCGGCCTTCATTGCGGACAGGTGGGCGGTTGCCTCTTCCGTCGACTGGCCACCGGACAGGAAGGCAATGCCGGGAACGGCGGATGGAACGGTGCGCTTCAGCACCCGGACGGTGCGTTCGGCCACTTCGGCGACGCTGGCCTTGCGGGTTTTCTTGCCGTCGATCACCATGCTCGGCTTCAGGATAATGCCTTCGAGGCTGACATTGGCATCGGCAAGCTCGTCGAAGACGATGCGAAGCGTCATCTCGGTCACCTCTTCGGAACGCTGGATCGAATGATCGCCCGGCGTGCCGTCCATCAGCACCTCCGGCTCGACGATCGGCACGATACCTGCTTCCTGGCAGAGAGCGGCATAGCGGGCGAGCGCATGGGCATTCGCCTTGACCGAGCCGAACGTCGGCAGAACGTCGGAGACGGCGATGACGCCGCGCCATTTGGCAAAGCGTGCGCCGGCGTCGTAATAGGTCTTCAGGCGTCCAGCGAGGCCGTCAAGGCCTTCGGTGACGGTTTCGCCAGGGAAAAGCGCCATCGGCTTGGCGCCGGCATCGACCTTGATGCCCGCAATGGCGCCGGCAGCGCGGATCACGTCAACGAACGGCGTGCCGTCGGCGGCCTTCTGGAACAGGGTTTCCTCATAGAGAATGACGCCCGAAATATAGGCCTTCATGGCCTCGTCGGCGCGAAACAGCATCTCCCGGTAGTCGCGGCGCGATGTTTCCGTGGACGACAATGCGATCGTGTCGAAACGCTTGCCGATCGTCGCGGTGGATTCATCCGCGGCCAGCAAGCCCTTGCCGGCCGTCATCATGGCCGCTGCAATGTCTTCCAGTCTCTCGCTCATTTGGATCTCCATTTTTTATTTTGGAGTCTGAAATAACAGAAGCCGCGCGGATCGAAAACATCAATTAAACTTGTTAAAACGATTGAATTTATTTTAATCGATTGAAATAACTCAATTAATTCTAGGGCAATTGCTCCCCTCCTGGGCGAAAGCAGCCGTTGCCGCCAAAACGAAAAAAGCGCATGGCGGTGGCCATGCGCTTGCATTTCGAATTTCAGAAAATTCCCGTCAAGGGTTTCGGATCAGCTGTTCCGATGCAGGATGTCAACGCCCGGAAGCGGCTTGCCTTCCATCCACTCCAAAAATGCGCCGCCGGCAGTCGAGACATAGGTAAGATCATCGACGACGCCCGCATGGTTCATGGCAGAAACGGTGTCGCCACCGCCGGCAACGGAGACGAGAGCGCCGCTCTTGGTGCGGGACGCGGCATGCTTGGCCACGGCGACCGTCGCCTTGTCGAAGGGGGCGATCTCGAAGGCGCCGAGCGGGCCGTTCCAGACCAATGTAGCGGCTTTGCTCACCCATTCATTGACAGCGGCGATCGACTTCGGGCCGACATCGAGAACCATGGCATCGGCCGGGATCGCTTCGATATCGACGACTTCGTTCTCGGCGCCAGCCTTGAATTCGCGGGCAACGACGCCGTCGACCGGCAGCACGATGGCGCAGCCGGAAGCCGCGGCTTCGATCATGATCTGCTTTGCTGTTTCGGCAAGGTCGTGTTCGCAAAGCGACTTGCCGACATTGGTGCCGCGCGCGGCGATGAAGGTGTTGGCCATGCCGCCGCCGATGACGAGCGCATCGACCTGTTTCACGAGGTTCATCAGGAGGTCGATCTTGGTGGAGACCTTGGCGCCGCCGACGATCGCGACCACGGGTCGAACCGGCTGTCCGAGGCCTTTTTCCAGGGCTTCAAGTTCGGCCTGCATGGTGCGTCCGGCGTAAGCCGGCAGGAGATGAGCCAGGCCTTCGGTCGATGAATGCGCCCGGTGGGCGGCAGAAAAGGCGTCGTTGACGTAGATATCGCCATTGGCGGCCAGCGCCTTGGTGAAGTCTGCGTCGTTCTTTTCCTCGCCCTTGTGGAAGCGGGTGTTTTCCAGAAGCAGGATATCGCCGTCATTCATGCCGGCAATCGCCGTCGCGGCCTTTTCGCCGATGCAGTCGGTGGCGAAATGGACGCGCTGGTCGAGAATGTCTTCGACGGCAGGCGCGATCAGCGACAGCGACATGTCGGCGACCGGTTCGCCCTTGGGGCGGCCGAAATGGGCGAGCAGGATGACCTTTGCGCCTTTTTCGGAAAGTTCGCGGATGGTCGGCACGACGCGCTCGATGCGGGTGGCGTCCGTCACCTTGCCGTCCTTGACAGGCACGTTGAGATCGACGCGCACCAGTACGCGCTTGCCGGCGATGTCTGTGAGGTCGTCGAGGGTCTTGAAAGTCATCGGTTTTCTCCGCTGCTATTTGTGTGTCGCAACATGGCTCGATCAAGATATGAGAGCGTGCGGCAATCCCGGATATCCCTCCCCCTTGTGGGGAGGGTGGCCCGAAGGGTCGGGAGGGGTTTTCGTTTAAGGAAAAGCCCCCTCCCGACCCTCCCCACAAGGGGGAGGGAGCCACCTCTTGCTAGATCAGCTTGCCCATGGCAACAGCGGTGTCGGACATGCGGTTGGAGAAGCCCCACTCGTTGTCGTACCAGGACAGGATGCGCACCAGATCGCCATCGAGGACCTTCGTCTGGTCGGCGGCGAAGTTGGACGAGTGGCTGTCATGGTTGAAGTCGATCGAGACCAGCGGGCCGGTGACGTAGTCGAGAATGCCCTTCAGTTCGCCTTCGGCTGCAGCCTTGATGGCGTCGTTGATTTCGGCAGCCGTCACCTTGCGGGACGGTACGAACTTCAGGTCGACGACGGAGACGTTCGGGGTAGGCACGCGGATGGCCGAGCCATCGAGCTTGCCGGCAAGCTGCGGCAGGACGAGGCCAACGGCCTTGGCTGCACCGGTCGAGGTCGGGATCATCGACAGGGCCGCCGCGCGGCCGCGGTACAGGTCCTTGTGCATGGTGTCGAGCGTCGGCTGGTCACCCGTATAGGAGTGGATGGTGGTCATGTAGCCCTTCTCGATGCCGAAAGCCTTGTCGAGAACATAGGCAACCGGCGCCAGGCAGTTTGTCGTGCAGGACGCATTGGAGATGACGAGGTCATCCTTGGTCAGCGTGTTGTGATTGACGCCGAAGACGATTGTCTTGTCGGCATTGTCGCACGGTGCCGACACGATGACGCGCTTGGAGCCGTTCGCCAGATGAGCGGCGGCCTTTTCGCGGGTGGTGAACAGGCCGGTGCATTCCAGCGCAATATCGACGTCGCTCCAGGGCAGATCCTTCGGGTCGCGGATCGCGGTGACGCGGATCGGGCCGCGGCCGACATCGATCGTGTCGCCGGACACGGTTACCGTACCGGGAAACTTGCCGTGCACGCTGTCGTAGCGCACGAGATGGGCATTGGTCTCGACCGGGCCGAGGTCGTTGACGGCCACGACCTCGATGTCGGTGCGTCCGGATTCGACGATGGCGCGAAGGACGTTGCGGCCGATGCGGCCAAAGCCGTTGATGGCAACTTTTACAGTCATTTCAGGTCTCTCCCTGTCTAAGGTCTCGATGTGGAAAACGAAGCGCGTGGGGCCGCGCTCCGAAACGGAAAATCAGGCGAGCTTCTTTTCCGCGGCGGCGACGATCGCCTCCACGGTGATGCCGAAGTGCTTGTACAGGTCCTTGGCCGGACCCGAGGCGCCGAAGGAGTGCATGCCGACAAAGTCGCCGTCATTGCCGATGAAATAGTCCCAGCCCTGGCGGACTGCTGCTTCTGCGGCAATCTTGACCGGCGCGTCGCCGATGACCGACTTGCGGTACTCGTCCGGCTGTTCGGCAAACAGTTCGAAGCAGGGTACGGAGACGACGCGGGCGGCGATGCCCTTGCCGTTCAGCTGCTCCGCAGCCTTCACGGCCAGTTCGACTTCCGAGCCCGATGCGAAGATCGAAACCTTGGCGTTTTCGGCCGAACGAAGCTCGTAGGCACCCTTGGCGCAGAGGTTTTCCGCGACATAATCGAGGCGCGACGGCGCAAGGTTCTGGCGGGTGAGCGCGAGGCCCGACGGGCGATGCTGTTCCTGAAGCGCCAGCTGCCAGCATTCCGCGGTTTCGACCGCATCGGCCGGACGGAACATCAACAGGTTCGGAATGGCGCGCAATGCGGCCATGTGCTCGACCGGCTCGTGCGTCGGGCCGTCTTCGCCGACGCCGATGGAATCATGAGTCAGCACATGGATGACGCGGATGCCCATAAGCGCGGCAAGCCGGATCGACGGACGGCAATAGTCCGAGAAGATCATGAAACCGCCCGAGTAGGGGATCAGTCCGCCATGTAGGGCGATGCCGTTCATGGCGGCCGCCATGCCGTGTTCGCGGATGCCCCAGTGCATGTAGCGGCCGGAGAAGTCGGTCGGGGTGATCGATTTCATCTGGCTGGTCTTGGTGTTGTTGGACGGCGTCAGGTCGGCCGATCCGCCGAGCGTTTCCGGCAGGGTGCCGTTGATCACTTCCAGCGCATCTTCTGAGGCCTTGCGGGTGGCGATGGCCGGCGGGCTGCCAGCCAGCTTCTTCTTGTAGGTATCGATCGCGCCATCGAGACCGGCCGGAAGTTCGCCGGCGAAACGCCGGGTGAACTCGGACTTCTTCGCGGCTTCGGTCGCGGCCAGGCGGCCATCCCAGGCCTTGTTGGCATCCACCGAGCGCGTGCCGGCAGTACGCCATGCGTCAAGCACGTCTGCCGGAATGCTGAAGGCTTCTGCATCCCAGCTCAGTGCCTTGCGGGTGGCTGCGATTTCTTCCGCACCAAGCGGCGAGCCGTGCACCTTGTGGGTGCCCTGCTTGTTCGGCGCGCCAAAGCCGATGACAGTCTTGCAGGCGATGAAAGTCGGGCGGTCGGATGTCTGCGCAGCCTCGATGGCGGCGGCAATTTCATCCGGATTGTGGCCATCGACGCGGATCGTATTCCAGTGCACGGCTTGGAACCGGGCGATCTGGTCGGTCGAATCCGACAGCGACACGGCGCCGTCGATGGTGATGTTGTTGTCGTCCCAGAACAGCACGAGCTTGTTGAGCTTCAGGTGGCCGGCGAGCGCGATGGCCTCGTGGCTGATGCCCTCCATCAGGCAGCCGTCGCCGCAGAGCACATAGGTGTGGTGATCCTGCAGGTCGGAGCCGAATTCTTCGGCGAGCTTGCGCTCCGCAATCGCCATGCCGACGGCGTTGGCAATGCCCTGGCCGAGCGGGCCGGTTGTCGTCTCAATGCCCGAGGCATGACCATATTCCGGATGACCGGCCGTCTTCGAACCAAGCTGGCGGAAGCTCTTCAGATCCTCGATCGTCATGTCTTCGTAGCCCGTGAGGTAGAGCAGCGAGTAGATGAGCATTGAGCCGTGACCGGCCGAGAGAACGAACCGATCGCGGTCCGCCCAGAGCGGCGCCTTCGGATTGAATTTCAGATAGCGGGAAAAGAGAACAGTCGCCACGTCGGCAGCGCCCATCGGCAGGCCGGGATGGCCGGAATTGGCCTTTTCGACGGCATCCATCGAAAGGAAACGGATCGCGTTTGCCATCCGGTCGTGTTTTTCGCGAGAGATCATGACTGTTCCGCTCAAGTTCGGTTGTCAGGGAACGGTCTCTATCCTCCAAGACCGTATGAGAAGCGGCTGACACATAGCAGGTGCTTCGACGGTGTCAATAAAAACGGCCCTTTCGGAGCGGTTTCGAAGGGCTTTTCAAGGGCAGAGCGAGCGCGTTGGCGTCGTGCGGGGATCATTCATGCGAATCGATTTAAAAACTGTTGATCCACAGCTTCCGCAGGCCGTGCAGCGGCTGGGCGTTGTTGACGCTTGCCGATTGGGTTTAATAGTGTGATTGGCTGGAATGACAGGTGAAGCGCTTCGATTCGAGTATTTGCGGCGTGCGTCGGGAAAGAGTGATGGCGGCAGGTAAGACAGTCAAATCGGCGATCGAGGAGTTGCGCAACGCCGTGGCTGGTCTCGATAATGCGATTGACAGCCGCCTGGACCGCGAACGCGACCGTGGCGAGGTCGAGGGTGAGATTCGCCGGGTCAACACCGATCGGTCGCGCCTGGCGCAGGAACTCGATCAGTCCCAGTTCCGCGCCAATCGCCTGGAAGAGGTCAACCGGGAAGTCTCGCGCCGTCTGGTGACGGCGATGGAAACGATAAGGGCCGTGCTGGACCGCTAGGAATGCTCTCCGGTTCAGGCCCGCATGCAGGTTCAGGTGACGTGAATGGCGCAAGTAACGGTGATGATCGACGGCAAGGCCTATCGCATGGCCTGCGAAGAAGGCCAGGAGCCGCACCTGACGGAACTTGCCGGCCGCTTCGACCAGTATGTCGGTCATCTGAAAACGCAGTTCGGCGAAATCGGCGACCTCCGGCTCACCGTCATGGCCGGCATCATGGTCATGGACGAACTCAGCGAAGTGAACAGGAAGCTGAAAACCCTGGAAGCGGAAACCGACACGCTGAAGCGTGCCCGCGATTCCGTCCTGTCGGACCACGTCAAGACGGAAGAGGCACTGGCCGTGGCGCTGTCGGAGGTAACGACCCAGATCCACGGTATCGCCGCCAAGCTCAACGGCCTGCCCGGCCCCGCCACCAACTGAAGCTGACCAAAGCCACCGTGCGAGCCATAGAATGCCGGCACGTGCCGAACGGCCTGAAGGCTTGCCGTTTAGAGCATCGTTCTCTAAGGCCGGATCAGCACCGTCACCATCATGACCGCTATCGCGAAAACCGCGATCTTCCAGAAATCGCGGCGATGCTTCAGCCCCGGAAAGCCAAGCGGCTTCAGAAGCTGGACTGCCATCGCCAGCAGAAGAATGATCGTCAGGGCCTTCGACATCGTTTTTCCCGTTCACGCGAAACAGGCAGTCAGGTCTTCAGCCCGTCACACCGGCGTCACTTTTGCGCGTCAACAGGGCTAGGCTGGCGGCCAAGGTTTTGCAATCACCGTCGAATTTAAATTTTGCGGCTGGCAATTGCAGGCACATGGCCGTAATTTTCGGACACGGTTTGAAACGAGCGAATATCCCATGAGAAAAAATCTTCTGCCCGTCGCAGCGCTTCTGCTTGGCACGCTTTTCCTGTTTCTCGGGAACGGTCTGCACAGCCTGTTGCTGCCCGTGCGCGGCACGACGGAAGGTTATTCAACCACCTTGCTCGGCCTGCTCGGAACCTCCTGGGCATCCGGCTTCGTGCTCGGCTGCCTGCTTGCGCCCAAAATAGTGCAGCGCATCGGCCACGTCCGGGCCTTCTCCGGTTTCACGGCGCTTCTGGCGATCATCGCCCTGCTCACGGGCATTCTGGTCGATCCCGTCTGGTGGGTGGTCCTGCGCGCGGTGACCGGCTTCTCCACTGCCGGCACCTCGATGATCATCGAGAGCTGGCTCAACGAGCGCGCCACCAATGAAAGCCGCGGAGCAATCTTCTCGCTCTATATCGCCATCACGCTGATGGGCGTCGTCGGCGGACAGTTGATGATCCCGTTCGGCGATACCTCGACGGCGCTGTTCTTCATGATCTGCGGCATCGTCTATTGCCTCGCGATGCTGCCGACACTTTTGTCCACCGCCGCCTCGCCGCAACCGCTGAAGCAGGTGAACATGGATCTGCGCGGCCTCTATCGCAATTCCCCGATCTCCTTCCTGGGCATCCTCCTGATCGGTATCTCCAACGGCGCCTATGGAACGCTGGGCGCCGTCTTTGGCCGACAGGCGGGCCTGACCGACAGCGACGTGGCGCTGATGATGAGTACGACCATCTTTGCCGGCGCCGTCATGCAGTTTCCCGCCGGCCGCCTGTCCGACCGCATCGACCGCCGTTACGTGCTGGCAGCGCTGTCGTGCATCGCCGCGGTGGCGGGGCTTTCGATCTTTCTTGTCGAGCCAAGCAGCGCACTTATGCTGATGGTGCTCGTCGGGATCTACGGGGCAACCGCGAACGCGCTCTATCCCATCGCCGTATCCCACGCCAACGACTTCGCGACACCAGAGGATTTCGTCAAGATTTCCGGTGGCCTGCTGCTGCTTTACGGGATCGGCACCATCATCGGCCCGACGATCGGCGGCCCGATCATGACCGCAACCGGCCCCTATGGCCTGTTCATGATCACCGCCTGCGCCCATTTGCTAATCACGATCTACGCAATCTTCCGAAGCCGCATGCGTGCCGCGGTGCCAGCCAGCGAGCGCGACGCCTACTCGACCATCAACCCCGGCACCATGACGACGCCGGAAAGCCTGCAGCTTTCGCCGCGAGCGGCACGGTTTGAGGAAAACGGCGAGCGCGAAGCGGACAAGGACGGAAAGGCCATGGCATGAGCCTGTTCGAGGACGACCGCCCAAAAAAAACCAGGGCCCATGAGATCGGCTGCGACCTGTCGCTGCTTTCCGCCGCCGAGCTTTCGGCGCGAATCGACCTGCTGAAAGAAGAAATGACGCGGCTCGAATCGGAACGCCAACGCAAGATGGCCAGCCGGTCTGCGGCGGAAAGCATTTTCCGCTAAGACTTTGACCTTCACTTCCGCGTGAATCGGAACGGTATTAACCAGGCATTAAGCCTGATGGGATATTACTGTGACATCCAGATCGCTCTGGTCTCAGACAATTACCAATTGGCGAATGGTCTGATTTTTCTCCCTGTTTTATCTTGAGAGCCGCCTTGCGGCTCTTTTTTTTATGTTTTTTTCCAGAGCCGCCAAACACTTGTGGAGATTAACCCTTTCTTAAGAATAGGCTTGCGCGAAATGCGCTATGGGATCATTCTTGAACTACAGCAGGCGGGCCAACGAAACTTTTTGTTAACCCGGCCGTTACCTGACCAAGAAGTGATGCGTTTAACCAGGGAAATGACACATGTCCGAACGGGGATTGAATACTGTGAGCTTCGCGGGGCACGCTGCGTCTTCTGCGCAGTTCAAGACGCTCTATTCCGAAGGCATGGGCCTGGTTGAAGAAACAGCGAGCTACCTCGACGGTCCCGGTCGTGCGGCCTCCAAGGTCATGCCGCGCATGGCGTCGGTGCTTTACGCAGCAGAATCGATGCGCCTCACCACCCGTCTGATGCAGATGGCATCCTGGCTTCTGCTGCAACGCGCCGTCAACAATGGCGAGATGAGCCGCGATCAGGTTCTCTCCGAAAAGAACAAGGTTCGCCTCGACAGCTTCAATGTCGATCGCACGGCACCGGGCTGGAACGATCTGCCGGAAGGTTTCCGCGATCTGATCGACCGCTCGCTGCGCCTGCAAAATCGCGTCGCTATCCTCGACCGCGAAATTTATCGCCCGCAGGATCTTTCGGCCTTCGTTCCGGACAACCAGAACGGCGTCAAGGCACAACTCAGCCTCCTGCAGACGGCCTTCGGCGCAAGCTGATCAGTTCGCAATGGTATGAGTTCTCATCAACCCGGCCTCGCGCCGGTTTTTTTGTTGAGTGGTCAAACCGCTCAGATATCCTTGGGAACACCGGGATGGTAGCGCAGATCGCTGAATCCCGCCTGCCTCTGTGTCCGGCAGATCTCGTCGAACTGCGTGGCAAGGTCCGCCAAAGAAACCGCGCCCAGGGCTTCGAGCAGCAGCGCCTCGGCCCGGCGCATGGCCTCGCCGATGGCATTGTTGACGACGCTTTCGACCGCACAATCCGGATTGTCATTGTCCATGCCCAATGTGAAGACCTGCGCGCCGCCGACAGCGCGGTGAATATCCAGCAAGGTCGTCTTTTGGAGATCGCAGGCGATCGTCCAGCCACCGCCATGACCGGTGATGGACGTCACGTATCCCGCTTCGCGCAGACCAGCCATCGTCCGGCGCACGACGACGGGGTTGGTGTCGAGCATCCCGGCAATCTGTTCGGAGGTGAAGGGCTGATCGTGGCGCGCCATGTGCAGAAGGACATGGAGCATGCGGGAAAGGCGGCTGTCGGTTCTCATTGATGGCCTTTATCGCCTCTCGCGTTCATGCAACGGATGATTATCGGCCAAGGTAAACAAGCCTTGGCTGTTGCGCACGCAAAAAAGCCCGGACGAACCGGGCTCTTTCGAAGACATATCTCTGAAAGCAGATCTTAGAGGCCGAGGCCTTCGAAACGCTTCTTGAACTTCGAAACACGGCCACCACGGTCCAGCATCTGCTGGTTGCCGCCGGTCCAGGCCGGGTGCGAAGTCGGGTCGATTTCCAGATTCATGGCCTGACCTTCCGAACCCCAGGTCGAGCGGGTTTCGTATTCGGTGCCATCGGTCATGACAACCTTGATCATGTGGTACGCGGGATGGATATTCGCCTTCATAACAATCTTCCTGCAGGTCCAGGGTCCAATTGTCGCAAGTTCCCTTGCGGGCCATTGCGGCATCCAGACCAAACACGTAAATGAAGCCGCAGACCGCCTGACTGGCTACGGCTTCCCAATTTGATGCCGTGCCTATACAGGAGGACTATACGGATAACAAGTACCGCGGAGGGTGAGTTGTGCGAGAAAAGCCGGCTTTCCAGCGCGATTGGGGGGTTACGTGTCGAACAGAGTCGTTTCGCCGGCTGAGCGCAAATCCGTCCGGCCGCTGGCCAAGCTCATGCCCTACATCGCACGCTACCGCCATCTCGTCATCGGCGCCGTGATTTCGCTGGCGATTGCCGCCTGCACAACACTGACGCTGCCGATGGCCGTGCGCCGGATGATCGACCACGGTTTCTCGAATTCCGATTCCGGGTTCATCAACACCTATTTCACCATGCTGATGGTGCTCGCCATCATTCTGGCGCTGGCCAGCGCTGCCCGCTACTATTTCGTCATCACGCTGGGCGAACGCATCGTCTCGGACCTGAGACGCGAGGTCTTCGACCACGTCACCCGCCTGTCGCCCTCGTTCTTCGACGTCAACCAGTCCGGTGAGATCGTCTCGCGCCTGACAGCCGATACGACGCAGATCAAGTCTGCCGTCGGCGCCACCGCCTCGGTTGCCCTGCGCAACATCATCCTGTGTCTCGGCGCCATCGGCATGATGGTCTATACCAGCCCGAAACTGTCGAGCCTCGTCATAGGCGCCATCCCGGTCATCGTCTTCCCCCTGGTCGGCTTCGGCCGGTCCGTGCGCCGCCGGTCGCGCGAGGCGCAGGATACGCTGGCGACCGCGTCCGCCTATGCCGGAGAAGCGATATCGGCGGCCCGCACCGTGCAGGCTTTCAATGGCGAGGCGGCAGCGCAGTCGCGTTACGGCAGCGCAGTCGAAAGCGCCTACGAGGCCGCACGATCCGCCATCAAGGCACGGTCGGTGCTCACGGCATTTGCCATCACCATGGTCTTCGGCAGTGTCGTCGCCGTACTCTGGTTCGGCGCGCAGGATGTCCTGGCGGGCACGCTTTCACCGGGCACCCTTGGCCAGTTCCTGCTCTATTCCGTCTTTGCGGCCGGTGCACTGGGCGCCCTGTCGGAAGTCTGGGGCGAGCTTTCGCAAGCCGCGGGCGCAGCCGAGCGACTGAACGAACTGCTGGCCGAAAGGCCGGAGATCGTTGCGCCCGAACATCCGGTTTCCATGCCGCAACCTGCAACCGGCGCCGTTAGTTTCGAAGACGTGCATTTCGCCTATCCGTCCCGCCCGAACTACAAGAGCGTACGGGGCCTGAGCTTTTCCATCAGACCCGGCGAGACCGTTGCCATCGTCGGCCCGTCGGGCGCGGGCAAGAGCACAGTCTTTTCGCTGCTCCTGCGTTTTTACGATCCGGTCAGCGGAACGATCGCCATCGACGGTATCGATGTGCGGGAGGTCGACCCCAAGGCCCTGCGCGAGCGCATCGCCATCGTCCCGCAGGATGTGACGATCTTTGCCGCCTCGATCCACGACAACATTGCCTTCGGCGCGCCAGGCGCCAGTCGTTCTGCCGTTCAGGCAGCGGCGATCGCCGCCCAGGCAGATGAGTTCATCGCCCGCCTCGACGAGGGTTACGACACGCAGGTCGGCGAGCGCGGCATCACGCTTTCCGGCGGCCAGCGCCAGCGGATCGCCGTTGCCCGCGCCATCCTCAAGGATGCACCGATCCTGCTGCTCGACGAGGCAACCTCGGCGCTCGATGCAGAAAGCGAAACGCTGGTGCAGAAGGCGCTTGACGGCCTGATGCAGGGCCGAACCACGCTGGTCATCGCCCACCGGCTGGCAACAGTGCTGAAGGCCGACCGCATCCTCGTCATGGAACAGGGGCGCATCGTCGAGGAAGGCACTCACGCCGCCCTCGTGCGCCAGGGCGGTCTCTACGCCAAACTCGCACGGCTGCAGTTCGATCAGGGCGTGGAAGGGCTTCTGCTCGCCTCCGGCAGTTGAGCCTTCCTGTCCAGGCATTGTCGGATTTGGTTCCAGCAGCCCTACGACCTTAGTCGATAGCAACCCGCTTGCCGCTGGCGCTGCTCTTGTCTTTGCCGGACAATGACCAATATGGTTTTCTAGTCCGGATCAATTGCGGACCGTTATGCCTGTTGATTTCTGGGAGGAGATTGGAATGGCTATTTTCAAGACAACCCGCCGTGCCGGCCTGGCACTTGGTGTTTCGCTTCTGGCCGCCGCGGCCTTTGGCATGCCGGCTCAGGCCCAGAGTTTTCCGGATCGACCGGTGACGCTGGTCATTCCCTTTGCAGCAGGCGGCTCGACGGATGTGGTCGGGCGCATCATCGCGCAGAAGATGTCCGACGAACTCGGCCAGCAGGTCGTCGTCCAGAACGTCGGCGGCGCCGGTGGTAGTCTCGGAGCGGCCAATGTCGCGCGCGCCGAGCCGGACGGCTACACGATCCTGATGGCGACCGTCGCCACCCACGCGCTGAACCCGCTGATCCTCAAGACCAAACCCTACGATGCGGAAAAGGACTTTGCGCCGATCTCGCTTCTGGTGCTGGTGCCGAACGTGCTTGTCGTCAACCCGGAACTGCCGGTGAAGACCGTGCAGGAACTGATCGCACTCCTGAAGGCAAATCCGGACCAGTACAGCTATGCTTCTTCCGGCAACGGCACGCCGCTGCATCTTTCGGGAGAACTTTTCAAAAGCATGGCCGGCGTCAGCCTGCAGCATGTGCCCTACAAGGGCTCAGGCCCGGCGCTGAACGACGTCATCGGCAACCAGGTGCCAATCATGTTCGACAACCTGCCCTCGTCCTCCGGCCACATCAAGGCTGGTACACTGCGGGCTCTCGCAGTGACGACCGCCGAGCGGGCACCATCCTTCCCGGATGTGCCGACCATGGCGGAATCAGGCGTGCCTGGTTATGAGACCTATACCTGGAACGCCCTGTTTGCGCCGGCCGGAACGCCGCCGGAAATCGTCGCGCGCCTCAATACCGCCGCCAACAATGCCATGAAGGATGCAACCGTCATGGACCGGATGAAGGAATTCAGCGCAACAATCGTCGGCTCGACGCCCGAAGAGCTGGCAACGCATGTGAAAGCCGAGCTTGCCAAGTGGACGCCGGTCGTCAAGAACGCCAACGTCCAGATGGATTGATCGGCCGGTTCTGGCTGAGGGATCACACGCTCCGGCCGGCAACGCGGCCGGAGAAGATGCAGCCGCCGAGGAAGGTGCCCTCCAGCGCATTGTAGCCGTGCATGCCGCCGCCACCGAAGCCTGCAATTTCGCCGGCAGCGAAAAGCCCCGGCACCGGCTCGCCGGACAATTCCAGGACCCGTCCGGATAGATCCGTCTGCAGTCCGCCCAGCGTCTTGCGGGTGAGGATATGAAGCCTGACGGCAATCAGCGGCCCTGCCTTCGGATCAAGAATACGATGCGGCCTGGCCGTCCGCATCAGTTTGTCACCGAGATAGCCGCGCGCACCGCGAATGGCGGTGACCTGCGCATCCTTGGAGAATCCGTTTGTCACCTCCCGGTCGCGCGCCTCTATCTGCTGGCGCAGATACCGCACCGAAAGCCTGTCCTCGCCGGTGATGGCATTCATGCCGTGCACAAGGTCCTCGAGACGGTTGCGAACGACGAAGTCTTCACCGTTGTCCATGAAGGCCTGCACAGGTGCCGGCGGATTTTTGCCGAGGCGCTTCAACAGGAGGCGGATGTTCTTGCCGGTGATATCCGGGTTCTGCTCAGAGCCTGAGAGAGCAAACTCCTTCTTGATGATCGCCTTGGTCAGGATGAACCAGCTGTATTCGTTTCCACCCTGGCGGATCGCCTTCAACGTACCGAGCGTATCGAAACCGGGCATGGCGGGCGGCGCAAAACGGTTTCCATCGGCATCGCACCAGAAAGATGAGGGTCCCGGCAGGATGCGGATACCGTGGTTCGGCCAGATCGGATCGAAATTGCGGATGCCTTCGGTATAGTGCCACATCCGGTCGGCATTGATGATCGAGCCGCGCGCGCGGCCGGAAATCTCCAGCATGCGCCCGTCGACATGGTGCGGCACTCCGCTCACCATGGATTGCGGCGCCGGCCCCAGCCGCTCCACCGGCCAGTTGCGGCGCACCAGATCGTGATTGCCGCCGATGCCGCCGGCGGTAACGATCACGGCACCGGCCGCGATCTCGAAATCGCCGACGACTTCGCGGTTGCTCCTTTGTCCGCGCAGGCATTCGTCCTGCCGCAATTCCGAACCGCGGGCGCCAACCACCCGTCCGTTGATGGTAATCAGCTCATCGACCTGATGGCGAAAACGAAATCGGATCAATCCCCGGCTTTCGGCTTCCCGGGCGCGGCGGATAAATGGCTCCAGCACTGCAGGCCCGGTACCCCATGTCACGTGAAAGCGCGGGACGGAATTGCCGTGGCCATGGGCAAGCCCGCCGCCCCGCTCGGCCCAGCCGACGACGGGAAACCAGCGCATGCCCATGGCATGCAGCCAGGAGCGCTTCTCACCAGCGGCAAAATTCAGATAGGCCTCCGCCCAGAGCCGCGGCCAGTGATCCTCCGGGCGGTCGAAGCCGGCGGAGCCCATCCAGTCCTGAAAGGCCAGATCATGGCTGTCGCGGATGCGCATCAGCCGCTGCTCGGGGCTATCGATGAAAAACAGGCCGCCCAGCGACCAGAATGCCTGCCCGCCGAG